>PJTT01000013.1_pt1 | contig 496179 bp, 366 predicted proteins | sample 1512261 | NCBI WGS metagenome assembly PJTT01 (sample SAMN08177685, study PRJNA422409) | Soil metagenome, whole genome shotgun sequencing project. | isolation source: Soil (2) enriched on wood chips | place: USA: Madison | collected 2015-01-15
CTAGCGCTTCCTTCAGATTCCACCTCACGGTGGACACCCTTGCATTTGGCTAACATTTCCAACTGTAATGGCATGTTCGGGACTTACACCCTAGAGTTATCGCCCATGCCGGGCGCACAAAAAGAGAGGCCACGCATCGTAATGATGCGCGGCCTCTCAACCTTATAAAAATAAATTTAAATTTAGCCGTTAGACAATGCAGCAGCTCCAGAGACAATCTCTGTCAACTCCGTTGTAATCGCCGCTTGACGGGCCTGATTGTACGAAAGTTTTAAGGATTTCAATAGATCTCCGGCATTCTCCGTAGCCTTATCCATCGCTGTCATACGCGCGCCGTGTTCCGATGCATTCGAATCCAAAACAGCTTTGAAAAGCTGAGTCTTTATCGCCTTCGGAATCAGCTCCTCAATAATCTTTTCTTTGGAAGGCTCAATGATATAATCGACCTCATTTGCCGCTTTATCGGTTAACGCTTCTTCCGACGGAAGTAATGGTAACAATTGCTCTGCAGTCATGATTTGCATGGCAGCGTTACGAAACTCATTGTATACAACTTCCACACGATCAATATTACCTGCCTTAAACTCTTCCATCACATATGTTGTAACTTGCGAGACATTAAGAAAGTTCAAATCACTGTACAGATCATTGTAATTACCAATCACTTGAAAGCCACGTTTCTGAAAGAAATCATGCCCCCGTTTTCCTATGGCGATGATACTCAGGTTTCCACGTGCATGCTGTTCGGCATACTTGCTAAAGATCAAATTATTAGCCGTTTTGATAGCGTTTGCATTAAATGCTCCTGCCAATCCTCTGTTGGATGTTAACACGATCACCAATACTTTTGTCGGAATACGATCCTGTGTATAAGGTGAGTCATTGCCTTCAACAGAAGCAGAAACTTGCGCCAAAATATCTCTTAGCTTATTGGCATAAGGGCGTAATTGTACTATAGCATTTGTCGCACGCTTCAATTTCGCTGCAGCAACCATTTTCATGGCTTTCGTGATTTGCTGCGTGGAGGTTACCGAGCTAATCCGGTTTCTTACTTCTTTTAAATTTGCCATATACTAGCCGTAGATTGAGTATGGAGTAGTGTGCATTGAGTATCTCTATACGCAATACGCTATACCCGCATCTGATTAATATTTTGCTGCTAAATCTTTAGCGACTTTCTCTAACACATCGGTCAACTCGTCCGTGAATTTGCCTGCTTTTAAACTAGCCAATACTTCTGGATGACGTTGCTCTAACTGCATCAAATATTCCTCCTCGAACTGGCGAACATTTTTCACGGGAACCGAACGGAACAAGCCTTTTGTACCCGCGTAGATGATAGCGACCTGCTTTTCTACCGATACGGGAGAATATTGACCTTGCTTTAAGATCTCGACATTACGGATACCTTTATCCAAAACGGCCTTTGTAGCAGCATCAAGATCAGAACCGAACTTGGCAAACGCTTCCAACTCGCGGAATTGTGCTTGGTCCAATTTCAATGTACCAGCGACTTTCTTCATGGATTTGATCTGCGCGTTACCACCAACACGTGATACAGATATACCCACGTTGATTGCCGGACGGATACCCGCGTTGAACAAATTCGACTCTAAGAAGATCTGACCATCGGTGATGGAGATTACGTTAGTCGGGATATAGGCAGAAACGTCACCTGCTTGTGTTTCAATAATTGGAAGTGCCGTCAATGATCCGCCACCTTTCACCAAGTGTCTGATAGACTCGGGAAGATCGTTCATATTACGGGCAATATCATCTGACGCATTAATTTTAGCAGCACGCTCCAATAAACGGGAATGCAAATAGAACACGTCTCCAGGGTATGCTTCGCGTCCCGGTGGACGACGCAACAACAAAGATACTTCGCGGTATGCTACAGCTTGTTTTGATAAATCATCATACACGATCAATGCCGGACGACCTGTATCACGGAAAAACTCTCCGATCGCTGCACCTGACATTGGGGCATAGAACTGTAAAGGAGCAGGATCAGCTGCAGAGGCTGCCACAACGACCGTATAAGCCATTGCACCTTTTTCTTCTAATACGCGAACGATATTTGCTACCGTAGAATTCTTTTGACCTACCGCAACATATATACAGAACACAGGCTGCCCCGCGTCGTAAAATTCTTTTTGGTTTAAGATCGTATCAATACAAACCGCGGTTTTACCAGTTTGACGATCCCCGATTACCAACTCCCGTTGACCACGACCAACCGGGATCATCGCATCGATCGCTTTGATACCTGTTTGTAAAGGCTCGGTTACTGGCTGACGGTAGATAACACCTGGAGCTTTACGCTCAATAGGCATTTCATATGTTTCACCCGTAATTGGCCCTTTACCATCTATAGGCTGACCTAAGGTATTTACTACACGTCCCAACATACCCTCGCCGACCTTAATCGATGCGATACGCTTCGTACGCTTTACAGTGTCACCTTCCTTAATGTCGTCAGAAGGACCTAAAAGTACAACACCTGCGTTGTCTTCTTCTAAGTTTAATACAATACCTTCTAATCCGTTATCAAATTCAACCAACTCACCGGACTGAACTTTAGTTAAGCCGTAAATACGAGCAATACCGTCACCCACAGTAAGTACGGTACCCACTTCCTCGAGTTCGGCTTCTGATTTAAAGCCTGACAATTGCTCTCTTAGAATTGCCGAAACTTCATCTGGTCTTACCTCTATCATTGTTATTATTATAAGGGGTTTTTGATTTTATTTACATCCAAAAAGTCAACGCGATTTTATACGCCTCGACTTACAAAATATTTATCCAATTTCTGCAATTTACCAGCGATACTTGCATCGATCTGCCTGTCGCCTACACGAAGTACAAAGCCACCGATCACCGTAGCATCAACATTGTTCTTCAACAAAACCTGCGCGCCGATTTCCTCGGAAATTTTCTCTTGTAGACCTTTCAAATTAGCTTCCGACAACGCCGTGGCAGAAACAACAGTTGCATTGACGATACCTTTTACTTCGTTGTATTCACGAATGAATTCCTTCAAAATATCAACCAAAATAGCCGCGCGTCCTTTATTAACCAAAATGGAAAAAAACGAAATAATTAGTGGATTAACCTTATTTTCGAAAAGTGCAAGCAGAATACTGCGTTTCTTGTCACCACTAATAATTGGATTCTTTAAAACCGCTTGGACTTCGGTATTGGACTTCAGTATCGCAATAATCTGCTCTACGTCCGACTTCACTGCATCCAAGTTACCTTGTTCTTGCACGAGTTCAAGTAGTGATTTTGCGTATCTGGAGGCAACTGTAAAAATTGACATGCTATTAAATTAAAAATTAAAAAATAAAAACTAAAAAAGCTTACTCGCTCTTCAATCTTAGTTTAATTTAACATCCTTCAACAAGCCTGCAACGAATGCTTCTTGTTTACCTTGGTCTTCAAATTCTTTTGTTAACACTTTGCGGGCGATATCCAACGAAAGGGAAGAAACTTGATTTTTCACTTCGGCCAATGCCAAATTTTTCTGTTCTTCGATTTCATTTTTTGCTTGCTCCAAAATTCGCTTACTAGACTCTTGCGCTTCATGTTTAGCCTCGGAAACAATCTTATCTTTAAGTTCTTTCGCCTCTTTCAGAATCTCGTCACGCTCTGCACGTGCTTCTTTTAACAATTGCTCATTTTCGTTCGTTAAACGAGCCATCTCCAACTTGGCTTTCTCGGCTGATGCCAATGCATCGGAGATACCTTTCTCACGTTCTTCCAAAGCATTGATGATCGGCTTCCAGGCAAACTTACCTAAGATAAAGATTACAATCAATAAAATGATAATTTGCCAAAAGAACAAACCATACGAGAACTGATTAATTAATGCTTCCATTGTATATAGTCTAAAATATAAGGTGTTATTTTTTGTTCTTTAAAAAAGCACCTTTTGCAACCAACCGTTGCAAAAGGGTGCTTTGTACGATACATTGGATTATTTACCTAAGATTAAAGCACCGAATGCTAAACCTTCTACTAGGGCACCAATGATGATCATTGCAGTTTGAATTTTAGATGCTGCTTCTGGTTGACGAGCGATAGCTTCCATAGCTGAACCACCGATTTTACCCAAACCTAAGCCTGCACCGATTACGATTAAACCTGCTCCAATTAAGTTGTACATAGTAATGAATTTATAATATAAAATTTAACAAAAAATGCTTAATGATGTGCATGTTCCTCAACGGCCATCCCAATAAACAAGGAGGATAACATGGTAAAGATAAATGCTTGCAGAAAGGCAACCAGCAATTCCAAGAACGTCAAGATCAAGGTTAAAACCAAGGATACACCGATACTACCAGGAACGGTTAATTGCTGTTGAAATAAATATACAATGGCAATAAGCCCCATAACCACCGAGTGCCCTGCTGTAATATTCGCAAAAAGACGAAGCATCAAGGAGAAAGGTTTCGTAAACATCCCCAAAACCTCGATCGGTGCTAACACAAACTTGAATGGAACAGGCACGCCTGGCATCCAAAAGATGTGCTTCCAGTAATCTTTATTTGCTTTGAAATTTGTAATTAAAAAAGTGAACAGCGCTAAACACAAAGTAATGGAGATATTGCCGGTAACGTTGAAACCTAGCGGTGTTAGCCCTAATAGATTCAACACAAAAATCAAGAAAAACACCGATAATAAGTAAGGCATAAATTCTTTATAACGGTGACCGATGTTAGGCATCGCCATTTCGTCGCGAACATAAAGCACTAGTGGCTCTAACGCTCGGCCCACACCGCTAGGCAATGCGTTCGGCCCTTTTTTATAGGTGCCCGCCAAGCTTATGAAGCCCCAAAATAAAAGCGCAGCAGCAAGGAACAAACCAACAACATTTTTGGTAATCGAAAAATCCAGTGGCTTTGCATTTGTTGCATGATGATGCTCATCAAAAGTCAATGTTCCTGCAGCATCCGTTTTATAGATTTTGCCATGATGCAACGCATAGTGTTGGCCATCTTTCTCCACAACCGTCTCTCCGTGATGAAACTCGCCAGAAGAGAACACTTTAAGACCACCATCAATCAGAATAACAGGCAATGGAAAACCATAGTGCTTTCCTGCTTTTTTATCGGTAAACAGCGAAAAATAATAATCGTCCTGCAAGTGATGCTGACTGTATTCCTGGATTTCATCCGCTTGGGATTTAGGCTCCTCGCTATGACCATGACCTGCTTCTTCAGCAGCACGAAGCGGGGCAAACGGGGCAACAGCAAAGAAGATTACTGCAAAAAATAAAAGTGCTCTTTTAAGACTCACCATTTTCGATTTACTATTGAATGATAAAAAATTTTGCGCAAAAATACAACTTTATTTGGCATTTGTTAACAAATGTTAGAACTTTTTATATAATTACTTTTCAACAACCCTTACCTCTTGATTTACAAGACTATAGGCCACAAAAATATCGTACAGTAAAAAGATAAAAAACGCCACCAAAAAGTTTAATTCTAAAAAGTCATTTTCAAAAAAATTTAGGCCGGATTGAATAAACAAATAGCTTGCTACAGCTTTAATCAAAATGCAACCCAAAAACACCATGCTCAGGTAGTTTTTCATCGCGAAATCCGTCAACAGCAAAAAAATTGCCACCAATAGTGAGGCAACAAATCCAAACGTATAAATACCCATCAACGTGTAATCGGTTTGCAACCAATAGGCATCCGTTCCTAATTTTTGCAACACCAACGCATGAAGACCATACCCTAATCCTGTTATCAGCAACAGTAATATCCCGAATCTCACGTAATTACTCATTCTTATTTAAATAATTGACCTGTCTTATAAATTGATACATCGATATGATTACGCCCAACATGGTCAAGCCTTTCATCCACCATCCCCCTTCAACCGCATAGCGAACATCTAACCAGGCGCCTAGTCGATAAAATAAGTAGATCGTCACCCCCATCTGTATTGGCATAGATGTGAAAACTAACCATTTGTTCTTCGCGTTACTTCCCTTTTTTTCTTCCATCAGCAAACTAAAAGGACTCAAAGATAGGATTTAATACGCAGAAACTATCCTGCACACTCTTGCTTTCTAAGATTTATTGTAAGAAAGAAGACAACACACTAACCAACCGTATTTTCCAATACCTTCTGTCCTATTTTTATATCGGGATAATCGAAATCAGCTCCCAAGATCATCTTCAGTTCAGACGAAGATTTTTCCGGATTTTGGCGGATCACATCTAATATTTTATGGAGTTTATCTTCGGCAATGAGATCGGTTGCATCCACTTCTTGCCCAACATAATTAATGAGATGTCCATAGATGGTACCCACCACCATATCACGCTTCTTAGCAATATCTTCGATACTCAGACCATCCATAAACATATCGAGCGAAATAGCCTTCGTATCTTTGATAGCTTCGTCATCATTCGTTGATTTTACCGTATTATCTTTTGTTTTTTCCTTGGCGTGGAGCGAATCCACAACAGCGGAAAGATCACCTTCCTTCGTCAAGATGTCCGCGATGGTTAAACAATGCGCAAGCTGTTCTTTCTTACGCCTGAAATCGAGCAATAACGAACGTAATTCTTCAATATATTTTTTTGTCCTTTTCTTAACCTTCCATTCTTCGATGTGCTGTTGTGTTGACAGAAGGATATTCGTATCGAATTTTGGGAGAAACCAGCCTACAGCGGATTGCGTACGCTCACAAATCTTGCCATAATCCAACTGATCTTTATCCCGAAGCATGGAGTATAGCTGCGTAACAAACTTATTTGCCACTTTTTCCTGTTCCTGCAATGCAGTGATCAGTCCGTCAAAGTATACCAATGCTGCTTCTTTGCTATCAATGTTGCGCTTGGTCAACGACTCGCGCAACTCCTGTGCACCTTCCAACAAGGTCGTCCAACGGAAGCTCTGCAACAAAATCTGTCCTAAATATTGACGTTGGCAGAGCTCCAGCACTTTGGCCACTTGTTCGCCAGGCTGCATACGCTGCATAAAGTCGACCACTTGAAAGTCCGTGCGTATCGAATGCTGGGGAATTTTTGATTTCAGCACTAAACCATCTAAGCCCGTAAGTCGGCTCAACGCGACATAAACCTGCCCTGCCGCAAAGGAAGTACCGGCATCAATAACGGCTTTATCAAATGTCAATCCCTGGCTTTTATGGATCGTGATGGCCCAAGCCAAGCGGAGCGGATACTGCGAAAATGTTCCCATTACCTCCTCCTCGATCTTGTCCTCTCCTTTATTGTAGTTGTAACGGATGTTTTCCCAAGTCTCCCGTCGTACGACAACATCCTCAGATCCATCTTTAAAACCTACGACAACTTGATGCTTGTCAAGCTGGAGTTCCTTCACCAAACCGATTTTTCCATTGAAGAATTTCCTATCTTCGCCGCTATCATTCTTTATAAACATAACCTGCGCCCCAATTTTGAGCGGCAGTGTTTCCTCAGCAGGATAGGACGATTGTTGAAAATCATCTTTCACCACTGCTTTTACATTGTGCAATGTTCCGCCCAATTGAAGCAACTGCTCCTGGTTGATGCTATCAGCAAGTTTGTTGTGGGATGCGAGTGTTATAAACTGCTCACCCTCTTTTGGGCTGAACCCCTCTTGATAGTGGGAGTTAAGATAATCCAAATCTTGTGGCGTGCATTGATTGTTCCGAATATTGTTCAACAAGCCTATAAAATCGCTATCATTCTGCCGGTAAATCTTGTTCAGCTCCAATAAAATGGGAGGATGTTCACGCAGGACTTTCGCATCGAAGAAAAATGGGCTGCTGTAATGCTGCCGCAGCAGCTGCCACTCATGATCGCGAACCACCGGCGGCAATTGATACAAATCACCGATAAATAACATCTGCACACCACCAAAAGGCCGCATATCCCGCCGTACTGATTTCAAGATCACATCGATAGCATCGAGGGTATCCGCCCGCACCATGGATACCTCATCAATAACCAGAAGTTCCAACTCTTGCAGGATAGCACGTCGCTGCTTTGTCAACTTAATCGTGGAAAAGAGCCTGCTTTTGTTATATATACTACTGTCGTGCTCGTCCCATTTTAGGGGGTAATCTTCAATGAAGATCCCAAAAGGAAGCCAAAACAGGGCATGTAAGGTCGTACCGCCAGCGTTCATCGCTGCGACGCCGGTAGGCGCTGTAACGGCCATTTTCTTATATGAATTTTCGCGTATATACTTTAAAAAAGTGGTTTTCCCCGTTCCGGCTTTTCCGGTCAAAAATAAATGTTGATTCGTTTGATTGACAAACGAAACGGCCTGCATAAAGGCTATATTTTTATCGTCAACTTTTGGCTGTCCCATGAATGAATTCCTGATGATGAATGAGGGACAAAGATAACAATATCTATCCGTTCGTCGGGATGAACAACAGCACTATTGCAGAGCACATCGGCAAATAAACGGTGTAAATTGGCTTAAACGCTATATTTCGACCTATTAACCCAATAGAGAGCCTTTTTTATTTTGTGTATTTTGGGAAAACAGCTAACTTCACGGCAAATACACAAGACATGGCAGAACATATTGATAAAGGCGAATTATTTAGCCAAATTGAAGAAAAATTGAGAAGCGAAGGTTTCCAAATTGACAATATCGACCAAACGAGACCGTGGGGTGGTTTTTTTGTGATCAATGAAGATCAGGCACAGCAGTTTGCAGATCAGTACTTCGATGGATTAGATGTACAGGGGCTAAAAATTTCCGGCAAATTAAGTCCGAAAATTCTTATTGTTGCCCCAAACAAACGTCTTTCTTGGCAATACCACCACCGCAGAGCTGAGATCTGGCGTGTGACACAAGGGGAAGTTGGCGTCGTGACAAGTACCACCGATGAAGAAAATGAATTGAAGCGCCTAAGTGTAGGTGAATTTATACGCCTGTCACAGGGCGAAAGACATCGCCTTATTGGATTAGAAGGGTATGGCGTTGTAGCAGAAATATGGCAACACACGGATAGTGAAAATCCTTCCGACGAAAGCGACATTGTACGCGTACAAGACGATTTTGGAAGATAAGACTTTCAAAAAATATAACAAAAAGGGAAGGTGACGTTATGCACTTTCCCTTTTTGTTATTTATTGAATAATGATTTCAGCGAATCTAGAAACGAAAGCTTTGCTATCGCTACGCCCAAACCATATGCGCTCCTAGCTATTTCGCTATATTTCTTTCGCAGGGATGGAATATCAGCCACAGCCAATTCTACATTCGACAAGGGAATAAATTCAATATCCGCTAGGGCCTCAACTTACTGCCTTTCTTTTTCAAAATATATCTAAATTCACTTGATCATCGCTGACGATCTGTACGTTTGCATCTTCAAAGGTCTCGCATTCGTGATTGGCAAGCTCGTTCTCTAGGGGCCAAAGTCCAAGAGATCCTGTTGTTGAATGGAATAGGCCATCAGATTGTATTCTGTATTTGCGTATCACCGGTGTCGTGTTGCTTCTTTTAATCGGCAAATCAAGGTATGGTTAGAAAAACCCATATCGTCATTCATATAATCTATAAAGAACAGCAAATTTCAGGAATACCGTCTTGTTTGAACATAGGCATCCTTCGGCTTTTTTTTCTATTTTTGTTCTCGAAGAAAACTAGCGTAGCACTACATGACGACATATAACGAAGACAGTATACGGTCTTTAGACTGGAAAGAACACATCCGCCTGCGTCCAGGTATGTATATTGGTAAATTGGGAGATGGATCTGCCTATGACGATGGTATCTATGTGTTGTTGAAAGAAATTGTGGACAACTCTATTGACGAATTTGTCATGGGAGCAGGAAGGACGATCGACATTACCGTTCACGAAAACAAGGTGGCAGTGCGCGACTATGGTCGTGGAATCCCTATCGGTTCGGTCGTAGACGTCGTATCCAAAATAAATACTGGGGGAAAGTACGACAGTAAGGCTTTCCAAAAGTCAGTAGGGTTGAACGGTGTCGGTACGAAAGCGGTCAACGCGCTATCAAGCCAGTTCGTTGTACAGTCCTATCGCCAAGGTATCACTCGGATTGCACAATTTGCCTGTGGTGAACTTGTTGCCGATGAGCAGAAAGACACTTCACAGCGTAACGGTACAGCGACGAGTTTTTTCCCCGACGAGTCCATTTTCCGTAACTACAAATTCCGAACGGAGTTTGTCGAGAACATGATTTGGAACTATGTTTTTCTGAACGCCGGTCTTACGGTCAATTTCAATGGACAGAAGTATGTGTCCGAAAATGGACTTAAAGATCTCTTGGAGCGCAATATCGATACCGAGTCCATGCGTTATCCAATTGTCCACCTGAAAGGCGAAGATATAGAAATCGCACTCACACACGGGCAACAGTATGGAGAAGAGTATTACTCTTTTGTCAACGGTCAACATACAACGCAAGGAGGAACACATCAGGCATCCTTTCGAGAGGCCTTGGTAAAAACCGTACGTGAATTTTACAAGAAGGAATTTGACGCCGCCGACATCCGATCATCGATCATTGGTGCCATCGCCATAAAAGTGCAAGAACCAGTGTTTGAATCGCAAACAAAGACAAAATTGGGATCGCAAAGTATCGGACCAGACGGACCTACTGTGCGTACCTTCATCAACGATTTTATTAAAAAGGCGCTCGATGATTACCTGCATAAGAACCAAGATACGGCAGATGCCTTGCTGAAGCGCATCTTGCAGTCGGAACGGGAGCGAAAAGATATCGCAGGCATCAAGAAATTGGCCAACGAGCGTGCAAAGAAAGCTTCCTTGCACAACAGGAAACTGCGCGACTGCAAAGTGCATTTTAACGATAAGAACGAGCGTAATCAGGAAACGACATTGTTTATTACCGAGGGTGATTCCGCCAGTGGCTCGATCACCAAATCGCGTGATGTGCAAACACAGGCAGTTTTTAGTTTAAAGGGAAAGCCCCTGAACTCTTTCGGTATGTCCAAAAAGATCGTTTATGAGAATGAAGAATTCAACTTACTGCAACATGCCTTGAATATCGAAGACGGGTTGGACGGATTGCGCTATAACAATATCGTTGTGGCCACCGACGCTGATGTCGATGGGATGCACATCCGTCTTCTGCTGTTGACCTTCTTTTTACAGTTTTTTCCGGATTTGGTAAAAGCCGGACATGTTTCCATTTTACAGACGCCGTTGTTCCGGGTGCGAAACAAGAAGGAAACGGTCTATTGTTATTCGGACGAGGAGCGGCAACGCGCCATCGCAAAACTTGGAGGCAAACCTGAGATCACGCGTTTCAAAGGTCTAGGGGAAATTTCACCATCGGAATTTGGTCTTTTCATTGGCAAAGACATCCGTTTGGATCCCGTAATTTTATCTAAAGAGAACAAATTGCCGCAGTTAATGGAATATTACATGGGTAAAAACACACCAGAGCGTCAAAGACATATCGTCGAAAACCTCCGCATAGAGGTCGATTTAGAAGAAGAACTCGCAAAAGCAGCTGCAGCCTCCTAGAGGTTGCGGCTATTACGCACAGAAAGTATGCACAACCAAACCCTAATTCTTATCCAATGTCAAGATGCCGTTGGACTTGTGGCGGCGATCGCCCAGATCATTGCCAAACATCAACTTAATATCGTCACCATGCGTGAATTCGTGGACGAGGAGAACAAAAAATTTTTCTTGCGTATAGTGTGTAGCGGCGTACCTGCCGAGATTCCCGCACTGCAGGAAGACCTCCTATACAGTTTACCCGCACAGGCACTCGTGACCATTAATCCCGATCGACAAAAAAAGATTGTCGTATTGGTCACCAAAGAACACCACTGCCTCGCCGACATCCTTGTACGCCATTTCTTCCAAACACTCAACGCCGAAGTGAAAGCTGTTGTCGGCAATTACGACTGCTTGAAAGGTTTTACGGAAAAGTTTGATATTCCCTACCATTTGGTGTCGCACGAAGAGAAAAGCAAAGAACAATTTGAACAGGAGCTAGCGGAAATCATTGAGCCCTATCAACCTGATTACATTGTACTGGCGAAGTTTATGCGTATCCTATCGCCAAGCTTCGTCGCTCGCTTTGAAAACAAGCTCATCAATATCCATCATTCCTTCTTACCAGCCTTCATCGGCGCAAATCCCTATCGACAAGCGCACAAACGCGGTGTAAAAATTATTGGCGCCACGGCACATTTTGTGACCAATGATCTTGACGAAGGACCAATTATCGTACAGCGCACAAAATCCATCAACCACAGTTACGACGTACCTAATTTGGTGATAGCAGGAAAAGAAATTGAAAAAGCAGTGCTCAGCCATGCCATACAACTACTTATGGAGGATCGTGTGATGCGGCAAGGAAATAAGACGGTCGTTTTCGAATAAAGGTTCCATATCATACTAAGATCGCCTGTAGTAAAGTCATTGTAAGAGCTAAAGAAACAAGCGGATTGCTGCGTAATATGTTACATTGTTGGATCCCGCCAGAATCCGGAAATTGACTAACAAAATGATTGATATCATTTTTTCGTAAGGGCTCCATTATTTTATGACCGACTGTATTTGCCGTATTTCGTGGTTATACTACAGCGATATGAAACATGGTTTCCACATTCCAGTATTAGGACTGGCATTTTCCATAGACACCCCGATTAAGGTAGCTAAATTTGGCATCAATTCGGTTCTTTCCATCGTCGACGACGAGTTGATCGAGCGTATACGCTTGTTCTACCTAGCCAAAGGCGGCAAGCAACCTAAGCCAATTTCTAAAAAAGAAAATGACTATCGAGCAAAAAGAATAACGGCCTACCTTGACCTGGTCAAGCAGTTGGTAGACGACGATGTAAGTCGGATGAAAAATACCGAATTTACTATCGATTCCGATTTGAATAAATATTATGACCTTCTTCCGAACGATAGTGCTGATAAGCAAATCTATCTAACCATGCTGCAGCTTGAGGAAGGAATGGAACGAGCAACGTTGGCCAATCAGCTTAAGAAACGTATACAGGCTGGCGATATCGATGTAAATATTATGTCGAAAGTAGACAAAATGAACATCGATCAGCAAGGTGATACGTTAGACGATAAGTGTTCGGATGCTTCCGCGGCCCTTCGTGGTTTCGCCAATTCTTCATTAACGTCTTCTGTTGTACTCTCTGCAGGCATGAATCCACGTCTATACAACTATCTCGCCGAACTTTCTCCATTTCTCCCCAATGAGATAGGAATACTCGAAAAAAAGATCACCTTGAAAGTTTCCGATTTCCGGTCGGCCAACATACAGGCAAAATATTTGGCAAAAAAAGGAATTTGGGTTTCTGAGTTCCGCGTGGAATCTGGATTAAACTGCGGGGGCCATGCTTTTGCGACCGACGGATATCTCCTAGGTCCTATATTAGAAGAATTTAAACAGAAGAAAGAAGTCCTATTAACAGAATTATCTGCTATTTACAAGGAAGCATTAGCCCAAAAGGGCTATAGGCAGATTGCTGATTATGCGATACGATTCACCGTACAAGGAGGAATCGGGACGGCTGACGAACAATCCTTTCTGCTTACCTACTACGGCTTTGATAGCGCAGGCTGGGGATCGCCATTTCTATTGGTACCCGAGGCCACGACCGTTGACGAAAAGACCTTGGATGCTCTTATGCGAGCGGAACAGAAAGATTTCTACTTAAGCAACGCATCACCACTTGGGGTGCCCTTCAACAACTTCAAAAAAAGTAGCGCTGAACAAGAGCGTCTTGCGCGCATTCAAAAAGGCCGCCCAGGAAGTCCTTGCAAAAAAAAATACCTCATCACCAATACAGAATTCTCCGCAGAGCCAATTTGCACCGCCGCTCGCGTATATCAACATGCCAAGATAAAAGAGTTGGAAACAAGAGAGCTTTCTGCGCCAGACTTTCAAAAGGCCTATGAGAAGATAACCGAGAAAACCTGTCTTTGCGAAGGCTTGGCAACGGCAGCTTATACAAAATACGGCATACAAAAAGCAAAAGAGAGCGCAGCGGTCGCCATCTGTCCCGGTCCCAACACTGCGTTTTTTCAAGGCGTCTACTCTCTTCAACAAATGGTCGATCATATCTATGGTAGAGTACCTATCGAACTACGTAACCGCCCCAACCTATTCATTAATGAGCTACAGCTTTATGTAGACTATCTTCGTAATTACATCCAAGAAGTGGCGCATGATGCTAAAAAAATAAAGTTCGTCGACAAATTTAAAGCGCAGTTGCTTGATGGGATAAACTATTACCGCACACTTAGCAAGCCCCTCAACAAACTTGGATCATTAAACGTTCCCGCTTTCCTTTCTGGATTGAAAGCCTTCGAAGAGCAACTTTTGAAAATCCAATCCGCATAAAAAATGGGACCTTAATCTATTGGGGTCCCATTTTTTATATTTTTCGCTAATGCGAGCAAGGGCAGTCTTCACAACAGCTGCCAAACACTTTACTTCGCTACTTTGCGGAATTTACCAAAAACGCCAAGCGGCAGTTTAACACCAGCGGTGGCCTGTAGATAAAGTTCGCCGATTTCCAGGTTCTCTACGGCGGGAAACGATGTCCTGATCAAATTCTCCACAATCACGGAAGAAAAGCCCAAGGAGTAAGTATTTAAAATTAAGAAGTGCTCCTTAGGATCCAGTAATTGAACGACATCACGCATCATCTCCATGATATGGTCTTCGAGTTTCCATTTTTCACCCTTTGGCCCATGTCCATAGGCCGGAGGATCTAAAATAATACCGTTATACTTATTCCCTCTTTTCAACTCGCGCTTTACAAATTTCAATGCATCTTCAACCACCCAGCGAATGTTATCGATACCGGAAAGCTCTTGGTTTTCATTGGCCCAGGTTACCACCTGTTTAATGGAATCCACATGTGTCGTATCTGCTCCAGCGGCCTTAGCAACCAATGAAGCTCCTCCCGTATAAGCAAAAAGATTAAGCACTTTTGGCTGTGGAGTTTTGAAAGACTTTACCGATTCCGAGATATAGTCCCAATTCACGGCCTGTTCCGGAAAAATACCTACGTGCTTAAAGGAAGTCAAGCCCAAACGGAACTTAATGGCAATATCGTTATTTTTGTAACTGATATGCCAGCGATCTTTAAGCTTGGGATCTTTCTTCAACCAATCACCTGAAGTGGCAGAACGCCCTTTGAAACGGATATGGTGCTTTTTAGTCCATTCGGATTCGGACAATGTTTTCGGCCAAACAGCCTGCGGTTCGGGACGAATTAAGATTAAATCGCCAAATCGTTCCAATTTCTCAAAATCACCGCAATCGATAAGTTCATAGTCAGCCCAATGTTGCGGAGTGAGCAGCTGAATAGTTGTTGTTGAAGCCAAAAGTTAAAATTCAAAAGTTAAAAAAATCCACGTATGAAAACATCCCGTGGAATCAAATAAGTCTACAAAAATATGAACTTAACGGCTACTTATCAAATCGTATGCTATTCGCCTATTTAATTGTTGACCGCGCAGCTTTCATCAATGGGCTGGCAAAAACAAAATCATTCAGTTCCTGCACATCCGAGCGAAGCATCTCTTCATTAGATCCTTCCCAAAATTTTTCACCTTTGTAGAGAAACAGAATATATTCACCTATGCCCATCACCGAGTTCATATCGTGCGTCACCACAATAGTCGTACATTGGTATTCCTCGGTAAGCTCCTGGATCAGTTCGTCGATTAGAATGGACGTTGCAGGATCGAGCCCTGAGTTAGGCTCATCGCAAAAAAGATATTTAGGGTTCATACTTATGGCGCGTGCGATGCCCACCCTTTTTTTCATCCCACCCGAAAGTTCTGCGGGATACAGCTTGTTCTTATCCTTCAGATTGACCCGCTCCAAACAAAAATTTGCGCGATCAATTTTCTCCTGCCGGCTCATGTCCGTGAACATATCCAAGGCAAACACTATATTTTGTTCGACGGTCATGGAGTCAAACAAGGCCGAGTTCTGAAACAACATCCCTATCTCGCGGCGAATGGGCACCCGTTGTTCGAAATCCATGCCAGTAAACTCTTCTTTATCGAAGAAAACCTTGCCTTCTTCCGGTTCATGCAAGCCGACAATACATTTCAACAAGGTACTTTTTCCCGATCCCGAGCCACCGATGATCAAGCTTACTTTTCCGGGTTCGAAAATAGCATCAATACCTTTCAATACATGGTTGTCCCCAAAAGATTTATTTATGTTCTGAATTTCAATCATACGTTATAGCATCAAAGCGGTAATAATGTAGTCGGAAGCGAGAATGGATATACAGCCAATCACCACAGCCTTCGTTCCTGCTTGACCAACCTCTAATGCGCCACCGCGTACATAGAAGCCCATATAAGCGGGCACCGTAGTAATAATAAAGCCGAATACAAAAGCCTTGACCAAGGCAACGGTCACGGTAAAACCATTGAAGCCGCCCTGAATCCCTTGGATGTAGTCGGAAGGTGCCACCGCGCCAGAGAGTGAGCCTCCAAGAAGACCGCCCGAAATCGCACAAAAAATGGCAATAATAACCAATACCGGAACCATCACTGCCCCAGCGATAACCTTAGGCAATATCAAATAGCCCGGCGCATTGATTCCCATGATCTCCAAGGCATCGATCTGTTCGGTAACGCGCATGGAGCCTATCTGTGAGGAAATGGCCGACCCGACTTTGCCCATCAGCACCAAGGCAGAAATAGTGGGTCCTAGTTCCAAAATATTCGAATCGCGATTGATTTGACCAATCACCGTGGGCGGAATCAAGTCAGAAACCAACTGGAAAGCGATCTGTAAGGTCATTACAGCGCCAATAAAGGTAGAAATGATCACGATAAGCCCAAGCGAACCTAAGCCTATCTCATTCATCTCATGAAAAATTTCTTTTATATATATCTTCCATTTCTCGGGCCTTTTGAAAACCTTGTTCAACAACAAAACATACTTACCAAAATGGTGGAATATCATAGAGTACCTATCGCTTTAAATTAACATCATTGCAAGATACACATTTGCGGGGAAGAAATTTCACCGACACAATGCTTTCTTTTACCGAAGATATTAACAATGTAACCTAAAACTGGTTTTATAAAAAATTAGTAAGTTATAGTTTTGACCTATATATTTACAGTGAATTAGAAAATATGGAAAACAAAATCACCTCCGGAATTTGGTTCGTCTTTATTGGCATCATTCTTCTCTTGCACAACATCGACGTTATAAACTTCAACTTTATTGCTACGCTCAAATATTGGCCGTTACTGATCGTCATTGTGGGTATAAACTTGATGGTACAAAACCGGATGTATGGAAACTACATTAAGATAGCTGCTAATGTACTTTTTCTGGGCTGGATTACCTATGTGGGTCTAACGAGCCCTTCAAGTCACTGGACTTCCGAGCTCTTGAACAACCGCGATATTAAGATCGGCGACCTCGATGATGACGCAGAACTGCTCAACAGCGTACAAACCGAAATAGACAGTTCTGCCGATGCTGCATCCTTGGAGTTCAACGGAGGCGCGGGGAAATTTGATATCCGCGGCGATAGCACATCTAAATTGGTGAGCGCGCATAGTGAAGAGGATAACATGGGCATGAATATTCAATCGAAGGTGGAAGAGGGAAAACAACGGGTGATACTGAACGCCAAGCCAACAAACGACAGCAAGAAAACGGGCAAGGTATTTATAGAGATCAATGAAAAAAAATCGTGGGATCTAGAATTTAACTACGGGGCGGCCACGATAGAAGGCGACTTAACGAACGTTCGGTTCAACAACCTAGAGATCAATACCGGTGCGAGTAATATGAATCTCAAGCTGGGTATGCCGCAGTCAGAGTCATCCAAGATAAACATTGCTACCGGAGCTTCTAAAATACATTTTAACATCCCTAAAGAAGCAGCGATCAGTGTAAAGTATTCGTCGATCCTCTCCAAAAATTCCTTCGAGGGCTTTAAAACCAAAAAAAATGGAAAAGCGCTTACTGCGAATTATGACGAAGCTGCAACGAAGTTTGACATCGAGCTCGACGGCGCCGCCAATACATTTACAATTACCCGCTATTAATATAAAAAATAGCTAACTTTGTGACTAGGCATGGACACAAAAGACGCAATTCATTTGGCAGGGGGTTACTGTAACTCCAAAACGACATATAGCAGATTTTTAACGCGAGAAGTCAAGGTTGGAAATATTCCTATGGGCGGAAACAATCCTATTCGTATCCAGAGTATGACCACCGTAGACACCATGGACACCATCGGCTCGATCGAACAGACGATACGCATGGTAGACGCTGGCTGTGAGTATGTGCGCATCACTGCGCCGAGTATCAAGGAAGCGGAAAACCTCGCCCTCATCAAAAGTGGGTTAAAAGAACGAGGCTATGATGTACCGCTAGTGGCCGATATACATTTCACACCTAATGCCGCTGAAACAGCCGCCCGTCTCATCGAAAAAATACGCATCAACCCCGGTAATTATGCCGACAAAAAAAAGTTTGATCAGATCGATTATACGGACAGTGCTTACCAAGCCGAACTGGAACGTATCTACAAGAAGTTTTCGCCATTAGTGAACATCTGTAAAGAGTATGGTACCGTCATGCGCATAGGCACTAACCATGGATCGCTTTCCGATCGTATCATGAGTCGCTACGGCGATACGCCAGAGGGCATGGTCGAATCCGCTCTTGAATTCATCCGTATATGTGAAGATCTGCGGTTCTACGATCTTGTGGTATCGATGAAATCTTCCAATCCACAGGTGATGATCAGTGCATATCGCCTTCTCGTAGAGAAAATGGTAGCCGAAAACATGAACTATCCGCTACATTTGGGCGTTACCGAAGCGGGAGACGGCGAAGACGGTCGTGTAAAATCAGCGGTGGGCATTGGCGCACTGCTGGAGGATGGTCTTGGCGATACCGTGAGGGTTTCGCTGACCGAGGAACCCGAAAAAGAAGCGCCGGTAGCGATTGCATTGGTCAATAGATATGCCAAACGACGGGAAGCAATGGAACGGGAAGCACCGCGTGAAATTGTAAGCTTAGGCAACCACAGCAACACTTTGCCTTACGAAGCCAAAGAAGTAAATGCTTTCGTTGGAGGCGCACTAGTTCCTAGAGTCGTAGTCGATATTTCCAAATCTAATCTTAAAGATCCCTTTGTGTTGGATGTTGTGGGCTATCGTTACGATGTCCTGAACGACAAATACCATATGGGCGATCAGTCCGTAGACTTCGTTTATCTAGGCTCAAATTTGCCTTCTTTCGTTCTTCCTGGCAACTTAAAGGTTATTTATGACTATGAGACCTGGTTAACGTTGGAAAACAAGGCTAACAAGCATCCGTTTTTTGACCTTGCAAGCTATCAACAGGCAACCGCACATGATCCAGCCTTAAATCTCATTCGTATTTCAAACGACGATCTTGTTTGTGAAGCATTTGCCGATCTGAAGATCGATAAAACGGTGGTATTTGTGCTAGAAACCGACCATCTACATGGCATGGCCGATCAACGTCAATTTTTCATCAATTTTCAGACGATTGGTTTAGATAGCCCCGTCATCATCAAACGATCGTACCCCGCGGATGAATTTTCCGGCCCTGTTGGAAACACAATGGATCCAGAAGAACCGATATCGAAGATACAGCTTTATGCAGCGACAGATTTAGGAACACTTTTGGTGGACAGATTAGGATCAGGTATATGGATAGATTCTCCTGCTACGCCAACGGATAAGGTAGCTTCCCTATCGTTCGGTATACTGCAGGCCACGCGCTCACGTATATCTAAAACGGAGTATATCTCCTGCCCTAGCTGTGGGCGTACGCTTTTCGACCTGCAGGAAACCACACAAATGATCCGCAGTCGCACCAGCCATTTAAAAGGCTTGAAGATAGGCATCATGGGATGTATCGTAAATGGCCCGGGAGAAATGGCGGATGCCGACTACGGTTATGTGGGAGCCGGGCCGGATAAGATAACGCTATACCGTGGAAAGGAAGTCGTGAAGAAAAATGTTAGCGCAACACATGCCCTTGACGAGCTGATCGAGATCATTAAGAACGATGGCCTTTGGGTAGAAGAAGCGCAAACGACGGTTTAAGCGGAAAAGTCAAAATCTTCTTTTTTCCAATCTGCTGCATGCCGCAAAATGATCTATCGAATTTGGGGATTAACGTACGGAAATACGCTTAACGACAGTTTCTGCCCCTGAGGTAACGCGAACAAAATAAACGCCAGTGGTCAACTTCCCATTAGAATCGAAGGAAAGGTTTTGCATACCAGCGTCTAAGCGACCGTTCATTAAGTTGAGGACTTCGTTTCCCAAAGCATCCATTACCTTAATGGTCACTGTACCCTGTTTAGACAATTTGAAGTTGGTGGTTATCTGTTCGGCAACCGGATTGTAGAAAACCTTAACATTATTGATAAGCTTTTCACCATCTTCCTCAGGTAAACGGTAAGAAGTAAATTGATGAGCGGCTGTCTTGATAAAAATGCTAGGAGAATGCGAAGTAGCTTGTACTCCTTGCAGCATAAAAATGCTTGCAAAGGCAACAAAAGCTATTTTTCTCATCATTCCTTTCATTTTTTTTATATGTAGATATAGGTAGTTGGTATAAAATCACAATTTCCTCCCGCGACATCTAAAACCCTCTCTCACAAAGTTAATTGTTTTACTATCATCTCGCATACGATTTTTAAAAAAAAAATCCCATTTAACAATTTTTAACAAGATTATTCGTTGTGCATATTTTTGTATATGTTTGACATATAATTTACTGTAATTTTGCAGGATAATTTTGTTTTGAATGAAAACCCATAAGCATCACGATGCACATAAGCTCAGCTTCGCTGGCTTACTGATTAGTCTAGGTATCATTTTCGGCGATATCGGCACATCCCCGCTCTACGTTATTAAAGCTATCTTCAACAAAGGAACCATTGAGGAGGATCTCATTTTAGGTAGTCTTTCTTGTGTATTTTGGACGCTGACCCTGCAAACGACGATTAAATATGTTTGGATAACCCTTAATGCGGACAATAAAGGCGAAGGCGGTATTCTTTCCCTGTATTCTTTGGTTAGAAAAAAAGCGAAATGGCTGATCATACCCGCTATCATAGGTGCCAGCACCTTGCTGGCAGATGGTATGATTACGCCAGCAATAACCATTTCATCCGCCATAGAAGGACTTGCGATACGACACCCTCAGGTGCCGACTGTGCCCATCGTCGTGATGATCATCACCCTCTTATTTGTTATCCAACGCTTTGGTACATCCATCGTGGGACGCATCTTTGGCCCAATGATGTTTATTTGGTTCAGCACGATCGGCATATTGGGAGCCATGTATATTAAACATGCGCCGGAGGTATTTTATGCTTTAAACCCGTATTACGCCATTTCAACCATTATCAACCACCCCAACGCCCTATTCTTGATCGGTGCGATATTTCTTTGTACCACGGGGGCAGAGGCCTTGTATTCCGATATGGGTCATTGCGGAAAGTCCAACATCCGCATTAGCTGGATTTTCGTCAAACTAACGTTGGTACTGAATTACTTTGGGCAAGGCGCTTGGTTGATGCAACATGCGGGCACGCAAATGGGCGAAAAAAACCCGTTCTACGCCATTATGCCGGAAGGTTTTGTTGTGTATGGTATCGCTATCGCAACCATGGCCGCTGTCATTGCCAGCCAGGCCATGATCTCTGGATCCTTCACCCTTATTTCAGAAGCCGTGCGGCTGAACATATGGCCTAAAGTCTCCATCCGCTATCCGAGCGACCAAAAGGGACAGCTATATGTTCCATCCATCAACCTGATTTTGTATGTTGGCTGCATGCTTATCATTGCGGTGTTCAGGGAATCATCCAATATGGAGGCGGCCTACGGTTTAGCGATCAACTTAACCTTTATTACGACTACCATCTTGATGTGTATATTCTTGGCACGCGTCCACATTCCAAAAATCTGGATTATCGTGTTCGCTATATTCTATTTCACCATTGAGGTGGCTTTTTTAGCGGGAAATTTGGTCAAATTAACACATGGCGGATGGCTCACACTGCTTTTAGCAACGACCCTGTTTATCGCCATGTTCTCTTGGTATGGCGCACGGAAGATAAAAAACAGCTTTGTGCGGTTCAATAATATACGAGATTACTTCCCGATCATCTCGGAACTTAGCGAAGACAAATCTGTCCCGCTGTTTGCCTCCCATTTGGTGTACTTGACCAGTGCAAACAATAAAAATGAAATAGAATCGAAGATCATCTATTCCATTATCAACAAGAAGCCGAAGCGAGCGGACGTTTATTGGCTTGTACATGTCGATGTGATGGACAACCCGCATACACGCGAATTCGTTGTGGAGCAGCTTATCCCAAATAAACTGATCCGAATAGACTTTAAACTTGGATTTAGAGAGGAACAACGCATAAGCCTGCTATTTCGTAAAGTCGTTGAAGACATGGTCGAAAAGGGAGAGATTGACATTACCAGCAATTACGAAACCTTAAAGAAACATAAGATCGCTGGCGATTTCAACTTTGTGGTGCTCGAAAAGATGATAGCCAAAACACATGATCTTAAATGGCATGAAAAGATCATTCTGGAAATCTATAAAATTCTAAAGCGCTTCAGTTTATCTGAAGAGAAGGGCTTTGGCTTAGACAGCAGCTTCGTGACACTAGAGCGCGTTCCACTAAATATACCGACAACGAAAGAGGTCAAATTAAAGAGACTTAACTAAGTTAATTGTAACTCAGAAGGCAGAGAAATAACTCTTTCAGCTTACAGTAAGCAATAAGCTTACATTGCAAAACAATAAGGGCGGCCTATTTCGATAAGCCGCCCTTATTTTATACCGTATTTTCTTTTAGTTTGAGGCCTTATTCAACTTGGAATGTTTATATCCATAGGCAAAGTAGAGCACAAGACCGATAACTAACCAAAGGATAAAGATTATCCAGTTGCTCGCTCCAAGTTCGCTCATCAAATACAGGTTAATCAAAATACCGACAACAGGTAATAGAGAAAACCGATATTTGAATCCCAGGACAGCGAGCAGCACCCAACTGAGCCAAAAGACCAGCACCAACGACTTATGTTCTACGATCTCGGTCAAGGAAAGTGTACGCCATTCCTCTATAGTCCCCTGCGCATAAGTGAACAGCAATATCCAAGCGAGAACAAAGCCAGTACCAATCAGATATTTACCATTTATATAGGGGACTTTAAACTTGGATTTGGCTGATAAACCAGCATGGTCCATATACAGCACGCCGGCACAAACCAAGATAAACGCGAAGAAGGTACCGACACTGGTCAGGTCGACAAAAAAATCCATCTTGAAAAACAATGAAGGAACGGCCACAACAATCCCCGTTACGATAGTTGCATAAGAAGGTGTCTTATATTTCGGATGCACGCGTGCAAATCGCTTGGAGAGCAGTCCATCGCGGCTCATCGTCATCCAAATTCTAGGTTGCGCCAATTGATAGACCAGTAAGGCACTGGTAATGGCAATCACAGAGGTGACCGAAACGATACCCGCCATGTGATCGAAACCTACATATTTAAAAACGAAAGCCAGTGGATCCTTCACATTAAGTTCGGTATAATTTACCATTCCGGTAAGCACCAAGGTGATCGCAACATACATCACCGTACATATAATCAAACAAATGATCATGGCTCGCGGCAGATCGCGCTGTGGATTCTTGCATTCTTCTGCCGTGGTCGATATAGAGTCGAAACCGATAAAGGCAAAGAATACCGCGGCAACAGATCCCATCACGCCACGCAGTCCATTTGGTGCAAAGGGCGTCCAATTATCCGGCTTGATGTAAAATATACCTCCCACGACGACAAGAATGATGATACCTACTTTAATCATCACCATGATGTTGCTAGCACGCTGCGATTCCTTAATCCCGATATAAACGAGCCAAGTTACCAAGAGGGTCACCAAGCCAGCAGGAAAATCAAAGATAATAGGGATGTCGCCTATTCGGGGAGCCGTCAGATAAGCTTCCAGCCCCGATTTGTCTGCGGCATTCAGCGTACCCATTCCATCCGCCAAAAACTTGGCATGGGCATCCACTGCATATCCGGGGGCCATGGTTAACCATTTTGGCAGAAAAATACCAAACCCTTCCAGCATAGACACAAAATATTGTGACCACGATATCGCGACTACCGTGTTTGAAACAGCATACTCCAGCACTAAAGCCCAACCTATAATCCAAGCGAACAATTCGCCGAAGGCAACATAGGCGTAGGTATAGGCGCTTCCCGAGACCGGAACCGTGCTGGCAAATTGGGCATAGGCTAGGGCGGTAAACACGCAGGCAAAGGCCACAAACACAAAAAGTAGCGAAATAGCGGGACCGCCTTCAAAACTTGCAAGACCAATGGTACTAAATATCCCAGCCCCTACAATAGCGGCAATGCCGAGCGAAACCAGATCCCGTACGCCCAATACCTTGGCCAACCCGCTCCCCTCTTGCGAATCCAGCAAAATTTGATCAACGCTTTTCTTCCGGAAAAGTTTATTTATCATATCAGATTGTTAATAATTCATGCTCAATGAACACAAAAGTGGTAAAATTTGAGCTAATTAGCTCAAATTATCTTGGACATAATGAAATATATCCAAATAATCGCCTAGAAACTGTTGTTTATAAGATGTCAAGCAAACGGTTAGTCGATCAATGTCATCTAGGCTATGTTCAAATACCCAAACCCTTTTACAAATATTAAATAAAGCCTGCGCAATATTACCTATTTCTTGGTATTGGAACATATATTTTGATTGGAGAAATCTTTCATAAAAGGCCATAAATCGAGGTACATCAACCTCTCCCAACAATTTAAGATATTTTTCGATTGTAGGTTTCGAAACATGCGCCAAGTGTTCGTAAAGACGATGCACATTTAATCGGTTATGCTCGATCAACAGATGATCCAAAAGAAGCTCTATACCGATGTGCGCCAGGAACGAGGCTCGGATAGGGAGATGCTGCACGATGGGATCAAGCTGTTTGCGCAAGCGATGACAGTGCTCCAAAAAAAAACTAGAGCTATGAAAAAGCTTGTCGACCTCGACATGTCTGTACCATCCTTCAGAAATCCAGCGCGTCTGGGGCAAGGCAAAAAGCACAGCTTCAGCACGCTGCGGCTGAAAATTATATTGCTTATCCACGTTCTTCAACAAGTCGGGCAGCAAGCCGCCCAACACGGTCTCCGATTGCGGACTGTAACGTTCAAAGTAATAATGCGACAAAAAATTCACGACCCAATCTTCTCAATTATTATCGTAAGATACGGCTTAATCTCTTATCTTTGCAATCTTAGTAAAAAAATCGTAATCGTTAAAAAATGAGCTTTGTAGAAGAACTACGCTGGAGAGGTATGTTGCAAGATATCATGCCTGGAACTGAAGAATTACTGAACAAAGAGAAAGTTTCTGGATATATCGGGTTTGACCCTACGGGCGATTCCCTACACGTGGGACACCTCACCCAAATCATGACTCTCATCCATTTCCAAAATGCGGGACATCAGCCTGTTGCCTTGGTAGGTGGTGCTACAGGAATGATTGGTGACCCTTCTTTCAAATCTGCAGAACGTAACCTATTGGATGAAGCGACCCTACAACATAATGTAAATTGTCTAAAAGACCAATTGGCTAAATTTCTGAACTTTGGCGATGGCGAAAACGACGCCAAGATGGTGAACAACTATGATTGGTTTAAGGATTTCAGCTTCTTGGACTTTATTCGTGATGTAGGCAAGCTGATCACCGTGAACTACATGATGGCAAAAGATTCCGTTAAGAAACGCTTGGAGGGCGATAACGGACTTTCTTTCACCGAGTTTACCTACCAACTTATTCAAGGCTACGATTTCTATTACTTGTGGAAACATCACAACTGTAAAGTGCAGATGGGCGGTTCTGATCAATGGGGAAACATTGTGACCGGCAGCGAAATGATCCGTCGTCAAGACCAAGGAACAGCTTATGCCATCACGACGCAGCTGATCAAGAAGGCCGATGGACAGAAGTTCGGCAAAACCGAGTCCGGTGCGGTTTGGCTCGATCCAAAGAAAACATCTCCTTATAAATACTACCAGTTTTGGCTCAATACTTCGGATGATGATGCCAAAAATTGGATCCGGATTTTCACGTTAAAAACGGAAGCCGAAATCGATGCTATTATCACCGAGCATGATGCGGCTCCACATACACGCGCCGTACAAAAAGCACTGGCCAAAGATATTACGATACGCACACACAGCGAGCAAGATTACGAAACGGCCGTAAAAACATCCGATTTTTTGTTTGGTAATGGCTCACTGGAATTCTTGGCCGATTTGGAACATGAGGCGGTGCTCGAAGTATTTGATGGAGTGCCTCAATTTGAAATCAGTAAAGAAGCATTAACGACAGGCATCAATGTCTTGGATCTGCTAGCAGTGGACTCACAGGTGTTTCCTTCAAAGGGAGAAGCGAGGAAGATGTTGCAAGGTGGCGGCGTAGCCTTGAACAAAGAAAAAATCAGTGATATTGAGCTTCTTGTTTCGGCGGAGACTCTCATCAACAATAAATATATCGTAGCTCAACGTGGTAAGAAAAATTATTTTTTGATTATTGCGAAATAGCCGGTAAATTCGGTAGATGGCAATTGTGCTCATCCACCGAATTTATACATGAAGAAAATTTCTTATTTAACCATAGTAATCTTATTGTGCAGTTTCTCCCTTTTTGCACAAAACCAGCAAACAAGCTACCACGCTGCAAACGGTAAAGTTGTTGAAACACGTGAAGAATCTCATTATTACCGTATTATTTCTATCGATGAGCAACATCCGGATCTCCGTAAATATGAAGAATATTATAGTAAAGACGATCGTCTAAAGCTATCTACATACTTGACAAACGGGCGTACTACAGGATCAAAAATTGGCGAATGTCGCACCTTCTATCCGAATGGACAGTTACAAGAAAAACTACGTTATGATTCAAGTCACCGCCTTATAGATACCGCCTACAGCTATTACCGGAATGGCAATCTTTACGCAAGCAAGCTGTATAAACCCGCTTCCCCATCGTCTCCCACGCCAACGTCTTTTTATACCAACCATAACGAATCCGACCAGGCACAAATTGAGTATATCTTGGTTCAGGATAGTTTAGGCAAAGTGCTTGTAAGAGATGGAACAGGCATGTTACCTATTTTTAATCTGAGCAACTGGAATGTGCAGGAACAAGGGCCAATAAAAAACAACAAAAAAAATGGCGAATGGTCGGGAAAAATCAACAAGCGAACGTTTGTGGAAAGCTGGGAAAACGACAGTTTGATCAACGGCGTAACTAAAGATTCACTCGGCGTGGAGACCGCATACAATGCACAGAATTTCGCTGTCCCACCAGAATACCCGGGCGGAATAACAGCCCTACGCACCTTTGTCGGTCAAAATTATCAATATCCAGCGGAGGCGCTGCAAGAGGGTGTCTCAGGCATGATACAAATCGACTTTATTGTCGAACCAGATGGCAGCATGACAAATTTCACCATACGAAAGGATCTCGGACATGGCACGGGCCAGGCTGGTGTTAACGCTATTCGTAGAGCGAAAAGACAGTGGACACCTGGGATACAGCGAGGAATTCCCGTACGCGTTGCGTACACCCTACCCATTATGCTCGCTGTCAGCCCTTAGGCCGCTATGAAGATTATAACTGCGGATTTATCGCGTAAGCAGTTTTGTGTCTTGCCTAAAAAACTACAGAGATACTCATCCTTTTTTTTTAAGTTTGTATGTAGGAGGATTATCTAGTTTTCATGTCGAATAAAGGGAATACATTCAAAAGTTCCGGTAATAGTAGCAGCAGCAAACGTAGCCCGCGGAGTGCCGGAAATGTAACATATCAAAAAAAGGAACGCTTTAAGTCCTTTGAAAAATTAAACTTTTCAGAGGGGCAGCGTAAAGCGTTGAAGATTGCAGGTATTTTTTTAATCTTCGTTTCTTTCGTATTGGCCGTATCATTTGTGTCTTATCTGTTCACTTGGAAACAAGACCAGAGCTATATCGCGCAAACCAATGGCGGATGGTCCACCTTGTTCCAAACAGCTGATGAAATTGCAGACGAGGCCATAGAGCTACCCGTTGTCGAGAATAAGCTCGGCAAACTAGGCGCTTTATTGGCCAATCAATTTATCTACGAATGGTTTGGTGTAGCCTCTTTCCTATTTGCATTGGTTTTCTTTATTTTAGGATACAAATTTCTATACAAAAAATCGCTTTTACCTGTTTGGAAGACTATGCTGTATTCCTTGGTCAGTATCATCTTCCTCTCCGTTACGTTGGGCTTTCTACAAGATTTCTTGACCGATTCTCCTCACATTTTGGAAGGAAAATTCGGCTTTTGGACTAATCAGCTCCTGAAGGCTCAGATAGGCTCCACGGGGGTCGCTGCCTTGCTGGTAATGGCCTATCTCACCGCATTGATCTTGGTATACAACCTTGATCTAAAGTGGACCTGGACCAGTCGAAAAAAAGAATCTGAAGAGGAAGAATTGGAAGAAGAAGAAGATAATTTCGATGCTTTTCAGAAACAGCATACATCCACTCCGTCAGCTACTAGAAACAACATATTAGGGAATAAACGCCCAGCAGCATACGAGGACAACGAAGAAGAAGTCGACTTACCCCTTGCACCTGTTCGCCCAAAAAGCATTAACGAGATGGCGGCAGAGGCAATAAGCAACAATGCTCTAGCCGCCGCTACTTCGCACAAACGCGAAGAGCTTGATGCGGAAGAAAACGAAGAAGAGGATTTTACTTTTTCATCCCCCACTCCATCGCCAACAGAAAATGAAATCACCCTATCAATAGACAATGAACCGGACGATATCGAGTTAGAAACCGACGTAGACGATGGGCCGGCACTTAGCGTAGCCAAGGTTGTCGAAGAAAAGGAGATAACCGCCAACGATCTGGTAGCCCAATTCGGCGAATATGATCCCAAGCTTGATCTATCGGGCTATCAGTATCCGACGCTGGATCTTCTAAAGGACTACGGTACGGGAAAGATCACCATCAACCAGCAGGAGCTGGAGGCAAACAAAAACCGGATCGTCGATACTTTGCGGAATTACAATATTGAGATTGAACATATTAAAGCAACCATCGGGCCGACGGTCACCTTATACGAGATCATCCCCAAACCGGGAGTCCGCATTTCGAAGATCAAAAATCTCGAAGATGATATTGCATTGAGCTTGGCGGCACTGGGCATCCGTATCATTGCGCCAATGCCGGGCAAAGGTACCATTGGTATTGAGGTTCCCAATAGCTCTCCCGAGATGGTCTCTATGCGATCCGTCTTGGCTACCGAGAAATTCCAAAAGACCGACATGGATTTGCCGATCGCTTTGGGTAAAACCATCTCCAACGAGGTATTTATTGCCGATTTATCGAAGATGCCCCACTTGTTGGTTGCCGGTGCTACCGGACAGGGGAAATCGGTCGGGATCAATGCTATTTTGACCTCGCTGCTTTACAAAAAGCATCCCGCAGAATTGAAATTTGTGATGGTCGATCCGAAGAAAGTAGAACTTTCTCTTTTCAAAACGATAGAGCGTCATTTCCTAGCGAAATTACCCGGTGAGGAGGAAGCCATCATCACCGATACGAAAAAGGTAATCAACACGCTCAATTCCCTGTGTATCGAAATGGACCAGCGCTATGATCTGTTAAAAAATGCACAGGTGAGGAATTTGAAAGAATATAACGTAAAATTTGTCGGTCGCCGATTAAACCCTGAGGAGGGTCATCGATTCTTACCGTTTATAGTACTCGTTGTGGATGAATTTGCCGACCTGATGATGACCGCTGGCAAAGAAGTAGAAACGCCCATTGCACGTTTGGCACAATTGGCGCGCGCCGTGGGCATACATTTGGTGATTGCTACGCAGCGGCCTTCGGTCAATATCATCACGGGAACGATTAAGGCCAACTTCCCTGCCCGTTTAGCATTTAGGGTCTTGTCTAAAGTAGATTCACGGACGATTCTGGATAGCGGCGGTGCGGATCAGCTGATCGGGCGTGGGGACATGCTCTTGAGTACCGGAAGTGACCTAACACGTATACAGTGTGCGTTTGTAGACACCCCGGAAGTCGACAAGATCTCTGAATTCATTGGTAGCCAAAGGGGATATCCTTCGGCATTCCTACTGCCTGAATATGTGGATGAAAATGGCGAAGGCAGTGGATCGATGGATTTTGACATGAGCGATAGGGATCAATTGTTTGAAGAAGCAGCGCGTCTTATCGTGATGCACCAACAAGGATCAACATCCTTGATTCAACGCAAACTGAAACTTGGTTACAATCGCGCAGGTCGTATCATCGATCAGCTGGAAGCTGCCGGTATCGTAGGGCCTTTTGAAGGAAGTAAAGCGCGTGAGGTACTTTATCCCGACGAATACGCCTTGGAACAGTTTTTGGAAACGTTGAGAAAAAATGACTAAAATGAAAAAACAGATAATTGTGTTGACGCTTTTTTTATGGAGTACTTTGGCTGCATTCGCACAAAATGATCCTGCCGCACAAAAATTATTGGATCAGGTTTCGAAGAAATACGATGCCTATAACACCATTCAGTCGAATTTTGGCTTTTCAGCACAGCAGGCCAAAGGAGAATCCTATGCGGATCAAGGCACGTTGTTTCTGAACAAACTGAAAAATCAATATCGTATCCAACTGAGCAGCCAAGAGCTCATCAGTGATGGAAAAACAACGTACAGTATCCTGAAAGAAGACAAAGAAGTACAGATTGCAGATGCAGACAACAGTTCATCCAGTATCGGACCGAACAATCTATTCACTTTTTACAAAAGTGGATTTAAATACGTGAGTGCTGATGACGAACGCGTTTCCGGCGAAGTGTTGAATGTTGTCGAACTAAGCCCTACTGATACCAAAAACAACTATTTTAAAATCAAATTGCGTATCAACAAAAACAAGCATATCCATGATGTGCTTATTTTCGACAAGTCCGGTGCGCGCTACACCTACACGATCAAAACGCTTTACGTCAACAATCCACTGGCAAACAGCAATTTTACATTCAACAAAGCAAATTACCCGAAGTACGAGCTTGTTGATTTACGATAGATTCCGATGGCAAAAACGACACTAAAGAGTTTAGCCGCCGCTTTGAACATGTCGGTTTCTACCGTCTCTAAAGCGCTAAACGACAGTTACGAAATCAGCGATAATACCAAACAACGTGTAAAAGACTTCGCAAAGAAACTTGACTATCATCCCAATGTACTTGCACAGTCGCTAAAAACCGGAAAAACACAAACCATTGGAGTCATTCTCCCTAAGATGACGAGTCCGTTTGAGTCACAGATCTTGGAGGGCATGCAGCTGACCGCCAGCGCCCTACACTACAAAATCGTGATCATGAGCAGCATGGAGAATGAAGAAACAGAAAGGATAGCCTTGCAATCTATGGTAAACAAGGCCGTCGATGGATTGCTATTCTGTCCCATCCATGAACGTTCCAACGTAGACCTTGCGAAACAGATTTCCAGCAAAACGCCTATCGTGATCTTCGACCGAACAGATTATCCCCTGGAAACGCATAAAGTAGGCGTATTGAATGCGGAGGGTACCTCTAGCGCCTGCAAGCATTTGTTTGAATTAAACCGTAAGAAAATTGCTATTTTCTGTGGCACCAACCAAGGGATTACCGCCAAACGACTAGCAGGCTACCGGCAAGCGCACCAACAGTTCAACCTTGATGTTGTACCTGAATACATCGTATTCTGCGCCATAAAAAGCATAGAAGAGCTGCACTTGCAAATGGAGCAACATATTGTACGTCTGCTAAAACTACCCGACCCTCCAGAAGCCATTATCGGCGCATCCGATACGATTACGACACATCTACTAGGGGTTCTGGCCAAACTAGAGGTCAAAGTGCCTGAACGTATAGCGGTGGTAGGATTTGCCAACACAGACTTGGCGTTATCACTTAACCCTTCCCTGAGTACCATTCGCCAGCCTACAAAAGATATTGGTGCGATTGCTGTACGCAAACTGGTTGATGTGATCAATAAAACAAATCGAAGCCAAATAGTGTGGGAAGAGATAAACCTCCCGACTAGTATTCAGCTTCGACGATCGACGATCGGGTGAGGAGCTCCCCTATGTATTTCTTATAATCCCCAGTTCGAGGCCACGTAGTTCAGCCAAACCCCGTAATCTACCAATAGCAGAATAACCTGGATTCGTCACCTTGTTCAGGTCATCCAGCATCTGATGCCCATGATCCGGTCTAAATGGTATAGCCATATCCCGTTTTTGGTTTTCAGTAACAAGCTCCTTCATAACGGCATACATATCCACGTCGCCGTCCAAATGGTCCGCTTCGTAAAAGCTTCCCAATGCATCCCTTTTTACGTTACGTAAGTGTGCAAAGTTGACCCGATGCTTTACTTTTTGGAACATCGCGACTAAATCATTTTCAGGCCCCGCGCCCAGCGATCCAGTACAAAAGCAAACGCCATTGAAAGGTTTATCAACGCGGGTGATGATCTCCTCGAAATCAGTAATATTACTGGCGATCCTAGGAAGGCCAAGAATAGGATACGGCGGATCATCGGGGTGAATAGTCATTTTTATTCCCTCACGCTCACATACCGTAGCTATCGCATTTAAGAAATGCGCTAAGTTATCGCGCAATCCGTCAAAGCCGATTTCTGCATATATCGCGATACTATTCCTAAGATCTTCTAATGAAGGATCTTTCTCGCCTGGTATCCCCATAAGAACGTTAGCTTGCAAATGCTTTTTGTCGGCATCGTCATACCTAGCATAGCGCTCTTTGGCAGCCGTTGCAATGTCGGCAGAATAGGAAGATATGGCATCTGGACGCTCCAAGATATAGATATCGAAGATCGCGAGGTCTATCCAATCGAAATAAAGGGCCTTCGAGCCATCCTTCATCAATAGGTCCAACTGTGTGCGTGTCCAGTCCAAAACAGGCATGAAATTGTAGCACACTGTCTTTACACCGCAGTCTGCCAAATTCTGTAGCGTTTGCCGATAGTTTTCCAAGTAGTGTTCAGACTGCGCTGAGCGCGTCTTTATCGATTCGTGCACCGTCACGCTCTCAACGACACTCCATACAAGTCCCGCCTCTTCGATGATCTGTTTACGTGCTAAGATATCTGCTACCGGCCAAACCTCTCCATGCGGAATATGATGTAACGCGGTCACGATGGCTGTAGCTCCAGCCTGTTTCACATCTTCCAACGATACCGGATCATTCGGTCCATACCATCGCCACGCTTGTTCTAAAAATTTATTCTCCATTGTTATTCGCTTATTTATTATACACCAGACCAACTGTTAAACCCGCCGTCTACAAAAATCGTTTCACCCGTCACAAAGGCCGCAGCATCGCTAAGCAGGTAGACCAAGGTACCTTCCAGTTCGGACGGGTCACCCAACCGGGCAAACGGCGTACCCTGAACAAATTTGTTGGCACGATCCGTATAGCTACCGTCAGCATTGGTCAGCAACGTTCTGTTCTGCTCGGTTAGGAAAACACCAGGGGCAATAGCATTCACGCGAATCTTATTGGAATGGCGTAAGGCCAATTCGGAGGCCATCCATTTTGTAAACCCATCGATACCATGCTTTGCAACGGTATACCCCAATACACGAGTGATCGGGCGACTTGCCGCCAGCGATGATATATTGATGATCGATCCTACACCCTTTGTAGCCATCACCTCACCAAATACCATCGTCGGAATAATGGTACCATAAAGATTTAGTTCTATCGCCTTTAGCGTATGACCGATCTTGTTATCAAAAATACTCTCTTCTGCGCCTATCGTCGCCCCCGCGATGTTGCCTCCGGCAGCATTTACCAAGCCATCGATGGTTCCCCATTTTTCTAGTATACGATCTTTTGCCGAGCGCATGGAATCCTCGTCCAATACATCGGCCACGACAGCAAAGGCGTCCCCTCCCAGCGTTTGTACCAGGCGCACGCGCTCGTTCGCTCGTTCTTCATTTCTGCCGATGATACATATCTTCGCCCCAGCCTCAGCAAGGGCTTTTACAAAAGCTTTCCCTAAGATCCCCGTCCCTCCAGTCACCACCACAACCTTCCCTTTTAAGGAAAATCTATCTAGAATATTCATAGTATGATTTTGAGTTTATAAATACCAATAATAGCTAATTTTTTATTTTATATGCACTGGAATAGCCGTATAATTCACGATAACGATTTCGTAATAGCGGCAAAATAAACAAAAAAATAACCCTATTTTAACCGATATAAAACAAACTATGATGAACCGTATCTTATCCTTTGGAGAAATCCTCATTCGACAGCAAAGTCTAGGAACAAGTTTCTTCGACCAAAAGAACAACAAACTAGAAATTTTCCCCGGTGGCTCAGAGGCAAATGTCGCCGCTTCGTTGGCGCAAATGGGCGACAACGTTTCTTACAGCAGTGCTTTTCCTAGCAATGCCCTGTCTATGGAGATTTTGAATATCCTTCAAGGGCTCGGTGTGGATACGACGAAATGTATCCAGACCGGGGATCGAATCGGTTCATACATCCTGATGTCAGCAAATGGCCTATCCAAGGGCGAGGTAATCTATGACCGTAAATACTCCAGCTTTAGTCAACTGACGGCCGCTGATTTGGATATGGACAAACTGTTCGAAGGCGTCACTTGGTTCCACTGGACAGCTTTAAGTCCGGCGCTTAACCAAGATCTGGCAATGCTGATGAGACTATTATTAGAAAGCGCATCCCAACGCGGTATAACCATTTCCGTAGACCTCAATTACCGCAGTAAATTGTGGCAATATGGGCAGGAACCTCTATCGGTAATGCCCGCACTGGTGGCCTATTGCGACGTGATCATGGGTAATATTTGGGCGGCTAACAAAATGTTGGGCACAGCCGTAGATGAAAATCTGGACCGTAATACCACGAAAGAGGCTTACTTAGAGGCCGCACAGGCATCGGCAGCAGCGGTGTTCAGCAAGTATACGAAGTGCAAACATATCGCCTACACATTTCGGTTTATGGACAGCCCACAACATAACCTATTTTATGGCACTTACCATACCCGTAGCGTAGATGTACACTCCAAGACGCTGGAAACACAACAGGTGATCGACAGAATTGGTAGCGGCGATGCTTTTATGGCGGGTCTTATACATGCATTGGTTCATGATATGACGCCGCAAGAAATTGTGGATACCGCTACGGCAGCCGGTTTTCACAAGCTATTTATAAAAGGTGATTTCGGCGATGGACAAATCAGTTGGTTCTAGCCAAATCTTCAAAAAAAAAGGTAGCGAAAATCGCTACCTTTTTTATGTTTAGTCACAACGACTAGTCTTCTTCCTTAGAAGCTAAAAGTTGATCGTATTCTTCGCGAGAACCCACGATAATATTGCCGTACTGACGTAAACCAGTACCTGAAGGAATCAAGTGACCAACGATTACGTTTTCTTTCAATCCTAACAAGTCATCACGCTTACCTGCGATCGCCGCCTCGTTAAGTACCTTGGTAGTTTCCTGGAAGGACGCTGCCGAGATAAACGACTTAGTACCCAAAGATGCACGTGTGATACCTTGCAACAAAGGACTTGATGTCGCGGAGATCGCGTCGCGAACCTCTACTGTTTTCAAATCTTGACGTCTCAACGTAGAGTTTTCTTCACGAAGCTTACGCATCGTTACGATTTGACCCGGACGTAAAGTTTTCGAATCACCAGCTTCAACAACCACTTTCTTGTCGAATAGTGAATCGTTTTCTTGCATGAAATCCCACTTGTTTACCGCTTCTTTTTCCAAGAATCTCGTATCACCTGGATCCTCGATATTTACTTTCTGCATCATTTGGTGAACGATGGTTTCAAAGTGTTTATCGTTGATTTTCACCCCTTGTAAGCGGTAAACCTCTTGGATACCATTCACGATATATTCTTGTACTGCTGCTGGCCCTTTGATCGACAGGATATCACCTGGAGAGATCGAACCATCAGACAATGGCATACCCGCTTTCACGAAGTCATTATCCTGTACTAAGATGTGTTTAGAAAGCGGAACCAAGTATTTCTTGATCTGTCCATCTCTAGACTCGATAGAAATCTCACGGTTACCACGTTTCACGCCACCAAGGGTAACGATACCATCAATTTCGGTAACAACAGCTGGATTTGAAGGGTTACGCGCTTCGAACAATTCCGTTACACGTGGAAGACCACCCGTGATATCTCGGGTTTTACCAGTTGCACGTGGGATCTTCGCTAAGATCGTACCTTCCTTAATTTTCTGTCCGTCTTGAACCGAAACGTGGGCACCCACTGGAATGTTGTACGAACGCAACGTGTCGCCAGTCAAATCCGCAATCTTGATTGTCGGGTTTTTCGTTTTGTCACGCGTTTCGATAATAACTTTTTCCTTGTGACCAGTCTGCTCGTCAGACTCATCGCGGAACGTTACACCTTCGATAATCGCTTCGAATTCGATTTTACCACCAAATTCAGAGATGATTACCGCGTTATATGGATCCCAGTCAACAAGGTTTTTACCTTTCTCTACTTTATCACCTTCGCTGACATACAAGTTAGCACCGTAAGGGATAACCTGGTTATAAAGAACTTTATTATCTTCGCTCACGATGCGAATCTCGCCTGAACGACCGATTACCACTTGGTAAGGGCCATCTTCACCTTCTTTCGCTACCGATCGTACGTTTTCAAATTCGATCTTACCATCATACTTCGCCACGATGCTAGAATCAGCAGCGATATTCGATGCCGTACCACCCACGTGGAACGTACGAAGTGTCAACTGTGTACCTGGCTCACCGACAGACTGTGCTGCGATTACCCCTACAGCCTCACCTAGCTGAACACGTTTGCCCGAAGCCAAGTTACGACCGTAACAACAAGCACAAACACCACGTTTCGACTCACAGGTCAATACCGAGCGAATCTCTACCCCTTCGATACCAGCAGCTTCAATTTCTTCGGCTACTTCTTCTGAAATATCGATGTTTGCAGCGATGATCAATTTACCCGTCTCTGGATGGAATACATCGTTCAACGGTGTACGACCCAAAATTCTGTCATACAATGGCTCAACGATATCATCGTTCTCCTTAAGGGCTGTTTTATAAATACCTCTTAATGTAGCACAATCTTCTTCCACAACGATCATATCCTGCGCAACGTCATGCAAACGACGCGTTAAGTAACCCGCATCCGCCGTTTTCAAGGCCGTATCCGCAAGACCTTTACGCGCACCGTGGGTAGAGATAAAGTACTCCAATACGGAAAGACCTTCTTTAAAGTTGGATAAAATCGGGTTTTCGATAATCTCTCCACCGGAAGTACCAGACTTCTGTGGTTTCGCCATCAATCCCCGCATACCGCATAACTGACGAATCTGCTCTTTCGATCCACGAGCTCCAGAGTCCAACATCATGTAAACAGAGTTGAAACCTTGGTTGTCGTTGGAAAGGATATCCATAACGTGCGCCGTCAATTTGTTGTTGATACGCGTCCAGATATCGATGATCTGGTTGTAACGCTCGTTGTTAGTGATGAAACCCATGTTATAGTTATTCTTCACCTCATCAACTTCGTTCGTTGCTTGCGCAATCAAATCAACTTTGGCAGCTGGGATATTTAAATCTTGCAAGTTGAACGACAAACCACCTTTGAAGGCCGTTTGGAATCCAAGCTCTTTCATATCATCCAAGAACTGTGCTGCACGAGCCATACCCGTGTTCTTCACAATCTCGCCAATGACATTACGCAATGATTTCTTGGTCAACAACTCGTTGATAAACCCAACCTCTTCAGGTACTACCTGATTAAAGATTACACGGCCTACTGTTGTTTCAAGTAATGTATCAACGATTTGTCCTTCTTTATTTTTTGCTTTGGTCTTAACCTTAATAAAAGCGTGCAAGTCGATCTTGTTCTCGTTCAAAGCGATAATCACCTCTTCCGGAGAATAAAAGATCATGTCTTCACCTCTTACAATATGACTTGCTACCGATCTGCGCCCTTTTGTGATATAATAAAGACCCAAAACCATATCCTGTGAAGGAACCGTTACCGGAGAACCGTTAGCGGGGTTAAGGATATTGTGTGACGCCAACATCAAGATCTGGGCTTCCAAGATTGCAGCATTACCTAACGGTAAGTGGACTGCCATTTGGTCACCGTCAAAATCGGCATTGAACGCTGTACATACCAATGGGTGTAACTGGATCGCTTTACCTTCTACCAAGGTCGGTTGGAAAGCCTGTATACCCAAACGGTGAAGCGTAGGTGCACGGTTTAATAATACCGGGTGGCCCTTCAACACATTTTCTAGGATATCCCATACAACGGGATCCTTACGGTCAACGATCTTCTTAGCCGATTTCACCGTCTTTACAATACCTCTTTCGATCATCTTACGAATGATGAACGGTTTGTAAAGCTCCGCAGCCATATCTTTTGGAAGACCACATTCGTGCAATTTCAAGTTAGGTCCAACGACGATTACCGAACGAGCCGAATAATCCACACGCTTACCCAACAAGTTTTGACGGAAACGACCTTGCTTACCTTTCAAGATATCCGATAGGGATTTCAACGCACGGTTACCTTCGGTTTTCACCGCATTCACCTTACGTGAGTTATCGAATAAAGAGTCTACCGCTTCCTGCAACATCCGTTTTTCGTTACGCAAGATAACTTCTGGCGCTTTGATCTCGATCAAACGTTTCAAACGGTTGTTACGGATAATAACACGACGGTACAAATCATTCAAATCGGAAGTCGCAAAACGACCACCATCCAAAGGCACTAATGGGCGCAACTCTGGTGGAATGATAGGCACGATCTTCACGATCATCCATTCTGGACGGTTCTCGATACGACCGTTAGCACCACGGAAAGCTTCCACCACGTGAAGGCGTTTTAAAGCTTCGTTTTTACGTTGTTGTGAAGTTTCGTTTGCCGCTTGGTGACGTAAGTCGTATGATAACTGATCTAAATCGATACGTTTCAACAACTCTTCCATCGCCTCAGCACCCATTTTAGCTACAAATTTCTGAGGATCTGTATCGTCAAGGTACTGGTTTTCTTTCGGTAATGTATCTAAAATATCTAGGTATTCTTCTTCCGTCAAGAAATCCATAAATGAAATGCCATCCTCTTCTTTGATACCTGGTTGGATAACCACGTAACGCTCGTAGTAGATGATCATATCCAATTTCTTGGTTGGAAGACCTAGTAAATAACCAATTTTATTTGGAAGGGAACGGAAATACCAGATGTGTGCTACAGGAACCACCAAGCTGATGTGTCCCATACGCTCACGACGTACTTTCTTTTCTGTAACTTCCACACCACAACGGTCACACACGATACCTTTATAGCGGATACGTTTGTATTTACCACAGTGACATTCGTAGTCCTTTACAGGACCAAAGATACGCTCACAGAATAAACCATCACGTTCTGGTTTGTAGGTACGATAGTTAATCGTCTCTGGTTTGGTAACTTCACCACTTGAACGCTCCAAAATAGTTTCTGGAGAAGCTAAGCTGATCGTAATCGATGTGAAGTTACTTTTGATTTTATTATCTTTTTTGTAAGACATACTTTATAAAAAGTTAAAGCTGTATAGAGAAGCCTGAGAAGTCCGAAAACATCTCAGGCATCCTGATATTAATCTAATGTGATATCTAAACCTAAACCGCGTAGCTCGTGTACCAATACGTTGAACGATTCTGGTACAGATGGCGTTGGTAGATTGTTACCTTTAACGATTGCCTCGTAGGTTTTCGCACGACCAACCACATCATCGGATTTCACCGTTAAGATTTCTTGAAGGATGTTAGACGCACCGAATGCCTCTAATGCCCAAACCTCCATCTCACCAAAACGCTGACCACCGAATTGTGCCTTACCACCTAATGGCTGTTGCGTAATCAAGGAGTATGGTCCGATAGAACGCGCGTGCATTTTATCATCTACCATGTGTCCCAGTTTAAGCATGTAGATCACACCTACGGTTGTCGGTTGGTCGAAACGATCACCAGTCAAACCGTTGTACAAGTATGTTCTACCAGAAGCTGGCAATTCCGCTTTCGAGATCCACTCTTCTACCTCACCCATTTCAGCACCGTCGAAGATTGGCGTAGCGAACTTCATACCCAATTTCTGTCCGGCCCAGCCTAATACGGTTTCGTAGATCTGCCCAAGGTTCATACGTGAAGGTACCCCTAGTGGGTTCAACACGATATCAACTGGCGTTCCATCGGCCAAGAAAGGCATATCCTCATCACGTACGATACGTGCAACGATACCTTTGTTACCATGACGTCCCGCCATCTTATCCCCTACTTTCAACTTACGTTTCTTAGCTACGTAAACTTTAGCCATCTGCACGATACCTGAAGGAAGCTCATCACCCACGGAGATCGCAAATTTCTCACGTTTGAATGCCCCCAATTCCTCATTGATCTTGATGTTGTAGAAGTGCAACGACAATTTGATCAACTCGTTCTTATCGTCATCTGTTGTCCAACCCGTTGGGTTGATATGCGTATAGTCTAAGTCTGTTAAGATCTTTTGTGTAAACTTCGCTCCTTTAGGCACCAACAGCTCTTTGTAAACGTTGTATACACCTTGGCTAGTTTTACCATTCACAACCGTGAACAATTTCTCTACCAAACGCTCTTTCAAGATCTTCGCAGCTCTATCGTGCGCCACTTCCAGTTTATCCAAAGCTTTTCTTTCGACTTCTTTGGACATCTTTTTAGCACGAGAGAATAATTTGGTATCGATAACCACACCTTTCAATGATGGAGAAGCCTTCAAAGAAGCATCTTTCACATCTCCAGCTTTATCACCAAAGATCGCACGAAGAAGTTTCTCTTCCGGTGAAGGATCAGACTCCCCTTTAGGGGTGATCTTACCGATCAAGATATCACCACCGTTGACCTCAGCACCGATACGGATGATACCGTTTTCGTCAAGGTCTTTTGTTGCTTCTTCCGAAACGTTCGGGATATCAGCTGTTAATTCTTCTTCACCACGTTTCGTATCACGCACCTCCAATTCAAACTCTTCAATATGAAGAGAAGTGAACAAATCTTGCGATACCACACGCTCCGAAATCACGATCGCATCCTCAAAGTTGTAACCTTGCCAAGGCATGAATGCCACTTTCAAGTTACGGCCAAGCGCTAGCTCACCATTTTCGGTTGCATAACCTTCACACAATACCTCACCTTTACTTACCTTTTGTCCTTTGATAACAATAGGCTTCAAGTTGATACAAGTATTCTGGTTGGTTTTCTTGAATTTCGTTAATCTATATGTTTTTACGTCGTCATCGAAAGAAACCAAACGGTCATCTTCGGTACGCTCGTAACGGATTTTAATTTCGTTTGCATCAACGTATTCCACTACACCATTGCCTTCGGCGTTGATCAACGTACGCGAGTCAGATGCCACGCGAGCCTCCAAGCCTGTACCAACGATCGGTGCACTAGGGCGCAACAACGGCACCGCTTGGCGCTGCATGTTGGATCCCATCAAGGCACGGTTGGCATCATCGTGCTCCAAGAAAGGAATCAATGATGCGGCAATCGAAGTAATCTGGTTAGGCGCAACGTCCATGTAGTCCAAACGCTCTGGCTCAATAATCGGGAAGTCACCCTCGTATCTCGCTTTTACTTTAGGATCTAGGAAGTTACCTTTATCGTCATACTGCGCGTTGGCCTGTGCAATAGTTTTATCGTCTTCATCTTCTGCAGATAGATAAACAACAGGCTGATCAACGACAACTTTACCGTCCGATACCTTACGGTATGGTGTTTCGATAAAGCCCAAGTTGTTGATTTTGGCGTGTACTGCCAAAGAAGAAATCAAACCGATGTTTGGTCCCTCTGGAGTTTCGATGGTACAAAGACGACCATAGTGCGTATAGTGAACGTCACGAACCTCGAAACCAGCACGCTCACGGGAAAGACCTCCAGGTCCTAAGGCTGACAAACGACGCTTGTGCGTAATCTCTGCCAATGGGTTGGTTTGGTCCATGAACTGTGACAACTGGTTTGTTCCGAAGAACGAGTTGATCACGGATGATAGGGTACGCGCATTGATCAAGTCAGTCGGCGTGAACACCTCGTTATCACGAATGTTCATACGCTCACGGATGGTACGAGCCATGCGGGAAAGACCAACGCCGAACTGTGCATACAACTGCTCACCTACCGTACGTACACGACGGTTAGATAAGTGGTCAATATCATCCACCTCAGCTTTTGAATTGATCAAGTTGATCAAGTACTTCACAATAGCGATGATATCTTCGCGGGTTAACACTTTGATATCATCTGCAGTACCCAATTTCAACTTGCGGTTGATGCGGTAACGACCTACATCGCCCAAGTCGTAACGCTTGTCCGAGAAGAACAAACGATCGATGATACCACGAGCAGTCTCCTCATCAGGTGGTTCAGCGTTACGCAACTGACGGTAGATATGCTCCACAGCCTCTTTTTCAGAGTTTGAAGTATCTTTTTGTAATGTATTATATATAATGGAGTAATCCGCATTGTTTGATGCATCTTCTTTCGCAAGGATAATAGATTTAACACCTGCGTCGATGATCAAGTCAATGTGGTCTTCCTCTAAAACAGTTTCACGTTCTAAGATTATCTCGTTACGATCGATAGAAACCACCTCTCCTGTATCCTCATCCACGAAATCTTCGATCCATTTTTTCAATACCCTAGCTGCCAAACGGCGACCAACGTATTTTTTAAGACCAGACTTACTAACTTTAACCTCATCTGCTAGATCAAACAATTCTAGGATATCTTTATCCGAATCGTATCCGATCGCACGTAACAAAGTAGTAACTGGGAATTTCTTTTTACGGTCGATATAAGCATACATAACGTTGTTTACGTCTGTTGCAAACTCGATCCAAGATCCTTTAAAAGGAATTACCCTTGCAGAATAAAGTTTAGTACCATTTGTGTGTCTACTCTGACCGAAGAATACACCAGGGGAACGGTGCAACTGAGAAACGATTACACGCTCTGCTCCGTTTACCACGAAGGTACCTTTTGGAGTCATGTAAGGGATCGTTCCCAAATATACATCCTGTACAATGGTTTCGAAGTCTTCGTGCTCTTCGTCATTACAAGATAACTTCAATTTTGCCTTAAGAGGAACGCTATAAGTTAAGCCGCGCTCAATACATTCTTGAATGTCGTAGCGAGGAGGATCGATAAAGTAATCCAAAAACTCAAGCACAAAGATGTTTCTTGAATCAGAAATAGGGAAGTTTTCTGCGAAAACCTTGAACAGCCCTTCCTGATGGCGATTGTCAGAAGTAGTTTCTAATTGAAAAAACTCCTTGAAAGATTGCAATTGCACGTCCAAGAAATCCGGGTAATCGATTACCTTCTTACTTGTAGCAAAATTCACTCTTTCGTTTTGAATATTATTGTTTGCCAAGGGAATAAGAATTTTAGTTTAAAAAAACTGAGCCAACTATGCTGTAATCATGTATTTGTCAAATGTCAGCACCCATTTGACACATGTAATAATATAAATAGGAATAGACTCTGGCAAAATATTGACAGAGTCTAAACCTTTAAGGTGCTTAATATGTGAGATTACTTGATCTCAACAACAGCTCCAGCTTCTTCTAATTGTTTTTTCAACGCTTCAGCTTCGTCTTTAGAAACACCAGCTTTCAATTCTTTAGGAGCGCCGTCAACTAAATCTTTAGCTTCTTTCAATCCTAAACCAGCTAGGTCTTTTACTAATTTAACTACTGCCAATTTCTGACCACCAGCTTCTTTCAAGATAACGTCGAATGAAGTTTTCTCTTCAGCAGCAGCAGCGCCACCTTCAGCAGGAGCAGCAGCAACTGCAACAGCAGCAGCAGCAGGCTCGATACCGTACTCGTCTTTTAAGATATCAGCTAATTCCTTAACTTCTTTTACTGTTAAGTTTACCAACTGTTCAGCAAGTTGTTTTAAATCTGCCATTTTATTTTGAATTTTTGAATGTACTTAAATAATGTTTAATTAATACACGAACTTATATTATAGAGGGCGTTCGTTAGCCTCTTTCTTCTAAAGCTTTTACTAATCCTGCAATCGTATTTCCACCCGATTGAAGAGCTGAAATAACATTCTTCGCTGGTGATTGAAGTGCTGCGATGATGTCTGCAACAAGTTCGTCCTTAGATTTAAGGGTAACTAATGCATTCAATTGATCGTCACCTACGAAAGCTGTCTCTTGAATATAAGCTGCTTTCAATACTGGCTTCTCACCAGTTTTACGCAACTCTTTGATCAACTTCGCAGGAGCATTTCCTGTTTCAGAGAACATCAAGGTAGAAGCACCTTTCAGTACGCTACGTAGTTCTTCTGAATCGATACCTGCCTCAAGCAATGCCTTTTCAATCAAGGAGTTTTTCGCTACTTGAATGATGATGCCTTGATCGAAACATTTACGACGAATATTATTCACCTTGTCTACAGTTAAATCAGCAGTATCTGTAATGTAGAAATTACCATAAGATTTAATCTGTTCGGCCAAAGCTTGAACAATTTCTTGTTTTTCTTCTTTTCTCATGATTAAATTCCTGCTACTGATTTAGTTTCAACATGAATACCAGGACTCATTGTTGAAGAGATGTGAATACTCTTGAAGTAGGTTCCCTTAGCTGCAGATGGTTTCAAACGAGCAAGTGTTTGCAACACTTCCAATGCGTTATCATAGATTTTATCTGCTTCGAAGGACACTTTACCAACTGAAGTATGGATGATTCCTGTTTTGTCAACTTTGAAATCAATTTTACCAGCCTTAACTTCGGTTACAGCTTTACCAACTTCGGTAGTTACTGTTCCCGTTTTAGGGTTAGGCATCAAGTTTCTAGGACCTAAAATACGTCCTAATTTACCCACTTTAGCCATCACACTAGGCATAGTAATAATGATATCAACGTCAGTCCAACCACCTTCGATTTTGCTGATATAGTCGTCAAGACCTACGAAATCTGCTCCTGCTGCTTTAGCTTCTTCTTCCTTATCAGGAGTACACAATACTAAAACGCGAACAGTTTTACCAGTTCCGTGAGGTAATGTTGCAATACCACGAACCATTTGGTTTGCTTTACGAGGATCCACGCCTAAACGAACGTCGATATCCACAGAAGCGTCAAATTTAGTCGTAGTAATCTCTTTCACCAAAGCCGCAGCTTCTTGCAAAGAGTACGCTTTACCAGCTTCAATTTTGGATAGTGCCGCTTTTTGATTTTTTGTTAATCTAGCCACTTTCTTAAACTGATTTCGTTAATTAATTGTTCCAAGGAGCATTACCAGAAACGGTAATACCCATACTACGTGCTGTCCCTGCAACCATTTTCATGGCCGACTCTACAGTAAATGCGTTCAAATCAGGCATTTTATCCTTCGCGATCGTCTCCACTTGCTCCCAAGTAATAGAAGCAACTTTCTTACGGTTAGGCTCGCCAGAACCACTCTTTAACTTAGCAGCATCTTTCAACTGCACAGCTACTGGAGGAGTTTTGATGATAAAATCAAATGATTTGTCACTGTAAACTGTAATGACAACAGGCAATACTTGACCTGGTTTGTCTTGCGTACGGGCATTGAATTGCTTACAGAAATCCATGATGTTCACCCCTTTAGCACCTAATGCAGGTCCTACTGGAGGTGATGGATTGGCAGCACCGCCCTTTACTTGTAATTTTACTAACGCACTGACTTCTTTTGCCATTTTGTTTTGAATTTAATTGTTAAATGTTTGTTAGTAAGTTGGAAGCTTAAACGTAACATTTATTATTCGAAAGCTGTGCAGTTAAACACCAACACAACCAAACGAGGTGCAAAGATATACATAATTCTCATTAGAACAAAAAAAAGAAATAAAAAATATTTCTTTTCAACCCCACAACGTGGTTCTATAAGCGGCATAAAAAAGCCCTTTTTCCAAAGGGCTTTTTTTTTATTCTTTTTCGACCTGCATATAGTTAAGCTCCAATGGCGTTTTACGACCAAACACCTTAACCATAACTGTCAATTTCTTTTTATCTTCATGAACCTCTTCAATCTCTCCTGTGAAGCCATTAAAAGGACCATCATTTACTTTCACCGTCTCGCCGACATAGTAAGGAACGTTCATGCTCTCTCCTTGTTCAGCCATCTCATCCACCTTACCTAAGATCCGGTTAACTTCCGACGGACGCAATGGAATCGCATTACCGGCCTTATCGCCTAAAAATCCGATCACACTGTTCAAGTTCTTTATTGCGTGCTCAATCTCACCATCCAATGCAGCTTCGATCAATACATATCCAGGGTAATAGTTACGCTCCTTAGCCACTTTCTTGCCATCACGCATCTGGTAATATTTCTCCATGGGTATCAAAACCTGTGGAACCAAATGCTGAATACCCAAGCGACTCACCTCGGCCTCCACATATTGCTTCACCTTCTTCTCTTTTCCACTAACGGCACGAACTACATACCATTTTAACGATTGATCTGCCATAAAACTAACTGCTATTTAGGAGGTAATTCCGTACAACAACTCTAATAGATTGCTTGACGCTTTATCCATCACAAATACGAGAAGTGCAATAAGGATTGATGCTACAAGTACTACCACTGCAGAGTTTTGCAATTGAGCCCATGTAGGCCAAGTTACCTTCTCGGTAACTTCGATGTAGGACTCTTTAAAAAAATTAAGTACTTTAGCCATTTTTTAGTTTACCTAAATTATTTTAGCACGGGCACCAGGACTCGAACCCAGACCAAAGGTTTTGGAGACCTTCGTTCTACCTTTAAACTATGCCCGTGTAGAATTTGTTTACTGCTGCAAATATAGCGTTTAAGCCGTATTGGCGCAAATATTATTTATGTTTTTTTTGCGTTTTTTTACCCTCTACGCTAAGAGAAAAACAAGCTAATCGGCCTCAGCCAATTAGCTTGTTTTTGTATAGTAAGCGAATCTAAAAGATTACGCTAGGATTTCAGTTACCTGACCAGCACCTACTGTTCTACCACCTTCACGGATAGCGAAACGTAGACCTTTTTCCATAGCGATCGCGTTGATCAACTTCACAGTGATTGTGATGTTATCACCAGGCATAACCATCTCTGTACCTTCTGGTAAAGAAATTTCACCTGTTACGTCTGTCGTACGGAAGTAGAATTGAGGACGGTATTTGTTGAAGAATGGAGTGTGACGACCACCTTCTGCTTTTGACAATACGTAAACCTCAGCTTTGAAATCTGTGTGAGGAGTTACTGTACCTGGTTTACAGATAACCATACCACGACGGATATCAGTTTTCTCAATACCACGCAACAACAAACCTACGTTATCACCAGCTTCACCGTAATCTAAGATCTTACGGAACATCTCAACACCTGTTACTGTAGATTTCAAGTTCTCAGCACCCATACCTAAGATCTCAACTGGATCACCAGAGTTGATTACACCTCTTTCGATACGACCTGTAGCAACTGTACCACGACCAGTGATAGAGAATACGTCCTCGATAGGCATCAAGAAAGGTAACTCAGTCAAACGTGGAGGAATTGGAATGTAGTTATCTACAGCATCCATCAATTCCATGATTTTGTCAACCCACTCAGGCTCGCCGTTCAACGCTCCTAATGCAGATCCTTTAACTACTGGAATATCATCACCTGGGAATTCGTAGAATGATAATAATTCACGAACTTCCATTTCTACTAAGTCTAACAACTCTTCGTCGTCTACTAAGTCGGTTTTGTTCATGAAAACAACTAGAGCAGGTACACCTACCTGGCGAGCCAACAAGATGTGCTCACGAGTTTGAGGCATAGGACCGTCAGTAGCAGCTACAACGATGATAGCACCATCCATTTGAGCAGCACCAGTAACCATGTTCTTCACGTAATCCGCGTGACCTGGACAGTCAACGTGTGCGTAGTGACGGTTAGCTGTTGAATACTCAACGTGTGCAGTATTAATTGTGATACCACGCTCTTTCTCTTCAGGAGCAGAGTCAATTGAATCAAATGAACGAGCTTCTGACAAACCTTTATCAGCTAATACTTTAGTGATAGCGGCTGTAGTAGTAGTTTTACCGTGGTCAACGTGGCCGATAGTACCAATGTTTAAGTGCGGTTTACTACGGTCAAATTTCTCTTTTGCCATGTTTATGCGAATTAGTAATTATAAAATATTTCTTATTTAATCCTTATTACAAAAGTAACAACTTTTGGTTTAATGAGCCAAAGATGGGATTTGAACCCACGACCTCTTCCTTACCAAGGAAGTGCTCTACCCCTGAGCTACTTCGGCTTTCCTAAAAGCTTATCTACAGATAAATGCCTCCACCTTATTTAGATACTTTCATCAAAAAAAGACAGAGACTTAATCAAATACTAAAAAAAATGAGCGGAAGACGGGTCTCGAACCCGCAACCTATAGCTTGGAAGGCTATCGCTCTACCAATTGAGCTACTTCCGCTTTTTTGTTCGAAACCTATTACTAGGTTTCGAACGTTCAAAAAGTGTGGAGGGAGAAGGATTCGAACCTTCGAAGCCGAAGCAACGGATTTACAGTCCGTCCCATTTGACCGCTCTGGAACCCCTCCAGACCTGCAATCGAAATTGCATTTTGGAGCCTCTTATCGGGATCGAACCAATGACCTACTGATTACAAGTCAGTTGCTCTACCAGCTGAGCTAAAGAGGCATATTTGTTTAAAAAACTCTCTTTTTAAGAACTTCTATCCTTTCAGATAGCGAGTGCAAAAATCTCATTTACTTTTGATATTTGCAAGTTTTTTAAAAACTTTTTTTTATCGTGTTAAAGAACTCTTTTCTTATCATTTCCGAACCGTATAACCCTGTTCGTTTTTGATGATGCAAAGATAGTCACTCTACCGAGACTTCAAAAATATTTTGCAAAAAAAACCGCCCTTTTCGACCATATACTTGATATGCAAGGAAATAATTTACATCTTGCACCGCCTTTTTTAAGTGGCTCCTACATCGATATTCATGAAATTGACATTAAACTTCAAAAAGATACTACGCTACACGCTCATCCTCTCTAGTTTTTCAGCTCTTCCATCCCATGCACAGGACAACAAACCAACCAAACAGGATAACAGTTTAATAAATAAACTGATCAAGCAGTTTCTCTCTTCCGAGAAGGATTCGACAAGAGGCGGCAGCCTGATCATCCTGCCCGCAGTAGGCTATGCGCAGGAATCGGGCTTTGAATACGGCATCGCCGGCACGTACAATTTCTACCTCGACAGATCCGACCTGAACAGCCGCACGTCAAACATCACCTTAATCGGGACCTTGACCACCGAAAAGCAGAAAAATGTAAAGCTCACATCAGATATATGGACGAAGAACAACGACTACCACATCCTTTCCGAGCTCCGCTACCGTGACTGGCCCTTCAACTTCTATGGCCTTGGCTCCGACACTTGGCTGGCCGACGAGGATTTCATCGGACAAAAACTTATCCGCGCAAAGATCGATGTCGAAAAAAGAGTAATTCCAAACTTGTACACAGGCGCCAACATAAACTACGAACATTTTCGCTTTGAGGATCGCGAGGCTGGTGGCGTGTTCGATCAAGACATCGTACTGGGCAAACTCGGCGGGCAGTACCTAGCACTGGGCATTTCTTCTTTATATGATACTCGAAACAATACCACCTACAGCACCAAAGGTCTTTACGCCCGATTAAAATACGATTATTCACCAAACTTCTTCGGCGACGACAACTTCACCGGAAGTGAACTGGAAGCCGACCTGCGCGCCTTTAAGCAACTGGCGCCTTCGCTGACGCTAGCAGGACAGGTCGTTTATCGCGGGACATTTGGTAAAAATGTGCCCTTCTATGCCTATCGTGACTTGGGTGGCGACATGACCATGCGCGGCTATTACCTAGGAAGATACAAAGATCGAAATTATGCCACCGCGCAAGCAGAATTGCGCTACCGCTTTATGTCTCGCTTCGGCATCGTGGGCTTTGGCGGCACCGGCGGAACCTTTTCGCCGGAACGCAACTTGCGCTTGGTGCCCAGCTACGGAGCAGGCATACGCTACTTCTTCAGCTTGGAACACAATAGCACCATACGTTTCGACTACGCGTTTGGGGAGAAAAGACCGGGAGAAAAGCGTCAAAAAGGTTTTTACCTCAGCATCAGCGAAGCTTTCTAACGAAGACAGCAAGCGACAAACAGGCTTAGGCCGATCGCCAATAGGGATAACGAAGCACAAAATCCTCCTTGCGTTGTCCTTCTCGTTGCATCAGTATACCGAAATGGAAGAGATCGATACTCACCACCACCCGTCGGTCAGCAATCATATTATGCCATAATCGCTTCGCTTTGTGGGGCTCGTGCACGATGATGACCGCTCCCTGTTCCAATAAGGAAAGTAACATCTCCGAGGAAACTTGATTTAGATCTACCCAAACGACATCTGCCTGCTTGTCCGCTTCAAAAACCTGGAGTTCTTTCAGCTCGATAGACGATAATAACGCAGCTAAAAGCGAGCGGTAACGCCACGGAAAATCACTCGGAAAAATGACTTCAGGTTCCACAGGTGGCTTCTTCGCGTAAATCACCTCCTCCGCCAATCGATAAACGAAGGGCGAATGCGTGCCATGCCGACTATTCGCCTTCAGAAAATGTTTGACAAGTGCCCAATAATACCACATGTTGCAAAAATACAGCTTTTACGAAAGGATCAACCCGGAAACTGCAAAATGAAGGTACTGCCCTTCCCCTCCTGACTTTCCACAAATAGGCTACCCTTGTGCAGCAACATAATCTGTTTGCTCAGGGTAAGTCCAACGCCACTACCCGATTTCTTGGTGGTAAAAAAAGGCGTAAAAATCTGTTCCTGTATATCGGCCGGCATCCCACAGCCATTATCCTGCATCTTGATCACCATATAGCCGTCACGGCTCAGACCGGCAATGCTGATATAAGGTGCATCCAAGTCCTTCACCGCCTCAATAGCATTCAGCAGCAAGTTGATTAAGGCCTGCTCCACTAAGTTGATATCTGCTTTCAGCACCAGCCGGGTATCTTTCAGGATAATATCAAACTCGATCGCCTTCTGCAATAAGGTCGGCTCTAACAGTTGGTAAATATTCTCAAAGAGCACCTTCAATTGAATTTCCTGCATATTGGGCTCATCAACACGGTTGATGAGACGATAGCTCTTCGCAAATTGGAGCAAGCCTTCGCTACGCCTTTTGATTGTATAGATCCCTACCTTGAGATCATCGATATCTTCCTCGCCATAGCCTTTCTCCAAACGATCGTGCAAGGTCTCGGCCAGGGAGCTGATCGGTGCGATGGAATTCATGATCTCGTGCGTGAGCACGCGCAACAATTTCTGCCAAGCCTTTGTTTCTGTCGCGTCAATTGCTTCATTGATATTCTGATAAACCACAATACGAAAAGTGCCATCCTGTGTTTCAAACTCCGAGCCGTGCATCAAGAGCTTGATCTTGCCCACCGCCGAACTGGCCGTTTCCATCTGCTGTGTCCCCAATTTCATGTGGATCGTCTTTTCATACAGCTCTTGGTGCCGCTTCGTCAATCCACGGATATTGCCCAAATGGGGCGTTTGGAAAAGCTGCTTAAAGGCATCGTTTATCCAGATCACCCGCCCCGTGTCGGATTGGTAGAAGATAATCGCCGAATCCAGCATGTTGATCACCTTGTTGAGGTACTGGTGCTGTATCTCCTTGTCTATACTGATCTGTTTGTACACCTGGTTGATTTGGTTAAATGCTGAAAAGAGCCTGCCTTCCAGCGTTTCCGGTTGCTTGACCGCAAAACGACGGGTAAAGTCTCGGTAGCGTACGGCCTCCGCAAAATCCAGCACATGCTCGATCAATTTGCGCTCGGCACTAAACCAACGATAACCGATCAACAGCCAAAAGAAAAACAGCAGTACGCTATACAAATACAGCTTCAAAAATATCAGGTAGGCAATGCCCACCGCCGCTGCCGATAAAAAGACTAATTTTATAAAAAAGAAAAATCCTGAACGCCTCATTGATCTAGATATCATATTTCTCCATCCGCCGGTACAGCGCGGCCCTTGTGAGTCCCAATTCCCGTGCAGCTTTGCTGATGTTGCCACTGTAGCGCTCTATCGCCGACTGGATCGCCTTGCGCTCCATCTCTTCCAGACTTTGCGTAGACATGTTCGCCCCAGCAATAGGTGATTCCGCGATAGGCTCCTGCTCAATAGGCGAGAAAAGGATATCCACATCGCGTATGCTCTGCTGCTCCGCCATAATCACGGCCCGCTCCAGGCTATACTGCAGCTCGCGCACATTCCCCGGAAAATGGTAGTTACGTAGCTTCTGCAAGGCTTCCCGCTCCAGCCCCTCTATGTTCTTGTGGTATTTTCGGCTATAGAAGTCCAGGAAATAATTGGCCAACAAAATGATATCGTCTCCGCGACTGCGTAGCGGCGGCACCTGAATCTCCACAGTATTGATACGGTAAACCAAATCTTTACGAAAGCGACTCTCGTCGGCCAGCGATTTTAGGGGTACGTTGGTCGCACTCAACAGCCGGATATCGACCGGAATGCCTTGATAGGACCCCAGCGGCACCACCTGACGGTTCTGCAACACACTCAATAGTTTAGCCTGCTGCTGCAGGCTGATGTTACCTATCTCGTCCAAAAATAAGGTTCCTCCCTGCGCCGCTTCGAACCGTCCCTGCCGATCTTCGCGCGCATCCGTAAAGGCGCCTTTCTTGTAGCCAAACAGCTCACTTTCAAACAACGTATCCGTCAACGAGCCCACATCAACCTTAATATAAGGCCCTTTGCTGCGCAACGATCGGCGGTGCAAGGCCTGAGCAATCAAATCCTTACCCGTTCCGTTCTCGCCCAGAATCAAAATATTGGCTTCCGTGGGCGCCACCTTGTCCATCTTATATTGCAGATCTTCCATGATGGCCGACTTCCCGACCAGATCGATCTCGTCCCTAGACTTGCTTGCTAAAGGCTTGGCTTCGCCGGATGCTTTGATCTCCTCGAATACGGTACTCAACGTTTGCAATAACAGATCATTCTGCCAAGGCTTCACAATAAAGTCAGAGGCTCCTTGTTTCAAGGAGCGCACCGCCAGATCTACGGCACCATAGGCCGTGATCATCACTACTTTGATATGGGGATAGGTAGCCTTGATCTTCCCAAGCCAGAAAAGACCTTCGTTACCGGTGTTGATCGCACTTTTAAAATTCATATCCAGCAATACCACATCCACCGCCTCACGGCTCAAAATATTCATCAGATGCTCTGGATTCTTTTCAACAATAACCTGCTTTACCTTCGGCCGTAGCAAAATACGTACGGCCGTCAATAGGTCTTGGTCGTCATCAACGATTAATATGGTGGCTTTCTTCATAAAACACTAAGATACTTACAATTCCAATAATCCCGCGTAATAATCATTGAAATATTTCTGCAACAACCATTGATATTGCCTGATCAACAACTCGTTGCGCGTATTATCCAATTTATTCTTTGCTGTCAAGAACAATACCGAGTTGCTATTGCCTGCGTCAAAGTGCACCTGTGCAATGCGAAATGCTTCTTGGTAGCTCAACTCCTGTTCCTGCAGGTTCTGCACGTTCTTCTTTAGGGTCAGCAAGCTAAAAACGGTTTTTGCCGTTTCCTCACGAACGGTATTCTCCTGTATCTTCCGGTTCCACTTTGCTTCGTCCAGATTCAGCTTCGCCAACTTCACTTGACTCCGCACCGCCATTCTGCTAAAGATGGGCACGCTCAAGCTCAACGATATTCCCTTCGAAGGATAATTCACCAACTGTTGCCAATAGTTGTAGCCCAAAACATCCACACTGGAGTAGATAGAACGGATTCCCGCATCTAGCGATAAACTGGGGTAATACGCAGATTTAGCTACCTTAATCGTTTGCTCCGCTTCACGGATGCGCCAGTCCAACGCCTTAAAATTGGGCAACACCTGCAGCGCTTCCTCATAAAGGGCGGCACCCGATGAGCTGCTTACCGACGATGGCATCGCTATGGGCTCCAAGGCCGGCAGTTCTGCTATAGGTAGATAAAGTAGCGCCGCCAAACGTGCCTCGCTGTTATACAAATCTCTTTTGGTATTCTCTAGCGTATTCTGCTCCGCGTAGGCCTGCCCCTTAAGGTCATGGTAGTCCCCTGGATTGATCGCGCCCTCGTCCTGCATCACAGTGGCCCGGCGCAGATTCTCCTGCGTCACGGCAAGCTGACCCTCAGCTTGGTGCAACATATCCCGCGAGGTCAACACAAGAATATAGGCTTCAACAACATCCAACTTTAGCTCGTTGATCGCACTTTCAAACTCCAGCTTTCCGGCCTCACGTGCGCTGGCTTTACGCCGAATATCATGCAGAATCTCGAAGCCCCGAAACAATGGCGCATTGAGCGACAGCGATTGGTTGCCCGAGTAGTAATTGTTATCCACAAATTGGTTTGTCGTGGTATTGATACTCCGCCCTTCGTTATAGCCATGGCCAACGTTACCACTCACTACAGGAAGCCGGTTGTACTGCGCCTGTTTATAATTTACCTCATTGCGCGACAATTCCAATTCGGATCGTTGTAAACTTGGATTGTTCTTTATCGCAAGGGCAACACATTCTGCCAAGGAAAGCCGCTGGGATACCTGCCCTAGTACAGCAGGCAAACTGCTACAACAAACAAGGATCAATACGCTGGCTTTGAGAAAATTTTTCATTCATTAGTGTTTCCCTGCCATACACACAGCACGTGCCAATTACATAAAATACTATAAAAGAGCAAAATACAATAACAACACAGGATAAACTGTCCGATTACGGACAATTGCTGTACGAGCGTGAACAATCGGACGTTTTCCTGCGAAAATGATCGTTAGACGGCACAAAGTCTCAATCAGGGCTGTCCAACAGCGAACAGCTACTGTCCGATTACGAACACCCACAAAACCGAAACTAACATAAATCATTGATAATTAAATAATTAAAAAAATGGCATGAGATTATATAGGCTATTAGCAACGGCAGATAAAAACGCCAATTTTTACATATTTGACCTTTAAATTTTAATGGACAGACCGATAGAACAAAAGAAATGGAACACGAGACGTATCTTGACGCTCGTTGGCATCGTTGCACTCGTTAGCCTCATTGGCGCCAGCTATTATTTCACCAGCGGAAATAGCAAGCTGAACGTCGAGGCCGACCGCATCAGCATCGTGGAAATTAAGGAGGGAACATTTCAGGAGTTTATTCCGATCAACGGAACCGTATTGCCCATCAGCAGCATCTACCTAGATGCTTCCGTGGGCGGACGCGTAGAAGAAAAGTTTGTGGAAGATGGCGCCATTCTCCAAAAAGGAGATGCCATCATGCGCCTATCCAACACCGACCAAGAACTGAGCTTGGTAAACCAGGAAACACAAGTACTCAACCTCTTGACTCAAGCACAGATTGCACGTACCAACGCCGAGCAGGTGTCCATCAACAACCGCAACCAAATGGCCGATGTGGAGCAAGCCTACCGCGAAGCCGAGCGTATCTATCGACTGAACAATAAACTGTATAAGGAGAAAGCAATTGGCAGCCAAGAATACCAGAAATCGTTAAACGAGTACAACTACCAAAAGCAGCGCGTTACCCTCACCAAGCAGATTCTTCGTCAGGATTCAATATCGTCAAGCCAAAAGGCCAACCAAGACCGCGAAACCTACCAGCGTACCCAAAGTGCGCTACAGCTGATGCAGCAGAAGGTTGGCGACCTGATCGTTCGCGCGCCAGTAGATGGACAGCTGACATCCTTTGACTCCGAAATCGGGCAAAACAAGAATGCCGGCGAGCGCTTGGGCCAAATAGACGTGTTGACCGGCTTTAAGGTGCGAGCTGAAATTGATGAACACTATATCAACCGCATCTTTACCGAGCAGGTTGGACAATTCTCCATCAGCGGCAAAAACTACCAGCTAAAGATCAAAAAAGTGTACACGCAAGTCACCAACGGACGCTTTCAAGTGGATATGGAATTTGTAGGCGACATTCCACAAGGAATCCGCCGTGGACAAACCTTGCAGATACGCCTAGCGCTAAGCGATGAAACAAAAGCTTTGCTACTCGCCAAAGGCGGCTTTTATCAACAAACAGGCGGCAACTGGATCTTTAAATTGGATAAAGGCGGCAAAACAGCCTACCGTGTCGATATACAACTGGGCAGACAAAATCCAGAATATTATGAGGTGGTGAGCGGATTGGAACCTGGCGACAAGGTGATCGTATCCAGCTACGAAACATACGACAAAATACAAGAATTAAACATTCGCTAACTATTATACGACTATGCTAGCAAACTTTCTACGATCAGCGATCAGACACCTTTGGAAGACTAAAGGGTATAGCTTCTTGAATATCTTAGGATTGGCTTTGGGCATCGCTGTCACAGCCCTAATCTTCCTTTGGGTCGAAGACGAAGTGTCTTGGAATGATAATTTTGTTAATAAAAAAGATATCTATATCACAAAATCAAAACAGACCTATGATGGAAACATCAATGTGTTCGAAGCTACCCCCGGCCCATTCGCCAAAGAATTTCAACGGGAGTTTCCAGAGGTTCTACATGCCGCTAGATTAAACTGGGGCAGCAGCAACCTCTTTACGGTAGGCGAAAAGCAACTTTATCAATTTGGCTATTACGCCGATCCAGAGATTCTTTCCATCCTAGCGCCTGAGTTTTTAAAAGGTGATTTAAAATCGGCTTTAAAAGACCCGAGTAACATCGTGTTAAGTGAATCTGGAGCGAAAAAACTTTTTGGAAGTACTGACGTCATTGGAAAAACAGTAAAACTTGACAACAACGAAGTCTTCAATGTGTCGGCCGTAACGAAAGACTTTCCAAAGAATGCGAGTTTTAGATACGATTGGTTGATTGATTTCAAGAAACTTGAACTGTCATCACCAGAGTTTGGATACTCCAACTGGGGAAACAATAGCGTGATCACCTTGGTGCAACTAGATCCTGCCGCAAACTTGGCCTCGGTAAATGAGAAACTAAAATTCTACATCGACGATAAACAAGGCTCCAAAGAACACGTAGACGAGAATTTCCTCTATCCCATGGAACGCTGGAAAATGTACAATACCTTTAAACAAGGTGTTGAACAAGAGGGTAAAATTAAAAGCATCCGACTATTCAGCTCCATCGCGTGGTTGGTACTGTTAATTGCCTGCATTAATTTTATGAATCTGTCAACCGCTAGATCAGAAAAAAGATCTAAAGAGGTAGCCATGCGCAAAATCGTCGGTGCACGGAGAAAATCATTGATAGTACAATTCCTTGGCGAATCCCTTGTTTTTGCATTTATTGCTGGGCTACTCGCCATAGGTTTGGTTCAATTAGGGCTTCCTTCATTCAATACTTTTGTTTACAAAGAATTAGCTATTGAGCTCGACAATTGGCAGCATCTTGGCTTTATTGTGTCCATCGTTGTCGTATGTGGCCTAGTATCAGGCAGCTATCCGGCTTTTTTCCTTTCCTCATTTGCTCCCCTAACAACGTTAAAAGGCGGCAAACGAGCTGCTGGCTCAAGTAACCTCATACGAAAGGTATTAGTCATTACGCAATTTACTGCAGCCATCATTCTAATGATCTGCACGTCGATCATATATCTTCAAGTACGCCATGCTAAAAACCGTGATTTAGGATTTGATCGCAGCCAAGTGATCACAACGAACATACAGGGAAGTATGTTGGAACATATGGATGTGATCAAGCAAGAGTTGAAAGCGACCGGCAGTATCGAATCCGTCGGATTAAGCATCAATGACGTCCTCAATGTCGGGTCCAATACTTCCGGATTTGAATGGGATGGGAAAGATCCTAAATCATCCATCCTAATCGGATTTACCTTTGTTGATCCTGAGTTTACAGACGCACTGCATATCAAGATTAAGGATGGCCGAAACTTTAGGCCAAATTTATTAGGCGATAGCTCCTCTATTCTGATCAACGAAAGCTTTGCTAAGTTGATCCAGCCGGACGGATTGGTCGCTGGAAAAACAATAAAGATGAATGGTTTAACATTCACCGTTGCAGGTGTTGTAGACAACTATGTCTATAACGACATTTACGGTACCGCAGAGCCCTTGATGCTAGCACCAATGCCTATTGGATATGCATATGGGTATACCGGTGGCGTGTTAAACATAAGAACCGCGGCAGGTGCCGATCTACAAAAAGTCGTGCAACAAATAGAAGGAATCGTAAAGAAGTATAATCCCAATTTTCCGTTCAGCTACAAGTTCTTAGACGAGACATTCAATAATCACTTTGGCACCGAGATGATGCTCCAAAAGCTGGCCAGTTTATTTGCCATTCTAGCAATCATTATTTCTTGTCTCGGCCTACTGGGTCTTGCGGCTTATTCTGCCGAACAAAGAGCGAGAGAAGTCAGCATCCGCAAAGTGTTGGGCGCTTCCATTGCGCGACTGGTTAAAATGCTGAATTACGAATTTCTTATTTTGGTCAGCCTATCCTGTCTCATTGCTTTTCCTATTGCTTGGTACTTTATGAACGACTGGTTGAAAGGTTACAACTACCGTATGGAAATGCCCTGGATTGTTTTCCCTGTTATTGCCATGCTGGCATTACTGATTGCCTTACTTACCATCAGCACGCAAGCTTTACGTGCGGCGAATGCAAACCCAACCAAAACATTACGTGACAACTAGTACAAACATCGATTGATAAACAGAACATTGAACATAAGAAATTAACTAAATAACATGATCAAAATAACAAACCTCCAAAAATACTATCGTACCGAAGAAGTGGAGACGGTAGCCTTGAACAATGTGAATATTCATGTCAAAGAGGGCGAATTCGTTGCGGTGATGGGTCCATCGGGTTGTGGAAAATCAACCCTTCTCAACATTGTTGGTCTATTGGACGATTTGGATGAAGGAAGTTACCTTTTCAACAACATCGAGGTTGCTAAATTTAAAGAGGGAAAACGTTCCGATTTGCGCAAGCACAACATTGGCTTCGTGTTCCAAAGCTTCAACTTGATTGATGAACTTACCGTGTTCGAAAACGTGGAACTTCCTTTGGTGTACACCAATGTTCCCGCCGCCGAACGCAAGCGCCGCGTCGAGGAAGTCCTAGAAAAGGTACAGATCATGCACCGCCGCAACCATTTCCCGCAACAGCTATCTGGTGGTCAGCAGCAGCGTGTGGCCGTAGCCCGTGCCGTGGTAAACAATCCAAAGCTAATTTTGGCCGATGAGCCTACGGGTAACCTCGACTCCAGCAATGGTAACGAAGTGATGCAGTTATTGACAGAGCTTAATGAGGCGGGCACCACCATCGTTATGGTGACGCACAGTGAACATGATGCCAAGTTTTCCGACCGCGTCATCCGTATGCTGGATGGGCAGGTGATTATGGAAACGGAGAATGTCGAGATTCGCTAGCAAATACCACAAGCTTTTGTACCTGATCATACTTATGCCGTAAAGTTACTTACATAACCTTATCATATCGAAATTATGTTAAATCTAAAAATTACACTCAGACAATTATGGCGTAATCGTCTGTTCACCGCCCTCAATATTCTGGGACTTGCTATCGGTATCAGCGCCTGTTGGATTGTTTTTAGGGTTGTACATTATGAATTTAGTTTTGACAAGCATATACCCGATATCGCGTACATACAACAAGTGGTTTGTGTAGATGATGAACCAAATGCTAGTGCTGGTTTTGTTGGCGTACCATTGGGCATGGCGCCTTTGCTTACAGATCAAGCCCTTCCAGATGCCACAGTAGTACCGGTATATACACAATACTTCGAACGCTTGCAGATTTCGCAGTCTGGCGACGATAATCTGTCTTTTGTTGAAGAGCCCGAAAAGGTCATCGGTATCAACAACAGTTATTTCGAAATGCTTTCCTATGAATGGCTTGCCGGGCATGCAAATACAGCATTAAAAGATCCGTATAGCATGGTACTTCGCGATGATGTGGCCGCGACATACTTCCCAGGTTTGCAAAGTAATGAAATCATCGGAAAAACAATTACAGCAGATTCGACAAAGTACATCATATCAGGCATTGTGAAGACTTTGCCCTACCCCAGTAGTTTCCAAGCCAAAATATTTGTCCCGATACCGAATAAAGAATGGTCCAACCACGACTGGTTATCGTTAAATTCTTCCTACCTACTTTATATCAAGACTAAAAATGCTGCTTCTTTAAACAAACTATTGGCAGTAGCGCAAAAAGAATACGATAAAATTGGCGCTCCAGAGCATTTAAAATTCGGTGCTGCCAGCAAGTTTGAAACATTCCCACTAGCGAAAAAACATTTTGAAAAAGCTTACGATAGTGAAGGAATATCCTCGGACAGAAATGTGATGTATGGTTTGATTGTTATAGGTTCTTTTTTACTACTACTGGCCTGTATCAATTATATCAATCTGAGCACGGCACAAATCCCTCAGCGTGCAAAAGATATTGGTATTCGCAAAACTTTAGGCGTTCGCCCGCTACACATTACCTCCAGTTTTTTAGTCGAGACCTTTTTTATTACGATTTTGGCTTTGATACTCTCCTGGCCAATCGTCAAACTTTTCGAAATCGGCTATCCCGAATTTATTCCAAAGGAAATTGATACGTTTGACAACAGCGCGTTGGTAGCCTTATTTTTGATCGGATTAATTATTATTGTTTCATTGCTATCCAGCATTTATCCAGCTTATCTGATAAACAATTTACGATCAATAGAAACACTCAAGGGCAAAATCGACCACAAAATAAAAGGCACTCGTTTAACACTTCGCAAATCACTGATTGTTTTTCAATTTGTGATTGCTCAATTTTTTATTGTTAGTGCGCTTATCATAGGTCAGCAGCTTGATTTCACCATACATGCAGATTTGGGGTTCAAGCATGAGGCAATAGTCAACATGCGCATCCCCTATAAATCCTATCAAAACAGCGATGTGAATCCGCTCCTCTACAGAAGGGCGCTAGAGAAACATTCTGAAATAGTAGCAGTTTCTGTAGGACACGAACCGTTGAATAGCAGCTATTGGGGAACTATATATCATTTTGCCGCCGACACTGGAAGAATTCAGTTTAACACTCCTCGCAAATATATAGACGAAAACTACATTGATTTATATCAAATACAACTACTTGCGGGTAGAAATATCCAATTTACAGATACGATGCGCGAGGTATTGATCAATGAATCAGCCTTAAAAGCACTGGGCCTAAAAAATCCGGAAGACGCCGTAGGCAAACAGCTTACGAGAACGGATAATGCGATCTACCCCATAGTAGGCGTTTACAAGGATTTCCATCAACACTCTTTACGGGATAAAACAGGCCCACTTATTCTCGGCTCGTCGAACATTGCCACTCAACTACAGTACTTCAACGTCAAGTTGCCAGCAGATCGAAGAAAATGGCAGGAAGCCTTCAGCATCATGGAAAAAGAATGGAAATCATTTTATCCAAATGCCCCTTTTGAATTCAAATTCAATGAAGAAAAAATAAAAAATCTTTACGAAAAAGATTACCGAACAGCAAAGCTTATTGACTTAGCAACGGTAATAACCATTTTGATAAGCTGTTTTGGGCTTTTTGGGCTCGCTACCCTTACGGCATTTCAACGTACAAAGGAAATTGGCATACGGAAGGTTCTCGGCGCTTCGATAGGCAAAATTGTAGCGATGCTTTCTAAAGACTTTGTAATCCTAGTAACTATTGCAATTGTCGTTGCCACACCGATTGTTTGGTTAGCCATGAATAAATGGCTGGATGATTTTGCTTATCGAATAGACATTGAGTGGTGGATTTTCATCGTCGCTGGTTTACTAGCTATAATAATATCGTTATTGACAGTCAGCTATCAGGCTGTCAAAGCTGCCGTCGTAAATCCAATCGACAGCTTGCGAGATGAGTAATACAAAGTAAAAAATAACAACTAAAAAAGACTGACGCCTGGAATAAGCATAGAAGTCTACGATCTAACATCTATAATCTAAATACTAGAAAATGTTACAGAACAACATCAAAATAGCTTGGAGAAACCTACGCAGCCAGCGGCTTTTCTCTACCATTAAAATCGGAGGCTTTGCTTTTGGAATTGCTGTTTCCCTGCTTATTGCGTTGTTCGTGCAGCATGAGCTTAGCTACGATAAATTTTACCCCGAGGCGGATCAAGTATTCCGCTTGGTCGGCGTAGCCAAGCAAGACAATATCATCCGCAAGGGTATCTCTATGCCGGCTCCTACCGGACCGACCTTCCAAGCGGAATTTCCTGCAGTGGAATCGACGGGACGGATGCTTTCCAACCCCTTGTTTGGCGCGGGGAGCAATCAGTTATCTACGAATGAAAATCCGGAAAACTTCTCCGATAATGGCTTCACCTACGTCGATCAGTCGCTGTTGGACATGTTGCCGCTAGCCACCGTGTTCGGTTCCTTACCTCGGGCGCTTGACGAGCCCAACAGCATCGTGATCACCAAAAGCAAAGCCCAGAAGTATTTCAAAGGAGACCCTATTGGCAAAATCATCTACCTAAACAACGATAAAGACAAGCCCTATAAGATCAATGCCGTTATCGAAGATGTGCCGAGCAATTCCCACCTCTACGGTTTTAACTTCTTTATAACCCTATCAGGCATCGACTTCTACCCCGGCGAACAGCAAAATTGGGTAGCCAGCAACTATGCCACCTACATCAAGGTCAAGAAAGGAACAGATACCGAACTACTTGCACAGCAGCTCACAAAATCATACATCAACGATCATTACATTCCGGCAATCCTGCAGGCCGGCATGCAGGTAAATCCGGTATTAAATTCCGCGCGGCTCGTACTACAGCCGCTCGAGAAAATACACCTCTATTCGACCGATATAAACGATTACAAGATCGAGACACAGCAGCGAGGCGACATCAAGGTGGTATGGATCTTTGCGGGCATCGCCAGCTTTATCCTGCTTATTGCAGTGATTAACTTCATCAACCTATCTACCGCCAATGCAAGCAGCCGCGCCAAAGAAGTTGGTGTACGGAAAACCATCGGATCCAGCAAAAAGGCGCTGATCAAACAGTTTATCACCGAATCTTTGCTTTACAGCCTCATCTCGGTGTTTCTAGGTATCGCTATCAGCTTTCTGCTGTTGCCCCTATTCAACAACCTAGCTGATAAAACCTTACACATTCCTTGGGACAGCTGGTACTTTTTGCCCACAGCCTTACTTGCAGCAGCAGGCTTAGGCTTGCTTTCGGGCATCTATCCCGCCTTCGTGCTTTCAAGCTTCAAGCCCATTGCGGTGCTCAAAGGCAACGTATCTCCAACAAGCGGAAGCTCTATATTCCGTAATGGATTGGTCATCTTTCAATTTGCCACCTCCATTATCTTGATTATAGGCACGCTCATTATCAACCAACAGCTTAATTTCATCCTGAACAAAGACATGGGCTTCAATAAAGACCAAGTGTTGGTTTTACATGGGACAAAGACCTTAGGCAATCAGGCTAAGGTTTTCAAAGATGAACTCAGCAATATCCCCAGCATACAAAGTGTTGCCATTAGTGATTACCTACCGGTGAATATCGACGGCTCCAAGCGCAATGGTAATACCTTTAATCTCGAAGGCAGGCAACAAGAGGAAACTAGCAAAGGAGGGCAGTTCTGGATAGTCGATAAAGACTACATCAGCACATTTGGGCTGCATTTGATTGCCGGGCGAAACTTCAATATGGATATCGCATCCGATTCGGCAGCCGTGATCGTGAACCAGCGCATGGTCAACGAACTGGGCATCAAAGATCCGATCGGTGCACGGATTACTAACGGCAACAGCTACACCATCATTGGCGTGGTTGAAGATTTCATCTTCGGCTCCCTACGTGAAGAGGGCTTAGATCCCCTTTGTATGGTTATTGGCGGTAGCAACTCCCTTATATCCGTTAAGATCAAAGCAGCCGATGCCACGCAAACCCTACTAGATATCAGCAACATTTGGGCTAAATTTTTACCACAGCAACAGATACAGTACAGTTTCTTGGATGAAGGTTTTGCCTCACTATACAACGATGTACAGCGTACCCAAGGCATCTTCACGGCCTTCGCCATCATCACGATATTTATCGCCTGTTTAGGACTTTTTGGTCTGGCAGCCTATACCACGGCACAGCGCACCAAGGAAATCGGGGTACGCAAGGTTTTGGGTGCAAGTGTATCGCGCATTATTCAGCTGCTATCCTTTGGATTCCTAAAACTGATATTACTGGCTTTACTTATTGCCACACCTATCGCTTGGTGGGCCATGCAAAGCTGGTTACAAGATTTTAACTACCGCATCCAAGTGGAATGGTGGGTATTTGCGTTGACCGGCGGCATCAGCCTGTTCATAGCCATGGGAACCATCTGCTACCATGCCCTGCGAACAGCACGCATGAATCCTGTCAAGAGCTTACGGGATGAGTAGTGGAAAGTAAAAGATAAAAATTAAAAAAGCCGACATAGGTGATACGTATAGTATTGCTGAAGTTAAAAACAAATGTGTCGTCTACGATCTAACTACTATTATCTAAATACGAAGTACTATGATAAGGAATTATTTAAAAACGGCTTTGCGTAATTTGTGGAAAAACAAAAGTTATTCCTTTATTAATATTCTTGGCTTGGCGGTTGGCTTAGCTGCTGTATTCCTCATTGCGCTGTGGATACAACATCAGTTTCGGTATGACAATTTTTACAGTCATCAGGATGACCTGTATAAGGTCCGCCTGAAGACTACCGGTGCTGATAACGAAATCTATGTGGGTGATATCACCTCAGCACCGATTGCACCTTATTTTGAGCAAGAATACCCCGAAGTAGAATCGGCGGCACGAATGTACTGGTCGTCGGATGCATTGCTGGCCTTTAAAGATAAATCTGTCAAATCTCAGGGAAATGAAGTTGATCCTTCTTTTTTAAACATCTTTAATTTTCCGGTTCTTCATGGAGCGGGTGCAGATGCGTTAGCCGGGAAACACCATATAGTGCTAACCAAGAGTCTGGCTAAAAGCCTATTTGGTAGTGAAGATCCCATAGATAAAGTTATCGTATTGGACAATGATCAACCTTATACGGTTACAGCCGTACTTGAGGACCTACCCTCGTATACAGATTTCAATTTCTCGTACCTCATCCCCTTATCCAACACCGACGCCTATGGCGCAAGTTGGCGCACAAACACCTACTACACCTTTGTGCGGCTAAAAAGCGGTACAGATGTCCAAGCGTTCAACAAAAAGATAGAAGACCTGATCGCTAAAAATTCAAAAGAATCTGCACGCAGTCAAGCTTTTCTGTACTCCATGGAAAAACAATATTTGTATACCCGGTTTGAACAAGGAAAAGCTGTTGGCGGAAAGATTGATGAAGTACGCTTAGTGGCCATTATCGGTGTTCTGATCCTCGCCATAGCGGCCATCAACTTCGTTAACCTGAGCACCGCACGTGGACAAAAACGAGCAAAAGAGGTGGGTGTTAGAAAAGTAATTGGCGCCAGCAGATCCACGTTGGTCAAGCAGTTTCTTTTAGAATCGGTCTTGCTGTCTACCCTCGCTGGCCTTATTGCGCTCTTACTGGTATGCGTTATGCCTCCCCTATTCGGATGGCTATTGCCCTTTGATGTACGTTTTGAAGCGGGCAACCTGATCATCTGGCTAACATTCGTCGCTTTTACCGTATTAACAGGTGTGCTTGCCGGGCTGTATCCTGCTTTTTTCCTTTCTAGCTTTGCCGTAAGCAAAACACTGAAAGGCGGAACCCTCTCGAAGAAAGCTGGCTTTAGCTTTCGGGAAGTATTGGTGGTGCTACAATTTTGCATTGCAATTGTACTCATCATCTCGACGATCGTTATTCGCACGCAGATACAACATACGCAAGACCGGAATATCGGGTATGAAAAGGCGCAGCTCCTCGAAATTCCACTGGAAGGTGAAGCGCCATCGCATTATGAGGCCATACGGTCGGCATTGTTGCAAGACCGCTCGATAGTCTCCGTAGCGCGCACAGGCTGGTCTATCACAATCGATGGATCGTCTGCCGGTGGCAACTTTTCTTGGGAAGGAGCTACACCAGAACAAACTACAAATACGTTTTTCAGATTGTATCGCGCCGAAGACAATCTCGTCAAGACACTCGGCTTAAACTTGATCGACGGTCGAGACCTTGATTATATCCGTCTTCCAGCTGATAGTGCCTCTGTATTACTTAACCAAGCCGCTATTCAGGCCATGGGGCTGAAAAATCCAGTAGGTCAGTCTATCAAATGGGGCGATAAGACCTACACCGTCGTAGGCGTGATTGATGATTTTATCATCGGCTCTCCTTATGAAAAGGTTCGTCCGATGTTGATTTACACAGCACAGCATTATATGTCCAACATGCTTGTTAAAATTAATGCGCAAGCCGGTGTAAAAAATAGTTTGACTACTATAGAAAACGTGTTGAAAAAGTTCAACCCGGCCTATCCGTTCGACTTCAAATTTGTGGATCAGCGGTTTGCCGCGAAGTTTAACGATCAACAGCAAACAGGGCAACTCACTTTCATATTTTCGGCCTTAGCCATTGCTATTTCTTGTTTGGGGCTTTTTGGGCTGATCGCCTTTATTGCCGAGACAAGGATCAAAGAAATCGGTATACGGAAGGTCCTCGGAGCTTCGGTGCCGGGTATTGTTATGATGCTATCCAAGGATTTTGTAAAGCTGGTGTTGCTCGCGCTTGTTATCGCTGCTCCAATTGCTTGGTGGGCAATGAACAATTGGCTAGCGGACTTCACCTACCGTATTGACTTGGTCTGGTGGATGTTTGCTTGGGCAGGACTTGCAGCGGTGCTGATTACCGTGTTAACCGTCAGCGGACAGGCGCTTCGCGCAGCAATGGCCAATCCCGTAGATAGTTTGCGGAATGAGTAGGAAGTAAAAATTAAAAGAGACCGGTGCCCTGAATAAGCATAGAAGTCTACGATCTAACATCTATAATCTACATACTAGAACATGTTAAGGAACTTTTTTAAAACAGCAGTCCGATACACCTTGAAGAACAAGGTGATTACAGGCATCAATATACTAAGCTTAGCGATTGGCATCAGCGCCACCTTGGTTATCTTTCTGCTGATCCAGCATGACTTGAACTTCGACAAGAAAGTCACCGACCGAGATCGTGTGTACCGTTTGGTGAGTGATGGCGATTTTAAGAATTCGGGCACCTTGGTTCCTTTGGTACGTATGCTAGAAACTGAACTGACAGCCATCGAGTCCGTTCTCCCTATGTACAAGATCCAGAACGCAAAAATCAAAACCTCTACCCTTGACACGAAAGCGCAGCAGGTATTGACCAAACAGCAAGGCTTCGTCTTCACCAATAGCCAATACTTTGCATTCTATCCGCACACATGGCTAGCCGGATCGCCAGCAGCACTCGATCAGCAGAGCATGGCCGTACTGACCGACAAAGATCTGCAACGCTATTTCCCGAATGTGTCCCCCACAGAAGCCATCGGCAAAACGTTTGTCTTGGGCGATTCTGTCACGCTGGAGATTGCTGGAGTTGTCAAGGAGATGTCCTACAACTCCGATTTCAAGTTCACCAGCTTTGTCGCTGTTGCAACAATACCGCTGTACGCAAGCCTCAAAGAACAATTTAATTGGGACGCATGGAGCAATTACTCCGATGCCTACCAATGCCTACTAAAGATCAAAGCGGGCACCTCCATCGAAAATATGGAAAAAGAGCTCCTCACACTATTGGCCAAGCACAAAAAGATAGACATCGATGGTTGGAAAGACAAGTTCAAACTGCAGCCCCTTGCAGATGTACATTTCAACACGGAGTTTAACTACGGTGCCATCAAGCCGGATACCTTACGCAACCTGCTTATACTGGCGCTGTTCCTCCTTTCTCTAGGCATCATCAACTTTGTCAACCTTTCTACGGCCCAATCTATCGAACGGGCCAAAGAGATCGGTATTCGCAAAACCTTGGGCAGCTCCAAGCGAAAGCTCGTGCTACAGTTTCTCACCGAAACATGCATCGTGGCTTTCGTTGCGACCCTGCTATCCATTATTTTACTTCCCATCCTGCTACAAACCTTTGCCGGTTTTATTCCAAAAGGACTTACTTGGCAAAATTTGCCGACGGGCAGTATCGCGCTTTTCCTTTTCGGCCAGCTTATCGTTGTAACCTTAGTTGCCGGATTCTATCCTGCTTGGGTTCTTACGGGCTATGCTCCTGTGTTGGCGCTCAAAAATCAGCTATCTAAAAACAGTAACCTTTCCAGAAGCAGCGGTATTCGCAAGACATTGACCGTATTCCAGTTTGTGCTGGCCCAAGTATTTCTTATCGCCGTCATTGCCGTCACCAAGCAGATACAGTTTGCTACCCATAAAGACATGGGTTTTCGGAAGGAAGCCATTATCAACTTCTATATCCCGGGTTCGTACGGAAACTCGGACAAAGGAAAATTGCTAAAAAATAAGCTCAGGGCCATGCCCGAAATCAAGGCATTAAGCTTTGGCAACCAATCACCGGCCTTCTCGGGATGGATGAACACCACCATAAACACCGGCAGCGAACAGGACGACAAACTGGTGACCTTAGACTCTAGAACGGGCGACGAGCATTATCTCGAGGTGTACAATATTCCGCTCGTGGCAGGGCGCAACATCGAACTTCGTGACTCCATCACCGAGGCCATGATCAACGAAAAAGCACTCCCGCTGCTTCACCTGAAGTCGCCACAAGATGCCTTGGGACTTTCCCTAAACAATGGTGAACTAACTGTCGTGGGCGTTATGAAGGATTTTGACGTGGCCTCTGCCCATCACGAAGTACGACCACTCATTTATTGGGGGGATAATAGAGGGTATGTTATGCATATTGCTCTAGATCAGCAACATCCCGAAAACTGGAAAACAGCCATCGATAAGATATCCAAGGAATACAGCGCACTGTTCCCAGAGGACGCCTTCGAATACCAGTTTCTCGACGAAACTATTGCAGGCTTCTACATGAAAGAACAGCAGCTGTCCAAACTACTGCGATGGGCCGTGAGCTTGTCTATCGTTATTGCCGGTTTAGGCCTATTTGGTTTAGCCATATTCACGGCCAACCAGCGATCCAAAGAAATTGGTATCCGTAAAGTATTGGGTGCTACAGCGGCACAAATTGTTGTCCTGCTGCTCAAAAACCTGATCTCCTTAGTGGCTATAGCCTGTCTAATTGCATTTCCGATCGCTTGGTATTTAGTCAACAAATGGTTGCAGGACTTTGCCTACCGAACGACAATCAACTGGTGGATATTTGCCGTATCGGCTATCGGCTTACTCCTTGTTGCAACAGCTGTACTCCTATCGAAAACGGTTCTTGCTGCACGTGCAAATCCGGTGGATAGTCTGCGGGATGAGTAGGAAAAAGTAAAAATTCAAAAGTAAAAAAAAATAGGGGTAATAAACAGGGGACTAGCGCATTAAAAACAAATGTGTGTTCTACGCTCTGCATACTATATTCTAAATACAACGTACTATGGTAAGGAACTATTTTAAAATCGCTTGGAGAAGCCTTCGTAAGAACAAGGGCTTTACAGCCATCAATATATTGGGACTTGCCATCGGTATGGCAGCAGCTATGCTTATTTTCCTTTGGATTAGCAGTGAGGTTAACTTCGACCGGTTTTACCCCAATATAGATCGCTTATATGCCGTGGGTACGCGAGAGCCGCTAGACAATGAAATATCTGTTTTCTTCTCGACACCGAAACCATTAGCTCCGGTTATCAAAGATGAGTTTCCTGAAGTAAGGAACAGCACCCGTGTTTCAAGAATCAACGGCTTCTTGTTTACGGTAGATAGCAAAAAATTGACGACCGGTGATGCGGCCTTCGTCGACTCCACTTTTTTAGAAATGTTTGGACTGCCTCTTCTGTCTGGAGATCCGAAAACAGCGTTAACCGATCCGTCCAGCATCGTCCTATCAGAAGATCTTGCAATAAAACTCTATGGAACCACAGATGTCATCGGGAAAAATCTTGCTTTAGATCGCAACGAAATTCTTACGGTCAGTGGTGTCATTAAGCCTATTCCAAGCAATAGCCGCTTTGCCTCATGGGAGTATCTTCTTCCTTGGACCTGTATGGAAAAACTAGGTTACGCCGATGAAAATTGGGGCAATAGTTCCGTGCTCGCCTTTGTCGAACTGGAACCACAAGCGGATCTTCCCGCCGTGCAGCAAAAGATGCAAAAAATCCTACAACGACATTCCGCAGATTTACGATCTGAAACGTTTCTTCAGCCTTTGTCCGAGAAGTATCTGTACAGCAAATTCGAAAATGGCAAAGCTGTAGGCGGCCGCGTAGAGATGGTGCGGGTCTTTACCATCATCGCCGGATTTATCCTGTTGATTGCCTGCATAAACTTTATGAACCTGAGCACCGCACAATCCGAAAAGCGCGCAAAAGAGGTCGGTGTACGCAAGGTCATCGGTGCCCAAAAGGGGACATTGATCGCGCAATTTCTTACGGAGTCTTTCTTATTGACAACCCTTGCTGGGATCTTCGCCATAGTGTTGTCGCTACTTTCTTTACCAGCCTTCAGCCAATTGGTTGGCAGAGAACTATCCATCGATTTTACCTCTTGGAAGTTTTGGTCTTTATTCGGTGCGTTTATCCTATTTACAGGGTTGTTGGCAGGAAGTTATCCCGCTTTCTTCCTGTCCTCATTTCGCCCTATAAAAGTGCTGAAAGGAAGGTTTCAACAAGTACAGGGCAAGATAAGTGCCCGAAAGATATTGGTTGTGTTTCAGTTTGTGATAGCCATCATCCTGATCATTAGCACCCTAGTGATCCGACAACAGATCCAGCACGGACAAGATCGCGAAAGCGGATACCAAAAGGATAATCTCGTATACATTCCGGAAAAAGGCGATATCTCTAAAAACATTCAACTAATCAAACAAGCTTTGATGGAGCAGCAGATCGCCGCATCGATAACACGTACCATGTCGCCCCTCACCGAGCGATGGAGCGGATGGAATGGTTTCACCTGGGAGGGAAAAGATCCGAAGAGCATAATACAGTTTAACAGACAAACAGCAGATGACAAACTGGTGCAAACCGCTGGCTTTACCTTAGTTGAGGGACGTGACTTCGACCTCAACAAATTTCCGACAGATTCTAATGCTGCAATATTAAATGAATCGGCTATACAAGTCATGGGATTGAAGGATCCGGTAGGAAACTATATCATGGATGGAGGGTCTAAGTTCCACATCATTGGCGTCATCAAGGATTTTATTCAAGAGTCACCGTTTGATCCGGTGGTACCGCTAGTCTTTGAAGGGGCAAATGGATTTGGCATGCAAACCCTACACATCAAATTTAACCCCAGCTTGACCACCAAAGAGGCACTGGAAAGAACGGAACAGGTCTTTAAAACATTTAACCCTGACTATCCATTTGAGTACAAATTTATTGACGATGAGTATGCCGACAAATTTGCGGAATCTCAAAAGATAGGAAAGCTAGCATCCTTATTTTCCGGACTCACCATTTTTATCTCCTGCCTAGGCCTTTTCGGTCTTGCGGCCTTTATGGCGGAAAATCGCACCAAGGAGATTGGTATCCGTAAGGTTTTGGGGGCTTCTATTTTTTCAATCACCAAGTTGCTCTCCAATGAATTTTTAACCCTAGTGCTGTTTGCTTGCTTGGTGGCATTTCCCATCGCCTTTTGGGCAATGAGCAACTACCTCAAGTCATTTGCCTATCGAACGGCTATAGGCTGGGACATTTTTATGCTAGCAGGTCTTGGGGCATTGCTTATTTCCGCTATCACAGTAAGCTACCAGTCCATTAAAGCTGCGCGTGCAAATCCCGTAGATAGCCTGCGGGATGAGTAGGGAAAAGTAAAAATTAAAAAAACCGACAGGGGTAATAAGTATAGTGCCAAGACTTAAAAATCAAATTCTCGTCTACGTTCTACATACTATTATCTAAATACAAAATACTATGATAAAGAACTATTTTAAAATAGCCTGGCGCAATCTCCGAAAGAGTAAATCATTCTCTATCATCAACATTTTAGGATTAGCCATCGGGATGGCTGGCGCATTGCTCATTGCACTTTGGCTGCAAAATATGCTTTCCATGGATCGCTTCCACGCAAAAAGTGATCGATTGTATATCATCAGTAACCGAGATACCTATCAAGGCGAGCTCCAAGCTTGGTTGAATACCCCAAAAATCATGGGACCAACGTTAAAGAATGACTTTCCAGAAATTGAAAGTTTTACGCGTATCGACCAGGGACACGAGTTTCTTACAACAAACAAGGAGAAGAAACTCGTTTCAAAAGTCGCTTTCGTGGATCCCGGCTTTTTTAACATGTTCAGCTACGAACTGCTTCGAGGCGATAAGGTCAACCCACTGGCAGATGCCAATTCCGTAGTTCTTTCAGAAAGATATGCACAGGCACTCTTCGGCAATGAAGATCCAATAGGAAAATCGTTGGAAATAGAGTCGACATATCCTGTTGTAGTAAAAGCCGTGATAAAAGATCCCTCTAGCGTCAGCAGTCTGCAATTCGACTACCTCGTATCTTGGGATCTCGCTAAAAAAATGGGCTACGTCGATGAAAACTGGTCTAACAATTCCACTTACACGTATGTGTTGCTAACAGAAGGAACGACATTAAGTCATTTCAACAACTACATTCGCCTATTTAGTCAAAACCATATCAATGTAGGTGATAACGATATCAAATCGACAAATGAATTATTTGCATTCCCTTACAAAGACACCTATTTATATGACGTAAGTGAGCAAGGCAACTACACAACAGGTCGCATTCGGCTCGTACATCTTTTTAGTTGGATCGGTGTGTTCATCTTGCTCGTTGCTTGTATAAACTTTATGAACTTAAGCACCGCAAGATCTGAACGAAGAGCAAAAGAGGTTGGGGTTCGAAAAGTTGTTGGTGCCACACGCAAAAGCTTAATCCTACAGTTCATTATTGAAAGTGTATTAATCAGCTTGTGTGCGGCAGCTCTTGCTGTCAGTTTGGTGGTTATCGCTCTTCCGCTCTTTAACAATCTCGTCGAGAAAAACCTTACCATCTCCCTCCTAGCTGGATATAATTGGCTGTTTTTAATAATATTCAGCTTACTAACGGGAATCTTGGCCGGTAGCTATCCCGCATTCTTCCTTTCCTCTTTCAAGCCTCTGCATACCTTGAAGGGAAAAATGATGGCCTACAGCAAAGGGCTTAACATCAGGTCGCTCTTGGTAGTCATTCAGTTTAGCCTTGCCATTATCCTCACGATATCGACCATTATCGTATTCCAGCAAATCCAGCATACCAAAGACAGAGACCGAGGTTATAATGTAAACGGACTCGTAACGACGAAGTTCTCTGGAGATTTATACAAAAACTACGAAAGTCTTCGCCAAGAACTACTGGCCAGCAATGCCGTAACCTCGGTATCGAAGAACATGTCTCCAGTAACTAGCCGCTACAGTAACGGATGGGGATTTAGTTGGGAGGGAAGCGCAGAAAGCGATAAAAGGATATCTTTCAATCGCTTTAGTACAGATGCCGACGCGGTAAAAACGCTAGGATTTACACTTGTTGACGGTCGGGATATCAATATATACAAGTATGCGACCGATAGTAATGCGATGTTGCTAACAGAAACTGCCGTCCAAAAGATGCGTTTAGAAAACCCCATCGGGCAGACTATTCAAGGAGATGGACAAAACTGGACAGTGGTTGGGGTGATCAAAGATTTTATCGTCGAGTCACCGTTTGACTCCCCCTATCCAATGGTCGTATTTGGACCGCAGTCTTGGTTTTCGAATATACATTACCGTCTGAACACAGACAACAATACATCCGATAATCTAAAAACGATCGAGACGATTTTTAATAAATTTAATACAAAATACCCCTTCGAATTCAGCTTTATTGATAAATCATTTGAAGACAAATTTAAGGAAGCGAAGTCTATCGGAACGATATCCATGCTCTTTGCCGGATTGACCATCTTCATCTCCTGTCTTGGGCTATTGGCATTGATCACCTATATGGCAGAAACGCGCATGAAAGAGATTGCCGTAAGAAAGGTGTTGGGGGCAAGTATCCTCCAAGTGACGTCGCTGCTATCGATCGATTTCATCAAACTGATCCTTATTGCAATTCTCATCGCCTCACCGGTGGCCTGGTGGGCGATGGAAACCTGGCTACAAGACTATAGCTACCGCATCGAAATACAGTGGTACTATTTTATCCTAGCAGGGTTAACTGCCGTCTTCATCAGTATGGTTACCATCAGCTACCAGTCCATTAAAGCCGCAAGAGCCAATCCCGTGGATAGCCTGCGGGATGAGTAGTAAAAATTAAAAAGGGAAAAATTAAAAAGTAAAAAACCAGCAGGGGTAGTAAGCATAGGACTAGGGCAATGAAAGCAAATTTCTCTCTTATAGTCTAACTACTATCATCTACATACTAATACGAAGTACCATGATAAGAAACTATATAAAAATCGCTTGGCGCAGCATCTTAAAAAACCGCTTCTTCAGCCTGTTGAACATCGTTGGTTTAGCGATAAGCTTGGCAGCAGCCATCCTATTGGTTTCCTATGCTCGACAAGAATGGAGCTACAACAGACATTTTCACAACGCATCGAATATACATAGGGTTTACCTGCAAGCCAACGCAGAGTATAACTTCGAAAAGTGGACCAACCTACCCAACGCCGTCGGTCCATTTATGCTGTCCGATATCCCCGAGGTGAAATCTTTTGCGCGCTTGGTCAAGCTTGATTTCACCGGCTTTGCTTCTTTTCAGGCAAACGACGACACCTTTATCGAAAAAAACATCGTCCTGACGGACGCGGCTTTCTTTGATCTGTTCGATGTAGAGTTTTTGGAAGGCAATCGCCGCAGCGCCTTCTCCCAACCGGGTAACGTCGTTATTTCCGAGAGCCAAAAGCGAAAGATCTTCGGCGATAGTCCAGCCCTCAACAAAACAATGGTCATCAACCAACGCGATACCGTCCATATCTCCGGCGTCTATGCCGATTTCCCTACCAATAGCTCATTTGACGCCACCATCATGTTGAATATCATGGATTCCTGGATGGGCAAAGACGTGTATTGGTCAAATGCCAGTTACCAAACCTATTGCTTGCTGGATAAAAAGGCCGTACCGGCTGATGTCGAAGCTAAAGCCACCGCCTTGATCGACAAGTATATCCCAAAAGACAATCAATACTACACGAAGTTCTTTTTGCAACCTCTTGCGCAGGTTCACCTCTACTCGGCAGACCTCAAAGATACCGTGCTCAGCCGGCAAGGAAACATCGCAGGTGTGAAAATGGTCGTTCTTCTTGCCGCCCTGGTCATCGTTATCGCCTGTATAAACTACATGAACCTGGCCACCGCACGTTCGCAACGCCATGCTAAAGAAGTGGGCATCAATAAGGTGTTGGGGGCACGACCAAAGCAGATCAAGGCTCGCTTTTACTTGGAAACCGGATTCATCACCTTTTTTTCTATCTGCGCTGGCCTCCTCTTGGCGCTAATCGTCACGCCAGTTTTCAATACGCTCGTAGATTCCAACATGTCCGCTACGCAGCTGATCAGCAAAGAGAGTATTGGGCTGTGCCTCGCTCTTTGGCTCATCACAACCTTGTTGGGAGGCAGTTACCCCGCGATCTTGATGGCAAATATCCCATCCCTATCCCTGATGAAGAAGGTCACATCCTCCAAAGGAGGGATGCCCATTTTCCGCCAAGGACTGGTACTCTTCCAGTTTACCTGCTCCATTATCTTGATTATCGGCGTGATCATCATCTCCCTGCAGATGAAACATGTAGCCAGTAAAGATCTAGGCTATAAACCGACAAACATTATGATTGTACCCATACGCTCTATACCGTCCATGGACAAATACAACAGCATCAAACAGGCTGTAGAAGGTCTAGCAGGCACCGTCTCGAGCTCCACGCTGCAATCTTTCCCCGGTTTTGGCGAAAGTGGAAAAAATATACATCGACCTGGAGCGCTTCAAGAGGGGCTGCCCACCGCCACCTCTAGCAGCAATGGACCTGTCGTATCAACCTTAGGCTTGCACCTGCTTGCCGGAACCGATTTGCCGTTGCAATTGCATCCCAACGACACAACCTGTTATGTCCTGATCAACGAAGTTGTTTCTGCCTACCTAGGGTATACTGATCCAAATGATGCCGTCGGAAAAAACATCGGCACCGAGATGAGTGATCGCTCCATCATTAGCGGCGTGGTGCGTAACTTCAATTTTAATAGTCTAAAAGGTGAGATCGGTGGTTACGTTTACTCCCGCATGAATCGCCCTAGCGAAGGATATCGCTATTTGTTACTCCGCTATGATACCAATAAAAAAGAGGATTATGTGCTCCAAGTAAAACAGATCTTTGAAACGCAACTACCACAGGCTGCTTTTGACTATCAGTTTATGGACGACCATATCAAAAAGTATTACAGCGCGGAGAGCAGAACCAACAACATCATTACGACGGCATCCCTTCTGACCATTGTAGTCGCCTGCATAGGCCTGTTCGGGTTGGCCGCATTTACCGCTGAACAACGTCGAAAAGAAATCGGTGTGCGGAAAGTCCTTGGCGCGAGTATATACAAAATTGTGAAATTACTATCCGCACACTTTTTGTTGTTGATCCTTCTCTCTTTAATCATCGCAAGCCCCATTGCCTGGTGGATATTCTCCGACTGGTTGCAGAATTTTAACGATAAGATTGCCATTCCTTGGTGGTCGTTTTTGACCGCAGGGCTGTTCGCTACCGGAATCGCCCTGATCACGATCGGCCTCCAAGCGCTGAAAGCGGCCAAGTTAAACCCTGTAGATAGTTTACGGGATGAATAAAAGAAAAAGACGAACGGCAACAGATTAAAACAAAACAGTATGATCTATCATTTGAAAATAGCGCTGCGTACCCTGATACAAGGGAAGCTGTATACCGCCATCAGTATACTAGGACTGGCATTAGGCATTTTCTGCTCCTTATTGGTATCTACGATCGTGTTGGACGAGTTTTCGTACGACAAAGACTGGAGCCGCTCGGCAAATATTTTCAGGCTCCTATCTGTTATGGAACGAGGTACCGAAACCATCGATAAAACCGGAGCCGCCTATGCCGGACTGGCGCCCGAATTAAAGCGCACATTTCCCGAAGTGGAAGAATACAGTGAGCTGTATGTGAGCCCCATCGACCTGAAATTGACGCCAGAAAGCAACCAGCATATTAACCTCAAGGCCTTATATACGGACAGTGCCGCACAGCACCTGCTGGACATCGAATTGCTTCAACATCAGGATCTGCAGCCCACCAAGCCTGTCCAGAAGATTATCATCTCCGAGCATGTCGCGAAGTCCTATTTTCCAAATACAGATCCGCTGGGCAAGGAAATCTATGACCTGCCTCGATACGAATCGAAAGCCAACCGCTATCTGGTCGCCGGTGTGATGAAAGACATGCCAGCAAACACACACCTTAGGGCGGATATGGTGATCCTGAAAGACCGGACGGAGAAAGCCCTTGAAAAGGCTGATCACGGCATGTATGTCCGGCATTATCTCTTACTCAAATCGGGCACAGACCCAAAGGCTTTTGAACAAAAAGTAAACCGCTGGTACCGTGATTACGTGACCAGCAAAAACCCGACCCGCTATGAGCTGCAGCCCATCCAGGATGCGTATCTACGATCGGATTTCCCGGCCTACCAAGTGCATAAAGGAAACCTGCAGCAAAACTACATCTTCCTAGCGGTGGCGGCCCTGCTCCTGCTGATTGCCTGTATCAATTTCGTCAACCTCAGTACCGCGCGAGCCAGCAGTAGGCTGAAAGAAACGGGCGTCAGAAAGGTGCTTGGTGCAAGCAAGGCCACGTTGATTAGACAGTTTTTGTTAGAATCGATGCTTGTTTTCGGTGTATCCACCATCCTGTCCCTACTCTTCTATACCTTGGCGCTACCCTTTGCCGAAAAATTCATCGAGCACCCTATCGCCTTTACGCTCTCCAGCAACTGGGGCTACTTCGGCGCGATTTGGGCGATCGCTTTTCTGATCAGCTTACTCACGGGGCTGTATCCGGCAGTCTTTCTATCGAGTTTTCAAACGGTGAACAACAGCATCAACGATTTATTGAAAACACCAAGAAATAAACGCAGCAGGCTTCGCGAAGCGTTGGTCGTCGTGCAATTCAGCCTTTCCATCGTTATCCTTATCGCCCTGTTTGTCATGAGCAAGCAGATAAATTTCATGAAGGACAAAGATCCCGGCTTCGACAGCAAGGGCTTGATTAGCATCGACCACATTTCCTTTGATGAGAAGTCTACAGCCTTCAAGGAGGCATTAACGGCAAACCCCAGTATACAGTCGCATAGCTTCAGCAGCTGGCTGCCCTTGGATGGCGCTGGCTACATGACACGATATGTGGAAGACCCGGGTAATCCCGGACACAAGGTGGAAATGTGGTACATCGCCGGTGAGCCAAACCTCGCCGAAACGCTGGGCCTACGATTGAAAGAAGGACGTTTCCTATCGGCAACACGCCCCTCGGATGCCATCGAGGCAGATAACTACGACGACGAATCGAACGCGATGCGCCCAGCTGTTCTGACGGCAAGCACCGCCAAACGACTGCATGTCGCCCGACTCGACCAGGAAATGGGTAAAGAAAAGATTGTCCCTGTTGGCATCGTGGAGGACTTCAACAGCGAATCCCTGCATAAGCAGCTGGTGCCCACCGTTATTGTGGGCTACCGCAATCCGCAGTACGGTGCCTTGCTTGTCCGCGTACAGGACGGCAAAGAGCAGGAGGTCATGCAGTACGTCGCTCGCGTTTGGAAAGACCTTTATCCCGATAAATTATTGGATATGGAGCTGATGAAAGATAAACTGCAGGCCCAATATAAAGCCGAAGAACGCATAGAAACACTCTTTCGCGCCTTCAGCATCTTGACCATGTTTTTAGCCGCATTGGGCGTATTCGGATTGATCGTCAACACCGTCAGTCTCCGTGTCAAGGAAATAGGCATCCGCAAGGTTATGGGCGCTTCCGTGTTACGGATCATGACGATGTTGTCCAAGGATTTTCTGAAGCTAACCCTTCTTGCCGCACTTCTCGCCTCGCCCTTGGCTTGGTGGGCCATGCACAACTGGCTGAAAAATTTCGCCTACCGCATCGAAATCAACCTTTGGCTATTTGTAGCCGCAGGCCTCATAGCGGTGCTCATAGCCCTGCTAACGGTCAGCATACAGGCCTTAAAGGCCGCACGCGCAAATCCCGTGAATAGCCTGCGGGATGAGTAGAAGAAATATAAAAGTAAAAAAGACGAAGCGAGTAATAGGATCTCGCCTACAGTCTACATATAATGTATCTACACACAATTGTTTAAAAATATGATCAAGAACTATATAAAATTTGCGGTACGGCAGCTTTGGAGCTTACGTTTATTTACCGCGTTAAATATTCTTGGCTTGGCCATAGGCGTGAGTTCTTGTTGGCTCATATATCGAGTGGCTTCTTATGAGTTTAGCTTTGACAGTGCGCATCCTGAAAAGGAGCAAATCGTGAAGGTGATCACCAACGTACAGCGGCCTGACGAACAGGCCCGCTATGGAGGAGTTGCCGCTCCTTTGTATCAAGCATTGCGTACGGACGTCAACGGGATTAAAGAAGTTGTACCAACGTTTACGCAATGGACCAATCGTTCCGTAGCATTAGCTGAAGATGCTCGGGAAGTAAGCATCGAAGACCCAAAGGAAATTATCGCGACCGATGCAGCTTATTTCCGTATGTTGCCTTACCAATGGCTTGCCGGAACAGCAAAAGGTGCCTTTGCCTCGCCCAATAGCGTTGTGCTGACAGCAAGTCGTGCAAAAATCTACTTTCCCAACCTCCAACCAAAAGACATTTTGAACCAAACGATTACCTATTTCGGCCAAGACACCTTACAACGTACGGTGACAGCTGTGGTAGCCGATTATGACAGTCCGTCAGAATTTACCGGACAAGAATTCGTATTGCTCAAAAATAAGGCCTACCCACTTGCGGAATGGACGAATACCAATGGTTCAGACAAATTATATTTACAGCTGCAGCCGGAAACAAACCGCTCATCGCTGCTCGCTCAAATCAATGCGCTATCTCAAAAACATTGGGATACCTTCAATAACGAACGAGAATCGCCTCTGAACCTACGAAAGACCTACGAATTTCGCCCCTTGCCTGAACTTCATTTTGCCACCGACATCAATGATTATGGCCAGACAAAGACAAATAAAACGGTTATCTACGGCCTTATTGCCGTTGGCATTTTTCTATTGTTGCTAGCCTGCATCAACTACATCAATATTAGCATTGCACAGATTCCCCAACGCAGCAAAGAAATTGGAGTACGCAAGACATTAGGTAGTAGCAACAACCGGTTGATTTTTCAATTTCTATTCGAGACCTTCGCGACAACCCTATGTTCTTTCTTGTTAGCGGTACTATTGGGACAATTTTTATTTTTTTGTTTGAAAGATATCATTCCTGCAGGTATTCCTTTTATCGATTCCTATACGGATTTTTTTGCCTTTTTATTTTTCACCTTACTTGCCGTTACGATATTGGCGGGTTTGTACCCCGCCTGGTTAAGCAGTCGTGTCAAGACCATTCTCATACTCAAAAATGCCAAACTCACGTTTGCTGGAAAGAACTTTAGCTTACAGAAAGTACTCATCGTATTTCAATTTGTCATTGCACAGTTCTTTATCGTCAGCGCCATCATCGTCGGTACGCAACTGCGCTATTTGATCAAATCGGATATGGGCTTTAATAAAGAGGCCATCGTTTTGTTTAATGTGCCCTGGAACTTATTGGATGATCCTCAATACGAGAACAAGCATTTTACCTTGTTCGATGAGCTCCACAAGCAGCCTGGTATAGCCGCTATTGCACTAGGCCGCGAACCCTTATCGGCGGGTTATTCTGCTGGCCCATATGAATACCATGACGAAACACATGTGGAGCCTACGGTACATATGATGCACAAGAAGGTTATTGATAAGAACTATCTCGATTTGTACAAAATGGAGCTAATTGCAGGAAGGAACCTTCGCCAGGCAGATACTATCCAAGAATATATCATCAATGAGCGTGCGGCAAATAGTCTAGGCTTTCCAAAACCAGAAGATGCGCTTGGGAAATTGATTGGCCAGCCAACAGAGCCTAAATTTCCAATTGTTGGGGTGGTCAAAGATTTCCATACACAGAATTTTTATGCAAAGATTGAACCTTTGATATTGATGAGTTACAAAGAAAATTTAAATGTATTCAATATCAAACTTCAGGGGCAAGACCCGGCAAAATGGTCGTACACGATAGCGCATATCCAAGAATCATGGCATAAATTTTATCCGACCGCTCCTTTCGAATACCGGTTTTACGATGATGCACTGGCGAATTTGTATACACAAGAGAGAAGACTTTCGACATTAGTCAATCTTGCTACCGCGATCACGGTTATTATCAGCTGTCTTGGCCTGTTTGGAATATCCACACTGATGGCATTTCAGCGCACCAAAGAAATCGGAATTCGCAAAGTGTTGGGTTCTTCCGTATTCAACATCGTGCGTTTGCTGTCGGTAGACTTCACCAAACTCGTGGGGCTTGCTATCGTAATCGGCTCGCCAGCTGCTTGGTGGGCTACGCAAAACTGGCTACAGGATTTTGTATACCGAATCGATATTGCTTGGTGGATGTTTGGTTCTGCTGGTCTATGCGCAATAGCCATTGCTTTAATTACCATGAGCTATCAATCGATCAGAGCTGCACGCGCAAACCCGGTGGATAGCTTACGGGATGAGTAGGACAAATTAAAAAGTAAAAAAGACGAAGCGAGTAATAAAATCTCGCCTACAGTCTACATACGACGATCTACATACAATTGTTTAAAAATATGATCACGAACTACATAAAAATCGCTTGGCGAAACCTCTTGAAAAACAAGGGATATTCGTCGATCAACATCCTCGGCCTAGCTATAGGGCTGGCATGTTGCCTATTGGTTGTACTGTACATCCAAGACGAGCTTTCCTTTGACCATTATCATACCAAAAAGGACCGCATCTATCGTGTAGTGCACGATTGGAAAGAAAAAAATGGGATGGAAACACAGCAGATATGGGGTAATGCGCCCGTAGGCGCAGCGCTGAAAGCCGATTTTCCAGAGGTGCAAACGGTCGTGCAGTTTTCCGGTCAGATATCCATCCTGCTGAAGCAAGGCGAAAAGGCATTTCAGGAAGAACGCGTGTTTTGTATGGACTCCACGGCTTTTGAAATGTTCAGCTGGACATGTATTGCAGGCAATCCCCACACCGCATTGGCCGCACCTTACTCTATCGTATTGACCGAGACTATGGCCAAGAAATACTTTGCCGACAGCAACCCTATTGGCCAAACCCTGGAAGGCGGTGTCACCGGTGGCCGCGCCGCGCCGGGCATATACACCGTTACAGCGGTCATCGAAGACCTCCCTTCCAACTCCCATTTCACTTTCGATGCCCTCCTATCCATGAGTTCCTTTCGGCAATCTTGGGCTGAAGTATTCGATCAATGGGGCTACGTAGATTTCTACACCTACCTGCTCTTGCCCGACGGCTACGACATCCACAAACTGGAGAAACAGGTACCCGATTTTATTGCGCGCCATCAGGCATCTCAAGATGGTAAATACAGCATTCACTTCGAACCCATGCTGGGCGCCTATCTAAACTCCAAAGCAGACCGCCAACCTGGCCCTGTGGGAAACATGCAAAATATCTATATTTTCGCGATCATCGGCGCTTTCATCCTCTGCATCGCCTGCGTCAATTTTATGAACCTCGCTACCTCCCGTTCGTTGGAACGCGCCAAGGAGGTCGGCGTACGTAAAGTTGTGGGCGCCAGCCGAAAAAACTTGATCGTGCAGTTTATGAGTGAGTCGCTCCTACTCGTGGTCTTCGCAGCACTATTGGCCTTGGCACTCGTCATCTGCTCATTGCCTTTTATGGAGATGTTTGCCGGCAAACGCTTTGCGCTGTCCAGTTTATTCCAAATGCAAACCTTCAGCCTCTTTATCGGCATTGTCTTGGTCACCTCCTTGGTTGCGGCCAGCTATCCTGCATTTGTATTAGCAAACTTCAAGCCGGTCAAAGTGTTTAAAGGTTCATCTGGCTTAGCGATGGGCGGGACTTGGCTGAGAAAAGGATTGGTCGTTTTCCAATTCGGTTTGTCCATCGCGTTGATTGCGGGCACCTTGATTGTCTTTTCACAACTGCGCCACCTACAACAAACGGATCTAGGCTTCCAGAAAACGCAGATGCTAGTCATTGATTTTAACTACGACAATCAGGTGTTGCAAAACCTGGATGCCATCAAACAAACCTTTGCCCAGCAAAAGGATGTCCTCTCCGTTTCCGCCTCCCGAAGCATCCCGGGCTCTTATTTCCCTAATGCTGGCACACAGATCGAGCTGCCCGACGGTGAAATGAAACCCTTAAACCAAGCCATATTCGAGGTGGATGTCGACTTTATTGCGAACTTCGGTATACAGATGGCCGCCGGCCGGCCCTATTCTAGGGACTTCCCCGCCGACACCATCAACTCACTGGTCATCAATGAGGCAGCGGCCAAACTGTGGGGCTACCCCGATCCAGAAAAGATCATTGGAAAGCGTTTCGCACAATGGGGACGTGAAGGGCAGGTCATCGGCGTCGTGAAAGACTTTAACTACCTCTCGCTCCATCAAAAAATAGAACCGTTGACCCTACGCCTCGAACCGTTGAGCAGCAAGTTCATAACCTTGAAAATACAACAGGCCGGCAATCCGGAAACAATTGCTAAACTGGCCGACATATGGTCCACCGTAGCGCCGCATCGTCCTTTTCTATACAGCTTTCTTGACGATAGTTTCAACCGTCAATATGAAGCAGACTATCGCTTCAGACGACTGTTCTCCGCGTTCTCGGGCTTGGCTCTTTTCATCGCCTGTCTAGGCTTGTTGGGCTTGGCAACCTACACGGCGCAGCAACGCACCAAAGAAATAGGCGTGCGTAAAGTGCTGGGCGCATCCACCTTTAGTATCGTCAAGCTGCTCTCTATCGACTTTCTGCGCTTGGTCATCGTCGCCCTATTTATTGCCGTTCCCTTGGCCTGGTGGGCCATGAACCAATGGCTCAATGACTTTGCCTATCATATTACCATTCCATGGTGGATTTTTGCCATCGCTGGCGCCAGCTCCTTGTTTATCGCCCTCTTTACGATCAGCGGTCAAGCGATACGTGCCTCCATGGCTAACCCCGTAGATAGCTTAAGGGATGAGTAGCGCGTAAAAGGTTAGTGAATGCTTCGGCAGCAAAGCATATTTTTTACTTTTTAATTTTGACTTTTTAATTTTGACTTTTTAATTTTTAACATGATAACGAACTACATAAAAATTGCTTGGCGGTCTCTAATCAAGGCCAAAGCACTGAGTGCAATCCACATCTTTGGACTGGCTGTGGCCATTGCTGCGTCTACTTTGCTCTACCTGACAGCCATGTTCGAGCTGTCTTTCGATAATTTTCACGAGCACCGCGAGCAAGTAGGCTTGCTATACACCGAAACACAGCCCGAGGAAGGAACGAAACGAAGCTCCACCGTATCCACGCCCTTGGCTCCCGTATTAAAAACCGGCTTTCCAGAGATGGAGTATGTCAGCCGATACATGAACAGTGGTATTATCCTACGAAACGGGGACAAGCAACTGGAAGCTAGCAACAAATATGTTGACCCCGACTTCCTATCGATCTTCAGCTTTCCCTTTGTAGCGGGAAACACATCGGCCTTAAACGAGCTGGATAACCTGGTGATCGATGAAACCACGGCCAGCAACCTTTTCGGCAGTAGCTCTGTCATCGGCAAACAGGTCGAGGTTTACCAGAACGGAAAATGGGGATCAAAGACCATCAGCGCCGTGCTCGCCAAAATACCCAACAATTCAAGCTTGACATTCAACACGCTTTTGCGTTTTGAACATAAACCAAACTACCAAGCCAATCTCAACGATTGGGGGCACGAAGACCACAGTGTTTTTGTAAAACTTAAATCGGGCTCAATAAACGACGAGGCCTTTACCAAAAAAGCAAAGCCTTTTGTGGATCTGTATTATAAAGATGAGATTAATATGCGCAAGCGCGATGGCTGGGGCGTGGACAAAAACGGCGCTTACGTAGCCCTCCACCTGCTGCCTTTAACCAAGTATCACCGCAACGATCTCGATGTCGGACATGGCTCTGCACCTTTATTTCCATGGATCCTCCTTATTATTGCCGGCTTAATTCTTTTTATAGCTTGCTCCAATTTCGTCAATCTCTCTTTAGCCAATTCTTTCGCCCGAAATCGAGAAATAGGAACACGAAAAACGTTAGGTGGAACCACCTTCCAACTGATGGCACAACTGTGGACAGAATCATTTTTACTGTGTATATTGGCGACCTGTATTGGAATAGGACTAGCTTGGGTGCTGCTGGGCCAGTACAATGCGATTATGAATTACAGCCTCTCCATCGCCCAGTTGCTATCGCCCGTAAACCTTGTTTTCTTCTTGTTGACCTTCCTCCTACTAACCATGCTATCTGGGGGATATCCCGCTTGGCGCATCGCAAAAGCAAATATTATACAGACCCTAAAAGGAAAGGCTTCCGTCAAAAGTAGCCGCTTACGCAACAGTTTAACGGTGTTGCAATTTTCTATTGCCATTGTCTTGATCTTGGCAACGATTGTCATCAGTTTTCAGCTGCGCTATATGGCTGAGCGGCCGCTGGGTTTTGATAAAACGGAAGTTATCAGCATCCCTATTGGTGAGGGGATAGACCATGAAAATGCTGTACAGCAAATGCGTGTAGCTCTTGCAGCACAACCTTGGGTACAGGCTGTCAGCGCATCGGACATGAACCTTGGGCGCGGACGCGATGGTAGCATGTCCACCAGCCGTTTCGGTTTTGATTTTGAAGGGAAACAGATCTATACGAATTTTATGCGGGTAGATTTTGATTACTTGAAAACCCTCGGCATTAAACTGCTGGACGGGCGGGACTTTGACCGCAGCTACCTGAATGACACCGCCAGTGTCATGATCAACAAACAGATGGCGATGCAACTCGGCGGGGCAGACAAGGTTCTTGGAAAAACGTTAGAGATAGATGGCAACCCCCAAGTGATTGGTGTCATTGATGATTTTAACTTTCAGGATTTACGCCGAAAGGTCGAACCGCTAACCTTATCGATCAATCCAAATATCTTCTCCGTTGCTTATATCTTTGTGCGCGTGAAGACCGACAATCTGAGCGAGAGCATGACCAAGCTAGAGGAAATCTGGAAAAAGGTAAATCCAAAGGCTAACATTGCCGCATCCTACCTCGATGAGAATACGCAGAATATGTATCGCGACGAGCAACGCTTCGTGCAGATTGTCATTAGCGGCGCCATTGTGGCCATTGCCATCTCCTGTCTTGGGTTGTTTGCACTGGCACTATTGATGATCAATAAAAGAGTGAAAGAAATCGGCATCAGAAAGGTTTTGGGCTCCTCCGTAATGCAGATTATGCTGTTATTGTCTAAAGAATTTATGGGACTCATGCTGATTGCGTTTTTTATCGCATCGCCATTGGCTTGGTGGATGATGCGTTCGTGGTTGCAAGGCTATGCATACCGAATAGAGATACAATGGTGGATGTTTGCCGCGGCCGGCATGCTGATTACCGGAATAGCACTCGCAACGATTACTTGGCAAACGCTACGTGCGGCAACCAGTAATCCAGTCGATAGCTTGCGAGATGAGTAGTCGGTAGCTGCCAGCTAACTATTTTGTTTTGATTTTTATTTTTTAATTTTCCATATGCTAAAGTTATTCTTCAAATCGGCTTGGCGCCAATTGCTAAAATACAGCTTCTATACCGTGCTGCACATGGTCAGTTTGGGCTTAGCTTTAGCCTGTTTCTTTTTCATCTACACGTTTAATACGTACCAAAGTAGTTTTGATCGGTTTCATAGCAAAGTCGATCGTACCTTCTTGTTAGTACAAGATCTGAAATTGGACAAAACAGAATTTAGCAAAGGCGGTTCTTTAGCCATGTTCGAGGCCATCAAGTCGGAGTTGCCGCAAGTTGAGCAAGCCGCGATATTTATTGAAAAACAAGATCTCACAATTGATATCGGCAATGATCGCTTTAAATCCGATGGGATGGCTGCCTATGCCTCATCTTCTTACTTCAAGATTTTGGATTTCCCTTGGATTATTGGAAATCCCGAGGATTTAGATAAGCCTAATACCGTGGCGCTCACCAGATCATTGGCAAAAAAATATTTCGGCGATCAAGATGCATTGGGCAAAACCATGACCGTGGAAGGAGAGATCGATTTGACTGTCGTTGGGGTGATTGATGATAGTCGTAAAAACTCTGACTTTAGGTCAGAAATGTACATCGCTTTGTCCGCGTTGTCGCAAATTAGAAATATTCCGAAAACAGATGGCTTTTTTAACCAGTGGGGCTATACCCAAACGACAAACAACATCCTGTTAACCTTGAAAACAAGTGGCGATCAACATGCGGTCGAGAAAGGTTTCCACGATCTGGTTGCTAAGCACTGGCACAGCGATGTGCTGCAGTATTTTAGTTACAAGCTTCTCCCCATAACGGATTTTCATTTTGATACGGATTATGGAAAAGGTACCCAACAATCTTTATTACTCTTATTAGGTATTGCTGCCGGTGCAATACTTATTATGGCCGTTGTCAACTACTGCAATATCGTCTCTGCGCAGCAGATCTATAGAAACACCGAAATGGGCATTAGAAAAGTGCTTGGAAGCACCAAATGGCAATTATTCCTGCAGTACCTGCTGGACTCGCTAATGGTTAGTTTTTTCGCCTTGCTCTTAGGCATATCGTTGTTCTATCTGTTTCTAACTTGGTCAAACCAATTTTTGTTGCAAAACGATCCGATATACAATATATCTGTGACACATCTTGCGACGACCGCCTTGTTAATTTGGCTGGCAATCCTTGTTGCTACAAGCCTGTATCCGGCTTTCTTTTTAACCAGCACATTACGGAACGGCACCGTGCCAAAACAGTATAAAAAAAATGTCGGATTGGGCACAAAGCTATTACTGCTACTACAGCACATGACCGCTTTTATTTTGGTCGTATCCACTATCGTCATCGTCGCGCAAGTACATCATTTAAAGAGTACCGATCTAGGATTTAACCGTGACGCCATACTTACCTTACCCTTAAAACAGGATATGCTAAGCCAAAAAAGTAAAATAGAAACCTTTTTACGAAGCCGCTCCGATATAGCATCCTTCACATTTTGTGACAATCCGCCAGCAAATGAAAAGGCATGGGGAGGGACTTTTCAATTTGACGATCGCGATTCGTGGGAAACCTGGCCTGCCCGGTATGCCATAGGTGACACCGCATATATCCATACTTTTGGGATACGTCTGCTCGCGGGTCGTAATTTTCGCCAAAATGCATCTGAAGCAGAATTTCTGATCAACAAACAGATGGCTCTAAACTTAGGATTGCCATCGCCCGATGCAGCCTTGGGAAAAAGCCTGTATGCAGGCGGGCTCCATGACGAGGGTAAAGGCCGCATTGTCGGTGTTGTCGAAGATTTCAATACCAACGCCTTGTATGAACCTATTTCGCCAACCGTGATCGGTGTTCACGAGAGTCGAATCAAAAAGTTGGCTATAAAATACAGCGGGCATAATGCGTCCGCGATGCTGAAGGACCTTGAAAAAAATTGGACCGTATGGTATCCATCGGAACTTTTTCAGTTCGCCTTCTACGACGATCAGATCGCAGCCCTATACCAGAAAGAAGCGCTGCTGGAAAAACTAATATGGATCGCCGCCCTTATTGCCATCGCCGTAACGGCACTTGGTCTTTTGGGATTGATGTCTATGCACATCGCGAAAAGAACCAAGGAAGTTGGTATTCGAAAAATACTCGGTTCTAGTGTCATGGGCATTCTAAGAATATTATCAATAGATTTTTTTAAATGGATTGCCGCGGCAGTTGTTATTGCCATACCGATCAGCGCGTACCTACTAAACCATTGGCTAACGGGTTTTGCCTTTCGCATAAAACTAAGTTGGTGGATGTTTTTCTCTGCTATGACCGTATGCTTGGTCATCACTGTATTGACCATCAGCTATCAGACTTTGCGCGCCGCACGCGCAAATCCGGTGGATAGCTTGCGAGATGAGTAGTTAGTAGAAGTTACTGCCTGCTTAGATTCGGAGCTACAGGTTTTTAATTTTTATTTTTGACTTTTTAATTTCTTCATGTCCAGCATATACCTAACAACGAAAATCGCTTGGCGCAATTTGCGCAAGCATAAAGTACACAGCAGCATCAACATTGTAGGCTTACTGTGCAGCATGGCTTTTGTGCTATTGATAAGCGCCTACATATGGCAGGCCTATCAGGTAAACGCTGGATTACGAAACAAGGATAGACAATTCGCCTTGCAAAGCAGTTATAAACAACCCGGTATAGGGCTCGACCTGACGACAGTCGGCGCCTTGCCGCGTGCGCTTAAGGAGGAGTATCCAGCGCTCGTTGCCAACTACTACCGGCTCGATGGCCTGACCTGCATCATCTCCAACGGCACGGAAGCCTTTGAAGAAAATGTATCCTTGGGCGATTCCACCCTACTCAGTATGTACGGGTTTTCCTTACTACAGGGCAATGCCCACACCGCCTTATCCAATCCCTTTTCGGTCGTCATCGACGAACAGGCGGCTATGAAATATTTCGGAAAGAAAGAAGCGGTGGGTGAGCGACTACGTATTCGCAACTTTGCGGGAGAGCAGCATGATTTCGAAGTGACCGCCGTAACCCGCCAGGCTTCGGAGAATTCCATTATGCGCCTGATGCCCAGTATGCAGACCGCGATTTTCCTGCCCATGAGTAGTGAGCAATATTTCGGACGCGACGTAAACAACTGGCAGAACCTATGGATTGCTGGCTTCATCGAGCTTCAAGAGGGCGTCACACCCGAGCAGCTCCAGCAGCCTATAAAAAAATTACTGGAACAGCATGCAGATAAACAGATTGCCGAGAACCTGCAGCCACAGCTGAAGCCCCTTGCTTCCTACTACCTAGACGACAACCAGGGAGCGATCAGACAGTTGCTCTTGGTATTAAGTTTGACGGCGGCTTTCCTTATCATTATGGCCATTATCAACTTTGTGAACCTCAGCATCAGCCAAAGCCTCACGCGGCTGAAGGAAGTAGGCCTGCGCAAGATCTTGGGCAGCAGCCGTAAACAGCTTATCGTGCAGCTTCTCGCAGAATACTGCTTGATGGTATGTATAGCAGGTCTGCTTGCACTGGCACTCTATCCGCTGCTGGCGCCTTGGTTTTCCTCCGTCATGATGAAAGACCTTCCTGCCCTATCCGCGCTTCCGTTCAGCTTTTTCGTTCTGTTCTTCGCGGGCAATGTGATTCTTGGCCTTCTAGCAGGTATTTATCCAGCATTGAAATTATCGAGCAATCCGGTCGTTAGTGCGGTCAAGAATCAATTGAACGAATATGGCGGCAAGCACCTTATCCGACGATCGCTCTTATTGCTGCAGTTTGCCGTAGCGGTACTCGTGCTCATATCTTCGGTCATCATCGCTAGGCAAGTGGATGTATTCATCAACGGACAGCTGGGCTACAACAAAGATTATTTGCTTACCGTGCAGGTGCCACGCGATTGGTCTGAAAAGGGCTTGCACAACATTCAGCAGGTACAGCAAGAGCTTAGGCAGCTGCCACAGATAAAAGATGTCAGCCTATCCTACGGCATCCCCAATTCCTTTGGCAACGGCATACAAACGGTTAGTAAAGTGGGCGCCGAAGAAGGGATCGACGCCTTGGTCATCACCTCCGATCAGCATTTCGCGGCAACCTACGAGATACCCCTCTTGACAGGACAGTTTTTCGCAGCACAAGAAGATCCCTCTGTTTTCTCCAAAGTGGTGATTAATAGAAAGGCCGCGCAAGCACTGGGCTACGCCACGGTCGATGAAGCCATCGGACAATCGATACAGCTTTTCGATGGCGAGTTTACCGGAACTATTGCCGGCGTCACCGAAGATTTCTATGCTAACTCGATGCACAGCGCATCACCCGCCGTCGTCTGGTTTCCCGTGCAGGCCAGCATGCAGTACCGCTTCCTGAGCATCCGCCTCCAAGCAGGCCCCATTGCGCCTGCCATCGCTGCCTTGGAACGCCGATGGAAAGAGCTGATGCCCGACGCTCCGTTTCAATACAAGTTCATCGACGAGACGATCCAAGCCATGTATAGCACCGAAATACAGCTGAAACGCGCCGCGCAGACAGCCACAGTAATATCGATGCTCATCGTTCTGCTCGGCGTTATTGGCCTCACATCGCTTTCTATCAACCTACGCCTGAAAGAGATTGGAATCCGAAAGGTTTTAGGGGCTAACCTCCGCAATATGGTGCTGCTGTTCAGTAAGGAATTTTTTATCATCTTTGCAGTAGCCCTATGTGTTAGCATTCCTCTCACCTATTTCTTCATGTACAGGTGGCTGATGAACTATGCGGTAAAGATCGATCTGCAACCGCTATTATTTATCATCCCAATCGTAGGTTTATCCACGGTTTTACTTTTGTTTATCGCCGGGCTAGTGCTGCGGGCCAACACCCACAATCCTATAAAAAGCCTACGCGACGAGTAATACCTGCTTCTATTTACGTTTCGGACTCCTTCTTTAAAGGGACGAGTCCGAAACGTTTTACACAGAGCAAAAAGCAAAGTGCTAAGATCGTTCCCGCAACACCATAATAGGCATCAACCACATCCCGCGTATTCAATATGGGTACCCAAAGTTCATAAATAAAATTGCAACCGATCAACAACATCCCGCAAACAACCAAAAACCTGATGGGGATACCTATCAGGATCCACATAAAACCTACCCCGCCCAACATCAGGTAGCTGATAGAAAAATTGGATACATGAAGATAAAAATCAGGCCATTGTTCCACAATAACGGCGGGACGTAGCGACATCGTCTTACGACCAAAAAACAGCAGCATAACCAGCAAGAGCAACACAAGATAGGCGATCGCCGCCGGAAGCTTGGGGGCATACTTCAGCACATTCATCTTTTCCATAATTACAGATCTTACATATCGGTACAACAACGATAAAAACACATCGAAAATTACTCTTCTCGACATCAATCCAACAGGCTAGACCACATAACAGCGTACAACCGAGCTGTAAGTTATCGTGGGGTTACTGCTCGTGTAGGCTACACGAAACTCATGTTGCTCCAAAGACTGCAATCCGTTGATTTCACAGGAAGACTTCGTGGTGAACAGGATGTTCCACAACGCATCGCCCACCTTTCGGTATTCAAAACGACATCCAGTGGCTTTCTTCCACACCTCCACTCGACAGCGCACGCATCCTGGCCGTTGCATCTGCACCTGCACCCGTAAATTATGTGGCTTGGGCGCTGCACCAATTGTCGCATAAGGCTTATTCGTCGCAAAGCCTGCTGATAGAATAATCCAAGGATCACCTTGGGCCACCTGTGCTATATATAAGGACAACCGATACAGCTGTTCCTTGTGCATACGCAACAACTGATTTTTGATAGCCACACTGCGCATATCACGAAATTGTGCTTCGGCCATAGCGCGTGACAGCCGGTGCAAGGTGCCTTTCAACACCGATAACGGAGGTTCACAATCCGGAAAAAGAGATACATTCTCCTCCATACGCGCAACTACATTGTTTGCATAACGCAGGAAATTCGCTTCCCGCATTTTCTTAAATTTTAAAACAGGTTTTATCATCACCATACTTATTTAATACAGGGTGCACCACGCATCGCTACCACAAAGCTAAGCACACGCAAAAGAAGAAAGGGGGTCAAATCGTGCCAATTTTTTCGGCTTCGGTCGAAATTTTTGGCACGATTTGACCCCCTTTTTCAAAAGATCACAATTGAAAAAGCGGCTTTACGACATGAAAAAGCACCTTTCCGCTATGTTTTATCTCTTTTCACTGTGCAGTTAACGCATTTCCCATAAGTTTTGTCTGTTCATCCATATCATTTGTCTGCTTTCTATGGGTTGACAGTAAGCTTCACAACCGCATCAACACATCTCCTACAGGAACTATTTCATTATCATGCAGAAGTCAAACAGCTGCATACTGAAAGGCAGCATTCCCTCTGGAAAAAGAAATCGATGCCATCGTTTTTTGTTGTAGGTTGTCCGCAGACGAACGCCTACTGTTCGATATCGAACAGTTTAAAACCGAAACAATAAACACAAGACACTGAAAACAAGCAACATAAAACAATGGCGCAGCACTTGCAAGGTACTTAACAACCAACATTTACTAAACGAACAGGTGTATGAACAGTATATCCATAGCATGGCGCAATATTCGAAAAAACAGGGGCTTCTCGCTACTGAATCTCAGTGGGTTGACCATAGGCATTACTTCTTTTCTGTTATTAGGCGCGTATATTCTACATGAACTGAGTTATGATAGTTTCTTGCCCAATGCGGAACGTATAGCCTATGTCTCCTATGCCTACAAGTCTGCCGATGACAACGAATTTATCCAAGCTTCCACCACCCCTACGGCCGTTGCGCCAACGCTCGAAAAGGAGTTTGCCGAGGTGGAAACTGCTGTTCGCATCTATCCCTACAATAGCGAAGGTTTAGTAAAAAAAGGAAACCAAGAGATCAAGGAAACACAGTTCCGTTTTGCCGATGAAGCCTTTTTCCGAGTGGCCGACTATCCGTTCCTGCAGGGCGATAGCAAGACTGCCCTTGCCGAACCCTACCAAATCGTGCTGACGCAGGCCTATGCCGACAAATACTTCCCCAACCAAGAAGCCCTAGGGCAAATCTTGCAAATCGATGGGCAGCCTTGGAAAGTAAGCGGCGTAGTCCCCAACCCACCGTCCTACACGCAACTTCCTTTTGCTGCCATACTGTCGAATAAACATCTGACGCGCTACCAAGAACCTGTATGGCACAGTGCCAACGACATCACCTTGGTATTGCTGAAGGATAAAAACACAATTCCTGCCCTAGAAAGCAAGAGCAACGCTTACATAAAAACAATCTTTGCCGACGTTTTTGAAAGCGGAGCCGCCTTAAAACTGAAAATAGAACCTATTACAGATATCCACCTACATTCCGAGATCGGTAGCGGAAACCTGCTGTATGTCTATATATTTGCCGGTCTAGCCATAGGCATCATCTTGATAACGGGCGTCAACTTTGCCAATCTATCCCTGGCCCGATCCACGGAGCGTGCCAAAGAAATTGGCGTCAAGAAGGTACTGGGAGCAAGCCGCACCAACTTATTCTTTCATTTTCTGATCGAATGTGGTCTTTTGGTGCTTATCGCATTTGCCATTTCGTTGTGCCTAGCCCATGTGTTACTGCCATTTTTTGCGCAATATTTGGGAACGTCTATCGCCCTCGATATCAACGCCACCAACATGCTGTTTCTTGTTATCCCTATTTTCGCATTGATCTTAGCCTTGCTCGCCGGAAGCTGGCCGGCCTTGGTGATTTCCGCATTCAAGCCTGTACAAAGTTTAAAAGGCACCACAAAAGCAAATAAAGGTGGCTTCGCATTTGGAAACGCCCTTATCGTTATCCAATTCACCATCTCTACGCTCTTTATTATCGCCACCTTGGTAACCACGCAGCAACTGCACTATATACAAACCAAAAATACCGGTTTGGACCGCTCCCAGATCGTTGTACTTGATGGGGAACTGCTCACCGATAGCGAAAGGACCACCTTAAAAAACAAACTGCTTGCCCAACCATCTGTCAAGGGATTCACCGCATCTTACGATTCTCCTGTGAATATACAGGGGGGATACAACATTGGCTATGTGGAAGGAAAAAAGGCAGACTTTCAAATGAGCGTTACCGCCATCCCGATCGAAAAAGATTTCGTTCCGGTTTTCGAAATTCCCGTGCTAGCCGGAGAAAACCTGAACGACGGCGATATCGCACGTGCGCGCGATACGAGCAATGCACGCAGCTACAGCTTTATCGTGAATGAACAACTGGTCAAGTCATTGCAATGGACGCCACAGGAGGCCGTAGGCAAGCAGATCAATTTAAATGGCCGCCTAGGACGCATTAAAACCGTGGTACAGGATTTTAACTTTGCATCCCTGCGTGAAGACATCAAGCCTGTGGTTCTTTTCCCGGAATATAACTATTTTGGAAACATCTATGTAAAGGTTGCTTCGGGGAGCAATATGCAGCGGTCCATCGGCGATATTCAATCGGTATGGAAAGAAGTAAAACCACAGGCTCCTTTCAACTACCATTTTCTGGATGACGACTTTGCCAACCTCTATCAACTGGAAAGGCAAACCAGCCGTACGATGCTGTTGTTCTCGTTCATCACCATCGGCATTGCCTGTTTGGGACTTTTTGCACTCGCGGCTTTCCAAGCCCAGCAACGGATCAAAGAAATTGGCATCCGGAAGGTCCTGGGTGCATCCACAGGCAAAATCGTGATGCTGCTGACGGCCGATTTTGTGAAGCTGGTAATCATCGCTTTTTTGCTGGCTGCACCGATAGGTTACTGGACCATGCAGAACTGGTTACTCAATTTTGCCTTTCGTATATCGGTAGCATGGTGGACGATCCTGATCGCTGGCTTCTTGGCGGTATTCGTGAGCTTGATCACTATTAGCGGTCGTGCCTTCCGTGCGGCACGAACCAACCCGATAAACAGCCTGCGCGACGAATAACATATTTTCATTAAGAAATACAATGACACACCCTAAAACATATAATATTATCCAAAATAACCAACCAACATGAAAAATATAGCAATAGCAGGATTTCTATTTCTAGCCATGAGCACCTGCTCCTTGGCGCAAACTATAAGTAAAAAGATATTTACTTGGGAGACCAGTGACGACAATGGCAAAACGAAGCTCACCGTAAAAGGCGATGTAAACATCGGCGACGATGACCAGCATATCAAATCGCTCTCCAAAAATGGATCCATCAGCTTTGAGCAGAAGTCCGATAAATTGGAGATTACCACGGCATCGGATGGCAAACTGATCTATAGCATCAACAGAAAAGAAAAGAATACGCTGGACGCCAATGATGAAAAACTTCTAAAAAACGCACTGGAGATGATGGTCAGCCGCGGCATGAATGCCGAAGCGCGCACAAAACGTATCTATGCGAAAAGCGGAACGGCAGGTGTGCTCAGCGAACTTCCCAAACTGCATGGCGACTATGCCCGTCAAAAATACCTCTCCACGCTGTTGACACTCGGTATTCGTAAGCCTGAAATGACGAGTATCCTAGAAAGTAGCAGCAGCTACCTATCAAGCGACTACTACGTTGCCGAGCTCTTGTCTGACGTGATGAAAACCTATCTACTGGAGGAATCCACTTCCAAGGCCTACCTGAACCTCGTTGCTAACATGAAGTCAGATTACTACCAACATGCGACCTTGCAGAAGTTGATGAAAAACGAGCTCAACAATGAGCAAACAGCATCCGTCGTCGGAATCATCAAAGCGATGAAATCAGACTACTACCAATCCGAAGTGTACAAAGACCTGTTAAAGCAGGAATCGTTTGGCGGTGCAGCCTTTAACGAAACCTTGGATCTGGTTTTTGCCATGAAAAGCGATTACTACAAAACCGAAATCATCAAAAACATGATCAAAAGACCGCTGACGGAAGCGGATTGGACACGCCTCATCGGCTATGCCAACAAAGTAGGGTCCGACTATTACCAGTCTGAGCTGCTGTTGAACATTGCCGAAAAGATGCCCGACAACGAAAACTTGAAAAAAAGCCTCGCCGAAGCGGCCAAAGGAATAAAATCAGAATATTACTACGGGAAGCTGATGCGGAAAATTGCGGCATCTTAATTCAACTCGACCTGGTCACTCCATATCGCGATTTACTTTAATGACAGGTTTGGCAATAAGTAAACTCCTTTTGTATCTTTGATCAGCTACTTAACTTGCACAACACCAATAAAATTGGATATTCAATTGGATTTTAAACGATGATAAAACTAGAAAACATATTTAAATGGTATAATGTCGGCGGGACACGCTCCTTTATTTTGAAGGACATTAACCTCCACATTGAGGAGGGCGACTTTGTTTCCATCATGGGCCCGTCGGGGTCGGGTAAGTCGACCCTGCTGAATGTTATAGGCCTTCTTGATGAACCCAATGAAGGCAAATATTACTTTATGGACGAAGATGTGCTGGCCATGAAAGCCAAGAAGCGTACGGCGCTCTTTCAATCGCACATGGGCTATGTTTTTCAGTCCTACCATTTGATCGACGAATTGACGGTCTATGAAAACATTGAAACGCCCTTGATCTACAAAGACTTGTCGGGCAAAGAGCGGAAAGCGATCGTGGCCGATATGCTCGACCGCTTCGGTATCGTGGGCAAGAAAGACCTTTTCCCGGCACAATTGTCGGGCGGGCAGCAGCAAATCGTCGGTATTGCGCGTGCTTTGGCGGCTTCGCCGAAACTGTTACTTGCCGATGAGCCTACCGGAAATCTGAACTCCAAGCAGGGCGAAGAGGTGATGCAGCTGTTCAAACAGCTCAACGAAGATGGCGTGACCATCATTCAGGTAACCCACTCGGAGAAAAATGCCGAGTATGGCAAACGCATCATCAATATGCTGGATGGACAGCTGAAGCTCGACTAAGCGAAAGTAGGACAATAAACGAGCGGGAAACGCAATAAACAGCAGTGCGCAACGACGGATATCCGTCGTTGCGCACTGCTGTTTTCCTAAGGCAAATATCCCTTTAATCCCTTCCATTGGCCGACACCCCTCGTAAATCTGCAGACGCTCTTTCCATTCCTCCGAAAAATTAGTAAATTCGTCTTGATGAAGGAACAGGAATTAAAAGCATTAATTTCCCTGTTGGACGATCCCGATACGGAAATATACCAAGCACTCGAAGATAAGCTGATCACCTGTGGCCCCGAGGTGATCCCCCTACTGGAACAATCGTGGGAAGAATCTTTTGACGTGCTGCTACAAAGTCGCGTCGAGCAGATTATCCACAAGATACAGTTCAACGAGGTTCAAAACGACCTGCAACTATGGAAATTAAGCAATCAGGAAGACTTGTTGGAAGGACTGCTGATCGTCAATCGTTACCAATACCCCAACCTCGGCGAGGAAGAGGTATATACGAAACTGGCCGAACTGAAACGCAGCGCATGGTACCACCTGATGTATGACATGAGCCCAGTAGAGAAGGTCAAGCTTCTTAACAACATACTGTTCCGCGAATTTGGACTATCGGGCAATACCTCGGATTACCACGCACCACAAAACTCATTTATCAATAAGGTATTTGAAACAAAAAAGGGGAATCCGATATCGTTGGCCTGCATATATACGCTTGTAGCACAACGACTGGACATACCGATCTTTGGGGTAAATCTGCCCAAGCACTTTATATTGGCCTATATGAATGAGGAAAATCCAGAGGAAGTGCTGTTCTATATCAATGTGTTCAACCGGGGACAGATCATGCGAGAGGATGATATCCGCTCATTTTTACAGCAGCTGAACTTGCCCGCAAGTGACGACTACATCAAGCCCTGCAGCAACCTGGCCATCATCAAACGCGTGCTTCGCAACCTGATTGCCGCTTACGATCATATCGACAATATCGAAAAACGGCAGGAGGTGCAACTGCTGCTTGACCTTATTGACCAGGCGTAGGATAAACGCGGGCATCCAACGCTAGGCCAACGGGAATCTGCGTGCCTGTGCTTGCTTCCTGATCCGGAGTTACGTTACCATCATCATCAATACGGAAACGGAAAACGGCGCGCGCCGAGCGATCGGCTACATAGAGGTAGACGCCCGATTCACGGGGGTCGATCACCACATCCACTGGCGTTTGCAACTTGGTAGCTGCGCCCGTAATGATACGGGTTGGTGTGATAGTAGCTCCTTCTTGATCAATCAAGGAAGAAAAATTATCGAAAATTAAGATACGTCCCGAGCCAACGCTACCATCACCAAATTCGGCTACGGCAAGCACATTTTTTACAGTATCGTAGGAAATACCACGTAGGTTGCGGGCGTCGGCTATTTGAAGGACTCGTGCGGGAGCAAAATTCGTAATAGTCGAATCCGACTCCGGAACAGCCACTGTTGCTATATTATTAAAAACATTGATCCCGGGTCCGCTTCCCAAGCGTGAGGTGAACAGGCGATTATTTGCATAAGCCGCCCCCCACATTTGCTGAGCAGGTGTGCGCAAACGCTTTACCGGCTGCACGTGCCCACGCCTACTTTTAGGCGTATTCACTACGTAAATGCCCGCATTGGCACCCGATCCATTCACGATAAACAAGCGATTGGTGGCTTCGTGGTAGGCTAGTCCACGCACGGCACTATAGGTCCTGTTCTCCATCGCTGTCAGATTCTGAAGCACGCCATTCGTCGCTCCCACGCTCATACTGTACACCGCGGTATCATTGATGCCATTCAAGTTTGCACTTGCTTGAAAAAGGGCTTCCAGCCGGGGATGGAAATAAATAGGGCCACCTCCTTTTGCTTGAGAAACATGTTTCAATGTAAAGTTGAATTCCGAAGAATCTGCCGGATAGATGGTACGCATATTCGTATCTGGAACACCCAGGCTGGAGGTATTATACTGTTCAAAAGAAACATATAAGCGGGTAAATTTTCGCATCTCCAGATTAGGCTCTGCATCGTTCCGTTCGCAGGCATAAAATCCGATAAGCAGTGCTATCGCACAGCAGGCCTTAATTAATAGAGCGCTTTTCCACATAAATTACACGATTATAATGTTACAAAAATATAAAAATAAACGGCTAGATAAGTCGCTTCCTGCCATTAACAGCTGTTAAGTTTTGTAAAATCTTTAGGTTTTCCGTAAAATTGCAGAGTAATTACAAGGAAATATGAGCGACAAGGAATTCAAAAGAGAGAAACTGACCCTTCCTAAGGAAGGCAAGAAACTACTGTTGCACTCTTGCTGTGCGCCTTGCGCGGGCGAGGTCATGGAGGCGCTTATCGCCTCGGATATTGATTTTACGATCTATTTCTACAACCCCAACATACATCCGCGTAAAGAATACGACTTGCGCAAGGAAGAGAATATACGCTTTGCCGAAAAGCACAATATCCCGTTTATCGATGCCGACTACGATGTAGACCACTGGTTTGACTTGGCCAAGGGCATGGAGCAGGAACCCGAGCGGGGCATCCGCTGCACCATGTGCTTTGACATGCGTTTCGAAAAAACGGCCGAATATGCTGCGGCCCATGGCTTCGACGTCATATCCAGCTCCTTGGGCATCTCCCGCTGGAAAACCATGGAGCAGATCAATGACTGTGGCCTTCGTGCCGCCTCCCGGCATCCCGACATGGAATACTGGACGTTCAACTGGCGCAAGAAAGGCGGATCTGCGCGCATGTTGGAAATCAGCAAAAAAGAGAAGTTCTACATGCAGGAATACTGCGGCTGTGCCTACTCCCTGCGCGACACCAATAAATGGCGCATGGCAAATGGACGGCCAAAGATCGAGTTGGGGAAATATTACTATGGAGACGAGGAGCAATAATTTTGCAAAAAAAGTTTCCATTTTAACAAATTAATAATTAATTTTGCAGGCTCAAATGCAGGTTTCGAAATATCTAAAACAGTATAGAATTCCGTTTTCCGGTCTTGCAGCAGGAAAACATGAGTTTGAATTTGAGATTGACAATAAGTTCTTTGATTGTTATGAACATAGCCTTGTAAAAAAGGGAAAATTGAAAGCAAACGTAGAGTTGCAGAAGCAGGAAAACATGCTGGTGGTCAACTTTCACATCTACGGCATGATTCAGCTGAGCTGCGATGTATGCTTGGCAGACTTCGATGCTCCCTTGGATTTTCAAGAGCGTGCTCTGGTAAAGTTCACCGATGAAGATTGGGAAAGCAATACCGAGGAAGTATTGGTGTTGTCCAAAACTGATTACGAATTGGATATTGCAGCACTACTTTACGAATACATCAACGTCCGCGTTCCCTACTACAGTAAATGTACAGAGCAAGGCGTAAATTTGAGCTGTGACCCCGAGATGTTGGCCAAAATAAATATGGACAGCGATGAGGAGCAGGAAGAGAATAAAGAAGAAAAGATAGACCCCCGTTGGGATATATTAAAGAATATTAAAAATAACTAAAACAGAAATACGAGATGGCACATCCAAAGCGTAAAACTTCGAAATCCAGAAGAGATAAAAGAAGAACACATTATAAGGCAGAAAGACCTACGTTGACCGTATGCAAAGAAACTGGAGCGGTACACACTCCACACCGTGCTTACACAGTAGATGGTAATTTATACTACAACGGTAAGTTAATTATTGACAACACTGCTACTGTCTAACGACATCATTCAAAGAGATTAAACATCCCAAATAGGTGTAAAATTTGATTTTTATACTTTAATTTGGGATGTTTTTGCGTATTATTGATTTAAAAATAATAACGGATGAAGATTGGTTTAGACGTTTTAGGTGGCGATTATGCCCCCAACTCTACGATAACTGGCGCTATAGATGCCCAGCAATTATTGCAAGATGATCAACGTCTTGTTCTTATCGGCGATCAAAACGATACCGTCGAACGATTAAAACAAGCTGGAGCAAATCCAGATGATTTTGACTACATACACGCTCCTGATGCCATCGGTATGCACGAGCATCCTACTAAGGCCATCAGCCAAAAGCCCAACTCAAGTATTGCGAAAGGTTTTGAGCTGCTGAAAAATGGGGCGATCGATTCGTTTTCCTCGGCAGGCAATACCGGAGCCATGTTGGTTGGTGCCATGTTCAGTGTAAAAACAATCCCCGGGGTGCTACGCCCCGCCATAGCGACAAACGTTCCCAAGATAAAAAGTGGCTATGGGATCCTGTTGGACGTGGGGGCCAATGCAGACTGTAAACCCGAAATGTTGAACCAGTTTGCCCTGCTGGGCAGCTTATATGCACAGCATATATATGGCTTGACAGATCCTAAAGTGGGTTTATTGAACATTGGTGAAGAAGAAGAAAAAGGAAATAACTTAACAATATCCACCTACCCCCTATTAAAAGAAAATACCAAGATCAATTTTATTGGCAACGCCGAAGGGCGTGATCTGTTCACAGATCTTGCCGACGTCTACGTTTGTGACGGCTTTACGGGCAACGTGGTCTTGAAATTGGCCGAATCTTTTTATGTGGTTACCCTCAAAAAGGGAATGAAGGATGATTTTTTTGACAGGTTCAACTACGAGCGATACGGAGGCAGCCCTATCCTGGGTGTCAACGCTCCCGTGATCATCGGACATGGGATATCGACCCCTGAAGCTATCAAAAACATGGTTTTACTTTCAAAAGACATGATCGAGTCCAAATTTATCGATAAGATCAGGTCTGCTTTCAACTAATTTTATATGTCTAAAATACATGCTGCTATCACAGCAGTGAATGGCTATGTGCCCGACTACATCTTGAGCAATCAGGAACTGGAAACCATGGTTGACACGAACGACGAATGGATTGTTTCGCGCACGGGGATCAAAGAACGAAGGATTCTTAAAGGCGAGGGAAAAGCCACTTCCGATCTTGCTGTTCCGGCCGTAGAGGGTTTGCTAAAGAAAAGGGGAATCACGGCCAACGATATTGAACTTATTATTTTTTGTACCAGTACGCCCGATATGCTATTCCCGGCGACGGCGAATATTTTAGCCGAAAAGATAGGCGCTAAAAAGGCTTGGGGCTACGATTTGCAGGCGGCATGTTCTGGCTTTCTGTTTGGCCTGACAACAGCTGCCCAATTTATTGAATCGGGAAAACACAAGAAGGTATTGGTGGTGGGTGCCGACAAGATGTCATCGGTGGTCAACTATGAAGACCGCAACACCTGCATCCTCTTTGGTGACGGCTGTGGATGTGTGCTATTAGAGCCCAATGAAGAAGGCAACGGACTGATTGATGCCGTGCTGAAGACAGATGGCGCCGGAGGTCCTTTCTTGAACATCAAAGGGGGCGGATCGCTGAACCCCGCGACCCACCAAACGGTTGATGCGGGGCTGCACTATGCCTACCAAGAAGGTCGCACCGTATTTAAATTTGCAGTAACCAACATGGCGGATGTAGCCGTGGAGGTGATGGAACGCAACAAGCTTACATCCGAAGACATCAGTTACCTTGTACCCCACCAGGCAAACAAGCGTATTATCGACGCTACCGCTGAACGTGCCGGCTTACCCGAAGAAAAAGTGATGGTGAACATCCACAAATATGGGAATACCACGAGTGGGACCATCCCACTATGTCTTTGGGAGTGGGAAGACAAACTAAAAAAAGGCGACAACTTGATTCTTGCCGCCTTCGGCGGTGGCTTTACTTGGGGTTCTATTTACCTGAAGTGGGCTTACACAAAATCATAATATTTGCTTAACTTTAACAATTCATCGAAAGAAATTTATACATAAAACCTACTAGAAATATGAGTATGGATATCAAACAAATTCAAGATCTGATCAAATTCGTTTCAAAATCAGGCGTGAATGAAGTCGCTATCGAAGAAAAGGACTTTAAAATTACCATAAAGACGAATCAAGAGCCAACTTATGTAACGGCTACGGTTCCAAGTCCGGTAGCATTGCCAGCAGTAGCTCCAGTTGCCGCAACAGCTCCTGCCGCCACTACACCTACTGCTCCAGCGGCTACGCCGGCAGAAGCGTCCAATTTGATCACCATCAAATCGCCGATGATCGGCACCTTCTACCGCGCTGCGGGACCAGAAAAACCGTTGTTTGCCAATGTGGGCGATGAAATTGCACCAGGTAAAGTATTATGTATTGTGGAAGCAATGAAACTTTTCAACGAAATCGAATCCGAAGTTTCAGGTAAAATCGTGAAAATTTTGGTAAATGATGCACAGCCTGTAGAATACGACCAACCTTTATTCTTGGTTGATCCCAGCTAATTGTGTTTTCTTTAAGAAAGCCCGATTCATCGCGAATATTCGCATACAGTAACAACGTTATTTATCTATGTTTAAAAAAATATTAATAGCCAATAGAGGAGAGATAGCCCTTCGTATCATTCGTACTTGTCGCGAAATGGGCATTAAGAGCGTAGCGGTATATTCCACTGCCGACCGAGACAGCTTACATGTGCGTTTTGCCGATGAAGCGGTTTGTATAGGTCCTCCTGCCAGTAAAGATTCGTATTTAAACATCCCTAATATTATTTCGGCGGCCGAGTTAACCAACGCGGATGCCATTCACCCAGGGTACGGATTCTTGTCCGAGAACGCTAAATTTTCGGCCATTTGTGCGGAATATGGCATCAAGTTCATCGGTGCTACAGCCGATCAGATCGAGAAAATGGGCGATAAAGCATCGGCCAAAGACACCATGAAGAAAGCGGGCGTGCCTACCGTTCCTGGATCGGCAGGTCTTATTCCTGATGTAAAAACAGGTATCAAACTCGCTGGAGAAATCGGTTACCCCGTTATCATCAAAGCCACCGCAGGTGGTGGTGGCCGTGGTATGCGTATCATTTGGAAAGACGAAGAGTTTGAACCAAACTGGGATTCGGCACGTCAAGAAGCGGCAGCGGCCTTTGGCAACGATGGCATCTATCTGGAGAAATTCGTGGAAGAGCCACGCCACATCGAGATCCAAGTAATTGGTGATCAATATGGCAAGGTATGTCACCTTTCCGAGCGGGACTGTTCGATTCAACGTCGTCATCAGAAATTGGTGGAAGAAGCTCCTTCGCCGTTCATCACGCCCGAGTTGCGTGCCAAAATGGGCGAAGCAGCAATCAAGGGTGCCCAAGCGGTAAACTATGAAGGTGCCGGAACCATCGAATTCCTAGTCGACAAACACCGTAACTTCTACTTCATGGAAATGAATACGCGTATCCAAGTAGAACACCCTGTAACGGAAGAAGTCATCAACTTCGATTTGATCAAAGAACAAATTAAAGTTGCCGCAGGTATTCCGATATCCGGAAAAAGCTACGAGCCAACGATGCACGCTATCGAGTGCCGTATCAATGCAGAAGATCCGTTCAATAACTTCCGTCCTTCACCTGGAAAGATCACGAACTTCCATTCACCGGGCGGTCATGGTGTCCGCGTTGATACGCACGTATATGCAGGATACACCATTCCACCGAACTACGATTCAATGATTGCGAAACTGATTACGGTAGCGCAAACACGTGAAGAAGCGATCAACACGATGGAGCGTGCCCTGAGCGAATTTGTGATCGAAGGTATCAAGACCACAATTCCTTTACACCTTCGCTTAATGCGCGATCCGAACTTCAGAGCGGGCAATTTTACCACCAAATTCATGGAGACTTTCGACTTGACGGAATACCCTGAAGATGAAATTTAATAAAATTTCTTTTACATAGTTTTAAAATACCATTCTTATCGATAAGAATGGTATTTTTGTTTCTATCCGCATTTAAAAATTTACGATGTCGAAGTCTAACGATCTACTTAAAGCAATAAAAGATAAAGGGAAAAGTCTAGAGGCAGAAATGTCTTTCTTTGACCATCTTGAGGTTCTCAGATGGCATATCATCCGCTCCGTTATCGCGATAGCGGTGTTCGCTATCCTGTCCTTCACTTTTTACGATTTCGTGTTCAACGACATCATCATGGGTCCCAAAAACCTAGATTTCTGGACCTACCGGATGATGTGTAAAGTTGGCGATCTACTGAGCCTAGATGGGTTCTGTGTGGAGAAAATACCATTCAATATCATCAACACCGAGCTGGCGGGGCAGTTTATGCTACAGATCAATTCCTGTTTGCTGATGGCCTTGGCATTGGGATTCCCCTACCTGTTGTTTGAGGTATGGCTATTCATCAAACCTGCCTTAACAGATATCGAACGTAAGTCGGCGCAGGGATTTGTCATTTACGCATCCATACTTTTTATCTTGGGAGCACTATTTGGGTATTATATTGTGGTTCCCCTTTCTGTTAACTTCTTGGCGAATGTTTCCCTGAGTGAGGAAATCACCAACCAGATCACGATTGACTCGTACCTGTCGACAATCGCTACGTTGACCTTGGGCTGTGGGGTGGTGTTCTTGCTGCCCATCCTGATCTTTATTCTCTCGAAAATTGGCTTGATGACACCGGAATTCATGCGTGCCAGCCGCCGCTATGCCACCGTCATCATCTTGATTATAGCGGCCATCATCACGCCTACGGCAGATGTCATCACCTTGTTGACGGTAAGTGCGCCGATGTTCCTACTCTATGAATTGAGTATTATGGTATCGGCCAACGTCAAAAAGAAAAAGCAACAAGCGGAAAAAGAGTTTTATAAAAAATAACCATAACATGTCAAAGAAAATTGCAATAGGAAGTGATCATGCTGGATTTGAATACAAAACAGCCTTAGTAGAATTTCTAAAAGCGGAGGGCTTTGAGGTAGAAGACTTCGGGCCGGCTACGGGCGACTCTGTGGACTATCCAGATTTTGCACATCCGGTGGCATCGAGTGTCGAAGACGGACATAACGAGCTTGGCGTACTGATCTGCGGAAGTGCAAATGGCGTGGCCATCACGGCCAACAAGCACCAGGGCATACGTGCAGCTATCGCTTGGCAAAATGAGATTGCGGCCTTGGCACGTCAACACAACAATGCCAATGTGATCTGTATCCCGGCACGTTTCATCGACCTAGCACTTGCGAAAAAAATCGTGAATACGTTTGTGACAACGGATTTCGAAGGCGGAAGACATGCCACACGTGTAAATAAAATCGCTTGTAGCTAAACCGCAGATGAGATGTTAAAAAACTGGATCAAGGCCATCGCATTAGTACCTGCACTATACAGTTGTGCTATTGCACAAGACCCCGTGCAGGTCAAGTATGCCAACCTACTCACGCAAGAATCGGCAAAAACGCACCTCACCCTGTTGGCATCGCCGGCTTTTGAAGGCCGTGGTACCGGACAAAAAGGAGGCAAAAAAACGGTTCAATATATTGCCGAGCAATTTAAATCCTTCGGCTTAAAGGCTCCGGTTCAAGGCAGCTATTTCCAACCTTTAAAACTGGTTCGCTCCTCCTATCAGGTACAGCAATTTGCCATCGATGGAAAAGGCTATACCAACGGGAAGGATCTTTTCGTGCAGGGCGACAACAAAGAGAACACCTTTGATGCGTCCGAAATTGTGTTTGTTGGATACGGCATTCAAGATGCCAAACATAATGATCTTGCCGGATTGGATATCCGGGGCAAGATCGTCTTGCTGATCAACGAAGGCGAGCCGCTAGACGAGCAAGGCAACTCCCGCATTACCGGAACAGATAAACCCTCGGAGTGGGCAAGCAGCCGCTTCAAACGCTTGCAAGAACTGGCGAAGGCACAGCCGAAAATGATCTTAGCCACCAGCAGCAACGTGGCACAGATGATTTCGCGATTCAGCGATCGATTGACGGCAGGTAGATTTATGCTCGACAATGCCAAGGCAGCCAACGAGGGAACACAAAGCCCTCCAGTCGTCAACATTACGCTAGATATCGCCAACAGTATCTTGGCAAAGAAGCAAACAACAGTTGATCAACAAAAGAAGAAACCCAGCAGCTTCGCCATCCCGATAACGGTAACGGCAAAAATGGGGATAACGCAAGAACACTTTGCTGATCCGAATGTTTTGGGGCTTCTTGAAGGTACGGACTTGAAAGATGAAATCGTCGTTATTTCTGGTCACCATGACCATGATGGCATCACTGCCGATGGCACCATCTTTCCGGGAGCAGACGATAACGGTTCGGGAACAACAGGTGTCTTGGAATTGGCTCGCGTTTTCGCGCAGGCAAAAAAAGATGGCAAAGGACCACGCAGAAGCATTCTTTTCATCGCCTTTGCGGCAGAAGAGAAAGGATTATTGGGCTCTCAATTCTATTCCGAAAACCCTGTATTTCCATTGGCCAACACGGTCACCTGTTTGAATATGGATATGATCGGTCGCATCGATGATAAGCACCTGAACGGAAACCACGATTACCTCCATATTATCGGATCGGATAAGCTGAGTTCGGAGCTGTATGCCATCAACAAAAAGGCAAACGATCAATACACGAAAATGGAGCTGGATTATATGTACGACGATCCGAAAGATCCTATGCGAATTTACTATCGTTCGGATCAATACAACTTTGCCAAGCACAACATCCCGGTGACCTTTTATTTCTCGGGACTACATCCGCACTACCATACGCCAGAAGACACAGTCGATAAGATCGACTTCCCAATGATGGTCAAACGCGAGAAATTGGTCTTCCATGTGGCTTGGGACATTGCAAACCGTGATAAACGCCTTGCTGTGGACAGCAACAAAGAGTAATCAAGCTTAACAGCTTTGGCTGTTAAGCCGTAATATAGGTGGTCTTTCCACCGCAAACAATCCCATCTCTGCGAGGTGGGATTTTTTTGCCGATGTGTGTCGGCATTTTCGTGCGAACAATATGCCTGATCGATTGTTTTATGCCTATACAACATAGAGTTATGGCATTTGTAGATTATTACAAGGTATTGGGACTGGAAAAAGGGGCATCGGCTGAGGACATCAAAAAAGCATACCGAAAACTGGCACGAAAGTACCACCCCGACATGAATCCCAATGACGAGGCTGCCAAGCAAAAGTTTCAGGAAATCAATGAGGCCAATGAGGTGCTAACCGACTCCGAGAAGCGCAAGAAATACGATCAATATGGCGAAAACTGGAAGCATGGCGAAGCCTATGAACAAGCCTCGCGTCAACAGCGCAGCCAACAAGCAGGACAAACGACGGGCAATCCCTTTGAGGGTTTTGACTTCGGTGGCTACAACGGTAATTACGACACGGGGGAGTTCTCCGACTTCTTTGAGCAGATGTTCGGAAGTCGTTCTGGCGGTGGACGGCAAGCTAAATTTAGAGGCAACGACTATAATTCCGTGTTGGAACTGACCCTGCAACAAGCCTATAGCACCCATCAGCAGACCTTCACGGTGAATGGCAAGAACATACGCATCACCATTCCGGCCGGTGTAGAAAGTGGGCAGAAAATACGGCTCAAAGGCCAAGGTGCAGATGGTATAAACGGAGGACCCGCCGGCGACCTATTTATCCAATTTGATATCAAAGCAGATCCGCAGGTGCAACGTCAAGGCAACGACCTCTATAAAACGCAGGAAGTAGACCTTTATACCATGCTACTCGGCGGTGAATTGCTGGTTGACACCTTCGCTGGGAAAATCAAGGTGAAGGTGAAACCGGAAACACAGAACGGCAGCAGGATAAGGCTCAAAGGACGAGGATTTCCGGTATACAAAAAAGAAAATGAGTTCGGCGATCTATTCATCAGCCTGCAGGTAAAGCTACCCACCGATCTGTCTACGGAAGAAATAGCGCTCTTCCAACAACTGGCCAACAAACGAAAATAACACTATGGAACGTACCTGGATAAAGATATACGATGTATGCACCTCGCATCAAATAGAAATTCAATTTGTGCGGGAGCTTTCCGCTAGCGGTTTGATCGAACTGATCACCGAAGAGGAGATAGAATTCATTGATGAAGAACAGCTCTCTTTATTGGAGCAATTTGCCAATTGGCATTATGAATTGGAGCTTAACATACAGGGCATCGAGGTGGCACGACACCTGTTGGCAAAAATCGAACGCTTGCAGCACGAGCTTGACCTCCTGAAATAACGTTTGGGGAGATGTCGCCGATAAACATCCCTCCAAACGGAATAGTAGGCTGATGATAAACTAAACGTCTGTTTACACCGCTAGCCATTACTCTGCTATGTAAAGTGTGTCTGTATGTAGCAACTGATCGCGGCCATTCCTGTATTCCAAGGCGTAACTATTCGGACAAAGAGCGAGCGACAGCGAATCGGGATCTTTCCTTGTCAAGATCTTCGCATACGAAATGCCACGACTATTTTCATACAGGGTGTACATTTTAAGGTACACAATTTTTTCCTTCTTTGTCAACTCCTGCCTGATCTTAAATGTCAGTTTGGCCTTATCTTTTTCGTAACAATCGGTGACTTGCCAAAAATTACGAAAACCTTCATCCAACTGCAATTCTTGGGCGTTGATCTCCGCTAGGTAATTCAGCATCTTGAATCCGTCGCTGGCATGTTTGTCCTTATCGACATAATATACCATACTCATCAACTTGTGATGCGCACTGGGGATGACCACATGCCGAACAACGAGGAAATCCAGTTCAAAGTCTTTATAAAAGTAAAAGCCCTGCTTTCCCTGAAATTTCTCGTAGCGGCTGTAGTCAAAGCCTCCACGTCGGTGTTGCAACACGGCAAGGTGATAGTTCAGCCTATTCTTTGGCTTGGCCGTAAACAGCACACGCACTGCCCTACCTTTCAAGCCAAGCCGCTTAAAAATATCCTGATCTTTGGGATAAAGGCTGTCGAGGCGCACTCCGTAATGGCCATTGTAGGCCAAGTAGTCCATATAGAGCCACACATTGGCCGGCTGAGCCAAATTGAAATACTCGTCTACACCATCTATAAAGTGGCCATTTTTTGCAAAAGGATAATTTCTGCAGGATACCAAGCCTAAAACAGCAAAAAAGAAAAACAAAGCTTTCATAACAATGCTAGCAGTGTGGCGTCTATCAGTTCAACAAAGGGCAGGCGATCTGACCGTATACAACATGGCAAGAAGTAGCGCCAGCCCTATATGAACGATACCTTACCCGTTCTCGTCGCGCTCTAAGTTTAAAGTAATAGGAAGCGTGTAAGCTACCCGAACCTTTCTACCGTTTTGGATTCCAGGCGCCCACTTAGCGGCTTTACGTAAAAGATCTAAGGCGGCTTCCCCCGTTCCATATCCCAAATCCTTAATTACTTCGAAATTACTGAGTGTACCATCGGCCTCCACAATAAAGGAGACCACCATTTGTCCTTTCAAACCAGCGTCGATAGCTTCCTGCGGATAGCTATAATTTTCACCGATCCACTTCCTGAAGTTGGCATGTCCTCCTACGGGTTCTGGATTTACCTCAGTGGCCGTAAAGATCTTTTGCTTTTCCGCATCTTCGTTCATCTTGGTACCTGTAGTAACTGGCTCAGACGTGATAACCGTCGTGTTTTCCACCTTCATTTCAATATCACGCACCATACTTTTGGCATTGCTGCTGTTGAACACCAAGGTAGACAATAGCGTTAAGCCCAGTACGGGGGCAATGGAGAGGTATAGAAATTTATACTTATTCTGTGTTTTATCTTTAAATAACATAGCAATTCGATTTTTTAAAAATGACTTTTCGGAAAACTCATGTAAAAAATGGCTTCGTTCCACCTGCATCGCTTGCGCCACCAAGAGCTCCGCATAGGCGACACGATCTACCGAGCTCTGCTCATCCGCAATACATTCATGCTGAAATTTGAGCTCTTTAAGGTAAAGTCGCAATACCGGATTGAACCAGTTGAACACGCGAACTAGCTCGACAAAAACGAGATCATAACTATGCCCCTGTGTGACATGTATCTGCTCGTGCTCCGCAATAATCCGGTTGTTTGAAACCTGATCTGCCAGTACAACGGTTTTGAAAAAGGCAAAGCTGAACGTGCTGTTGCCCGATCGTAACAGCGCCAGCACCCTTAAGCAGCGAAAACATAGCCATAGCAGGGCCAAACCCGCTCCTATCCAATAAACGATCTGCAGGATATCCTGCACGGATGCTGCCCGATCTCCCTGTTGCGCGAGCAACATTTCCTCTCCTAAAAACAGGTTCAAATCTATGCTCGGAAGCGTTTCTTCCGCAATCAAGCCCCGAGGCATATCGATAAATAGTCCGATCGGGATCAACAGCGATACGATAACTGCCCCCAACAGATAGATTCTATTCAGCTGAAAGAAGGTGAGCTTTTTCAAAAATAGGCTGTACAAGGCGTAGCACAACAGCAAACTTAGGTTCACAAGAATAAGATAGACCATAATAATGACGTTTATAAAGGTGGTTAAGCCTTATCTATTTTTATTGATGATTTGCATAATTTCGTTCAGTTCCTTGACATCCATCTGCTTCTCTTCCAAGAAGAAGGACAACATGCTTTTTGCGGAATTGTCAAAATAGTTATGCAGCAGTTTTCCAGTGATTAATTTCTTGTATTCTTCTTTACTGATCTTCGGCAAATAGCGATGGCTTTTGCCAAAAGATTCGTGCGCCACGAAACCCTTGGTTTCGAGGATGCGAATAATGGTTGATACTGTATTGTATGCCGGCTTCGGATCAGGCAAGTGTGCGATCACATCTTTCACAAATCCCCCTCCCATCTCCCACAGCTCTTGCATGATCTGCTCTTCGGCTTTCGTAAGTTCTTTTAATTCGTCCATGACTCTATGTATTAAAGTAGACAATATTGCCCCTAATCGATTATAAATCAAATTTAAAACTAAAAATTTAGTTTTACAACTAAACTCTTAGTTATATAGAAAATAAAAACATAATCTACTGATTGTAAGAAAAATAAAATCAATCAAGATCGATCTTGCCACGTAAAGATTTCTTTTGCGCATTCTTTTTCTTTCGATCCAGCCGATCTAAGACTTTGGATTTGGGTATCTTTGTTGCGATACGTTTTTTATCGACTTTGAGTGCATTCTCCACCAAGGCTAGGAAACGCTGTATGACCAGTTCCTTATTCTTCACCTGGCTCCGGGTATCGGAAGCATCCAGCTGCAAGACCCCTTCTTTATTGAGCCTATTGGCCAACTTGGAGGCCAACCGTGCACGTTGATGAGAAGTGACGGACGGGGATGCCAAGAGGTTCCAGTACAAGGAAACTTTGGATTCCACTTTGTTTACATGTTGTCCACCGGCGCCGCCCGAGCGCGAGGTACTAAAAACAACTTCCTTCAATAGTAATGTATGATCGATAAACATCAGCTTTGCTATGAGACGTACAAATAAATTATTGCAAAACAATTATAAAACCATCCTTATATTTACGCGGTTAATTAACTGCAAATGCATTACATAATATACACATTTTGTCGGTCATATTCGTTTCGCATTGATGATTTTTCACCTACGCAAATTATTGGATAATCTCCGTGATTAAAAACAAACTATTCATATGAAAATTGGTATCGTATGCTACCCTACATTCGGAGGAAGCGGTGTGGTGGCCACTGAGCTCGGAAAAGCCCTTGCTTCTAATGGACACGAAATACATTTTATCACCTACTCGCAACCTGCTCGTCTAGATTTCTTCTCCGAAAACCTGTACTACCACGAAGTGTCCATGGCGCAATATCCGCTATTTGATTTTTCACCTTACGAATCGGCCTTGGCTAGCAAGCTTGTCGATGTTGTCAAATTCGAAAAGCTGGACCTCCTGCACGTACATTACGCCATTCCGCATGCATCTGTGGCCTACCTCGCCAAACAGATCCTTGCTTCGCATGGCATAAACATCCCTGTCGTTACCACCTTGCACGGCACTGACATTACCCTTGTCGGAAAAGACAAGAGCTTTAGCCCCGTGGTGACCTTCTCGATCAACCAATCGGACGGAGTAACGACCGTTTCAGAAAGTTTAAGGGAACAGACCTTAGAGTATTTTGATGTCAACCGCGACATCCGCGTTATCCCCAACTTCATCGATTTCTCACGTTTCCACAACAAAAGCAAGGAACATTTCAAGCGCGCTATAGCCCCCGGCAATGAACGTGTCATCACGCATACCTCCAACTTCCGAAAGGTAAAGAACACGCAGGATGTGGTGCGCATCTTTAAGCGGGTGAACGACGTGTTGCCGAGCAAGTTGCTGATGGTGGGCGACGGACCTGAGCGCCATAACACCGAGGAGCTCGCACGTGAGCTGGGCGTCAGTCAAGATGTACGTTTTTTGGGGAAACAGGATGCCATTGAAGAAATCCTATCCGTTTCGGATCTTTTTCTGATGCCTTCCTCTTCGGAAAGCTTCGGCTTGGCCGCTTTGGAAGCCATGGCCTGCCATGTTCCGGTGATTTCCTCCAATACGGGGGGACTTCCTGAATTGAACGTGCAGGGTGTCAGCGGTTTTCTCAGTAATATCGGCGATGTGGACGACATGGCGAAGCATGCCATTCATATTTTAGAGGATTGCGATCGACTGCAGGTATTCAAGGATGCTGCTTTTGCCCGTGCGCAAGAATTTGATCTTGCGAAAATCCTTCCGTTGTATGAAAATTATTACGAAGAAGTCGTTTTGGCCTCGAAAAAAGGCTAAGATAATGACCTTGGCGTGAAAAAAAAGTTTTATCTTTGGCTTTTGGGAATGCTCCAAAAAAACAAACATGAAATATAAACGTATCTTACTTAAACTTAGCGGTGAAGCCTTAATGGGCGAACAAAGTTACGGCATCGACATCAACCGAGTGATGCAATACGCTAACGACATCAAAGAAATTCATAGTCAAGGGTTAGAAATTGCCATCGTCATCGGCGGCGGTAACATCTATCGGGGTTTAAGTGCAGAGAAGGCTGGCATGGATCGTGTACAGGCTGATTACATGGGTATGTTGGCGACAGTTATCAATAGTATGGCTCTGCAAGATGCGTTGGAAAAAGTGGGTTTAAAGACTCGTCTTTTAACCGCGATTAAAATGGAACAGATCTGTGAGCCCTTCATCCGTCGCAGAGCGGTTCGTCATTTAGAAAAAGGCCGCATCGTTATTTTCGGCGCCGGAACGGGAAACCCGTATTTCACGACGGATACCGCCGCTTCATTACGTGCTATTGAAATCAATGCGGATGCTGTACTGAAAGGGACACGCGTTGATGGCATCTACACGGCTGACCCAGAGAAAGATCCTACGGCACAAAAATTTGACACCATCTCGTTCCAAGAGGTTTACGCCAAGGGATTGAACGTGATGGACATGACGGCGTTCACGCTATGTCAGGAAAACAACCTTCCTATTATCGTATTCGACATGAATAAGCCTGGCAATTTAAAGAAATTGGCCGACGGCGCGCACATCGGAACGATTGTCAGTTAAGCTATTGTAAAAGAAACAACATACATATGAACGAACTTATTTCCTTAGAACTAGATGACTGTAAGGAGAGCATGGGAAAAGCTGTTGCTCATACAGAATCTGAGTTGACGAAAATCAGAGCTGGAAAAGCATCACCCTCCATGTTGGATGGTATTTCCGTAGATTATTACGGAAGCATGACACCACTTGCACAAGTTAGTAATATTAACACCACGGATGCAAGAACGATCGTTATCCAACCTTGGGAAAAAAATATTCTAGGTGCTATCGAAAAAGCGATCATGGATTCAAACCTTGGCTTGAACCCACAAAATGATGGTACAATTATCCGCCTTGCGATACCGATTTTAACCGAAGAACGTCGTCGCGACCTTGTGAAAAAGGTAAAGGAAGAAGCAGAGAAAGGACGTATTGCGATTCGTAATATCCGGAAAGATGCCAACGAATCCATCAAGAAACTTAAAAACGACGGTGCTTCGGAAGACGAGATAAAATCTGGAGAAGGTGAAGTTCAAAAACTAACAGATAGCTTTATTGTTAAAGTAGATCAGTTGGCAGAACTTAAAGAAAAAGATGTTATGACTGTGTAACGGTCATACGACTTTTAATGTTAAAAAAGGATTCTTCATGTTAGAATCCTTTTTTCGTTTTGGTTTTTTGATTAACTTTCCTCTACAATCACCAATTTAAACAAACAAACTATGCAGAATAGTAGACGAAAATTCCTGAAACAGGCAGGCCTAGGGTTGTCTGCGGCCTTTCTAAGCCCTTATCTGTTCTCCTGCGAAGCGGGAAAAGCAGGAAGCGGACCATTCCATAACCTAGGCATTCAATTGTTTTCCCTTCGCGATCTCTTGGCAGAGGATCCCACAAAAACATTGGAAATGGTCGGAAAAATAGGTTACAAGCATGTGGAGACATTCGGTGTCGATGCTGCTGCCGGCAGCTACTGGAATTTGCCTATTGCCGAGCTGAAGAAGATATTGGCCGATAATGGTCTAAAAACACACAGTGGGCACTACGACATGTCCAAATATCTTAGCCGTACCCAAAGCGACAAAGAAAACATCGAGAAGTATATCGAGATTGCCCATGAACTCGGCCAATCGTATATTGTGGCACCTGTGACACCTATGGACGACCTGAACAATTTGAAAGTGGAGGATTACCAGTATGCTGCGGAACAACTGAACAAGGCTGGTGAAATGGCGAAAAAAGCAGGGATAAAAGTAGGATACCACAACCATTTTTGGGAATTCCGAAGCTTTGGCAACGGCACAAAAGGATTAGATATTCTGCTGGCCTTTACACAACCCGATCTGGTAGACTTTGAACTGGATCTATTCTGGATCGAAAAAGCAGGCTATACACCGCAATCTTACTTTGAGAAGTATCCGGGTCGCTTTACGATGTGGCATATCAAAGATATGGACAAACAATTTACCAAGCCCGTGGTGGGTGAAGCATACGACAAGGCGGGCTTTATGGACATCATCAAGGAAATTAAATATACCGAAGTGGGAACAGGAGCCATCGATTTCATCAATATTGCCAACTATGCCGACAAATCCGGTTTAAAATATGCCTTTGTCGAGCAGGATGATATCTACATCCCGAACAAGTTTGAAAGCATCAAGAAAAGCTACGATTACGTACAGAAGTTTCTAGCCAAATAAAAAGAGCCCTTACGGGCTCTTTTTATTTGGTTTAAAATATCGTTGCTTCGACATCGCGGGCGTTCGTCTCGACGGCCTGTCTTAACTCTTCTTTATAGGCCAATATCCGAACAGAAATTTCCGGCGATGAAGTGCCCAAAATCTGAGCCGCTAAAATGCCGGCATTCTTGGCTGCATTCAGCGCTACGGTTGCTACAGGAATACCGTTGGGCATCTGTAGGATAGATAGAACGGAATCCCATCCGTCTATGGAGTTGGATGATTTTACCGGCACACCTATCACGGGAAGATGCGTTATCGAAGCCACCATCCCCGGCAGATGTGCTGCTCCACCAGCACCGGCAACAATAACTTTCAATCCGCGTTCTCCAGCAGACTTGGCATAGTCAAACATGCGTTCCGGCGTACGATGTGCGGACACGATCGATACCTCGAAAGGCACGTCCAGCTTTTTTAAAATATCAATGGCATCCTGCATAACGGGAAGATCGGACTTGCTTCCCATAATAATGCCTACCAGCGCTTTCTTTTCTACACTCATTTTATTCTTAAGCTTTTACTTTCAATGTTTCCTGTACCCAACGCGCATTTTTCACCGCTGTCTCACGGTCGTCGTTGATAATACATACGTGTCCCATTTTACGGAAGGGTTTGGTATATTTCTTTCCGTACAAGTGCACGAATACGCCCTCTTTGGCCAAGACTTCTTCTACGCCTTCATACTTGGCGAGGCCTTCGTATTTCGCTTCTCCCAGCAGATTGATCATCACAGCGGTAGATCTTGCCGCGGTAGACCCCAACGGCAAATTGAATATCGCCCGTAGATGTTGCGCAAACTGCGAAGTAAGATTACCTTCGATCGTCTGGTGCCCGCTGTTGTGCGGACGAGGAGCGAGCTCGTTAACCAATATCTGCCCATCTTTGGTCAGAAACATCTCCACCGCCAACAGGCCAACGATCTGAAGATCGGCAGCAATTTTGCGTGCAATATCTTCTGCCTGTGTTTGGATTTCAAAAGGCAATACCGATGGTGAAATCAGAAACTCCACCAAGTTGGCCTCGGGGTTAAACTCCATTTCCACCAGGGGAAAGGTAGATACGTCGCCACGGTCGTTGCGCGCAACGATAACCGCGATTTCCTTTTCAAAATCGACAAGCTCTTCTACCAAAGAAGGCTGTGGAAAGGAATCCTCAATATCTTGCACGCTATTAATGCGCTTCACGCCTTTACCATCGTAGCCATCACGACGGAGCTTTTGGATATAAGGTAAGGCTATATTGGATTCGTAGAGGTTCTCCCGCGTGGAAATCAACTGAAAAGGCGCCGTTGGGATATCATTTTGTTTAAAAAACTGCTTTTGCATCCCCTTATCCTGAATAAGACGGATAACGCGCGACTGCGGGTATACCACAACGCCCTCGTCCTCCAATTTCTCCAAGGCATCGACATTGACCTTCTCGATTTCTATCGTGATCATATCCAGATCCTTCCCAAAATTATAAATGGTATCGAAATCGCTTAATGATCCGCATTCAAAACGGTTGCACAATTTACGGCAGGGTGCATTTTTGTCGGGATCCAACACATGCACATTCACGTTGTAATTAATTGCCTCTTGGATGAGCATGCGCCCTAGCTGACCACCGCCAAGAATCCCTAACTGCAACTCACCATAAAAATCTTTTGCCATAATGCTTATTAACTATATTATACCTGCTCGGAAAAGTATTGATCCTTGAGCACGCTTTCTTTTTCTATTTTTTTCTGAAGCTCCAAGAAGGCGCCAATTAGCGCTTCTGGCCTTGGAGGACAGCCCTGCACATACACATCTACCGGAATAATCTTGTCGACTCCTTTCACCACATGATATCCATGCTGCCAATAGGGGCCGCCACAATTTGAACAGGAACCCATGGAAATGACGTATTTCGGCTCGGGCATCTGCTCATAAAGCTTTCGTATCCGATCAGCCATTTTAAACGTCACCGTTCCGGCGATGATCATTACATCCGATTGACGTGGTGAGGGCCTCGGAAACACGCCCAGTCGATCCAAATCGTAGGTGGAGGCCATGGCGCCCATCATCTCGATCGCACAACAGGCAATACCAAAGCTCACCGGCCACATTGATGACAGCCGCGCCCAGTTGAGCAGATCGTCCATCTTGGCGACAATCACGCCTCCGCTTTGTGCTTGTGGTGTTGAACTCATGTCTTAATCTTTTGACGACTTAAATTTAGGTCGAAATCCCAAGGACGGCTTAGACTTTGCCGTGGCCGTATCTTCTTCCACTAAATCCGTCGATGTTCCTTGGGCTTTCTTATAGTCCCGCACGACGTAGCTCTTTGAGTTGATCAGTTCATAGGCCGAGGCGGGAATTCCCACGGACAAAACCGGTTTTTGGTGCGTAGGACGTATCCAAGAGATATCCCCCCTTTTCCATACATACACCAAGCCAATGATCAAGATCCCCAAGAAAACACCCATTTCAGCTAATGTAAACCAGCCCCAACGTGCATCAGCTGCCGACAACTCGCTGCTGCCAAACACCGTTGCCCAAGGAAAAACGAAGATCAGCTCCACATCGAACAACAGAAACACCAATGCAATAACATAAAATCGAGGATTTATCTGTACCCAAGAGCTCCCGATCGCCTCTTCACCACATTCATAGGTACTTAGTTTTTCGGGATTAGGTTTTTTTGGAGAAAGTACTTTCGCCAACAGAATAGTCATACACACAAGTAGAATGCCTACAAGGGCAATCACCAATATCTTTCCATATTCCGAAAGCTGCGCGGGGTCATCCATACAGCAAAATTAATAAATATTAACCATAAAAATAGGCAAACATTGACAAAAATAAAACCCGTTGACCGTCCCCTTTTATTCGCAACTGCCGTTGTTACTATGTGCAAATACCCTACAATAGAGGGGATAAAAAAAAGGGAAAGCCGTTGGCTTTCCCTTTCCTTATTTTTATAGCAACTAGAAGGATTTGCCCGGCATCTTAGGCATGTTGCGCATCATTTTTGCCGCCATACCCGGATTGGACATTTGCTTCATGACCTTACGCATATCTGCAAATTGCTTCATCAGCTTGTTTACCTCATTGATATCCGTGCCGGATCCTTTAGCAATACGCATACGTCTCTTGGTATCGATAGCGTCAGGATTCTCGCGCTCAAACGGTGTCATCGAATCGATAATAGCTTCGATAGGTTTAAAGGCGTTGTCGTCAATTTCGACATCCTTTATCGCCTTGCCAACACCTGGAATCATGCCCATCAGATCTTTCATGTTACCCATTTTTTTGATCTGCTGTATCTGACTTTTGAAATCGTTAAAATCAAATTTATTCTTACGGATCTTCTTCTGTAGCTCTGCCGCCTGCTTCTCGTCGAACTGCTGTTGTGCGCGCTCCACCAAGGAAACAACGTCACCCATACCGAGAATACGGGAAGCCATACGATCTGGATAGAAGACATCCAAAGCTTCCATTTTCTCGCCGGTACCGATAAACTTGATCGGCTTGTTAACCACAGACTTGATGGACAAGGCGGCACCACCTCGTGTATCACCGTCCAATTTGGTCAAGACCACACCAGTAAAATCCAGGCGGTCATTAAAAGCTTTTGCGGTGTTCACCGCATCTTGACCGGTCATGGAATCCACGACAAATAGAATTTCGTGCGGCTGCGTAGCATCTTTGACGGCAGAAATTTCTTGCATCAAAGCTTCATCAATAGCTAGGCGACCAGCGGTATCCACGATAACCACATTATGACCATTTCGCTTTGCTTCTTCCACGCCCTCACGAGCAATGGCCACGGGATCGGTAGATTCACGGTTTACATAAACGGGAACATTCACCTGGCTTCCCAAAACCTGCAACTGGTCCACCGCCGCAGGACGATATACGTCGCCCGCAACCAACAATGGTTTCTTTCCTTTTTTCTCGCGCAGATAGTTCGCCAATTTACCGGAAAAGGTGGTCTTACCAGCACCATTTAAACCGGCTATTAAAATTACCGTTGGGTTCTTTGCGGTATCCAACTCCGTAACGGAGCCCCCCATCAAAGCGGTAAGTTCGTCGTTCATGATCTTCGTCAACAACTGACCCGGAGAGATGCTCGTCAATACGTTCTCGCCCAAAGCCTTCTGCTTCACGTCGTCCGTAAACGTTTTTGCTGTTTTATAATTCACATCGGCATCGAGTAAGGCCTTGCGAATTTCCTTCATCGTCTCTGCGACGTTTATTTCAGTGATACTTCCTTGTCCCTTTAATACCTTAAAGGCCCTATCCAGTTTATCCTGTAAATTCTGAAACATGTATTTATCTTCTTAATATGCTAAGTGCCAAAGTTACAAAATACTCACGAAGCTACCATATATTTATCAGCATAAAAAATGCGGCTACCATAAGGTGCCGCATGCTCCTAAAATATCTTTTTTATTAATCTCTTCTAGCGAAAAGAATATAAGCATAATACAGTAAGGTAACAAGTGCTGACAATGCGGCAACAACGTATGTCATCGCGGCCCATTTCAATGCATCTTTGGCACCATCGTGTTCGTCTCTAGAATGGGTAACATTTGCTTTTTCCAACCAAGCAAGCGCTCGATTCGATGCATCAAACTCAACAGGTAGTGTGATGAAAGAGAATAGTGTTGTCAAAAACAAAGCCCCAACACCTACCGCAAGCACCCAAGGATTATGCGTAAACGCCATCAGTAATACACCGGCCATCAACACCCATGAAGTTAATCGAGAAGCAATGCTAACCACAGGCACCATGGCCGAGCGGAACTGCAACCAAGAGTAGGCGGTAGCATGCTGAACGGCGTGTCCACACTCGTGTGCAGCTACGGCAGCTGCAGCAACACTTCGTCCATGATACACCTCCGAGCTTAAATTTACCGTCTTATTGCCTGGATTGTAATGGTCAGACAGTTGCCCTTCGTTGGCCACCAAGATCTGTACATCATAAATACCGTTGTCTTGAAGCATTTTCTGTGCAACTTCCGCTCCGGACAGACCCGAACTTAGCGGAAACTCCGAATACTTCTTAAACTTATTTTTAAACCTCGACTGCACGATCCAGCTGATCAGTGCGATTCCAATAAATATAATCCAATACATATCTTTATAATCTTATTAATTTTCTATATACAGGGTGTACATCAAATCACATTCCATATATGCGATTCGCCTTGAAGATAACAAATTTAGTCCAATCTGACAGTGAAAGCATGCGGTTATTTCCACGAACCTGACATTATTGCTGAAAAAAGAAGCCACTCCTTGCTATCGGAATGGCCATAGTCCTTTAGTAACAAGCTTGAGTTTTAACCCAAGTTCAGCATCATATTATGATCCTCGATCATCTTCCGAAGGTTATTCAAAGCATAGCGCATACGCCCGAGTGCCGTATTGATGCTCACCTCCGTAATATCGGCAATTTCCTTAAAGCTCATGTCGCAAAAGTGCCGCATGATGAGCACTTCCTTTTGATCATCGGGGAGGCGCTGAATAATTTTCCGCAAATCAACATTCCGCTGACTAAGCATCAACTTGGACTCTGCGCTATCATCGGCAAACTCTAGAACGCCAAAGATATCGTAGCCATCACTGCTGACCACCGTGGGGCCACGCTTGGCCTTACGGAAATGATCAATCACCATATTCTGTGCAATACGCACTACCCAAGGCAAAAACTTGCCTTCATCGTTATAGCGACCAGACTTCAAGGTGTTGATCACTTTGATAAATGTTTCTTGGAAAATATCCTCGGCAAGATACTCGTCTTTCACCTGTAAATAGATGGACGTATATATCTTTGTTTTATATCTGTTCAACAGAATCTCAATCCCAGCCTCTTCCCCTGCTATATAAGCTTGAATTAGTTCAAGATCACTTTTTTCTTTTAATGTTTTCATAATAAATCTCCCAGATTTAGTTTGAATTAATTGTAAGAGTAAAGTGTTTTATAGGCGCTCCTTTTTTTGACTACGTTTTATTAGATTACACTCCAAATCAAACGAAAAATTACGAGTATTCAAATTAACCGCTTGATATTTAACATTTATTCACACTCCATCAGATTGCTGTTACAATAGCAACTCTTGAATGCTATGTTATAACAATCATTGACAAAAATGTTCTTCAAAAATTTTCATTTTTTTTTAGCCATAGCGACCACTTTGCTTCCTATAAAGACGATGCCCCCAAGAGCTTGTTGCTCTTGGGGGCATCTATTATGTCTTACCAACGCTAAATACGGGTATTATCTGTAAAGAGGAAACGCCGCCATCAATTCTTTAACCTTATCATGGATCTTATCCAAAGCAGCATCATTGGAACGATTGGCCAACGCCTCATCGATAAATTCGCCGATTTGAATAATTTCATTCTCTTGGATACCCCGTGTGGTGATCGCTGCCGTACCGAAACGAACGCCCGATGTCACGAAAGGTGAACGGGTATCGAAAGGAACCATGTTCTTGTTGGTTGTAATGCCTGCTTTACCAAGAACAGCTTCCGCTTCTTTTCCAGAGATATCCTTGTTGCGTAGATCAACCAACATCAAATGGTTATCCGTTCCGCCCGATATGATATTGTAATCTTTCTCTACGAAGAACTGCGCCAATACGGCGGCATTTTTCTTCACCTGTTGGATATATGTCAAATACTCATCAGACAATGCTTCGCCATAGGCAATAGCTTTAGCTGCAATGGTGTGCTCCAACGGACCTCCCTGTGTACCGGGAAAAACAGCCAGATCCAACAATTGAGTGATCGTACGGATGTCGCCTTTTGGCGTCTTGATACCCCAAGGGTTCTCGAAATCTTTACCCACCATGATCATCCCGCCACGCGGCCCACGAAGGGTTTTGTGCGTTGTAGTGGTCACGATATGGCAATGTGGAAGTGGATCACTCAACAAGCCTCTGGCGATCAAACCAGCAGGGTGGGAAATATCGGCTAGGACAAGTGCTCCGATTTCATCAGCGACCTTGCGGATACGCGCATAATCCCAATCACGTGAATAAGCCGAAGCACCACAGATAATCACCTTTGGTTTCTCTTGCAAGGCAATTTCTTCCAGCTTTTCGTAGTCGATCAGCCCTGTATCTTCTTTCACCCCATAAAATAATGGCTCGTACAACTTACCGGAGAAGTTTGCCGGCGAACCGTGCGTCAAGTGACCACCGTGTGACAAGTCAAACCCCAAGATCTTATCTCCCGGCTTCAAGATTGCCAAGAAAACAGCAGCATTTGCCTGTGCGCCAGAGTGCGGTTGAACGTTTACCCATTCAGCGCCGAAAAGCTTCTTAGCGCGGTCGATAGCTATCGTTTCAATTTCATCCACCACTTCGCAGCCGCCATAATAGCGTTTGCCCGGTAATCCTTCTGCATATTTGTTTGTCAAAACTGAACCTGCAGCTTCCATCACTTGTTTGCTAACAAAGTTTTCGGAAGCGATTAACTCGATGCCTTCTTCCTGGCGCTTTAGCTCATCAGCTATTAGGTTAAAAACCACCTGATCTCTTTCCATTATTTTATTCTTAAGGAGTAAATTTTAATAAACTTCTAAATTCGATGCAAATATAGTATAAATCAAACAAAAGACTCACACGACGCACGCATATCTTCTTTATTATAGGTACATCTCCCGTTTGAGCAACTGCTGTACGGCCTCGTAGGGATTTGTCTCGACCTCACGCACCTGCTTCAAAACCCGCGCAACATACTGCTCTACAATGGGTTCATCGGCCTCTGCTTCCAGCACACGACGTAGCAGGTTAACGGTTGTTTTCTTCAAGTCGGCCACCGCTTGCCAAGCTGCATCCGACACATAAAGTTGCTGCGCAAAATTATGCTGAAACTCGGCTTCCACATCTTGAATAGCGCGAGAAACGAAGGTGGCCAAGGACAGGTTTTCCTGGTGCTGCCGAACAAGAACCTGCATGGGTTCCATACGATGCACCAACACCAAAAGACGCTCGTAGGCGGCAAATTTCAGCTGTCGTATCTCCCTGTTTTCCGTCCGACTGCGCTGCAGCATCTGGAGCTTAAACTGGAACGACTCCACGCGCGGCCATAACAGCTTAAACCCCAACACCACGGCAGCCAAGCCACCCAAAGCAAATGCAAACACCTGCATAAAAAAGTCAACAAACTCCTTACTTACCATACCGATCATTAATGTTTTATTAGTGTCAAAAATAGGCATTACACAAAAATGTCTCTAAAAAAATGTAAATTTGTTCGTTAACGAAGGTATTTAAATTGAATATTATAGATATGGAAACAGCAACTGCTACAGTTCCGGTAAGCTTGACCCAAGGGGCTGTTAATGAATTGAAAAAGTTAATCGACCAACAGGAAATAAGTGCCGATTTTGGATTGCGCGTGGGTGTGGAAGGCGGTGGATGTTCCGGTATGAGCTATATATTGGGCTTCGACCAAAAGAAAGACGGTGATAGCGAGTATACGATAGCTGGCATCCGCGTCTTCATGAACAAAGCACATGGCATGTACCTCGCGGGCATGGAAATCGATTTCAAAAACGGTTTAGATGCGCGTGGATTTACATTCAACAACCCGAATGCGAGCAGCACCTGCGGTTGTGGAAGCTCTTTTTCAGCTTAAGGATTTTTAACAAAACGGCGCATGTAAACATGCGCCGTTTTGTTTACCATCGTTACCTCATAAACGGTGATCTGCCCGATGGATTTCGGCCTGCCAACCCCATAAAAAAGCCCGGCAACTCTTCCTCTGTTTTCCCTGTTTATTCTTAAATTAAAAATCGTTAAATTAGCGACCTTTAAGAAAACAATAGCAAATTCGGATGTATAAGGAATATAAGCAGTTAAATCTGCCTGAAATAGGGAAGGAAATATTGAAGCGTTGGGAATCGAATAACATCTTTGAAAAAAGTATATCGAATCGCCCAGCGAGTAAACCATACACATTCTACGAAGGACCACCTTCAGCGAACGGAATGCCGGGTATCCACCACGTTATGGCACGTTCGATCAAAGATATTTTTTGTCGTTACAAAACGTTGAAAGGTTACCAAGTAAAACGAAAAGGTGGCTGGGATACACACGGCCTTCCTATCGAGCTGGCGGTAGAAAAAACGCTGGGAATAACCAAAGAAGATATTGGGAAAAAGATTTCTGTGGAAGCCTACAACGAGGCTTGCCGTAAAGAAGTCATGAAATATACCGATGTATGGAATGATCTGACCCAAAAAATGGGCTACTGGGTCGATCTTGAAAACCCGTACATCACCTATCAAAACGAATATATTGAAACGTTGTGGTACCTACTGAAGGAGCTGTACAAAAAAGGCCTTCTCTACAAAGGCTACACCATACAACCTTACTCGCCAGCAGCAGGAACAGGCTTAAGCTCGCACGAGCTCAACCAACCCGGCACCTACAAGGATGTGAAAGATACCACGATCGTTGCGGAATTTCGCGTGGATAAAACGCAGGTGCATCCCTTGATCAGCGACTTGGTCGAATCCGAGGAGGAAGATGTGGCATTCATCGCATGGACGACGACACCTTGGACCCTACCAAGCAATACCGCACTGGTTGTCGGCAAGAATATAGATTATGTAAAAGTCAAGACATTCAACCAGTACACCGGCTCTCCGGTATCGGTTATCTTGGCTAAAAACCTGATCGCTAAACACTTTAAAGCAGAGGGTAAAGATGCTCCGTTTCAAGATTTTCAAGTAGGTGCTAAAATCGTCCCTTGGGAGCTGGCGGGAGAATTTAAAGGCGAGGCACTTGTTGGTTTACGTTACCATCAACTCCTTCCCTACATCACCAACGAAGAATTGCAACGCGATGCCTTTCGGGTAATTCCGGGCGACTTTGTGACCACTGAAGATGGTACCGGTATCGTGCATGCGGCACCAACCTATGGAGCGGATGACTTTCGCGTAAGCAAAGAGCACGGTATCCCCGCAATTTTGGTGCGTGACGAAAACGGAAAGGACGTACCTACGGTAGACCGTACCGGTAGATTTGTGAAAGAAATCACAGACTTCGCTGGCCGCTTTGTGAAGGAAGAATATTATTCGGCAGAAGAACGTGCGGAGAAAGACTTCCGGCCTACAGATGTGCTTATCGCCATCAAACTGAAGGAAGAAAACAAGGCATTTGATGTCAAGAAATACGAACACACCTACCCACACTGTTGGCGCACCGACAAGCCGGTGTTATATTATCCGCTGGACAGCTGGTTCATTCGCACAACGGCGGTCAAGGAAAAACTGGTAGACCTGAACAAAACCATCAACTGGAAGCCGGAAGCAACCGGATCGGGCCGCTTCGGCAACTGGCTGGAGAACTTGGTTGACTGGAACCTCTCACGCTCCCGCTACTGGGGAACACCTCTACCGATTTGGCGATCGGCCGATGAGAACGAGGAGATATGTATCGGCTCCATGCCCGAATTAAAGAGTCAACTACGCTTTGCTTTAGATTCGTCGGTATTGAGTGCCGAAGAAAAGGCCATCAACCAAGAGTATTTGGACAAATTCGATACAGACGCATTAGATCTACACCGTCCTTACGTGGACAACGTGGTTTTGGTATCCGAAAACGGACAGAAGATGTTCCGCGAACTGGATCTGATCGATGTTTGGTTTGACTCTGGAGCGATGCCTTATGCGCAATGGGGATTGGATCATGAGAAGCTCGAACGGGGCGACGCCTACCCGTTCAACGATGGATACGACGAAGCTTTCCCAGCTGATTTCATCGCGGAAGGTGTGGATCAGACGCGTGGATGGTTCTTTACGTTGCATGCTATCTCAACCATGATCCGCGGATCGGTAGCATTCAAGAACGTGGTATCCAACGGATTGGTACTCGACAAAAATGGCAACAAGATGTCCAAGCGTCTAGGAAACGGCGTTGATCCATTTGCGACCATCGATCAATACAGCGCCGATGCCACGCGTTGGTACATGATCAGCAATGCGGCTCCTTGGGACAACCTGAAATTTAACGAGGAAGGGCTGGACGAAGTGCGTCGTAAATTCTTCGGCACACTGTACAATACGTACGCCTTCTTTGCCCTATATGCCAATATAGACAAATTCAGTTACAGCGAGGCCGATATCGCTATTGAACAACGTCCGGAAATTGATCGTTGGATCATTTCCCTGTTAAACAGTTTGATCAAGGAAGTAGACGAATGTTATGCGGATTACGAGCCAACGAAAGCAGCACGTGCGATCCAAAATTTTGTGGATGAACACCTCAGTAACTGGTACGTCCGTTTATGTCGTCGCCGCTTCTGGAAAGGAGAATACAGCGACGATAAAATTTCGGCATACCAAACCCTATACACCTGTTTAGATAGCATCGCGAAGCTGATGTCGCCGATATCGCCATTTTTCTCGGACAAGCTGTACCTTGATCTGCATGCTGGATCGGGACGAGAGAACCATGAGTCAGTTCATTTGGCGGATTTCCCGGCATTCCACGAGGAACTCGTGGATAAGGACTTGGAGGAACGTATGGCGCTAGCGCAGGATATATCGTCATTGACGCTATCGCTGCGCAAGAAGACCGGCATCAATGTGAGACAACCATTGAACAAAATCTTGGTACCTGTATTGAATGCTGCCTTTCAATCCAAGGTAGAAAAAGTGAAAGAGCTTATCCTTTCGGAGACCAATATCAAAGATATTTCATTCATCACTGACACAACGGGAATCGTAAAAAAGAAAATAAAACCGAATTTTAAAGTTCTTGGCGCGAAAGTTGGTAAGGATATGAAAATCGTTGCCGCAGCCATCCAAGCACTCGACGATAGCCAAATCAATATATTGGAACAGACAGGGACTTTGGAGCTTACAGGCACGGCATATAGTATCAAACCGGAAGATGTGGAGATTATTGCAGAAGATGTTGCCGGATGGCAGGTTGCAAACATAGGAAAATTAACCGTCGCATTAGACATCAACGTTACAGCCGAGCTCAAAAAAGAAGGTCTTTCCCGTGAATTGGTGAATAGAATACAAAACCTTCGTAAAGAGAAGGGACTTGAGGTTACGGATAGAATTCATGTAAACGTAACACAAAATCCTGAAATACAAGACGCTGTCAATGATAATTTGTCGTATATTTGCACCGAAATTCTAGCAAGCTCTTTAGACTTTAAGGCATCCGTGGAGTCCGGAGATACTATCGATATTGATGGTATAGAATTAAAGGTATTTATTGTTAAAATTTAACTATGGGAACGACTAACGAAAAAACACGCTACAGTGACGCAGAGCTGCAAGAATTTAAAGACATTATTCTTGAGAAGTTGCGTATTGCAAAAGAGGAGTTATCATCATTGACTTCAACACTGAGCAACAGTAATGCAAATGGTACCGACGATACAGCAGGCACTTATAAAACGCTTGAAGACGGTTCTGCAACCTTAGAAAAGGAACAAGTCAATCAGCTTGCTGCGCGTCAGAAGAAGTTCATTGACAACTTGGAGGCAGCGTTAGTCCGTATAGAAAACAAAACCTACGGTATTTGTCGGGAAACGGGAAAGCTTATTCAAAAAGAACGTTTGAAAGCTGTGCCTCACACGACATTGAGCATCGAAGCGAAAAACAAACAGTATTAATTTTTAAGATTTTATAAAATGAGAAAGCCTCAAGATCTGGGGCTAGCTCATTTTTCGTATATATGAAAGGCTACACAAGACCTCTGTTACTTATTGTAATTATTCTTTTGGTGGATCAGTTATCCAAGTTTTGGGTTAAACTGAACATGACGATCGGTCAAGACTTCAAGGTGCTGGGCAACAAATTCCTGATTCATTTCATTGAGAACAACGGTATGGCTTGGGGGATGGAATTTGGCGGAGAATTCGGAAAGCTGTTTTTGACACTGTTTAGAATAATCGCTGTCGCAGGTATAGGTTACGGCCTTTATTATATGGTAAAAAACAAGTATCATCGGGGATTTATCCTGAATGTCGCTTTGATCTTTGCTGGCGCATTGGGCAATATCATCGATTCGACATTTTATGGATTGATCTTTAGCGAAAGTACATTCTACGAAAAAGCAGCACTTTTTCCAGCAGGCGGCGGCTATTCTTCCATTTTTCATGGAAAAGTGGTTGATATGTTATATTTCCCATTGCTTGAAGGAAACTTCCCAACATGGTTCCCTCTTTGGGGCGGAGAACATTTTCTGTTCTTCAGACCGGTCTTTAACGTCGCAGACTCTGCCATATCGGTTGGGGTATTTCTGATCTTGATATTTCAGCGTCGCTATTTCAAGGAGGAGCATGTGGAAAAAGAATCTGCTAACAGTGAGGTGCTAGAAGATTAATATAAGCCCCGGTTCGATTGCGATTCGGGGCTTTTTACTTACTTACCAAAGCTACACTTACCCTTCCCTCCCACAGCTTGCATATCAAAGCGAATTTTTCTAAGTTTGGACATGAAAGAAAACGCCCGTTACTTTAAAACCATAGCGCTATGCTTATTCCTTTTGTTCCTCGGAAAAGCGTCCGTTGCCCAGGTTGATGCAGCACGTCTCAAAAAGCACATCTATTTTCTGGCGGACGATAAGATGAAAGGCCGCGGCACGGGCTCCAAACAGGTTGAAAAAGCAGCACATTATATTGAAAAAGAGTTTAAACGCTACGGCTTGCTCCCGAAGGGAGCGGTTGGTTACCGCCAATCCTTCGAGGCAAAAGTGACGCGGGTCGCTGTGCCTGATAGCATCCGAGAGGCAGACAATATCATCGGGTTCATTGACAACGCCGCAGCATATACCATCGTCATCGGCGCGCATTATGACCATCTAGGCGAGGGACACCAAGGCAGCTCCAAGGATTCGCTGGGCGTGGGAAAAATCCACAACGGTGCCGATGACAATGCTTCAGGCGTTGCAGGCCTGCTGGAGCTGGCCCGACACTATGCCCTTAACGGTGACAAAGAGCCTTACAACCTCCTTTTTATCGCTTTTGGCGCCGAAGAGCTGGGACTATTAGGCTCTAAGTATTTCACAGAGCATCCCACAATCCCGTTAACAACGGTGCAGTGGATGCTCAACATGGATATGATCGGGCGCTACAACCCAAATAACGGTGTTGCCATTATAGGCTATGGTACGAGTTCAAGATTTCCAGCCATATTTGAGGGTGTGCAAAGCGACCTCAAATTTTACACGAGCAAGGATGGAAATGGAGGATCCGACCAAACGTCGTTCTACAGAAAAAATATTCCGGTGCTGTTTTTCCATACGGGCGGACATGAGGACTACCATATGCCCAGCGACGATCCTGAAAAAATAGACTATCAGGCCCTTCGATCAATCGTGGAACTGGAACGTCAAGTGATTGACAATTCCATGCAACAACCTAAAATGGACTTTATATGGACAAACTAACCGTGGATTCGGCTATGCGGATACTCATCACAGGATCCAACGGTTTTTTAGGACAAAAGCTCGTTGATAAATTGACGCGCAAAGGAAGCTCAACAATCATCGCGACATCGAAAAGCCCAAATCGAAATCCCAACACGACAGGCTATACTTTTGTACAAAGCGATTTGACAGACGCGCAATCGTTGAAAAAACTGTTGGCGAAGCAGCAGCCCACACATATCATCCACACGGCGGCCATGACGAGTGTCGAGGCCTGCGAAAATCATCCCGAGGAGTGCGATGCTATGAATGTTGCGCTAGTGGCACATATCGCGGCCTGTTGCCGGGAGCAGAACATACACCTGACCTTCCTTTCGACCGATTTCGTATTTGATGGTGCAGACGGACCGTATAGCGAAAACGATATGCCAAGGCCCTGCAACAATTATGGCTTAAGCAAATGGAAAGCCGAACAGGCGATCTTACAATCGGACTGCAAGGCCGCAATCCTACGCACCATACTGGTGTATGGCCATATTCAGGATCCCAACCGGTCCAATTTTGTGCTGTGGGTAAAAACAAAATTGAGCGAACATTCAACCATAACCGTTGTGGAAGACCAATGGCGCATGCCCACTTGGGTTGACGACTTGGCCGACGCCTGCATCCTTGCAGCAGCAAAAAATGCCAGGGGTATATACCATATATCCAGCGATAAACTGATGAGTATATTGGAGATCGCACAGGCGGTAGCCGACTACTGGAAGCTGGATGCCAGCTACATAAAACCGATTTCGGCCGCAGCGATCGGACAGGCTACAAACCGTCCCGTCAAAACGGGATTCATCATCCGCAAAGCTAAGGAAGAACTAGGCTTCCAGCCCACAGCGTTAACAGCGTCATTTCAGGAAATAGAAAAACAAATAGCCTTATACAACCACGTATGACAAAAAAATTTGCACGGGAATCCTACACGGAGATGAACGAACTCGTCCTTCCCAATGACACCAACACCTTCGGTAACTTAATGGGTGGCCGCTTACTTTACTGGATGGATATATGTTCTGCCATGGCTGCACAAAAGCATTCCAATAGTCCTGTTGTGACCGTATCTGTCGATAACGTATCCTTCAAGCGTTCCATCAAATTGGGCGAGGTAGTGACGATACAGGCACAGGTCACACGCGCATTTTCCACCTCCATGGAAGTACGCATGGAAATCTTTGCACAGAATCTTCCAGAAGGTACAAAAGAAAAATCCAACGAAGCGTATTACACATTCGTGGCTATTGATAAAGAAAATCGTCCAAGCAAGGTTCCTGAACTGCTTCCTGAAACAGCATTGGAACACGAACTGTTCGAAAAAGCATCGCAACGTCGCGCGTTACGTCTTATCTTGGGCGGGAAAGTAAAGCCAGAAGATGCACTCGAATTAAAGAATATTGTCAACGCAGCACTGAAAGGTTAGTGACACCGACATAAAAAAAGAGAGCTTTCGCTCTCTTTTTTTATGTCTTTTATGCACTTTCGTTACCTAGAGCAACGATACGGTCAAACTCTTCCGCCTTCAAGGGCATGACGGAGAGACGTCCTTGGCGCACCAAAGCAATGTCCTGAAGAAATTCATCCGTCTTTATCGTTTCCAATGTTACTGGCGTCTTAAAAGTCTCCACGGGTTCCAAGTCAACGACTACCCAACGTTCGTCGTCGGTTGTGGGATCCTGATAAAATTCCTTGACTACCTTGGCGATACCGACTACATGTTTACCCTCATTACTGTGATAAAAAAGAACCAGATCGCCCTTCTTCATGGCTTTTAGATTATTTCGCGCTTGAAAGTTGCGCACGCCGTCCCAAAAAGTCTGTCCATCTTTATTGAACTGCTCCCAACTGTACTTAAAGGGTTCGGATTTAACCAGAAAATAATTCATTTTGATGTGTGCCTTTTTATTAATTAAGAACTAGGATTCCTGCTCCAAAACTTCCATTTTATCGCCAAAGTGTGCACAGTAGTCACGCAAGTCGCCGATTACTTTCTCCGCCATGGGATCACCGCCGGATGCACGCAAGAAGGAATCGCCCAAGGTTTGAAGCGTCTCGTAGAAGAAACGTTTCATCTCATCATAGGGCATGTCTTTCGTCCAGAGATCAATACGCAACGAGTTTTTATATTGGGCATCCCAAAGGGCCAGAAACATAGCTTTCGCCGGCATCTGATCGGAAGTTTCACCATCTGTAGACGACCAATCGATGCTATCGGGCACGTTACTGTCGTCCAAGGTTACATTTAGTTTTATTTCTGCTGTTTTCATATCAATTCCATAAAATTTTCACTATTACCATCAGGATCCCCGAAACAAGAATAAAGCCTATTTCACCGATCCACAATTTCTTCAAGTCCTTCACGAAGAACCGAAACACCATATCCGCCAATGATACCACCACCAAAAACAGGACAACTTGCCACCATGCCAACCAAAGTTGATCATTTCCCCATTCGGAAACAATCCAAGTCAGAAAACAAGCAACTACTATATTTAGCGGTGTTAACTTCATCTAAGAGCGTCCTTTTTTATTTTTTACTCCTGCTTTCTTTTTTGTCGATGATCGGGGGCGAGATGCGGCTTTTATAGCATACTTTTTATCGTGGAACGCCCCCTTGAAGTCGGGATCATCCTTTTTCTTTTGATTATCGATTTCCCGTGCTATCGCTTGCCGCTCCTCAAATCCGGTGGTTTCTATAAAAACATTGGCCGGGAGATCTTTTTTTGGTATCTCCTGACGAATGAGCTTTTCAATCTTCGCGATATAATAGGTCTCGGCAGGATTGCAGAACGTGATTGCATCGCCACTATTGAAAGCCCTCCCCGTACGGCCAATACGATGCACGTAATCTTCAATAACGATTGGCACGTCAAAATTAAACACATGGCTTACATTGGACACATCCAAACCGCGAGCCGCCACATCGGTAGCCACCAAAATACGGATATTTCCCTCTTTGAATGCGTTGATAGAATTGATACGCGTGTTTTGTCCTTTGTTGGCATGGATCACACGAACATGCTCATCGCCATATTTACGCTCCAGATAGTGAAAAACGTTATCTGCCACGGCCTTCGTCTTACAGAACACAATGATGCGATGAAAGGACTCATGATCCAACAACAGATACTGCAGAAGGTTGAGCTTTGTGCGCAGGTTAGGCACTTCGTAAAGTGTTTGCGTAACAGTTTTAGCTGGCGTGGCCTGTTCGGTTACTTCAATAACTGTAGGAAAAGCCAAGAAATCTCCAGCTATTTTACGCACCAGTTCACTCATGGTAGCAGAAAAGAGCAGGTTTTGTCGTTTACGTGGTACGATTTCCAAAATTCGGTGAATCTTACCAATGAATCCCATGTCCATCATTTTATCGGCCTCATCCATCACCAAAAACTTCAAGGATTTCGTATTGATCTCTCCTTCGAGGTAGAGATCTAAAAAACGCCCTGGCGTGGCCACAATGATATCGCAGCCCTTGGCCAGCTGTTCTTTCTGCACTTTAGGTCCTAAACCACCGTACAGCAGCACCGTGCGCAGATCCAAGTAGCGTGAAAACATACGAATATGCTCTTCGATCTGCATAGCGAGCTCGCGTGTGGGCGACAAGATCAGGGCGCGCGGGTCTTGCCCTTGGGCATATTTAAGTTTCATCAAAAGAGGAAGCACAAAGGCTGCCGTCTTTCCCGTACCCGTTTGTGCAATACCCATAACATCCTGCCCCGCTAGAAGAGGTGTGATCGCTTTTTGCTGAATCTCGGTCGGTATTTCATAACCCGCTTCTGCAATTGCATTGAGGAGTTGCTTATTGAGTTTAAAATCTTCAAATGATGCCATCTTGCAAAGATAAAAAAATCAAACTAGATCGCTTTACGAAAGCCAACATATGACATAACTATACTGTTTGCCACGAATATTTCCGTTAAATTTTGATTTGAAAAGGAATTAAATCAACTTTGTGCAGTATTAATAGGTTGATAACATGAAAAAGATTTGGATTTTCATACTGCTAACTGCAGTCAGTATGAGCACCTTCGCCGACGAGGGAATGTGGTTTTTGATGCATTTGAAACGTCTCAACGAGGCCGACATGCAGAAGAAAGGCCTCAAATTAACGGCTGAAGAAATTTATAGTATTAACAATTCCTCATTGAAGGATGCCATTGTACAGTTCAATGGTGGCTGTACGGCGGAAATTGTTTCGGGCCAAGGTTTGGTATTCACCAACCACCACTGTGGCTACGGCGCCATAGCGGAGCTATCCACGCCAGAAAACGATCATTTGACCAACGGGTTTTGGGCAAAATCTTTTGCAGAAGAGCTTAAGCCGAAATCCCTTTATGTACGCTTCTTTGTTCGGATGGATGACGTTTCGAAACGCATCTTGGGCTTGGTGAACGACAACATGAGCGAGAAAGAACGCGAGAAAGTCATTAATCAAGAGATCGCCAAGATTGAAAAGGAGAACAGCGAAGGCGGAAAATATGTGGTATCCGTAAAATCGTTCTACAACGGCAACGAATACTACTACTTCGTTTACCAAGACTACACGGATGTGCGTTTGGTAGGTACACCACCCAATAGCATCGGTAAATTTGGTGGCGACACAGACAACTGGGAATGGCCAAGACATACCGGAGATTTCTCTATTTTCCGCGTCTATGGCGACAAAGATGGCAATCCGGCAGCCTACGCGCAGGAAAACGTGCCCCTGAAACCAAAACACTTCCTTCCGGTAAGCTTAAAAGGTGTGCAGGAAGGTGATTTTTCCATGATCTTGGGCTACCCTGGCCGTACCAACCGCTGGATGCCGGCAGCTGGTATTGACCAAAACGTCAATTACGCCTATCCAGCATGGGTGGAAGCTTCAAAAGTAGGTATGGACGCCATGAAAAAACACATGGACAAAGACCAAGCTGTGAAATTGAACTATGCATCCACTTACTCGGGCGTGGCCAACTACTGGAAAAACAGACAGGGCATGATCGATGCACTAACCAAGCATAACACCGCAGCGACTAAGCGCAAACAAGAAGCAAAATTCCAAAAGTGGGCTAACAAGAAGGCCAACAAGGCTACCTATGCAGAAGTATTACCAACCATAGACGCCTACTACAAAGCCACCAATGAGAAAGCTAGACATGACAACTACCTCACGGGCATGCTTCGATCGTCGACCTTCGCAGCACTGCCTTACAGCTTGGGGGCTGCTCTGAAACAATACGCCGTAGCAAATGAGGCGAAACGTGCTGAAATGCGCCCTACTTTGGAAAAAGGTTTGAACGAAACCTTTGAGAACATCTACGTTCCGTTGGAGGTTGATGTCCTGTCGGACGAGCTTAATCTGTACGCAAAAAAAGCCGGCAACATAGCACCATATATCCAAGAACTGGCACAAAAGAATGGCGGAGTCTTCCAACAGGATGTTAAAGCAGCGTTCGATAAAAGCATTTTCTCATCGACGGAACAGCTCAATGGTTTCTTAGCCAATCCTTCGGCAGCAGTGATCGATGCGGATCCATTATACCTAATTTCAAAATCGTTGATGGATAAGTACAGAGAAAAATCTCCAGAAGCAGACGCTTTGGCCGATAAGTTCCAAACAGCCTACCGGAAATATATCGCTGGTGTGTTAGCCGCCAATCCCAAAGGGAAATACTATCCTGATGCAAACTCTACGTTGCGCTTAACCTATGGCACCATCAGAGCCCTACCGGCCGACCCGCGCAACGACGCCGATATCAACAACTACACGACCTTAAAAGGAACCATTGCCAAGTACAAGCCGAACGATGAGGAATTCGACTTGCCTAAACGTTTGATGGAACTGTACGAAGCGAAAGACTATGGACGTTATGCAGACAAAAAAGGCTATATGCCCGTCAACTTTTTGAGCGACCAAGATATTACCGGAGGAAACTCGGGCTCGCCCGTGCTAAACGGTAATGGCGAACTTATAGGCTTGGCTTTCGACGGAAATATTGAAGCGATGGCCGGAGACGTTATCTTTGATCCTGTATTGCAGCGCACTATATCGGTTGATATTCGCTACGTGCTGTTCATCATCGACAAGTTTGCGGGGGCGCAAAATATCATCAATGAACTGAAAATCGTCGAATAAAGCCTGTAATCCAAATTTATTTTGATTTTTGGATGCAAAAATTGGATATTCGTTCTTTGTTTTTGTATATTTATTCTATCTTAGAACAAGAATTAATAGAAACTAAAATTATATAATTGAAAATGGAAAACTACAACAAATTAAAAAGCTTAGTAGCTGCAATCGAAGCTGATGCAGACAAGTTCTTCAACAATGGTAACTCTGCTGCTGGAACACGTGTACGTAAAGGTTTGCAAGAAATCAAAACTTTGGCACAAGAAATACGTAACGAAGTAACATCAAAGAAAAACGACGAAAAGAAATAATTTTTTTCTCGACACTATAAAAAATCCCTTACTGATCAGTAGGGGATTTTTTATAAACTTTATATCAATATACTTCATTTACAGCAGCATATTCACCATCATCATGTTAAATTCGGCTTCGGTATACCAATCGCCTACGCGGAGCCGATCGCGCATAAAAACCTGAAAAGCAGTTCTGCTCATCGGCTTATCCTTTTTCTTGGCTAGCTCACTGACGATCTGCGGCTGGCCGATCTCCACCTTCGTCGCGTAAATATTGTAGTGTTGATCCGGCACTACAAGCCCCAAAATCATGCCGGGCAGACCATGCGTACCAATAGGTCCGGAGGATAACGGTATAACATCGGTGTAAAAGGCAACGACAAAGATCGAATCTAGGAGCACGCCGTTGGCCCGTCGACAGGTATAACCCGCGATATCACGGTATTCATTCGTTATTTTCCATGTGATGTTCAACAAAGAATCTTCCAAAAGAATGTTGCCCCCTTCATAGTCCAATTTACTTTTAAACAATCCGTTTTCGATATGCTGATAATAGCTCCCTCTATAGTCGAAGCCATACCAATCCAGATTACGCATGATCCCTGTCTGCTCTTCTTTCACCGCGTCATAGCGCGATTCAGCGCCATTAAAGGTCAAGGTACTCTTGTATACATAGGAATCAGGGGCTTTACTCAGCAGCTGCTCTATGTAGGATCGATCAAAGTTATCGCTTTTCGATAGGGCCATTTTTGTCTTCATAAAGTTCTTCAGGTGCACGCGTTTCTCAAAGTGGATCACACCACCCTCGGGGAAGTAAGCATGCTGAGCCAACGCCATGGCGGACAAAAACAGTATCCCGAATGTTATCAATACCAATCTTTTCATTATTCTTTTCCTCCTTTCATGGATGTGAAATCCCAACTTATTTTTAACATAAAATATCGCGCTATGGTGTTATATTGATCTTGGATTAACGTACTAGCATTCTGCTGCCTGTTGAAACCGATGTTTTGGTTTAATGCATCGTTGATGAAAAAGTTTAACGTCAACGATTCGTTTTTCAGGAATTTCTTATTTACACCGGGTTGCCATAGAAAGCGTTGCAAGCTTTCCGAAAACACTTTTGTCGGTGCCTGATACAGGTAATTGATATTGGAGTATACTTTCACTTTCCAAGGTAGGTAATATTCTAAATTTGCATTGCTTCGGTAGACAAAACCATTACTGTTTAAATCGGGTTGTAAAGAGTTGCGAAGCAAGCTATAGCCCGGCGTAAAGCCGACAGAAAAATCAAGACCCTTCTTTACGTTCCGAGTAAAATTCAGTGATACCGACATATCTATATTATCGTTTTCGCTCAAGGCTCCGTTGATATAGTTGAAGTAATTATTGTAGGTTCCATCGAGGAAGATATTACCGCGCACCTTCTGCTTCTTTAGCAAATCACGACCGATGCTGCTCCACAAGCTTACCGTATTGGCAACACGATCCAAGTTGGCGTAAGAAAGTGTCCGTCGTCCTTCCTCAATCAGTATATTTTGTTGGATATTGTTGAAACGCTGCGACCAGTTTAAGGAGACATAACCATATTGATTCTTCATCATGTTGTACGTATCGAAACCTAAATTATAAGAATTACTTTGGGAAGGGCGAAGGTTTTCATTACCGACCACAATATTCAACTGGTCCGTATTTTGCCGTAATGGCTGTATCTGCGTTAATGAGGGCAGAATATTATTCCGGTTGAATCGAAATGAAATACTTTTGGCTTTCGTTATTTTGTAGCGAAGGGATAAGGCAGGGTTATAGGTCAGGAAATTACGACCGAGATCCATGCTTTCATAGTTGTTTACCTGATACAACGCATCATTCCGGAAGTTATTGGTCAAGTTGGCATCGATTGCATCCGATCGGTAATTAAAAGAAAGGTTCGCCGCATGACGGGTTGTGTTAAAATCAAAGTCGTTACTAAACTCGTTGTCCAGCACATCATACGGACCATTTTCTCCCGATCGATTGAAAGAATTACTGATAGACGAAGATACACCATGACTGAATTCATATTGTAAACTGGAGCTCAACCGCTTTGTCAGCGGTTCAGTATAGGCTAGAGACGTCCGAAAATTATCTCCTCGCGATTCCATTGTCTTACGTTGATCGATCTCAGAGACTGTATTCGACGTATAAAAATTCGCTTCGGAATTTAACCAACCTTCGCCATTGGTTTCATTATGGTTTCCGTTGATACGTAGTGATATCGAACGGCCTTCCTTTTTCAGCTTTCTGGTCAAATAGGCACTATAATCAATGGATTGGTTATCGGATTGCATTTCTTGACTCGCGGTATTGTCGTTGATCGCATTGCCATTTCCATCAAAGGTATTCGTTCTTTGCGTTCGGCTACTTTCGGTATTTCCTTTGGAAGCTCCGATGCTCATGGTCAACGTGGTGAGCGAATCTATCTTGAGATCATATCGGGCGTTAAATCTGTGCTTTTGATTACGCGCACTGCTCGCGCTTGAATCGGATGAGTTCAATACGGCGTCGACAAGATTTTCCTGTGAGGTCCGTGTACTCTCTTCTTGATTCTCGATGATTCCAAATTTGTAACTGGTATTCAGCTTATGCTTGGCTTCCTTCCAGGAATCAGCAAAGGACAAGCCCGTGCTGATGGCCCTCGGACGGCCGCGACCATTCCAATAGTCCATGTTATCGCCGCGCCACGAGAAGGATACCGATCCGTCGTCCGAAATCTCCGAACTTATATCGGAGAATCCAAAGCGGTCGCGATCCTCCCAATTCAACGATACCGTGCCATCGTTGGAGGTTAAGCCAAACACACCGATTTTCTGTGTGCCATTAAATTTGTTGAAAGCCAAAGTTCCAGTGTAGAATCCCCTATCGGTATCCGCCCCAGCGCCACCTTCCGCCTTCCCAAACATTCCCTTCTTCGCATCCTCCTTAAGTTTTAAATTGATCGTTTGTATACGTTGTCCATCATCCACGCCCGTACGTTCAGCCTCCTCGGATTTCTTTTCGAACAGCTGCACTTTGTCGACCATATCCGAGCGCACATTCCGTGTCACCAAGGTGGGGTCATTGCCAAAAAACTCCTCACCATCCACCAACACCTTCTCCACGGTCTTTCCTTGTGCCGTTATCTTTCCGCTAGCGTCCACCGATATACCGGGTAAGACTTTCAATAGATCTTCGACCTTGCCATTCTTCTCGACGGCAAAGCTCGAAGCATCGTATTCCGTTGTATCGCCTTTGATCACTACCGGAATCTTCCCTGTCACGATAACTTCCTCTAACAATTGACTTACACTACTCAATCCTATGCGCCCCACACTCCCATCGCTCTCCTGCACGATCTCTTTATAGAAATCTCCATATTTCGGGTAAGTAACAATCAACAAATAAGGAATGGTATCCGGCCGTAGCAAGGAAAATTTACCGTTTTGATCCGCCCGCGTATGCTGCACCAAAATAGAGTCTTTAGCACGAAGCAACATCACGGAAGCATTGGATAGCTTTGTGGTCTGGTCGGTGTCATCCACAACCTCGCCGGTAACTTTCGTCTGCGCATGCGCAAGAAAAAAAACAGTTAAGATCATAAACGCGCAAAGCGCGGTTAGCTTTTTCATAAAATCGGTCGTATATGATATATCTACGAAAATATCATAATCACACTTCGGTTCAAAGGATTTTGAAATGTTTAACATTTCCTTAACAAGTCGTTCAGCAGCAGCAAGGAAAAAGATGTCACTATGGAATAAAATTATAATTGGTAGCTTTGTAAAAACAAAAAAATATGCAGACGATAAAAGAATATGTCCAATCCAACCAGGAGAGATTTTTAGAAGAATTGTTCGCTTTATTACGTTTCCCGTCCATCAGTGCTGACCCCAAATACAAAGAAGATGTAGTGAAAACTGCAGAATTCGTAGCGGAAAAATTGAAGGAAGCCGGCGCCGATCAAGTTGAAGTGTGCCCTACCGCAGGTAATCCGATTGTATACGGTGAGAAAATTATTGATAGCAGCTTGCCTACCGTCCTTGTCTATGGACATTATGATGTGCAGCCGGCAGACCCACTGGAACTGTGGGATACACCTCCTTTCGAGCCCACAGTACGTGATGGCAAAATCTATGCACGTGGAGCAGCTGACGATAAAGGGCAGTTTTATATGCACGTTAAGGCCTTTGAGTATATGATGAAAAACGATGCTTTGGCCTGCAACATTAAATTTATGATTGAAGGCGAGGAAGAAGTAGGCTCTGCAAACTTAGGCACCTTCGTCAAAGAAAACAAAGACCGTTTACAGAACGACGTTATCGTTATTTCGGATACCTCGATGATCAGCATGGAACAACCTTCGCTGGAAACAGGGCTAAGAGGTTTATCCTATGTGGAAGTGGAAGTGACCGGCCCTAACAGAGACCTGCATTCTGGCGTATATGGCGGTGCGGTAGCCAACCCCGCGACGATCTTGGCAAAATTGATTGCCTCGCTACATGATGAGAACAACCATATCGCCATTCCAGGCTTCTACGACGACGTATTGGAGCTATCAACAGAAGAGCGCGCAGCGCTTAATGCGGCACCATTCGATATCGAGGCCTACAAAGAAGACCTTGGCGTAGCCGAGGTATGGGGAGAAGCGGGCTACAGCAGTATCGAGCGAACGGGCATCCGTCCTACGTTGGAAGTAAACGGTATTTGGGGAGGCTATATTGGTGAAGGTGCAAAAACCGTATTGCCTTCCAAAGCATTTGCGAAAATTTCGATGCGCTTGGTGCCCAACCAAGATTCGCAACGCATCACCACGCTCTTTAAAGAGCATTTTGAAAAGATAGCGCCTAGTTATGTTAAAGTTGCAGTTAAACCGCACCATGGTGGCGAACCGGTGGTCACACCGACCGACAGCGTTGCGTACAGGGCAGCCGAAAAAGCATTGGAAGAAGCATTCAATAAGAAGCCTATACCTACACGCGGAGGCGGTTCCATCCCTATCGTCGCACTTTTCGAAAAAGAACTTGGTGTAAAGACGGTACTGTTAGGCTTCGGGCTTGATAGCGACAACCTGCATTCACCGAACGAAAAATACGGCATTGAAAATTATTTGAAAGGCATCGAAACGATACCTTCGTTTTTCAAACACTTCGCCGATCTTAGTAAGTAATTTTATTCCGTCTGCAGCAGCGTTATCCGCTGCAGACGGATTTATATAATCTTTCTGAACATCAGCTGTTCCCCTAAAGACAGGATCCGTTGCATATTACCATAAAAATCTATATGTTTGGACATGCTTAGGATTTTGAGAAAACTACATCGTTGTGCTTATTTCGCTCTGGTCCTCTTCTTTTTTTCATTAGCCTATCCCTTTTTACTTTTCTACGCCAGAAATCCTAAAAGAAATTACAACAAAATTGTGTCTTTCCGCCGATGGGTAAGCTTGGCCGGGATCTACGCGGTAGGAATACGGGTGAAGATTAACTTTGAAAAAGAAGTAGATTGGTCAAAAAACTATGTCATATGTCCAAACCACAGCTCTTTTCTAGACATTACGGTGCTGACCTACTTATGTCGTAAACCATTTTCCTTTATGGGAAAAGTGGAGCTTTTAGAAAATCCGATTACCCGTATTTTTTTTGAGACTATCGATATTCCCGTCAAGCGAGACAGCAAAATATCTGCTTTCAGGGCATTCAAAAGGGCCCTTGAGCTTCTTGAAGATAAAAAGTCTTTAGTCATCTTCCCCGAGGGTAAAATCGACGACAATTTCCCGCCTACTTTGCATCCCTTTAAATCCGGTGCCTTTCGGCTCGCTACCGAACATAACCTACCCATCCTTCCGGTCATCATACAAGATGCGTGGAAGATTTTTTGGGACGATGGGCGAAAGTTCGGTTCCAAACCCGGCGTGATCCACGTGGATGTGCTGGCACCTATCCCTACGCAGCATTATGGAAAGGAAAACGCTGAAGAATTGGAAACTTCCGTATATCGAAAAATGAAAGACCATTGGGATCTGTACAATAAATCGTAACTTCATAGCAGTCTACAGCCACAAAAGCATGGAAAAAAACTTTTTAATCCAAATTGAGGACATCGGTAGGGCCTACATCATCGGCGCAGAAAAAATCCACGCCTTAAAGTCCGTTTCCCTCAACATTCAAAAAGGCGAATTTGTTGCTTTGATGGGGCCTTCGGGATCCGGTAAATCTACCTTGATGAATATTTTGGGATGTCTTGACACGCCCAGCAAGGGCACCTACATCCTTAATGGCATCAATGTGTCGGACATGAGCGAAAATGAACTCGCTGAGGTCAGGAATAAAGAAATTGGCTTCGTATTCCAAACATTCAATTTGTTACCCAAGAGCACGGCCTTGGAAAACGTGGCCTTACCCTTGATTTATGCGGGCTACAGCAAGAAGAAACGGGAAGATCAGGCACTGAAGGCGCTAGAAGACGTGGGTTTGGAGAATCGAGTCGATCATAAACCGAACGAGCTCTCTGGCGGTCAGCGGCAGCGTGTGGCTGTAGCACGTGCTTTGATCAACAGCCCTTCCATCATTTTGGCGGACGAACCGACCGGAAATCTGGACACCAAAACGTCTATCGAAATCATGGGCCTAATGGAAAATATCCATGCAAAAGGAAACACCATCATTCTCGTGACCCATGAAGAAGATATTGCACAACATGCCCACCGAATTGTTCGTATGCGTGACGGCCTAATTGAAGACGATTACCGCAATCCAGATATAAAATCTATACTGCCAAGACTTGATGCACTGAAAGAAAAAGGATCCGATTTTGAGAAAAATTAAAATATAAACAACTAATAAATAAATACTTACAACACATATAAATTGATAACATTCATTTGACTTGTTTTTATCAATAATAATGTTATTTTTGCGAGAAATAGCGACTTAAATTATTAGATATGTATTGGACACTAGAATTAGCATCGCACTTGGAAGATGCACCATGGCCAGCAACTAAAGATGAGTTAATTGACTATGCTATTCGTTCCGGAGCTCCGGTGGAGGTTATTGAAAATCTTCAAGCGTTAGAGGACGACGGCGAGCCATACGAAAACATCGAAGAGATTTGGCCCGATTATCCGACGAAGGATGATTTCTTTTTCAATGAAGACGAGTATTAATTGAACATAAAAAACGCCCCAGAGGCGTTTTTTATGTTTTTTTATTAATCCTTCTCTTGGAAAAAGAGTCTTAGGATAATACAGCGAAACGATGCAAAAAAAAATTATTCCTTTTATCCTGCTGCTTAGCGTGTCATGGATAGCGAGTTTCGCGCAAACCATCACGGATAAGCAAGAGCGAGACATACGGATCATTAAGGATTTTCTTCTTGATGTGGCCGATGAAAATATTCGTCCGGATTTGATCTTGAGTAAACATGTACGTATTACGGAGACCTCGTCAAACGAGGAATATGATTACCTGGAAGCTAGCATCGACGAAATACGGCTGAATCTGCAAACCAAAAATATACAGGAGATTGCATACGTTCCTTTTCAATCCTTGCCCAAGAAAGAGGTGCGAGATATTGATCCCGAAGGAAAACCGACCGAGAACATGTATTTTCTCCGTTATAAGAATAGACAGATGCTCGCCGTGTATATTGAAGAGGGCAAGATCGCTTCATTTACTCTCGTGTCTAAAGGAGATAAAGTAGCCCATTTTGTGACCTATTAATTTTTCAATAAAAAATTTGCAGTTCATTGATAAATAATAGATATTTGTTTTCAACGAATTAGCATGATTTCAACGATTGTAAATAAAGCATGGTGGTGGCACAACTCCTAAAGTTGTGGCAGAGACCTATTGCTTGAATTTTTTACATCAAAATATAGCGGCTTGCCTGAATAGGCAAGCCTTTTTTATTTCACGGTACAGTATTATGAAAGAGATTCTTACTCATTTATTTGAGTACAAAACATTTACCAAAGAGGAGGCTTACACCATCCTCACCAACATTGCTACGGGCAAATACGATAGCCATCAAATAGCCGCCTTTATGACCGCCTACGGGATGCGGAGCATACGCGTTGACGAATTGAGTGGCTTTCGTAATGCGATGTATGATCTCTGCGTCCAATTGGAATTCCCGGGTTATGATTTAATAGACCTTTGCGGTACCGGTGGTGATGGTAAAAACACCTTTAATATCTCGACTTTGGCATCTTTTGTCGTTGCTGGAGCTGGTTACCATGTGGCTAAACATGGTAATGTGGGGGTATCTTCCGGATGTGGATCATCCAATGTAATGGAGCATCTCGGCTATCGATTCACCAACGACAGCAGCGAATTACATCGACAACTCGACGAAGCAGGCATCTGTTTTCTACACGCGCCGCTATTTCATCCGGCAATGAAGACTGTCGCTCCCATCCGCCGAGCCTTGGGAGTAAAAACATTTTTCAACATGTTGGGTCCGCTCACCAACCCTGCTAACCCGAAGTATCAGGCGGTGGGTGTCTTCAGCCTAGAACTGGCTCGGCTATACAACTATCTCTATCAGCATAGCGAGAAACAGTACAGCATCGTTCATGCCTTGGACGGTTACGACGAGATATCATTGACAGGAGATTTTAAGATCATCGACAACCAAGGTGAGAAATACTATCAAGTAGAGGATCTTGGTTTCTCCAAGATTTCGGCCGATGAACTTGCTGGCGGAAACAACGTGGAAGAAGCTGCAAAAATATTCCACGATATCATCAACGGTCAAGGCAACGACGTGCAGAACAATGTGGTACTCAGTAACGCTGCCGTTGCCATCAAAACCATACATCCCGAGAAAACTTTTGGCGACTGTTTTTATGAAGCCGAAAAATCGCTACTGGGAAAAAAGGCTTTGACTAGCTTCAACAAATTAATTCAACGATAGAGATGGCAGCTCTTCAAGTCAAAGTTTGCGGAATGCGGGACATCGACAATATTCGTGAGCTCTCGGTTTTACCGATAGACTATTTGGGTTTTATTTTCTACGCAAAGTCACCGCGTTTCACGGAAAACCTTCCGCTATTGCCTGACCTCCCTGCCAACATCCAGAAAATCGGGGTATTTGTCAACGCCACGGAGGACTATATCCTTGATAAAATAGCGGAGGGGCTTGATGGCGTTCAGCTACATGGCAACGAGTCGCCTTCCCAGTGTGCTGCGCTGCAGCAACAGTGTGTTAAGGTTATCAAAGCCTTCGGGATAGAGGTTGGTTTCGATTGGAAAACGCTGGTAGCTTATCTACCTGTAGTGGACTACTTCCTGTTTGACACCAAGAGCAATAACCATGGCGGTACGGGACAACGTTTTGACTGGCAAACCTTAGCTAGCTACCCTTTTGAAAAACCATATTTTCTAAGTGGCGGCTTATCAATGGAAAATATCCAAGAAGCCTCCGCTATTTCCGATCAGCGCCTGATAGGTCTCGACCTAAACTCGTGCTTTGAGATAGCACCCGCACTAAAAGATATCAGTAAAATAACAAACGCTTTGAAAATTATTAAAGATGAGCAAATATCAAGTTAACGAGAAAGGGTATTACGGTCCATTTGGTGGAGCCTACGTTCCCGAGATGCTCTATCCCAATGTGGAAGAGCTTCAACAAAAATATTTGGAGATTATGCAGGAAGAAAGCTTCCAAAAAGAATTTCACGAGCTGCTTAAGGATTATGTAGGTCGCCCCTCCCCCCTTTATTACGCCAAAAGATTCTCGGAAAAATATGGCGCGAATATCTTTCTGAAAAGAGAGGACTTGAACCACACGGGGGCACACAAGATCAACAACACCATCGGACAAATCTTATTGGCCGAGCGTTTAGGAAAAAAAAGAATCATCGCGGAAACCGGTGCCGGACAGCACGGCGTGGCTACCGCTACCGTATGTGCATTAAAAGGCTTGGAATGCGTGGTCTACATGGGCGAGGTAGATATTCAGCGGCAAGCGCCCAATGTAGCGCGCATGAAAATGATGGGTGCCACTGTCGTCGCTGCACAGTCGGGCAGCAAAACCTTGAAAGACGCCACCAACGAGGCTCTTCGCGACTGGATAAATAATCCGGTTGACACACACTACATCATCGGATCTGTGGTTGGCCCGCATCCCTATCCAGACCTTGTTGCCCGATTTCAGTCCATTATCTCAGAAGAGACGAAACGGCAGCTGCTGGAGAAAACCGGAAATGACAAACCCGACTATGTGTTGGCCTGCGTAGGCGGGGGATCCAACGCCGCTGGTATGTTTTACCATTTCCTTGACGACGAAGATGTGCAATTGATTGCCGTAGAAGCTGCAGGCCACGGCGTAGATAGCGGCGAAAGTGCAGCCACAACGGCACTTGGCAAAGACGGTGTTCTGCACGGCAGCCGTTCTATACTCATGCAGACCGACGATGGGCAGGTTATTGAGCCCTATTCCATTTCAGCAGGCCTCGATTACCCCGGCATTGGACCGCAGCATGCCTGGTTGTTCAAAAGTGGTCGCGGGCAATATGTGAGTATTACCGACGATGAAGCCATGCAGGCAGGACTCCTCTTGACAAAACTCGAGGGTATCATACCGGCTATCGAGAGTTCTCATGCGCTTGCCTACTTAGAGAAAATGAATTTTAAAGGTAACGAGAATGTAGTGATCTGCCTATCAGGCCGAGGGGATAAAGATCTCGACAATTACATGAAATATTTTGGATTTTAGTACCATGCAGGAGCAAGAAAACTTATTCAACGGAAAGCAAGACAGGTTGCTCTCCATCTATTTTACGGCAGGTTATCCTAGCTTGGACAGCACGATCGACATCGCCGAAGAGCTGGAAAAATCGGGGGTAGACTTTTTGGAAATTGGATTTCCTTATTCAGATCCCGTTGCCGACGGGCCTGTGATACAGCACAGTTCTGAGGTCGCATTAGAAAACGGCATGAACCTGAAGCTACTGTTCGAACAGCTGAAAACATTACGTTCACGGGTTTCCATCCCCGTATTTCTGATGGGCTATTTCAACCCTGTACTACAATTTGGTGTAGAGAACTTCTGCAAAGCTTGTGCAGAAGTTGGCGTAAATGGTTTGATTATACCGGATTTACCAATGTATGAATACGAAGACCTCTATGCGGAAACGTTTCGTCAACACGGTGTGAGCAACATATTTCTAGTGACACCACAAACATCCACGGAAAGGATAAAAAAGATCGACGACTTGTCGAACAGTTTTATCTACCTGTTATCATCCAATGCCACTACTGGCAAGAATCTGGAAGTTGGGGAATCGTCGGTAGCCTATTTCCAACGGTTAAAGGATATGCATCTCAAAAATCCATTGGTAATCGGGTTTGGTATCTCCAATGCCAAAACCTTTTCGCAAGCGACAGATTACGCAAAGGGAGCAATCATCGGCACTGCCTTTGTGAAATTGCTCGGCGAAGAAAATTACCTGTCCAAGATCCAGGGATTCGTTGCCGATATCAAATCTTAGACCGATGCCCGTTAGTATATGATCATGTGCTAACGGGTCTTTAGTTCTGTTTGCCCTCCAAGCAGATTACCGATAATGCTTGCTGCTTAGTTCGATAATTTACTATCTTTGTATAACGATGAAGATTTTTTTGTCCTATATACTGTTGTTTCTCTATACATTAACCTGTACGGGTGGTTCTGTATATATGCACCTGTGTGGTAAAGGATCCATCGCTATCGTTCAGGCGCAACAGCCCTTTTCCGAAAAAAAATGTCCACTTTGTGCAAAGACGGAGAAGCAATCTGCTGCAGAACATGCCTGTAGTGACAAAGGCGATTGCTGCAAAGATGTAAAGCTCGACTTAAAAAAAGGCAATCAGGAAATGGAAAGCGCAGCTAATGCGCCTACTTTTCTAGCGCTTTCTCCAACGGTAATCACCTTACACTGGATCTTGCTCGTTCCACAGGAAACGAAGGCAACAATACAGTCTGCTGCATCACAACCACCCCCACAGCTCGCCTCGGCTAGCCCTCCATACCTAATTCATTGCAACTTTAGAATTTGATTTTATAACGGTAATACACATCGCTCGCTTCGTCCATACGATTGCGAGGAATTACATTTTGTACGTTACATCAAATTTTAACACATGAATTTTATATTAAGAGGAATATTCATTCTATTTTTTCTCCATATCTCCATCTTTTCTTTCGCGCAGCGCGATAGCAGCATAACCTTTGAAGTAGCCGGCAATTGCGGACTCTGTAAACAACGTATCGAGAAAGCCGCCAAAATAAAAGGGGTGTCTGAAGCATTGTGGGACATCCCCAGTAATAACGCAACCGTAACCTTCGACCCGACGAAAACATCCGCCAGAGACATTAAACAAGCGATAGCCGATGTAGGACATGATACAGATGAGATCCATGCAAAAGACGACGTCTACGCTAAACTGCATGAATGTTGCCTGTATGAGAGGTTAGGTGGCGAGTCGGGAGACAACGCCATGTCCGCAACAGCAAGTCATGATCATGACCACATCGTTCGTGGTGTCGTGGTGCAGGAAAGTGGAAAAGGTGAGCTTAGCCCCATTGCCGGCGTTAACGTCAACTGGCTCGAAAACCCAAAGATGATGGTGCAAACCAACGAGAACGGTGTTTTTGACTTGCCGCACGAACAAGGATACAGCCAGCTGCTCGTCAGTTTCGTCGGCATGAAGTCGGATACCATAACCGTAAAGAATCTACACGAAGTCTTGGTTATCCACGCAAAGGACAATGTGCTGGGTGAAGTTGTAGTCTCCCGAAAACAACGATCAAATTACATATCCAAGCTATCGCCAAATCGAATCGAGATGATCACGGCAAAGGAATTGTTCAAAGCGGCCTGCTGCGATTTAAGCGAAAGTTTCGAAACCAATGCCTCTGCTGACGTCGTCAGCAGTGATGCCGTTACAGGAGCAAAACAGATACAGTTATTGGGCTTAAGCGGCGTGTACACCCAACTCACGGTAGAAAACCTTCCGGGCCCAAGAGGATTTGCGTCGCCGCTAGGTCTCAACAGCATGGCCGGCCCTTGGATTGAATCCATACAGATCAGCAAAGGGATGGGTTCTGTAGCCAACGGCTTTGAAAGCATGGCCGGACAAATCAATGTAGAGCTTAACAAACCGCATAATAGTGACAGGCTATACTTTAATGCCTATGCGAATAACATGGGCCGTACGGATATCAATCTGAATTTGGCACAGAAGATCAATGACAAGTGGTCCGTCGGACTACTGCTGCACGACAATTTCATGTACAACAAGTCTATGAATTTCAGCAACAACGGTTTTCGTGATATGCCTTTAGGGAATGTTTTCTCAGGGGTGAACCGCTGGCATTATGAAAATGGGAAGGGATTAATCGCGCAATTCGGTTTAAAATATCTCCGCGACGACCGCGTTGGTGGTGAAATCGATTTTGATGAAGATCGAGACAAACTCACGACCAACAAATATGGGCTGGGCTTTGACATCAACAGAATAGAAGGATTTGCAAAAATAGGTTATGTTTTTCCAAACCATAAATTGCGTAGCATAGGCTTACAGCTCTCGGGATCACATTACAGTCAAGATAGCTATTTTGGACGGACGACCTACAACAGCGAACAAAGCAGTGGTTACGCGAACTTTTTGTACCAAGATGTCATCGGCAGCGTACAGCATAAGTATCGAGGCGGCTTGTCCCTTTCCTACGACAAGTACAATGAAGATATCTTGGCAAACAACTTGGCAAACAACTTTAGACGAACGGAAGCAGTATCTGGAGCATTTCTAGAATACACCTTTGCTCCAAACGAAAAATTTGATGCCGTCTTCGGCCTACGCCAAGACTACAATAACATCTACGGCTGGTTTACCACTCCCCGCGCTGTTTTACGCTATACACCGGCCACCAATACCAGCGTTCGATTGAGCTCTGGTAGAGGACAGCGAACAGCCAATATTTTTGCGGAAAACATGGGTTTGTTTGCATCCAGCAGGATGATCGATTATGCCCAGCTGAACAACAGTCCTGGAACAGCATACGGGCTGAAGCCGGAAGTTTCTTGGAATACAGGACTTACCTTCGACCAAGATTTCCAGCTGCTGGGTCGAGAAGCCGGTCTATCGCTAGAGCTTTTTCACAATAATTTCAGCAACCAAGTGGTGGTAGACTGGGAAGACCCTCGTGCCGTATCCTTCTACAACCTAGAAGGCAAATCGTTCTCCAATAGCCTACAAGCAGATTTTCGATTTATGCCCCTGCCCCATTTCGAAACCAAATTTGCCTATCGCTTATTGGACGTGCAAACCGATTACCAATCGGGAAGATTGCAAAAACCGTTGACAGCTAAACATAGAGGCTTTATGAATCTGGCCTATAGCCTGCATAGTGGATGGAGCTTTGACTATACACTCAATGTGGTGGGTAGAAAACGCCTGCCCTCTACCATAGAAAACCCTGTTGTCTATCAGCTTCAGTCATTTTCAGAGCGTTATGTCACTATGAATGCGCAATTAAGCAAGAGCTTTGTTAAGGACAATAACATGACCATATACCTAGGTGGCGAGAATTTAACGAACTTCTTTCAGAAGAATCCCATCCTTGCTTTCGATGATCCCTTTGGTCAGCATTTCGACACCAACCTGCTTTGGGGACCACTTACGGGTCGTTTGTTCTACGCAGGGCTGCGTTACAACATTAAATAAAACTGAACAAGCACCCTAAACGTTAGGTTTAAAATGAAAAAAAGTCTTGTGTCCTAATGGCTACAAGACTTTTTTTATGCAACAAATTGCTTTGTAAAGGCTATTCGTTTCCAACTATAGTCTTAAGCTCTTGATACAGCCTTGCTGTGGGGAGCCCCACAACATTTTCATAAGAACCTTGAATGGACTGAATTCCGATCAATCCGATCCATTCCTGAATACCATAGGAGCCCGCCTTGTCAAGTGGTAGATATTGTTCAACGTAATATGCAACCTCTGCTGTCGTCATTGGATAAAACGATACCGCTGTAGTTTCCACAAAGCTATGTGTCTTTCCTTGGTAGGCGATAGCCACAGCTGTCAATACCTCATGCTGATTCGCTTGCAAAGCCGTAATTGTACGAATCGCCTCTGCTTGATCTTTCGGCTTTCCTAAGATATGCCCTTGATGCACCACGACCGTGTCAGCTGTGATAACCAAACTATCCCGAAATTCAGGTAAATCAAAAGCCTGCAGCTTTTTAAGGGCTATACTTTTGACAATTTCCATTGGCGAATCCAACGGATTAAAGTCTTCCGCGGTATCTTTTACCAATACTTGAAAATCGACACCCATGTTGGCCAGCAATTCTTTTCTGCGAGGCGATTGGGAGCCCAATACCACTCGAATCTCCTTTAATATTTCTATCAACATATTATATACTTTTAATACCTGTTCCCGTATCCCACAGACCCTTTAAACGCAATATTTTCTCCAGCACATCACGGACGCAACCCGCGCCCCCATTTTTAGGTGATACGTAGCCGGATACAGCCTTAACCTCTTCAACAGCGTCTTGCGGACACAAGGCTAAACCAACATTTTTCAAGCAGTCCAAATCGGGCACATCATCTCCCATAAAAGCCACATCTTCCCTTGACCATCCTTGACGATGTATGATCTCATTCATCAGCTGCAATTTATTGGAGATGCCTAGGTGCACGTCGAGCACGCCCAAATTTTGAAGTCTTTTCAATACCCCCTGGGAACGTCCACCACTAATAACGATAATTTGCAGACCAACTTTCATGGCCAACTGTATGGCATATCCATCCTTGATAGAAAAGCGGCGCAGCTGATCACCGTCTTCGGTAACCAGTACGGTACCGTCTGTCAATACACCATCGACGTCTAAAAACAGCGCCTTTACTCTTGCGAAATCCTGTAAAATCATATCAGCTCAAAATTAATCATTTCTATAAAATCAATTCGAAGAATAACACTTCTTATTATTTGCCATTTATTTATCCAAAAAAGACGAAGCATCAAAGATTTGTCAGAAATTAGTTGTTATCACAACTAAAACGCTCAAAACTATTGCCACATATTGTTTTTCGATGTACATTTGTTACGTAATCAACGTAGCAATTGATTTTACACATAACATTGTCTTTTCATAATTTAGGTTTATAATTGGTTAGTAGCAAACCCTGACGCCCATCGTCAGGGTTTTGTATGTTCGACAACCAAGAAAAAGGCCAAGAGCAATTTTTACATACCCTTGGCCTCCCGCTATGTTATTTTGAAAACTTAACTCTTTCCTTTATCGCCCGCATTCGGTTTGGCGATGGATGTGCGCATATCGGTATCCGCTTGGATATTCTGCATCTTGTAGTAATCCATAATACCGAGGTTCCCATTGCGAAAAGCTTCGGCCATCGCCATCGGAACCTGTGCCTCCGCTTCGATCACCTTGGCCTTCGCTTCCTGTGCTTTAGAACGCATCTCCTGCTCAGTAGCTACCGCCATCGCACGGCGCTCTTCTGCCCTTGCATTAGCGACCTTCAAATCCGCTTCCGCTTGATCCGTCTGTAGTTTCGCCCCCACATTTTCTCCGATATCGATATCGGCAATATCAATAGATAAGATTTCAAAGGCAGTGCCCGAATCCAATCCTTTGGAAAGCACCGTTTTGGATATGCGATCGGGATTCTCTAACACCTCTTTGTGATTGGTCGATGAGCCAATCGTAGTTACGATTCCCTCACCTACACGGGCTAAAATGGTTTCCTCGCCGGCCCCACCCACCAACTGGTTGATATTCGCACGTACGGTTACTCGTGCCTTAGCGATCAGCTGAATACCATCTTTGGCCACCGCAGCGACCGGAGGCGTATTAATTACTTGAGGATTTACCGACAGCTGAACAGCGTCGAATACATCACGTCCGGCCAAGTCTATAGCGGTAGCCAGCTTAAAATCTAAAGGTATATTGGCCTTATCGGCCGATATCAACGCCTTGATTACCTTATTGACGTTACCACCGGCAAGGTAGTGTGTTTCTATTTCGTTTGAGGTAATGCGAAGCCCCGCTTTAGTAGAGGTGATCATGGCGTTGGTAACCAAAGAAGGAGGTACTTTCCGTAGACGCATAAGCACGAGATTAAGCAGGCTAATCTTTACATTAGAAAGCTGCGCCGTAAACCATAGGTTGACAGGAAGTACATACAACAATAAGAAAAAAGCAACAACGCCTCCGACAATAATCAAAATCAAACTAATTCCAGGATCCATAGATTTCTAAATTTTAAGTAATACCTTAAAGATATTATTTTATTTACGATATCCCATGAATAATTGGTCAATTCATGAAATTTGTAGGATGGAGCCTTTGCCGCTTTCGAACGCCAATTTGAAGAAAAGACAAGAGCCGGCGATAAGCAGCCAAATCCTACATGCAAATTTTTTCTATTCCTATGTAAAGCATTGCAATTAATAGTTAGATTTGCTTGAAATACCAGATTAAAAAAAGGCCGCATCAAGATGAAATTTAAAAAAGAAGCTATCCTGAAATGGGAGTTGTTTATCGGGATAATCCTTGCTTACCTTATTATTATTGGCACTGCGGTGTACTTTTTCACGTCGATGGGCAGTAAGGTTGACGATGTAAAAATAGAAAGCGACCGTCTCCAACAAAAAACCAATATACTCAATGAGATCGATCAACAGATCTTCAACGCCATTCAAGCCAAAACACGTTACCTTTCGAAGTTAGATATACACGATTTACGAGAACTTACCTCGCTACAGAAAAGCGTAGAGCGATCGTCGGCAGGCTTAAAAGAAGGCTTCGATAACAACAGCAGGTTTTACGCAGAGATTAACTCGCTCGAAAATGCTTGCCGTACTATATTTGACATCAAATCCATCCAGGAGCAAAAAGAAAATAGCGCAGAAGACAACAAAGAGGTTCTGTTGCAAGATCAATCTACCGTCAATGATATCATCTTGGCCATTCGCACACTGATTTTGCAAGAGCGGCAGGCCATGTCGAACGGATTTCACGAGTCTGTGCTTTCATTGAAAAACACGGCCTATTTTCTTATCGGACTACCCCTAATTTTCATCCTATTTATTTTTAACAGGGTCATCAAAATTGTTCGAGAACTTAGCCGCCGATCAAAAGAGGCGCAGAAACTGAATAAAGAAATCCAGACCGCACAAAAAAACATCGAAGAATTCAACTGGGTTTTGGCGGAGTCGAGTTTGTTAAACGAAAAAATCACGGGAATCGACAATGAGAACCTTATCGCAGAAATGGCTTTCAAAACGATCGCTACTTCGCTGGATTTTTATGCGGGAACACTCTACATCCGTCGGATGGACTCTTATGAGTATCTATTGAAAGAAAAAATAGGTATTGATAGTAACCGCGAGGCTCCAACTTCTTTCGTACATGGCGAAGGTTTGTTGGGCAATGTCACCAAGCGCAAGGAAATTAAAGTTATACAGCAAGCTATGGAAGAGCTGATGACCTCGTCGTCCAGCCTTCAGGGAAACCAGATCAGCACAATCATCCTTGCTCCGCTTGTATTTGAACAGCAATCGTTGGGGATCTTGGAAATTGGCGGTTCTTTTGGCGAAGAAGAGCTTTCCAAAACGCTACAATACTTAGAGCGCATATCGCGTATACTGGCGATGTCCATTAAGTTTGGACAGAGCCATACCTTGGTGGAAAACCTGTTGGAGGAAACGCAGCAACAGACCGAAGAGCTCGAAGCGCAGCAAGAAGAGCTTCGCATCACCAACGAAGAGCTGATTTATAAAACCAACTTACTCGAAGCTTCGGAAGAAGAACTGCGCGTGCAGCAAGAAGAGCTGCAGCAGACGAATTTAGAGCTGGAAGAAAAGGCCAAACAACTGGAAGTGCGGAATCAAGATCTTAATGCTGCACAGAAAGTGGTCGAAGAAAAAATTCAGGAAGTAGAGCTCGCCAGCAAGTACAAGTCCGAATTTATGGCCAACATGAGCCATGAACTACGCACGCCACTAAACAGCATCTTGATCTTAGCGAAGCTGCTACATGATAATAAAAACCACAACCTGAACACCGATCAGGTGAAGTATGCCTCCGTCATACACAGCGCGGGAAGTGACCTTTTGCAGTTGATCAATGAACTATTGGATCTGGCAAAAATAGAATCTGGAAAAGTGGAATTGAATTATGAACGAATCGTCACCAAGGACTTTCTCCATAATCTCGAAAACCTGTTCGTTACTACGGCAGAAGAAAAGGAAATTGCCTTCCATATATCAACGGATTCCCATATTCCCGACCAATTCATTAGCGATGAATATCGATTGGAGCAAGTGCTCAAAAATTTCCTATCCAACGCATTTAAATTTACCGACAAAAAAGGATTCGTAACGTTGGAGGTACAAGGGGCCAACGAACATCTCAAATTTATCGTCTCCGACAATGGCAAAGGCATCTCCGAAGAGAAACAGCAACTTATTTTCGAAGCCTTCCGGCAGGAGGATGGTTCCACAAGCCGCAAATATGGCGGCACCGGCCTTGGGCTTTCTATCAGTCGCGAGATCGCCTCGCTTTTAGGTGGTCGCATCACGCTGAGCAGTGAGCTGGACAAAGGAAGTGTATTTACCTTGATCATTCCTTATAGCATGTCCATAGACAACAAGTCTGAAGAGCCTTCCAGCACTTTATTAGTCAGTAGTCTGGCTGCAGAGAAAACGGCGAGCGACGACTCTACACAAAGCGTTAAGGCGCCCGAGCCCTCAGAAACGGAAAACCCTACTACAAAAAATCTGCTTATCGTCGAAGATGACATCAATTTTGCTGATATCCTACGCGATTTTGCGCATATGTATGGCTTCCAAGTGATGCTGTCCCATGATGGTGCGGACGCTGTCGAGAAAGCAAAACAGTTTCAACCACATGCCATTATATTGGATGTTATGCTCCCCATAGCAGACGGTTGGGAAGTGCTGAAAACATTAAAGGGTATTCCCGAAACAAAGCATATCCCCATCCATATGATGTCGGCAGCCAGTTTTAACCAACGGGAATTTATCGAAAACGGTGCCATCGGTTTTCTTTCCAAGCCCGTTTCGGAAGATTCGCTGAAGAAGGTCTTCGACAATATACACCTCAATATTAACAAAGGCATCAAGAAGGTACTACTCATTGAGGATCAAGAATTCCAAAGTGAAATAATTAAATCCGCATTTGCCGAACAACATATCAACGTCATCCAAGCGTTCTCTGCGGCAATGGGCTTGGCAAAATTAGAAACGGAAGGAAATATAGACTGTGTCATTTTGGACATTAAGTTGCCTGATGCAGATGGGCTCGACGTACTCGATCAGATCAAAGCTATGCCCGCATACGGAGACACGCCAATCATCATCAACACAGCCTATGATCTATCGAAAAAGCAGATCGATCACATCCGACAGTACACCAAAGCGATGGTACTCAAGTCCGGAAAAAGCAATAGTCGTCTCATAGACGAAGTCAAATTGTTCCTGAACAAAATAAGTTCCGACGATTATTCACCGGTAAAGAACATTGCTAAGCTGGATCAGCTTTCCGGACAAGGCGATAGCCTACAGGGCAAAACGGTGCTCATTGCCGACGACGACATGCGAAATGTCTTTGCCTTGACCACAACGCTCCAAGAATATATGATGGAGATCGAAATTGCGAACAACGGTCTGGAAGCGCTGGAAATCGTTCAACAAAACCCAGGAAAAATAGATATCGTCCTCATGGACATCATGATGCCCGAGATGGACGGCTATGAAGCTATCGCGGCGATCCGAAAAGAGAAGGCTAATATAAACCTGCCCATCATTGCCGTTACGGCAAAAGCGATGAAGGGAGATCGGGAGAAATCCTTGCAGATCGGGGCGAGCGATTATATCAGCAAGCCCATAGACATTGACAAATTAGTTTCACTGATGCGTGTATGGCTAAGTTAAGCGTATCCCACATTAGCTTCTTCGAGCTGCAAGAGATCGTTGATCTTCTGGGGAAGGTTTCCGGATATGATCTATCGGGGTATAGCAAATCGTCCCTTAAGCGTCGCGTGCAGCGCGTGCTTGATCTCGAGCGGATGGATCTCGTGGATCTGAAGAACGCCATCACCAATATCGAGAGTTTTCGCACCTACCTGATGAACGAAGTAACAGTTAATGTTACGGAGATGTTTCGTGATCCGAAGTACTATGCTACATTGCGTAGAGAGGTGGCTCCCTATTTGGCAACCTACCCCAATCTCAAGTTTTGGAGCGCTGGTTGTTCGACAGGAGAAGAAGTGTACTCTTTGGCTATCATGCTGAAAGAGGTGGACCTGTACGACCGAAGTTTTATTTATGGCACCGACATCAACGGCAACGTATTGGAAACGGCGAAAAAAGCAATATACCCGTTAAAGAAATTCAAACTATACAGCGAAAATTACAACGCTTCAAACGCGCAGGAGAGCTTATCAAACTACTACACGGCGATGTACGATGCCGCCATCATCAACAATGAGATCCGAAAAAACATTCTTTTCTCCCAGCATAATTTAGCGACGGACTACATTTTTAATGAATTTCAATTCATATCTTGTCGGAATGTATTGATCTACTTCGACATGGATCTACAAAACAAGGTATTTCAATTGTTCTATGACTCCTTAAGTGAATTCGGCTTTTTGTGCTTGGGCTCAAAGGAAACCTTACTGAACCGTGATATCATGTCCAATTTTAAGGTGATCAATAAAGAATTCAATATCTATCAAAAGATTAAGTGATGAGCAAAGCGGAGGACATCGTGTTAGTGGGCGGAAGTGCAGGTTCCTACAACCTTATCGTGGAACTTATCGAAGCGTTGCCAACTTTTTTTGGACAGGCTATTGTGGTCATTATACACCGCAATCCGAAGTTCACAACGCGCTTGGAGGATACGTTGGCCGCTCGTTTACACCGCCCGATCATCCAGGCCGGCGACAAGACAACGATTTCGAAAAACATGGTCTATTTTGCTGTCCCAGGATATCATTTGCTGATCGAACCCGACAGAACTTTTTCGTTGGATATTTCAGATCCCGTTCAGTTTTCACGTCCTTCCATTGATGTTCTTTTCGAGTCTGGAGCAGAAGTTTATGGAAAACGCTGCACGGCCCTTCTCCTATCTGGGGCCAACAAAGATGGCACGGATGGCCTTACGGCAGTCCAAAAATTGGGTGGGCAGATTATGGTACAATCGCCAGAAGACGCGTTGATCTCCACAATGCCAGAAAGTGCTATTCAGGCAAACGACGATATAGCAATTGTTAGCGATCAACAGATTATTTCCTATTTCAGGAGTTTAAAATAAATGCCTATGAAAAATGTTAATCTTCTGATTTTAGATGACAAGGAGGAAAACATCATCAGTTTATCCGCCCTGTTGGCGGATGTCGAACATATCAATATCATTCGATCCACCGACCCCAATGAGGCATTGAAAATCTGTTGGAAAAATGATATCGCAATAGCTCTAGTGGACGTACAGATGCCAGAGATCAATGGTTTTGAATTTGTTTCCCTATTGAAATCCAACCCCAAAACGAACCATATCATGGCCATCATGGTAACGGCTATATCCAAGGAAGACCGGTATCTATTGAAGGGGTTGGAAAGCGGTGCTATCGACTACCTCTATAAGCCTCTGAACCCAGAGATAACTGTAGCAAAAGTCACTTCGTTTGTCAATCAAATCCATATACAGGAAGAGATCAAACAAAAAAATATTGCTTTAGAGGAATCAAAAAAGCAACTTACCTTAGCCAAAGAAGAGGCGGAAGAAGCGCGAAAATCTAAGGAAAGTTTCTTGGCGAATATGAGCCACGAGATACGCACCCCGATTAACGGTATTATCGGAATTATCCACATGTTGCGCAACTCGCAGCTTAACAATGAACAACAAGACTGGATACATCGATTGGATATTGCTTCCAACTCGCTACTGCTGATCATTAACGACATTCTGGATATCTCTAAGATTGATTCCGGCATGATGAAAGTCGAGAATGAAAGCTTTTCCATCCGGCAAAAATTGGAGGACATTCGGAATATCTTCAAAGTGAAGGCTACGGATAAGCAATTGGGCTTTGAAATGGATATCGATCCGCGTTTGCCCAACTATGTGAAGAGCGATCCCTTACGCATACAACAAATCATCAACAATTTTATTTCGAACAGTTTAAAGTTTACGGAAAACGGAAAAATCACGCTGAAGGCGGAGGTTCTGGAGCAGTCCAGCGCCGAGTCTACCGTACGGATGACGGTAACTGACACCGGGATAGGCATAAAACCTGACGCCATTGACAAGATCTTCTTAGCCTTCGAACAGGCCGATGACGGGATCACTAAAAAGTTTGGAGGTACTGGGCTAGGCCTCGCGATTGTCAAGCGACTTGCTGATCTCCTCAACGGAACTGTAGAAGCAACCAGCGTGTATGGTGAGGGTTCGGCATTCTCCTTCCAGGCAACATTTGAACATGCAAAAGATTTCCCCCGAGAAGAAAAGATGGACAAAAAGGTTTTTTCCAAACTGGATAAATTTGAAAACCTCAACATCCTTATCGCCGAAGACAACGACCTGAACAGCTTCATGCTTGCGCACATGCTAGAATCGTGGGGGTGTAAGGTTGATAATGTCAAAAATGGCCGTCTAGCGGTGGAGAAAGTGAATCATACCGATTATGATCTCATCATGATGGACACCCATATGCCGATTATGTCGGGCTTTGAAGCCATAAAGGAGATCAAGAAAAACGCGAATCCGCAGAAATCCTTTATCCCAATCATCACCATATCGGCATCGGTTTTGGAGCATGAACAAGCGGCAGCCTACGAGGCCGGTGCGGACAGTGTGATCGGAAAACCTTTCGATCCATTGGATTTGCACCAAAAAATCAGTAAATTGATCAGCAAAAAAAGAGTAAACCTTGATTAAAAAATAATTGTTAGCTTTGTTGAAAGCACATATTTAATTTGTAAAATGAAAAGATTATTTATTTTTCCTGCGATTGCAATCGCGCTATCACTAGCGGCATGTGGAGGTTCTGAAAATAAAAACACTTCTACAACCACAGAGGAAACAGCATCTACAGAAACGCCAGCGGCAGAAACAGTCCCAGGAATCGAAAATGTAGAACTATCAAACACTATTGTTGTAGAATCCAACGATCAAATGAAATTTGACAAAGAATTGCTTCGTGTAAAAGCAGGTGAAGCTGTCTCATTGACGTTGAAAAATGTAGGCACCTTACCAAAGGAATCTATGGGACATAACTTAATCGTCTTGAAACCCGGAGTAGATATCGCCACATTTGCAGGCGAAGCTACCGCTGCAGCCGATGCGGACTACATCCCTAAAACATCTCTTTCTTCGATCGCTGCGCACACCAAGTTATTGGGCCCTGGCGAAGAAGATAAGATCTCTTTTACTCTGGAAAAAGGCACGTATACTTTCATATGTAGCTTCCCAGGACACTATGGTGTTATGCAGGGTAAAATTGTTGCAGAATAATCAGGGTTAATCCCCAAAATAAAAAAGCACTTATCCGATGATAAGTGCTTTTTTGTATATATACGCTTGGTTTTTTACAACTTAAATACAATTAAGTTTATTTAATTAGCTAACTTTGAGATCGTAACTATATACTAATTTTTATGCAATACGACGTAATCGTTATCGGAAGTGGTCCAGGTGGATATGTTGGCGCTATTCGCTGTGCACAGTTAGGACTTAAAACAGCTGTAATCGAAAAATACAGCACCTTTGGAGGTACCTGCCTAAATGTAGGTTGTATTCCATCCAAGGCATTGTTGGATACATCCGAGCATTACCATAATGCCGCACACAACTTCGAAACACACGGTATAGGACTTAGCAATCTAAAGATCGACGTCAAAAAAATGATCGATCGTAAAGATGACGTGATCGCTCAAAATACAGCTGGTATTACCTTTCTATTCAAGAAAAACAAAATAGATACATACGAAGGTGTAGGTTCATTTGTGGACAAGAACACCATCAAAGTAACCAAAAGCGACGGAACGACGGAAGAGCTCAAGGCAAAAAATGTAATCATCGCTACCGGTTCAAAACCTACGGCGCTACCATTCTTACCTGTAGACAAGAAACGTATCATTACATCGACAGAAGCACTAAACCTTCAGGAAGTACCTAAGCACCTTATCGTCATTGGCGGTGGTGTGATCGGTTTGGAATTAGGTTCTGTTTACGCACGTTTGGGCGCTAAAGTTTCTGTTGTAGAATTTGCCAAGTCGATCATCGGCACGATGGACGGTGGTCTGGGAAAAGAATTGCAGCGGGTATTAAAGAAAAACCTGGGCATGGAGTTCTTCCTTGGACATAAAGTAACCGGCGCAACAGCAAAAGGCAAGAAAGTGACCGTTACGGCAGAAGACCCAAAAGGTCAAGCAATTGAATTGGAAGGGGATTACTGTATAGTCTCTGTTGGTAGAACAGCTTACACAGCAGGCTTAGGCTTGGAAAACATAGGTATCAAAATCGAAGAGCGCGGCAATAAAATTCCAGTAAACGAGCACTTGGAAACAAGCGTAGAAGGCGTTTATGCCATCGGCGATGTTGTTAAAGGAGCGATGTTGGCGCACAAAGCGGAAGATGAAGGTATCTATGTGGCCGAACGTATCGTTGGACAAAAACCGCATATCGATTATAACCTGATTCCAGGTGTAGTCTACACTTGGCCTGAAGTTGCCTCCGTTGGTAAAACGGAAGAGCAATTGAAAGAGGCTGGAGTAAAATATAAATCCGGTTCTTTCTCCTTCAAGGCATCTGGCCGTGCAAAAGCTTCCGGTGATACCGATGGCTTTGTCAAAGTATTGGCAGATAGTGAAACGGATGAAGTACTAGGCGTACATATCATTGGTCCTCGTGCGGCAGATATAATTGCGGAAGCAGTTGTTGCCATGGAATACAGAGCCTCAGCAGAGGATATTGGCAGAATATGCCATGCGCACCCGACATTCACGGAAGCACTAAAAGAAGCCGCTCTGGCTGCAACGGCAAACCGAGCTATCCACGCTTAAAAAAACAAAGGGCAAGATATTCGTATCTTGCCCTTTTCAATTAACATAACATTATGAATTTTTACACACGAAAATGGATTAAACCAGAGGATTTAAATCCGAACGGTTCTCTTTTTGGGGGGACATTGTTACGCTGGATCGATGAGGAAGCCGTCATTTATGCGATTGTACAACTGGGCAATCCACATGTGGTAACAAAGTATATTTCCGAGATCAATTTTGTGAGCTCGGCTAAGCAAGGCGACATCATCGAGATGGGAATCGAAGCAGTTAATTTTGGACGAACGTCGATAACGATGCGCTGCGTGGTGCGTAACAAGATTACACGCAAAATCATCCTATCCATCGATAAACTGGTATTTGTTAATTTGGATCCCGAGGGAAATCCGACACCACATAACAAGACCGAAATTACCTACGCTTATCGCGATTAAAAAACAAATAGCTTCTACTTTCCAGAAGCTATTTGTTTTTTAAGGTCACGCTCCACCCAAAACGATACGATAGGAATGAGTGATAGTACGAAGTAAGTAGCCACCCGCTTCAGCGTCCATTTGTATTCGCTCCAGCACATAATCAGCATAACGACAAACAACACGACCAAAAAACCGTGTATTGACCCCGCAACCTTTACCGCTTCCGGAATTTTGGCGATATATTTTAGGGGCATGGCAACAAAAAAAAGGATAACCGTAGATATGGCTTCCCACAAGGCAATCTGTTGAAATATTCGTAACATAGTTGATCCACAAAAATGATTACCACAAACTTACTGCAAAAAGCTGCAGTCTGCAGAAATTACTTCAGTATTGACGCTAGGCTGACATGCTGCCATTCCGAGTTGACTATATGCCTCAAGAAACCTAAAAAACCGTTGCTTGATACCCAAAATTTTATGTATTTTTGAGGGTTCGGAAAAAGAACAAAGTCTAAACTACAAATATTAATAGGTAATAACTGTTTGGCCTGTAAAGCCTCAACAATTATTATTTATGACGTTAAAAATAACATACATATGAATTACGACATCGTAGTAATCGGTAGTGGTCCTGGAGGATATGTAGCTGCTATCCGTGCATCCCAATTAGGCTTCAAGACAGCAATTATTGAACGCGAAGCATTAGGTGGAATCTGCTTAAATTGGGGATGTATCCCGACCAAAGCCTTGTTAAAAAGTGCACAGGTATTTGAGTATTTAAACCATGCCGAAGAATATGGTATTAAAGTTCAAGGTGGCGAGGCCGACTTTTCCGCTATTGTAAAAAGAAGCCGTGGCGTTGCCGATGGCATGAGCAAAGGTATCCAGTTCTTGATGAAAAAGAACAAGATCGATGTGATCATGGGCACAGCGAAAGTGAAAAAAGGCGGAAAGATTGAAGTAAAAGGCGCTGATGGAGCGGTGAAAGAATACACGGCAAAACATACGATCTTAGCTACAGGAGCTCGTTCACGCGAGTTGCCAAACCTTCCGCAAGACGGCAAAAAAATCATTGGTTACCGCCAAGCGATGAACCTACCTAAACAACCTAAATCCCTTGTTGTCGTTGGTTCGGGTGCTATAGGGGTTGAATTTGCTTATTTCTACAATGCTATCGGTACGCAAGTGACGATTGTAGAATTTATGGATAGAATTGTACCGGTAGAAGACGAAGAAGTATCGAAGCAATTGGAGAAATCGCTAAAAAAAGCGGGGATCAATATCTTGACCAAGTCTGAAGTACAATCTGTAGACACGTCTGGCGACTTGAGCAAGGTTTCTATAAAAACGGCTAAAGGCACCGAAACTATCGAAGCTGAAGTGGTATTGTCCGCTGTTGGTATCACACCGAACATTGAGAACTTAGGGTTAGAAGAAGCTGGTATAAAAACAGATAAAGGACGTGTTTTGGTTGATGATTATTACAAAACAAACCTAGACGGCGTATACGCCATTGGTGATATCGTAAAAGGACAAGCGTTGGCGCATGTCGCTTCTGCTGAAGGCATCACCTGTGTAGAGAAAATAAAAGGTCTTCATGTTGAGCCAATTGACTACAACAACATCCCAGGATGTACCTACTGTTCACCGGAAATTGCGTCCGTTGGTTACACCGAGAAAGCCGCGAAGGACGCTGGTTATGAGGTAAAAGTAGGTAAATTCCCGTTCTCTGCATCAGGAAAAGCCTCGGCTGCCGGTGCGAAAGACGGTTTTGTGAAGTTGGTATTCGATGCAAAATATGGCGAACTATTAGGCGCGCATATGATCGGTGCAAACGTCACGGAGATGATTGCCGAAATCGTCGTTGCCAGAAAGCTAGAGACTACAGGTCATGAAATGATCAAGGCTATCCATCCACACCCAACGATGAGCGAAGCTATCATGGAAGCTGCAGCGGATGCCTATGGAGAGGTTATCCACTTGTAATAGCAAAAGAGAGAGGCGCAAATTTTGCGCCTCTTTTCATTATTGTACATACTCCATACGGCAAGAGTTGGAGCAAACTAAAATGAGTGATTAGCTCATTTACGGCTCTTACTTCCTTAGTTTTTTAAAATGAGTTTGGAGTCGAATATCACAGTCTCCGTTTTACTATCATCTTTCGTACCGATCTGTTTAAACAAGATTTCGGCAGCACGACGAGCCTGTTTATCGGCATACTGCTCGATACTCCCCATCGGCGGATTTTCCATATATTTCCACAAGGGATAATTCGCATAACTGATAAAAAAGATATCTCTTTTCTGCACGAGCCCTTTTTGGCGAACATATTTAATAACATCCAGGGTGACAAAATCGTTGAATGAGACAATGGCCGATGGACGGTCAGGAAGCACCAATAACTTTTCGATAGCCTCGATATTCCCCGCCTCAGTCAAATCGGTATTAACCACATACTTGGCATCAAACGATAGATTTTCCTGCAGCAAGGCATCCTTATAGGCTTCGGCACGTTCTTGGGATGCCAGCAGGCTTTCCGGCCCATTGATCAAGGCAATATTCTTATGACCTATCGCGGAGAACGATTGGATAGCTTCCTGCATCCCCGAAGACAGATCGCTGTACACCTTATTTACCCCCTCGATCCGCGGCACGCAATCAAAAAAAACGATAGGAATCTCCGATTCCTTCAACATATTTACAAACCCTAAGTCTTCTGTATTTTTTCCCAAAGACATCAGTATGCCGTCCACACGATGCTTTTTAAAGGTTTGGATAATCTGCAGCTCCCGTGCCGCATCATCGTGCGATTGCCCCATCAGCACCGTGTAATTCTCTTCGCCGGCAACATTTTCAATTTCGCTAATGGCCGAAGAGAAGAAAGGCTCCGAAAGACTGGGTAAAATCACGCCAATTGTAAATGTCCGACGCTGCTTAAAGAAAATAGCTGTTTGATTGGGTTCATAATGCAACTCTTCCGCCATCTTCTTCACACGCATCGTGGTTACTAAACCAATACTCGGATGATTGTTTAGCGCGCGCGAAACGGTAGACGCCGAAATCTTCAACTTGCGCGCAATTTCCTTAATTGTAGCAGGTTTCTTCTTCATACCTTATTGGTTATTAAGTAAACAAATATATAGCTATTTCATGTGATCCAGCCGGATAGACCTAAACTTACAATTTTTTATGATATAATCCCAATAATTAAGTTAGCTCCCCGTATGATCAACCCTCTACAGCTGTTGGATAATACAAATATCGTCTTCTTTTACTTGATAGGTTTCCGCTAGAAAATCCAGTGGTTCAATATTTCTAAATTGCAGTTCTTTCAGAAAAAAAACTTTCAACGAGGATAGTAGCGGATGTAAATCCTGCCAGTCCAAGTGCTTCAACTTGTTGAGCTGCTCTACGGGATTACCACCTGTCAAAATGCCAATCTGCTTCTTTGATGTCGACAGTGTTTGCAAGAATGCTTTTGTCTTTTCTGGTAAAAATAGCTTCAATGGCAAATGTGCATTTGCCTGCAAACGTTCAAAGTTCTCTCTATAGCTATCGCTCAGATTAAAATGGTCGAAGGTCTCTGATAACACGGCAACTTCCCCACGCTCTTCATAGACCGACTTCATAAAATCAACCATCGACTTGCTAAGCTCACGTCCTTCGGTGAATTCCACAAAATTGGCAAACAAATAATACACCTGCAAGAGATAATCACGCTTTGGAAACAGAAGGTCATCGATTTCAAGCAGGTAAACCGACCTATCTAAGGTTACATCCCAATTTACTTTATCCATTAGGCTATACATAATATGGGTTCGTCGCCTTCATCCGAAAGTACAACAGCTCCAGATACAGAAGATTCGGCCATGGTTTCATTGGTCAACATATCAACACCCCGATTTAGAATATGTATGTCAGCAGTGCTCGGAGGGTTCTCTAACAGACGAATCCCGAGGAGTTCATCTGGGAGCAATAAAGAAATGCCATATTCTTCAAACAAAACCCTTGTTTCATGTAAAACCTGCAACTCCATTTGACCTAAAGGTAAGACATAGCGGTAATCTTCGTCCAAAGCGAGTTTCAACAATTCATGTGCAAAAGTAGGATGAGCAGCAGGGGGAATTTTTCTAAAGTTCCCCTTCAACAGCAATTCCGGAAAAGACTCACTGCTGGCATAGTGACATTCAAACGCCGCGGCCAATACTTTTCGTATACGCTGAGCAAAAGGCCTAGTCCCAAATGTTATTAATAATTTGTGCATTATTTTAGAGTATTTGACCATCACGCATATGTACGGTGCGGTCGGATATGTTTGCCAACTCTTCGTTATGCGTTACAATAATAAAGGTCTGTTGTAGGGATTCGCGGAGCTCAAAGAACAGCTGATGCAGCGAGGCAGCATTTTCTGAATCCAAATTTCCCGAAGGTTCATCGGCCAACAGAAGAGCAGGACTGTTCATCAGTGCACGTGCTACAGATACGCGCTGCTGCTCGCCTCCTGACATCTCGGAAGGTTTATGGTCGACACGATGTTTAACGCCCAATCGATCCAATAATTCCATCCCGCGCAACTCCGCTTGTTTGCGGCTTTGACCACGAATGAAGGCAGGAATACATACATTTTCCAATGCTGTAAATTCTGGTAGAAGATGGTGAAATTGGAACACAAAACCAATATGCTCATTTCTGAACAAGCTCATTTTCTTTTGACTAAGCTCTCCAATATCCACATTGTTTATCACCAGTCGTCCACGGTCCGGCTTGTCCAAAGTACCGATAATATGGAGTAGCGTGCTCTTTCCTGCGCCGGAAGCACCAACGATAGAAACAATCTCTCCTTTTTCTACGGACAGGTCTACGCCCCGCAAAATAGGCAGCTGCCCATAAGACTTGTGTATTTGACTTGCCTTCAATATCATATTGCGAAGGTAAGGAAAATGAGACGAAATCAGCGCATCAATTCTAGCGGATCCATACACGCAAAAAATAGCACCCATTATCTCGTTTTTTACCAAAGAATTACTTGCCCCTTCCATTTAAAAACCATATTTTTACCACAAATTTTTTAAGATGAATATTCACGAATATCAAGCAAAAGAAATACTTAAAGGTTTTGGTGTAAGGGTTCAGGAAGGAATTCTTGCGGAAACTCCAGAGCAAGCTGTACAGGCTGCACAAAAATTAAAACAAGATTTTAATTCAGACTGGGTGGTAGTAAAAGCACAAATTCACGCTGGTGGCCGTGGTAAAGGCGGTGGCGTTAAATTGGCTAAAAACCACGACGAAGTGCTCGAACGTGCGACAGACATTATCGGCATGCAGTTGGTCACTCCGCAGACAGGACCTGAAGGGAAAAAAGTTCACAAGGTTTTGGTTGCGCAAGACGTTTACTATCCTGGTGAAAGCGATATTAAAGAGTTTTATGTTTCTGTCTTGTTAGATCGTGCTAAAGGTCGCAACATCATCATGTATTCTACAGAAGGTGGAATGGACATTGAAGAAGTAGCAGAAAAAACACCTCACTTGATCTTCAAAGAGGAAGTAGATCCTAAAGCAGGACTTCAAGGCTTCCAAGCGCGTAAGATAGCTTTCAATTTAGGTCTTTCTGGTGCTGCACATAAGGAGATGGTTAAATTCATCGGTTCGCTTTACAAAGCATACGATAGCATCGATGCGTCTTTGTTCGAGATCAACCCGGTATTGAAAACATCCGACGACAAAATTTTAGCAGTTGATGCAAAAGTTAATTTCGATGAGAATGCACTTTACCGTCACGCAGATTACGCAGCCCTACGCGATGTATTGGAAGAAGATCCAACGGAAGTAGAAGCTGGCGCATCGAATTTGAACTACGTAAAATTAGATGGTAACGTAGGTTGTATGGTAAATGGTGCTGGTTTAGCGATGGCAACTATGGATATCATCAAGATTGCCGGTGGTGAGCCTGCAAACTTTTTGGACGTAGGCGGTACAGCCAATGCTGAAACGGTGAAGGCCGGATTCAACATCATCTTGAAAGATCCTAACGTAAAGGCTATTTTAATTAACATCTTCGGTGGTATCGTTCGTTGTGACCGCGTAGCACAAGGTGTAATCGATGCATACAACGAAATTGGCGACATCCCTGTGCCGATCATCGTTCGCTTGCAAGGTACAAATGCTGCTGAAGCGAAAAAATTGATCGACGATTCAGGATTGAAAGTTTATTCAGCAATTTTGTTGAAGGAAGCTGCTGAGCTTGTAACGAAAGTGTTGAAAGGATAATTTTCTTTTTCATAATATAGAAAAGCCTTTGGAAATTTCCAGAGGCTTTTTTTTGTCACCCGCTGTTTATTTATCTTCATGATCGAGTTTCCCTTAACTTTATCAACCTTCCCCACGTAATTAAAAAATAATAAGCTATTTTTGTAAACTCAAATATAACAGGAGAAGACGCTCATTATAGTTTACTAATGGAACATACACGTATAAAACAACTATTACAGTCAGAAGAAACTGGCAAAGAAGTTATTGTTAAAGGTTGGGTAAGAACATTCCGCAACAATCAGTTTATCGCTATAAACGATGGATCGACCATTCACAATATACAGGCAGTAGTTGATTTCGAAAATACCGACGAGGCCCTTTTAAAAAGGATTACGACAGGAGCAGCTATCCGTGTTAAAGGTGAGCTTGTAGCCTCCTTAGGCAAAGGGCAACGCGTAGAGATTAAAGTTATCGAACTTAATATATTGGGCGATTCAGATCCCGAGAAATTCCCATTGCAGCCGAAGAAGCACAGCTTAGAATTCCTTCGTGAAATTGCCCATTTAAGGTTTCGCACTGGAACATTCAACGCGATCTTCAAAGTACGCAATGCATTGGCGTTTGCCGTAAATAAGTTCTTTAACGACCGGGACTTTGTGTATATGCACACGCCTATTATTACTGGATCCGACGCCGAAGGCGCTGGTGAAATGTTCCGTGTTACGACCTTAGACCTGAACAATCCTCCACGCACGGAGTCAGGTGAAATTGACTTTAAGGAAGATTTCTTTGGCAAGTCTACCAACCTTACCGTATCTGGACAATTGGAAGGCGAACTAGCGGCAATGGCCTTCGGGAACATCTATACGTTTGGCCCTACGTTCCGTGCCGAAAACTCTAATACCACGCGCCATTTGGCCGAATTTTGGATGATTGAGCCGGAAATGGCTTTCTATGAGTTAGAAGATAACATGGATCTGGCGGAAGAGCTGTTGAAATATGTAATCAATTACGCCTTAACGGTTTGTCCGGACGAGATTGAGTTCTTACGCAATCGTTTGTTGGAAGAGGAAAAATCAAAACCACAGGCCGAGCGTTCGGAATTGGATTTGGTTGAAAAATTGCATTTTGTTATCCAAAACCGCTTTGAGCGCGTGAGCTATACCGACGCGGTGGAAATTCTTAAACGTAGCAAACCTAATCAGAAGAAGCAATTTAAGTACCTTATTGAAGAGTGGGGAGCAGATCTACAATCCGAGCATGAGCGCTACTTAGTGGAAAAACATTTCAAAAAACCGGTTATCTTAACAGACTATCCGCGGGAGATCAAATCATTCTACATGAAACAGAATGAGCCAGATGCACAAGGTCGCCAAACGGTGCGTGCCATGGACATCTTGTTCCCGGGCATTGGCGAGATGGTCGGCGGTTCTCAACGGGAGGAAAACTTGGAAAAACTGTTGACACGTATGGCCGAGGTTGGTATCCCAGAAGAAGAAATGGACTGGTTCTTAGATACGCGCCGATTTGGTTCGGCACCGCATTCGGGATTCGGTGTAGGCTTCGAGCGACTAGTATTGTTTGTCACGGGAATGACCAACATCCGCGATGTAATACCTTTTCCAAGAACACCAAAGAGTGCTGCTTTTTAGCAAAAAAAATATACCTATACAGAACCGCCGAACATTTTTTACGTTTGGCGGTTCTCTTTTAAGAGATAAGCTATTCCATACCTGTCCCTAAACAAGTTGGTCATCAGGGTGAACAAGGATGCTTTTGGTGCACAATTAAATATACGATCATGTTGATAAAGATATACGAAGATAATCCAAACCCCAAAGCTATACAGCAGGCCGTCGAGGTGCTGCAAAAGGGAGGCGTCATCATCTACCCTACCGACACCGTTTATGGTATTGGCTGCGATATTACCAATCAAAAGGCAATCGAACGTGTATGCCAAATCCGTGGTTTGCGTCCGGATAAGTCCAACTTGTCCTTTATCTGTTACGACCTAACGGATATCTCCAATTACACGAAACCCTTCGATACGGCCGTATTCCGGGTCTTGAAGAAGGCGCTACCGGGCCCCTTCACCTTTATTTTCAACGCCAGCGGGCAAGTGCCCAAACTACTGAGCTCTAAAAAGAAAACCGTAGGTATCCGTGTTCCCGATAATAACATCGTGCGGGAGATTGTGAAAGAATTGGGGCGTCCAATTGTGACCTCATCTATCCATGACGAAGACGATATCATCGAATATTCGACTGACCCGGAATTGATCTACGAGAAATACCAAGATCTTGTGGATATCGTTATCGACGGCGGATATGGTGGAAATGTGGCATCGACCGTCGTTGATCTCACCTCTGGTGAATTTGAAGTTATTCGGGAAGGAAAGGGAAATCTAGAGGAATATCTATAGACCCATCGTAACTTGCTCTTCGACCTTTCTTTTTAACGCTTGGTTAAAGGCTTCGAAACCTTTTTGCGTAGGTCCAAGAATCATTTTGCTAAACAGAGGCACCAACAGTCCATCAAAGTGCTCTCCTTGTATAAATTGAGTCGTTCCATTGGGTAATCGCTTCAATATAAAATAATGTTCCCCATCAAAAAGACCGGGCAAAAACAGTCTCCCCCTCCAACGCAATTCATTGTTTTCCACTAATCGAAGCACCTTGGGATACATGGTCATCTTCTTCCCATCGGGCTGCTGTAACAACACTGCCGTCGACTTTCCGTCTTCAAGCGTTGCAGACAAAAAACGGATTGTAGGGCTCCAATCCACGTAGGCTTTGAAATCGGAAAACACTTGCCATACCTGTTCGACGGTGGCGTTGATGTTAATTTGTTTCTCTATATCTATTTTTCGCATAGCACAAAAATAATACGGAACAAGAAGCTTTCGCTTGACAAAAATCAAGAAAACTACTTGGCGCGAATACGGCTCAGCGTTTCCGGGCTCATACCCAGCAAAGAAGCGATATATTGCAGCGGAACCTGATTGAAATGGTTAGGATACAGGGCGAAATAGCGGGTGTAGCGTTCCTCTGCAGATAGCGCAATAAAGTCGAAAATGCGACTTTCCATCACGGCAAAACACTTCGCAACAAATCTTTTTTCCAACATGTTCCACGCGGGCAGCTCCTTCTCAAATTGCAGGTAGTCAGCATAGGAAAGTGTCCATAGTGTCGTATCCGACAGCGCTCGGATATTCCAGCGAGCCGGCTCTCGAAACATAAAGGAAGAGATATCCGTTAGAAAGTGTCCTGTATCTCCGATCCATTGTGTAACCTCTTTCTTTTCGGTTTCGGCAAAAACACGAACCAAACCGGAAGTAATAAAACTAAATTTGTTGCAACGCTCTCCTGTTTGCAGGAAGTAAGCATTTTTAGGAAGTAATTCGGGAGAAAACTTACTGGAAAATGCCTGCGCCTCTGTTTCACTGATGTCGAACATCATACTAAAAGCGCGAGTAAGCTGTATCACTAGAGAATAATAAACTCTTCTACCACCACATGCCCCACATATTCATTAACACGCCCTATAATCTGTCGACGCATCATAGCGAGTTCATTCTTAATAACCGCTGACTCGACTCTGACAAAGAGTTTCTTGTTATGTATGTAGATTTTTTGTGTACGGTTGGCTATGGCACTTCCAATAATCTCGGGCCAAGCAGTAACGATTGATGATTCATCAAATTTAGAACGTAAGCGATACACGTCGATCCATTTTTCAACGGCTTCCTTAATTCCAATATCGTCTTTCGTTGGAATTTCATCAAATTTCTTCTTATACATCAACCGTACCTCCTTTGACCTCAAAAATACGAATTGGCTTTTCTATTTCATCGAAAATTTGTTTTATTCTTTCCCCATTTGTATCCGTCAGGAAAATCTGCCCAAATTCATCTTCAGAAACCAATTGCATAAGCTTGCGGGTCCGGTACTCATCCAGTTTATCAAAAATATCGTCGAGAAGCAGCAGCGGCTTATATTGTTTACATGTCCGTAAGAAGCTGTACTGCGCAAGTTTCAAGGCTATAAGAAAAGACTTTTGTTGCCCTTGTGAACCGAACTTCTTCAAGACCATGCCATCATGTATGGTAAACAGGAGATCATCCTTATGTATGCCTTGCGTTGTGCGCTCCAGGGCGCGATCTCTATCGATGGATTGCCGCAATAGCGTCTCGAAATCCTGCCCCATCAATGGTGATTCGTATACCAAAGCAACCTGCTCCGCATCGGTGCTCAAGAAAGCATAATACCGTTCGAATTCCGGTAAAAAGCGCGCCATAAACTGCTTGCGCCGAGAGAAAATACGTTCACCGGCTTCCACCAATTGTAGGTTAAGCACTTCCAAAAGTCCGACATCAAAAATGCCTTTCTCTCGGATTTGCTTCAACAGTGTATTGCGTTGCAATAGAATCTTATTGTAATGAATAAGTATATCCAGATATTGATTATCGGTTTGGGAGATAACGTTATCCATAAATTTCCGTCGCTCTTCACTACCTTCCGTGACAATACTCGTATCACTAGGAGAGATCATTACCAATGGAAATTGTCCGATGTGATCCGCTAAACGTGGATAATCTTTTTTATTCTTCTTAAACTGCTTTTTTTGATTTTTTTTTAGGCTACAGGATATGGTGTCCGATGCATAGTCTTTGTCAAATTCTCCCTGCACCATAAACCAGTCTTCCCCCTTTTTGATATGTTGGGAATCAATAGGATTGAAATAAGATTTACATAGGGCAAGGTAATGTATGGCATCGAGTAAGTTCGTTTTTCCCGCACCATTGGGACCAGCAAACGCATTTACATGCGCCAAAAAATCCAAGGAAGTTTCCGTGTAATTCTTAAAATTTAAGACAGAGAGTTGCTTTAGCCACATGTATGAAGGAAAATCCAAAAATAAAAATTTAATAAGGAAGGGGCAAACAATGTTTGCCGCATTCACGCTATTATTTTATTTCTTCAAAATCCACGAATTCGCCGGCCGTCTGTGTACCTTTTCGCTGTTTGGCTTCTTCTGTTGGGACGTAATCCACACGAATTTCACCATTGTGTCGCCCGTTTCGTTCTTCCTGTTGCTTAAACTGATCAAAAGGATTACCTTGCTGGTATTGATAGCGCCCCTGCCCTGCGGCCTGTTGAGCCTGCTGCGCAGCCTTCCCCATGAGACGTTCCGAGAGCTTCCGCAATGCAATAGGCATCAACAGTCTAAATAGGAACTTCACTCCGTAGAAAACCAAGAAAAATATAAGGATAAACTTTAATAAAAATTCCATGTGCTAAACTATTTGATCAAATTTACTAAAAATCTAGAAACCCTTTCGTCAACAAAATGTCAGCATGAATGATGTTAACAGATTTTAACGTGGAAGATCTTGCTCAAACGCTACCGTTACGGGCCAAATGATTTTACGAAATTCCTTTCTCTCCTTTTAGTCTTTGCTGCGCTAATTCCACGGCGCGCACGAATTCCTCCGCTTTATGTGAACCAATTATATAGATCAGTCCTTCTTTATCCGTCAACCAAACGGCATCTTTCCCTCCCGAATAAAAGCGTATCTTCCCGTTTTTATGCAGATTGTAAACGGGGTTATTGAAAATGAATAAGCTGTAAGGTTTTCGTTCTACCTTAACAATGTTATACAAATCGATCTTCACCAAACGAGAAGACCACAGCCCACTAATTATTAGGAACTTCCCTCCAACAACCGTCTTGTAATGCACCATATAGATCATAATGATTGACACCACGATAATACTCACGCCTACGATAAAGAACAGCTGACTCGAAGCCAAGTGTTGCAGATTCAGGTAATAGGCAATAAAACAAAATAATACCAAGATCATCCGTACACTTAACCAGGTCGCATCACGTCCTAGATATTGCTTTTCCTGAAATAGATATTGTCCATCCATAGCCATTATTTGTAAACCAAAGTAAACACTTTTTTTGTACTTTCCGTTATCCGATAACGATTATCCAGTCTATGGCCTACCACCCAAATGATATCACCGTTGCCATTAAGCAAGATTGGAATCTGTTCTTTCGCAAATCGAGAGATCTTTTTTTGAACAAAGTAATCGCTAAGTTTTTGCTTGCCCTTCATACCCAAGGGATAAAACACGTCGCCTTGCTTCCAATAGCGTAACGTTAAGGGAAAAACCAATTTTCCATAATCCATCTTAGCCCGATCGGCACGCGGATCTATACTTTTGTCGGTCTCTAGCGACGTTTGAAAGCAATGTGATGCAAAAGACACCTCACTATAATCCTCATACAACAAAATGGGATCCTCACTTGCTGCTGCAGATATGATGGGCCGCAACAACAACAAGCGCCGGTCGAGAAGCAATTCGTGCGTTCCCGAATAGAAGCGTCTGCCCGGTTCGCCATCCCAAGCGCGCTGCAGATCGCCTAGTACCTCCTTCGAAAAACCATAGGGATTAAAAAGTTCGTAAAGCAATCCTGTATTGCTTAGATACTGTTCCAATTCCTCGCGTTCTATTTCAACAAAATCCCCCTTTTGCCGAAAAAGAGCATCACGAATCGGCGAGATGAAGGATTGCAACAGCGTGTATGTCTCACTAAAGTTCGCTATGTTTTCCAGCATCACCGCATCAAAATCAGGATTGACCTCCCTGAGCTTAGGCAACACCTCAATACGAATCTTGTTTCGTGCATATTTGGTGGAGAAATTCGATTGGTCATCCCGAAACGGGATATCCCAGGCTGTCACATGTTTAGTTATCTGTTCAGCGCTAAGAAATAGCAGTGGACGAATCAAGAGCCCTTGCTTTAGTAGAATTCCGCGTAGGCCCCGCAAGCCTGTTCCTCTGCTCATATTGATAAGCGTCGTTTCGATATGATCTTGCTGATGCTGCGCAATAGCAATCCATTGGGCATTTTCTTGCTGTCGTAATGCTTCGAACCAAGCGTAGCGCAGATCTCGTGCAGCCATCTGTATAGATATCCCCTTTTCTTCCGCATAGGCTTCAGTATCGAACCGATGCACAAAGCAAGGCACCGTATATTGTGCCGCAAACTGCCGTACCAATGCCTCATCGGCATCCGAGTCGGCACCTCGCAAACTAAAGTTACAATGTGCCAAGCGACAGTCGTATCCCAGCTGTATGAAAAGATAAGCCATCAGCATCGAATCACGCCCGCCACTAACGGCCAAAATGATTCGATCATTTTCGGCAATAGCCAAGCTTTCCTGTAGGTATTTCTGAAATTGGCGAAGCAAATCCATAGACCAAAGTTAAGACAATATTCTATCCAAAAGTATTTGGCAGGAAAAATTGTGCTTTAACATTTTTTTGCTTTTTTATTAGCTATTTTTGCGCTCGTGAAACAGTACTTCATTATCGTCTTCTGCTTATGCTACGCATTCGTTTCGTTTGCGCAACAAGTCCCATCTGGTCGCAACGGACAGGGTGAAGATCGGTTGAATTTGGTAAGTTCACGGAATGCCGTTTTCAACGCCAAAACCGGATATTCCACCTATTATAACGGTGTTTTTGAACATAAGGGTAGCACGTTATCGGCCGATAGCAGCATCATGTATGAGGATGAGCTGAAACAGCAATTTTTTGAAGCCTTTGGGAATGTCGTGATCACGCAACCATCGGGCACGGTTATCTATGCGGACAAGCTTCATTATGATGCTACACCACAGATTGCGACCTTAACGAATAATGTGCGTATGGTGGATGCCAACTCGGTTTTAACGACGAATTTTCTGGTCTATAAAATGAGGAGTAAAGTGGGCACCTACACCGGTGGTGGACGTATCATATCAAAGGGCGATACCATCACTTCCAAAAATGCCTATTACTTTGAGGATACGCAAGATGCTTACTTCCGAAATAAGGTTGTGGTACGCACTCCCAATGTCAAGATTTATACAGACACCATGCGCTATAACTCGGCACAGCGCATGACTCACTTCTTCGGCCCCACCAATATCAAAGGTAATAAAGGTGAAAATTTGTATACCGAAAAAGGCAACTACAACACAGAAACCGGCGTGGCCAACTTTTCAAAAAACAACCTGTATACCGAAGGGACCCGCTTTCTGAAAGGCGATAGCTTGCACTACGATCGCAGTACTGGCTATGGAAAGGCCTTTCGCAATGTCGTGTTTGTAGATACCACGGATAAATTCTATGCTTATGGAGGCTACGGCCTGTACAATCAAGCCGATGAGTCCATCACGATGACAGACAAACCGCTGATCACGATGGTTGTCAATAACGACTCGACCAAGACGGTGGCAACAGATAGCACAGCGGTGGTTGACGACAGCGCCACTGGAAAAAGAAATAAGGGCAAAAATAAGCCTGATAAGAAGATAGAAGTAGACGAGCGGGTTGATGCAGAAAAAGAACCTATCATCCTGCAATCCGACTCGACTATGATCGCTACGCCGGTCAAGGAAGCCCCGAAGGTAGATTCTGTTTACATGACAGCTGACACCCTGTTTTCAAGGATGATCTTGTTGAAAGACTACAAGGCCTTGGATTTTAAGCTAGACCGCAGTGGTGGCGAATTGGATGTGGAAGAAGATGTCGATTATGGCGATGACGATCTAGGCATCGGTGAAGAAACCGAAGGCGATGCACTGACTTTGCAGGATTCACTGGGCGTCGATAGCCTAGGTATAGACAGTCTGGGCGTAGACAGCGTCCTGACTAAAGTTCCGGAAAAGGCTGTTTCAAAACAAATACAAAAGCCCGCTGAGATCAAGAAACCTATAGCAAAGCAACCGAACAGGAGCGCAGTTCCTCAGAAAAATGAAAAGACCGAAATTGCGAAGACATTGCAGCAAGATTCCGTTATCCGGCAACGTGCGATTGTTCCGCGGGAGGCGGAAGCCGACAGCTTGATAACCCAAGCGCTGGAAGTTGCTCAAAAACCTGACACGGCATTTAAAGACACCAGCAATCAAGCCTACCTCGATACAGCACGTACGCGAATCGTCAAGGCCTACTACAACGTCCGCATGTTCAAATCAGATCTCCAAGCTGTTGCGGATTCTGTGTATTATGGGATGGCCGATTCCATGTTCCGCTTTATGGGGCGACCAATGATCTGGTCGGACGGTTCGCAGATTTCGTCGGATACCATCTTTATGCAGATTAAGCAGCAGAAGATGGATAATGCCCTATTGATCAATAATGCATTTATGGTCAACGCGGTACTTGATTCCATTAAGTATAACCAACTAAAAGGACGCAAGATCACCGCCTTTTTTGCAAATAATGCTATGGATAGGCTTTACGTAGATGGCAATGCAGAGAATCTGGTATTCTCTTCCAATGACAAAACGAACACCATCAGTGAAATGTTCCACGATCGCGGGGCGCGTATCAAGATTAAGATGGAAGGCAAAAAGATTATTGACTATACCACGATTCGGAAAGTAGATCAGAAAGTATACCCTTTCAGACTAGTGACTCAGGAGAATGAGACCTTGCCCGGCTTTATTTGGCGCCCGCAAGATCGTCCGAAATCCAAACAGGATATGATGGATAGAAAACGGGAACTACCCAAAGAAGGAGCAACGAATGAAGGTGAAGAAAACAGTAAGACACCTGAAAATCAAGAAAAAGGCGCGCAAAAGGAGGATGACTTACCGCCTAAGCCGACAGTTCCAAACAAAGTGACGCCTAATGTCGGTGTTAAACCCGGTGCCGCCGCTGCAAAACCTTCTACTGCCCTCCCCGAAAAAATGGTAGCTCCGCTGCGTTAGTTCGCGAAACACCATCTCGCCTATTCACGGTTAGCGTATCCCTAAACGATCCTCTATTTACGCAGTAAGAAATCGGCAAGTTTGCCTACAGCAATTGCACGATGACTAATGGCATTCTTCTCTTCGGGCGTCATCTCGGCAAATGTCTTGTCATAACCGTTGGGAATGAAAATGGGGTCGTAGCCAAAGCCCTCTACGCCGCGACGTTCCGGCACAATGGTTCCTTCAATAGCTCCATCAAAGAAATGTTGCTGTTCATTAAGGTACAGCGAGATCACCGTCCTAAATCGAGCAGTTCGATTTTCGTTCGCTCCTAATCGTTCCAAAACAAGGTCAATATTCTTTTCCATATCCCGGCTTCCCGAATAGCGAGCAGAATATACACCTGGCTCTTTATCGAGCGCATCGATTTCCAATCCGGAATCGTCCCCGAAACAATAAAGCCCATATTTGTTCACCAAATAATCGGTCTTCTGTTGTGCGTTCTCTTCAAAAGTAACTCCAGTCTCCGGGATATCATCGTGACAGTCAATGTCAGCCAAGGACTTGATAATAAATTTATCACCTACGATAGCCTGTACCTCGGTTAGTTTATGAGCGTTGTTTGTAGCAAATACAAGTTCGAGCATTTTGAAAATTTAAAAGTAAAAATTAAAAAGGCAAAAAGGTGTCGCAACCAAAATTAATGAGTAGGTACGATCATCTGAATACTATTTCCTACGTATTATTTAGGTGCCGATAAACGTTTTGAACTCTCCCCAAAAGAGTTTCTTCTTCTCTACATCGGCGAACATTTCTTCGAAGCTAAAGGTATTGAATACGGTAGCCACACGTCCTTTCATATAGGAATTATGTCCAATATCAGGCAGCTTCAGCGAAGCAGGTTCGACGCCCAGCAAGGTAATTTTCTTGGGCTCGAAGAAGGACATGATGCGTTTAAAATCGTTGGGGTTGTGTTCATTGGCCAAGTTCACCACCGCTACATTGGAAAGCGTCAATTTCAAGGCTCCGATGGTTTTCACGAAAGCTTCTTCTGCCTGCGGCGAAAAATAGGGAAAAGCAGGATAACGGAGAATAAATAGGATACCCGTGGATTTGTCACCGCGATAGACAAATTCTTCTACGGCAGATTCCTGCGCTACCGGGAGCTCTTTTGCTGCGACAGCTTCATAGTCCGTAGCGCCATGTATGAAGATCGTTTCCGACATCAAAGCCTGCAAAGCGGCGGGATTATGCGTGACCAAATTATTCATTGCTAGCGATCATGTTAACGAAAAAGGAGCAAGCACAAGGCCTACTGCCCAGCCCTGCTCCTTCTCAACTTATATTTTCCGATTATTAATGTCCTAAAATGTAGGAGAAAATCAATGGCGCAACAATCGTCGCATCAGATTCCACCACAAATTTCGGTGTATCAATATCTAATTTACCCCAAGTAATCTTTTCGTTTGGCACAGCGCCCGAATAGGAACCATATGAGGTCGTTGAATCTGAGATCTGACAGAAATAAGCCCAAAAAGGAACATCTTCCCACTCCAAATCTTGGTACATCATCGGTACAACACAAATAGGGAAATCGCCGGAAATACCACCAGCAATCTGGAAGAACCCAACGCCTTTACCCCCAGAGTTCTCGCGATACCATTCGCTCAAGTAAATCATATACTCAATCCCGGATTTTACCGTGCTCGCTTGCAGCTTACCTTTGATAACATTCGCCGCGAAGATATTTCCGGTCGTAGAATCTTCCCATCCCGGACATACTATTGGCAAATTCTTTTCTGCTGCCGCAACGATCCAAGAATTCTTCGGATCGATCTCATAATATTGCTCCAAGATACCTGAATTCACCACTTGATATAAAAACTCATGTGGAAAATAGCGCTCGCCTTTTTCTTCGGCAGCATGCCACACATCTTCCAAGTGCTTCTGTAAACGACGGAATGCCTCTTCCTCTGGAATACAGGTATCTGTTACGCGGTTGTAGTGTTGGTCAAGCAATTCGCGCTCTTGTTCTGGTGTAAGGTCGCGGTAGTTAGGCACACGTTTGTAGTGTGAATGAGCCACCAAGTTCATGACATCTTCTTCCAAGTTTGCGCCTGTACACGATATAAATTGTACCTTATCCTGACGGATCATCTCTGCCAAGGAAATCCCCAGCTCTGCTGTACTCATTGCACCGCCTAAAGAAATCAACATCTTTCCACCATCTAAGAGGTGAGCTTCGTAGCCTTTCGCTGCGTCAACCAATGCTGCGGCATTGAAATGCAGGTAGTTTTTCTCCAAAAATTGAGAAATAGGACCTTTTTGTGTACTCATAGTTTTTAATTTTCTATTCTTTCACAAAGGTACATAAACCGCTCGACTTGCCCGAAGTTGTTTTGCATTTACTTCCTTTTCAACAAGCGCCTAAAAACGGACCAAAAGAAAACCAGAATAATCAATAATATCGTGAGGATCACAACTTCTTGCGTACCTATCCCCCATGCTATTGTATGCATCATAACCATACCGATTAAACTATCCACTGCTCACAGCGCTCCAAGAATCCAGCTTCTATATCCGCACCAATACCTATGTCGTCTGTCACCGAAACGTGATAACCATTGAATTGTGCGCCTCCAACGACTGGATCTTCTAAATGCCCCAGCATACAGGTGTCCAGATCATAAAATTTCACGTTGCTCGTCGCATAGGCAAAGTGTATCTTCGCTGCCAACGCCAATCGCGACTCCAGCATGCCACCTATCATGCAGGGCACCTCATATTCCGCCGCCACATGTTGCACCTGCATCGCCTCCACAATACCTCCAGACTTGGAAAACTTGATATTGATGTAATCGCAGGCATCGTTACGGCATAGCCTATCGGCGTCCTGTTGGCTGTAAACGGATTCATCCGCCATGATGGGGATAATTGTTTGACTACGCAGTTCCGGTAGCAGATGATCATTGTATGTCCGCATCGGTTGTTCGCAAAATTGAATCTTGAATGGCTCCATACCATTCAGCGCTTCCACAGCTTCTTCGAAAGACCATCCTTGGTTAGCATCAATCCGTAAAGGAATATCGAAGCCTACGGCACGACGTATCGCACGTATGCGTTCTACATCATCTTTCGGCTTTTTGCCCAACTTCACCTTCAATACAGCCGCTCCGGCCGACTTGAACTGCTCGGCCTTCTGCGCCATAACTTCGGGCTCGCCCAAACCAATAGTGATATCTGTCGTGATCTCCTTGCGCTGCCCGCCTAAAAATTTATACAAAGGCAAGCCGGCTTCCTTCGCCGCAAGATCATGTAGAGCCATATCAAAGGCAGACTTTATTGTTGTGTTTCCAGCCACAAAAAGATGCAATTCGGCCATCCTATCGTTTATCGCCAATGGATTTTTACCTTTCCAAAGGCGCGCAAAATCACGGGCCAGCACCAAGCAGGTGTCCTGCGTTTCCCCAACAATCATTGGGAAAGCAGAGCATTCGCCTACACCGTAGAGACCGCTGTCCGTATGGATACGAATAAATGTATTTTGTGCATAGTCCATAATGCCCGTAGCGATAGCAAAAGGTTCCATGGGAATGCTCAATCGATAGATAGCTATAGAAGTAATGATCATTTGGCCTTAAAAGTTAGATATGATGAATAAAGCTATAAAATTTATTTTAGTTTCTACAGGAATTCCCAATTTCCGTAACCTCCGTACGAAAAAACAGCAAACATACTACACGAAATACGCTTGACACCTATTTTTTTTAACCAAGTACAACTATTTCAATCGGCCAAAACCATCAAATCCCAAATAAAAACAATAAATTAGCTCTGATCATTAACTTACAACATCTATGAAATATTACTTGCTTGCGCTGGTCATCAGCCAGTTTGCCTGGCTCACACCGAAGGCCCAAGAGAAGCCTACGCCATTAACTTGGCAGGATATCCCCGACTGGCGATACAACCGCACGAACGATGCTACGCCGAGCCCTGATGGTAAATGGCTGGCTTATATCTCCGGGCCTACGCAGGGCGACCTGACCTTAAACCTAAAAAGCACAACCAATAGCCAAATATATCAATATCCTATTGGCGGACAGAACAGTCCGATCGTATTTAATGAACACAGCAGCTACCTCGCTTTTTATCAATCGGCAGATTACAAAACGATAAAAGGTAACCAGAAAGCGAAAAAGCCAAGTCGCAGAAAACTGCAGCTGATTGCATTAAAAGATACCGCGTCCACCATCTTCGAAAACGTACAAAAGTTTGATTTTGCCAATGAGCATGGCGGCTGGATTGCCTTGCGTTTTGAATCGATCGTGCCCACACCAAAGAATGACACAACGGGAAGAGGAAGCGATCTTTTACTTTACAACCTAGAAAACAAGCAGAAGTTCAATATCGGCAGTGTACACGATTATGCCTTTAATAAAAGCGGCACCTTACTCGCCTATAGCGTGGATGCTGCCGGCCAAAACGGGAATGGTGTATTCCTTCTCAACCTAGCAAATGGATTGACAACACTCCTACAAAACGACGCTGCAACCTTCTCCAAGATCAATTGGAACAAAGAAGGGACTGCATTCTCCTTATTGAAATCTAAAAAAGATAAAGCTTACAAGACAGCAGTGTACAGCTTGATCGGCGTAAAAAATGTGCTTGCGAAGAATCCGGAGGTGCATAGCTACACCGGGCTACAGGAACATCAGATCACCGCCGGATATGGCATCAGCGAGAACAGTGTTCCCTATTGGAGCAAAGACCTGGGTCGTATTTTCTTTGGCATTGCCAAAATCGAAAAGACGAAAGTGGAGGCAGAAAAGACACAGGACGCAAAGGTGGATAGCCTCGCGCAAAAAGTGAAATCCGATAGCTTAGCCGACAGCGCGCAGCGCATCACCGATTCTACAACGGTTAAGTTGGCTGCTAAAGCTCCACAAAAGCCTGCTACGAATAAAAAGGACTTAGAAAAGCCTGATATGACGATTTGGAACTGGCAAGATAAACGTCTGCAGTCATCGCAGCGCACGCAATTGGAGCGGGACAAGAAATTCAACATCATGAGCGTTTGGGAGGTAAACTCGAACAAATTCGTATCGCTTGCCGATAGCAACCTCCGCTCCATCAGCTTGGCTCCAAACCAAAAAATTGGTTACGGTCTGGATTTCTCTCCTTACGAATTTACGTCCAACTTGGATGGACAACGCTTTGCTGATGTCTACATTGTCGATATCGCCTCTGGCGAACGTGAGCTTGCCATCGAGAAACTATACCTCAACGCCAGCTTCAGCAGTAGCTTTTCGCCCAATTCAACCCATTTGTTGTACTACAATGACGGCGATTATTATGTACTGGATGTGAAGACATTAACGAAGACCAATATTACCAAAAACATCCCGACATCGTTCATCAGCGTTACTGACGACCACAATGTTTCCAAACCAGCGACGGGCACCTACGGCTGGACGCATGATGGTCGCTTTGTGCTATTGAAAGACAACTACGATCTCTGGAAGGTCTCTTTCGACGGAAAGTCACATAAACAGCTAACCGATAACTGGAAAAGCAAAAAACTGTTGACCACATCGTACAACAACATTTACCCCGACGATGAGGAGATCGACCTCGCAAAAGACCAATATTTTGGCGTAATCGATGATAACAGTAAGCAAACAGGTATTGCTTTGCTACCGGCAAAAAGCGATAAGATGCAGATCCTGACCTTAGAGGACGCCTACATTAGTCCGTTAAACAAGGTAAAACATGCATCATCTTTCTTTTATAGCCGCCAAACGCCTACCGTTTCGCCCGAGCTTTACATGTCTACCGACAAGACATTAAAATCACCGATTAAGCTTGTTGCAGATAGTGCCAAACAGCTACTTTCGGCGGGGAGCAAACTTATCTCGTATGTAAGCGATCATGGCGATACACTGCAAGCGGTTTTATATTTGCCAGCAAACTATGTCGAAGGCCAGCCCTACCCGACCATCACCTACATCTACGAGCGCCTGACGAACGGCAAGAACAGCTATTCGCTCCCAGCATATCCCGGTGGCGGCTTTAACCGCGCCATGTACACCAGCAATGGTTACGCCGTGCTGATGCCCGACATCAAGTACAAGCTAAACGATCCCGGCATGTCTGCGGTGGCCTGTGTGGTGCCGGCCGTAAAGGCAGCGGTGGCGACAGGTATTGTCGACGAAAAAAATGTAGCGATCCATGGTCACTCTTGGGGCGGCTATCAGACATCGTTTCTGATCACCCAAACGAACATCTTTAAGGCTGCGGTTGCCGGTGCGCCATTAACCAATATGATTTCCATGTATTCCCTGATCTACTGGAACTCGGGCTCTTCGAATCAAAGTATATTCGAATCGAGCCAAGGACGCCTAACTACAGGCTACTGGGACAACTGGGATGCTTACGCGCGTAACTCGCCCATCTTCCATATCAAAAACGTGCAAACACCGTTGATCATTATGCACAACGATAAAGATGGCGCTGTAGACTACACACAGGGAATCGAGTACTTTAACGGTCTGCGCCGTCTCAACAAACCGGTAGTCATGTTGACCTACAACGGCGAAAACCACGGCCTAGCCAAAGAAGTAAACCAAAAGGATTATGCCGTGCGCATGATGGAGTACTTTGACCATTACCTCAAAGGTAAAAAGGCTCCGGAATGGTGGTCAAAAGGTATTGACTTTATGGCACTTCCGAAACATTTGGAAGATCGCGCTTTTGAGGTCTCTTTTCCTACAAATTAAAGTTCTGTATAACATTCGGATTTGCCAGCACAATAGGCAAATCCGAATATCTAATACCATTTTAAGCTTTTTACATCAGCGTATTAACGCAGCACAGTAATCGGCCATACTTTCGTAATAAGAGCTTTCTACTCTCTTCAATAGCATACCGTATTGATCCGTGAATACAAGTAGAGGGTCTCCTCGGAAATTATATTTAACACGCATAAAATCCACGTACGTCCAATCCACGAAGAACTCGGGCCAAGAAGATCTGTGATATTGCAAAGTCGCTTTCCAATTGAAAAAATCTTTGATCATCGTGATGTAAGAAAATGTAACGCGCTCGTTACCAATGCAAACGTCATGTAAACTATCGGTATTAATATGTCTATTAAGCAGGGGAGAAATGTCCGATGTAGGAAATGCAATAATATTAAGCACTGTTCTCTTATCGGCATTTTGAATCAACCCCACCCGCAAATCAGCAAGTGAAAGACTACTAGGATGCATATCCGCGTAAAGGAAGGAGGATAAGATATTACCATAGAAGCTTTGCTTGGCATCATTTGAAAATTTATCGAATAAATCTTTGAGATCTACCAAACCAAAATCAGCTCTGTGCCTAAGCAAACAGGCCACCAAAAATTTGGAATTGGCATTTTGTGCGATGACTTTTTCATAGTCTTGCAATCGCTGGACGTATGAATCTCGTTTGCTCAGGTCAAATTTATAGTACTGCTGCACTAACGCATTTTCATAACCATCGGCACTAACCCTTGCTAAATATCCGCTATTAGCGCCTTTCTCTTCCGGGTCTTGAAATTCTTCAAGCAGTGTAACGTCGTCTTCGATAAAAAACCAAGTGTGAAAAACCTTTCTTGTCTCCCCTATCGGAAAATTGAGCAGCGCAGCTGCATTTCTTTCCTTGTCAAAATAGCGAATGGCCATGACCCTACTTCATATTTTATTTTTTCTTATTAGCAAATCGAAACTACCGGCTACAAGTACAGCAGAATCCACAATACTAGTTGAGTTTTGATCAATAATATATAAAGTCTGATCGGGCATAGACAGGCCTCGGCCAGCAATCTTGTAGTTTTCCTGCGGATCTTTTTTAGCGTTCGTAGTCCATATCGTCAACCAAACAACAATCGATAATAACAGGGAAATACTCCAATACAGCACTCTCACTCGTTTAAAACGAAATTATCTCATAACGCAATCTATATGTTTACTATATCCTCTATGCCTTACGGATGAGGATATGATGGCTAAAATTATTCAGTTTTCACGATCATCGCAAGATTTTCGAAGAGCTTTATCCGTTATCCACCAGGCATATGTTTCAATCAAAACTTGAATCGTATCGACAGCAAAAACTGACGTGGCCGAAGCTCAAAGTAGCTTTGCACCAGCTCAAAATTGGTCGACAATTGCTGCACGTAATTATTGTTATTTAAAAGATTATTGCCCATGAGCTCTAGGTCGGTTTTCCATTTTTGTACACGAAAACGATAGGTAGCATCTAAAAAAAACTGATCGGTTTGGCCAGGAATATTGTTTCCATAATAGGCATTTTGAAAAAAAAACGTATGCTTTTTTCCCGGATAGAAGGCGAGGTTAAAATAATGGTTGTTATACAGCACCTTATTCTGCATCCCCTCGGCAAGCGTAGTAATGCGCTGATTAAAATCCACTTTATAATCGGCTGTCACGAAGCTGGACCAATTGTTAATAAGCTCCAACCTGAACCCGTAATTTATGCTCTTTTGTCTAGCCATCAACTCATTTAACAAATAATCCGCGGTGAACACTTCTACTATGCCATTTAGCTTAGCCACCATTTTCGCCTTCACAAAAAAACGCGAAATGCCAGCCGAAAGCGAATGGCTATCGTTAGCACTATGTCGATCCGCGATTTCTGTCGTCGTACGACTTAGTTCATCCAGCTGGGTTTTAAAAATATAATCGTTAAAACCAGCAGCGTAGCTATAAGTTACGTTTGCAAAATTTGCTTTGAGTGTATTTTTATATCGATAAGAGATTGCACTTCTTACATTTTTTGTCCCTAACAAACGTGTTTCGTAGCGTTGCATGCTACGGTATTGGCTGATGATATAGCCATTATAAAAATTATCCATCCCAGCAAATTCATTCCCACCAGAGAGCGATAGTCCCCATTCATTATTTCCGCTGGACAAATAGGTTAAAGTAGCAGCAGGCATTAACGTGCTACGAAAAGTTCTATTCATTAATTCTTCGCCCTGTTGGTCGATGTTGTAATAGTTTAAACTGTAGGGTGTGTTCAGCAGGAATTTCCACTTAATGCTTTCCCAAGCGATGCCTAGGCGCATCCCAAGCTGTAACAGAGAGTTGCGCATAGCATTCACATACTCGCCGACAACTAGCGTTTCCCGTCCATTGTCTTGCAGCGTGATGTAAGTATCTAATATCTTTCGATCGTAATTGAGCGAAAAATCTGGTGAAAACCGCCATTTCCCAAAGCCTCGTGTAAATCCCATCCCATTCTTCCACTGCAGGCTACCGTACTGTACCTGTTGCCCCAGCGATGCAAAGTTGACTCCATCATTTAACGTTTCTGCGAATTGCCCAGGCGAAACGATCAAACGCTGCGGCGTATTATGCCACGCTATCAACGATCGAATATTGACCAATTGTTTACCGATGAAGCGTGCCATGGCTAAGGAATTCATCAGTGTCTCATCTGTGTAAGCTCGCCGTTGCAGAATCGGGTTTTCTCCATTGAACAACACGTTACCTAGATCATTGTTCCAACGCTTATGATATTTTGTGGAATTTCTCAAGTAAACATTCTTTTCGTTTTTCTCTAATAGCAAGCCTGCATCAAAAACATTTATCCTATATCTATTATCGATCGCTTCAGTGTTCAATATTGTCTTGTCGGATGTAAAATATTGTGTAGACGTGAACCCACGCCTAAAACGCATATCGTCATAGTAGGACACACTGCCTTTTAATTCCATCCCGTTCTTCAATTTCTTCAAGGTGTTTGTACTCCACAAAAACAGCTTATTATCATTCCACTTTCTTTCATCAAAACCTGGTGTATTGACTTGACGCAGAAAAATATAAGAGGGCGCGTCTTCCACTTCAAACTGCGCATTAAAGAATGAACCTCCGGTGTAGAAAGCACGCAGGTCTTTCGACGCATCGTAGCCAATATTATTTGACTGAAAAGAACTAAGCATTTGAAAAGTTTTCCCAAAAACCATCGGCGTCAGATTAACATCCCACAGTGCCGGCATTGCGCCAACGCCTACTTTCCCAGCGCCGGTCGTGGTAAACTTCTTCAACTCCAAATTGAGGGAGGCCCGATCGGAAAAGACTAAGGAATCTAAAATTTTTATCGGCTGATCATTTTCCACGACTTGCACCTTTTTGACCGCATCTGCCGGCAGATTATTGTTAATCATGGCATAGCGTCCCTCCATCAGGTCGAGGTTATTCACCATATACTTTTGAATAGGTTTTCCCTGATACAGGATCTGATCGCCTTGCATTTCAATCCCAGGAAGCTTCTTAATAATATCAGCAATAACCCTATCCTGTTTTGAGGCAAATGCATCGACATTGAAATTAACGGTATCCTTCCTCTTAAAAATAGGCAAATCTGATACCTTCACCTCCTCTATTTGTCGGAATTCCTGCCGCAATTCTACCGTATAACTAGCGGCTTTGTTGGCCACCAAGATGGACTTTTTTGCATAGCCCAAATGATTAAAATCCAACTCTAGGCTATCCACTTCAACAGCAGAAGAAACACGGAGGGTAAAAGCCCCCTGCTCATCGCTTCTCGAGAAACCCAAAATAGCCACTGTACCGGGCTTTTTGTAGGTAATACTGACATTTGCAATGCTTTTGTTATCTTGATCTAAAATCTTACCGGATATCAAATGCTGGCCGTAGCCAGTCATTGAACTTAACATTAGACAGCATAAGCAAAATATTAGTTCTTTTACCATAAGACAGCCTCATACTTCCTCCCAACTTAGGGGTACAATTCAATCCAATTATTATCTTTTTTCATTTTATTTTCGATACGAGTTTTTAGCATTTCATCAAATTCAGCTCCCGCGCTTTCCATCATAGGTATCATATTGTCTTGAAAGCTCTTTCTCATCTTAAAAAATTCAGATTTATCAGTTCGTTTAAAAATATATGTACTTTGAAAATTCATGAAGAGATGTCTTTTGTCTTCGAGCTTCTGAAAATTTACCATCTCGAAGTGCCAATAATTTTTGTCATCATGCACGCGAATGACCAGCCCAGGCAGGCCACTAAATTTGTATGGTCCATCATCGATAGGAATCGAAGGAGCGAAATAGGCGATCCAAGATCTTCCTGCATAATTGGCGTAGGCTATTTGACACATTAGGCCTCCAATATTGATAGTATCCGCGCTGAGTTGCCACGAGAATACCGATTTAGCTTCCTTGTATTCAAACAAAAGTGTTTTCCCATACATATCCCGCCCTATTACCTCGTCGAATACGGTTATCGTATCCATCGATTTAATAATTTTGTAGCGGTTTTTATCAACAGGCGACATGGGTACTCCACTGCGCTTCGGTAAAGAAGCATATTCTTTAGGATGAAAGTACGCTAAAGAGTCTGCCTCGACAAAATACTTCTCCTGAAACAACGATTCGCTCTCGTTGATAAACAGATACCAAATTGATTGTTGCACACTCCCTGAATCCAAGCTATCGGTCTGACAGGTCAACCTGTAAATCGCACGAGAATCAAAAATAGACTCATAACGCTGTGCCATTGTGTCAGCATGAATACTCAGCAAGAGGAAAAATAAAAGTTCTTTCATAAATCAAACTGCAACTCCACATGGTCGTACACTGACCACGTGGAGTTTTTAAACATTTAAATCGAACGTGATACTTTAACAGGGGTTACTACCATATTCTTCACAAACCTGTGTGCAATTTGCGTCTGGAGACACAATAACTACACAACTCTCGTTGCAAACACATGTAGTAGCTCCAGTAGTTCGTACCTGTCCCCCAAAAACATCCTTTAACTGTTCTCTACTCAATCTCTCCACCTCCTTGAGGTTAAGATTCTTTAATGAAATTTTCATATCGTTTATATTTACTTATGATGTTCATTCACTCCCGAACATGGTAGGAGGGCCTTTGACAGAGAGCCTTCTGTTTGCCCGATATCGTTTGCAACCGGCTCGGGCTTTTCTATAGAGCCTTTACAAAACATTCTTCAGCTCAGCTATCCGATAATTGTAGGACAATTTGCGGCCGTTAATAAAAATAGTCGGTGTAGCATGCACCTTCATTGATTCGCGCCAATCATGCATCGCTTTAATCATCTCTCCTTGCTTCACCAGCTCCCCTTTCATCGGATATTTACGTGAAAACAATTTTAATCTTTTTCCTTTGCGAGATGCCAATCATCCAATGCTTCTCGGATTTTTTGCTATTCAAACAACTTTTGCACCACCGACAGATCTGCCACAGTAGCTGTCCTATCATCATCGGCTTTACCGCTGCCCGTGAAAATAATCCGCAACCTAACGTTTGGATTTTGATCAACAACAGCCTCCGCGCTCCCAATCACAATACCCGAGCCATCCACCGGCACAGTGATTCTACCCCCCCTTTTCCAACAAGGTTTGAAAGATATCCGGATTGTATCATAAACGCCTCCCTTGTATTTCGAGATCACGACTCTTTTTTGCCTCCTTTATTATCGGTACTGCGAGATGCACCAAAAACAAAAAACCGAAGAAAAGAATCCCAAATGGGATGACAATTGACCAATGCATCTCTTCAAAGAGTATAGGGGATTGCTCCAGAAAATAGACCGAAACCAGAGCATTCAGCAACAGGATAGCCTGAACAAATAGACAAAGTGGACAAAAATGCCTTACTACACGCGACTGGTAATAAAGCGAGTACCCAACATATGGAAAAACAAGTAAGGATATAGCGGTTAACAGGTAATATCCTTCAGGCTGCGCTACAAAAAAGAACTGCGTAACGAAAAAGCTAGCAAAAAATGCAAATCCCAAAGCTGTCCAACTTATTCCAAGGAAAGAAGCTCCTGTCGAAGAAAGCACGGCATGGCAGTCGGCTTTCTTGCCCAAACCACCACAAACCTCTTTCAGAAAGGGATGGAACGCATCTACCTCATACCAGAGTAGCAAACTAGTAAGCAGCAGTCCAAACGACGAACACACCAAAAAAATGGGCGCGAGCCAATTTGCTTCAACTGGAGTGTTAAAGGAAGCAAAAAAAGCGAGAAATAAGAGGAAACAAAAGACATAGCAAGTGCCGTTGCGAAAATACAATCTTCGATTTTCTTCTTTTTTATTTTTTTCGTAATCAATTTCGTTTTGCTTACTGCTATCATCGAGAAGCAAAACAATCTCCTTGTCGATCTTACGAAATTCATTAGTCGATAGCCTTTCCATACGCTTGTACTCCGGATTCCAAAAGGTTACCTTATCGGTACTCACCTCTTTCACTACAGCTAGCGCCGGATGTGGCCAGTGTGACCGTTGCAACGCACATACAAATGGTGTTTCGAAATCCGTATATTGGTAATCACCCAATCTGACACCAATACTATCTATACCATAGCTCTTTAAGATATCTTGTACAGCGAGGAGGGAAAATGGTTCTACACGTACAGATGCCATTTTCGAGAGGTGCCATGTGGTATGTCTAACCCCTGCGTAAAGCAACACCTGCCGACACAATTGTATTATGTTAGTATCACGATCTATGTACCGCTGTTTGACCAGCTTCATCATACGCTTTGTTTATAATGCCGGTATAGTAAAAAAACCAACCTATTAGCTATTATTAACACGAATATAATTTAATATGCAATTAAAATTTAAAATATTTTAAAGCAATCGGTTGCTAAAAATGATTAAAATTGGTAACAATAATGGAAATACCAGCAAGAATAAAACACAAAAAAATAAATTCTCTACTGCTTGATTAACAAAAACAAAGAAACTCAGCAGACACAAAATTTGATTTATTCCAAAAGACATTCCCTTATCGATATAATTGTGCTTTGTAACAATCCATCGCACTCAATAAGTGAGACCTAAGTGTATCTCTGATAAATTCATAGCCGACGAGACACTACCCCGTTATTATCGCATTACTATTATTCGTTTATCACAGCTTGTTACAGAACGATGTTTCCTTGCTTAGAAAGATTTCAAACAAGAATACAATATCAACAAAAAAATGCCCTTTCTTTAGAAATAAACCAATAACGATCTATTTTTTTTATAAAATCAGTAATAAAATTAGTTTTTTATTCATATATTAGCAACCTAATATTTTGAGGAGAAAATGATAAACGAAAGATTACCGGAACAAGGGCTGTATAACCCCGACTTTGAGCACGATGCCTGTGGAGTAGGTTTTGTAGCGCACATCAAAGGTCAAAAGTCGCACCAGCAGGTCAAAGATGCGTTAACCATGTTGGAAAACATGGAGCATAGAGGTGCTTGTGGCTGTGATCCTGAGAGTGGTGATGGTGCTGGTATAATGATCCAGTTGCCGCATGAGTTTTTATGGGAGGAGTGTATTAATATCGGCATCCAACTGGAGGAGCCAGGATATTACGGCACAGGAATGGTATTCCTACCGAAGGAAGAAGAGCTCAATAGCATCTGTCGCGAGGCGATCATGGAGGCTACGGCAAGTCGAGGCATGAAGTTCTTGGGCTTCCGCGATGTTCCTGTAAGCCGCGATGGTATTGGTCCTACGGCCTTGAGCGCCGAGCCTGAAATCGTTCAGTTTTTTGTTTCCCGTCCTGATGGCGTCTCCACCACCGAGGACTTTGAACGCAAACTCTTCGTATTAAGACGTCTTATCATTCAACTTGTTAAACAACATCAAGAATATCCGCTGCCTTTATATATTGCATCGCTTTCTTGTAAAACTATCATATACAAAGGTCAATTAACAACCTACCAAGTAGGTACCTACTACGATGATTTGAAAGATCCTCGTGTCGTTTCCGCATTTGGCTTGGTGCACTCCAGGTTCTCCACTAATACGTTTCCATCTTGGTCGTTGGCCCAACCATTCCGCAATATCGCACACAATGGTGAGATCAACACCCTGACCGGAAACCTCAATTGGTTTTATGCGGGCGCGCGCGCGCTTTCTTCGCCTTATTTCAGCGAGGAAGAAATGCAAATCTTATTGCCTGTGGTAGACCGTGGTCAGTCAGATTCAGCATGCTTAGATAACGTCGTTGAGCTTCTGTTGCATAGTGGCAGAAGCCTTCCACATGTGATGCTGATGCTCGTTCCCGAGGCATGGGATGGCAATACACAAATGGATCCGCTAAAAAGAGCATTTTACGAATACCATGCAACCTTAATGGAACCATGGGACGGTCCTGCTGCATTATGTTTCACGGATGGAAAAACCATTGGGGCTACTTTGGATCGTAACGGACTACGTCCGCTACGCTTTGCGATCACCTCAGATGATCGCGTTGTCGTAGCATCAGAAGCCGGTGCTTTACCTATTCCGGAAAGTCTCATCATCAAAAAAGGACGCCAACAGCCCGGGAAAATTTTCGTGGTGGATATGGAGAAAGGTCAGATCCGCTCCGACGAAGAAGTGAAGGGCGAATTGATCCGTCAGCAGCCCTACAGCGAGTGGTTAGATAACTACAAGATCCGTATGGATGAATTGGAGGAGCCGCGTGTGACCTACACTTACCTCAAAAAAGAATCGGTATTCAAATACCAACAAGCCTTCGGCTACTCACGTGAAGACCTCGAAACGATATTAACCCCGATGGCGCTAACCGGCTACGAGCCGATTGGTTCTATGGGAACCGATGTGCCTTTGGCGATATTATCGGATCAACCGCAACACCTATCCAGCTACTTTAAGCAATTTTTTGCACAGGTAACCAACCCCCCGATCGATCCCATCCGGGAACGTTTAGTGATGAGCTTGGCTACCTTCATCGGTAATGCAGGCAACATCCTGATCGAGGATAAAAAATTCTGTCACTGTGTGACATTGGAGCATCCGATCTTGACATCGAGCGAATTGGAGAAACTACGTTCTATCGATACAGGTATTTTCCAGGCAAAAACCTTACAGCTTTATTTTCAAGCCGATGGCAAAGCGGGATCTCTAGAAGCCGGTTTGGAAAGATTGTGCCGGTATGCGGATGATGCTGTACGCGACGGTTTTGAAGTCATCATACTCTCCGACCGCGCTATCGACTCGCAGCATGCAGCGATTCCATCCATTCTTGCGGTATCTGCCGTACATCACCACCTTATAAAAACAGGTAACCGCGGAGCAGTAGGCCTTGTGGTCGAAGCTGGCGACGTATGGGAAGTGCACCACTTTGCTTGTCTTTTAGCTTTCGGTGCTACTGCCATCAATCCGTATATGGCCTTGGCCTCCATCCGTACGATGAAGGAGCTTGGGCAGATCGAAACAGATTTGGTTTGGGATGATTTGAAGAAAAACTACGTGAAAGCCATCTGTGCAGGCCTGTTGAAAATCTTCTCCAAAATGGGTATTTCGACCTTGCAGTCTTACCACGGAGCACAGATCTTCGAAGTGTTGGGTATCGACAAATCTGTTGTTGACGATTACTTCTGTGGTTCGGTATCGCGCATCGGCGGATTAAAGCTCGACGATATCGCAAAAGAAGCCCTTTCCAAACACTGGAGAGCTTTTGGCGAGTCGCGTGTGGAGAAAAAGCTCCTGCCCGAAGGAGGTTTGTACCAATGGAAGCGCCGCGGCGAGGGACACCTTTGGAGCCCAGAGACGGTGCATCTTTTACAGAAAGCCTGTCGCACAACAGATTACAGCTCCTATAAACAATATGCATCCATTATCAATAACCAAAAAGAGCGCATGTTTACACTCCGTGGTTTATTGGATTTTGCAAAACATAGAACTCCGGTATCCATCGACGAGGTAGAACCTATCGAAAACATTATGAAGCGCTTCGCGACAGGTGCGATGTCCATGGGATCCATCTCTACGGAAGCACACAGTACCCTAGCAATCGCGATGAACCGTATTGGCGCGAAGAGCAATACAGGTGAAGGAGGAGAAGATCCGGCACGTTTCGAGCGCTTGGCGAACGGTGATTCGATGCGCTCAGCTATTAAACAAGTTGCATCGGCGCGTTTTGGTGTGACTTCACACTACCTTACCGAAGCCGACGAGATCCAGATCAAAATGGCGCAAGGAGCAAAACCGGGTGAAGGCGGGCAGCTACCTGGACATAAGGTGAATGATTTTATCGCACGTTTGCGCCATGCAACACCGGGCGTAGGCTTGATATCGCCGCCACCGCACCACGACATCTATTCTATCGAAGATTTAGCGCAGCTGATCTTCGACCTGAAGAATGCCAATCGTGCCGCGCGTATCAACGTAAAATTAGTTTCCAAAGCAGGTGTAGGCACCATCGCAGCCGGTGTTGCTAAAGCACATGCTGATGTGATCTTGATTGCCGGTTATGACGGCGGTACTGGAGCATCGCCTATCAGTTCCATCAAACATGCGGGCTTACCGTGGGAACTAGGCTTGGCTGAAGCACACCAAACACTGGTACAAAACAAACTGCGTAGCCGTGTTGTGCTGCAAGCAGACGGACAGATGAAAACCGGTCGCGACATTGTTATCGCCACTTTATTGGGTGCAGAAGAATGGGGTGTTGCTACCGCAGCTTTGGTTGCCGGTGGATGTATCATGATGCGTAAATGTCACCTAAACACCTGCCCTGTGGGTGTTGCTACGCAAGATCCAGAATTGCAAAAATTATTCTCGGGTAAACCGGAAGATATCGTGAACCTTTTCCGTTTCTTGGCTGAAGAAATCCGTGAAATTATGGCGCAGCTGGGCTTCCGTACCATCAACGAAATGGTGGGACGTGCGCAGTTCCTTAAAAAACGGGAAAATATTGACCATTGGAAAGCTTCAAAAATCGACTTTTCCAAAGTACTTTATGTGGCGCGTAACGAACCGTCCGAGAGCTTGTACAACACCCAAGAGCAAGATCATGGCATGAGCATGATCCTTGACTGGGGCTTATTGAAACAAGCCAAGTCGGCACTTGACACCAAGACACCTGCCTTTGGCACATTTAAGGTAAAAAATACAGATCGTACGATCGGCACCATGCTATCCAACGAGATATCTAAAGTTTACGGTGCTGATGGATTGCCAGACAATACCATTAACTTCAAGTTCGAAGGTTCCGCAGGACAATCTTTTGGTGCCTTCGGCGCAAAGGGGCTTTCTTTCGAGTTGGAGGGCGAAGCTAATGACTATGTAGGAAAAGGACTTTCTGGTGCGCAATTGGCGATATACCCTACGGGCGACAGTCCATTGACGGCGCACGACAACATCATTATTGGTAACGTAGCCCTGTATGGAGCTACTTCGGGCCACCTCTTTATCAACGGTATGGCTGGTGAACGTTTCGCCGTTCGTAATTCGGGTGCGACAGCCGTAGTAGAAGGCATAGGTGATCACGGATGTGAATACATGACAGGTGGACGGGCTTTGATCTTAGGTCCTACAGGCCGAAACTTCGCTGCGGGGATGAGCGGCGGTATTGCTTGGATATACGATATCTCTGGCACCTTCCGCGAGAACTGTAACCAAGAGATGGTTGATCTTGACCCATTGGATACCGAAGATGAAACTGCGATCATCGCACTATTGAAACGCCACATCAACTTGACGAACAGTGAGCGCGCCAATTTCATCTTGCAAGATTGGGCAAATGAAAAGAGTAGATTTATCAAGGTATTCCCAAGAGAGTACAAGAATGTGTTACGTAAAAAATTAGTGGAAGCTTAATATAGCGGAGGAAACAGACATGGGCAAACCAACAGGATTTTTAGAATACGAAAGAACGCTTCCTCAGAAAGACACTGTAGAAAGCAGAAAACAAAACTATCAGGAATTTGTACACAGCTATTCCGATGATCAGTTAAATAATCAAGCAGCACGTTGTATGAACTGCGGCATTCCGTTTTGTCATTCGGGATGTCCACTGGGCAATGTGATTCCGGAATTCAACGATGCGGTGTATGATGCTCGTTGGGAAGAGGCTTACAACATATTGGTATCGACGAACAACTTTCCAGAGTTTACCGGAAGAATATGTCCTGCACCATGCGAAGCCGCCTGTGTGTTAGGTATCAACAAATCGCCAGTAGCCATCGAAGAGATTGAAAAGCATATCATTGAGATTGCATTCAAGAACAACTTTGTAAAGCCAAACAAGAACTTTATCAAGACCGGCAAAAGCGTCGCTGTAATCGGCGGTGGCCCCGCAGGGCTAGCCGCAGCAGCACAATTGAACAAGGCAGGCCATGATGTCGTCCTCTATGAGCGTGATGACAAAGTGGGCGGATTGTTGCGGTACGGTATTCCAGACTTCAAGCTGGATAAGTCGATCATCGATCGTCGCGTAGCCGTCATGGAGCAGTCAGGAGTAGTTTTCCGCACCAATGCTGAAGTAGGCGTAAATGTTCCGACCAGTGAACTGCAAGCATACGATGCCATTGTACTTGCCGGAGGTTCTACCATTCCGCGTAATCTTCCGATCCCGGGGCGCGAGCTAAAGGGTGTGCACTATGCCATGGAGTTCCTGAAACAGCAAAACAAACGTGTGGGCAACTCGCCTATTGAGGTAGAGGAAATCCATGCAGCAGGAAAAAATGTACTGGTAATTGGTGGTGGTGACACCGGATCCGACTGCGTCGGAACTTCCAACCGCCACGGAGCAAATAGTGTTACCCAATTTGAATTGATGCCACAGCCGCCTAAAGAGCGTACTGTAGCGATGCCTTGGCCAACATACCCTATGCTGTTGAAAACAACTACTTCTCATGAAGAAGGTTGTCAACGCCACTGGAGCGTGAGCACAAAAGCATTCTTGGGTGACGAAAAAGGTCATGTTCGCGCTGCCCTAGTCGTTGATTTAGAATGGGAAACCGATGCCTTTGGACGACCTACAAAATTCAAAGAGGTAGAGGGCTCTGAGCGCGAATTGCCGTGCGAATTGGTGACCTTGGCCATGGGCTTTTTGCACCCGCAACATGAAGGATTGTTGCAGCAACTGGGCGTTAAATTGAACGAACGAGGAAATGTAGATGCTACGGAAACGGACTATAAAGCTTCTGCTGATAAAGTTTTTGTAGCGGGCGATATGCGTCGCGGGCAGTCCCTCGTCGTCTGGGCAATCTCTGAAGGTCGCGAATGTGCGCGTAAAGTAGACGAGTTCCTCATGGGATACTCAGAACTGGAGCGCAAAGATAAAGCTGTCTCATACGCTTAATTTCATATACTTTAGTAAAAAGTGAGAAACCGGACTAGGTCCGGTTTTTTTGTTTTTCACAGATTACTTTCGCGATCGCGTTTTTTTAATTTCTAATTTTTAATTTCAGCTGATGCTTCCCTGCCTCCAACTTAACGGCCGCAGTCTCTAGCACATTGCTCGGCGGGTAGAAGGTCGCCGAAGCATTAGCAGGAATAACGACATCATATACAATCGTTTTCTTGCTTTTCTTCCAGCTGGATTTAATCTCTCCGTAAGGCGAATTATGCGTAACCGACGAATGTTCCAATCCTACGGGGAAGATCGGTCGTAGCTGCACATGTTTAAAGCCTGGTGCAGTTTCGTCCGGGACAATTCCACCGATAGATTTGAAAAACCAACCACCGATTTCGCCAAACATCATGTGGTTGTCCGAAATATCGCGCGCTGCCTGTAGGTCCCAATTTTCCAACAAGGTAGTCGCTCCGTTTACAACCCACCAACCCCAGGAAGGGTAAGTATCCTGAACAGCTACTTTGTAGGCGGTTTCTCCATAGCCATTATCTTTTAACGCATTGAGCAAAGCTTTCGCTCCCAAGACTCCCACATCTAAATGAAAATTAGTAGCTTCCACGCGCTTGTTTAAATTTTCGGCTACCTTTGCACGCATAGCATCGGGCACGACGCCCCAATATAAAGGGACGCTTAACTCGGTTTGTGAACCATCAGCATAGACGCCCGTTTCCTGATTCAGGAATTTTGTGTTGATAGCGTCTTTGATCTTACCGCTTAACGACTCATACTTTTGTGCATCTTCGGTATAACCAAAAAGTTTCGCCGCCGCAGCCAATATACGTGCGTCGGTATAAAAATAAACCGACGAAGTAAGCTCTAAATTCGAATTTGTTTTCACAGGAACCCAATCGCCACGCCCAAAACTGGTCAACCCTGTCGGGCTGATACGATCGACATAATCCACATAACGTTTGATATTTTCATAACACTCCCGTAGCAGGTGACTATCCCCATAAAACATATAAGCTTGCCATGGAATAATGGCGATTGTACTTGTCCAATCCAGTCCATTCGCTGTACCATAGCCCCAACCACCTGTAGGTATAATATCAGGCAGCACACCGTTAGGTTGCTGTTCATCCCGATGGTCAGCCAACCATTTTTCGTAAACCGTGATACCATCAAAATTATAAAAAGCAGTCTCGATCGCCAAGTGCCCATCCCCGGTCCACCCGTTCTTCTCGCGCTGCGGACAATCGGTCGGATAGCCCATTAAATTGGATAAGTAGGCATTGTTGGTTACCCTCCAAAGATCATTGACCAACTTAGAGGAAGTCTCTACCTTACCGACTGCGGTAACATCGCTATGCGTAAAATAGCTTGTAATATTTCTTTCGTCCAGTGTTAAGGGAGTCGAACTGCTTACCTCGACGTAGCGGAAGCCCTTATAATTGAACTTTGGCATAAAGACATCTTCTTTCTTACCGCTAAGGATCAATATATCCGTTTGAAAAGGATCTTTCTCCTTATCTCCACGGTAGTACACATCGATGTTCGACATGTCTATACGCCCATCGGGCAATAAGCGCTCACCGTGTTTGATCTTGACGACCGTCCCCTCAAGTCCATTCACTTTCAATTCGCTTATCCCCGACATATTCTGTCCCATATCAAAAACATAGGTGTGGGCATCAATCTTCTTGGTAGAAATAGGCTTATAAGCACGTACACGTCTAATAGGAACAATCTGTTGAGCGACGATGTTTGCCGACGGAGCTGCACGATAGCGTATATCTTGCCATTTAGAATCGTCAAAATTGGGCTTATCCCATCCCTCCTGCTCCAGGCGGGCGTCATAGTGCTCACCCGTGTAGATACTATTGGCGATAATCGGCCCAGATGATGTCTTCCAGTTCCGTTCAGACACGATAACTTCTTCGGTTCCATCGGTGTAATGTACGTGTAGCTCCAAGCAAAATGCAGGACGTGCGCGCCAAGGCGCCCGGTGAAAGTCCCATACAGCAAGCGACTGATGGTTGTACCAACCATTGCCCAAAACTACCCCCATCGCATTGCTGCCAGACTGCAAGTGGCTCGTTACATCATGCACGACATATAAGGTACGGCGATCGAAGCGTGTGTACATAGGATCTAAATGATGATCTCCAACCTTCTGGCCATTCATTGACAATTCAAACAAACCTGCCGCCGCCACATACGCGCGTGCATATTTAATCGGCTTTTTCAGGTGAAATTCTTTCCGGAAGTAAGGCGCTGCTTTATGTTGAATGTCGTGTCCATCGCCAATCCATGTCCCCATCCAATGACCGGCTCCCATCAACCCTGTTTCGAACGACGCAACCGCAGAGGTATTGGCTTTACCATCTTTATCCCATACAACAACTTGCCAAAAATAACGGGTAGCTGGAGACAGGGATTTTCCACTGTAGGTAACCAGCGCATCCGAATTAGGCTGCTTCCCGGAATCCCATACAGCGCTTCCGCTTCGTTTCTCCAATGCCAACGAATCCGTATGCACCACAATCTGGTAGGCACTTTGAATGGCACCCTGCCGATCATCCTGCATCCTCCACATGAAACGCGGCTGTGCATTATCGATACCAATGGGATTTACGAGATGTTCACATTTAAGTTGGATAGGTTTACCCTGCGCCAATGCGCTAGAGTTCCAAAACAGTCCTGCCAAGCACGCAAGACACCACATTACGTTGTTTTTCATTTTTCGGGTTCATTTGTCGATTAGTCGATCCAGGTGTAGGTCATCCGAACTTGGACACTCCATTACACTAATCCGTTTTAGCTTATCAAAACACTAATGTAAGAAACTAAAGCGTTTTATAAAAAGAAAAATGAAACTAGGTATACCATTGATTTGATAAAACTTCCTCCATATTTCCAAGTGATAAAATCCTCTGTCTAACGATACAAAAACAGCAAGCACGTTATTTATTTTCACTTGTGTAAGCAAAGTCTTTAAAAACACAAGCTTAAAAATTACGCAAACGTTTTCGTTTACATGAAATTTTGAACTTTACGCAAATATTACAACCTTCGATCAATCAATAAAATAAACTTTACACGATCAACTAACTAAATTACCATGAAAAAACCATTTCCGAGCATGGAAAAGGGTAGCCTAAATCGCGGTATTCGCACCTATGTTCTTAGCGGTACGATGTGCAGCATCTTGTTTGCTTTCACCACGCAGGCTTTCGGCGAAATGCCCAGACTTCCCTCTCCTTCAACAAACATTCTTACCTCGCAAGAAAACCTGATCACAGGATTGGTACTCGACGTCAATCAGAAGCCATTACAGGGCGTTACCGTTATGATAAAGGGCGATGCCAAGGTCAGTACAAGCACTGATGCCAATGGCCGATTCGTGCTCAAGACTAAGCAGGGACAACTACTGCAGGTATCTCTTGTTGGGCATCTTACGCAAGAAGTCGCCATTGGTAACGAAAAGGAATTTACTATTGTGATGGAAGAAGACAAAACCGGCATCGAAGAGGTGGTGGTCGTAGGATTCGGTACACAGAAAAAGGAAAGCAACGTAGGATCACAAGCAACCATTAAGCGCGAAGAGCTGAAAGTTCCCGTTGCCAACCTATCAACTGCCATAGCGGGCCGTCTGGCCGGAATGGTTGCCACCCAACGTGGTGGTGGTCCAGTGTCTAACGGAGCCGATCTCTTTGTTCGCGGTGTAGGCACCTTCGCCTCGTCCCCACAGGGACCATTGCTCGTTGTAGATGGTGTGCCAGACCGTGACATTAACAACATTGATCCTGAAGATGTCGAGAGTTTCACGGTATTGAAAGATGCCACGGCAACAGCAGTATACGGTACGCGTGGAGCAAATGGCGTTATCATTATAACCACTAGAAAGGGAAAGGCAGGTAAACCCCAAATATCTGCAGAAGCGCAACGAGGTATTACGGAATTCACCTATCTCCCAAAATTCGTGGATGCTCCCACTTTTATGAGGCTTTACAACGAAGGACAAACCATGCGGGGTAAAGCGCCTTTTTATTCGGAAGAAATAATACAGAAGCATATTTCTGGTGAAGATCCAGACCTATATCCTAATGTCAATTGGTACGATGTGCTCTTCAACGATTTCGGCTCCAACAACCGGATAAATACAAATATCACGGGTGGGGCAGATATCGCGCAATACTACCTCTCTTTAGGCTACTACTCAGAAACAGGCCAGTTCAAGACAGAAGATATCCAAAGTTACAATTCTGTGCTGAAGCGAGATCGCTTCAACTTCACCAGCAACCTGGATATCAATGTGACCCCCACCACCAAGTTGGCCTTTGGCATTAACGGCTACCTGATGAACTATAATCGTCCTAATGCAGGCGATAACGCGATATTTGGGTTGGCCACGTCCTTTGCACCTCACATCACGCCTGTACGCTATTCCAACGGTCAGTGGCCCTACCTTGCTGGAACAGCAATCAATCCTTATCAGGCAATGACCCAGTCGGGCATCCAGAATTCTTACCAAAATGCGATCCGCTCAAACCTTCGGTTGACACAAAAACTCGATCTCATTACCCAAGGATTAAGTGTGGCCGGCATGTTTGCTTTCGATGCAAACTTCGACAATAACCTGCACCGAGGAAGAACACTTTCTGGTTATTTTGCAGAAGGCCGTGATGCCGACGGAAATCTAATTACTAGAGTAACTCGAGAGGGTAGTGAAAACCTCGACTTCTTGTTCACACGCTACTCTACGAGACGTATATACCTCGAAACCTCCCTGAACTATGCGCGTTCATTTGGGCGCCATGAAGTTGGCGGCTTGCTTCTTTTTAACCAGTCCGATATGTCCGATGGCCGCGATTATGTAGACACCTACATTGAAGCAATCCCCTATCGGCAACGCAATGTCGTGGGCCGAGGTACTTATGCCTATGACACGCGATATCTTATGGAGGCCAACTTCTCCTACTCGGGATCCGATAATTTTGACCCCAACAATCGCTATGGGCTATTCTCATCACTCGGGCTCGGATGGAACGTTTCCAACGAGCGTTTTTTCGAAGGAATGAAAAACACCATCAACCATTTTAAGCTTCGTTATTCGTACGGAACATCGGGAAATGCCAGCTTACAAAACTCTAACTTCCGCTTCCTATACCTGTCTCAGTTTGGCGCTGGGGGAGGCTATACATTTGGATCCCCCGGATCCACACGTTCGTTCACAGGATATAACGAAACCTTGATCGGATCGCCCGTTAGCTGGGAAACGTCTTTTCGACACAACTTAGGTTTGGAAATGAACTTCCTGAATAGCGAAATCCAATTTATACTCGAACTATTCAAAGAAAACCGAAAAGGTATTTTGCTACGCGACCTACAAATTCCTTACGTTTCTGGGTATACATCTGGAAACCTACCGTTTCTAAATATTGGGGAGACAAAAAACCAAGGTATAGACATCACATTGGAATACAATAAAAAATTTAGCAATGGCTTTTTTATGAGCCGAGGAACATTCAACTACAACGTAAATGAAGTTGTTAAAGACAACCTTCCACCTTGGCGCTATCCTTACCTTGACCGAGATGGACATCGCATTTCACAGCGTTTCGGTTATATCGCTACCGGTCTTTTCAAAAGTGACGCGGAAATTGCCAATGCAGCAATACAAGCTGGTGATGTGCGTGTAGGCGACATCCGTTACAAAGACTTGAATGGCGATGGCGTGATCAACTCCAACGATCAAACCGCTATTGGCTATGGTGATGTACCGGCGATTATCTATGGCCTAACACTTGGCGGCGGTTACAAAGGTTTTGACCTCAGCCTTTTCTTTCAGGGTGCCGGCATGGTAGACTTGAACTATAGCAGCGGATTTGCCGTAAACCCATTCCAAAACGGACCAACTTATGGGAATCTATACGCAGTAGCTACCGACAGATGGAGCCCTGACAATCCTGATGCACAAACCTTCTACCCTCGGCTATCCACCTCGGAGACCATCACCAGTAATTACCAGACAAGCACATGGTGGATAAAACGTTCGGATTACCTACGGCTAAAACAAGCTGAAATTGGCTACAACATTACGGACAAAGCATTTTTGAACCGACTAGCGATCAGTAAAATTAGGCTATTTGCCAATGGATTCAACCTATTTACGGTTTCGAAATGGGATCATTGGGATCCGGAAATCGGCGACGGTAGAGGTATTACCTACCCCAATACACGGGTATACAATTTTGGTATCAGATTAAATTTTAATTAAGATGAAGAGGATAAATTCTATAAAAAAATATACGTTGGCAGCTACCCTAATATGTGGGATGCTTTGCACAACAGCATGTAACGATGGTTTCTTTGATGAACAACCCGACAATTTACTGAACATCGAGAATATTTTTAGTAATAGGGCACAAACAGAAAACTATTGGGGAGGTTTATTTTCGGAAATACCTGATAATTGGAATCAACCTTATAGCTACTATTATTCGGCCATAACAGATGAAATGGATGCATCAAACTGGGTAGATGCTTGGCTGAACAATTATAACTCTGGGGCCGTATCGCCAGACAATGTAAACTCGCCTTATGTGAGCTTATACAATAAAATTCGGCAATGCGCGATCTTCCTCGAAAATGTGGATCGTAGCCGTGAACTTCTGGATGCGGAAGGAGGTGCCGAACGCGTGAAGCAATACAAAGCCGAAGCGAAATTTTTACGTGCCTATTATTATTGGATGTTGATGAAGATTCATGGTCCTGTACCTCTCATGCCCTTAGAATCTGCAACGCTCGAAACGAATCTGCAAGTACCGCGGAGCACATGGGATGAATGTGTAAACTTTGTTATGGCGCAATTGGAAGAAGCAAAGACCGATCTCCCAGCCGACTACTACATAACAGGGTCTTCTAGTCTGATTGAAGCAGAAGTGGGCCGGATCAACAAAATGATCGTTGATGCCGTGCAATCTGAAATCACTTTATTTTCAGCTAGCCCGCTGTATAATGGCAACGCAGAGCTAGCCGGATGGACAAATACTGACGGAACAGCGTTGATCAACGGTTCGTACGATGCAAATAAATGGGTTGTCGCCGCTAGAGAAGCAAAAGAGGCAATAGACATAGCAGAAAGCAACGGCAAGGCTTTATATAAAGTTGCGAATGCGGATCCTTTCACCGCCGCATTTCTATCGGTAAGAAACGTATTTTGGGACGGCTGGCGCACCGAAGGTATATGGATTCGTCCATCAATCAATCGGCACCAGTGGGAAACACACGCTGCTCCTAGGGCTGTAAATGGAACACCTTACAATGGGCTTGCGGTGTTTCAGGAATTAGTAGACGACTTCAGGATGAGCGATGGTCTGCACATTAACCAAAGTGAAACCTATAGTGAATCGACTTATGCGACGGCAGGAAACGCTTATTATGTCGCACAGACCAATAACATGTACGCCAACCGTGAAGCACGCTTTTATGCATATGTCACGTTCAACGGCTCCGTTATTCCGGCATCGCCAAAAGCGGGCATGACACGTGTTGAATTCTATCCAACGGGGAACTCTGGTAAAAACGGCGCCCCTCGTGATTGGCCAAAAACAGGATACACGGCACGTAAAAATCTACATCCCACGTTTAGCCTTACACCTGCCAGCAGCACCGCACGTCCGGGTATGCTCATCCGCCTTTCGGAATTGTACCTCAATTATGCCGAGGCATTGAACGAATCAAGCCCTAGCAATACCGACGTGCTACGTTACCTTAACTTAGTTCGCCAGCGTGCCGGCCTGCCTGCACTAACCGGCAACCTAAGCCAAAACGCATTACGTGAAGAAATTTATTTGGAACGACGTTTGGAGCTGTGCTTCGAAGGCAAACGATACTTCGACACACGTCGTTGGAAAAGAGCAAACAGCGATGGCTTCCGACAGGGCGGCACCTATACCGGCATGAACATGGACGCAGGAAATGCATTGAATAGCCCGCAATTTCACAGCCGTGTCAATGCCGTATTACGCAGACCTTGGCATAACCGCTTTTATTTTTTGCCTTGGCCTCAAGCGGAAATGGATCGAAACAAAGCACTTGTACAAGCACCAGGATATTAAATCATGAAAAATCTACTATATAGCATACTAGGTCTCCTATTTTTTACCGGAGCCTGTAAGGAAGAGCCTGCTAACTACGAAGAGCTTTCCGACGAAAAAGAAACGGCAGTATTAACGCTACAAAAAGGAATAAATGGACGTCAAAATTTAAGCATATTTCCACAAGATGGCAATAAAAGCACGCAAATCGGCGTAAACTATGGCGGAATAGGTTATCCTTCTTCAGCAATAGATATTCGCTTGGATGTAGATCAAGTCGCGCTAGACAGTATCAACAATCTAAGACGTAGCAACGGTCAAGAACCTTTTCTACCATTTCCCGAAGGCAGTTACTCGCTAGATAAAAATAGTATCAGCGTTGCTTCAGGAGAATATATTTCAGACTTGGCAACTTTAAACTACAATAGTGACCAATTTGACTTAGATAAACAGTACCTCATTGTTTTCAAAGCGTCCAATTCTGCAGGGTACAGGTTCGCGCAAGGCATGAATAAAGTCGAATTCCTAGCAGCAGCTTTAGAAATTGAGCATAGCAAAGTAGGATGGTCTGCTACGGCCTCTTCTGAAGAACTCAATGGAGAAGGCGCAACAAATGGACGAGCTGCAAGACTAATAGACAACAATGTGACTACATTTTGGCACTCGATGTGGGACGGTAGGATGCCCCCTTATCCACATGACTTTACGATAAATTTTGGAAAGGATTTGTATGTAACCCGGATAGAGTTGACGCGTAGGCAAACGGCAAACAATGGCTTTCATCTATTCGATCTTTATGGATCGACAGACGGTAACGCATTCTCACTAATTAGCACCAATCTGCAGATGGATAGGGAAGAATTGGCAGGGCAATCGTTCGAACTCCCTGAACCTGGATATTATCGAGGGATGAAAGTTGTGATGAAGACCAGCTTCACCAACAGTGCTTTCACGCATTGCGCTGAGTTTTCGACCTTTGGCTATTAAAAGAATGGGCGTACAGTGGTGCTGTACGCCCATTCTTCTTTCGCCCCTAATGCAATTTACGATTGATTAAACGGCGCTCTTTATTCTCGATATAGGTCTTCATATAGGGATACACGAAAACCGCACCCAATACAATTAGTGCGCCGACATAAAATCCAGCGCTCATAGTTTCTTTATGTCCGAAGATCAACACGGCTAAAATTATGCCGTAAACGGGTTCCATGTTCGTGGTTAAGGCCACTGTAAAGGCGCTAAGTTCTTTCATCACGGCAACTCCCAAAACGTAAGCAATGGCGGTGCAAAGCACGCCTAACAACAACAGATAAGCCCAGTCAGCCCCTTGCAGCCACATTTTCTCACTAAAATCTCCAGTAAACAACATGATCAACGAGATCCATAAAAACGCACCTAGCATTTCATAAAAGGTAATGATGGTTGGGCTCGTATGCTTCACCATCCGCGCGTTTAATATAGAAAATATGCTGGCACAGATTGCGCACGATAGTCCGCACACAATTCCCCAAACATATTGAAATTCGAACTTAAAAATGAGGTAGATACCAAACACGATAATCAGCCCAATGGCCACATCAGATTTGGATATTTTCTTTTTGTTGATGATGGGTTCGAGTATAGACGTAAACAGTGTCACGGAAGACAACGTAACTAAGGTTACGGAAACAGTGGAAATTTTGATGGCGTGAAAAAACAGCACCCAATGTAGGCCGACTACACCACCCACTGCTAGAAATTGCAGCAAACGTTCCTTCGTAACCTGCACCGATTTACCCACCAAGATAAAGTAGATAAACAAGGAAAGCGCAGCAATAAGCACCCTATACCATACCAAATGAAGTGCAGAAACAGAAATGAGACCACCTAGGATACCCGTAAATCCCCAAATCAACACGGTAAAATGTAAGATAAGGACGTTCTTATTAATCGAAAATTGCTTCATGTTACTTGGGGGCCTTGTACTTCAACCAAAAGGCTAAGGTGAGGAATATGACGTTAGGAATTAAAATTGCAATCAACGGCGGTAGTCCCCCTTTCAGTGAAAACATCGTAGAGAATTGCACAAGTACCAAAAAGGTAAAACTCAACGCAATACCTATACCCAAGCTCAGGCCAATACCACCACGAACTTTTTTTGAAGAGAGGGATACGCCCATCAGCGTCAAGATAAATGCAGAAAATGGCCCAATATAGCGCTTATATTTCTCGAGCAATAGATCCGTCATCATTCCCGTACCACGAGTCTCTTCCTTACTAATACGATCGTTCAGCTCCTCGGTATCCATTGCCGTAAATACGTTATCGTACACCTCGAAATCTCGAGGCAACATATCCAACGTTGTATCGCGACTTGTACCTTTATCCATTTTCTCGCGTAATCCATCGATAGTGCGCACCGTGTAATCCTCTATCTTCCACTTCGTAGCCACCGAGTCCCAGGTGATACGCTCTGCAATCAACTTCTCGGTCAATTGGTCGCCATTAAATTTCTCCAGGGAAAACTTATAGCCTATGTTGCGTCGTGTATCAAAATTATCGATATAAACATAGGTATTTGAGTCGATCTGCATATGCGTGGACATGGTAGATCCACTAACCTTCTGAGGCTTAACATATACGTTTTCGAAATTAACCTTGATCTTGTTGGTGTAAGGGATGATCCAAATATTGGATACCAACGTGAAGGTAAAGATCAATCCCGCTGAAATCATATAAGGTCGCAGAAAACGGTTGAAGCTCATCCCACCACTCAAGATGGGAACTACCTCTGTTTGGTCGGCCATTTTTGAAGTAAAAAAGATCACCGCAATAAAGTTAATGAGCGGGGTGAGCATGTTTAGAAAGAATGGAATGCTCCCTAAAGCATAATATTCCAAAAAAACCTTCGACATGGGGGCCTTGTTCTTCAAGAAATCATCTAACTTTTCAGACACATCAAACACCACAATCACCACAATAAAGATACCCACCGTAAACACAAAGGTGCTTAGGTACTTCTTAATAATATAGCGATCTATAATGTTCATTGAAAAAGTAAAAATTAAAAAAATAAAAAGTAAAAAAATAAAAAGTAAAAAAGAACAGCTCCGCCGTTGTACGCTAATGCGAGCTTACAGCTCATGTTTCTTTGCTAAAATGTTGCCAGCCAAAAGTTCGCAACAACATGAGTACACGCTAGTACCTACAAGCGATACCCCAATACTTTAACCATTTTTTCCTTCCAATCATAAAACGTCCCCTCGATAATCTTCTCGCGTGCTTGGTTGACCAACCAAAGGTAAAAATGCAGGTTGTGCAGCGAAGCGATCTGTGCTCCCAAGATCTCCTGCGAACGAATCAAATGTCGGAGATAGGCCTTCGTATGGACCTGATCTACCAGAAGATCACTTTCCGCTTCAATAGGCGAAAAATCATCTTTCCATTTTTCATTCTTAATATTGATGATCCCCTGCTGGGTAAACAACATACCATTGCGCGCATTTCGTGTAGGCATAACACAATCAAACATGTCAATGCCCAGCGCTATATTCTCCAGAAGATTGATTGGTGTACCAACCCCCATAAGATAACGCGGTTTATCCTTCGGCAAAATATTTGTCACCACCTCGGTCATCGCGTACATTTCCTCCGCAGGCTCGCCTACAGACAAACCACCTATTGCATTACCATCCCTGTTGAACGAAGCGATTACTTCGGCAGATTTTTCACGCAGATCTTTATACACGGAGCCCTGAACGATGGGAAATAACGTTTGATCATAGCCATAAAGCGGTGCGGTGCTATCGAAACGATCGACACAACGTTTTAGCCAACGATGCGTCATATCCAAAGACTTTCGAGCGTAGCTGTATTCGCAAGGATAGGGCGTACATTCATCGAAGGCCATGATAATATCTGCGCCAATCACGCGCTGCGTATCCATCACATTTTCGGGGGTAAACAAGTGCTTTGATCCGTCAATATGCGAACGGAAGGTTACGCCTTCTTCACGAATTTTACGCACCTCGGTCAACGAATACACCTGATATCCACCCGAATCCGTCAGGATGGGGCCACTCCAGTTGTTAAATTTATGTAGGCCGCCAGCTTTATGCAAAACATCAAGCCCGGGGCGAAGGTACAAATGATAGGTATTGCCCAAGATAATCTGCGCTTGAATATCCTGCACCAGTTCATGCTGATGAACGGCCTTCACCGTACCGGCGGTGCCAACTGGCATAAAAATAGGTGTTTGAATATTCCCATGTGCGGTCTCTAACACGCCTGCACGTGCCCTAGATCCTTTATCTTCTGCCTGAAGCGTAAATTTCATATGCTTTTTCCCTCTTACCCTTTGATAAAATCACTGCAAAAATAGGATAAAAATTGGCAGGAAACGAGTGCCGTACAAAATCTTAATAAAACTTAACTATTTCTCCATTGTATCTTATAAGAAGACCTTATCTTTGTCGTTCTGTATGCTAGAACTCGAATACCTCATACCTTTCTTGCTTTATATTCCATTGGGAATATTAGCCGTGTTGTTGATTATTCAGCTTTACTATATCTATGCGGTATATGGAAAGTTGGCGACCTACAAGGTCGAGTCCTTTCAACATCGCGCAAGTACACCGGCTTTGAGCGTGATCATCTGTGCACATAACGAACAGGAAAACTTGAAAGCCTTTCTACCACAGGTTTTGAATCAAGATTACCCAGATTTTGAAGTCGTTGTGGTGGATGATTGTTCCGATGATGACACCCTTTGGATTTTGAAAGATTTTGTCAACAGTTATCCGGGCAAGATTAAAATTGTCGAGATAAAAGACTACATCCGTTTAAAAAACACCAAGAAGTTTGCTGTTACCATGGGTATTAAAGCCGCTAAGCACGAACATCTGGTATTTACGGACGCCGATTGCCAACCCCAAAGTGAAAATTGGCTGGCCGAAATAGCGGGCGCATTTACGCCAGGAAAAGAGATTATCTTGGGTTATTCCCCCTATTTTAAGGAAAGTGGCTTTCTCAACAAACTCATCCGTTTTGAGACCGCACACACGGCCATGAGCTATTTGTCTTATGCCCTTCGCGGCAATGCATATATGGGAGTGGGACGCAACTTGGCCTACACGAGGAGCTTGTTTTTCAAAGGAAAAGGCTTTAACAAGCATATGCATATCAAATCGGGGGATGATGACCTTTTCGTGAATCATAATGCCACGGCTGAAAATGTACAGGTTGTGCTACATCCAGATGCACAGGTTGCCTCCGTGCCCAAAACAAGCTGGAAAAGCTATTACAAGCAAAAAGCAAGACATTCCGGCGCATCGGTTCTGTATAAACCGCGGCATAAACGTATGCTTGCGGTGCAATTGGTTTCGGCGATGTTGTTTTACGTCGTTTTAGGACTGTGCTTTGCATTTTACCCATCCCTTTGGTTTGTTCCGCTGGCGGCCTATCTAACGCGATTGTTTAGCCAAATGATGGTTTTCAACAATATATACAAAAAACTCGGGGTGCGAGGAATACTTTGGTGGTTGCCCTTCCTTGACATTTTTTACTATTTTTACATCTGCATAAACGGAGCTTTCAACCGAAGCGCCAAACAGGGTTCGTGGAAGTAATCCATGGCTCCAATGCGCACAAAGTCGAAAGACGTTACCATAAACAATTACCTATGAACCCAACTGTCGACATCATCTATAGCTATTTCCCAAAACTATCTGAACAACAGAAAGCACAGTTTGCACAACTCGCAGATGTCTATCCTTTTTGGAACGATCAGATAAACGTCGTGTCCCGAAAAGATATTGAAAGCCTGTACCTGCATCATGTGCTACACTCGCTAGGGATTGCCAAGTTCGTAACCGAATTTACGCCGGGCACGCGCATACTAGATGTGGGAACGGGAGGCGGCTTTCCCGGTATTCCGCTTGCCATTCTTTTTCCTGAAGTTCAGTTTCATTTGGTGGATTCCATAGGTAAAAAGATAAAGGTTGTGCGCGAGGTTGCTGCGGCTTTGGGTCTTACAAATGTTGAGGCAGACCACATCCGAGCCGAACAACTGGACTACAAATACGACTTCGTTGTATCCAGAGCGGTGACTCGATTGGCCGACTTCACCCCTTGGATACGCAACAAATTCGAGCGCAAAGATAAAAATGGCATTCCGAACGGTATTCTTTACCTAAAAGGAGGCGACCTGAAAGAAGAGATAAAAGAGGCCAAGTTAAAGGCCGAACTGCACCCGTTATCCAGCTACTTTAAAGAGGATTTTTTTGACACGAAATATGTCGTGTATATCCCGATGTAATCCAGGACGGCATCTTTGTTACTCTTTTAAGGAAGAGAGCGCTTAAGATAAAAAAGGAATCCGAAAGCGGGTTAAGTTTAACTGATTTTAACTCGCTATACGGTCACTAACCAGCTTATGCTGATTAGGTAATATCTTGTTTATCGGTGCCCCCCTAGAAAAGTATTTATTTCCTCTCCGAGAAGATTGACCTCTTCATCCATCCCAAACATAGGGAGCTCTGTTTCCGGATTCAATTTGAGCCAAGTCGTCTCCGTATCTTTCATAATTTTCACGTATTCCTGTCCGTCTTTGAAGATGAGGTAGGTACCGTCTTCTTCGGGAAAGACGGCGTAAACGACTTCACCAATCTCAATATCAAATGGTTCTTGTGCTCCTTCTAGTTTCATAGATTAATTTTTAACCAAAGGTAGGACTTTTCAACAAAATTCTTATTTTTAGGATTCCAATTATGAACAAGCTGCAACAAATAGCACTCACCAAGATCAAAGGTGTTGGTCCGAAAACTGCCCGTAACTTACTGGCGTACTGCGGATCAGTGGAAGATATTTTCAACTCAAAAAAAAGAGAGCTGCTGCAGATTCCCTCTATTGGACAAGCAACGGTAGAGGCCATCCTATCTAAAAATTACCTTTTGGAAGCCGAGAAAGAGCTTGGTTTTGTTGAAAGGCATGGCATAGACATGCTTTGGATCGAAGACAATAATTACCCCAAACGCTTATTGCATTGCGAAGATGCTCCTATGTTGTTGTATTATAAAGGTGCGGCCAATCTAAACCCGAAGCGTTGCGTAAGCATCGTGGGAACGAGAAACGCCACATCCTATGGCAAGCAATTGTGCGAGGATCTGGTCAGCGCATTTACAGATCAGGATATTCAGGTAGTTAGCGGTCTGGCCTACGGCATCGATGTGCACGCTCATCGCCAATCCCTAAAGCAGCATGTTTCCACCGTTGCGGTTCTCGGCCACGGCTTAGATATGATCTACCCCGCAGCACATCGAGAAATAGCATCCCGCATGTTGGAACAAGGGGGATTACTCACAGAGTTTCCGTCGGGAACCACGCCAGAGCGAAACAACTTCCCTTCGCGCAACCGCATTATCGCAGGTCTAGCCGATGTCACTATCGTAGTGGAAGCCGCCCGAAAAGGTGGCGCATTGATAACGGCTGAAATAGCCAATAGTTACCATCGCGACGTGTGTGCTTTCCCCGGAAGAATAGATCAAGAGTACTCGGCCGGATGCAACTACCTGATCAAAACCAATCGGGCACATCTTATCCGAAATACGCAGGATCTATTTTACCTTATGGGATGGGAAGATAGCCGGAAGAAGGAGCGCACGATGCAATTGCAGCTCATCCCTGCAGCCATGTCCGCAGATCAGGAAAAAGTGTATCGTTTGATACAAGAAAGGGAGCCCTATCATATCGACGACTTGGCACAGCAACTCGCTTGGCCAACAAGTAAGCTTGCAATGGTTCTGCTGGAAATGGAAATGAACAACCGGATCATTGCGCTGCCCGGCAAAATGTATAAACTTTTATAACCTCAATCTATAAACCTAAACACCCCATGCAAAACAAAAACAAAACGTTGTGGAAAGTTATCGGAGCATCCTCCTTAGGGACGTTGATCGAGTGGTACGATTTCTTTATTTTTGGAAGTCTTTCCATTGTGCTATCGACTAAATTCTTTCCAGCAGACAATCCCACAGCGGCATTTCTGTCGACGCTAGCTACATTCGCCGCAGGCTTTGTAGTACGTCCATTTGGCGCCCTTTTCTTTGGACGACTGGGCGACCTTATAGGCCGAAAATACACCTTCATGGTCACGCTAATGTTGATGGGTGGCGCTACGTTTCTCATTGGCTGCACGCCGAGCTATGAAAGTATAGGTTTCTTTGCCCCACTCATCGTATTGTTGCTTCGTCTCCTGCAAGGGCTTGCATTGGGCGGCGAATATGGTGGTGCTGCCACCTATGTCGCCGAGCATAGTCCAGAAGGACAGCGTGGCTATTGGACGTCTTGGATACAGACCACCGCTACCTTCGGCCTCTTTATCTCGCTCGTCGTTATTCTACTGACGCGCTTGCTATTGACAGAAGAACAATTTGACGCCTGGGGATGGCGTGTACCTTTCGTCCTATCGATTTTTATGGTATATGTTTCCTACCTCATCCGCAAGAACATGGATGAATCTCCCGAATTTAAAAAAGCCAAATCAGAAGGAAAAACAGCAAAAAATCCGCTTAAGGAAAGTTTTGGCAATGTCTATAATTTAAAATTTGTTCTTCTCGCACTATTTGGCGCCGCCATGGGGCAAGGCGTGGTATGGTATACGGGTCAATTTTACTCGATGAGCTTCATGAAAACAGTCATGTTTGTAGACACCGACCAGGCCGACCTGATACTAGGCATCGCACTCCTACTCGGTACGCCCTTCTTCGTGGTTTTTGGAAAGCTCAGCGATAAGCTCGGACGCAAGTGGGTGATGTTGGCCGGTATGTTACTTGCCGTGTGCACTTATCGTCCTATTTATGAGGCCATGTATCAATTGACGAACACGCAGACCAAAATAGAGCGGGAAGATCTCCGCAGCATCGACACTCATCCCGCTCAGCAACAGGAGGAGCATAAGCGCATTACCACGACGACTAAAACCTATACCGATGGCACACAAGTCACGCAAGTGGTAACGACTTTGCTTTCAGATGTCGGCAATCCGATTCTTAAAAATGGTATGCCGCAAGAGAGCAGTAAGACAACAGTACATCTACAGGGGAAAAACTATGCTTTTTTGGTTGCATTGATCTTTATTCAGATCATCTATATTACCCTAGTATATGGGCCGATAGCTGCATTTTTGGTCGAGATATTCCCTGTTAAGATCAGGTATACCTCGATGTCCCTTCCTTATCACATTGGAAATGGAATTTTCGGGGGCTTATTACCTGCAGTATCGACGTATCTGGCAAGCAACGCGCAAGCACGGGGACAGTCGGACTTCTATCTTTCGGGACTTTGGTACCCCATTGGTGTAGCGTCGGTATGCTTTGTTATCGGTGCCATCTATATCTCTAAAACAATGACGGCAAACAAAATGGAATCATAATCATGGAAAATCTAAAAAAAATATTAGGTGCTGTATGGATCATCCTAGCGCTACTGACCGCTTATTTCTGCATCTTTCAATTTGGAATTCCAAAGTTACAGACCGGCCAGCAGGAAGATCTCGTGTTTGGCATCATCATTTTGTTTATCCTTACCCCCATCATCACTATAGGCTTAGCCATTTTCGGCTATTTCGCGCTAAAAGGAGAATACGTCAAGGAGAAGATGTGATTTTTCCACACTGAATATCAACAGCCTAGCGGCTTATCGAGAAAAAATTTTCGATAAGTCCTTTTTTTTCCTACTTTTGTGGCGGGCAAGTCTCTTACGACCAGCTCCCAATGACTCCCCCAGGTTGGGAACAAAGCAAGGGTATTTGGTTGAGCGGTGCGATAAGAGTAGCTTGCCCTTTTTTATTTCTTTACATCCTGTAAGAGAAATTTCAAAAGGATATTTTCACCTGTTATTGCTCCACATTTTTTTCCGGCTCTCTTTGTGCAATTGAAAGGAAGAATACTTTTCCTTGCTATGTTTCCCATCCGTAACTATGGATCATGTTCAAAAGTTGGGGTCCTGAAGAAAAATAATCGGATATTTGGTTCAAGTAAGAAATGGATCATATAAATCGACTTTTTCCACATCTTCAAGAATATAGGTTGCCGCCGCATTTAGCAAACACAAAACATTCGATTTTGGGAGTGTACGGAAAACAGATTGAACCTCATTGGAAAGATTTTATTCGAACAACTATATTCGTCCGTATGTTTATAATCCACTCTTTGGATTTTTTGGGGCGCAAAGCTACAAGATTACGGCTGGTAAAACTAGGATAATCGAGCCAAAATGCTACAAACCTCAAAAAATATGCTTGGCTCATTTTTCCTACTTTTTAGCTTAAAACATTCATTTAAATAGGTTTAAAGGCCGATAAATGTCTGTCTTGTTCATTTGTAAAAAGTGCTAGGTGTTTTGACAAAAGTGCTAGATGTTTTAACAAAAGTGCTAGATGTTTTAACAAAAGTTCTAGATGTTTTTATCAAAGTTCTAGGTGTTCTGAGAATCATGCTAGCATGTCCAAAAGAAATGCTAGACTTTCTGGAAGACATGCTAGGTGTTACGACCTACATGCTAGCGGTTAGCAAAATTAAGCTAGCACTTGCGAAGAAACAGCTAGACTTTAGAAAAGAAGTTCTAAGTGTTTTGTTCCAAATGCTAGCATGTTTAACAGAACAGATAGCTGTTACAGTTTCTTTGTTAGGTATTCGCGCGCAATCGTAGGCAGCTCAAGAGAGAAAGCTATCATCTTTAACCTACAAATAAGCGCATTTATACGATAGTATATATGCTGCGAAGTATGCCGTGTATCTCTTTCTTGGCCAGCTGGGTGGCAAACAGCTGCAAGATTACTAGAGAAACCATTTATTGCTGGTAAAGGATCCATTACTGCTGGTCAAGAACCCTTTGTCGCCCCCAAGAATTCTGCTTGATCCCTTTTTTTAGGATATTTTTCGTTTATTTGTAGTCCGAATTATCGAGAACTTATGAGTTGGTTTAAAAGAAACAAGGCAGGAATCAGTACTGCAACCGAAAATAAAAAGGAAGCGCCTGACGGCATGTGGAACAAATGTCCGAACTGTAAGAAGCCCCTATTGAACAGCGAACAGATTGAAAACAAGTACGTTTGTCAATATTGCGACTATCATATCCGAATTGGATCAGCGGCATATTTTTCCATTTTATTCGATGACAATCGTTTCACAGAGCTTTTCGAAAACCTCAGCTCCGGTGATCCACTTACCTTTGCCGATACAAAACCCTATCCCGTTCGTTTGGCCGATAGCCAAGCCAAAACCGGTCTAAAAGATGCTATCCGTTGCGGACACGGCAAGATGGAAGGCAAAGATGTAGTTATCGCCTGTATGGATTTCAACTTTATTGGTGGCTCCATGGGTTCGGTAGTAGGCGAGAAGATTGCGCGCTCTATTGATTACTGTTTAGAACATAAAATTCCATTTATGCTGATCTCCAAATCAGGTGGTGCACGGATGATGGAAGCGGCATTTTCATTAATGCAAATGGCCAAAACGTCTGCTAAACTAGCGCTGCTAGCAAAAGCGAAAATCCCTTACGTATGTCTTTTAACAGATCCTACAACGGGTGGTGTAACCGCATCTTATGCGATGCTTGGCGACATTAATATTGCCGAGCCAGGGGCGCTTATCGGCTTCGCTGGCCCTCGTGTTATCAAGGAAACAATTAAAAAAGACCTTCCAAAAGGCTTTCAGACATCCGAATTCGTTTTGGAACATGGCTTCCTCGACTTTATCGTCGACAGAAGAAATCTAAAAGCAAAGGTCGCCGCTTATCTACGTTTGGTATACGCCTAAGCGTAGCAAGTAACAATAAAATACAAGGGCTTCTTTCAAAAAGAGGCCTTTTGTATTTAAGCGCCACCCCGAAAACGTAAGAATGCCCATCGTTTTCGCTTCTGCAGATAATCTATATCTGCCTGATGCCTATAGGCTTCACGTTCAAAGATGATGTGCAGATAAGCTTGCTGCATATTTCTGTGGCGAAGGTATAAAACCAAAAATTCCAATAAATACCAAATATAAAAAGGAAAAACGCCCAGTTCGAGCGCCTGCCGGATATGTATATTTTCGTGCTGCATCAAAGTGTTATCTGTGGCACGGTCTGTGGAAATCACAAAAATAAAGGGAAAGACGGTTACCGCAACGGCACGGCCAGCGGAAAAAAAGTTAGTCCAAAATTTGCTAATTATGACTATGCCGTTCATCATTTTAAATTTAGAAATCTTTCTGTAACACATTCGATCATTGAAAAATTTTGAATATCAAACAGAGCTCGTATATTTGTTTAAGTAGAAAGTAAATTATGCCGTACAAAGAACGCGAAATAAACAAGTTATATTACACCATGGGAGAAGTGACCGCCATGTTCGGTGTAAATGCCTCTCAGATTCGGTTTTACGAACGTGAATTTGATATTCTGCAACCCAAAAAAAACAAGAAAGGCAATCGTCTCTTCACGCAAGAAGATATCTCCAACCTTAAGATAATCTTTAACTTAGTAAAGGATAAAGGCTATACATTGCAAGGAGCGCGCGACCACCTACGCAGCAACAAAAACGAAGTCAAAGAAAATCAACGCGTGGTCGATTCTTTGGAACGTTTAAAGAAGTTCCTCTTAGAGGTACGCGACAGTCTTTAGGCTATCTATCGACTTCCTAATTCTATCACTTCTAGATTTTCTATCCGCTCTTCCTGAATCTGAAAACGCATCAATGTACGTACCTTATGCCAGCCCTGTTTACCTGCTGCGCCAGGGTTAAGGTGCAGCAAATTCAATTTGGCATCATACTGCACTTTCAAGATATGGGAATGTCCGCAGATAAATAATTTCGGCGGATCCAACTGAATATCGGGTTTCACCTGTGGCGCATATCGTCCGGGATAGCCTCCAATATGTGTCATCCACACATCAACCTGTTCGCAGGTAAAACGCTCGTGCTCTGAACAGGCCAAACGAATGTCCTTTCCGTCGATATTTCCCCACACCCCTTTGAATGGCTTAAAAGCTGCCAAAGTATCCACAATCTCTATCGCCCCAAAATCGCCGGCATGCCAGATCTCATCACAGGATTCGAAATACCGGAAAACGGCATCATCTAAATAACCATGCGTGTCGGATAGTAGTCCAATTTTTTTCATACTTAGAATGCTAAAAAATAGGGTTTCAATAGGCTTTTATAGTCTATAGTATGTTCGCCTTGCCGTTCATAGATTACCAATCTCTCGTTCTGAACATCCCGATCTATTTTGCCGATTGCCAACAGACTTCGGATTGGCTCAGCATCGGGATAGGAAGATATATCGAGCTGTCGGTACAGGAAAAGGTTCCTCCTCGGCAATATCTCTTCTATGATCTCTTCCGCTAATCCTACAGGGAGAATACATTGAAATTCTCCTCGGGTCGATAAGTGTCGAGCGACGAAGTCAAACAGCCCTTCAAAAAAAACGGCATCCGTATGCTTTGCCAACTTCTTACGCGGATCAGGGTTATGCAAGGACTTCGTATAAAACGGCGGATTGGACACAATCAAATCATAATCTTCTTGGGGTTGTAAATCCCGAAAATCACTATTGATTGAGCACAATCGATCAGCAAAGATCGATTGGCGAAAGTTGTAGGCAGCCTGCATACTGGCTGCTCCATCAATCTCTACAGCATCTACAAAGGCTTCTGCATGGCGCTGAGCGAGCATCAGGGCGATAACTCCAGTACCGCTTCCGACATCAAGGATGCGAACCGCGCTTTCCTGATTAGCCGTGGCTCCTAAGATAACACCATCCGTATTGATTTTCATCGCGCAATTCCCCTGATCGACTTCGAATTGCTTGAACCTAAAAATGGAACCCATATGCAAAGGTAAACTTATATTTTCGGCCTCCTAACGATCTTCTCTTTTATAAGCGAATTAATTTTACTATTATTGGTACAACAATCACATCATGGCTAAATTTTTCACTTTCCTCCTTTTTATCCTTCTTTTTGCCTACCCCTCCATCTATATAAAGGCAAGTACCGATAAGTCATCCTTACAGGATTGTGAAAAGATTGTTGCCGTAGCGTTGGAAAAGCTCGTTCCTGCATTGCAGAAAAATGATTATCAGAGCGTAGAAAGTATACTGGGCACGATTCAAAGTGCTTGCGGTGAAAATGAATTCACGCAACGTATGCGTATTATACAGGCACTGATTGAGCGCAAAACTAGTGGAGCACTCATAGCCGATTACCTCTCCAAAAATTACCACGAAGTGCTGACGATGCGCTGGGATTATGCTGTTGAGAAAGAATACCGACGTATTTATGAAGAAAACAAAGCCGAATTTAACTACATACCGCTCAACCATCCGATCGATTCCCTAATTAAGCTGAAGGCAAACGCACTATTAAATTCCCCGTCCTTTAACCTTACAGAACAAGAAGAAGATATCGCACTGCTCTTTGCCGATCACCTGGACGAGTTTTATCAATCTTTTGAAAATGTGCAGCCAGCACCGCAACCTACGGCAACAGAAAAAGCCCGCTCCCAGCAGGATGCTAAACATCGATCTGGGGTGATCGTTTCCGCAGGGGCTGAATTTCCTATTACGGGCTCCGACCCTTTATTTAAAACCAATACCACCGTTGGCTTGCTCTATTCCTCAGGATTGTCTTCTCCGGTCTTCTTTGAAGGCGGTATAAAAATCAGAATTAATTCGAACGATAGGTCTTTTGACTATTTGCTATACGACGAGGCTGAACATGTCAATTCCAGTGCAAGTTTCAGTATAGGAGGTAATGTTGGCGTTAAACTGTTTGACAACGACAAATTTATTATCGCGCCTAAAGTAGGCTTGTATTACGACATTACGAATACCGGTCTAAGCGAAGTAAATTATTTTGACGACGAATATGGAGAGAGTACACGCAGTGTTCAATATCACAATGTGCACACCATGCGAACCACCTTGGCGCTAAACCTAATGCGTCATATTATCGGTAAGAAATATATCGGTATCGAAGCAGCTTATCACTATATCCCTTACAATTGGGACAGCAACCTGCTGACAAGCATCCAGCCCAACTACGCTAGTCTACAGCTATTTTTCCGCTTTTAGGAAACCGCAAAATTACACGTTGCCGGGTTGGTTGCGTATTATTTTTGTTCTGCTCTCCTCATTCGTAGGGAGGCTTTAGTTCTTCAATAAACGCTGTATCTCGTCAAGTTTCATCAAGGCTTCTACTGGCGTGAGGGTGTTCACATCCAAGTTATTGAGCATATCGCGGATTTTTTCCAAAACAGGATCGTCAATGGCGAACATCTGTAACTGATAAGCCTGCTTTTGGATCTTACGCATACTATCTTTTATCTGTTCCCCTCCGGTGCGTTCCTGCTCCAGTCGTTTCAGGATTTCCCCTGCCCGACCGATCAATTTGGCCGGCATACCCGCCAATTTAGCTACATGTATACCGAAGCTATGCTCGGAACCACCTGGCACCAATTTGCGTAAAAAGATGACCTTATTGTTCAGTTCCTTCACCGTGACATTAAAATTTTTGATACGCGACATAGAGTTCGTCAATTCATTTAACTCGTGATAATGCGTCGCAAAAAGTGTTTTCGCCTTCGCGGTGGGATGATTATGTAAAAATTCGGCAATAGCCCACGCAATAGAGATACCGTCATAAGTACTTGTTCCTCGGCCAATTTCATCCAGTAGGATTAACGAACGATCGGAAAGATTATTCATGATGCTGGCCGTCTCGTTCATCTCCACCATAAAGGTCGACTCGCCCGAAGACAAATTGTCGGAGGCTCCCACCCGCGTAAAAATTTTATCGACTAAACCTATCGTAGCTTCTTTTGCTGGGACAAAGCAGCCTATCTGTGCCATGAGCACGATCAAGCCTGTCTGCCGCAACAAGGCCGACTTACCGGCCATGTTTGGACCGGTAATAATAATAATCTGCTGGCTCTCTGGATCCAGAAAAGTATCGTTAGTGATATAATCCTCCCCTAGCGGCAAATTCTTTTCAATAACAGGATGGCGTCCACCTTTGATATCTAGCAATTTGTCCTCCGTGACCACCGGTTTGACATAAAAGTTCTTCTCGGCAATCCAAGCGAAGTTCAACAGTACATCTAGCTTGGCAATAAGTTGTGCATTAAGCTGTATGGGCTTGATGTAGTTCGTGATATCCAAAAGCAGCTCGGCATATATTCGGCTTTCTATGGCTTGAATTTTCTCTTCGGCCCCTAGAATCTGTTCTTCATATTCCTTGAGCTCTTCGGTTATGTATCGTTCCGCATTGACTAAGGTTTGTTTTCGTATCCATTCCGTGGGAACTTTATCCTTGTGTGTATTTGTTACCTCGAGGTAATAACCAAAGACATTGTTGAATGCAATCTTCAACGAAGGAATGCCCGTGGCTTCTGATTCTCGTCGCTGTATTTCCAGCAGATAGTCTTTTCCGCCGAAGGCTACCTTGCGTAATTTATCCAAATCTGCATCGACACCATCCGCAATGACATTTCCCTTCAGGATCGACACCGGTGGTTCTGCCTGAAGCATGCCTTCCATCTTATCTCGAATAATCTGGCAAATATTCAGTTGTTCAGAGATAACACGCAAACTTTCCGAAGACGGGATATTGGTCAAGGTTTTCAGTTTTTCTACAGCATATAATGATCGCTTCAACTGTGTTATTTCACGTGGATTCGCCTTCTGCAGACCGATCTTGGAGATCAATCGCTCTAAATCTCCGACCTGTTTGATCTCTTTGATAAGTTCATCGCGCAAATCGCGGTGTTTGGAAAAATAGGAAACAACATCTAAGCGTTCGTTGATGGACTTCAAATCTTTGAGGGGCATCACCATCCACCTCTTCAACAAGCGAGCACCCATGGGGGAAGCCGTTTGATCCAAGACGTCGGAAAGGGTCGTCGCGTTTTCGTTTGCCGAGCCGATCAATTCTAGATTTCGGATGGTAAAGCGATCCAACCACATAAACCGGTCTTCCTCAATTCGGGCGATATGCGAGACATGCTGTAGATTACGATGCTCCGTTTCATTGAGGTAGTGCAAAGCCACTCCCGCAGCCAATATTCCCAAAGGCATACGCTCAATACCAAAACCTTTCATCGATCTCACTTCGAAATGCTTCAACAATGTTTCCGATGCGTAATCGCCAGTATATGGCCATTCGTCCAGCGTATAAGTGTAATACTGGCTTCCAAATTGTTCTAAAAATGCTTTGTATTGTTTTTTTGCTAAGATGATCTCCGTAGGTTTAAAGCCCTGTAAAAGCTTATCTATATAACTTGCGCTGCCCTGTGCAACCAGAAATTCGCCCGTAGAGATGTCCAGAAAAGAAATGCCGTATTGACCTTTTTCTTCACAGATAGAGGCCAGATAGTTGTTGGACTTTTGTTGGACAATATTATCGTTGTACGATACGCCTGGCGTAACAAGTTCCGTTACCCCACGTTTGACGATTGTTTTTGTCTGCTTAGGATCTTCCAACTGATCACATATGGCAACCCTTTGGCCCGCGCGAACGAGTTTGGGCAAATAGGTCTCTAGAGAATGGTGCGGAAAACCGGCCAATGCGGTCTCGGATTCTGATCCATTGCCTCTTTTCGTTAATACAATACCCAAAATACCAGCAGCTTTAATCGCATCTTCTCCAAATGTCTCGTAAAAATCCCCCACTCTAAACAACAACAAAGCGCCAGGATACTTGGCCTTAATGGTATTATATTGCTGCATTAAAGGGGTTTGTTTTTTCTCTTTCGCCACTGGTAATTTATTTTTAGTGAGCCGTAAAAATAAGGTAAATGGCCCGATTTGACAAGACTTTTATAGATGGCAGCATGCTTTTGCGGCATCTCTCCTAAATGGTAGTTTCATCCTTTTATTTGATATCTCCAATAGGAATAACAGATGAATGTGCATCTCCTGAGCGGTCCACTAGGAGAATTTCAAAAAATCGCCTAGCTTTGCAGCACAATTCGTGGTCATGGCAATTAAGCGCTCTACAACAAAGAAAAAAAATACAAGAAAAAAAAGCAATAAGGCATCCTGGAAGCAGAAGATCGGTATTTGGGGAGCCCGCATCGTCCTGTTGTTTTTTGGCTTCACGATCTTTTGGGTCTTGTTATTGACAATCATGAATCCGCCAGTCACATTCTTACAACTACAGCGTGGTTTTGAGCGGAAGGGTGCTGGCAAAGAATGGAAAATTGAAAAAGACTGGTTGAGTTACGATGAGCTATCTGATAATCTAAAACGGGCGGCTATAGCCGGTGAAGATGCACATTTCTTGACACACAACGGTTTTGACACCAAGGCCATTCGCGAGGCCTTCGAAAAAAACCAAGCAGGTAAAAAGCTGCGAGGCGGTAGTACGATAAGCCAACAAGTAGCTAAAAATGTATTTTTATGGCCAGATCGCTCGTGGCTTCGAAAAGGGCTTGAAACCTATTTCACGGTATTGATCGAAGTATTCTGGAGTAAAAAGCGCATACTGGAAGTTTACCTGAACGTGATTGAGATGGGACAAGGCGTGTATGGTGCAGAGGCTGCGGCACAATATTATTTCCATAAATCGGCCAAAAGCCTCAGCAAAAAAGAAGCAGCCCTTATTATCGCTATTCTCCCCAGTCCACAAAAATGGGACGCACGACGCCCCTCGGCCTATGTAAACCGTCGTGCAAACAGCATTGTGCGTTACATGAATTACTACCGTATTCCGGAGTAGTTAAAAAGTCTCCCTTTTAACGATGGGAGACTTTTTAACCTACAAATTATTGTTGCAATATATCAAATTCTGCCATGTGCGTGTAATTAAAATTACCATGCGAACTTATGGATTCAACACGAATGTATCGAGTAGATAGCGTACTGCCCAAGTTAACATAATTAGCCCCGGCATAACGCGGCAAACTGTAGGTTCCAGCCGTCAACCAATTTACACCGTCCGTGCTCGTCTGTAATCGAAATTGATTCAAAGCACCATTTAAGTTACTACGATTATAAATCACAACCGTATTAAACTGTTGAACAGCTTGGGCATCGATAGCAAAATAATGCGGGTGAGCTCTTTCTATCGGCGACCAAGGCGTATGCCAGTTAGTACTGAGATTACCATCTAAAATATTGGTCACAGGTGACCCTGACTGATCACCTGAACTGGTTACCGTCCAAGATTGACGATTGGATAGTTCAGTACGAAAAACGGATTCCAAATTAGGCAATTGGTTATCGAACGAAAGCATGAAATGCTCCGTTTTACGAACACCATTCGGAGCGATGAAATGTATCCGAAGTTGATAAATACCAGAACGATTTTGAAAATCACTTAAAGGGCATTCAATATATAAGCTATCATTGTTAATCGAATTTGCACCGAAAGTTATGGCATCATAATCGAGATTATTTCCATAGGGCTCCCGATCAAAATAAGCCGCCACATAATTAATGGCCTGCTGACTCTCAAAATTTCCCGATAAAATAATCTTACTATTTACCAACGCGCTACGTAAATTTTTCAAGGAGAAATCAAAATTCTGATGCCAATCAGTTCGGGTTGTCCAGCTAAAGGTCTGCGAATTACTAAAAATTGCGGAACTCGTTTTTGTAATATAGGTCGGATTTCTACCATAAGTTGAGTTTCCTGATCCCATCAGTGCAGTTCCGTGAGCCGTCGTTGCCGATGCGGTACCGAAATTATGTGGGCCATTCAGCCCGTGCCCCAACTCATGGATCATCCCTCCAATCCACTTTGTCGCCAAATTACCGTAAGTGCCCGGCGTCCCTAGATATTTGGCATCCATGTGCTCATAATCTAACGCATAGCAATATCTTCCCGTTCCATAAAATGGCACACCTCCCGGATTCAGTGGATCGCCACTACGAGAAGGCAGAATAATCAAATAATGATCACTTTTTTTCTGCGTCGGATTTGCAGCGAAGTAGGCATCAACTTCAGATTGAACTGCTCCTGAACCGCCACTATAAGGGTAATTAGCTGCGCCGGATTGCCCCCTCACCGTAACGATATTGATCAAACTGTCGTTAACCAAATCCAAACCAAATGATCGACGGCCAAAACCTTCTCGCTCTAGGTTCTCCGCGAAAAATGACTGTGCATCGAGCAGGATGCGACTTATTCGCTTTCTATAGTTGGCTACGCTATCATTATCGGTTGGAATAAAATAGACAACATTTAATTTGTACGGGTTTTCCGCCCATTCGTTTGTTACTCCAGCAATCTCATTTTCTGGAGATACGTCTGTAAGGGTAAGTAATTGTTTTTGACAACTCGCAATGAGCAGCAAGAGGCTAGTCCCAAGAAATAGGCCCAATGATAATTTTTTCATATATATGTTAAATTTATAATAACTCGAACATATCAGAAAAAATCACATCCCCAGGGGCTAAATCTTAAATAATTAGGGGCAAAATTCTAAAACTTGTCATCATTTATAGATAGCTACCTCTACTTGTCCATCGGCAGTAATTGTGCCGCGGTACATCCCAGCAGTGTTGAAGGGCATAGCCACTTGTCCATTCTTGTTCAGCACAATCATGCCGCCATCGCCACCTAATGCCGCGATCTTGTCAATAACGTTCTGTGCGGCCTGCATTAGTGGAAGCTTTGCATACGCAACGATCGCAGCCACATCATAAGCGGCAACCGATCGGATAAAATACTCGCCCCAACCGGTACAAGAGATGGCTACTTGATCGTTGGCGTAATTGCCAGCACCGATAATGGGCGAGTCGCCTACTCGGCCATATTTCTTATTGGTCATTCCTCCTGTTGATGTACCGGCTGCCAAAGCGCCCTGTTGGTCCAAGGCTACGCAGCCAACCGTACCGAACTTCTCGTCTACATATTTCTTGTTGTTGCTCTGTTTATCATCATGATCCAAGGCCGTCGATTCTTTTTCCCTTTCTAAGATTTTTTGTAATGCGTCCCAGCGAGGCTTTGTCCAAAAATAAGAGGGATCAACCAACACAATACCTTTCGATGAAGCAAACTCTTCGGCACCTTTTCCCACCATCATTACATGATCAGACTGCTCCATTACGGCTTTTGCTGCTGTGATCGGGTTTCTAATGCTGTGCACCCCTGCTACGGCTCCAGCTCGCAAGGTTTTACCATCCATAATCGATGCATCCATTTCGTTTTCACCATGGTGGTTAAAGACGGCACCCTTGCCGGCATTAAATAAGGGGGAATCTTCCATGATTTGAATGGCGGCGGTTACCGCATCCACGCTTGTCCCTCCTGTTTGTAGCACGCGATATCCTTCTTTGAGGGATTTGGTCAATTCAGCAACATAAGCGCGTTCTAAGGAATCAGTCATATTCTTTTTCAAGATTGTGCCCGCACCGCCATGTATGGCTAGGATATAACGTTTAGGACTAGTTTGCTGTGCGAAGCTGTATAACGATAGGCTCATCAACAACATACAGATTCGTAAAGTAAGGCTCATGTTCATCATGGAAAATTTCGTTCAGTGCGCCTCAAGGTACAGATTTATCGGGGAACAAAAAAGCCGAGCTGCGATAGCCCGGCTCCTATTGTTTGTTGGTTAGGTTTTTATACCTATTACTTACGTTCTACGTTGAGTACAGCTTGATCATTGCCCGCGGAGAGGTCAACTGTTAACACATAAGTAGCGCCATCAACCAACTGTTTGCCCGTTACAATACCCAAATTGCCGGGATCTCGACCATTAGATCCGTTTCCAACCAAAATAAGGTCGCTACTCGTTGATAGCCCGTCGTTTTTAAATTCGCCGCCCCAACCTTTCTGATGGAAAAACTTGAAGTTGATGCTGTTCGTCGCGATCTGTTGGCCGGCAACCAAGGTTATACGATACTTCTTGCCACCTATAGGTGCCAAACATAAGGCTTTCTCGGTGGTCCACCCCACTTGGTTACCCAAGTTGGGTTTTCCAACCCCCTCTCCAATAATCCATATGGCACCGGTGCCGTCAGCATTCAGTGTAGCTAAATTATCTCCCGTCATCGCTTCTACAATAAAATAACGGCGATCAAAATCTGCGGTGACACGGTATTTACCTGGAGCCGCATTAAAACGGATCTGTCCATTTTCACGGATTATGAAATCCGTATCTAGCCACCAGTCGTCCAATGCCGGAAAATCGGTAAATATCATTTCCTGATTCGCGGTGAGTGTGAGGTCTGCTGTATAGTGGCTATCATCCAACATCCGCATTTCCACTCCATTGACTTTATAGCTTTGAAATGGCGAAGCAGCATAGGTCAACGTATTAAACGAAATACTGTACTCGCCAGGTGAAAGGTAAGAAAACGGAATCTGCTGGGTGCTACCTTGAGTAACCGCTTCATTCTCCCATCCGAAATTCAGGACATTGCCATTCGCCCCAAATGCTGGTGCCTGAATGTAGCCCCTCACCTTTTGTGGCAGCTCTTTGGTGATGCTATACTGGTTGTTACCTACACGATCTAAGCGAATAGTTTCCGAATCCATAATCAAATTCAGATAAGGGAAATCAGGTCTAGACAGGGCGAGTTCTTTCATTTCTTCCACCTTAACCATACCCACATTTTCGAGTACAAAGCGCAGTTCTGCGGTTCCATTTGGGATATCTTTGTAGAAAGGAATAAAAATTTTCGCATTATAATTGCCGTAGCTTTTAGTCCGGATAATTTTTTCGGAAACTTTGTCGCCGCTGAAATACAGCTGAACTTTCAGTGTAGATAGCTCCGTCCCATCGTCCGCTACGGCCACGCGAAAGCTTAGGCTATCGCCGAAATATGCATTATCCGCAACCTCGTCAACCGTTAGGCTCGGGCTGCCTCCTCCCAATGGATAGCGGTACTCTTCTTTACAGGCCCAAACGGACGTCATGCCTAGGAACAGCATGATATAGTGTATTAACTTTTTCATTATTTCCAGGTATAAGAGACGACAGATTGTGCAGGAATATCATAACTAAAGTATTTACTACCGTCCGTAAATGTTATCCGCGTATTTTTCGTTTGCTCATTGGCCAACACCACAGCATAGCTATTATCAGGATTCTTGAATGCGGATAGTACTACGCCTTGCTCCGTAAAACCTTCGGTACCGATGCGTACCGCCCCCGGCTTCACCACGGAAGAAAGGTGGCCGATAATAAAGTAATGGGAGTTTTTCGTGATGGTTTTATAGTCCGACATGTTAATATCCACGGCTCCAAAACAGGTTTGACATCCACCTTCGCGATTGGGACCACGCTCCGAATCTAGCATCAGGTTCCATACAATCACTGCACGGCTCCAATTATTTACCGTTCCTAAGGCCACCTCTTTCATATCCTCCAACAGGCGTCTGCCTAGATTTTGACCGGTATTCCACGTTCCGATGGAGGTTTCCGTAAAAATCAGCTCTTTCTCGGGTGCTTTTCCGTGAATATCCAATAATTCCGCCTTATCGCCACCGTAATTGTGGTATGCGGCGCCGGCGAAGTAAGAAGCTGCCTTCGCATCTTCGTAAATCTTCACCGGATAATCATCTTGGCTACTCATATTGTCATAGTTGTAGTTGTGGTCGAACGCATAAATCTTGGTACGCAGCCCCGCTTGTTGTAACTTGGGTCCCAGCGCATCGCGTACGAAATCCCGTTGCTCCGACCAATACATCAACATGGATGCAGAATTTCCCGCATTGAGCGGTTCATTCTGTGGTGTAATAGCGTGAATAGCAATTCCCGACGCCTGCATCGCTTGGATCCATTTCACAAAGTAAGTAGCGTAATCCTGATAATATTTCGGATTTAGGTGCCCGCCGGTCCAGGAATCGTAGGGTGCTAGATTGGTTAAGTCGACTACTTTCATCCATTTGGGTGCTGTCCATGGCGATCCCAATATTTTAATATTCGGATTTATCGCCAAGATTTCCTTCAAAATAGGAATCACGTATTTTGTTTCTTCCTCCTGTAATGCAAAATTAGCGATGCCTTCTTGATCATTGAGCGTGTATTCGCTCAGCGAGAAGTCGGAACAACCAATAGCAATCCGGATATAGCTTTGCCCCATTCCATCGGTAACGCTAAATGTTTCTTGGAGAAACTTTGTACGATCCGCCTGTGTCATCTTTAACAAATTGTAAGCCGTCGATCCAGTGATTGCCGAACCAAAACCATCCATTGTCTGGTAACGCACCTGTTCATTAAGCCGGATTGTTCGCGGCGACATGTTGGTTCCGCTACCGAAATCAACAAAAGACTTCTTAAACTCCTGCGTACGTGCAGCAGTCGTGGTGTAGATCGTCACATCACCTGTTTGTTTGCCCGGTGGCGGCTCCGGCACAGCCTCTGATTGGCCACTAGAACCGCAGGCCATCACCATTAAACTGAATAAACTACTGAAGAGTATCGTTTTCTTTAAATTTTCCATTTGAATACATTGGTTGTTAAGTGGACTAGTAGCCCAAGTTTTGCTCTAAGTTCGGATTTTGATCGAGGATGCTTTGTGGTATAGGCATACGGTACGAAAAGTTGGTAAACGGATACACCTGCGTACGGCGTCCACTATCTTTCGCATATACAGCATTCATAACAGGTTCTACCCTATCCAATCGTACTAAGTCAAACCAGCGTTGCCCTTCAAAGGCCAGTTCTAGGCGTCGCTCTTTAAGAAGCGCGTCCAACAAGGCCGTGCGGTTGCCGCGGGTGGCGGATGACAACCTCGCTAATTTCGCTCGGACGCGTACCTGATCGATGATATCCGCTGCTGCATTAAGATCGCCGCCTTCCCGCTGTATCAAGGCTTCAGCTTTCAATAGCAAAATATCCGCGTAACGGTATTTGATGATGCTATTTACCGCTGAGCGAATTTTATACATAAACGGGTAGTTGCTTGCCGGGTAATAGTTGCTCCAACTTGTTTGGTAGTACACCACCGACTGCGCAAACCGCACTTCATCCCCTTCCTGTTGAAAGGTATTAATCAAGTCACGGGATGGTGTAACCCATTTGGCCCAGGTAAAATTAGAATTGTAGTTGGTGAGGTCGCGTCCAAACATCCAAGTAACCCAATTGCCATTTCCTGCAAAAAACTGACCTTCCAAGATAGATTCTTGTGTATTTCGTTTTTTTGCATCCGTATTGTTATCGTTCATACCGAAGAGGTTGCTAAAATCTTCTTCCAATGCAAAGCCATCAGCGGCAAGTTCATCGGCATATTGGATCACCTTTCCGTAGTCACGCAACGGTTTCTCCGCATACACCTTTGCTAACACCGCGCGCGCCACCGATTTACTAAAGATAGTCTTGTTGGACGTATTGTTGGCCGGAGCATCGGGAATGGCTTCTAGCAAGTCTTTTTGTATCTGTTCATACACTTCCTTTTCGCTACTTTGCATCGGGAAGTAAGAGGGATAGACCTCCTCAATATTCTCCGAGGTAATATCTCTCGCTACGGTGGTGACCAAGGGCACATCGCCCCAGAGCCGAACCATATCGAAATATACGAGCGCACGAAATATTTTCGCTTCCGCTTTGTATTGGCGACGTTCGTTGGTTGTCAAGCTGTTGTCATTTACAGAATCGACATATTGCACCATTTTGTTGGCCAGTGCTACATCTTCCATGTAGCGGCTCCAGTCGCGTGCAAGCACCGAATTCGATCCCTCGATCGAGTTGTTTTCGAATGGCAACACCTCAGCCCCTGTCGTACCTGCATAAGCATTATCGGCATGGGCATCCCCAACCAGCAACAGGTCAAGATACCAATGTTCTTGTCTATTCCGTATCTGGTCGTACATGGCTTGACGATGACTGAGCACGGACGCTTTATCTTTAAAAGCTACATATTCACCGGCCTCATTGATCCCTTCCGTCACATCAGAGAATGAATCCAAGGGATCGCGTACAAGTGAACAACTCTGTAGGCAAGAAACAATTCCTACCCATACTATGCAATAATTAAAATATCTTTTCATGTTCATCAGATTACGGTTAAAACTCCAGATTTAATCCTACCACAAAAGAGCGATTCTGCGGGTATGTGCCCCAATCGATGCCCTGCACACTACCACTATTACCCCATTGGTTTACTTCAGGATCAAAACCTGTATATTTCGTAAAGGTCAACAAGTTGCTGGCCGATACAAAAGGCTGCAAACGGCGAATACCGACATTGGCCAACCGTGTCGTCTTCACATCGTAAGACAAGGAAATATTCTTTACCCTCAAGAAGCTACCGTCTTCCACAAAGTAACTAGAGTTTTTCAGGTCAAAACCTGCTTTCGGGATACTCGTCTGCTGCCCCGGTACGCGCCAACGATCGAGCACGCGTATCGATTGATTTTTACCATCATACATTCCTTCAGTTTCCATCCGTGAAGCATTGTAGATATCATTGCCATAAGATCCTTGCAGGAAAACACTGAGGTTAAAGCCCTTGTAGGACAAGTTATTCGTGAGGCCGAATATAAAGTCAGGATTGGGGTCGCCGATATAGGTTCTGTCTGACGAGGAAACACGTCCATCGCCATTTACATCGCGGTAGCGGAGTTCGCCCGTCTCGGGATCAACGCCATCACTGATGTACCCAAAGAATCCACCTAGCGATCGGCCGGGCTCATTTCGAACGACATTATCGTCTACAAAATCAGACGTACGTGCGGTGCTGTAGATTCTTTGCAGTTGCAAATTCGTCAGTCGATTCCGATTGAAGGAAATATTAAAATCCGTAGACCACAGAAATTCGCGCACTAGATTTTTACTACTCACATTCAGCTCGAGTCCTTTGTTTGTCATTACCCCTTCGTTGCGCATGATAGAACCTGATATGTTTGCTCCTGCTGGCACGGTTGCTGTCATGAGCATATCCGTCGTTTTCTTGTGATAATAATCCAAATTGACAGTCAGTCGGCTGGCAAATGCCGTAAAATCAACACCAATATTGCTTTGCGTTGTGGTTTCCCAACGTAGATCTCGTGTACGCAGATTTCCATTAATGGAGGTCACAGGCAATGCGTTTTCCTGCCCTGTTACAAACCAAGCAACCCGTGTAACATTGTACATCTGCAGGTAAGCATAGTCTGATAACCCGGATTGGTTTCCTGTTTGTCCCCACCCACCACGGATCTTCAGATCATTTATCCATGATACGTCTGACAAAAAGTCCTCCGAAGAAAGGCGCCACGCGGCAGAAACCGAGGGGAAAACACCCCAGCGATAATCTGGATGAAGCTTCGAAGAGCCATCACCACGCAAATTGGCGGTCACTAAATACTTTCCATCAAAATTGTAAGATGCACGCCCAAATAAGGACATAATCGCCCAATCGGATGCACCGCTACCGGTACCTGTCCACGAAATCTTATTGGCTACATTTAACGTCTCAATCAGGTCATTCCTAAAATGCGAGCCATTGATCCAACTATTGGTATAATCGGACGCAGTCCACGATGTTCCCCCCATAAGGTCGATACCGTGGCGACCCCACTGCTTTTTATAGTTCAGCACATTGTCGAAGGTCAACACCGTATTCATATTACGGTTATCAGAAGCTTCGCCATATTGCGTTCTCCCCCAAGTTGTGGAAAGTGGATCCAAGAATGTGGTTGCCAAACCGTTCCGACGATCGAGCGCCAGCATGCTCTTAAATGTCAAATCAGGCGTAAAGGTTAACATTGCGCTTCCTGAAGCGATCAAACGATTTTCGCGTCCTTTGTTATTTTTCGTCCTTGCTATATTCTCCAATGGACTGCTGATATTGACTCCGTAGAAGTCCGTATAATACTGTCCCGGAAAATCAGGATCCCAAATGGCTCCATAGGTAGGTGTGTTTATCGCGGACAGGACTACCCCACCACGATTGGCTCCATTTCCCGTATTGATACCATTACGGATATCATCGGTATACGCAATATTTGCAGTTACTTTCAACCATTTGCGCACATCGTTCTCGACGTTTGCGCGGAAGTTGTAGCGACGGTAAAACGAAGAATTGATAACCCCCGATTCATCGAGGTAGCCCCCCGACAGGAAATAGCGTAGTTTCTCTGTTCCATCGGATACAGATAGTTGGTAATTCTGCATCAATCCCTTTGTGAAGGTTTCATCAAACCAGTTTGTACGGTCAGGTAGTCCTTCCGGAAGGCTTACCAAACCTATTTCATCTTGCAGCTCTTTGTATTGTGCTGCATTGAGCGATTCCAATGTATTGGCGACACTGTTCTGTGTTAATTGTCCATTGAGTGAGATCTTCGCATCGCCTGATTTACCTTGCTTTGTAGTAATCAAAACGACACCATTGGCTGCACGTGAACCATAGATCGCTGCCGAAGAGGCGTCTTTTAATACCTGTATATCCGCCATGTCATTTGGCGACAGGAAATTGATATTATCCACGGGTACGCCGTCAACCACATAAAGCGGGTTGTTGCTGGCGTTGAATGAGGTTGTTCCGCGGATGCGGATGGAGGTTTCGCCCCCCGGCGCACCATTCGGCTGTATCACGGAGACACCGGCAGCCCTTCCTTGCAAAGCTTGTCCGGCAGACACAATGGGACGTTGGTTAAGATCTTCAAGCGACACACTGGAGATCGCGGTGGTCACATCCTTGCGTTTCACCGATCCATATCCAATCACGACAACATCCTCTAGGGCAGAGCTATTAGATTGCATCACGATGGCTATGCTTTCGCTTTGCACCGTTGTCGTAGCTGTTTCGTAGCCAATATAGGATATTGACAGTTCAGCTCCACGGGGCACATTTGCCAGTGTAAAATGACCATCCACATCGGTGGAGGTGACGTTGCTCGTTCTCTTCCAGGAAACTGTTGCCCCGACGATAGGCGCATTGGTTTGTCCATCTTTCACCGTCCCTCGTAAGGAAACGATTGTTTGTGCCCGCAAGGAAAAGACTTCCAGCAGCAGAAAAACGAAGAGAAAAATAGGACGCGTCATTCTTGTAGAAAATGCCATAGGTCTTATAATTTGATCTTTTTGTGGATTATAATTGTTCACCCCGAAGGGTTATGACAAAGTTAGTACGGTAGACGGAAAAAAGATTACCTAGAAAGGGTTGTCGACAGGAAAAGTAAACGGAAAAACAAATTAAAAAACTGAATATAAGCAAATTGCATAATCAATAGGAAAGACAAAAAGTAACCAGAATGAGCGGTTAAAAGGATCGAATATCGCCAATATCCCGGATTTTATCTTCAAATTCGTCTTTAGATCCAGCCACCTTACTGCGAACCTTCACCCGATAATTGTATACTGTGCGGAGGGAATACCGCAGAAAAGAAGCAATCTTGGTGGAATCGGTAATACCCAAACGGATCAAGGCAAAGATGCGTAGCTCGGTATTCAGCAGTTCACCTTCCTTCAGGCTGATGCGCTCATCGCTACGGAGCAATTGGTTAAAATCATCAATGAAGGAAGGGTACAAATTCAGAAAGATCACATCAAAATTACGGTACAGCTCATCGAGCTCATTCTTCACCACATCTTGCGACTTCAATATCTTATTGATGTCGTCGTATTGCTTTTGAGCGAAGCGTTTCAACAACAGCTTACGCTGTTCGTCGATTTTATCGATGTAAGAGGAACAAATGTCAAAAAATTGGGCGATGTACTCCTCTTTAATATGGTTTGATTCCGAAAGGCTATTGTTAATGTGTAGCAGCTGATCGTTCAGCTTTTTAAGCTCTGCGTTTGCTTGATGCAGATCCGCTCGTGCTCGGCGTAGTTTCTTGATTTGGGTATATAGAAAAAAGAGCGCGACGACCAAGAAAAGGGATAGCAAACTGATAACGATCAAATTTTGACGCAGTGCGCGCTTTTGCGCCAGTTCCTTTTCTTGAAAGGCGGTATTGATAATACCATAGAAAGAGGAGTTCTCGAGCGAGCGATAGCGTATGTTACAGAAGGCCGCATCGTTTATGGCTGCCTGAATAAATTGATAAGCTTTATCGATATCGCCTCTGTTATTATAACATTGTGCTAAGCTCTGTAGGGAGGCATTATCTTTAACTACGTGTTTAATATCTGATATGGCCGATAGCGAGAAATAGTACATCGCTTTATCCATATCATCCTTATTCTTGTACATCAAGCCCAGCAGATAGGCAATCAATCCCCGTTCGGGATACTGATCGTCCGTGCTGATGAGCAGCTGCTGCAAAATCTGCTCTGCTTCCGCTTCTCTATTGCGATACACATATTTAGTTGCCAAGGCTACGCGCCGCTGTAGGGACGTGTCGGGCAACAGCATCAACATGGAATCGCGGTAACGTTCGCTCAATTTAAAATATTGCTCATTATTGCTACTCTGTCCATAGTGGCTACTAAATGCGGTGTATGCTTCGAAGTAGGCAGGCAATAGCGCTCTAGGCAAGTTCGGTCGATCGACGGCTCGTAGCAACTTTTCGGCTTCGATAAACTTTCCCGTAGAAGAATAAAGACTAGCCAAGTAAAATGAAGCTTGACGAACAGCCATGGCATCGCCCCGCTGCTCCCCTAGCTGTTTGTAAAGCTGCGTATAGGTTATCGCGGAATCGACCTGATACTTACGGTAGGCAAGGATCAAATCTTTGGCCAACTCTTGTTTGGCCGGCAAAGAGCTTTCTTGCATCAACCGTGTTTTCAGTACGTTTATGCGTTCTAATTTTTGCTTTTCAAACTTATCCTTCGCAAGAAAGACCTGCGCAAGGGTTTGCGCGGTACTGTCTGTCCCTGTCATGGAGAAACATGGCAAGGCCAAAAAAACAACATAAATTAGGCTCCAATAAAAACGCATAGGTTTGGACTACTTAACTATTCTTTCTCTTCGTCGTCCCACCAATCTGTCTTGAGGTCGTCGATCTCGCGTCGATCTTTCTTGGTCGGTCTTCCGGTGCCGCGATCTCGTTTAAGAACAGGCGCTTGGAAGACGGATTTGAAAGCATAGGTTTCCTCGACTGGTGTTTGGTCCTGATAAAACTGTACCGCGGTCTTAGCATCGACACGGCGGTCCAACAATCCAGTTACCAACACCACCTTACGCTCTGGTCCCTTTTGTATCGCATAGACGTCCCCAATTTTGACGACAGCAGAAGCCTTTACATTCTGCCCATTAAGCTTGATGCGTCCTGCTTTGCAGGCCTCGGTGGCCAAACTTCTCGTTTTAAAGATTCGTATGGCCCATAAGTATTTGTCTATTCTCAGTTTCTCTTTCTCGGTTACAGCTCCCATAGCTACAAAATTACAGCAAATTAAAGTAATTTTAGAACGGTGAGTATCCTGATTCGCCAAAAATTTTTAATCTTTGTAGTGAGGAAGATCGTCTGTTGCGTACAGGTAAACGGTGGCTCTTCACTTTCAACGGTGGCCTTTCCATTGTTGAATTTTAACTTTTTAATTTTTACTTTTTAATTTGCAAAATGGAATTGGAATTACAGAAACTGCAGAAGCTTGTTGAAGACGCTTGGGAAGACAGAAAACTATTAGAATATAAAGAATACTTCGAAGCCATCAGTGTGGTTATCCAAAAATTGGACGAGGGCGAGCTTCGTGTTGCCGAGCCTATCGGTACACGCTGGCATGTAAACGACTGGATCAAGAAAGCCGTTATCCTGTACTTCCCTATCCGGGAGATGAAAGAAATTGACAATGGTCCGTTTGTGTATTTCGATAAAATGAAATTGAAAACGAACTACAAAGAATTGGGCGTTCGTGTTGTTCCTGGAGCTAGTGCTCGCTACGGCGCATACCTTTCCAAAGGCGTGATCATGATGCCTTCTTACGTGAATATCGGTGCATATGTGGATGAAGGCACGATGGTAGATACTTGGGCAACCGTAGGTTCTTGTGCACAGATCGGGAAACATGTACACTTAAGTGGTGGTGTTGGTATCGGCGGTGTTCTTGAACCAGTGCAGGCTGCACCGGTGATCATCGAAGACAATGTTTTTGTCGGTTCTCGTGCCATTGTTGTGGAAGGTATCCGCGTAGAGACCGAAGCCGTTTTGGGTGCAAATGTGGTATTGACAGCATCGACAAAGATTATAGATGTTTCCGGGCCTGAGCCTGTAGAATACAAAGGCTATGTCCCTGCACGCTCGGTTGTTATTCCGGGATCATACACTAAGAAATTTGCAGCAGGAGAATACCAAGTTCCTTGTGCGCTAATCATCGGTCAACGTAAAGAATCGACGGACAAAAAAACGTCGCTGAACGATGCTTTACGCGAACATAATGTCGCTGTCTAATGCAACGCGCATTCGTCGATAGAGAAGATGTGAATAAAGCCCTCGATACGTTGAAAAACGGAGGGCTAATTCTTTATCCTACGGATACGATTTGGGGTATTGGTTGCGATGCTACCAATAAAGAAGCCGTTGAAAGGGTTTTCGCGTTAAAAGGCCGCGACAAAAGCAAAAGCTTGATCGTGCTGTTACACAACGACAATCAACTGGCTAGCTACGTTCAGGATATTCCGGAGGTAGCCTACGAACTGATTGAATATACAGAAAAGCCCCTAACGATCGTTTATTCGAAAGCAAAGAACTTAGCCGAGAACGCGCTTGCGGAAGATGGAAGCATAGGCATCCGTATTGTACGTCACCCTTTTTGCGAACAATTGTTACAGCGTTTTCGCAAGCCTATTATTTCAACGAGTGCAAATATTAGCGGTGCAAGTTCTCCAACATGTTTTGACGATATTTCGGAAGAGATTTTAAGCGGCGTAGATTACGTAGTAACATATGGTCAGCGAGAAAAAGGAGATGGAAAGTCGTCGACCGTGATGAAAATCGATCCGAGTGGAAAATTTGAGTTTTTACGTAAATAGATAAAACCATGAAAAAAATCATCGGTATGCTCATCTGCACATTTGTGGCATTGAACATGAGCTTTGCGCAACAGCAGATTACACCTGCTAAGAAAGGCGTGCAATACGGCAAAAAGATTGACGCTCAAAACGCCATTTCTGTTGCCGATCTGGAGAAAAAATTGCAGGCTAGCGACAACTTCAACGGAAAAATAACGGGCGAAGTCGTCGAAGTATGCAAAAAGAAAGGTTGTTTTTTAACGCTCAAACGTGCTGACGGCGAGTCCGTAATGGTTCGTTTTACAGATTATGGATATTTTGTTCCTGCCGACATTGTAGGCAAGAAAATAGCCGTTGAAGGTCGGGCAAAAATGAAAGAAACATCGGTAGAATGGTTGCAGCACTACGCGGAGGACAAAGGCGCTTCAAAAGAAGAAATTGCTAAAATCACTAAACCGAAAACGGATATTAGCATCGTTGCGGATGGTGTTGTGGTTCTTTAATCAAGCGATCCCATAAAAATGTACAGAAAGGTTACTTCGTTAAAAAGTAACCTTTTTTTATGATCGAGAAGGGAGTTTGAGCGTAATACGCTTGCGCAACGTTAATTAACTTTCTCTCTCTTTTGTTTATCTTCGCCTTACATGATGCACTTACAGACCAAAGCGACACAATCGCTGAATATAGGCGGACAGCTCGTCAGCTTCGACCGTCCGCTGATTATGGGTATTTTGAATGTGACCCCCGATTCCTTTTTTGATGGAGGCCAGCATAATGACATTGCGCAGGCCATAGCCAAAGCAGAACAGCTTTTGGACGATGGTGCAGACATCTTGGATATCGGCGCCTATTCGTCGCGTCCTGGTGCGGCGTTAATCAGTTCGCAGGAAGAGATGGATAGAGCGTTACCGATTATCCGCTTATTACATCAACGGCACCCAAACGTCAAACTTTCTATTGATACGTTCCGTGCCGATGTGGCGGAGGAAGCGGTGAAAGCGGGCGCACATATCATCAATGATGTCTCTGGCGGTACCATAGATGAACGGATGTTCAGCACTGTACCAGCTCTGCAGGTACCATACATTCTGATGCATATGCGCGGCTTACCCGAAAACATGCAGCAAATGACGGACTACGATGATATCGTGGTTGATGTAGCAACTTTTCTAGGCGAGAAGCTGAGCGAGCTACGAGCGCTGGGGGTGAAAGATATCATTCTCGATCCCGGCTTTGGCTTTGCCAAGACCATCGCACAGAACCACGAATTACTACATCGCATTGATGAGCTACATTATTTCGGTCTACCCCTCTTGGGTGGCATCTCGCGAAAATCCATGATTTACAAAAAACTGCATATCAGCGCGCAGGAGTCGTTGCCAGGAACCATAGCGCTCAATACCTTGCTGTTAACTAAAGGCGTGCAAATACTACGTGTACATGACGTCAAAGAAACCAAACAGGTCGTGGATTTATTATACTAAAAAAGGGAGCGAAGCTCCCTTTTTTAGTATTTATCAAGTATCTATCTTACCGAACTACCTGGTTTGATTACTGTCGTTGGGTTAACGAAATCAAGTCTACCATCGGCATCCTCTGCCATCAAGATCATCCCTTGGGAAGTAATACCTTTTATCTCTCTAGGTTCAAGATTGACCAAGATAGACACCTGTTTACCAACAATATCTTCTGGCGCAAAGTACTCCGCAATACCAGATACTACCGTGCGTTGATCGATACCGGTATCAATTTTCAGCTTCAACAGCTTCTTGGTCTTCGCGACTTTCTCCGCTTCGATAATCGTTCCTATACGGATATCCATTTTCAGAAAATCGTCGTACGTGATATTCGTTTTCCCTGGTTCCGCTTTCACGGCGGTTGCAGCATTCTGCGCCTTCGCATCAGCTAACTTCTGCAATTGGAATTCCACCTGTTCATCCGTTATTTTTTCGAAAAGGAGAACCGCTTCGGCCAAGGTATGCCCCTCAGGAACGATCGTCGTCGCACCTGCTTGACTCCAATCTTGATCAGCAATATTCAACATTGCGAATAGCTTCGCTGCCGTGCGCGGTAAAAAAGGTTGTGCAAGCACCGCCAAATTGGCTACGATCTGTGCTGCTACGTAAAGTACTGTTTTTACGCGCTCCTGATCCTCTTTATACACTTTCCAAGGCTCTTCATCGGCCAAATACTTGTTACCCAAGCGCGCCGCATTCATAAAGTGGCTCAGCGCTTCGCGGAAACGGTATTGTCCGATAGATTGCTCAATATCTTTCGGGAAGTTGGCCAACTCGGACAGAACAGCTTGATCTTGTTCCGTCAACGCAGATCCTAGCGAAACTGCTCCGGCGAAATATTTATGCGAAAGCACCATAACCCGATTGACGAAATTGCCCAAGATAGCAACTAGCTCGTTGTTGACACGGGATTGGAAATCTTTCCAAGTGAATTCGCTGTCCGATGTTTCCGGAAGAATAGAGCTTAACACATAGCGCAACTCATCCTGTTTCGACGGAAACTCTGTTAGATAATCATGCAGCCATACCGCATGATTTCTTGAGGTAGAAAGCTTATCGCCTTCCAAGTTCAAAAATTCGTTGGCCGGCACATTTTCAGGAAGGATATAATCACCATGTGCATGCAAGATCGCAGGGAAGATAATGCAGTGAAAAACGATATTGTCTTTACCTATGAAATGGATCAAGGTAGATTCGTCCGCTGGATCAGCTTGCTTTTTCCAGTAGGTCTCCCAATCTTTTCCATTATCCAAAGCCCATTGTTTTGTCGCAGAAATATAGCCTATCGGTGCATCCAACCATACATACAACTTCTTTCCTTTTGCTTCTTCTAATGGCACATCTACTCCCCAATCTAGGTCACGCGTCATGGAGCGTGGCTGTAAACCCGATTTTAACCACGATTGGCACTGCCCAAATACGTTAGATTTCAATTCTTGACGCTTCCCTTCAATAAGCCATTCTTCCAACCAAGGTTGGTATTTGTCCAAGGGGAGATACCAATGCTTCGTCTCTTTCAAAATTGGTGTTTTGCCACTAAGGGTAGACTTAGGATTGATAAGGTCTGTAGGATTCAAGGAAGTGCCACATTTTTCACACTGGTCGCCGTAAGCGCCTTCATTATGGCAGTGTGGACAGGTACCTACGATATAACGATCAGCCAGAAACTGGTTAAACTCTTCATCATAATACTGCTCGGAAAATTTCTCTATAAATTCACCTTTTTCATAAAGGTTTAAGAAGAACTCTTGCGAAAGTTCATGGTGTACCTGCTCCGAAGTACGGTGATAGATATCAAAATCAATCCCAAACTCTTCAAAGCTTTCCTTAATCTGCTTATTGTATTTGTCGATAATTTCACGAGGCGTAACACCTTCTCTTTTTGCTTTGATAGTAATCGCTGCTCCGTGTTCATCAGAACCACATACAAATACGACCTCTTTCTTATTTAAACGAAGGAAACGCACAAATATATCAGCGGGAATGTATGCACCGGCAAGGTGTCCAATATGTAAAGGCCCGTTTGCGTATGGGAGAGCCGAAGTAATAGTAAACCGATTTTTGGATAAAATACTCAAGGTATAGCGATTTTTAAATAACAATAACGACTAAAAAAGTAAACAAAAGACTTGTTTCTTTGACAAAGATAACTCAATTTGCGCTTAAAATAAGCGTACAGCATGAAAATACCTGAATTTCTCCAACCTGGCGATAAAGTCGCCATCGTGTGTCCGGCAAGCTACATCAAAGGCTCTATCGATGTGGCCGTGAAAGCTATGCGGGATTGGGGATTGCAGGTGGATATTGGCGAAACGGTCACAGCTCAGTACCATCAATTCGCCGGCAGCGACGAGCTACGCGCCGAGGATCTGCAACGCGCATTGGACGACGACAACATCAAAGCTATTTTTGCCGCTCGGGGTGGCTACGGTACCGTGCGCATTATCGACCGTTTAGATTTTTCGAAATTCGAGAAAAAGCCAAAATGGATCATTGGTTTTAGCGATATAACCGTACTGCATAGCCATCTACAGCATAAGCTAGGCATCGCAAGTATCCATGGACAAATGCCAAAGTCTTTTGACGACAGTACCGCAGAAGCCCTAACATCGTTAAGAAGAGCTATCTTCGGGAAGTCTTTGGACTATCGCTATCGGCAATCGGGATTTCCCAATCGTTCGGGTGAAGGTTATGGACAACTGATCGGCGGAAATCTAGCCATTCTACATAGTATTCTCGCTTCTGTTTCCGACGGTTCCTACGACAAGAAGATATTGTTCATCGAAGATGTGGGCGAGTCGTACTATAACATAGATCGTATGCTATGGACTTTGAAGCGAGCAGGAAAACTAGCGAATCTACAGGGACTAATTGTGGGAGGCTTCAGCAGCTTGAAAGACAGCGTCCCTTCTTTCGGACAACGCTTCGAAGAAATTATCCTAGATAAAGTAAAGGAATACAATTTTCCTGTATGTTTCGGTTATCCAGCAGGCCATATCGAAAACAACCACAGTTTAGTATTAGGAAAAACCATCCGAATGCACGTAAAAAACGAAGAAACTTCGATAGAATACCAAAATTAGAAACCTTTATTCGGAAATATCATTTTCAATTATGACAAGGATTGCCGAGATACGGAGCACAGGAAACAACACAAACTCAGAATAAATAAAAAAATTTCATTATTTAACCATTTATAACCAAATATTTACCAAAAATATCCTTTGGGTTTAAACAAAAAATATTCTAGCTAACTTAGCCTCATAAAACAAATTATGATATGGTTATGGAAATAGAATATCCAAACCCGCTTGACAGGGATAAGCCGATGACGAGTTTATCCAAAAAGGTCTATTTTCAATGTGCTACAGAAATCTTGGTGGAACAAACGCTTGAACGCGGACAGGGACAGCTGAGTGATAGCGGAGCGTTGTGCATCAGCACCGGAAAGTTTACGGGTCGATCGCCGAAAGATCGCTTTATCGTTGAGGACGAGAATACGGCAACATCCGTGGATTGGGGTAGCGTTAACATACCCATATCGACAGCTGTATTCGATCGTCTCTTGGCAAAAATGACTAGTTTTATCGAGGACAAGGAATTGTGGGTACGTGCATGTTACGCAGGCGCAGATCCCAGTTATCGTATACATGTTACGGTGATCAATACAACACCTTGGGCCAATCTTTTTTGTCAGCATCTCTTCATTCGCCCAAAAAAAGAAGATCTTCAAGCCTTTCGACAGGAATGGGTAATCCTACAAGTTCCGGAATTCCTTGCCGATCCCGTTGTTGATGGCACACGGCAGGAAAATTTTGCTATTATCAATTTCAGCAGAAAGATGATCTTGATTGGTGGTACTGCCTACACAGGCGAAATGAAGAAGGGTATTTTCTCGGTACTCAATTTCCTATTACCGAAGCAGAACGTATTGCCCATGCACTGTTCCGCTAATGAGGGACCTAACGGCGATGTTGCGCTTTTCTTTGGCCTCAGTGGTACCGGAAAAACGACGCTATCTGCCGATCCCATGCGAAAACTCATCGGTGACGACGAGCACGGTTGGGCAGAAGATAGCATTTTTAACTTTGAGGGCGGCTGCTATGCCAAATGTATCGATCTGCAAGCGGATAAAGAACCACAAATATATGGCGCCATACGCTCGGGAAGCCTACTGGAGAATGTCTGCTTTCTTACTGACACGAACACGGTAGATTACAGCGATAGCCGTATCACGGAAAATACGCGCGCGGCCTACCCTATAGCACACATCGCTTTGGCCAAGCAGCCATCGGTGGGCAACACACCGTCCAACATCTTTTTCTTAACCTGTGACGCATTTGGCGTACTGCCTCCTATTTCGAAATTGACTAATGCACAGGCGATGTATCACTTCCTTTCCGGCTACACGGCTAAAGTAGCAGGTACGGAAATCGGCGTTACAGAACCACAAACGACCTTCTCGGCCTGTTTTGGACGTGTTTTTTTACCGGCACATCCCACGACTTATGCTACATTATTGGGCAAAAAGCTCGAGGAGAACCCTGAGGTAAATGTTTGGCTCGTGAACACAGGCTGGACGGGTGGAGCTTACGGGGAGGGAAAAAGGATCAGCTTACGCCATACACGTTCGTTAGTGGCGGCAGCTATACATGGGCAACTCGACGATACATCCTTTATACCACATCCTTCGTTTGGGATCCTTGTGCCACAATCTTGCCCTGACGTTCCTGCGGCAATATTAAACCCACGCGACACTTGGCAGGATAAAAACGCGTATGACCGACAGGCGGATAAATTGGCTAGCCTCTTTATTCAAAATTTCGAAGCTTACCAGGAACAGGCCGATGAAGAAATACGAAAAGCATCACCACAAGTCCTTCAAACAGTTAAATAAACAAGCAAAGGCTGCCCACTTGTGGACAGCCTTTGCTTGTTGCTATAAGAACACGCGTGCGTGCCAACTATCTTTCAGCGGAACTTCCCATTTCTCGTCCAACTCGTCTACCAGCGTAAGCATATTGTTGAATACAATCGTGTCTGCATGTACTCCCCCTTCCTTCACAAGACTAGAAAAGGCATCTCGACCTACTATATTAATGCTCCCGCTGTTGGGGTCGCGGTAGGCAATCTGCATACGGTCAAACCAAGTTATACCTAGTTCCTGCTCGATCTTTTTCAGCAGATGTACGGATTTATCAATCGAGCACCCCGTCACCATTGCCTTTTCTTCATCCACCATCAGCATCAGGAACAGGCCATAGCGGATACGAAAACTACCTGCCAACTGGTTTCCATGTGCCGTCCACTGTACCACAAACTCCGATAGGATATTCTCTATGCGAGCAATCTCATCGGCCTGCAAAAAACGACTGCTTTGATAAATCCAGACTCTCTTCATATCTTATAAGATTAATGAACGTAATACGGCGAAATCATCAAGTAAACGATGACTCCCGTAACAGCCACGTACATCCACATCGGATAGGTGATCCTCGCCAACTTCTTATGGCGCTCATAGGCGCCCGCTATGCCTCTTACAAAAGTAAACAATACGAAAGGAATAATAATGATGGATAAAAGGATATGCGTAATCAGGATGAAAAAGTAAAGGTATCGCAAAAACCCTTCTCCGCCGTAGGGCGTGGAGTCTGCCGTCATGTGATAAGCTACGTACATGACAAGGAATGCCAATGAACAAGCCATGCATACCTTCACCAAGTTCTCATGCAATTTAACCTTCCCCTTTTTTATCGCGGCTACTGCGGCAAACAATACAACGGCTGTCAACCCGTTAATTGTAGCATATATCGGAGGCAAAAAACGCAAAGGCTTTACTTCTATACCCAAGTCCTTTAACTTCACGCCAAATAAAATAGCTACCACTAATGGGATAACTATGGATAGCGTCACGATCCATTTCTTATATTTTCTCTCTTCTTCCGTTATCATAAAACTATTTCTGAGCTATTTTAGCCGGCCTGTTACGAATTTCTTCGACCACCAGCAGTTTCACTTCATCTTCTAACCTATCGACCTCTCCTTTTTGGCTTACATCATAAAATCCGCGTATCCTGCGTTTTGAATCCAGCAAGACAAATTGATTACTGATCAAAAAGCGTGTGGAGTCTGCCGGGTCTACCATCGCATCAATCAACATTTGGTCTTTCGCGTAGGAAAAAATATCAGATGAAGCGCCGAAGACGACTTTCCAATGTCCACGTTGCAAACCTTTGAAAGGCTTCACAAAAGAGGCTAGGCTCTCTTGATCTTCCAATGGGTCTACCGAGATGGAATAGAAATCAATAAGTGGATTTTCCTGAAATCGATCAGATAGGCCTTGTACGTTTTCCATCATCAATTTGGAAAACGAACTATCCTTTGAATAGCACAAATGCACGATATTTATCGTGGTATCCGATGCCGGAAAAGCCACTGCTTGTCCATCAAAATTAGTAAAGCTAAGTGCCGGCAACGTATGGAAGATTGTATCGGGATATTCCCGCCCCCAATTGCGTTTCATCTCGCCGCTTAATTTCTTATCGCCAAAAACAGGTAGGGAGACGTAATGATTAGATCCCAATCTATTGACGGCTATATATAAAAATCCTGGCACTAGTAATATTAATGCCAGGAGAATTATTTTTGATTTACTTCCTTGAGTACGATTACTCATTGAGCTCCTCTCAATTTATTAGTTGTTAGGAAACAAAGGATGCGATTGCAGGTGGTGCAATAAATAGTCGCCTTCGATCAATAACAAAACGATAAAATAAACAATAAATATAAATCCAATACTACAACACAGGATAAAACCTGATTTCTCAAATTTCAAGTGCATGAAGTAAGCGACGATATAGTAGGCCTTCACTAACGTCAAAGCGATGTAGATCGTATTCAACAGCATTCCTTTTTCAATAACACCCCAGTGGTGTACAAAGCCCAAGGCAATTAAAAATTCAAGTGCTGTTAGTGCCAAAAGGATGAAGAATACTTTCCAAATTCCTTTTTTATCCATCCCTCCATGGTCGTGGTGGTCGTGTGCTGCTATATTTTCGTGATGATGTGACATTTTCTATAGATAAATTATAATGCTGAAACCAATTAGATTAAGTAGAAGAAGGTGAATACGAATACCCAAACCAAATCCACAAAGTGCCAGTATAAACCAACTTTCTCCACCATCAAATACGTACCACGATTTTCGAAAGTATTGTTCAACGTCATACACAAGATGATGATATTCAAAAGAATACCTACCGACACGTGAAATCCGTGGAAACCAGTGATCGTAAAGAACAAGTTAGAGAACTGGAGGGCTGCAGTGTACGATATATCCTTTGAAAAATAAGGTGCTAAAGCCTGTGCTACAGCATCGCCTTCCAAGCCAGTGGCCGGATTTCTTCCAAACCAAAAACCTTCGTGGTGCAAATGTGTCCACTCAATTGCCTGACAACCCACAAAACAAAGACCGCCTAAAATGGTCCAGAGCATCCATTTAACGACCTCTTGCTTTTGGTTTCTATGGCCCGCATCCACAGCCAACACCATCGTTACGGATGACATAATAAGGATGAATGTCATGATACCTACGAAAACCAAGGGTTGACCATGCTCTACTATACCGGGTACAGATTGAAAAATCTTATCCGCATCAATCCAAGTGGGTTGCGCAAATTTTTGAGCGCCATAATAGAGTAAGAAGGCAGAGAATGTAAAAGCATCCGACACCAAGAAAAACCACATCATGATCTTTCCATACTCTAAGTTCCAAGGCGACTTACCACCGCTCCAAGGGCCGTCTTTTACCTTATCTAATTGCGATACAGTTGTTGTACTCATTTTTTACTATTATTGATTCAAAAGTAAGAAAACATAAATATAAATCCATAAAAGATCGAGAAAATGCCAAAATATAATGGCCAAATTCATGCGGAATTGGTTGTTTGGAAAAGGAATCGGTTTTAACGCCCCCAAATAACAACGAACCAATACGATCAAGCCCGCAATAATATGTGCTAAATGCAATCCGGTAAACACATAGATAAAGGATTGCGAAGCATTATTATTTACAAAGTAAATGCCGCGCTCGGCGAAAACAGACCACGTATGCAACTGAACGGCAAAAAAAACCAATCCCAATGCTATAGTCAGCAGTAGAAACAGACGTTGCTTAGCGAACTGCTCGGCTTTAACCGCGCGATAGGCTAGATGCAATGTCAGACTACTCACAAGCAGCACAATCGTGCTATAGGTAAATGCGATAGGCAAAATGGTTTTTATACCTTTATCTACCCCACTTGCCGTGTATACAATAAAACCACTAGATAGTGCCGCAAACATCATGAACATACCAATCATACCTAACCAAAGATTAAATTTCTTGGCTTTTCTAGATTGGAGTAATTCTTCTGCTTTATATTCTGTAGTATCCATTATTAAAAAGGAATAAAATCAAACAATAAGACCAATTGGGTCAAAGGCAAATAGAAAAAGGAAGTAAACATCACTTTCTTTGCCGTTGCATCCGTTTTCTGCATAGCATGTTGATAACCGTAGTAGGCAAACAACACACCTCCCAACACGGATACCGTTGTAAATACCCAACCGCCAAATCCGTAATACAACGGTAGAAAGCCTACTGGAATCATCAGCACTGCCGAGATAAATATCATCCATGCCGTAGGGCTATCTTTTTTCTTTGTCGGCAACAGTCTAAAGCCCGCATTTCTATAATCCTCATCCGCTACCCAAGCAATTGCCCAAAAGTGTGGAAACTGCCAGAAAAATTGAATTACAAACAATACCCAAGGGGTAATGACGATAGCTGCTTCACTTACTGCTGCATACTCAAATCCAAAACCTGCTGATTTAAAGGCCGCATAATAACCTATCAACGGTGGCAAAGCGCCAGGGAAAGCCCCAACGAAAACCGCAATAGGAGATTTCTGCTTCAACGGCGTATACACGAAAGCATAAAGGATGATGGAGAAGACCGATAGTAAGCCAGCTAAAAAATTTAAGCGAACGAGCAGCATTGTACCAAATATGCCCATAAAGACGCTCAAAACCAACGCTTGTCCTGTCGTCATTCGGCCAGTAGGCAAGGGACGATCGGCCGTGCGTTTCATCAATTTATCCAAATCACGTTCGATGATCTCGTTAAAACCATTGGCCGAGCCTGTTACGAAGAAGCCACCAATCGTTAGGATCAGCCAATTCAACCAAATAATATCCCCTTGTTGCTTCGCCCCGATAAGAAACGAGATAGAGGCCGAAAACACGACCGTCAAGGTTAGTCTAAGCTTTATTAATTTATTGAAATCAGAAATGAACTCCTTCATGAATACTTTATGCTAATGCGTTGTTAAACCGTTGATACGGTGCCACAAATGTCCACAACTTTGTACAAACTATCGTTTTAATTTTGTCATTAATAGCGTCAAATAATACTGCGCTCCAAAAAACAAACTAGCGACGACCAAATGAGTTGTTTGCGCAAATGCAGGAACATCAAACCGTGCCAGCACAATACCGGAAATCATTTGAACGCCCACCAAAATGAGCACTATCCAAGCATACTTACTTTGCAATGTCAATGAACTAAACTTATTTTTAACCAGGAAAAACAACAAAATCGTCAATCCCAGCGACGTGTAAGCTAACACACGGTGCACAAAATAAGGTTGCCCCAATTGAGCTACCCAATCCGCACGCGCCAACCCTTGATCGTTTAGGTGGTCGACTGCTTCCCGAACTTCCGTCCCGAAAACGACCTGCACCACGGTAATAGCAAGGGTCAGTAGAGCAATCCCTTTCAAAGCACCAAATGCTTGGCCACTCAAGATCGCTTTATTTCTAAATGTTGTCGCCAAGTAAAACGTGTAGATGCTGATGCCTACAATCAGTAAGGCCAATAGCATGTGAACAGTAATAATCCAAGGCATGAGATTGGTAGAAACAACGATAGATCCTAGCCAAGCCTGCAGCACAACGACAAAAACATTTAGAACGCTCCACCCTACAATGGATGGTTTTGTTTTCAAGTAAGTAAAGGAAAAGATCGCAGCGAATAGCAAACAGAAACCAGCAGCTACGCCGACCAACCTATTGACGTATTCGGTCCATGTCTTGGCGGCGTTAAACGACTCATGCTTCAATATCGACTCATCGTGACGAATTTTGTCTGCCATTTCCGGGTATCCAAAAAAATCGACAATCTTTGCAAATCGCTGATTCTTTTTGGCACGTCCATCGATGTACTGCTGCTCGTATCCGGCAGGAAGCTGTGCAACATCGGTTGGCGGAACAATGCGGTTGAAACATTTTGGCCAATCCGGGCAGCCCATTCCCGATCCTGTACTTCTAACAATCCCGCCCGCGGCAATCACTAAGAACAAAACAATGATCGTAATCCTGTTTGTTCTAATAAATCGTCTTTCTGCACGCGGATACATGGAATCCTCTTTCTACTACTTTACTTTATCTAAAAGAAGAGGTAGGTAAAACCTACCCTTCTATTATTTCTCTATTATTAGCTTTGTTCCACTCGTTTTGGATACGAACAGCCTCTTCGTTACCTTCAAAGTCGTGAGGTAAGTTCGAGCTCATCGTCTCCGAGAAAGGAACGTCCTGCGGAATAAAATCCGTATCGTGACCAGGCTTACTATAATCGTAAGGCCAACGGTATACGGTAGGAATTTCACCCGGCCAGTTACCATGAATATGCTCCACTGGAGTAGTCCACTCCAATGTATTGGCATTCCAAGGGTTTTGTGTAGCTTTCTTACCTCTCCAGATGGAGCTAAAGAAGTTCCACAAAAATGCTACTTGTGCCAAACCTGCTATGATAGCAGCCCAAGTGATCAACATGTTAACAGATACCCATTTCTCCATGAAAGGAAATGCGGTAAATGCATAGTAACGACGAGGAACACCATCGATACCCATGAAGTGCATTGGGAAGAATACCAAATATGCACCGATAAAGGTTAACCAGAAATGGAAATAGCCTAATTTCGTATCCATCATACGGCCAAACATCTTAGGATACCAGTGGTAAACACCACAAAGCATACCGAAGATCGATGCAGACCCCATTACTAAGTGGAAGTGGGCAACAACAAAATACGTATCGTGCAAGTTGATATCCAACGCAGCGTTACCTAGGTAAAGACCTGTCAAACCACCTGACACAAAGAAAGAAACCATACCGATAGCAAACATCATCGCTGGTGTGAAGCGGATATTACCTCTCCATAGCGTAGCAATATAGTTGAATGCTTTTACCGCCGAAGGAACCGCGATAATCAACGTCGTAATCATAAACACGCCGCCCAAGAATGGGTTCATACCCGTCACGAACATGTGGTGACCCCAAACGATGAACGACAGCACAGTGATACCCACTAGGGAATAAACCATCGCGTGGTAACCGAAGATTGGTTTACGGGAATTTGTGGAGATTACCTCTGAAGTAAGACCTAAGGCAGGCATTACAACGATGTAAACCTCAGGGTGACCTAGGAACCAGAATAAGTGTTGGAACAAGATCGGTGAACCACCTTCATTTGGTAGGATTTGTCCTTGAACAACCAAATCAGAAAGGTAGAATGATGTACCAACGGAACGGTCAAAGAACAAAAGCACGACAGCAGATACCAGAACAGGGAAAGACAACAAACCAACAATAGCTGTCAGAAAGAAAGCCCAAATGGTCAAAGGCATCTTCCAAAGATCCATTCCTTTAGTACGCATGTTCAACACGGTACTTACATAGTTCACACCCCCCAACACCTGCGAAGCGATGAACAAGGTCATACTGACCAACCAAAGTGTCATCCCTAGACCAGAACCCGGTATGGATGTGGGCACAGCAGAAAGCGGCGGATAGATTGTCCAACCTGCGGCTGCGGGCCCACTTTCCACAAAGAAAGAAGCAACCATAATCACACAGGCCACAAAGAAAAACCAATAAGACAACATATTCATCAACGGAGACGCCATATCTCGGGCACCAAGCTGATAAGGTATTAATAGGTTACTGAAGGTTCCGGAAAGACCGGCTGTTAATACAAAGAAAACCATCATCGTACCGTGGATGGTAACCAACGATAGGAAAAACTCAGGCTTCATACGTCCGCCCTCAGCCCATTTACCCAAGAAAACCTCCAAAATCGGAAAATCTTTCTCCGGCCAAGCTAATTGGATACGGAATAAAATTGAAAGCACCATAGCGAAAACCGCCATCACGATACCTGTGATCAAAAACTGCTTCGCGATCATCTTGTGATCTTGACTAAATATGTATTTAGTTAAGAAGGTTTCATGATGATGATCATGTGCATCATGATGAGCTGCGCCGTGCGATATAACTGTACTTGACATATTCTTTTAATAATTTCTTATTTCAATTAGTTTAGTGAAGCCGTAGTAAGTTCCTTCGATTCTTTCGAATCTACTGCTGTGAACTCTTTCTGCAAATCTTCAGTAAAATATTTGTTTTGCGTACTTAACCACTCTTTATACTCCTCTTCCGTTACAACAACCACTTTCTTTTGCATGTTAAAGTGACCAGATCCACAGATTTTGTTACACAACATCACATAATCATACTTAGGATCGTTCATGCGCTCGCGCATCTCTTCTGTCGTTACGGTTGGTGTAAACTGGAAATAGTTCGTCATACCTGGTACAGCATTGATCTGCACACGGAAATCAGGAATATAGAACGAGTGGATAATATCTTTAGAGATGATATGAAAGCGAACAGATTTATTAACCGGAAGCACGATATCAGACGCTTGGATATCATCCCATGCATTTTTATCGTTGAAATCAATACCGTATGAATTTGTAGGCGTTGTCATTTTATAATTACGCTTACCAATCACGCCATCGGCGCCAGGGTAACGTACTTGCCATTGGAACTGCTCACCTAAAACTTCCACCTGTAAAGCAGATTTCTGTAAATCTTCAGGCACATTGGTGATGGATCTCCACGTGAAGAAACCGAACAATACCAATACAGTTAACACCACAGCCGGAACAATTGTCCAGATTTTCTCAATGGTATCATTGTGCGGATAGTAGTACGCTTTCGTTTTCGCACGCATCCGGTAGATATAAGGAAACGTTAATAACAGCAAGTGTACGAGTACCAGTACCACAGTAATGATCACCGTTGTGATGATAAACATCGTATCAATTTTTGCGCCATGTTCAGTCACGGCATCACGCCAAGCCCAACTTCCCCAAACCGCATAACCATAGTATACCATGGCCAAAAAGGCGACCAAGAAAACGATGAACAAAACGGATTGAAGCGTATTATTTGCGAACGGATTGTATTTTCCATTCATCTTACGCGTCAATTCGTAGATTGATAACACTTTACCGACAACAGCAACTACAGTACATACGAATAAAAACAACAGTATGTAATAGGTCATGTTTTTGTAAACCTGTGGATCAATCTGTTTCTCAGGTTCTGGCGTTGCTGTAGCAGCGGCAGTTGTTGAGCTCGCTGTAGAACTTGCAGAAACCGAATCCGTAGCTGCTGGCGCAGCAGCAGCCGTGTCAGCAGCAGCAGATGTATCAGCCGTTACTGAAACGGTCGTATCTTGCGCTGTTGAATCTTGCTGAAGGGCAAAACTAGGTGTAGAGCATAACAACCCTACGGCTAGTAAGCATCCGAACACGGCTTTGAATCTGTTATTAATTTTGAATTTCATTTCTTATTAAGACGTTTAAACGTTTTATGCTATGATTAGAAACTATATTTGATGATGTAAACTCTCATCCATAAAAGGATGGTTTTTCGGAGCTAACGGATGTTTACTGAATTTGCTCATCACCAAGAACGTAAATAATCCAACGAAGCCAATAGCTGTTCCGATTTCGATGGCACCAAATCCACGGTGAGACTCTACTGTACCTGGCATGATCATGATGTAATAATCCAACCAGTGGCCACATAAAAGTAGGATAGCTACGAACAACATCATACCTTGTTTACGCTTCGCATCGCGGTCGACCAATAGCAATAAAGGTGCAACAAAGTTAATGATAATGCTTAACCAAAACCATGGTTTGTATTCCGGCTCCCATCTTTTGTAAAAATAAACTGTTTCCTCCGGTATATTCGAATACCAGATCAACATAAACTGAGCGAACCATACGTACGTCCAGAAGATAGAAAACCCAAACATTAACTTACCTAAGTCATGCAAGTGGTTTTCATTAACCCATGATAAATAACCGGCTCTTTTAACCAAGATTGTGATCACCACGATGGTTGCGATACCGCTTACCCACATTGCGGCAAAATTGTACCAACCGAACATCGTCGAAAACCAGTGTGCTTCGAGCGACATAATGGTATCAAAAGACCAAATTGGTGTTGTAAATCCGAAGATAACTAAAAAGATCGCTGAAAGCTTAAAGCTCTTTTTATATGAATTCAAGCCACCCTCTAAATCTTCTTTATAAGACAACTTCGTTAGTATAACGGCAAAGATACTATATGATCCCATGAACAAGATCTGACGAATCAGAAAACCAGGGACATTAAGGAATGCAGATTTCCCCGCTACAAGCTTATCATAAGCGGGACTATTAGGATCGGTAAGTCCTTCTGCGTTCCAGTGATGGTAAAGATTATGTGATGTTAATCCCAAGCCAACGATAACCAATAAGATGATAGCAGCTATAGGTAATACCGCTGCCATCGCCTGAGGAATACGAAGTAAACCCGCAGACCAACCAGATTGCGTAACCATCTGAAGTGCGACGAAGAAAGCGCCAGCGGCACATACACAAGTGAAATAATAACCCATCAATAATAGGTTTGCGTATGTACGTTCAACCATAACATGGTCACTTGACATGAGGCCGATAACAATGGCTATAACACCTACAGCAACCGCAACTATACTGGATATCTTAGCGACACCAGCAAATTGAAATTTTTCGCTGAAATTATAATCGTGATGATGATTGTGAGTTCCCATTTACTATATTGATGTTAGATTATTTTTTTTGTAATTCGTGTACATACATGACCACCTGCCAACGTTCTTCTGGCGACAATTGGGAGGCATGAGACCCCATCGAGTTATGACCGTAGTAGATCGTGTGATAGATCTTACCATCTGATAGATCACTCATCAACCCACCGCGAGAAGACGACGCTGCGTCAGACTTTTGGTAAGATGGCGGCGGCGGGAATGTTTCCAAGCCACGTGTACCACGTGAATCGGTCACCGAACGCTCTTTTGTAATAGGACCATCGCCTTTTCCCTCTTTACCGTGACATACAGCACAGTAGGTATGGAATAATGCATCACCTTTCGCAAGGTTCTCCTTTGTTATGGTTAACGGGCTCGTTAGTTCGCGACCCGCGCGTTCGTACTCTTCTAGCGAGTTTGCAAACTCGAAGCGTTCGAAGCCTATCGGGTTGGTACCCGCCGGCGGCGTTTGTGCTGTGATTCCGTTTTTAAAATTTTCGTTTGGCTGATCCGGATTGAATGCAATCGGATCGTACATATTTCTGGAGAATTCCCATCCCGTACTACGTGTCTTTCCATCGCCGCAGCTGGAAACTACTGCAGCCAAAGCAAATGCAGCACATACAGATCCAAGAAAACTCTTCTTATTCATAGCTAACATATTTTCTTTCATTGTATTTAACTTCAACCGCGCCAGCATCTTTCAATAGTGATTCAACCAAAGCGTGATCTGTATTTTCACGAGCATCAACCGCAATAATAAAACGATCATCGGACGCTCTCAAGTCCATCACACGCGGTGCACGACCTGGGAACAAGTGGTTGCGAAAGAAGAATGTAGCCACCATACCTAGGGCACATAATAAAATCGTTACCTCGAATGTTACCGGAACAAAGTTGGGCAATGGCAAGGAAGGCTTACCGCCCACGTTCATTGGCCAATCATGCGCCATGGTGAAGTACAACAAGCTAAAACCCAAGCAGGTACCCAAAGCGCCGAAACAAAACGCTGCAATAGGTAAACGAGACGGTTTTACACCCAATTTAGCTTCTATTCCGTGAATAGGCATTGGCGTGAAACAATCATATATGCTGATATTCTTTGCTTGCAATTTCTCAATCCCGTGCATCATATCATCAGGATCAGCAAAACTACCTAATATATATTTTGTATTGCTCATTGCTATTATTTTTGTTTTAATGCGTTAATATCCTCTTGTGTAACGGTGTCGTACTTATCCAACGAGTTAGCAAAATGCTCAACCTGCTCGGCAGGGAATGCACCTTCTTGAGCCAACTTCGTTTTCTGTTGCAACGAAGCCGATTTCAATAATAACTTCACCTCTGCAATTGCAATACCTGGTAAGAAACGTAAGAACAACAAGAACAACGTGAAGAAAAGGCCGATGGAACCAACGAAGATACCTACGTCTGTCCAAGTCGGGTAGAACATCGCCCAAGACGATGGTAAATAATCGCGGTGCAGGGAGGTAACGATGATCACGAAACGCTCGAACCACATACCGATATTCACGACGATGGACAGGATCCAAGAGATTGGAATACTGGTACGGATTTTCTTAAACCAAAACAGCTGTGGAGAGATCACGTTACAGGTCATCATCGCCCAGTAGGCCCAAGCATAAGGTCCAGCAACACGATTCGCAAATGCATACATCTCATATTCAGAACCGGAATACCAAGCTACGAAAAGCTCTGTCAAGTATGCAATACCTACGATAGATCCAGTTGTCATGATGATCTTATTCATCGACTCGATGTGGAACATGGTGATATAATCCTCAAAGTTCATCACTTTACGCAGGATCAACAACAGGGTCTGTACCATCGCGAAGCCCGAGAAGATCGCACCCGCAACGAAGTATGGTGGGAAGATCGTCGTGTGCCAACCTGGAATTACCGAGGTTGCAAAGTCCATGGATACAATTGTGTGTACCGAAAGTACAAGTGGTGTGGAGATACCGGCTAGAATCAAGGAAACGATCTCAAAACGTTGCCAAGTTTTTACGGAACCGTTCCATCCGAAAGATAACACGCCATAGACCTTTTGTTTCAAGCCTGTTGCACGGTCACGAACAGATGCGATATCCGGCAAAAGACCACAGTACCAGAACACCAAGGATACGGTAAAGTAAGTCGAGATCGCGAAGGCATCCCATACAAGCGGTGAGTTAAAGTTTACCCAAAGGGATCCAAATTGATTTGGTAATGGAAAAATCCAGTAAGCCAACCAAGGACGTCCCATGTGGGCAACAACATAGGTCGCGGCACAGATAACGGCGAAGATTGTCATCGCCTCTGCGGAACGGTTGATGGAGTTACGCCAGTTCTGACGGAAAAGTAAAAGTACGGCTGAAATCAACGTTCCGGCGTGACCGATACCTACCCACCAAACGAAGTCGGTAATATCCCATGCCCATCCTACTGTTTTATTCAGACCCCAAGCGCCGATACCTGTCCAAAACGTGTATCCAACGCTCACAACCCACAACATGGCGCCTAGAACAGCCACAGTGAAGCCTATCCACCATGCTTTGTTGGGTTTATTCTCAACCGGTAACAAGATGTCATCAGTCACTTTAGCATAAGTGATGTTCTTGCCGGTTATTAATGGTTCTCTTAATATTGATTCGTTATGCGATGACATAATTGCTTTATTTCAGATTACAATAAAATTACGCTTCAAATGAATTTCTAACTTTCGTCATGTAGCCAATGTTCGGTTGAACGTTGATTTCTTCCAAGACGTAATAGATACGTTCGCTACGTAATGCTTTAGAAACTTCCGAGTTAGGATCGTTCGCATCACCGAAGATCATAGCATTTGCGCTACATACTCCAGAACATGCCAACTTGATATCGCCATCTTTCAACGGACGACCTTCGATCTTCGCCTGAAGCTTACCTGCTTGAATACGCTGGATACACATTGAACATTTTTCCATTACCCCACGTGAACGTGTCGTAACATCAGGGTTCAACACTAATTGTGTAAATTCGTTGTTCAAGTAGTTGTCAAAACGTGAATCATTCCAGTAGTTGAACCAGTTGAAACGACGCACTTTATATGGACAGTTGTTTGCGCAATAACGCGTACCGAAACAACGGTTGTAAGCCATATGGTTTAATCCTTCTGAAGAGTGAACCGTCGCCAATACCGGACATACCGTTTCACATGGAGCATGCTCACAATGTTGGCACATCATCGGTTGATGAACAACTTTCACATTTTGGAAATCGTTCAAGTTTGCGATATCATCTTCTTTCGTGTAGTCTACACCATCTTCTTCGATCGTGTAATAACGGTCGATACGCATCCAGTGCATCTCACGACGACGACGAACCTCGTCACGACCTACTACAGGAATATTATTCTCGATATTACAAGCTACGATACAAGCACCACAACCGGTACAAGCGTTCAAATCGATAGCCATCACCCATTTGTGACCTGGCGACTCGAACTTGTTCCACAAATCGTATGATTTATGCGAATCGGCAAAGCGGCCAGACTCTGAAGCAGGGTTTTTAAGGTATTTAGCGAATGTAGTCTCACGGATGATATTTCTACCTTCGATGGTATGGTGTGTCTGCGTTTGAGCAAGCTCATAAGTACGTGACACTTTCGACAACTTCACTTTAGTAGTCGTTTGTGTTACGCCATTTTTAACGGTTGCAAATGGATAAGCATTCACACCAACGTTATTACCTGCTTTACCAACTTTCGTACGTCCGTAACCAACGGCTACAGAAGCGGTGCCCAAAGCTTGCCCCGGCTGTGCCAAAACAGGAAGTTCTACCGAGTAGTTGTTTCCTTCCACCGTTACCACGCTGTTTTCACCCAAGCCTAAAGCTTCGATATCTTTTGGATTCAAGGCTACATAGTTGTCCCAAGTAACTTTGGAAACTGGATCAGGCAATTCCTGTAAGAAGGCGTTGTTTGCGAAACGACCATCGCGGATCGCCGCTGATTCGTATAAAGCCAATTCAAAGCCTTCGCCAGCTAAGGATTTTGCATATCCTTGAATATTTGTTGCTGCTCCTTGCACATTACCAGTAAAGGCATAAGCTTTCGCTGCCAATTTACCTTTGTATTCGAAACCAGTTTGTAACACATCTTTCCATTTCTTTGCGCTACCTGCCAAGATCTGTGTTTCCCACACATTTTTCACGAAGTCAAAGATGTTAACGATGTTCCCAGACCATACCAATAAGCTTTGTTCTGCTTGACGGGTATTAAATACTGGATTGATCGTCGGCTGAACGATGGTGTAATATCCTTCTCTGGAAGACTCATCACCCCAAGACTCCAAGTAGTTGCTAGTCGGTGCGATGGCATTCAATTCAGAAGCAGTTTCATCGGCACGATCAGCAAATGATAACGTAAAGTCAATTTTTGCCAAGGCATCTTTCACAACTTTCGTATCTGCATAATCATACAAAGGATTCGAGTTAAGGAACAATACCGCTCCTACCTTACCTGCTGCCGCATCCGCCAAGAACGTAGCAAATGCTTCTTCCGAACCTTGGTATTTTTTTGAGAAGTTATCTAAGTCGATAACTGTACCGTAAGCGCCGATAGCCACGTTGATGGCATTCACTAAGATCTGAATGTCGACATTGTTCGCACCTGCAACCACAACGGCTTGACCTTTGTTTTTCAACAACTCCTGCGCAGCTAACTTGATGGCTGTTGCGGCACGTGGGTTACCTGCTAATGCGCCAGGCAACGATGATCCTGTAATTTCGTTATATAAAGAAACCAATACAGCACCTTCTTCAGATGGCTTAACAGCAATACGAACGTCAGCGTTCGTACCGGTCATGCTCATACCCGCTTCAAACTGGATATGGCGAGACATCTTGCCACCTTCTAAGGATTTGTAGTTTCTATTTTTGATATAATCTTGCGTGTGCTCTTCGCCATCTAACCAAGTACCTAAGAAATCGGCACCTACAGAAAGGACAACCAAAGCTTTTTCAAAATCGTAAGCAGGGATTACTGCTCTACCGAAGCTCTGTTCGTTGGCTTTGCGAATACCGCTGTATGATATCGCATCAACCTGAACCAAATTGGTTGTTGGGAAGGATTCTTTAAATTTAGCAATAGCCTGTAATGTCGATGGGCTGTTTACCGTTCTAGAAACAAGGGTGATTTGCTTGCCCGAGTTAGACGCTTTTACCAAAGCCTGTTTAACGGTCGTATCTAATTTGCTCCACTCAACATCTTTACCACCAATCTGTGGATTCTGCAATTTGTTAGTCATGTCATACAGATCCAAGACAGAAGAAACTGTCGCTGACTCTGTACCTTGCACTAACCCCACTGCATTAGGGTTTGCTTCCACCAAAATAGGACGTCCTTCACGTGTTCTGATCAAGACACTCTGCCCATTGAATGATGAAGCATAGTAATTAGGAATACCTGGGGTTATTTCTTCTGGTTTGATAACATAAGGCACTGCTTTATGAACCGGTGTACGGTTACACGCTGCCAATGTCACAGCTCCCAAACCGAATCCCAAAGCTTTCAAGAAGTCACGACGAGGTGTCTTTGTGCTCAATCCAGCTTCGTTCAATACATCTTCTACAGGAATAGGCTCGGCAAACTCACCTTTGCTTTTTTCTACGAAAGCAGGTGTTTGTTGCAATTCTTCCAAACCTTTCCAATATTTTTTGTTGCTATCCATTTAAGCTTTATATTAAAGATTGCGTATTTTCTTATTTAATTATTAATAGTGACACTTACCACACTCTAGTCCACCGATCATTGCGGCAGTCATCTTCTCACCTTTCTTCAATTTTTCGTGCGCTTCAATCAATTGATCGTAATAAGCGTTGTCTGTATTAACCTCCGTCGTTCTGTGACAGTCGATACACCACTTCATTGTTAAAGGAGAGTATTGGTAAATCTCTTCCATTGTTTCTACTGGACCGTGACAAGTTTGACATTCAACACCGGCAACAACAACGTGTTGAGAGTGATTAAAGTAAGCAAAGTCAGGCAAATTGTGAATTCTAACCCACTGGATAGGCTTCGGATTGTTTCCGTACTCACGTGTATCTGGATTGTAATCCAACGCTCTGTAAATCTTCGCAATCTCCGGAGAAAGTTCTCCGTCGTAATGATCAGATGCTGTTACGGTATTGTGACAGTTCATACAAACGTTAGCCGAAGGTATAGAAGCATTTTTCGATTTGAAAGCACCACCGTGACAATATTGACATTCGATTTGGTTAACACCAGCGTGAATCTGGTGAGAGAACTTGATCGGTTGCACCGGCTCGTACCCTTGGTGGACACCTACATTCCATAATGTATTCCAGCCAGCAACAGCTAAGAAGGCAACTAACATCAATACTGTAAAGCCAACCAACTTTTTGTTTTTCACGAATGCCTGTGCAAACTTCGCAAAACGATTCTCCTCTACAGATTCGTTCCGCGCTTGTGCCGCTTCGATAGCCGCTTGGTTATTCGCGATAACTTTCTCCAAGGTGCGGATAACACGGTTTAAAACAATAATGATCACCACAGCTAACACCACGATAGCGATCAAACCAACAATCATGAAGGTATTCGCATCGTCCGTTTTAGCAGCGCCAGCCTCAGCAGCTCCACCTGCAGGTGCTTCAGCAGCTTTAGCTTCTTCGTCTTTTACGTAGGCAATAATGTTTCTGATTTGGTCATCTGATAAATCGGTAAATGCAGTCATCACCAATTTATTGTTTTCTTCGAAAAGTTGAACAGCCGTAGGATCGCCAGCGGCAACCAAAGCCTGTGAATTCTTGATCCACTTCACCAACCATTCTTCATCATGTCGCTCGGTCATTCCAGCCAAAGCAGGCCCAACCACTTTCTTTGTCACACTGTGACAGGTTGTACATTTAGACTTGAAAAGCGTCTGACCCTCTTTAACGTCCTGCGCATGCGACATTGTAACGGCAAATAACAACATCAAGCTAACTGACATCGTCTTCGCAAGTTTTCCCAATACGGATGAGATATTTCTCATATTTAGCACTTTATACTATTTATTTATGATATAAAACTTTTAAAATACGTCGTCTAAATGGTCTAAACCCTCCAAACAATGCACAAAAGTATAACTATTTAAGTAATCACTGACAATTTAATGACGCAAATTATCAATTTAAAACCATTCTAAATAACTAGCTAAATGGCACCGTAGACCGCGTTTTTGGGGTATAACTTATCGAAAATCGGGATTAAAAAAGAAGGGCTGAGGAGCAAAAATTCTTGACACACAGAAAACAAAGATTTTAACAATTTTCACGAACTTGCGTACATGCATACATACACTTTTTACCTCGTCTTTTTTGCTTTCATTTGTTTCTCTTGCGGACAAACGATAGGCTCACAATCCGTGGAAGAAAAAAATACTATCTTTAAAACTATGAGTGATACGACCAAATACAACAAATTGACTGCTGAAGAGGAATATGTCATCGTCCACAAGGGTACAGAACGTCCGTTTACAGGTGAATTATTAGATAATAAAGCAGAAGGCACCTATTTGTGCAAGCGCTGTGATGCGCCGCTGTACCTTTCGAAAGACAAGTTTGAATCGCACTGCGGGTGGCCGAGCTTTGATGACGAAATCCCCGGTGCTGTTAAGCATGAGACCGATGCAGATGGAAGACGTGTGGAGATATTATGTGCCAAATGTGGGGCTCACCTCGGTCATGTATTTAAAGGCGAGCGGTTTACAGAAAAAAACACAAGGCATTGTGTAAACTCGCTCTCCATGAAATTTGTCCCTACGAAGAAGTAGAAGACTCGCGTATGATCAGTTGGCAAGGAATTGTCAACTGTCTTACCTCTTTGAGTTTGCCCTCGATTTCAGCAATCAGCGTCTGAATAAGCTCACGCGTCAATTGTTCGATATCCTGAGACACCACCGTGATTGATGGATCATGTAACTTAAAAAGTGTGTGCTCATCAAAGGCCACCATCTTGGGTAGCGTAGCCTTATGTGCTTTAAGTGCTTTTAGACCACCTACTGCCAAGTAATTCGTTGCAAAAAGTACAGCATCAAGCTTGTTATCCACCACAAATTCAATAATTTGCTCATGCGACTCCTCTTCCGTGGTTTCGAGATTTAGCTTTTTGATAAACGACTGCATCCGAAACTCGTCCATCGCTTCCATATAGCCATCCAAGCGGTCGCGCATCTGTGTCTGATTGGAATAGAGCGATATGAGGCCTATTCTTTTGTTATCAGATTCCAAAAGATGCTTGGTGGCCTCGTATGAACCGCGACGATTGTCAGACACCACATAATTCGTTTCCACCGAAGGCACGAAGCGATCGAACAGCACCAATGGAATATTACTCTGCTTAATATGTGAAATGGTATCTTCTAATCCCTCCGAGGGCGTGATGATAAAACCATCAACTTGCCGATCCATAAAAAGCTGAATAAGCTCCTTGGCCTTATGCTCATCATTGTCCATACTGCAATAGATGATGTGATAGCCGGTCTCATAAGCGCGTCTCTCAATATGTTTAGCAACATTGGAGAAAAATGGATTAGCTATATCTTCCACGAGAAGTCCTAGTATCTTGGTCTGTCCTGTCCGTAGGCTTTTGGCTAATTGGTTGGGCTTATACCCAACTTTGTTGACATAGTCCAGCACCCGCTTGGTCAGCGCCTCGCTAATCCGCTTTTCTTTAGCCTTATCGTTCAATATAAAGGACACCGTGGTTACGGAAATGCCCAAAGCTTTTGCGATATCGCTAATCAGCACTCTTTTTTTCATAGATCGGTTTATGTATTTATAATTCGATTACCAATCTACTAAATATATTTAGCAAAATATCCGATAGCGCTAAAAAAATATTTTGCTAAAAGGATTTATTAATGTTGCGACTTTTTTTCGTATTATTATCCCCTTTAAACTGCCGATAGAATGCAAAAGGATTGGCATTTGCCTTCTAAAATAGAAGAAAAACCACAGCATTCATTAGGTTTAGCGAATAAATAGATTATGATAAAAAAGCAATATTTACCCTTCGGCCTACTTGCTATTGCCCTTGCAGCAAGCGGCACGCAAACGATGGCTCAAAAGTTGAACAAACACGTCAACCTGTTGATTGGCACGGGTGGACACGGCCACACCTATCCCGGTGCTACCGTTCCTTTTTCTATGGTACAGCTAAGTCCAGACAATGGCAAAGGTGGTTGGGATTGGGTAAGCGGCTACCATATATCATCCGACAGCATAGCGGCATTCAGCCATATGCACCTGAGCGGAACAGGCATTGGCGACTGGCTCGACATCGCTGTCATGCCGATGCTAGCGCCGGTAAAGTCGCCACAATTAGATACGCGCGTGAAGTTTTCGCGCCAAGATGAAAAAGCCCAACCCGGATACTACAAAGTAAAACTTGAAAACGGCATTCAAGCAGAGCTGACGAGTACGGAACGCGTGGGTTATCATAAATACAGTTTCCCTGCAGGAACCGCGGAGCCTACCATACGGCTGGATCTTGATCATACCTACAACTGGGACAAACCTCTCGAATCGGAGATACGGGTCATCAACGACAGCACCTTGGTTGGAAAACGATATTCACAAGGCTGGGCAAACCGGCAGCGGGTTTATTTTGCCTTGCGCACGGCAAATCCTATCAAAGATATCTTATTTAACGGCGCAAAAACAACAAATTCGCAGCGAAGCACAGCGATTAGCAATGATGGAAAACAGGGCACTATGAAAGCCGTAAATGCCCAACTTGTCTTCGCGAAAAGCAATAACATTGAAGTCAAAGTTGCACTTTCCATGAGCAGCGAAGAAAAGGCCTTAGCTGCACTTGCCGAAATCCCCAACTGGGACTTTGATCGTGTGACGCAACAGGCCGATGCAAAATGGGAAAGCGAACTAAGCAAGATCAAGGTGGAAAGTCATGATGAACGCTTAAAAACAATTTTTTATTCGGCACTTTACCATACGGCCGTGGCGCCAACCTTATATTCTGATGTCGATGGAGCGTATAAAAATGCGAAAGGCGAACAACATAGCATGGTCAATGGTGGGCAGCGCTATACTTTTTTCTCCATGTGGGATACTTTTCGTGCGTTAAAGCCGCTATTCACCATCACACAACCACAGCGATATACAGACATCCTTAATAGTCTACTGGCTTTCCATGATGAAAATGGATTACTTCCCGTTTGGGATCTCAGCACCTTCGAGACCAACACGATGACGGGATACCATTCTGTTCCAGTACTAGCCGATGCTGTCTTGAAAGATTGGCCCGGCGTGGATGCCGAGCGTGCCTACCAGGCTATGCGCAACAGCGCATTCCAAGAAATTCGCGAAGTTCCCGCGTACATCGAGTATGGCTATGTACCACAGGATGTCAACGGTGGCAGCGTCACCAAGACATTAGAATATGCATTTGACGACTATTGTATTGCGCTCGTGGCAAAAAAACTGGGCAAAGAAGACGACTACCAACTATTCAGCAAACGCGCAAAAAGCTATATCAACCATTTTGATCCTCAAACGGGCTTTATGCGCGCCAAATACAAAAATGGAAAATTCGTTGAGCCCTTTGATCCATTTTACTCGGAGCACGACTTTGACAAAAGCCAATACATCGAGGGTAATGCTTGGCAGCACTCTTTCTTTGTGCCACACGATGTGCGGGGCTTGGCGAAGTTGTTTCCTAAGAAAAACGGTTTAAGCTTGATGTTGGACACACTTTTCAAAGCGCCTTCCCATATGACAGGCGAGAACCAATCGCCCGATGCCAGCGGTTTTATCGGGCAATATGCACATGGTAACGAGCCAAGTCATCACATCGCTTACATGTATGCCTACATCGGCGAAGCTTGGAAAACGCAAGAAAAGATTCGCCATATCGTGGACTCCATGTACCACGACCGTCCTGATGGCTATGCCGGTAACGAAGATGCCGGACAAATGAGTGCTTGGGCCGTATGGTCGATGATGGGGCTATATCCAGCTTCGCCCGTTGGTGGCGAATATGTTTTCGGAAGCCCAAGTTTGGACAAGGCAAGCATCAGCATGCCCAACGGAAAAACGTTTACCATCATAGCCCACAACAACAGTGCAAAGAATGTATACATCAATTCGGCAAAATTAAACGGGAAACCCTACAACAAAGTATACATCAAGCATCAGGACATGTTGCTTGGTGGAGAACTGGTGTTTGATATGTCGGATAAACCGAACAAAACGTTCGGAAAAAAGAGATCCAGCTGGCCTACATCCATGGAGAATTAGCCGAAGATAACCCGACAAAAAGACAGTCGATATATTAGGTATAATTATTGAAGTATAACGAGCGAAGGAGAACTATAAATGACTGATTTCAGCAAATTGAACATTCAGGACTTGCCCGATCATGAAGGCAATAACCAAACGGATTTTTACGACAACTTTCGCGTCAAGTTGAACACCGTTGAACAATTCCCGAGCTTGTATACATTCAAGTTTATTGTTAAAGCAGATGCCGAAAAGCTCGACAAAGTAAAAAGCATCTTCATACACTCGAGCACGAAATTTACCGAAAAAGAATCGTCCGGCGGAAAATACAAATCCATCACGGTAGAAACTTTTGTCAATACCGCTGAAGATGTGATTGATTATTACAAGAGCGTCTCAAAGGTAGAGTCGGTGATTATGTTGTAAACAGGATATACAAAATAAGAAACGCTGTCAGATTGACAGCGTTTCTTATTTTATGACCTTTTCCAAAGTTCTAATCCATATAGAATAAGTAGCGGCTCGGCCAATTAAACTTTTGAATAAAATCAGCTTTTAGACTTACGTAATTTGCGTTAATCCAGTTTATCAAACGCTTAGCATCCCCATTTTCATCCGCATGTATCGCAGGGTCAGTAATCTGCTTGCGAGTAGGGTCATATATAAAGGAAACAGCTGTATGCTTCTTCTGGCCTATATCACCCCGCCAGTCCCAATCAAATTTTAAGAATTTGCCCTCAAAGCCTGAGCTTAAAACGAATGCTAGCTTTCCGTACTGAATAAATTCTTTCTCTGAGGAATTCGACGGAAAAACGACCAATGTTTGAACACTATTTACTGGAGCGCCGTAATAAACACCTGGCCTCCAAGCAGGCTTAAGTGCTGCATTCAAATGCTGAATTAGAAGATCATCGCCGAAGAAAGCGGCAACGCCGGATTTATTAATTAATATATCAACCTGTTTATGCACTCCGTTGCTGAATAGAGTTGTATCATAGACAACAGAACTCCAATCTTTGAGTAACGAATCGCCAAAAGCATAAAACCCTCGCTCTACCGATACATTTACAAAATACGTAACAAACAATTTCTCACAAGACTTTTCGCTAAGATTGATAATCCGCCTCGATGTTATCGGGTCGACAAATAAATAAAGCCCATAACATTTTTTATGATTAAACAAATGATTGTTCGACAGCAATAAGGAGGCTACATAATTATTCAATGTATGCTCCAATTCGAATGTCGGCACACCCTCTGCAGAAAAACGAAATTGTGTCTGTTCATAATGGTTTAGACGCAAGGTGTCGGGCAATTCCTTCGCCAGAAGCAAAGCCAATGATTGGATGTCTTCTGCTTTTTGAGAAAACACGGTCGACGAGAACAAGAAAAACAAAAATAATAAATACAGTCTCATATAGATATGATGTCCACAAAGCTAATTTCCACAAAAAAAGCTGCACCATAAGGATGCAGCTTATAAATTATGATTTGCTAAACTTACGCTTTCGGCGCGTCGTTTGCAGGTTTGTCTTGTTTTGGTTTATCTTCGCGTGGAGGGCGAGGCAACAACACTTTACGAGAAAGTTTCATTTTACCTTGCTTATCGATATCCAATAATTTCACGCTAACCATATCGCCTTCTTTGAAAACGCCGTCCATCGTTTCTAAACGCGACCAGTCGATTTCGGAAATATGCAATAGACCATCTTTACCAGGCATAATCTCTACGAAAGCACCAAATGGCATGATCGATTTGACTTTACCTTCATAAATCTCGCCAATTTCCGGCTTTGCAACAATCGCGCGGATGCGGGAAACAGCAGCGTCGATAGATGCTTTGTTATCAGCAAACACCTGAACAATACCTTTTCCATCAACTTCCTCGATCGAGATAGTCGAACCGGTTTCACGTTGCATTTCTTGAATAATTTTACCACCTGGCCCGATAATCGCACCGATAAATTCTTTATCGATTGTTAACGAGATAATGCGTGGAGCATGTGGCTTATAATCTTCACGAGGCGCATCAATTGTTTTCTTCATCTCGTTCAGGATGTGTAAACGTGCTTCCTTCGCTTGATCCAATGCTTGGGTCAACACCTCCCATTTCAAGCCATTGATCTTTAAGTCCATTTGACAAGCAACGATACCTTTTTCGGTACCGGTAACCTTAAAGTCCATATCGCCTAGGTGATCTTCATCACCCAAGATATCCGATAAAATAGAGTATTTACCACTTTTCTCATCCGTGATCAAGCCCATTGCGATACCAGAAACAGGCGCTTTCAATTTCACACCGGCATCCAATAAAGCCAAGGTACCCGCACAAACGGTAGCCATAGACGAAGAACCGTTAGATTCCAAGATATCAGAAACAACGCGGATCGTATACGGATTATCCGTTCCTTCAGGAAGTACCTGCTTCAAAGAACGCATAGCCAAGTTACCGTGACCAACTTCACGACGGCCAGGACCACGGTTAGGTCTTACCTCACCTGTGGAGAACGCCGGGAAATTGTAATGTAGAATAAACTTATTGTAACCATGGATAAAAGCACCGTCGATCATTTGCTCATCGTCTTTCGCACCTAAGGTTACCGAAGTCAACGATTGTGTTTCACCACGCGTGAATACGGCCGAACCGTGTGCCGCAGGCAAATAATCTACCTCAGACCAAATCGGACGTACCGTACGCACATCACGACCATCCAAACGGATACCTTCATCCAATACCAAGTTGCGAACAGCGTCATACTGCACATCATGGTAATATTTCTTCGCCAAGAAAGTCGTTTCCTCATCGATCTCCTCGCCTAATGTTTCGAAGAAAGCTTTTCCGATTTCCGCAAACTTCTCGGTACGCTCATGTTTTGTTGACCCTGATTTTGCAATCGCATATACCTGATCGTAAGTAGCAGCAAATACAGCGTCACGTAGCTCTAGGTTAGCTGGCTCGTGATTGAATTCGCGCTTCGCGCTAGAACCTACTAAATTCGCAAGCTCCACCTGTGCAGCTACTTGCTTTTTGATGGCATCATGTGCAAAAGCAATAGCTTCCACCATCTCGGCTTCTGAAATCTCTTTCGACTCACCTTCCACCATCACGATATCTTGTGCAGAACCCGCAACGATGTATTCCAAACTCGCTTGTTCCAATTGGGACAATGTTGGGTTGATGACCAACTGACCATCGACTTTAGCTACACGCACTTCAGAGATCGGCCCGTTGAAAGGGATATCCGAAACAGCCAATGCGGCCGATGCAGCCAAACCGGCTAAAGCATCAGGCATAATATCTTTATCGGCAGAGATCAAGGAAATCATCACTTGAGTATCTGCGTGATAGGTTTCTGGGAATAGCGGACGTAATGCTCTATCAACCAAACGGGAAATTAACACCTCATAATCCGACAAACGTGCTTCTCTACGCAAGAAACCACCTGGGATACGACCCGTTGAAGCATACTTCTCTTGGTAATCAACAGATAGTGGCAAGAAATCAACACCAGGTTTCGCTTCGCGCGCAGAAACCACTGTAGCCAACAACATGGTGCTACCTTGCTTCAATACCACGGATCCGTCAGCCTGTTTAGCCAACTTACCTGTAGATAACTCGATCGGGGCTAATCCGTTGCCCAAGTCGATCGATACTTTTTTTTCGTTATAACTCATTTGTAATTCATTTCGACATCGGTTACATCTTTTTACCGATGTCATCTTATTTATAGACCTTTAAAAATCACACAAAGTTAAGTAAAATTTATACGTTATGCCGCAGCTTATAAAAAAACAATCCCGCCAACTAAATAGCGGTGTGCGTCGGCAATGTTAAAAGCCCTTAACATGCTTGAGCAGCATCTTCTACTCCGACCGGCACTGCAAAAAGTCAAACACCCCAACAACAAAAAACCACCTACTTGTGGTAGATGGTTTTCTTTTTACTTCTAAAAGCTTATTTGATGATATCACGTAAACCTAATGCCTTGATAATAGCACGGTAACGGTTGATATCTTTTTTGTACAGATAAGCTAATAATGAACGACGCTTACCTACCAACATTTGTAGGGAACGTTGCGTGTTAAAATCTTTTCTGTTTTTTTTCAAATGCTCGGTTAAGTGAGCGATTCTTTTAGTGAATAAAGCTACTTGTCCTTCTGCAGAACCAGTGTTTGCTGCTGCACCTGCAAATTCTGCAAAGATATCAGCTTTGTACTCTTTACTTAAATACATCTCTTGAATAATATTAAAGCGTTAAAAATTTAATGAATTGCCTGCAAAGGTAGGGATTAAAAAGTCAAAATTGAAAATTAAAAAATAAAAATCTTGGCAAATCCCGAAAAGATGGCGAAACTAACCGCTAATGAGTGATCTAAATCTTAGGTACAAGCTTAAAACCTCTAGCCCCAAACCCGCATTACGCAATACACACTATTCTCCAATCACAACATGCTTGATGTTCTTGCGATCGTGCGTATACACAATATGTATCAGTCCCTTCGAATCCTGCATGATGGTAGGGTAGCTAAACTCGCCCTTTTCCTGATCCTCTAGCTGCAGCACATCGGCCCAGTGCATACCGTCGGTTGATTTGGCCAAACGTAGTTTCGCACGCCCCTCCCACCAGTCCTTGCCGGGCAAGGCGGGGTTGTATACAATGTAGAAATGATTGCCTACGCGGATACCATCCGTCCCGGAATTGGGATTGATTAAATCGGTTTTCTCTAGTGGAGACCAGCTTTTACCGCCATCGCTAGACCAAGCCGTTGCCACCACACCTTCCTTGCTACGGCAAAGTACCTGCAAGCGGCCATCGGCATGCTGCACAATACTAGGTTGAATCACATTCATCTTGGAATCGTGTGCTATGGGAAAAGCTTTCCAGGTCCGTTGTTGATCTTCGCTACGTTCCACGTGCGCCACCCATCGATCTTCATTGATTTCCACACTGGAGGGAGAAAGCACGCTGCCATCAGCCAACGCAATGGGCTTATTCTTGATAGGCCCTAAAATGCCCGATGGCAACTTCTTCGCTGCAGACCACGTTCTTCCGTCATCGCTAGATGTTTTCACCATACCCCACCATTCGCGTGGATTCGGCCCCACTTTATAATACAGATATAAGGTCTTCTCAGTTGGTGCGCGAAAGAGCACCGGATTCCAACAGGGTTGCTGTCCGCCATCGGTCAGGTTTCCATCGGCCCACACTTGCGGATCCGTCCACTTACCATTTTCATAACGCGCCCCCCAAATCCGCACATCGGCACTGCCCTCGTGCGATCCGGCAAACCAACTGGCCAGCAACTGACCATCCGCCGTCTCTTCGATCGTCGACGCATGACATTGTGCAAAGAATTTGCCCGTCTCAAAAAGGAATTCCGTCCGCTTCACTAGGATCTTGGATTCTTGCGCATGTAACACCTGAAGGCTACATGCACAAGCTAACAATAACACAATAAATCTCATCAAAACGCTCCCTATTTACTATCCAACTGAATGACCGTTGTATAGCTCAGCGTTGCCTGTGGTTTCTGCAGGGTTACCTGATTACCTTTTTGGCTCCATTTCGCTTTCCCTTTAGCACCTAAAACACGTACCTGCTTTGCCGAAAATCCTTCCGGCACGGTAAATACATAGGTCGATGGCGCGACATATTCTTCTTCTTTCGAAAGATGAAAAACATTCACCTGCTTGCCGTCCTTACTTTTGGTGTAATAATAATCGCCTTCGTGGTAGGGTGCAACAGCACGTGTAGCAAACACGGCTGCTCCATTCGTATCCATCCAAGCGGAAAGCTCTTTCAGGCGATCGTAGGCAGCCTGGTCAAAATCGCCGTTGGGCCCGGGAGCAATATTCAACAAATAGTTACCGCCGCGCGAAATGATCTGCACCAAGGTCTCCACCAACTTCTTAGTCGGCTTGTATCGGTCGTTAGGTACATACGAAAATGAATCGCCCATCGTGATGCAGCTCTCCCAAGGAATGTCCAGCGGATGTTCAGGAATTGCCTGCTCTGGCGTAACATAGTTTTCCCAGTTTCCAGGTACGGTTCGATCTACTACGATAATTCCCGGTTGGTTTTTGCGGGCCATGCCGCCTATACGATCCATATCGATATCCTGTTCGACCTTGATTGTTCGTTGCCATTCTACCGTAGGATCGATGGTCTTGAACGGACGAACCCATCCGCCATCCAGCCAAAGGATATCCACTTTGCCATAATTGGAGGTCAACTCGTTGATCTGGTTAAAGGTAAACTGCTTATATTTCTCCCAACGTTCTGGATATTTCTCCGGATCGTAGTTCACATTCCTGTCTTTCGGCGGAAAATAAGGCCACCAGTAGTACTCGGTATGCCAATCAGGCTTCGAGAAATAAGCTCCTATCTTGAAACCTTCCTCCCGGAAACTCTTAAAAATCTCTTTGGTAACATCCGCCTTTGGATTACTCGAAAAAGGGGATTTCGGTGAGGTAATCTTGTAGTCGGATTCCTTGGTGTCGAACATCGCAAAGCCATCATGATGCTTCGTCGTAAACACGACGTATTTCATACCTGCCGCTTTAGCGGCATCAGCCCATTTCTCGGGATTAAAATCTGTTGGATTGAAGGTCTTTTGCAGATTTTCATAGTTTTGCACATACGCATTATAAGTCGCGCCATGCTCCGGCTTGCGTTGCGTCCAGCCTTCGTCCTCCGGGCAAAGGCTCCAGCTTTCAACGATTCCCCATTGACTGTAGGTTCCCCAGTGCATAAAGAGCCCAAACTTCATATCTTGCCATTGCTCCAAGTTCTCGATTACCTTGGGATCTGTAGGCTTTTGGTAACCCGATGAAACATTATGGGCCTGTGAAAAAGCCGCACCAGCAGTAAAAGACAAAGCTACGGCTAAAACGTTTTTATAAATCGATCGCATGCGTATTGATTAAAATAGCTAATAATAAAAATGAATAGCCAATATACGGTTTATCGCCAAGACAAGCAAGTTTGGAAGCATAGCAAAACCGATAGCAATTTGCGCAATTCTTCTTTTCAAGCAATCGAAATATGTAGGGCCAATAACACGCACTACAACGCACGGTGTTCCAATACCCAAACCCTATTATACCAGACTACATCAGCCGTACATGGGCCATCTTCATCAGCAGTGAGCTTCCTGATCTTGACAACAATTTGCTCACCAGCTTTGTACTCCAAATCAAGATTAAGCAGACCGACGGGATCGATTTGCGCGTCCTCAACGTTAAAGAATGGCTTAAGCCGAGTCTTATCGTTCGAACGGAATCTATATAAATAATTGGAGCACTTTACGTAATCACCCGTAGCTACTACAAGAAATTCATCATCTGCCAGACCTAGGCTATCAGCTTTTTCACAAGCCGATATAAAAAACATAATAAACAAGGAAAATAAAATTGCAGTCTAAACATAACGTTGGTTTACGATACATAACGCGGTATTAACCAAACTCGCGACAGCAACGGGATAAAATAACGAAAGAAATAAAAGAGGTTTACGTTTGGTTTGACAAAGCATAAAAAAGCCTGTATCGCAAGTGCGATACAGGCTACAGTTTTGTTAAGGCAACGCTTACTTAACGTCCCAAAATATTTTGGTATTCCGGGTATCCTTTGCTTGAACAGCCCGGTAATTGTCGCTGTTATTTGTTACTTCTGAAGATGGGTATAATAAACGTACTGGTGGACGTTCAAACCCGTTCAAATCATCGACAGGAAATGCAGGAAGGACAGGGTATTTTGTTCTTCTATATTCAGACCATGCCTGCTCACCTTGTAGCCAACCAAAATGCAACCATTTTTGGGTACCGATCAACTGCAATTTGTTTGCTGGAGTACCTGTGTATGCAATATTCGAAGCAAGAATAAACTGCTCGATAGCTGAGTCAGATGGTTTCGCGACCTTACTTGCATGAGAACTTGTACTATTCAAGTAATAGTAAAAACTAACGGATTGCTTAACAGCAGTTTCGTAAGCTACTTTCGCATCCGCGGTGCTTCCCCAGCGCTCAAGCGCTTCTGCCTTAATAAAATTGACCTCAGAAGCTGTCATTAAAACGCCTGGTAATTTATTGTTAATCCATGCCGTTGCCGAGTCAACTACCGCGTAGTCTTGGAATTGCTGCTCCGACTGCACCTGTGTGAAGGTTATAGGCATTGCTCTGTATGTTGGATTTTGCACAAACGCGTTATTAACTGTTTTTCCGAATTTGTCAAATAATACCGAAATCCGCGGGTCATTAGATGTATTAAGTACCGTATTTAGCATATAGTCTGGCGCATAGTGGCTCGGAAGCTCTCTAAGCGCATCTAACAGACTGGAGGTGTATGTACTCAAAGGCGTTAACAAAACATCAGAAGTAGGCGTGTAGTTTCCGGAGTTATCTCCGTCTACTAAAGGGTATTCGGCAGGGTTACCTAGCATCTCCATAATTTGCGCTCTTGCGGCGCTCTCATTCACCTGCGAAGTACGCATCAACAAACGCAGACGCAGTGAATTAGCATATTTTTGCCATTTTGAAGCAACTCCTCCGTTTAGGATATCTGCCCGGGTGAAGTCAGCCGTAGTGCGGTACGTCTTAAAGAAAGCTCCTGCACTCTTGAGTCCTTCTATGAATTCAGCATAAAGCTCTGTTTGTGAATCAAACTTGGCCAAACTGATTTGATCGGTTTTTGGAAGGCTTCCAGCTTCCGAAAAAGGGATATCACCAAAGTTATCCACCAATTTAGATGCTTGGTCATAAAGTACCACACGTGCTGCATACATAAACGGGTCAAGATCTGCTTTCTCGGCATCATCCAGATCTGCGTACGCTCTTTCCATCGCCCTATAAACGCCAAGTAAACCTGGTCCATAGAAATCATTCCAATAGCCGTTAATATAGGAATCATTTTGTTGGTACATGCCGTTCGCATTCGTAAAGAATGTCGTTTGCGTGTAACGAGCCTGGTGCATTAATACAAAAGTACGGTAATGCCAATACTCAGATCTCAGTCTTGAATTAGTCAACATCTGCGATAAAAATGCACGAATGTTGGGAGTAGCCGTCTGTTCCGGATCTAAGTATTTATCCTCTAACTGGGACTTACAAGAGGTTACACTTCCTATCGCGAATACTATAGTGATGGCGACTAATATATTTTTTATCTTTTTCATTGCTTTACTATTTGATAGGTGAACGATTAGAAGTTCGCGTTTAAAGAGAATCCAAAACTTCTAGTGGCAGCATTAGAGCCAATATCCACTCCCTGCGAGTACCATTGTGTACCAACAGGGGCTTCTGGATCGATATCTTTAATCGAACGATAGAAGTAGAATAAGTTACGACCGATCAATGAAACGCGGAGGTTGTTGATTTTCACCCTTTGCGTGAAGGAATCTGGAATTCTGTAACTAATTACAGCTTCGCGAAGTTTGATAAAGTTGTTATCCAATACAGCCGCTTTTTCGTTCCAAGCGTTGTTTCCCCATCCAAAGGTGTTTAAGTAATACTGTGCTGCAGTTAAATTGACGTTATTCGCCGCGCCGGAATTTTCATTTACACCTTCTAGGGTAATACCTGTCTCTCTGTAATCGAGCGTGCTTTCTAAACGACCAGCAGCATAGGCATATTTATGTGGTGCAGAAACCATCTGCCCTCCGAAACGATAATCGGCTGTGAAGTCTAAGCTAATGTTTTTATAGACGAACGTATTGCTTAACCCCCCGATTGCTTTAGGCATAATGTTACCTACTTTCTCGTAGCGAGATTTATCTATTACGTAAAAGCCGGTATTCGTTATTAGGAATTCTCCACTTTCGTTAGTGGCTCTTGGATGCACATAGATATTACCCAATTCCTCACCTGGTCTAGCTTCCAAACGAAGGGAGCTTTGGTCCATTTCATAGAAAACAAGTCTGGAGATACCCTCACGAAGGGAATTCAACTTTGATCTGTTGTTCGAGAAGTTCAAACGCGCGTTCCACCGGAAGTTCTCGCTCTGAACCGGCGTTCCTGTTAACGATAGTTCCCAGCCTCTATTTGCTATCTCTCCTACATTCACGATCTGGTTTAATGCTCCCGTGGAAGCAGCAGTCGTTAACGGCATAATCTGGTCTTCGATGCGGTTGGTATAGTAACTCGCATCCAAACCTAAACGGCTATTTAAAAATTTCAATTCCAAACCAACTTCCGTTTCATATTTGCGCTCGGGTCTTAGGTCGAGGTTACCATAGCTGCTGTTGACGTTCAAAGCCGTCACAGGATTAGTCGGCGTAATCAATGCAGATTGCTTGAAAGCGACATTTGACACATACATTGGCGCATCATTACCTACCACACCGTATGATGCACGTAACTTTCCGTAATTAAAAAACTCAGGCAATTTAAACGCATCGCTGAATACAAAACCTGTATTTACAGAATAATAATTGTACGTATTATTTTGAACAGGAAGCGTAGATGATGATTCCCGTCTCGCTGTACCTTCCAAGAACAGATAGTTTTTATAACCTAAATTCATCAATCCCAGATAAGCATACTTCAACATAGACTTACGAGCATGCGTAGTAACCGCTTGGCCAAAGCTGTTGGTGATACTGAACCAGTTTTCAGATACCAATCCACCTTCTGTTCTGGACATTTGATCGTCGTAGTTTTCTGTTCTAGACTGGAAACCTCCACTTAAACTGAAATCAAAATCTTCCGAAAATTTATCTGCATATGTTAACAAGGCATCACCATATACAATAGAATAAATTCCTTTAGAAACTTCATATTTACCTGTACTGTTCGTTTCATTGAATCTAACCGATGCTTCATTATGTTCTTTATTCTCGATATTTAAAGATGTGACATCTGTACCAATACGTCCTCTCAGACTCAATTTATCAATGATTCTATAGCTCAGTGTAGCGCTAGATAGAAAGCGGTTCTCTTCTTCTTCGTAGATATTTCTTTTCTGTTGCCAGAAGTAGTTTAGCAAATTCGTTCCATTGAAAGATAATGGAAACTCACCCGGCCGATTAGCGCCACGGTTTTGGAACTTATAGCCTTCAGCAGTTTGATAAAGCTCGTTCTTCATTTTAGCAACGTCTTCTGCACCACTAAAGAAACCAGCATTAGACCCCAACACGTCTCCCATTAATCCGGGTCTATTCTTTGTTTTGGTATTTACATAGTTTGCCACAACATCTACGTCAACACGGTCAGACACCTTCACCGTGCTATTCAAGTTGAACGAACTTCTATTTTGTCTACTACCTGGTGCTATAGCTTTATAATCCATGTTGGAAGCAGATAAGCGGTAATTGATCTTTTCCGTTTGATTAGATAAACTTACGTTGAAGTTACTGTTATGCCCCGTATCAAAGATGTCGGCATAGTTACCTCTGTTGGCACTATACTGTCGAACAGAACCATCCCACCACCGCACATCCTGCCCATCATATCTCGGTCCGAATTGTGCAAACGTATTGTAGCGTAACAGACGCTCTCCCGGGTAACGAGGATCAGTTAACCAACCTTCTTCTGTCGCTCCAGCCGCTAGGTTGCTTGCAGCTGTCGATCCTGGTCCAAATTCATATTGTAGGTTTGGAAGAAATGCAGCCGACTCAATCGTACCGGAATAATTAAAATCGATCCCCAAACCTCTACCTTTAACGCCTTTCTTAGTTGTGATTACAATCACCCCACTCGCGGCATCTGAACCATAAAGTGCAGTAGCACTCGCACCTTTCAATACGGTCAATGATTCGATATCAGCCGGGTTGATATCCAACATACCATTACCACGAATCCGGTTATCTTGCCAAATAGCTTGTCCACCTGGATCAGTTACTCCACCCGAATTGTTTGTACCTCTCGCTCCGGCCTGTTGATCGTTACGGATCATGACCCCGTCCACTACATATAACGGCTGGCGATTATAATTTAAAGAGTTGATACCGCGAATCTGCACGTTCACCGCACTAGACGCACCACCTGGAGCTGTCGAAATACGTACCCCGGGAGCCTTGCCATATAAAGCCGAGCCTAAATTCGTATTTCCAGCTTCTGTCAATTCCTTTGCAGAAATAGTTGAAGCGGCATAACCTAGCGCTTTTGTTTCTCTTTTTATACCCAAAGCCGTAACAACGACTTCGTCAAGTGCACCCGCATCCTCTTTAAGGTTAACGTTTAGCCGATTTCCAGATACGGTTAATTCCTGCGTTAGATAACCCACCATCGTAAAACGCAGTTTTGCACCTGCGCTAACTTGGATGGAATAATTTCCATCGGCATCTGTTTGTGTGCCATTCGTTGAGCCCGGTACGGCTACCGTCACTCCTGGAAGAGCACCATTTGCATCCGTTACTTTTCCGGTAACGGTTTGTTGTGCAAATAACGTCGTGATACTAAAAAGCATCAACAGCGTTAAGCTGCACCATTGTTTGTAAACTCTGTTCATAGTTGTTGTAAATTATTGTGTATTAGTTTCGGATGTATGTGTATGCTTTGCTGCATAGCAATGCAGGCGCTTGCAATAATCTGTGTATGGGGTAGTTGAGAAACCGAAATATCGGTCAGTCGAGACAAACGTGGAATACAATATTCTTGAATCGAGGAAAATAATGCAGGAAGAAGTCCATCGCCAAAACCCACTGCTTTTCCACTCACGATAATACGCTCAGGGTTCATAATATGGATCAGGGTGGAGAGACCTTTCCCCAGCATGTGCATAATATCTTTTACTGCAACCAAAGCGACCTGATCGCCCTGCCCAAAAGCGGATATAACATCTTCTAAAACGACCTCTCCACGCACGGCGGCGATAGCCTGTAGGCAAGATGCCTGTCCTTCCGTAAGTGCATGGTTAATAGCCTCTAGCATACTCACCAAGGAAGCTTCCACTTCAAGACAGCCCTTTTTTCCGCAGGAACATAACTTTTGGCTATTGGCGAGCGGAATATGGCTAAACTCTCCGGCATAACCACTATGCCCCCGATACAAATTGTTTCCAATGATCATTCCTAGCCCAACCCCCCAATTAAAGTTGACAACCAAAAGATCTGCGCATCCTTGCCCGTTACCAAACTTGTGTTCGGCAATAGCGATGGCACTGGAATCATTGGCTACCGATGTGGGATGCCCTAACGAACGTTGCACATTTTCTTTGATCTTATGAAAGGGTGAGCTGGAGGAGAACGATTGGTTAATACCTTTTTCACTGTCGACAAAGCCCGGCATGGTTACACCAACAATGCAGTGTTGCTTTTTTTCTTCCGTTAAATGCGACAGTTGTTCTTTTGTCTTCGCTATTATGCGAACAAATGCTTCTTTATCGTGATAGATATCGGTGCTGATCTTTTCCGTAGGAACTAACTCCACATTTTTAGCATCCAATATGGCAATGGATGTATAAAACTGATCAATGGCTATAGCGACAATACTCGGCAAATGATCTTCACAGAGCGAATACCGCATAGCACGTCGCCCTCCCGTGGAGGCCGCAAAACCGTCTTCCACCAACAATTTCTCCGCCAAAAGCTTATTCAATTCGCTGGTTACCTTCGGAATGCTTTTTCCTGTATATGCGCTTAATTCGGCGACCGATAAGCCGTCGGAATAATATAATTGCCTGATTAGTTCGTTTGTCAAATTCATTACAGCTTAACAGCCTATCCATTTAGGTAGTCATCATAACTGGCCGTGAAAATAAAAAAAGATATTAAAAGAGCAAAGCTTTTTAAAATAATTAATAAGTTATGCTCTTATAATAAACATGAGGCTCGCGCATCACAGTGGTAATTTCGGATCGTATTATATTTCCCTCCACGGCAGCCGAATTTTTCTAAATACAGTTTCCAGATACCCGTGAAAGGAAATATTTCTATTAAAACAATTTAATAACCTCTTTAATAAAAATCTAAATTATTTTAATACATCATCTCATTAAGAGACGTTAATGAACAGTAATATATTTGAATGCATAATTAGACCAGAAACCACACTCATTTTTTACTCTACATTTGACAGTATAGTTTCCGGGGCTATGAAACGAAATTGCCACGGCGGTATTATTAGAATTTTCACAGGGGAACCCTGAATTGTAACTTATTGTGGCTGTAGATGGAGACACCTCCCATTCGGCATTTTGAGCCATGCATCGATCGGGGAACAGTGCAACAAATGGTAGAAACATACCTCTATTAGTCGAATTTGTTTCCGATTGAGTCCATATGCCATCTAGGTTTATCATCCCCCCAACTCGCACATATTTTTGTATAGCGTACACCTCACTACCCTTTGTCAATGTACCACGTAAAGTAACTAATACATTTCCTTGAAAAGAGCTAATTTTGTTTAGCGAAACTGATGCACCCGATCCTGAGGTTGTTACAATGCCCGATGGAAACACATTCCAAACCACCGATGCGCCTGGCAAGAGACCGTTGACGGTATACACCGAGCTTGAACAAAAACCATCCTTGCCAAAAATCGATGGTCCTGTACCATACAAACCGTTAATACCATTTACATCTCCTACTGACATCCCAACTCTTTGCTCGCGTATCGTATCACCATTCAATTTTGTAATGGTAGGGAGTCCATTGTTACTAAAGAAATAAGATCCATACATCATGATAGATTGAAAGTCAAAAGATCCACCTGCTACCGATCCTGGCATGATGTTAAACTGATGGTATGTCTGTGTATTATTATTCATATTTTCATAATTTATATTTATATGATTTCCCCTATCTGATCGCGATTGTTCATGAAAAACTCCCAAAGCATGTAAAATTTCGTGTACAATCACCCCTTTCCCTGCATTCGGAGAAATTTTCAGGTAATTTCGCCCCCCTTCACGTCCAATTTGTTGAGAAGAGCTAACCCCTAAATCTGGGGATACTATAAACTCAACATAGTCTCCCTGTGAGGTTCTTTCTAAAAAACGTATTTTCGTTCTCAACGCAATATGATCCATTGCTTCTTTGATGCGCGCTTCTCTTTCAGGATAGGATATTTTGTAATACACAATTCCGTTAGTCCAGCGTTTGGCTAAGTCACTTATGATCGTACTACGTTGCACGGAATCCAGCTTAGAACGACTGAGATGCTTTAGATAGTTAAATTGCCTAGCACTTAGGATTTCATGATCTGAAAAATAATACTTGTCAGCTGATTGCTTTATAACAATCCTTTCACCATCAATAAATAATGTGTGATACTGGGCCGAATCTTGGCTAAGTTTACTAGACTCATCACCTGTCGAGTCGATTGCTTTTTGGCATGAACTAATTCCCAAAACGAGTAAAACAAAAAAAACACATAGATTTCTCATAATTATTTAATTTAAATTTGTTAAGATCAAAATTCCTGCTCGGAAAACACTTTGTTGTCTATCCACCTCATTCAACATAGTTTCGTAAGGAGCCTTGTTTACTCGGAACAATCTATCTACACCATCTCTTGACCTCTCGGCGAGGAGGGAGCAGTTCATAAAATAATAAAATCGAGATGTTATTCGATATCTTGCTTCGATTTCTAAACCAACACTTTTCCCACGCGCATTATGCGAGTAGCTAGTAGGTTGCTCTAAATCACTTCTTAGATTCCAATTCCCCGATGCCTTATAAAACACCTTTCCCATTTTTAACCGCGACAAAAATGTAACGCGTCCAGTCTCTGCAGAAATCTCTAATCCAATTCCCACCGCCTTATTCGAATAGGAATAGGAAGAGTTAAGTCCTTTAATGTAATCCTGATTATCTTGAGCGACCTTATTCATCAGATACAACGATTGTTCAGTGAATTGGAAAATAGAGTACATAGAAAACGAAATCTCAGATTTTCTTAAAATAAGATATTTGGGTTGGATTAAAATTTCTCTAACAGTCCCCTTGTCACTATTTAAATACTGGTCAGAGAACATCCCTTTCCGGTCATCCTCAGCATAATCTCTGTCAGTTGCTGAACCAGCAAAGGCATTTCCATAGCTATAACTAGACTCCAAAGAAAAACGAAACACATTTAACGACAATCCAAGCCCGCCAACAGTCGAAAAAATATTCCTCCACGATATTTCTGAGAGAATATTTGGAGATCCTCCGCTTATGTCGCCTGATATATTAAATCTTAGATTATCTTCTTGAATGTTAAAAAATGGTTTAAACTCCATTACGACAGGCTGTTTTCGATGCTCTTGCGCCATAGACAGGAAACATATTGAAATACAAAAAAGAGAAATTAAACATTTTAACTTCATATCTTGGCTAGTTTGTCAGTAAAAATAGAAAAAAACAATTAACTTAAGAAAAACATCATACTTTCAAAACAATTTTTCACAAGACAAAAAAAAAAAAAAAAGCTTACAACTTAGATGGCCAAGATAATTTCTTACGGTCTTTTAATTTCAAGCGATTCTGCTGGATTTCCCCAAAAGTTACACCTTATTGTTTAACTTGTTCCTTTTTTATTTCCTTCACGTTAACTCACAATAATTTACGAATATTTTAAAAGCCATAACATTGGCATTAAACAGCTATAGAATACCTTACGAAAGCACTAGTTGCAAATTTGTCTCTGACCACCAAAAGCCACGACTATGCAAAACTACTGTACGGTAATAAACTGTTTTATTTAGTGATTTATCGCATCGTGGATGACGAAAAGTTAAATCAGCGAACATTGGAGGAACGCTTTAATGATCTTTTATTAAACTATTTTTCAATCTTGCTGCGCATGAAAGGATACGTAGCCTTTCCATCTCAGAACGGCTTTCCAAAATAGCGCGAGATTATTTAAAGCAGATCTATGAATGCATTTATAACTAGTTTCTCGGATTTCACACTCCAACCGAAAGAGAGAAATATTACTTTATTTTGGTCGATAACACAATGGTCGGTGAAACAGTTTGTAAACCAGCACAGGGTTTGGAAAATAACAGCGTTAAGATAGCCGTACAATATTGTATTTCTTTTGACGTTATTTCTCGCGGTTACCCACACGTCTTCACCTCTTTGGCTTATGATTGTAAAAACGTCGTTTTAACGGAAGCTATAACAAATCTAACAGAAAGAAAAGTCGGGCATCAAAATATCTGTGAAATGGATGGAGGCCTGCAATCGATCAGAAATATGAAAGCATTTACTGAGAATGCTATAAGGACAAAAATTAGTTTGTTGACCTTGAGCCATTCTTTAGACAAGACCAAGAACTGGATATAAGAAAATCCGTGCTGCTAAAAGGATGTAAAAATTTTGTATTTACCGATGTTGTAGTAAATAACAAGCGTGGAAACAAACATTTCAGGCAAGAACAATAAATAGATCATTTCATCTTACTATTTCGTAAGAGCAAACCGTATTACAAAAATATCTACTTCTAAACAATAACTTCAAAATTCACCCAGATAAAAAACTCAGACACACAACAAATATCGGTACACAAATTATTTTTTCCATTCCTAAAACAATAATTAAATATAAATTAACTAGCCTTTCCAAATAAGACCGATATATTGGTATTTTACATAACGTAAATTGTTGTCACATTATTATTCATCTATAAAAAATCAAACAACATTGCCAATAAAACGGCCATGCAGAGATTTGGCCCAAAAATTAAGCCCTTTGCTAGTGTTCTGATTGTTGTGCAATGCGGAGGATGTATAGGCCTATTTCCTCAAAAATAAAAAATGGCCGGAATTTCATCCGACCATAACAGGGCTTACGCCTCCCCTTGAAAAACAAAACCTTCTAAATACTAATTAACATCCCACCAAACCTTCGTCGCCATCCACTGTAATGCATCTTTACCACCTGTTGCGGCAACGGTATTCGCTGCGTTATACTGAAACTCGTTATCGGCATAATTCAAACGGAAGTAATTTCCAAAAAGGCCAACATATAAATTGTCCGAAACCGTAGAACGTGGCGTTCTATCCGTTTGCCGTTGTAAGGCCCACGCTTCATAGGGCTGGCGGAAATTATCGATCCAACGTTGCGCATAAATCAAACGAAGTGCTGCATCAGTAGATAGCGCTGTTGTAAACGCGACCTTTGGATTGGCCGTTATCCACAATAACTCGGTGGCTGTCGGCAAAGCAGCAGGCTTATTGACAACCCATACCGGACTAGTGCGGGCCATGGTCGTCCAGAAATTAACCGAAGAACGCACACCACTTTCGTAATTTGCTTTCGCATCGACTAGGCTCGCTGCTCTTCCCAATCCTTTCACAGCCGCTTCGGCTTTTAAAAAGTAAACTTCAGCCGCAGTGATTAGCAAATCTGGGATATTTTTATCCCGTCCGAAATAAAAATTGAAATTTGAAATACCGTTACCAGTCCCCTTCATTGTCCAATCGGCATCTCGAATAGTGTAGTTATAAGGATCGCCGCCCTCTGTCACACTGACGTTCTGTTCCTTCGCCACCCACTGATCGTTGTAATTGGTTTCAAAGAAAATTTTTGCGCGTTGGTCAAAAATACCCGATCCATTTGTTGCATTGGAATTGCTCATCAAGTTCCAAGCAGTCGTTCCCATCCGTAGATAGCAATTGGCGCTGAAAGACCATTCTCTTGATTCTCCGGTATAGCTTTGCGCAGCGGGGCTAACGCCTACGTGTTCCATATCTTCCAAAAGTGGCAAGGCTAACGCTTCCTGCACATGTGTTGTGGCCAAAGCAGGCTCTATATCCTGCATACGCATCGCATAACGCAGGCGCAATGAATTTCCGAATTTCCGCCACATGGCAATATTATTCCCCAACAAAGTCTCGGAAGTACCTAAACTAACTTGTGTAGAAGCAGTTGACAACCCATTAACAGCTTCCTTCAGGTCATTCAATAATGCGATATAGATATCTTTTTGAGAATCGAACTTAACGGAATAATAGGCACTACCCTCGTTAGCGCGAGCAGCCTCCGAATAAGGCATATCACCAAAGATATCGGTCATTTTAAAAGTCTTATAGGCTTTGATGATGGCCAACATACTTTTTACATTCGTAAGGGTCTCCGGATTAGGCGACTCATTTATTGTTTTTTCCAAAAATTTGATCGTAAACAGCGCCTCATAATAATCTTTCCACAAATCATTACTAGCGGCCTCCATACGATATCCAGAAGAACCAACGATAGTTCCTAATTGGGTTATTGGATAAATAAATGAATTGGCAATAGATTGTTCATTCCAAGTTAGCTCCAAACTGGAAAGCACCCCATTAAACAAGCTATTCACGTCGGCCGTTTGAGCTTCTTTCCAAGGCTTATTGATTTCCTCAAAATCTTTTGTGCACGAAGTCCCTGCAAGAAAAACAGTGCCAAAACACAGGGAGAAATATAGTATATTCTTTATTTTCAAACGTTTCATAATCTCTAAAATTAAAATGAAGTGCTTAAACTGAATCCGAACGAGCGTACGCCTGGTAAAGCACCAAACTCGATACCTTGTGCGTTTCCGATACCGTTGACGGCTTCAGGATTTAATTTATCAGGCAAGCTAGTATAAATGTAGAACAAGTCACGTCCAATCAAGGATGCATTCAGATTCTGTAAAAATTTGGTTTTCTGAACGAAGGCTTTTGGCAATTGATACGAAAGTCTTACTTCCCGAAGTTTGATCCAAGAATTATCCATCACTGCAACGCTACGTGGCATATTGATATTTGACCAAGCAGCATAGGTTCCAGCATATTTCCACATATAATGTACGACATCCGTATTCGTAGTTCCATCGGCAAAAACACCGTCCATGATCACCCCATGATTGGCTGTTGTTCCATCAGGATAGGTATATGCCAATCCGCCACCGTTTCTTTCCAACAAAGTCTCTGGAGCCTGCCCATTTCCCATTGCAGTGGAATAGCTTCCACTCCAAATATCGCCGCCCCATTTGAAATCCATCAATCCATAAAGCGAGAAATTTTTATACCGCAACGTTGTTCCCAAACCACCGGTCATCTTCGGATTCGCATTTCCTATTGCCACCTGCTCAGATGTAGTCGCATAACGCGTGCCTGCCGGATTACCATTGCCATCAAGAACACGCTCAACTACACGTTTTCCATCACGGTACACAAAATCGTGTCCATAGATCGTACCATAGTTGTCGCCTACCTTTACCTTCATGGTTACGCCGTTTGCACCGAACATTTGATCCAAATAGTATTCATCAATACCGTCTGCTAAACTCACTAACCTATTTACGTTGTGTGCGCCATTCAGCGTAAGATCCCAAGAAAAATCTGGGGTCTGAACAACTGTTCCACGCAAGGTAAATTCAAACCCACGATTTAGCAACTCTCCCGTATTCGTACGAACCGTAGAGACACCGGAGGACGGAGCTACGTTCAAATCCAAAATCTGCGAAGTAGAGTTCACCTGATAGAAGGTGAAGTTCAACCCCAATCGGTTTTGTAAAAAACCTAAATCTGCTCCTAAATCGTAGGAATTAGAGCGCTGAGGTTTCAAAAGATCCAATGGCAACAAATTCGAGGTCAATGTTCTCGTTGCTGATCCACCAAAAAGAGCCGAATTATAGATATAGGTAGTTTGATAAGGTTTTGCTGGGCTCGCACTTCCAGCAAAGGCCAGACGCAATTTTCCATATTCAAACCAACTTGGTTTGCTGACCCACTTATTAGAGAACACATAACTTAAAGATGCAGCAGGGTAAGGATAGCTGTTCGTTCCGGACGGCAAAGTTGACGACCAGTCATTTCGCCCGGTCAATTCCAAGAACAAAATGTCATCGTAAGAGATGTTCGCTATAGCAAACAATGAATTTATTTTCTGTTCTGCTCTATCCTCTTCAGGCTGAAAATCTGCTGCGTTACCTTGTCTATTGATATTTTTTAAGAAGAATAGATATGGTACATTAAATGGACCATCATTCCATCCTTGAACCGCTCTGTAATTTGTTTTCCATGCACTTCCACCTACGGAAAAGCTTCCGCTGAACTTTGAATTCCATAGATTGTCTTTATGTGCAGTAGCCAAAAATTCCAAATTACGATCGGTCGTCTTGTACATCTCGTGCCCATATTTTCCATCTACGCCCAAGGCGTCAATAGGGTAATTTTTCTTTTCCAACTCGTCAGATGAGAAGTTACCGGAGACACGTCCCATCACATTCAACCAATCGGTTAACTCTGCATTTAATTTGATCGTCCCCAAGAGCTGATCCCGATTCAATTGGGAATTGTTCATATAGGTGTTCCAATAGAGATCTTTACCATAGCCACCATAAGGGTAACTTAATGGGTAGGTATTGGTATTAAAGAGATTTTTACTGCCATCAGCATTCCGGTAAACATCTTGCTCAATATTTTGATAATCTCGCGACATACCATAGGTCATAAATTTCCCCCAGGAATTGTTATTATTACCCACGTCAGGCGAATTCAGACGATCGAAATTAATATAGCTAGCCGTCACGTCAGCGGTGACTTTTTTAGAAATCTTTACACTGCTCCCAAAATTAAAGGTATTGTTACTAAAATTACTATTGGGTACAATGGCCGTATTATTCTGCCTTGTGTAGGAAACGCGGATACTCCCCAACTCGTTGGCACCACTGAAGGCGACGTTATGTGTTTGTGTATTACCTGTGCGATAAAACGACTGCAGGTTGTCCGGTTGAGGCGAATATTTACGCGTTGTACCATCCCACCAAATAACGTCCTGTCCTTCCATTTTTGCGCCCCAAGAAGCACCAGTACCGTACCAACTGAAGTAATCCCACGTGTTTTTACCACCGGGAACCGCGCCGTGGCTATACCAACGTTGATCAGATAGAACAGCCCCCTGCCAAGGGTCTGCAATAGGATACCGTAAGTTTCCAGAACCGTCTGTTGGCAACGTCGGCACAGCCGAGTACAATCCTATTGCACCACCATAACCATACTCGTTCTGCATTTCCTGAAAGCGAAAGGGATCATTGGATCGGTAAGAAAAACTATAATCGATACCTAATCCATCTTTGATTTTACCCTTTTTTGTTGTGATCAAAATTACTCCGTTACCGCCGCGCGCGCCATATAGCGCAGCCGCACTTGGTCCTTTTAGTACATTGACTTCTTCAATATCGTCTGGATTGATAAAATTCAATACCGACCCCCAGTCTTGGTAAGAGCCATCCACTTTGTTGATATCGTTACCTCTACTGCCGATAGGATTATTGTCAATAGGCATTCCATCTACAACATACAGTGGTTGATTACTGCCCGAAATCGATGTATTTCCCCGAATAACCACACGTTGCGAACCACCTTCAACACCATTCGGCACACTAATATTCAAACCAGATACCTTTCCCATCAAACCGGTAGCCAATGTGGGGGGTTGGGCTTGCGTAATATCTGCACCACCAACCTTCTGAACCGAATACCCGATCGATTTAGCCTCTCGTTTAATACCCAAGGCCGTCACGACGACTTCATCCAGCGAACCTTCCATCACCTTCAACAGCACATCCAGTCTCGCACCTTGAACCGTAAACTCCTGGGCAACATAGCCCACTGTCGTGAAACGTAGTTTCTCCCCTTGGGAAGCCTGAATACTGAAAGCTCCCTGCGCATCCGTCTGCGTGCTCCTATTGGTGCCCGGAACCACGACAGTAACACCTGCGAGCGCTCCGTTTGCATCTGTTACTCTCCCCGTAACAGATTGTTGTGCAAATAACGTGCTGATGCTGATCAACATCAACAGCGATAAAATGCAACCTTTTTTGTAAAGTTTGCTCATTTTCGATTAGTTTATTTGTGTAGTAATAATTTGGTCATTACGCGTCATCGCGACGGGTAGGTTTTGCTAATTTTTCTGATTAGTTGTTTGTATATAATTTTGTTGATGAATTATCGGTTATGCTACGAAATAGCTCCTGTTCACAAAATCAAATCGTCTAAAAACTCGGTTAAATAAGTACAGTAATGTTAAGTTATCGGAATTCAATAATTAAAGAACAATCAACAGTACATTGTCATTCTTTTAAGCTGTCCTATCAGACAGTTGATTTTTTATCTTCTTGTTCCACTCCAATTGTTGGACGGCAATACAGGCTGACGCGAGGATCTGCACATCGGCCGTGTCCGAAATCTCCAACTTTGTTTGGCGGGCTAAGCGCGGAATACAATATTCCTGCACGGCCGACAGAATCTGCGGCACCAAAGCTTCACCAAAAGCCGCTCCTCGACCACTCACAATGATCTTTTGTGGATTCAAGATATGGATTAACGTGGCAATGCCCTTGCCCAGCATATGTGCAATCTTCTTGATCGCACGTATTGTTAACTGATCGCCTTTCTCGTAGGCAATAAGCAAATGTTCGAATTGAATACCTTTCTCCTGCGAAAAAATATCTTCCAAATAAGAGCGTTCACCATTAGCCAACGCCTCCTGAATATCGTCAATTGCACAATGGAGAGATGCCTCCACCTCTAAACAGCCTTTCTTCCCGCAAGAGCATAATCTGCTTTCATCAGCGAGCGGAATATGACTAAACTCGCCTGCGAAACCACTATGACCACGAAACAAACCGCCTTGAATGATCATGCCCAACCCTACTCCCCAGTTCAGATTAATCACTAGCGCATCTTCAACAGATTTGGCTGCGCCAAAATACTGCTCTGCAATCGCAATCGCCGAAGAGTCATTTTCGATGTAGGCGGGAAGATGGTAGCGTTTACGGATGTTATCGCGAAGTGCATAGAGCGGCGAAACAGGGCTATAAGAGTTATTCACCCCCGTCTGTGCATCGACAAACCCAGGCAACGTAATACCGATAGCGAGCACCGAGCGTTCGGAAAGACTCGCCAAGACATCATCAATCATGCTCAATAAAATAGCATAGACTTCCTCCTCGCGTTTCAATTCGATAGCACTTTTGTAGATCGTCGTGACTGGCTTATTTTCGATATCAAAAGCGCCTATGCTAACGGAATATTGATCGACCGCAACGGCCAACAGACAACCGTGCATAGCCGTATGCAATGCGAAATTCATCGCTCGCCGTCCACCTGTAGAGGCGCGCAAGCCCACTTCTGTAATCAGCCCATCATCCATTAGCTCATTCATCGAACGGGTGATAAGAGGAATACTCTTCCCAATCCCATCGCTGACCTCTGCAATAGACTGTGTACCGTTAAAGTACAGATGCTTTAATATTGTTGATTTAAGGTTATCCACAATGCCCCGTGATTAGTTAGTTAAAGCAAATATATATTCAAACATAATATCTTGCAAATACTTTTTAAAAAAATTAAAAAGATGTAGCGGATATATTACAATAAAAGAGACCTCTTTTTAAAAAAAATATTGAATAATCTATCAAGATCAGATGTATATAGCACGTTCGCATTAAAAAAAAACAATCTTCCTCAACAAATTAATATATTTAAATAGAAATCTTTTTTTCAAAAAAGACTTTAAAACAGGCTAAAAAAAATGTATCAGTAAACATGTAAACAAATTGTACCTTTATGCTACCTAAATAGAACTGCATGGAGACTTTACAGGCAAAACAACGTTATTATTCATTGGATGTATTTCGCGGTGCCACCGTGGCACTCATGATACTGGTCAACAACCCTGGAAGCTGGGCGCATACCTTTGCACCGTTGAAGCATGCGCCTTGGCATGGCTGCACACCAACCGATTTGGTCTTTCCATTTTTTCTTTTTGCTGTTGGTAATGCCATGTCCTTTGTCATTCCGCGTTTACAAACGGCCGGTGCATCCGTTTTCTGGAAAAAAGTTATTCGGCGAACGGTATTGATCTTCGCCATCGGATTTTTCCTGAATTATTGGCCTTTTGTGCAATGGACAGGCGATAACCTAACTTGGCGCGAGTGGGTCAATACGGCCGATCCTGATAAAGGAATACGTATTATGGGCGTTCTGCAACGCATAGCCCTAGCCTACGGCTTTGCTTCCGTCCTAGCCTACTACCTTAAACCCAAAAATCTGATCTACATTTCCGCGGTTATTCTTCTTGGTTATTGGAGCCTAACGGTTTTTCTTGGCGGCGATGATCCCTATTCATTGGCAGGGTGGTTTGGTACCGACATCGATAAACAGCTTATCGGGCCGGCACATATGTACAAAGGTGAAGGTGTAGCCTTCGACCCCGAAGGACTTGCTAGCACCATCCCCGCGATTGTGCAGGTCATCTTCGGCTATTTGACGGGTGTTTTCATTGCTCGCCAAGGATCGGTGGATTGGCTATGGACAAAAGTACCCTCCTCACAAGAGCCACATTTCAAATTGCTCAGCGGCCTCTTTGTGACCGGATTTATCAGCCTGTTGCTCGCTTGGGCCTGGTCTTTGGGATTCCCTATCAACAAAAAAATATGGACAAGTTCCTATGTACTTTACACCATTGGACTGGCCATGCTTACCATCGGAAGTATGATTTGGTTTATCGAAGTGCAGGGCGTAAAAAATAAACTCACTAAATTCTTTGATGTCTTCGGTAAAAATCCTCTTTTTATTTTTGTACTCAGTGGGCTCCTCCCTCGATTCCTAAGTCTTTTCCGTATCCAAGACGGTACGGCCGAAGACGGATCAATCGCGTACACGAACGCGCTGAACTGGTATTATCAACACATCTGCGCGAAAATACCAGGTATTCCGGAGTGGGGCTCGCTGGCCTATGCATTGAGCTTCTTGCTACTGATGTGGATTGTTGGTTACGCATTAGATAAAAAGAAGATTTATATTAAGGTCTGATAATACCATCACGCCTAGGACAAGGTCAGTTCTTCTAGCATCGTAGCTTAAGCCAAATAAAAAGCCCTGTATATGCTTTCACATACACAGGGCTTTTTTCTTGACCGTGGAAACTATTAAAAAGTATAATCCTTTGTTAATATCAATTCTCCCTTCAATTTGGTATCATCGGAAGAACCGCCCAGCAACAACATGAATTTCCCTTTTTCGGTTTTCCATTGTTTGTCCAGCCCCCATAACTTGAGGTCTTCTTTAGTAAGCACAAAGGATAATTGTTTCGTTTCACCTTGCTTAATCGCCTGCCGTGTAAATTTTTTCAGCTGTTTCACCGGCGTCACGACGCTGCTCACCTCATCGATAGCATACAGTTGCACCACCTCTTCACCATCGCGATTTCCCGTGTTCTTCACATCCACATGCACTGTGCAGTCAAAATCATCGGCATGCTCTGCAAGCGCTACCTGAAGGTTGCTATAGGTAAAGCTGGTGTAACTTAAACCATAGCCAAAAGCGTAGAGCGGCTTTGCATCAAACTCCACGTAATCGTGGTGTTTCGGTTTTGTATGGTTATAGTGCACAGGAAGCTGACCTACAGAACGAGCAATGGAAATAGGCAATCTTCCTGCAGGATTATAGTCGCCAAATAGCACATCGGCAATCGCCAAACCACCTTCCTGACCAGGATACCAAGCATTCACGATCGCCGGCACATGTGCTGCTGCCCAGTTGAGGTTCAACGGTCGCCCCATAATAGTAACCAAAACCAACGGTTTACCAGTAGCCTGCAACGCCTGTAATAACGCCAATTGGTCGCCCAAAAGATCCAAACTTGCGCGGTCAAATCCTTCGCCGCTTTCCATATCGCTCAAGGTACTTGCTCCACTCTCCACGTTTGCTGCGCCAGTCGCTTGGTAAGATGTCTTGAAATCGCGCGCACTGGATCCCCCTAAAACAAGCACCGTTACGTCTGCTTCGGAGGCCGCTAGAACGGCAGCTGCAATATCCGAGGTAGTGGTATCCCGAATCGCGCAGCCTTTTACGTAATCCACTTGCGTATTTTTGGACACCGCAGCACGAATTCCGGCAAGTACCGTTTTCACTTTTTCTTCGGGCTGTGGCGCTGTGTAATCGCCCAATTGATTGTACATATTATCAGCATTCGGCCCAATTACGGCAATCCGCTTCAGCGATTTGCTCAACGGCAACAGCTGCTTGTCGTTCTTCAACAATACGACCGCCTCGCGAGCTACCCTGCGCGCAAGGTCAAGATGCTCCTTCGTCCCGACCTTCTTGTCGACAACCTTTTCATCCACAAACGGCCGATCAAAAAGACCTAAGGCAAATTTTTGATACAGCACCCGCGCCACCGCGCGATCCAACGTATGTTGATCTACACGACCCGTTTTCACCGCCTCCAACAGGTTTTGGTTGTAGCCGGATCCGCTTAAATCCACATCAAGGCCTGCGTTTAGGCTTTGTTGCGCAGCATCCACCGCATCGCTTGCAGTACCATGTCCTCCATTAAGTCCCGAAATACTCAACAAATCGGAAACCACAAAACCTTGAAATCCCCACTGCTTACGCAGAATATCATTCAATAGCCAAGGATTAGCCGAACAAGGAATACCATCAATAGAATTGTAGGCCGTCATGACCGATCCTGCTCCAGCTTTCACCGCCTGTTCAAAAGGTGGCAGAAAGTACTGCAACAGTGCGCGCTCGCCAACGCTCACACTACCACCATTGTGACCTCCTTCGGGAACCGCATAGGCCACAAAATGCTTCAAGGTGGAAATAATCTTGTCCGCCTCCCCAATCGTTGTTCCCTGAAAACCGGTAACCATAGCCTTTCCCATTTGCCCTATCAGATAGGGATCCTCTCCGTAAGTCTCCTCCGTTCGTGACCAACGCGGGTCGCGTGCTAGATCCAGCACAGGCCCATAACCGTTCTTACCACCTACGGCCGATGTTTCACGTGCAATCGCACTCGCCATCGATTGGATCAAGACCGGATTCCAGGTACTGGCCTGCCCGATAGCCGTTGGAAAAACCGTCGCTCCGATGGCCATGTGTCCATGAGGCGCCTCCTCAGACAGCAGCAAGGGGATTCCTAAACGCGTACTATCCAGCATAAAACGTTGAATAGCATTAGTCGCTTGCGCCGCTTCCTTGGAACTCAATCCATTGGTCAAGGTCTTCTGGGTCCAAGGATCCGCGCGCAGTGTGGCCCACAGCAAACCGATATGCTGCTGCTTGACAACATCCTTCAGTTTTTGGCTGGCCCGAACGGTTTTCCCTGATTTCTCGTACATCTCCCAGCCCAACAACTTGGAGAGCTGCCCCACTTTTTCTTCTACCGTCATACGGCCGAGCAAATCATCAACCCGATCTGTAATCGGTAGCTTACTATTCTTGTAGGGCAGCACCTGTGCCTGCCCTGTCAAGAACAAACCGGTCATCCCCCATATCAATAAGTACTTTATCTTCATGCTTTTCATATTCTTTTCATACAGATGACGAGCGTATACAGCTGCCATCTGCTGCTCTATGTTTATATTCTCGCCTCAGCTACTGTATCGATGTTGGCCTAGCCTCTTTTGCCACCCCAAAAGTAGACGAAGGTGTTGTGCCCATCTCAAATTCCAGTTCTCCACCTTTCATCAAGTCTGCATAGCTGATATACGACTTCTCGTAAGGCTGCCCATTTAATTTCACCGATTGTATATACTTAGCGTCTTTGCTGTTGTTGTGCGCCACGATCGTCAACGATTTTCCGGCATCCAAAGCCAGAGTAACCTTATCAAAAAGCGGGCTGCCAAAGATAAATGGACCACCAGCTGGCGACACTTGGTAAAAACCTATAGCCGATAGCACATACCATGCGGACATCTGTCCAACATCTTCGTTGCCCGATAGACCATCAACCTTATCGGTATATAATGTAGCTAGCGTTTGACGTACCCGATCGGCCGCTTTCCAGGGTTGTCCAGCAAAGGGATACATATAGATCACATGATGGCTAGGTTCGTTGCCATGCGCATATTGTCCGATCAAACCACTGATGTCCGGTGATGCTTCTTCGCCCAAGTCGCCCTCGACGACAAAAAGGGAATCCAATTTATTGACAAATTGCTCTTCGCTACCGAATAGGCCAATAAAACCGTTGACATCGTGTGGCACCAACCAGGTATATTGCCACGCGTTCCCCTCGGTATAGTCATTGGCCAAGTGCGCCGAATGAAAAGGATCAAATTTGCCGGGTCTAAAGTTACCCTGTGAATCCTTCCCACGCAAAAATTGAATATCCTTATCGAAATAATGTTTGTAAGCTTGACTTCTTTCACTAAAGTAACGGTAGTCCTCTTCTGCACCACGCAACTTGGCTACCTGCGCTAGGCTCCAATCGGCAATAGCAAACTCCAATCCTTTAGCGACCGACTCTACTTTTTCTTTATCGTAGGGCACAAAACCATATTTCTTATAAGAGTCCAGTCCACGGTCATCTTTCATGGCAGAGGCCTTCATCGCCTCGTAAGCCAAATCTTTATCAAAACCTTCTACGCCTTTTAAATAAGCATCCGCGACGACAATAATCCCCGGATTACCGACCATACAGTCGGTTTCATTACCAACCAAGTGCCACACCGGCAATTTGCCCTGTTCTTGATAGATGCGCAACATCGTATTGACCATATCTGGCAAACGGTCGCGGTGGATAATACTCATCAGTGGATGTGCTGCCCGATACGTATCCCACAATGAAAATGTCGTATAATTGTTTCCAGACGCTAGGCGATGAGGTTTGAAGTCAGAACCCATATAATCACCATTCACGTCGTTGAAGAGCGATGGTGCAATCATCGTATGGTAAAGTGCGGTATAGAAAATCTTGCGCGCAACGCTATCTTGGGTTTCCACTTTAACCTTTGCAAGTTCTTCATTCCAGGCTTGGTCAGCAGCTTTTCGCGTAGCATCGAAGTCCCAGCCGGCAAGCTCCTCCTGCATATTCAATTTAGCGTTGGCTACGCTAACCGGTGATACCGCGACTTTCACCAGTAGCGGCTGCTCCCCTTCATTTTTAGCGAAAGTTAACTCTCCATAGGCCCGTTTTACACGGATGCTATCGCCGGCCCGCACAGCCGTGCTATCGGCTAAACGGATCTTGACAACCGGTTGCGAAAAAGTGGCCGTAAAATAGATCTTTTGGTTTTTTGCCCAACCCATCGAGTAGCGGTATCCCGATACTACCGAGTCATTTTCTAAAACTAGATGTCCCTCCTTCTCTCCTTCCCAACCGATACCTGCGTCCAAATTGATCAACACTTTAGGCGTTTCCGCTTTCGGGAAAGTATATTTATGAAAGCCTACACGGGCAGTGGCAGTCAATTCAGCGTCCACATTGAAGCGGTCCAAGTGAACGGCGTAGAAACCTGGACGGACGGTTTCCGTTTCACGTTTAAAACGAGAATAGGCGCCCGTACTTTCATCAGCAGCGGTGCCGCGATCAAAACGTACGTCGCCGGTGAAGGGCAAGAATACAATATCGCCTAAATCGCCAATACCGGTACCGCTCAAATGCTGGTGCGAGAACCCTATAATGGTGGAATCGGAAATATGGTAACCCGAAACCCAGTCCCAACCGGTAGAAATATTAGATGGTCCAAGCTGCACAGCGCCATAAGGCACGTTTGCGCCAACAAAAACGTGGCCATGTCCGCCGGTGCCGATGTATGGGTCAACATACTGTGTTAAGCTCTCCGATGCCGGAAGATCGGCGTTAACGCCACACGCCGCCACGGCAAGCAACGGCACTCCGAAAAAAGCGAGTTTCTTCACGAAACTTTTTACTACGATCATAAATACGAAACTATAGTGTTTGGATAAAAAATAGGCTAAAGCAAAGGAGAAATACCCAATATGAAGCTCCTTCGACAATGGCCGCCCTAAATTAACGTTTTAGCAATTAAATCGGGTAATATACCTACATTTTTACATAAAAAAATACCTTTCAAACGTCATCGAAAATTATTCGTAAAAATTAAAAACATATCTTTAACTTAGTACTGCCCAAGATAATGTATTCGCTCTTTGCAATTGCGATCGATTTCTTAATCTGTGGGCAAAAATAACCAACACAGCTAACATGAAAAATCGTCACACGAAGCGTACCAGCATATTGGTCGCCATCTTTTTGCTATCAAGCCTCGGCTTGTGGGCGCAAAGCAGCCGAACGGCTTGGTTCGAGGAAGCACGCTATGGCATGTTTATACATTGGGGGCTTTATAGCGCCGCTGAAGGACTATGGAAAGGAGAAAAGTTGCGCTATGGCAACAATTATGCAGAATGGATCCGTTACAGAAATCGCATTTCTAAAGAAGAATATGGAGAGCTGGCAAATCGTTTTGTATGGGATAAGATTAATCCGGAGGAATGGGTGATCGCTGCAAAAAATTCGGGTATGAAATATCTCATCATGACCTCCAAACACCATGACGGCGTTGCCCTGTGGGATACGCAGGTGGGCGACTACTCCCTCACGAAGCTATCGGGCAGCAACCGCGATATCGTCAAAGAACTTGCTGACGCCTGCCGCAAGCACGGATTGAAACTGGGCTTCTATTACTCGCATTGGATAGACTGGGAACATCCCTACGCTTGGGACCACAACCAAGAACTGACAGGCCATGTGACCGATGCCCAATTCGATCAGTATTGGCAGGAAAAAGCTATTCCGCAATTGCGTGAACTGTTGACCAACTATGGCGATATTGCAGTGATGTGGTTCGATATGTGGATCCCCTACCAAAATACGATATTCAAGAAAGAACAATTGGAGCAGGCAGCTGCCTTGATCCGCGAATTACAACCCAATTGCTTAATCAACTCTCGCTTAGGCTTGCCAAAGGACAGCAAATTTGTCGACTTTGAAACCTTGGGCGATAACCAATTTGGATCGAGTTATACTGAACATCCTTGGGAAACACCAGGTACTATAGCCCACTCTTGGGGATACAACGGGCAAGAGCACGAATGGAAATCAACCGGTCAGCTTTTTGAATCGCTCATTGGCAATGTCGCATTGAATGGCGATTTCACCTTAAACATTGGCCCGCGTGCCGACGGATCTCTTCCTTACGAAAGTATCTCTAGGTTAAACGACCTAGGGTCTTGGTTGCAGCAGTATGGCGAGTCGGTATATGGAAATACTGGCCTGAAGCTCTCCGCCAATCAGCACGACTGGGGAAAAGTGACACGCAAGACGGGAAAAAACATCGTCTACCTCCATGTGTTTAACTGGCCTTTGGATCGAATCCTGCGCGTAACAGGCATTAATAGTACGCCAAAGAAAGTGGAGCTTTTGTTGAACAACCAAACGCAAACGTTGCCTTTCGAACAACTGGGACCTTTGCTGCACATCACACTACCAGACAGCCCGGCGGACAATTTCGTTTCCGTCCTACGTGTGGAATATCCATCCATTGATCTGGACACCGACGTTGTTGCCGAATCCACCTTTGGTGGTTTTGGACTGACCGGAATCAACGCCAGAGAAAACAACAAGTTGAGCCAGGTGCGCTACGACGGAAAGCGACCCGCGCATATCAAAACTAGCGAAGCGGCAGTTCGCTGGGACATCTACCTGCCCGAAGCAGGAACCTACAGCGTAGACCTATCCTCGCACAACCCCAATGAAGAAGATATCAGCGTCACCGTGGCATTAGAAACACAACAACTAGTAGGCGCCGTCAAACCGAGCGGGAAAGTTGTTGCCGAACCCAATGAAAAAAACTATACCGATGAATTTGTGGATCAGCAGCTCGGAGAAATCCGCATCGATAAACCAGGAAAATACACCTTAAAGTTTCAATCCCAAAGCCACAGAGCACTTTGGTTGAATCGTATTTGGATTGTCAGAAAATAAAACATCAAGATCTTTTGTCCTGCCCTATCGGACCTTACTTCGATAGGGCAGGATTTTTTATGCATCTGGGGACAATCACCCAGCATTAACACTCCAGCTAAATTTTGCTTTCCTCTACAAAATAATTTTCGCAAAAAGATTTGCGACTTATGTAACAGAAGCATACCTTTGCATTGTTTATACTAAATCTAAATAAGAACAAGCCATTATGGCGGCAACCTTAACCCTTGTTCTGGTATAAAAATAACGGAAGTAATAAATGAATTCAACGTAATAAAATATTAGCGCCATAACGAACGGCAATTCGTATGGCGCCAACGAACTGATCCAACGGCAATTGGAACAGTCAACTTCACTACGCTAGTCGCGTAGCCTTCTTCTAACGCATGACCATTAAAAGATGAAACAAAATAGTACTTTTTTTACAATTCTTTGCATGCTGCTCTGTTTTTCCCAATCCATAGCACAGCAAACAGCCCAAACCTTTACCGGACGTGTATTATCAGCCGGCGAACCTGTATCCGTAGCGACGATTCGACTGGATAAACAAGTGTTCCACAGTGATGACAACGGTAATTTCACGTTCAGTGCCGTTTCCGGCTCAACGATCAACATCGAGATCTCTGCTATTGGATCAAAAACCTTAAAACAGAAGCTAACGTTGAGCAATAATCAAAATCCGCTTATTTTCAATTTAGAAAACGATGAAAGACAGATTGAGGATGTAGAAGTTTTAGGATTTACAAAAGTACAAGAAGTAAACCGCCAAGCCTACAACGTAACAGCCATTGATGCCACAAAGCTTTACAATACAACCTTAAACATTTCGAGTGCATTGGATCGTGTAGCGGGTATTCGTGTACGTGAATCAGGCGGATTGGGTTCTAACTTCAACCTATCCTTGAACGGCTTTTCCGGAAATCATATCCGTTACTTTATGGATGGGATTCCGATGGACAACTTTGGTTCTTCCTTCCAAATCAACAACATTCCGATCAACATGGCCGATCGTATCGAAGTCTACAAAGGCGTAGTCCCAATTTGGCTTGGTGCCGACGCTTTGGGCGGCGCGATTAACATCGTTTCGTCGACAAAACCCGGAACATACGTTGATGCATCTTACGGTTACGGATCCTTTAACACGCATCGTACGGCTGTAAACGCAGGCTACACCTCGAAAAATGGCTTTATGGCGTCCATAAGCGCTTACCAAAATTACTCGGATAACGATTATAAGGTAACGGTGGAAGTTGCCGACATTAACACTGGCGGGAATTACAATCCTGCAGCAAAAGTAAGACGCTTTCACGACCAATACCATAATGAAGCCATTATTGCGCAATTAGGTGTGGTAAATAAATCCTATGCTGACAAACTACTTTTCGGTATCACGTTAGGTCAGAGTTATAAAGAGATTCAAACAGGAGCACGCATGCAAACTGTATTTGGCGGCTGGCACAGCCGAGGAAATACGATCATGCCGACTTTAAAGTACCAAAAAACAAATCTTGTTAAAAACCTTGATGTAACCTTCAGTGCCAATTTTAATCTCGGTACGGAACAGAATATCGATACGTTGAATAGACGTTATGACTGGTATGGAAATTATAAAGAAACGGGAACAAACAGTGGTGAACGAAGCAGACAATTATACGAATATAAAAATAATGAAGGACTGGCTTCGCTTTCGGCAAACTACAAAATAGCACCGAACCATTCCATCGAATTGACTAATAATGCAACAACATTTGATCGTGTTGGCGAGAACAAGCTCGATCCACAGTCGGCGACTTTCGAGCGTGGAAAAAAATCCTTTAAAGATATCTTGGCTGTAGGATATAGCTATGATGTTGACGGTGCTTGGAGTACCACGGTATTTGGGAAGTATCTTTACCAACAAAATAAAGATGCCAATATATCTTCTACAAGTTCCGGAGAATTTGGGTACGGTCTAGCCTCAACATTCTTCCCAATACCAAACCTGCAATTAAAGACTTCTTACGAATTAACCAATCGTCTACCAACTCCTTACGAGCTATTTGGCGATGTGGAAAATCAAGAAGGGAACTTTGGACTAAAACCTGAACATAGCCATAACGTCAACGTTGGCGCTATTTACAATTGGATAGCAGGTAAAGATCATCGTTTCACAGCTGGCGCAAATGTAATTTATCGATATGCATTTGACTTCATCTACAACCGTTTCAACAATAACCAATCGAAATTGATTGCTGACAACAGAGAAGGTGTAGCTACAACAGGTGCCGACGCAGAATTTCATTATTCGTACAAAAAATTCCTAACATTCGGCGGTTCGATTACGTATCAGCATCTCGTTAACAAACAGAAATACGAAGATGGGTATACCGGTGTAAGTCCATTATACAATGATCAGATGCCAAACATCCCTTACCTTTTTGGAAATACAGATGTAGGTCTTTCTTTCCGAGATCTTGGCGCCCAAGGAAACGTCCTAAATGTACATTACAACCTGTTATACGTACATCGTTTTTGGTTGTACTGGCCTAGCCTTGGTAGCACCGCGGTTGGCGCCGAAAAAAGAGAAGTTCCCAAGCAATTGAGCCACGACTTATCTTTTGTATATAGCCTGAAAAATGGAAAATACAACGTAGGTCTAGAAGTTAACAACATAGCCGACGCACAACTTTACGACAACTTTAGCCTACAAAAGCCTGGCCGTTCGTTTATGGTAAACCTTCGCTATTATTTCAACAAAAAATAAAACTTAAAAACTCAAAATAGAATAAGCATGAAAACTAACAAATGGACTAATCTAGCACTTGCCGCAATGGTATCTTTAAGTGCTTTCTCCTGCAAAAGTGACGACGTAGCACCAGAAAGTGGTAACAATGGTAACTTCGTTTTAGCTGTAACACCAGTAGCATCTACTGCCGTTGCCGATTACTTGGTAACAGCGAATGATTTGGAATCGGGAACAGTTTCTATTTTAGGAAATGGCGTGGAGCAAGATGGTACCTACCGTTATTACGTCACACATAACAACAAATTTTTCAGTATGTTATACGGTCAAGGAAACCCTGGCGCTGTAACCGCATATGGTATTACAGATGGTAAATTAAATAAATTGACCAACTTCCAAAGTGAAACGGTACAAGCCTTTGCTCCAGTAAACGATGATATCTTGATGATGAAGATCTCTAGAAATGTTACCAACCCGACAGCAAGTTACTATCAGGTTAATACCAATAGCTTGACGATCACAAAAGAAGGTGTTGTTAACACAGCAGATGTTTTGAAAAATGGTGAATTAGCATTCTTTACTTGGATCAAGCAAGTAGGTAACAAAGTATATGCACCATTCATGTCTATCAAAGCTTGTTGTAGTACAGCATTTGAAACAGCTTACCCAAACAATGCTTGGATTGCAGTGTATTCTTATCCTGACATGACGTTAGAAAAAGTAATTACGGATGACCGTACAAGCTACATCGGCCGCTACTTCCGTGATGGTCTTTCTGTAGACGAAAAAGGTGATGTATATGCATTCTCTTCATCTGTAGCTACAGGAAACGGGGCTATCACTTCTACTAAACCTTCGGCTATCACGCGTATCGCTTCAGGAACAACAGAATTCGACAAATCATACTACTTTGATATCGAAGCTGCTGCAAACGGTAAAAATATCACAAACTGGATCTATGTAGGTCAAGGTAAATTTGTGGTACAAATGACGACTAAAGAAGAAAAAGGTGGTTACACAGATGGTAAGCACATTGGTATCGTAGACGTATACAACAAAACATTTAAAGACGTAACAGGTATGCCAGCCATGAGCACCATCAAAGCGGTTACTTACAACAACTACACACCTAAAAATGGTACAGCTTATATTGGTATCGCGACAACAGATGCGGTAAGCTTTGTATACAAAATTGATGCGGCTACAGCTACTGCTACACAAGGTTTACGTGTAGAAGGTGGTTCTATCACAGCGGTAAACAGAGTAGACTAATCTAGTCTTCCTAGCGCATAAAAAAGGGCCAGTTCGTAATCGGATTGGCCCTTTTTCATTTAAGAGGCTATTTTTAAACCGCCTTTGTCTTCTCCTTAAGCCACGCAGCTTCTTCCGCCGTCAGCCGTGGTGCAAGTTGCTCAAACACCCAAGCATTATATGTATTCAGCCAATCCAAGTGTCTTTTGTCCAGCAGGAACGTATCCAGCAGATCGGTCGCGATATAGCAAAGTGTTAAGGTTTCGAAATGCATGAACGTCCCAAATTGATTCGACTCCAACACCTTGCTTAACACTAAATTTTCGATACGGATGCCGTAGGCCCCTTCCCGATAAAGCCCAGGTTCTATCGAGGTAATCATCCCTTCTTCAACTGGTATATCGACATTGGAAGGATTGAAGGTATGTGGCCCTTCATGTACGTTCAGAAAAAATCCAACACCATGCCCCGTTCCATGTCCGTAGTTACGGCCTGTTTCCCAAATTGGGCGTCTCGTAATGGCATCAATTTGATAGCCTCGTGTACCCTTGGGAAAAACAGCTTGCGAACCTTCAATGGTTCCTTTAAGCACAATTGTATAATCCGCTTTTTCTTCTGCCGTAGCTTCACCAAGGGAAACCACTCGCGTAATATCCGTCGTTCCGTCTTTATATTGCCCCCCCGAATCTACTAAAAGCATCCCTTCAGCTCTTAAGGTTGCGTTACTCTCCTCCGTAGCCTTGTAATGTGGCAAGGCACCATGTTCCAAATAACCGGCGATGGTATCAAAAGAGATGTCCACAAAATCCTTTCCTTCGGCACGGAACGCCTGCAGCTTTTCCGCGATGGAAATCTCCGTTAGATTTCCATGTGAAACATGCTCTTCCAGCCATTTGAAAAAACGTGTCATCGCGACCCCGTCTTTCAACATGGCCTCTCGCGTGTGGGCAATTTCCACCTCATTTTTCACCGCCTTGAGGTGCGTGGACGGATTGATATCTTCGAGAATCTTTACGTCCATCGGCACACTATCGTACATGGCAAAGCAGGTACGCTTCGGATCTAGGAGAATGCTTTCCACCTCAAGTGATCTCACCGCTGCGAATACTTCTTCATAGGGCTTCAGCACAATTCCAGCCTCGACCAAGCGCTCTTGCTCATCCTGATGGAGCTTCGCCATGTCAATAAACAGCGTATCTTGTCTTTCTTCGATCAAGAAAAAGCCCAGTACCACCGGGTTACATTGCACATCGGTTCCACGGATATTCAACAACCAAGCAAGGTCATCCAAAGATGAAACCACATGCGCTGCCGCACGTTTATCCCGGAGTTTGCCCTTCACCCTTGCGATTTTGCTCGCCGTGGATTCGCCCGTAGTACGCTCGTCCAACAGATAAGCTGGTCCGTTGGGCAAGGCAGGTCGGTCTAACCAAACTGCCTCCAACAGGTCTACATGTCCATCGACAACAATATCCACGGCGCCCATTGCTTCTTCTACTGCTTTCGCCACGGCCAGAGATGCCGATTGTCCATCGAATGCCACTTTACTACCTGCAGGCAACACCTCGGCCAACCAAAAAGCGTATTCAGCGGCCCCCTGCACCTTGAGTTTTACCAGTTCAAAGCCTGTATCGGCCAATTGCTCGTTGGCCTGTACAAAGTAACGAGAATCCGTCCATAGGCCTGCAAAATTCTGGGTGATAGCCAAAGTCCCAGCAGAGCCGGTAAATCCTGACGCCCAAGCGATGCCCTTGTAGCGTTCGGGTAAATATTCACTGATATGCGGATCCGAAGAGGGAATGATATAAGCAGCAATGTCTCGAGCCTTCATTTCCGCCCGGATTGCCTTTAAGCGTTCTATATGTGCCATGTAGTTTTATACTAATGCCTGCAAGTTAAAAAATATGTGATAGACTTGGTAACAGCCGCAAACATCGTATCGTAATAATGACATAAAAAAGAAGCTATATATTACATACAGCAAAAAGCAACTGGTATAGCAAACCAAATTTCGATATGTTTGTCTAAAAGAATATGCGTATGATTAAAAAACTACTTTCTATATTACTATGCTGCACGGGACTTTGCTACAGCACAGACCTAGCGGCTCAAGCAACAAAAGAAAAGTTGACCGCAGCCTATCAGGCATTTACCAATAGTGGAAAACTGACGAACGGCATAGCATCCTTCACGGTGCTTGATGGCAAAACCGGCGAACCGGTTTTCTCTTACAATGCAGTAACGGGGCTCCCCACAGCATCCACGCTGAAAGTCATCACCTCCATCACGGCATTAGATATTCTAGGCCCTGCATACACGTACAAAACACAACTCCGGTATACTGGCGAGATAGATAGTATGGGTGTGCTCCACGGTGACATCATCGTGCACGGTAGCGGCGACCCTACTTTGGGCAGCGATCGATATGCACAAGCCAACAGCGAAACGCTGCTCAACAAATGGATCTACACCATCAAAAACGCCGGCATCAAGCAGATCCATGGACGCGTTATCGGTGACGATCTCCACTTCAATGGCAACGATGTTCCCGGCGGTTGGAACTGGACAGACATAGGGAATTACTACGGCGCCGGCATCTCCGGTCTCAACTGGAGAGAGAACAAGCTGAGCCTGCAATTCTCTGCAGCAGCAGTGGGGCAGCCCGCAAGCCTCCGACGTAACAATAACGAGATGCCCCAATTACAGTTTATCAATGAAGTCACCACAGGAGGTAATGGCTCAGGCGACAATGTCTATGCTTATTCCGCACCCTACAGTGACATCATTTATCTAAGAGGAACCTATGGCAGGGACTTGAAGAAAGTAATCGAAGTATCTATGCCCGACCCGGCACTTTATCTCGCGGAGGAACTCCGACTTTCCCTAAACAACCAAGGCATCATGGTTGACAGTATTGCGACGAGCAGCAAGCGTCTTTTGAACCAAGGCGAGCGCCTATCGGCGGATAGCAAAACGTTAGACGAGCACACTTCTCCGCCTTTGAAAGATATTATTCACTGGTTTAATCAAAAAAGCATCAATCTCTATGGCGAAGCATTGCTGAAGAGCTTTGGTTTGTTGAGCGGCAACAAAGCTGAAACAGAACAGGCCGCTAAATTGCTCGCTAAATACTGGGAGCAGAAGCTAAAAATCCCCATCGGCGAGTTGCAGATCAAAGATGGTTCCGGTCTATCCCCACAAAACAGGGTTACGAGCATGGCGATGGCTAAGATTATGCATTACGCCAAGAGTCGCCCTTGGTTTAGCGAATTTCAGAAAAGCCTGCCGACAATCAACAACATGAGCATGAAAAGCGGCACTATAGGTGGTGTGCTAGGCTACACAGGCTACCAAAGCAGTGCCTCGGGAAATAGTTTTACCTTCTCCCTGCTATTGAATAACTATAGTGGCAGCACCGCATCCATGAGGCAAGATATGTTTAAGCTATTGGATAATTTGAAATAAGCCCAAAAATTAGTTAATCCCGTGTTGATGTTTTAGCTTTGTAGCCTGACATATAATTTTATTGTTAGTAAGGTTATAAGATGAAGTAAGGCTAACACTTCTCCTGATCTGTAAAAGTATCATCCTCAGGTAAAGTAAGCCTATTCAACTTTTAAGTTTTACTTTTAATTTTTTACTTAGAAAAATGAGTAGCAACAGAAAAAAAGACGCGTTGGATTACCATGCAATGGGAAGGCCCGGAAAAATTGCTGTCGTACCAACGAAACCACACAATTCGCAGAGAGATCTATCCTTGGCCTATTCACCGGGCGTTGCCGAGCCTTGTTTGGCTATTGCGGAGAATCCCGAGGATGCCTATAAATACACATCCAAAGGAAATTTGGTAGCTGTCATCAGTAACGGCACCGCTGTATTAGGCTTGGGCGATATCGGTGCGCAAGCCGGTAAGCCGGTGATGGAAGGTAAGGGTCTTTTATTCAAAATTTTCGCCGACATTGATGTCTTCGACATCGAGTTGGACACCAAAAATGTCGATGAATTTGTCAATATCGTAAAAGCGCTGGAACCTACTTTCGGAGGTGTTAACTTAGAAGATATCAAGGCGCCCGAGTGTTTCGAAATAGAACGTCGTTTGAAAGAGGAAATGAATATTCCGGTGATGCACGACGACCAACACGGGACAGCTATTATCTCCGGAGCAGCCCTTATCAATGCCTGCGAACTTATAGGTAAAGATATCAGCGACATCAAGATCGTTGTCAACGGAGCCGGTGCCGCGGCAATTTCCTGCACGGGCATGTATATCTCGGTTGGTGCGAAAAAAGAAAATATCATCATGCTCGATAGCAAAGGTGTGATCCGTAGCGACCGTGAGAACCTCGATAAAAGCAAAGCGGAATTTGCAACGGATCGTGATATCTACACGCTAGCCGATGCTGTCGCGGGTTCTGACGTATTTATCGGTCTCTCGGCCGCTGATGTGCTTACTCCTGAGATGCTGTTAACCATGAACCCACGCCCTATCGTCTTGGCCATGGCCAATCCAAATCCGGAAATTGCCTATGATCTAGCGGTGGAAACACGCGACGATGTTATCATGGGTACCGGTCGCTCCGACTATCCAAATCAGGTAAACAATGTGTTAGGCTTTCCCTACATCTTCCGCGGTGCTTTAGACGTACGCGCAACAGGAATCAACGAAGACATGAAAATTGCTGCCGTCAAAGCGTTGGCCGCATTGGCCAAACAACCGGTGCCCGAAGAGGTAAACCAAGCTTACGAAACCAGCAATCTCAAGTTCGGTCCAGACTACATCATTCCAAAGCCAACCGATCCACGTCTGATCACTGAAGTATCTGTTGCCGTAGCGAAGGCAGCCATTGCTTCGGGTGTAGCTAGGAAAGAAATCACCGATTGGGATAAATATAGAGACGAGTTACGCAAGCGTTTAGGCAAGGACGATGGCATCATGCGTAACCTAACCACCAAAGCCAAGCAAAATCCGAAAAGAGTGGTATTCGCCGAGGCGGACAACTACAAGACTCTTCGTGCAGCGCAGATTGTTAAGGAAGAAAAAATAGCCTTTCCTATTCTCTTAGGCAATCGGCAGAAAATCGAAAACCTCATTAGCGAGTACGATTTTGAACTTCGTGATGTTGAGATCGTGGATCCGAAAGAGGAAATCGATTCGGAACGTTTCCAAAAATTCACCCAACACCTTTACAAAAGAAGACAGCGACGAGGCATCTCTGAGAGCGACGCCAGTAAGTTGATGACCAACAGAAACTACTTCGCAGCATCCATGGTGCAGTTTGGCGAAGCAGACACCCTTATCTCGGGCTTGACACGGAATTATGGTGCGACGATAAAACCTGCCCTGCAAGTAATCGGTGCTAAACCGGGCAGCCGTGTAGCAGGTATGTATATGATGCTCACAGCAAAAGGACCTATTTTCTTTGGCGATACCACGGTCAATGAGGATCCCAATGCAGAAGAATTGGCAGAGATCACCTTGTTACTCGAAAATGCGATCAAACGCTTCAATATCAAGCCGCGCATCGCATTGCTGTCCTACTCCAACTTCGGTTCGAACGACGGCCGTATAGCCACTAAAGTGCGCGAAACAGCAAAAATCCTTCGGGAGAAACATCCTGAAGTGATCGTCGACGGAGATATTCAAGCCAATTTCGCATTGAACAGTGAGCTATTGAAAGCCAATTTTCCGTTCAGCACACTAAATGGCGAAGCGGCTAATACGTTAGTATTCCCCAATTTGGAATCCGGTAATATCGCCTACAAGCTTTTGCAAGAAGTAGGCAATGCCGAAGCAGTTGGCCCTATCCTTTTAGGGATGAACAAGCCCGTGCACGTTTTACAACTCGATAGCTCCGTTCGCGAGATCGTCAACATGGTAACCATTGCCGTAGTAGACGTACAGGAACATGAGAAGAGTGTTAACTAGTCGTTTTAAAAAGCATACAATACCCCTTCTGTAAGGCAAGGCATTCGCCATTGGCTACGAAGGAGAAAACATGACCAAGCAATCTCGTATCAACAACATACGGATTGCTTGGTTATCCCGTTCTTGCAACAACACATGTTAAAGTGCTTTGAGGCTTTTTGGGTTAACGACTTTTACGCACAGGGCGCCCTGTTTTATTTTTTACTTTTTAATTTTTACTTTCTGATGTACGATTATTTTAGCGGAAAGCTCGTCTTTAAAGCACCTACCCATGTTATATTGGATGTGGCCGGGATAGGCTACCATATCCATATTTCCCTAACTACCTATTCGCAGATCAAGGATCAGGAGAATTGCAAACTCTTTGTATCCTTCCAGGTCAGAGAAGATGCCCACACCCTTTATGGTTTTGCGACCGAAGGCGAACGGCAATTGTTCAACCACCTGATATCCGTCTCGGGCATCGGCCCCAATACAGGCCGCATGATGCTATCTTCCATCTCGCCCGAGGAAATACAGTCGGCTATTGTGAACGGACAGGTGCAAATTATTCAAAAGATAAAAGGCATAGGCCCGAAGTCCGCCCAACGTGTGATCCTCGAACTGCAAGACAAGCTGAAAAAACAGGGGCCTGACGCTTTGATGCCTTTGCCTGTGTCCAGCCTATCCATTCCAGAAGAGGCGCTTACGGCTTTAGTGATGCTAGGCTTTGCCAAACCACAGGCAGAAAAAGTGTTGAACAGCTTGATTGCCATCGACGCAAGCTTAAGCGTAGAAGCCTTGATCAAAGCTGCGCTAAAACGTTTATAGAATTTTCATATAAATAAATATTAACATAAAATATTTAACATTTTAATTTTATAATAAAATATAATTCAATTGGTTTTTTCCCAAAATTGGTAGATATTTGTATCTAATCATTGATTAACTGCTTATGAGAAACTAATCACTGATTATTTAACTTATTTGCTGTTACCTGTTGAAGAGACTAATCAATTTGGCATTGCTATGCCTAACCTGTATCCTATGTATTTGTTTTGCCCTACGGGCGCAACAGGTGGTGCCTGCCAGTGCCAATTCTACAGATTCATTGAAGCTCCCCTATCGTTTTAAAGACTATCCTTTCATTCGTCTACAGCAAACATACTATCCATTCAATTTGCAAACTCCTTCCAATATCCAACGGGAGATTAGCTACGATACGGAATCCAGGCAATACATCATTCGCGAAAACCTGGGTGATAAGATGTACCGCCCCCCCATGTACCTATCCTTGGACGAATATAAGTCCTATGAATTTAAACGCACACAGAAAAACTATTGGGAGGAACTTGCCGAGAAATCACTGATGGAAGAGCGCAAAAGAAGACTCATCCCTATCATTGAGGTGAGTAGCCCTACCTTTCAAAAAATATTCGGCGGAAATAGCATTGAGATTACACCCAGAGGGAGTGCGGAAATCATCTTTCGTGGTCAGCGAAACACGAATGAAAACCCCATGTTCAATGAAATACAACGAAAGCAGTGGGGCTTCGACTTCGATCAAAACATCAACCTCAACCTCCAAGGCAAGATCGGCGAGCGCGTCAAGCTAAACGCAAACTTCAACTCCCGCGCACAGTTCGATTTTGAAAACCAAATCCGCTTCGACTATGTCGCCAAAGATGACGCCATCTTACGGCGCTTGGAAGTCGGCAATGTCAACATGGCGTTGAACAGTACACTGATACAAGGTTCCGAATCCCTCTTTGGAGTCAAGGCGCAATTACAATTTGGAAAGCTGATGTTTACAGGTGTTGTTTCGCAACAACGCTCCCGCCAAAAAGAATTTACCATTACCAATGGTTCTCGCGATAGCAATATCGAGCTCGATCTAGACGACTACGAAGCCAACCAGCATTATTTCTTAAGTCAATACTTCCGTGACAGCTACAACCAAGCGCTAGCCCTCGCTCCGATCATCACGACGAATATCAATATTACACAGATCGAGGTATGGGTAAACAACCGATCCAACAGCTACGAAGAGGCCAGGGATGTACTCGGTCTATTGGATTTGGGTGAATACACTCCCTACAGCAGCAACATTACACGGGGCAGCGCGCGCAATCCCTCCACGGGCCTGCCCGGACAAAACAGCGGACAAGTGTCGAACAACCTGTTAAGCCAATTGGCTGAAAATGGACGGCAATCGAGCGGCAACTTTGTACAGAGTTTCTTTGCGGCCACCGGAGGCACGGACAACTATGAAAAGCTCACCTATGCCCGCAAATTGATGGAAGGCAAGGATTACTTTCTTAACGCGAAGCTGGGTTACATTTCCCTCCTCTACCCACTCAACCAAGATCAAGTCCTATCCGTTGCTTACCGCTATCTCCTAAATGGTGTGGAATACCAGGTAGGCGAGTTTAGTACCGATATCCCCGTGACACCATCCAATCCAACGATGTTGTACACCAAGCTCCTGAAAGCATCCACCTTGAAGACCAATCTGCCAACCTGGGATTTGATGATGAAAAATATCTACTCGTTAAACTCGTATAACATTTCCAACAACAACTTCTATTTACAGATCTATCGTAAAGAAGATGAAACCGGTACCGATCGACCGTCCATGTTCGAAGGGCAGCGTACTCAAGGAAAAACATGGTTGCAACTATCGGCGTTAGATCGACTAGATCAAGCGCAGGCGGCAAATCCCGACGGACTATTTGACTATATGGACGGCATTACCATCGATGCCAAACGCGGAAAAATCATATTTCCGCTAGTCGAGCCCTTCGGTAACGACCTTGCTCGGCAGTTTGCACCGGGCGAAGATGCCCTAGCGGAGAAATACACTTACCCAGAGCTGTATAGCCAAACCAAAGTGGATGCCCAACAGAAGTTTCCCAACAAAAACAGGTACTTCCTGCGAGGCCGCTACAGCTCGACTTCAGGCACCGAGTTTCAACTCGAAGGCTTCAATATACGTCCCGGATCGGTGCGCGTCATGGCCGGTGGCATGCGCCTGGAAGAAGGGCAGGACTTCTATATCAACTACGAGCTCAGTACCTTACGCATTCTCAATGAAGCCATGGTCATGGGCGGAACCCCGATCACGGTAACCATGGAAGACGATGCCATGTTTGGCATGCAGCAGAAAACCCTATTGGGAGGCCGCTTCGATTATACCGTAAACGAGAAGCTTCATGTCGGCGCCACCATCATGAACCTCACCGAAAAACCGCTTACCGAAAAGGTAAACATCGGGCAGGAGCCCATGTCGAACACCATGATCGGAGCTGACTTAAGCTACAACAGCCCCTCCCGATGGCTAACGCGCATGGTCGACAAACTGCCATTCCTCAGCACCCGCGAGGAGTCACAGCTATCTTTCTACGGCGAATTTGCCCAACTTATCCCGGGGCATCCACGTGGCCTAAATACCGCCAACAGCCAAGCGGGAACCACGTATGTAGACGATTTTGAAAACAGCGTCTCCTTCATCGATATTTTGGGGAGGAATGCATGGCAACTGTCCAGTACGCCGCGAATGTTTGCCGAGTCTAACCTCGTCAACGATCTACAATATGGGTACAATAGGGCCTTACTTGCCTATTACAACATTGACCCGGTATTCTACAACAATAGCTCCCTAACGCCAGCCAATATCAGCAATGCAGAGCGTTCCAACCACCGCGTTCGCGAAGTGCTGGAGCGCGAAATATTCCCCTACAAAGAGAGCCGAACCGGCGGAGCTATCTTTATCAACACCCTGAATCTAGCTTTCTACCCTACCTTGCGTGGCCCCTACAACTACAGCAGTACAGGAATAAATAGCGATGGCCAGTTTACCAATCCGCTTACCAAGTGGGGCGGCATATTCCGCAAACTCGACCAAACCGATTTCGAAGCGGAAAATATCGAATTTTTGGAAATGTGGATGATGGATCCCCGTTTAACCAACCCCGAGAAGACCGGCGGTGATATCTACTTTAACCTCGGGAATATTTCCGAGGATGTATTAAAAGATGGACGCAAATCGCTGGAAAATGCCATTCCCCTAACGGCAGATCTATCACAAATTGATCAAACAAACTGGGGTTACGTGGTAAAAAACCAACCCGTGATTCAGGCTTTCGACAACAACAACGTCAACCGATTGAAGCAAGATGTCGGCCTCGACGGCCTAAGTAATGCCGAAGAAAGCACCTTTTTTGGTCAATTTTTATCGCAAATGCAGGGGCTACTTTCTGCTGATGCATACAATCGTTTGCGCAATGACCCTTCTTCCGACGACTATCAATATTTTCGCTCCAATGCCTTCGACCAGCAAGCTGTGGGTATATTGGAGCGCTATCAATATTACAATGGCATGGAGGGTAACTCCCGCACCAACGAACAGTCACAACTTGATTTCGGGGTAGAGACCTCGGCCAATACCTTGTTACCGGATGGCGAAGATCTCAATCGCGATAATACCATGAACGAGATCGACGAATATTATCAATATCGGCTATCTACACGCCCAGAAGATATGATCGTTGGGCAAAACTTTATTGTCGATGAGGTGATCTCGGATGTGAAACTGGCGAATGGTAATACGGAAAGCGTCAAATGGTATAAGATACGTATCCCCATCACGGCCTATGAAAGCAAGCAAGGTGATGTGAACGACTTCAAAACGATCCGTTATGTACGCATGTTCATGACCAACTATGCCGACACAGCTGTGATGCGTTTCGGACGACTGCAGTTTATACGTGGAGAATGGCGACGGTACAATAATGAAAATGCCGCCAATAAAGTCATCAGTGACCCCAGCATGGGTGTTGTCCCTTCTGATAACTCAGTGTTCCATGTAGCCAACGTCAATATCGAAGAGAATGGAACACGAACCCCCATCCCTTATGTTGTACCCCCCGGCATCAACCGGCAGGTAGATTGGGGCAACAACAACTACAATGTGCAGCTCAATGAGCAGGCATTGAGCATCGATGTGCTAAACCTGCGTGATGGATATGGCCGCGGTGCATACCGCACCGCCAGTCACGATTTCCGTCCCTATGGCAACTTGGAAATGTTCATCCACGCCGAGGGGGTCAATCTGCAAGATGGAGACTTTAGGGCATTTATCCGGATCGGCACCGACGACAAATACAACTATTACGAGTACGATATTCCGTTAAAGATTACCCCCTACGGCACCGCTTCTACCGATCTTATCTGGCCGCAGGAAAACCGCATGCTTGTTAAGATCGACAAACTGACACAGGCCAAATTAGCACGCGATGCGGCTATGCGCAACGGCTCTCCTTGGCCACTGGATATTCCCTTCGAATATTTCGATGGTGCCGCCAAGATCACCATCGTTGGAACGCCGGACATCGGAAAAGTACGGTACTACATGTTGGGCGTAAAAAACCCATTGCAAGGCACCAATGCCGCCAACGGCATGGACGACGGACGTGATCTAAGTGGCGAATTTTGGTTCAATGAGCTGCGCCTGACGGATTTTGACAACCGCGGTGGTTGGGCGGCAACTGCACGCATGGACATCAAATTGGCAGACTTTGCCAATATATCCGTCAGCGGAACAAAAAGCACCATTGGCTTTGGCGCCATTTCGCAAGCCATGAACCAACGTAAACGTACAGATGATCTCTTTGTGGATATCACCACCAACGCCGAATTCGGACGTTTCTTTCATCCACGGCACGGCATCACTATTCCTTTTTATTTTAACTACTCGCGGCAGGTGGCTACGCCAGAGTACAACCCTTACAATCCGGATATCGAACTTAACAGCGCATTGGCAACCCTATCGGCCAACCGTCGTGATTCGCTCCTACGATTGGTGCAAGATTTGACAACGCGAAAAGCATTCAGTTTTATGAATGTACGTAAACTGAGAACAAACAATGAACGGGCATTGCGCATTTGGGATATTGAAAACGTTAGTGCTTCTTACGCTTATACGTCTTACCAGCACTACGACTACAATATCGCCAACTCCACGCAACGCACCTATCGCGCAGCATTGGACTACAACTTCAGCAACCCGAATATCAAATTTCATGAGCCTTTTAAAAATATAGTCAAATCCAAGAACCTGTCGTTCATCCGAGATTTCAACTTCAATTTGCTGCCAACACTCATCAACTTCCGTTTGGACGTGAACCGTATTTATAACGAAAACACCATGCGCGACAACAGTTCGGACAACGCTCTGCCCACCTACTACAACAAGAATTTCAACATGAACCGCATATACGGCATCAGTTGGGACCTCACCAAATCCTTGCGGTTGGATTTCAATGCAACGAATTACAGCATCATCGACGAGCCCGCAGGCCGTATCGATGGCATCAAACAGGATACCATGTGGGCGAATTTCTGGAAGATGGGCCGCACGACGGACTACAACCACATGATGAACTTAACCTATAAGCTCCCTCTGAACAAAATCCCCTACATGGAATGGGTTAATATCATCACCCGTTACGGCACCCAGTTTAATTGGCAAAGTGAGCCGCTACTAACTATTCAAAGCGATGCCATCAGCATTGGAAACAGTATACAAAACAACCGTACCATACAGATCAACCCCAATCTGAATTTTAGTAGCCTGTACAACAAGTTCCGCTTTTTTAGGGAAAATACGCGTCGCGATGCAAAGGGACCGAACGCCGTATTAGCGCAACTCCTTTCTTCCCTGCGTACGATAAATGGCGCATACACCAAAAATGAAGGTCAATTCCTTCCTGGCTATACGCCCGGCACCAATATCCTCGGCTACGATTTCAATAGCAATGCTCCGGGGTGGGGCTTTATACTCGGTAGCCAATCCAATATCCTGAATCGTGCGATAGCCAATAGCTGGATATCTACAGATAGTCTACAAACGAGGATGTATACGAAGACCTACGCCGAAAACCTATCTCTAGTGACCAACGTAGAGCCGTTCAGAGGACTTCGCATAGACTTTATCTTTAACAAAATAGACAACTACAATTACAGCGCAGCAACACAGTTTACCAGTCAAGGCCTACTGGAAAGTATTTCCCCCTACCGAACAGGAAACTACAGCATTACACAAATTGCGATCAGCTCTGCTTTCCGTAACCACACCGAGTTATTTCAACGATTTGAAGAAAATAGAGTGATTATTTCCGCTCGACTGGCGGCGGGCAACCCGAATGCCGTCGATTATTTAGATCCCGAAATGTTTACCGATGGCTATGGCAAAGCACAGCAAGACGTCGTCGTCAATTCATTTTTGACGACCTACCTTGGCCACGATGTGAACAGCAGCAAATTAAACAAAAAGCCCAATATCCCGCTGCCCAATTGGCGTGTTTCCTACAACCAATTGGCCAATTTACTGGGTATCACCGATGTCATCACCTCTATCGCGCTAACCCATGCCTACAGCTCGCTGTACTCCATTAGTGGCTACAATTCCGTCCTCCGTTATAAAGAAACCGATGGCATGCCTTCAGAAAGGGATGCCAACAACAATTTCCTACCTGAATATCAGTATGACCAAGTGTCTATTCTTGATCAGTTTATTCCCTTGATCGGCCTCGACCTTCGCTTTGCCAACAACCTTTCTGGTACCTCCGAGTTGCGTCGCATCCGAAATATGAATTTCTCGGTCACCAACGGGCAGATGTCAATGCTGACCGAGAATTCCTTCGTTTTAGGCGTCGGTTATCGAAAAATGGGCGTACATCTCCCTTTCGGTCTGTTCAGTGATAAAAAGTGGAATGGTGATATCAATTTCCGACTGGATGTAGCCATCAACGATCGAAAGACTATCGTGTACCGGTCTGACCTTCAAGATGCCGAGATTTCCGCTGGTAACAAAAGTATCAGCTTCAACCCCACTTTGGATTATGTCATCAACCAACAGTACAATATACAGTTCTTCTACAATTCCAATATGGTGCGTCCCTACACGTCACAAAACTTTGCCACCTCCTATACCAACTTCGGTATCAACTTCCGCATTTTCTTCCAATAAGAGGATCAGGAATAAGTTAACCTGCAGATGACTGGTATGTCGGAGAAGTCATTTATATTTGTGCCTCAACAGGAATTGATATGGCAGAGGACTTAACGATCGCAACCGGCACCAAAGAGCAACAATACCAATTGCTCAGCAAACAAATTGCCGCCTTAGTAATGGGTGAAGACGATATTATTGCCAATATGGCCAATATCGCCGCTGCACTAAAAGAGCAGTTCAACTTTTGGTGGGTGGGCTTCTATCTGGTGAAGGGTGAACAATTGGTCTTAGGTCCATTTCAAGGCCCAGTGGCCTGCACACGCATTGCTTATGGTAAGGGCGTTTGCGGAAGTTCTTGGAAGCGTCAGGAAACACTTATCGTTCCCGATGTAGACGCTTTTCCTGGGCATATTGCTTGCAGCTCCCTTTCGAAATCGGAGATCGTCGTCCCTGTATTTCATGAAGGACAATGTATTGCCGTATTAGATGTTGATAGCGAAAAATTGGATCATTTTGATCAGATCGACAAGCAATATTTGGAAGAAATCTGTACGTTTATTGTACAGGAGACAAACTAGGAAAGCACTTCCTTAATCTCAACGTTCCAAATCTTGACAAGTTTATCATCTCCTGCGGTTACCAACTGATTGCCGTGCCAAATTGCGGTATTAATTGATAAACGATGAGCATCATAGCCCCGATCAAGGCTGATGTTCTTAAGTAGGGCAAACGAAGTGCTATTCCAAATCTTGATGGATTTATCCCGACTTATGGTAGCGAAAACCGGAAATGTAGGGTGCAATAAAATGCCATAAACAGTAAACAAATGAGGCGTTAGCTCTTGTACCGTCGACAGGTCTTTCTGTTCCAATTGGTAGAGCTTTGCATCACGTCCTCCGGAAAATAAAAATAATTCGTTTGATGCTAATGAAGTGACAGGCATATCATGTACCTTTCGCTTCGTAATTTCTTTAAAATCCGCCACATCATACAGATAGATATAGCCGTCTTTATCAGCAAAGGCAAGTTGGCTTTCACCGTGAAAAGGCTCAATCGTACGAACAGTGGTTGGCGAAACCCGAAAACGATAAAGCAATTCAAAATTGTCTATTGACCATACATAGGCCACACCTTCTTCTCCAATCGCGATAAGCTCACGTTTCTTCGTTAATGATCGAATAGCAAAGACGGCACCTTTCTCCGTTTTCATCTTGTGTAGCAATGTTTGTTGCTCGACATCCACACACCAAACCTCCCCATTACGCATACCTATCACCAAAATGGAAGAACCGGGCAACAAATGAAGTGTATACACCGAGGAGGGAACCGAACAAAGAATCCGTTTAAACTTACCGCTGCCTAAATCCCATTCGACAACACCTTTATCATTCCCTGCGGTAAAAACACTAGATGACTGCAAACCAGAACTGACTGCAAAAATAGGATTTTGATGCCCCGACAAGGTGGCGGATAAAGAAACGTCGATTATGTACATAATAAAAAATGCTGCACAAATATACAGCACTCCGTAAGTTTTTATGTCATTAAAAAGCAAAAGACTACTGCTGTCTACCCTCTAAGTTTTTCGCTAAAGTTTGCAAATCCAGTCCTTTTTCTCTGATCAAAACAAGCAAATGGAACAGCAAATCAGAGGATTCGTTGATAAAATCAACCTCCGTCTCTGCAAGAGCTGCAATAACCGTTTCTACCGCTTCCTCACCTACTTTTTGCGCGATCTTATTAATCCCTTTCGTGCGTAATCGGTTCACATACGATTCCTCACTTGGATGGGTGTACCGATCTTGTACAATTCGTTCCAATTGGAAAAGGAAATTCTGGTTATAGTCTGTTTGGAAACAGCTACGTGCTCCCGTATGACAAGTTGGACCCGCGGGGATAACTTTGATCAGCAAGGTATCTTGGTCGCAATCCACATGATGGGATATCACCTGCAAAAAATTACCACTTTCTTCGCCCTTTGTCCACAGCCTATCTTTACTGCGCGAATAGAAAGTGACACGCCCCTCCTGTTGGGTCTTTGCCCAAGCTTCTTCATTCATATAACCAAGCATCAATACCTCTAGGGTCTGATCATCTTGGATTACTACGGGAACTAAACCGTCTCCCTTTGCAAAATCTAGCATACTAAAAAGTAAAAAATAAAAAGATAAAAGTAAAACCCGTTCACTTTATCAAGCCACTATCGGACAATGATCCCCTCTTCTTGCAAGGTGCGCTTCAAATCAGGAATAAGGATCTCGCCGTAGTGAAAAACCGATGCGGCCAAAGCGGCATCGACATTAGCTTCCTTAAAGGTATCAACAAAATGCTGCTGCGTACCTGCACCGCCCGAAGCAATCAGTGGAATATGGATACGATCGTTAATCTGTTTCAGAAAAGCATTGTCGAATCCATTTTTTGTACCATCGTGATCCATAGAAGTCAACAGGATTTCACCAGCGCCACGATCTTCAGCTTCCAAAATCCAAGCATCCGTTTCGATATCCGTTTTGTCGCGGCCGCCGCGCAAATAGACGAAATTACGCCCATCGGTAAAACGCGTGTCTACGGCTATCACGACAAACTGTCGCCCAAAAGACTTCGCTAAATCATTAATCAACTGCGGATTTCTTACCGCGGCCGAATTGATCGAGATCTTGTCAGCACCAGCGTTCAACAGCAATTCAGCATCGCGCAGCTCGTTGATCCCGCCACCAATGGTAAATGGAATATTTACCTGTCGCGCAACCGCCTTCACCAAATCCAGCGTAGTCTTACGCTTCTCATGCGTTGCCGTAATATCTAGAAAAACCAACTCGTCTGCTCCCTGTTCGGAATACTGCCAAGCTAGCTCCACCGGATCACCGGCATCCCGCAGATCCACAAAATTCACTCCTTTCACCGTCCGGCCGTCTTTCACATCCAAACAGGGAATGATACGTTTGGCTAGCATATTAAAAGTTGATCAACGATTTCAGGTTCCAGTCCTTGATCTCTTCGATCGTTATCTTATGCTCATAAATAGCTTTACCAACCACACAGGACTCCATACGTCCAAGGTCGGCCAATGCCTGAATATCGCCCATAGAGCTAATGCCTCCGGATCCGATCAATTTAATAATGGGCGAATGATCCAATAATTTTTGATAAAGCTCTACACCGGCACCACCTAGTTTACCATCTTTGCTGATATCTGTACATAAAAAGCGGAAAAAGCCTAGTGCCAAGCACTTATCAATATATTCAATCAGCTTGATCGGCGAGCTCTCCAACCAACCCGAATACTTAATCACTTCGTCCAGCACATCGATGGCGATCACGATATGATCTGCGTACTTCACGCGGCCCTCGTTCAGCTTGCTGAGCTCTTCCAAAAATGTAGGGTTAGTGATAGCCTGTGTACCTACGATCACACGGAAGACACCGGCATCCACCAGCTCTTTAACCTTCTCAATACTGCGAACGCCGCCACCGTATTGCACTTTCATATCCGTTTTTTGGATAATCTCAAACAAATATTCCTGGTTGCTGAAGTCGCCTTTAGCACCATTTAAATCGATGATATGTACAATCTCGGTACCGTTTGCATGGTATTTTTCGATCTGCTCTTCCAAGGAAATCTCATAGGTCGTTACCTCGTCATAATTACCTTCTCTTAAACGGACAACCTTTTTGTCCAAAACATCAATTGCAGGAATGATATACATCTTTAAATAATAAGTTAAAATTCAAAAAAGTCAAATACATAGGCTGTAGCCAAATAATTAAATTACAGCCTTTAAAGATATTAAAAACAAACCATATAACTATAGTTTGGCGAAATTTAAGAGTAACTGTTCCCCCGCTTTGCCCGACTTTTCGGGATGAAACTGTACACCGAAAAAGTTATCCTTTTGCACGGCTGCCGAGAAAGCGATGCCATAATGGCAAAGTGCAGCGGAATAATCGGCATCAGCTTCGATAAAATAAGAGTGAACAAAGTAAAAGTAGCTGCCATCGGGCACCCCTTGAAACAAGACATTCGCAGCAGCTGCAGAAATACTGTTCCACCCCATATGAGGAACTTTCTCGCCTATACGTTCATCGAAATGTAAGGTCCTTAACGGAATGATCCCCAACAGGTCGGCGTCGCCCTCTTCAGAAAAACTGCTCAGCAATTGCATCCCCACACAAATCCCCAACACCGGCTTCTTAAGCTTCGCGATCTCCTCCACCAAGCCCGACTCGCGCAGCTTCTGCATCGCTGCCCCCGCATGTCCAACACCAGGGATGATAATGCGCTCGAAGCCTGCAAAGTCTTCCACTTCGTTAATCATGCCATACGCAACGCCAACGCGATCTAAAGCCGCAGTTAGCGAAAATATATTTCCGGCACCATAATTTACTATTCCTATCATTTTTATTCGTATTGGGTATCAGTCTTCGGATCTCAATTACTTTACAAGCCTTAGCATCTTTATGCTTCTGCTTACCTGTGCTTGCTATTTAACCGCCATAAATTATCCTACGCCTCTCGTATCAGAAAATTACAAAACCCCTTTTGTACTTGGAAGTTGCATATTTTCCGCGTCCCGGCGTACCGCTTTCTTAATAGATTTTGCAAAGGCTTTGAAAATTGCTTCAATCTTATGGTGCTCATTCTCGCCCTCCGCTTTGATGTTCAGATTCGATTTTGAAGCATCGGAGAACGATTTAAAAAAGTGGAAGAACATCTCTGTCGGCATATCGCCAATTTTCTCCCTACTGAACGTCGCATCCCAAACAATCCAGTTTCGACCGCCGAAATCGAGTGCAACCTGTGCAAGACAATCGTCCATAGGTAAGGTAAAGGCATAACGCTCAATACCGCGTTTGTCGCCCAATACCTGCAGAAAGATCTCGCCCAAAGCAATCCCCGTATCTTCAATGGTGTGGTGCTCATCAATGTGCAGATCGCCTTTTGCTTTAACGGTCAAATCGATGGCTCCATGTCGCGCAATTTGATCCAGCATATGGTCAAAGAATGGCAAGCCTGTGTCGATGCTTGCTTTGCCCGATCCATCGAGGTTTAGCGCGATATAAATATCCGTTTCATTCGTTTTACGGTGATGCACACCACTGCGTGTCCCTAGCTTTAGGAACTCGTAGATAGCTTTCCAATCGCCACTTTCCAGCGCAACAACATCCGTCTCATACACCAAGTTCTCCGTTCTGCCCAACGTATCATTATTGCGCAACCAGATCGCCTTTGCACCCAAGTTTTCGGCAAGCTTCACATCATTCAATCGATCACCAATGACAAACGATTCAGCGAGGTTATACTTTTCCGTATCGAAATAGCTTTGCAACATGCCGACGCCAGGCTTACGCGTTGCCGCATTTTCGTGGGGAAAGGTGCGGTCAATATGTTGGTCGGCAAAGTGAACCCCTTCCGCAGCGAAGGTATCAACGATAAATTCATGTACCGGCCAAAAATTGGATTCCGGATGAGAGTCCGTACCAAGTCCATCTTGATTCGAAACGAGCACAAGCTCAAAATCCAACTCCTTTGCGATCCTCGGAAGATATTGCAGGGCTCCAGGATAGAACTTAAGCTTTGCGAAGGAATCGATCTGTTCGTCCTCGGGTTCCAATATTAAGGTGCCATCACGATCGATAAACAACACTCTTTTTACTATTTCAGGCATATTCAATGTTCCGTATTTAAAAAAAACACTGCTTTTTTCAAGCAGTGGTCGCTGGTATTCTCTTTCTATTAATCTTCAACAACGCTGTAGAAAGCCGCTATAGACTTTAGCATCAGCGCATTCTCGGCCGGTGTGCCTATCGTGAAACGCAAGCACCCTTCACAGAGTTCCACCTTGGATCGATCCCTTACAATGATACCGAGATCCACCAAATAGGTATAGAGCGCCCGAGGTTCGTCCAGTTTCACCAAAATAAAATTGGCATCCGAGGGTGTAATATGCTGTATTTGGGGCAGTTTACGCAATGCTTCAGTAAGTGCTTCCCGTTCGGCCACCGTGCTCTTAATCCAGGCATTGACCTGGTCCACACCTTGTAAAGCATCCAGTACGATTTCCTGAGTGGCTTGGTTAATGTTGTATGGCGGTTTGATCTTATTGAACACGTTGATGATCTCGCGGCTAGCAAAAGCCATTCCCAACCTTAAAGCAGCAAGCCCCCAAGCTTTCGACAAGGTCTGTAAAACCACCAAATTAGGGAATTCTTGTAAATCCCTAGTGAACGAAGGCTGTTTCGAAAAGTTGATGTAAGCTTCGTCGATCACCACGATACCGTCAAAATTGACAAGGATCGTCTCCATATCCTGTCGGCGTATACTGTTGCCTGTAGGATTGTTTGGAGAACAGATAAAGATCAACTTGGTATGCGCATCAATCGCAGCGGCAATACCGTCTAAATCCAACTGATAATCGGCTGTTAAACTGACCTTTTTGTAAGCCACATTATTGATATTTGCCGAAACTTCGTACATCCCGTAGGTTGGTGGCACCAAAATCACATTGTCGCGTGCAGGCTCACAGAAGGCCCGAAACAAAATATCGATGGCCTCGTCGCTCCCGTTGCCTAGGAAAGTCTGCTCAGGCGGAACGCCTTTTATTTCATACAATTTTTCTTTCAGGCTATGTTGCAGGGGATCCGGGTAACGATTGTAGTTCTTGGAATAAGGCGAGCCAAAGGCATTTTCGTTGGCGTCCAACAATACCGATGCTTCGCCCTTAAATTCATCCCTTGCCGATGAATAAGGCACTAATTTTCTAATATTATCCCTCAATAGAGCGTCCAGGCTGAAAGACTCTTTCATAATTTTTTTGTTGAGCGTGTAAACTTAGAGAATTTGTTTTTGTCTACAAAATAATTGTGTAGCATAAGCTACGAATTCGTTCTATCAGGCTTTTCCATACTGCTATTTTTAGAAAGTAGGATGATGCTCTTGGTACTGTCCCTTATACGGAAAACCACTTTCCTTCCTCCGAAAGTGCCGTGCGTGGAAAAACGTTACTGCTTTCCTCCAGCAACGGTTGCAGATCTTTGTAGCGTGCAGAGTAATGGCCTAAAAGCAATTTCTTAGCGCCCACAGCCTGTGCAACCTGCGCAGCCTCCAAGCTGGTGGTATGGAACGTTTCCTTAGCACGACCCACCATATCGTGCAGAAAAGTAGACTCATGGTACAAGAGATCGACAGCCTTTATCGCTTCGAAATAGGCCTCGTTCATCACGGTATCCGAACAGTAAGCATAACTGCGCGCCACAGGCGCCGGAAAAGTAAGCTCCTCTGCCTTATACACCGTACCATTCTTGTCGACACAGTCGATGCCCCGTTTCAGCAACTTCAGATAAGCCACAGGAACCTGCATTTGCTGCACCTTTTCCGTCTGCAGTACGGCGGATCGTTTCCCTTCATCAAAGCGAAATCCAGTGCAGTCTATGCGATGTAGCAAGGGAAAACTGCTCACCTTCAAGGCCACGGTATCCAAGATCAACTCCGGCTGATGGGGATTCGTCGGATGAAAGATCAGGTTGTAACGCAATTGGGTGTCCGAATGTTTAAACTGTAGATCAATGATCTCTTTGAGTGCCGCTGGCCCGTACAAATGAAGATCGGCCTGCCGGCCAACAAGGTGCTGCGAAGAAAGCAGTCCTACCAAGCCTAGGTAATGATCGCCATGCAGATGGCTAATAAAGATATGATTGATTTTCGTGCTCCGAATACCATAGCGAAAAAGCTGCATCTGCGTACCTTCCCCGCAATCGATCAGAAAGAGTTGCTCGTTGAAATTCAGAACTTGGGAGGTCGGATGCCGACCGTACATAGGTGTTGCCGAGCTATTGCCCAAAATCAAAACTTCAAACCTCGTCATCTTATTCGCCCCTCAAATCTAACCTAATTTCATTGCCAAAGATCATATCTTCAGCATTGGAAACCGATTCTGCAACTTTGAAGTAGCCTTCTAAATTGGTAATCTTCAATAAGTCGACCAGCTTTTTATTTAAACCCGTGAGGATGAACAACCCACCGGATGCCTTGCAAAGGCGTCGTGCAAGCAAGCCCATACGGATACCGTCTTCATCCGCATCCTGCACCTGACAAAGGTTCAACACAATATTTCGCTGCCCACCGGTATGACGCAACATAAATTCACCCTTCAACTTGGCTGCCGCCTCGCCATTCAGAAAATCTGTCAACGGCTCGATAACAACATACCTTTCATGTTTGTCTACTGTAAACTTCATCGATAATTACTTTTTATTAAAAACTTTGCGCTGCGCTAAGACAAACAGCGGTAGAAAACTGCAAGGCCGCCCTATGGACAGGAACGGCCTGCATCTATTTTACGAAGATATACCAGCCTAACCAATAGTCTGTAGCGCCTGACGCACATTATTTTCTACGCGCGTAAGCACCTCGCCCGCCTCTGGGTAGATAAATTTTTCACCGGCTATATGTTCATAAAGTTCGATGTAGCGCTCCGAGATCGACTGCACAATTTCGTCAGTCATCTCCGGTACATGCTGTCCATCTTTCCCTTGAAATCCATTTTCGATCAACCATTGACGAACAAATTCCTTGGAAAGTTGCCGTTGCGGCTTATCTTGCTCCTGACGTTCTTCATAACCTTCCGCATAGAAATAGCGTGATGAATCAGGCGTGTGGATTTCGTCCATTAGACATATCTCGCCTTCACTTTTTCCGAATTCATACTTCGTGTCCACCAAGATCAGCCCACGTGCCTGCGCCATTTCTGCTCCACGCTGATACAGAGCACGGGTATAGGCCTCCAACTGTACATAATCCTCCTCCGAAACAATACCCTGTGCAATAATAGCTTCGCGAGAGATATCCTCATCATGCCCAACAGCGGCTTTTGTAGTCGGTGTAATAATAGGTTCAGGCAACTTATCATTTTCCTTCAACCCTTCCGGCAAGGTTACCCCGCAAAGTTCCCGTCCGCCTTCACGGTAAGTACGCCAAGCGTGCCCCGCCAAATAACCGCGAATAACCATTTCTACTTTGAAAGGTTCACACTTCTTCCCGATCGTCACGCTGGGATCCGGAACGGTCAACACCCAGTTAGGCAGGATATCAACGGTCGCTTCCAAAAACTTCGCGGCGATCTGGTTCAACACCTGCCCTTTATAGGGAATTGCCCTCGGTAATACCACATCAAATGCCGAAATACGATCCGATGCGACCATCACCAAATACTCGTCCGCAATCGTATACACGTCGCGCACTTTCCCACGATAAAAGGCTGTCTGCCCTTCAAAATTAAAATTTGTTTCGTTTATTGCATTCATATTCAATTGTGCCAAGCACTCCTTCGTTATTTCTTAAATATCACCGTACGCCTCTAGGATACGTCTCACCAATTTATGTCGAACTACATCAGCCCCGCTCAAATGAATAATCTCGATCCCCGCGATGCTGTCCAAGAGTTTTACCGCCGTAGCAAGTCCCGACTGTGTTTTCTTGGGCAGGTCAATCTGCGTCAAATCGCCCGTCACGATAAACTTCGCCGTAGGCCCCATACGCGTCAAGAACATCTTGAGCTGCATATCGGTAGCGTTCTGCGCCTCATCCAAAATGACAAAGCAATTGTCCAAGGTCCGCCCACGCATAAAAGCAAGGGGCGCCACTTCAATTACGCGTCGTTCCAGGTAATCCTTCAGCTTATCTGCCGGGATCATATCATCCAATGCATCATAGAGTGGCCGCAAGTAGGGATCCACCTTTTCCTTAAGATCTCCCGGCAAAAAGCCGAGGTTCTCGCCCGCCTCCACGGCAGGACGTGTCAGGATGATGCGTTTTATCTCCTTGTTGCGCAGCGCACGTACCGCCAAAGCGACCGCCGTGTAGGTTTTTCCCGTTCCGGCAGGGCCAATGGCAAAGAGAATATCGTTCTTCACGATGCTATCCACCATACGGCGTTGGTTGGCCGTACGCGCACGAACAATCAGCCCGTTGGGTCCATACACGATAGGCTCGCCCCGAAAGCCCGTGGGCTCCGTCGGCTCTTTTTTCTCCGATCTTCCTGTATGTACGCCCACCAAATCTTCCAGCTCATTTGAATTCAGCGATTGAAACTGCTCGATATGATCGAGGATACGCTGGAACACCTCCTTAAAACGCACTTGTTCGGTTTCTTCGCCCAACACTTTAAGCTCATTTCCACGGGCGACTAAACGGAGCTTTGGAAAGCCCTTTTTCACCAGTTCAAAATGCTCATTTTGGGCGCCCCATAACGTCATTAAATTGACGTCATCCAATTGTATCAATACCTCGTTCAAATTTATTCGGTTTTAAATTTCTGTAATAAATATAACTGTTTTAAACGGTAAACCTACAACAGTTCCGCACAACTTTTTGTAATGTATTGGATTGAAACCCTTTAATACTTCAAAAGTACAAACTATTCTCATTTATTTGCGTCTAGCATCAAAAAATGGACAATTTACCCATTTAAAAAACTTTATTGCGCTTTCTTTTATTACTTTTGTAGTCCCTTTTTCGGCAGAAAGGAATGCAGCATTTTTCTTTAACTTTTTAGTATCTTTAAGGGGTACACTATGGGAGTAATTACGCTAACAACAGATCTGGGACACCGCGACTTCTATCAAGCAGCCTTGAAAGGCAGCATTATATCGCAATTGCCCGATGTGCGTTTGGTAGATATCACACATGAGATCCCCTCTTTTGACATACAGCGAGCGGCGGTAGTTTTACGGAATGCCTTTCATTACTTCCCCAAAGGAACAGTGCACCTCATCGGTATAGACACCGTGTTTCAGGAGGGAGCCCATTACACGATGATGAAATTTGAAGACCACTTTTTCGTGGGCGCCGACAACGGCATTTTCAGCATTATCCTTGGCGACAAGCAAGCGCAAGAGCTCTTCGAGATCGACATTATGCAGGATCTGCGCTACCTACACTTTCCCCTAGCGGACATTCTGACGAAGGCAGCCTGCCATATCGCTAAAGGCGGCAAGCTCACTGAAATTGGACAACCTATAGACAGTCCCCTCAAGAGAGTAATGATCCAACCTTTGGTAGACAATAATACCATCAAAGGCCACGTTTCTTATATAGACTCTTTTGGCAATGTAATTAGCAACATCAGCAAGGAGTTGTTCAATGATGTGCAACGCGGGCGCAGTTTCAAGTTACACTTCAAGCGCAACGAAAATATCAACCGGCTAAGCTGGCACTACAACGAAGTGCCCGAAGGCGAGAAACTCTGCCTGTTTGGTATAAGCAACTTCTTGGAGATCGCGATTAATAAAGGACATGCCAGCCGCTTATTGGGGCTGCAGCAAGACGAAATCATTATGATCGAATTCCTAGACAAACAACGTCGTTAATCCTGTTATGCTGCCTGCAGTCAAAATGTTTTTGATAATGTTTTCCTCCAATCAACGAACATGAAAAAAATAACGTATCTGACCATTTTCATTTTTAGCTTTTCTACGCTATCGAGCGTGCTCTTCGCGCAGGCTGCTACGGACAGCGACTCCGTCAATTACGAACAACAGCGACAACGGGTCAACAAATTATTGGAAGAACGCAGCCAACGCTTCGGCGAGTTTGACCTGAGCATACAGAAAAAGACCGGAATTTTCGGCATCTTTAAGACCAAAGGAGACATGCAGAAGTCCATCGACATCCTTAAACAGGTCGTCATCACGGACAACAATATCTTTGTGGAAACCAAGCGTCTGCTCGACCTCAAGGACTACGAGAGCGATCGCCATGCCGCCCTAGCGCGTGAATATGATAAACAGGTTTCGGCCTATATGAAGACGATCACCAAGCTGCAGGACGAAAACGATAAGCTGCGCGCACAGCTGGACAACATGGACCAAAGTGACCAACAGAGTAATTTCTTGCTGTACCTATTGGCCACGGTTATCATCATCCTTTCCGTGCTTTTCGTTCAGCTTTTCAGACGTCGCAAGTCCAAAATTTGACGCAATACTGATAAGCCGACCTAAAGAATACCGTACTTTTGTTTGCAAAATTGACGTACAAGGATGGCCAGAGCGCGATTGAACAGTGGTAATACCCAAGCAGAAGACTTACCCAAACCCAAGCTAAACAAAGAGTTACTAAAAAAAGCTTTAAAGATTTTTTCTTATCTGCGACCATACCGCGGCAAATTTATCTGGGGCATGCTGTTTCTTACGCTGTCCAGCTTAACCATGTTGACCTTCCCAGCACTACTGGGCGCCATGATCGACGCCGCACAGGGTAGACAAACATACCCTTGGCTTCCTGCCGATGTCCTGCAAATTGGCGCCATATCCATGGTGATTTTGCTCTTTCAATCCATTGTTTCTTTCGGGCGGATACGCCTTTTTGTAGAAATCGCAGAAAAAGCACTCGCCAATATCCGGAAGGACACCTACCACAAATTGATCACCCTTCCTATAGAATTCTTTGCTAACCGTCGTGTCGGCGAACTTAATAGTCGCCTTTCATCCGATTTGGCACAAATACAAGATACATTAACCACTACATTAGCAGAGGTCTTACGACAGACCATCAGTTTGGCGTTTGGAGTTTGCCTTTTGGTGTTTGTCTCGCCAAAATTAGCGTTAATGAACCTTTGCATCCTGCCTATCATCGTCGTTACAGCCATGATATTTGGACGCTTCATCCGCAGTCTATCACGTCAAGCACAAGATCAACTCGCCGATTCCAACAGCATCGTGCAGGAAACGCTTTTGGGCATCAGTAATGTCAAGGCTTTTGTCAATGAGTACCACGAAACAAGACGCTACGCGAACAAACTAGACGCTGTCGTTAGTTTGGCCGTTAAAGGAGCTACCTATCGTGGCATGTTCGCCTCATTTATCATCTTCTGCATTTTTGGTGCTGTCATCGCCGTGATTTGGTATGGCGCATCGCTAGTCTCCACGCACGAGATTACCGTGGGTGATTTGACTACTTACATCCTCTATTCGATGTTTGTTGCGGGCTCAATGGGTAGCTTCCCAGAGCTTTACGCGAATATCCAACGCTCCTTGGGCGCTAGCGAGCGGGTATTGGAAATCCTAGCCGAAGAGAAGGAAAACATCGATATCTCCGACCGCAACAAAGAGATCGAACATAAAATACACGGTGCGTTACAGTTCGAACAAGTTAGCTTCAGCTATCCATCGCGCGCGGATAGCCCCATCCTTCGAAATGTATCCTTTTCGGTACAAGCAGGGCAGAAGCTTGCGCTGGTAGGCCCCAGCGGCACCGGCAAGTCGACCATTGCCTCCTTAGTGCTGCAGTTCTACAAAGCGTCATCCGGCCACATCGCTTACGATGGCCGCGATAGTAGCCTTTTCTCCCTCACCGATATCCGTAACCAGGTGGCCATTGTCCCCCAAGACGTACTCCTATTCGCGGGCACCATTCGGGAAAACATCGGCTATGGGAGGCTCGATGCTGATGCAGAGGACATCATAAATGCCGCAAAACGCGCTAATGCCCACGATTTTATCATGGCCTTTCCGCAAGGGTATGATACCCTGGTTGGCGAACGTGGCGTGAAGCTGTCTGGTGGCCAACGTCAACGCATCGCTATTGCCCGCGCCTTGCTGAAAGATCCAGCTATCCTAATCCTGGACGAGGCAACCTCTGCACTCGACTCCGAATCTGAGCGCCTGGTTCAGTTGGCATTAGAAGAGTTGATGCGCGATCGCACATCCATCATCATTGCACACCGACTAAGCACGATTAAAAATGCTGATCAAATTGTTGTGATCGAGAATGGGCAAGTGTCAGAAATGGGCAATCATGAAACGCTGATGGAGAAAGGCAGTGGTTTATATCACCATTTATACTCTCTGCAGTCTGCTCGACAAACTATTCGTTAAAATTCTGTTAAAAGTATATTTAACAAAACCTTTTTCAGATTCCCGTGTTTTTCTATACAAAGAAGGTTATAGAAATAATAAAAAGAAGAATCATGGAAAAAAATAAGAATGGATTAGTTGCCTTTGCACTTTTAGGCCTAGCCGTAGGAACTGCTGCATATTATTTACTGGGTACCGAAGATGGAAAGCGCCAATTAGACCGTGCAAACGAAGGCGTAAAAAGCTTAACGCAATCAATTAAGGAACTCTCAAAAAAAGAAGCCAAACGTGCTGCGAAGTTAGCAAAATCAGCCAAGGCTGATTTGGAGAACTTCAAAGATAAAGCGAAAGTTGCTGGTAAAAATGCTCTTGATTCCGCTTCGGAAAAAGCACAGCAATGGGCGAGCAAAGCGTCTGATGCGGCACATAGCGCAAGCGACAAAGCTGACGAGGTGATTGCTGAAGCAAAAGCTGAAATCAATAAAGCTTAAAACGCCAAATTTGGAGAACGACAAGTTTTCGAAGCGAAGTATTCGTATCTTTGCTGGCGCCCATGAATACACTCCAGCAAGTTAAAACGTTAGTCTATAAAGATATTGTTTTGGAATGGCGCTCCAAATACGCCATAAACGGTATCTTATTATATGTGGTATCTACAGTTTTTGTGTGCTATCAAGCATTTAAATCTGTAGATACCCTTGTTTGGAACGCGCTGTTCTGGATAATTCTCCTCTTCGCTAGCATCAATGCCATCAGTCGAAGTTTCACGCAAGAGAGTCCTTATCGGCAACTTTACTACTACACACTCGTCAATCCATCGGCAATTATCCTGTCCAAGATTATCTACAACAGCTTGGTCATGATCCTACTCTCTACCATTGCCTACACCGTCTATTCCATCACATTTAAGAACCCAATTGGCGATCCCCTATTATATAGCTTAACAGTCTTATTAGGCAGCATCAGCTTCGCTTCGGTATTTACTATGGTTTCTGGCATCAGTGCTAAAGCAGGCAACAACAGCACCCTTATGGCTGTCCTCAGCTTCCCGGTGATCATCCCCCTGTTGATCGTCCTAATAAAACTCTCCCAAAATGCCCTCACGGGCTTGGATCGCGCCATTAGCACCGGAGAAATCATCGTCCTGTTGGCAATTAATGTAATTACGATTACAATTTCTTTGTTGTTATTTCCTTACCTTTGGCGTGATTAATTTTTCAATTTTCAAACATGAGAAAATCTTGGTGGAAAATATTAGGACTAGTGATGGTTGCATCCGCTATTGTGGCGGGACTACTGGGCCCAGTACCTGCCTTATTCCTACTTCACGAAACGATTAGAAACGTGTACTTCCACGTACCAATGTGGTTTGCCATGGTTACACTGTACCTCATTTCGGTTATTTTCAGCATCAAATACCTTAATTCGGGAAAACCTGAAGATGATTTAATGGCCGTGGAAGCCGTCAATACAGGTATTATGTTTTGTGCCATGGGACTGTTTACGGGCATGCTTTGGGCAAACATCACTTGGGGAGATGCTTGGCCAAACGACCCAAAACTCAATGGATCTGCTATTGCGACCCTCATGTACTTGGCATATCTCGTATTGCGCAACGCCTTGGAAGAGGAGCAAAAAAGAGCCAAAATCTCTGCTGTGTACAATATTTTTGCATTCCCCGTGATGATCGTGTTACTGTACATTTTGCCCAAGTTGACGGATTCCTTGCACCCAGGAAGTGGTGGAAACGGCACTTTCGGTGATTTGGACATGAACAATCAGATGCGTCCGGTGTTTTACACCTCCGTGATCGGCTGGATCTTGATTGGTGTGTGGGTGTTTACCCTGCGCTATCGGCTACGCCTATTGGAAAACAAGAAAAATCAAATCGACTAGTTTAAAAATTCACCTTACAGTCAGTAATCCAACTGATTAATAACAATAAAATGATGAAAAATAGCATTGCTGCAATTCTCCTTTTTTTATCGAGCACCAGCCTTTTTGCACAAGGCGATATTGAAATGGCCACAGGACTTCGCAGCTCAGGCAAGATATATGTCGTGGTGTTGGTTCTATTGACCATTTTTGCGGTCTTGGGCCTTGCCTTATTCCTACTGGATCGCCGAATTAAAAAACTGGAAAAATAAACCCTTACACTAGCCGGAATCGCCAACTATGATCATCAACCAACATCGAAAGTTTACCCCCATCAATATTGTGTCGGTATCGATTGTTGGTTTGGCGCTCTGCATGGGAGTGTTTCTTCATCTTCCCGACCGAATCACACCAATTCTCTTTGAACCAGCGATCAACAACTTAATTGGTATCACGCTGGGCGACAACCTCCGTCCCGGGGAGAATGTTTTCGTAACCCTACTCCTCACGCTGTTGCAGGCATTTTTTCTCAACAGAATTGTCAGCCATTTCAACTTTCTTGGAAAGCCCAATTTCCTGACAGCATTGATGTACATGACCTTGGTGAGCTTATTCGCTCCATTTCTGGTGTTGTCGCCACCATTGATCTGTAATTTTATTGCCATATGGATGCTCGGCAAGCTATTCAACATCTACAAACAACAGGATGTCAAAGGCCTGATGTTCGACCTTGGGATGATCGTCGCTGCAGGAAGCCTCATTTACTTCCCGTTTATGCTGATGATGCTGTTACTGTGGATCAGTTTGATCATTTTCCGTCCATTTAATTGGCGCGAATGGGCTACTCCTTTGTTGGGTTTCACGACCATTTATTTTCTGCTGGGCGTAGTGTATTATTGGTTGGGCCGCGTGAAAGAGTTCTATGCGATCTTCGAGCCCTTGGCCTATCCATTTCCCACCGAGCTCACTTTAAATGTATATGATTATCTGGTGATTATACCCATCATTATTGCTTTGTTTTTTTTCCTTTTCGTTTTAAAGGATCAGTTCTTCAAAAGTGTGGTACATCTGCGCAAGGCCTTTCAACTCCTGTTTTTTATGGTATTGATTACCCTCGTATCGTTTTACCTCAATGAGCACATTACCATCAACCATTTTCTGTTGTGTGCCCCCCCTATCGCCATATATCTTGCCTATTACTTCACCCACTCCAAATCAAAATGGTTGTACGAAAGTTTATACTTGGTTATTATCATCACCATTCTCTACTTTCAGTTTTTTTAAGAAAAATCGATAACCGCTTATAGACTAGATGATTAACCTTTTTTAACAAATTGAACTAACGGAATAATTAAAAATTAGATAGTTTTGTAACAAAATTTGACACAGCAATCATTTTAGCAACACGTCCAAAAAGAAGGGCCCAGCAGTAAACAGCCTAAAGATGAATAGTGGAAGCTGGATTTGTTATCATGCAATACATACATATTATATGCACAGAAATTTAATAGGAAGTTTTACTAAAATAGCGTTAAAGTTCGTTTTGGGCTTGGCCTTTTTTGCCGCACAAAACGTTTACGCCCAGCAGTCTACCTCGCACTCGCCCTACTCGCAATTTGGCCTTGGACAAATGCGGGAAGACCTTCTACCACAGACACGGGCGATGGGTGGTATCTCCGCGGGTGTCCGCTTTTTAAACGGCCTTCCTACTTTGAATATTGCAAATCCCGCATCCTACTCGGGTTTGAATAGAACGATCTTGGAAGCCGGCATGTACGGAAATTTCACCCAACTATCAAAAAACCAAAGTACGGACCAAACCGCCGACTTTGCATTTGGTCACTTGGCTATTGCCGTTCCTTTGGCAAAGTATGGCGGTCTAGCATTTGGACTGATTCCTTTTTCTGATGTAGGGTATTCTTCCGCCTCCTCACAATCCATAGACACATTGAACTACCAGACATCCATCTCCGGACAAGGCGGTATAAACAAAGCTTTCGTAGGTTACGGGGTATCGCCGATCAAGGGTTTAAGCGTTGGTGCTAATGTAGGCTTTCTCTTCGGGAACCTCTACGACATCACCAATGTACGTTTTCTGAACCAAGTCGATGCCTACCAAACCGAGCGCAGAGAAACCCGTAACATACGTGGTGCGACATTGGACTACGGAGTTCAGTATAGCAAAGCACTTGGAAGAAAATACAACCTTACCGTTGGTTACAGTGGTAGCCTAAACAATCAGATTAGCGCAAAGCGCGATATGATGGTCACCATCTCAGATAACAGCTTTGACGAAGATTTCATTGCGCCGCCTTCAGACACCATTAGCTCGCGCGCTTTGGGCAACACCTCGCTTAGCCTGCCTTTGAAACACAATATAGGCTTTACCCTATCCAAGGGATACAATTGGATGGTGGGTGCCGACTTCAAGTACACCGATTGGTCGAAGTTCGAGATGCCACAAAATCAAGCTAGACTTGGAAAAAGCTACGGTGTAGCTGTGGGTGGGCAGATCAAACCTGATCCGACATCTGTTCGCTATTGGAACCAAGTAGACTACCGACTGGGATTCCGTTACAATAAAACGCCCCTTGTTTACCGTAATCAAAACATCAATGATATGGCCGTCACAGTAGGTTTCGGATTTCCACTACCAGAGACCAACTTTGGCCGTACGTTCTCACAGATCAATATATCTGCAGAACTCGGACAGCAAGGAACGCTGAACAACAACTTGGTGAGAGAGCGTTATATCAATATCAACTTCGGATTCACGATCAACGACTCGTGGTTTATCCGTCGCAGTTTAGATTAATCATGCTTGCATCAGCAACAAAAATATCGATAAAGTTGCCCCTAATGCTATGTATATGGCTAGGGGCAACCTTATTTTGGGCTTGTGAAAACGACCTACGTGATGTGGAAAAGATTGCCAACATACAGCAGGAAGAAAATGTGAACGTCTCCAAGGATGTGACGGTGACCTACAGCGATTCAGCCGTAGTAAAGGCAGAGCTTACCGCCCCCGAGCTTCGCGAATACCCCGACAGTATTGGCTTTTATGAATTTAAAAAAGGCACCTTAATTCGCTTCTTTGATGAAAAAGGGGTGGAAAGCCAACGTATCAGATCCGATTACGCTAGCCAAAAGCCCAAAGAAGGGCTCACCGAGTTCCGTCGCAATGTGGTGGTCACTATGGCTAATGGTTCTATCATCAAAAGCGAAGAATTATTTTTCGATGAAAAGAAAAATATCTACTACAATACCGTCCCAATAACGTTTGACCTAAAAGATGGGCGTGGTAGCTTTCAGGCTACTAGCTTCGTTTCCGATACCGATTTCAAGAGGATTGACGGCCAAAACATGACGGGCTACTACGTCCCAAGTAACAATCAGCAGTTTCCAATGATGGGACGTTGAAGAAGCACATAACAATTATTATCAAATTAAGTTTCTCTGCATCGTAATTTTTTATATTTTTTTTCATAAAAGTTGTATCTTGCGCCTTGTTTTTAATGAAGGTCAATTAAATAACTGAAATAAGCATTTACAAAATAAACACAGTATATAGACTATGGGATTAATGAGCTATTTGCGGAACCGAGCGGGGTTGGTAGTCACCATCATCGGTTTGGCAATTGTTGCGTTTTTGTTAGGGGACGCCATCAATGTGGGTACTCCTTTTTGGGTAAAAAGTCAAAATCAAGTTGGTAGCGTAAACGGAGAATCCATCGATTACCAGGCATTTAATGCGCAAGTGGATCAAACCACAGCCATGTACCAACAACAAATGGGTGGAGCGGCTTCACCGCAGATTCGCTCATATGCCGTTCAACAGGTATGGAACCAATTCGTATCACAGGAATTGTTGAAGCAGGAGATCGAACGTTTAGGTCTTACTGTAGGCAAAGACGAGTTGAACAGCTTGGTAACCGGAGCAAACCCTTCACCACAGATCGTGCAGGCATTCACCAATCCGGAGACCGGTGTCTTCGACAAAAACCAGTTGAATACGTTCATCAGCCAAGTAAAATCACAGGGAACGCCCGAGATGGTTCAACAGTGGGACATGTTGCTGCAGAATATCAGCAACGAGCGCTTGAACCAAAAATATTCCAATCTATTGAGCAACAGCGTTTATGTAACGTCGTTGGAAGCACAAGAAGAATATAACCAACGCAACAAGCTGGCTAACTTCAAATACTTGATGTTAGATTATTCATCGGTAAAAGACGGCGAGATCAAATTGAGCGACTCTGACTTCAAAACGTTCTATGACGCCCATAAGAACGGATTTAAGAATCCAGAAGAAACACGCTCTATCGAATACGTATTGTTCGATGCCACGCCTACAACAAATGACACGGCAGCAGCAAAATCAAACATCGAACAGTTGAAAGCGGAATTAATCGCCTCCAAAACAGATTCTTTGTTTGCAGCGGTTAATTCGGACACGAAACATCCTTTCACCTATATCCGTAAAGGACAGGTAAGCCCTGATTTGGATTCTATCATCTTCAACGTACCTGTAGGAACAACGGTAGGACCATTCCTATCCAATGGAGTGTACGAAATTGCAAAAGTAGTGGATGCTAAATTTAGCCCAGATTCGGTAACAGCATCACACATCCTTTTGAACGCCACGGCAGAAGGTGGTGTTGATAAGGCAACTGCGAAAGCAGATTCTATAAAGGGTCTTATACAGAAAGGTGAAAGCTTCGCTGCTTTGGCTGTGCAGTTCAGTGTAGACCAAGGTAGTAAAGTAAACGGTGGCGAATTGGGTACGTTCCCACGTGGACAGATGGTTCCCGAATTTGATGAGGCAGTATTCTCCGGAAAACCAGGCGAAGTTGTTGTCGTAAACAGCCGCTTCGGCACCCATATTATCAAAATAGAAAAACAAATCGGTAACTCCAAAATTGTCAAAGCAGCCATTGTCGACAAAGCAGTGAGCAGCGGCAAAGCGACGACGGATGCGGCCTATACGAAAGCCAATAATTTCTTTGCTGACGTGGACGGGAAGAATTTTGCCGAGGTAGCGACCAAGCAAGGCACGAAATTACAAAAAGTAGACCGTGCAGTAGCTATGGACAATAACTTTAATGGAGCTGAAGTACCAAGGGAACTTATCCGTTGGGCATTTGAAGCTAAAAAAGGTGCAGTATCCGACAAGATCTATGATACCGAACAACACTTCATCGTAGCGCGTGTTGTCGACATACAGCCGAAAGGAACTCTTTCTTTGGATGCTGTAAAGCCACAGATCGAAGCACAGGTTAGAAACGAAGTAAAGGCCAAAATGTTGACCGAGAAATTGAACAACGCATTGAACGGCGCTTCGAACATTGATCAAGCAGCTCAGAAACTAGGTAAATCGGCCGTTGCCGTAGAAAACATTGTATTGGCAAACCCTGTACTTCCTGGCGTATCGCTAGAGCCTGCGGTGGTGGGTACCGCTTTTGGCTTACAACCAAACAAAGTTTCGAAATCAATAAAAGGTATGCAAGGTGTCTATGCCGTTCAGGTCAATGGATTTGTTAATCCAGCTGAACTAGTAGCTAGCGATATCGCTAACCAGAAGAAACAAATGCAAACGGCGAAATCACAACGTGCTTGGTCTTCTATTTACCAAGCGCTTCAAAACAAAGCCGATATTGATGACAATCGCATTAGATTCTATTAAGATATAATCAGTAACTTTATAGCCGGTCAAATCATGATCGGCTTTTTTATTTTGGTACATTATGGAGATTCAAGAAACAATTGTCAATAAGGTAGCGCAAAGTGGTATTGTTACCGTTGATTTGGCCAACTACGCACCACAGCAAGATATCCTGATATACGACATCAAGGACAATTTGTTTCATGGTCTCATCCTAAAAGAAAAAGATTTCCGCGCCTTTATCAAAGAGCATAATTGGGAACAGTATACCGGAAAGCACGTTGGCATAATCTGTTCAGCGGATGCTATTGTCCCTACCTGGGCCTACATGTTGTTGGCAAATAAGTTGCAACCATACGCGGAGACTGTACACTTTGGCGATCGGGAACAGGTGCTCAACACGCTTTTCAATAATACCTTGGCTGGTATCGACTATGCAAGCTACCAAGATGAACGTGTTGTGGTTAAAGGATGTGGCGACATCTACGTTCCAGAATCGGCCTTCGTCAAATTTACCGTGGAACTCAGTAAGGTGGCTAAAAGCATCATGTACGGTGAGCCTTGCTCTACCGTTCCGGTTTTTAAGAGAAAAAGTTAAACCATTGGCACCCATTATTGTCAATCCTACTATGAAAAAGTTATACGCAGCGTTTCTACTCCTTTTCGTCAGCATCAGTCTCATAGAGGCTCAAACATTACCCTACTTGCCCAACCCTACCTACAAAGAAGGGGAAAAGCTCACCTACAAGCTTCGTTACGGCATCATTTCGGCTGCCACCGGAACCTTAAAAGTGGAAAAGTCGAAGCTACGCTTCAGCAATCCCAATACCTTCCATTTATCGGCCTTTGGCCAAACATCGGGCGCCTTCTCGGTATTCTACACCGTCAAGAACCAGTACGACTCCTACATCGATGGGGATAACTATCTCCCTTACCTATATACAGAGGATATACACGAGGGTAACTATACCCGTAAGGAGTACGCCACCTTCGATCATAAAAACAAAAAAGTATCCGGAAAAAAGGGAAACTTTAAAAGTTCGACATCCCAATTCTTCGACCTTTTGTCTGCATACTATTTTTCACGCAACCTCGATCTATCTTCCCTAAAAAAGGGAGATTCATTTAAGATCAGTTATTTCTTAAATGACGAAGTATCTCAGTTGGGCGTCAAATATATTGGTGTCGAGAAAATAAAAACATCCTTGGGTACCGTTGAATGTATTAAATTTAGCCCGGAGATTACACCCGGCCGTATTTTTAAGAAAGACAGCCAGCTGTTCCTTTGGGTTACCAATGATGGCAACAGGATTCCGGTGAAGGCGCAAGTAGAAATCCTGATTGGTTCCATCACCATGGAATTGGTGCAAGCCAGTGGTTTGAAGCATAAACTGGGTGAGCGAGTAAGTTATTCAAAATAATAAAAAGGAAATGATTGAAGTAGGCCATGTGTTGGTACACGAAGACGTGATAAAGAATGACTTCGTTTGCAATTTGACCAAGTGTAAAGGTATTTGTTGCATTGAGGGCGACGCCGGTGCGCCGTTGCAAGCTCAGGAGACAGATATCCTGCGCGAAATATACCCTAAAGTAAAACCCTATATGACCCCCGCGGGCATACAAGCTATCGAAGAGCAAGGCACCCACGTCGTGGATGTCGATGGAGACTTGACGACCACCTGTGTCGATGGGAACAAAGAGTGTGCCTACGTAACCTGGGAAAATGGAATTACGAAATGTGCTATTGAAAAGGCTTACGAACTCGGTGAAATAGACTGGAAAAAGCCTATATCCTGCCACCTCTACCCCATCCGTACCACACACTATCCTGAATTTCAAGTGTTGCACTACGACCGCTGGCATATTTGCCACGATGCATGTACGTTCGGCAAGGAGCTAGGTGTGCCTGTATATAAATTCCTGAAAGACCCCTTGATCCGCGAATATGGCGATCAATGGTATAAAGAATTGGAATTAGCTATCGAAGCTTTATAATCTATTTCTTATATTTATTGCAGTTTTAACCGCTTAAAACATATGGTTATATAACCATTTTCCATGCTGAAATTAAAAGATATACAAACTCCAATAGCACAAGAGCTTAAACTTTTTGAGGGTCGATTTAAGGAATCGATGCGTAGCTCTGTCCCCCTTCTCAATCGTATCACCCAATATATCATCAAGCAAAAGGGGAAACAAATGCGTCCCATGTTTGTTTTCTTGTCTGCTGGACTATGTGGCGGCATCAATGACTCTACGTATCGCGGAGCTTCCTTGGTAGAACTTCTCCATACGGCTTCCTTGGTGCACGATGATGTGGTAGACAATGCCAATGAGCGCAGGGGCTTCTTTAGTGTCAATGCATTATGGAAAAACAAAGTGGCGGTATTGATCGGGGACTTCCTTTTGGCGAAAGGTCTGTTGCTATCAGTAAGAAATGACGAGCATATCCTGTTAAAGATTGTATCTGAAGCGGTAGAACAAATGAGCGAGGGCGAGCTGTTACAGATTGAGAAAGCACGTAAGCTGGACATACAGGAGGATATCTATTTCGAGATCATCCAAAAGAAAACGGCATCCTTGATTGCTTCCTGCTGCGCTTGCGGAGCAGCTTCCGTTGGAATTGCAGAAGATCAAGTTCAGCTTTTACGAAGCTTTGGCGAAAAGGTAGGTATAGCCTTCCAGATCAAAGACGACCTATTTGACTTCGGCTTAGACGATGTAGGTAAACCCGTAGGCAATGATATCAAAGAAAAAAAATTGACGCTACCATTGATCTATGCGCTGCGAAATACGTCCGCTTCGGAAAAAAAGCATATCATCAACTTGGTACGCAACCATAGTGAAAACAAGGAAAAGGTTGCGGAGGTAATTGCCTTTGTACGCAGTAGCGGAGGTATGGATTACGCCACCGAAAAAATGCTACAATATCAGTCGGAGGCTTTTGCTATATTGGAAACTTTTCCGGCGAGCGAATACCGGTCGGCCCTAGAGCAACTAGTAAGATTCACAACAGAAAGAACTAAATAAAATACACGGATGAGCCACGAATTACTGTTTTTTGGAGGATTTATTATCTTCATCGTCCTGATGTTAGCCATCGATCTTGGCCTATTCTCAAAAAGTGATAAACCCATATCCTTGAAGTCGGCCGCGATCATGAGTGGCATTTGGGTTCTTTTTGCGCTGGCATTCGGTTTAGTGCTCTATTATTGGGGCAACGAACTGCATAATGTGCATGATTTCGAAACGCTGCAAACTGTTATTGCGAAGCATTACCACAACATCAGCCCTGTAGCCAACGACCTAGCAGGAAGCATACAGCTCTACAACAAAACGCTGACCATTGAATACCTTACCGGTTATGTGGTCGAGTATGCGCTTTCTGTAGACAATATCTTTGTGATGGTGCTGCTTTTCTCCTCTTTCGGTATACCCGAGAAGTATTACCATAAAGTATTGGTTTGGGGGATCATTGGTGCAATTCTATTGCGTTGTATTTTTATCTTCGTGGGGGCTGCCCTCATCGCCAAGTTTGGTTGGATACTCTACCTTTTTGGAGCGTTCTTGGTATACACCGGCATAAGCATGTATATCAATAGAAATAAAGAGGAAGAAGTCGATCCACAAAACCATGCCGTGGTTAAATTTGCTTCTAAATATTTCAAGGTAACCCCTCGTCTTGATGGCGGCAAGTTCTTCCACGTAGAAAATGGTGTGCGCTACATGACGCCACTGTTCTTAGTGCTTTTGGTAATTGAGTTTACAGATCTTATTTTCGCCGTGGATTCCATTCCGGCCATATTTTCCGTGACGAAAGACCCCTATATCGTTTTCTTTTCAAACATATTTGCCGTACTAGGTCTCCGTTCGATGTTCTTTTTGCTGGTCAATATCATCCACAAATTCCATTACCTTAAAGTGGGATTGGCCTTTTTACTTATTTTTATCGGTGCAAAGATGCTTTTGCACAGCTGGCTCGAAGAATTTGGCTTTCAAACGATACATTCATTGATCATTATCATCTCGATACTCGTAATCAGCGTCGTAGCCTCGCTGATGTTTCCAAAAAAAGAGAATTTATCATAATAACACAGAAAAAAGACTCCAAATGGAGTCTTTTTTCTGTGTTATTAATTTTACAATATACCTTTCGCCTAAAATCGTATAAAATGATAACTTCGTAAAATTTATCTTAACAATGAACTGGAATAAATCAATATTACTAGCAGCAGCTTTATTCTCGGCCGCTGTACAGGTCAATGCACAGGACAACCTGATCAATGCATTGAAAAACAATGCAAGTGACAATAGCAAAGAAGGATTTAAATTTACCGAAGTGATCAACTTGGGTAATACCTCTATCAAAAATCAAGGATCATCTGGGACCTGTTGGTCATACTCGGGCAACTCGTTCTTGGAATCGGAAATGATCCGTATGGGCAAGCAACCCGTTGAAATATCCCAGATATTCACTGCGCGCAATACCTATATCGAGAAAGCGAAAAACTTCGTTCGTTTACATGGTGATCAGGCACAAGGTGATGGCGGACAACTGCACGACGTATTAACGATCTTCCGCCAATATGGGGCAGTACCACAAGAGGCATACACCGGTCTCCAAGCTGACCAAAGCCTCAATAATTTCTCCGAAATGGGGCCTTTGTTGCAGGGCATAACCGAAACCGTTGCAAAAAGCAGAAAGCCAAGCAGCACCTGGTTAAAAGCATTCACTGCTGCGATGGATGCCTATCTCGGTCAAGTACCGGAATCTTTCCAATACAAGGGTAAAAGCTATACGCCACGAACCTTCGCCGACCAAGTGGTGGGTATCAACCCCGATGATTACGTAGGTATATCGTCCTTTGATGAGCATGCCTATTACAAACCATTTGTTCTTCTTATTCCAGACAACTGGTCGTTCGAGCGTTTTTATAACGTACAGATCAACGACCTAACCGATATCATCGACAATGCGTTGAAAAACGGTTATACGGTAGCTTGGGCCACTGACGTATCGGAAAAAAGCTTCAGCTGGAAAAATGGCGTTGCTTATGTACCGGAAAAGCCTTTCGAAAAGATGAGCGAAGAGGAGCGCGCGAACATGTTCAACGGTCCAAAAGCTGAGCCTGCAATCACGGCAGCGCAACGTCAAGAAGCCTTCGACGATTACAGCACCACGGATGACCACGGTATGCACATTGTAGGTCTTGTGAAAGATCAAACGGGCAAAGAATACTATATCGTCAAAAACTCTTGGGGAGAATCCAATGATTATAAAGGATATATGTATGCAACAAAAGAATATGTTCGTTACAAAACCATATCGATTTTGTTACACAAAAAAGCATTGACAAAAAATTTATCATCAAAATTAGGCCTCTAAGCACTCATTTCAATGGATATAGAAAATCCCAAGCAGAATATGCTTGGGATTTTTTATGGAAATTTCGTAGATTAATCTTCATAACACATAGCACCACCTCAAAACAACAATTATGAAGAAGCTACTTTTCACCCTTCTTATGATTCCATTCTTGGCCGTTGCGCAAGAAAAGGGAATTTCCTTCGAACACCAAACAAATTGGGATAAGGTCAAAGCCAAGGCCAAAGCAGAAAACAAACATATTTTTGTGGACTGCTTTACGACGTGGTGCGGACCTTGCAAATACATGTCATCCACCATATTTCCACAGGAAAAAGTGGGCGACTTCTTTAACACCAATTTCGTTAATCTTAAGCTGCAGATGGATCAAACGAAAGAGGATAACGACGATGTGAAATCCTGGTATCAAGAAGCTGACCGTTTTGCGAAAGACTACTCCGTTCAGGCTTATCCAACCTTTTTGATTTTCAGCCCGGAGGGCGAGCTCGTGCATCGTATTGTCGGTGGTGGCGAAGCGGATGATTTTATTGCCAAAGCACAGGCCGGGCTTGATCCAGAAACACAGTATGTGACCTTGGTCAAAAAATTTGAGCAAAATCCGCAGGATGCTGAATTGGCAAAGAAAACCGCGAAGGCAGCCATGAGCGCTTACGACCAAGATCTTAGCAAAAAAGCGACAGCGCGCTACATTGATCTTGTTGGCGGCGAAACGTTACTTCAAGCGGGTGATATACAGTTCCTCATCCAAGGTGCGACGTCTAGCACCTCGCCGGCATTTATCCTTATCAAAGAAAATAAGGAAAAGGTAGATGAACTATTGGGTGGAAAAGGCCGAGCAGCCAATGACATCCTAGCCGCTGTTTTAATCAACGAAATTGTTATTCCCGAGATACGTGGCAAGGGTGATGCCGTGGACTTTGTCGCGCTAAAGACACGCCTCGAAAAAGAACATCCATACGTCGATACGCGTGTTACATTTGGTAATATTAAAGCACAGTATTTTTTCAGCAAAAAGAACTGGCCCGCCTTTAAGGATGCCGTAAATGATTTGTTTGCAATAAGCGATAGAAAGGTACCTGCTAGCGCATTAAATTCTTTTGCATGGTCAGTTTTCGAAAATTGCGATGATGTAGCCTGTATTCAAGCGGCCTTAAACTGGAGCAAGCAATCGCTGGAAGGCAATGAAGAACCTGCATTTTTGGATACCTATGCTAACCTGCTCTATAAGTCCGGAGATCAAGAAAATGCGCTAAAATATCAAGAGAAAGCCATTGCGAAAGCCAGTGATAGTGAAAAAGAAAATTATGTGGCAACGCTAGATAAGATGAAAAAAGGCGAACAGACCTGGTAAAAAATAACGGGCGTTTTATCCCTGTAGGTAAAGCGCCCTCTTGCTATCGCGACTAAATCTTTGCCCTGATCCTACTGAGGGTGACCTGCGAAATACCAAGATACGAAGCGATATATCCCAGTTTAATTGTATTGATCAACAGTGGTGCACGCGCCATCAATTCTGTATAGCTTTCTGACGCTGTCTTGAAAAGCTTGGACATCAATCGAAACTCTATCTTCAGGGTCTCTATTTCGGCAAGCCTACGCCCCCAATTGGCAATCCCGATCGAGCTCGAGAAAAGCTTTTTCAACTGCGCTGTATCGACTTTATAAAGGACCGAAGGTTCCATCGTCTGGATGGTCTCATAGCCGGAGCGTTCATGCACATAACTGTTCAGCGAAATAAGGGCATCACCTGGGAAGGCAAAATCCAAGATCACTTCTCGTTCTTCCTTATGATAAAAGATACGGCAGGAGCCCGATCGTATGAAATAAATAAAACGGCAATTCTTTCCAGCTGCAATAACCTCCGCTCCTTTATCGAAAGCGACTTCCTCAAACAGGCTTGCCAATTGCTGTTGATCGTCTACCTGCAATGATGAAATCCGGTTGATGATGCTTATGGTATCCATTCCTTTAACGTTAATTCTTTACCATCCCACACCGCGTAGGTACAATGGTTAATCCACTCACCTAAATTGACGACGCGACAATTCGCAGACAAGCTAATATCATAGGGCACGTGCCGATGTCCAAAAATAAAATAGTCATAGTTCGCATGCTTGAGCTGTTCTTTGGCATAATGTACTAGCCACTCTCGATCTTCCCCTAGAAAGGTCTCCAATCCGCCACTAGCAGCACGGCTATGTTGAGACCAGCGTTGGGCAATACCGATGCCCAAATTGGGGTGTAATCGTGCAAATAGCCATTGACACAGCTTGCTTCGAAAGAAGGATTTTAAAAACTTATATTTCGAATCGCCCGGTCCAAGGCCATCGCCGTGATGTATGAAAAAGCGCTTCCCGTCGCGCTCCAGCAACAGCTCATCATCGACAATCTTCGCTCCCAGTTCTTTCTGCAAATAGCCGAACATCCACATATCGTGGTTGCCTTTGAAAAATGTAATCTGTATGCCTAGGTCTGCCAGTTCAGCCAGCTTACCAAAAAAACGCAGAAAGCCTTTGGGCACCACCGTTCCGTATTCAAACCAAAAATCGAATACGTCGCCTACCAGAAAAAGTTCCTTAGCATCGTGCTTGATGGCATCCAGCCAGCTTACGATACGCAACTCTCGTGCGCGCGATGTCGCTTCCGGAAGCACACCCAAATGGAAGTCTGAAGCAAAATATATCTTATCTCTCATGCTATAGGCTCAAAGCTATACAAATATTGACGGATAAACAAGCACCGTAGACGGACACGAAACGTTTCCCATCCAGGTAAAAAAATGAGAAATTGGGAAAGCATCAGCGCTCGGTATTTGCGTTTCGGGTCCCTTTTTGTAACTTGCATAGAAACACAGGCGCCACGCGCTTAAAAAAATAATCAGATTATGAATAGAAATTTGGGAATTATGCTTTTGGCACTCAGCTTAGGCGCCTGTCAACAGCAAAAAATTATTGATTCAAAGAACGATATCGTGTTAAAACCCTACCCGACAACTGAAAAAACAACACAAAAAGACAGCTACTTTGAAACAGCAGTAGATGATCCCTACCGCTGGCTAGAAGATGATCTATCCGAAAAAACGAAACAGTGGGTCGCGGCCGAAAACGAAGTCACGGAAGACTACCTTTCCCAGATTCCTTTCCGGGAAAATATCCGAAAGCGCTTGGAAGATCTTTGGAACTACGAGAAAGAAACCGCTCCTTTCCAAGAGGGCGACTATATCTATTATTATAAGAACGATGGCTTGCAAAACCAATATGTGCTCTATCGCAAGAAGGGCGAGGAGGGAAAAGAAGAGCTTTTCCTCGATCCAAATAAGTTCTCTGAAGATGGTACCACTTCCCTAGCCGGCATTTCCTTTAGCAAAGATGGATCATTGGTCGCCTATCAGATTTCCGAAGGCGGCTCCGATTGGCGCAAGGTAATCGTGCTTCAAGCGGCCGAGAACAAGGTAATCGGTGACACTTTGATCGATGTGAAATTTTCCGGACTTGCTTGGCAGGGTAACGAAGGTTTCTATTACAGCAGCTATGATAAGCCCAAAGAAGGTTCAGCCCTATCGGCGATGACCGATCAACATAAGTTGTATTTCCATCATCTAAATACGCCTCAGAAAGAAGATAAGCTAGTCTTTGGTGGCGCCACCACCCCCAGGCGTTATATTGGCGCTAGTTTGACGGAAGACGAACGTTTCCTCATTCTCTCGGCGGCCAACACGACCTCCGGAAATGAGCTTTACATTAAAGACCTGTCCGTGCCCAATGCCTCTTTTATCAGCGTGGTGGATAACATGGAGAAAAATCACTATATCATCGACAATGAGGGCAGCAAGCTGTTTATCTACACGGAACTCAACGCGCCGAATGGCAAGGTCGTAACTGCCGATTTCGCAAACCCTACTTCGGCAAATTGGCAAGACCTCATCAAAGAGACCGACCAAGTACTATCTCCTTCCACAGGTGGCGGCAAAATTTTCGCCAACTACCTAAAAGATGCGACTTCGCTGGTGAAACAATATGATCGCAGCGGCAAGCTTGAGCGCGACATCGAACTTCCCGGTGTGGGAACAGCCGCGGGCTTTGGGGCGAAGTTCAAGGATAAAGACCTCTATTATTCTTTCACCAACTATGTAAACCCCGGTACAATCTACAAATATGATATTGCCAGCGGTAAATCGGAGGTTTATAAAACTTCGGCCATTAAGTTCGATCCTTCGAAATACGAATCCAAGCAGGTATTCTACACGTCGAAAGATGGCACAAAAGTACCGATGATCATCACCTACAAAAAAGGTATCAAGCTCGACGGCAGCAATCCCACGATGTTATATGGTTATGGCGGCTTCAATGTCAGCCTTACCCCTTCATTCTCGACGAGCAACGTTATTTTACTGGAACAAGGAGGCGTCTATGCGGTTGCGAATCTACGTGGCGGCGGCGAGTATGGCGAGAACTGGCACCTAGCGGGCACAAAGCTGAAGAAACAAAATGTATTTGATGACTTTATTGCAGCGGCGGAGTACCTCATCCAAGAAAAATACACCTCGTCGGAAAAACTAGCGATCTCCGGCGGGTCCAATGGCGGACTACTGGTAGGTGCCTCCATGACGCAGCGTCCCGAACTGTTCAAAGTGGCTTTCCCAGCGGTAGGCGTACTCGATATGCTCCGCTACCACAAATTTACTGCTGGTGCAGGATGGGCCTTTGATTACGGCACCGCTGATGACAACAAGGAAATGTTTGACTATTTATACAAATATTCGCCTTATCATGCCCTGAAACCGGAAACGGCTTATCCGGCCACGATGGTAACCACAGCCGATCATGACGACCGCGTAGTCCCAGCACACTCCTTTAAGTTTGCGGCCCGGCTTCAGGAATACAACAAAGGCAACAATCCTGTTCTTATTCGTATCGATACCAAGGCAGGGCATGGCGCTGGAAAATCCACCGCTATGGTTATTGCCGAACAAACAGACAAATGGGCGTTTATGTTTCAGAACATGAACTTGCCTTATGCTGAAATCAAGTAAGCACAATCTAGATGTACACGCTCCCGATGAACAATATCGCTTGTCGGGAGCATGTATACTACCTACAACAAACCAACCTACTGCTTCAGAAAAGACTATCGATGCCAAAAACTTTCTAGTAAAACATGTTTGCAAGGCAAAGATAATCTACGCTGTCTTTTCGGATCATACCGAATTCTTGGGGGCGACCAAGGGTTCTTGACCAGCAATAAGAGATCCTTGACCAGCATTAAAAGGTTCTTTCGTGATTTTGCAAGCGTTTGCTATCCTGCTGGCCAAGAAAAGGAGATACACGGCATAGGTTAAAGATGATAGCTTTCTCTCTTGAACTGCCTACGATTGCGCACGAATACCTAACAAATAAACTGTAACAGCTATCTGTTTTGTTAAACATGCTAGGACTTCGAACAAAACACCTAGAACATCTTTTCTAAAGCCTAGCTGTTTCCACGCAAGTGCTAGCATAATTTTGCTAAACGCTAGCATGTAGGTCGTAACACCTAGCATGTCTTCCAGAAAGTCTAGCACTTCTTTTGGACATGCTAGCATTATTCTCAGAACACCTAGCACTTTTGTCAAAACACCTAGCACTTTGATAAAAACATCTAGAACTTTTGTTAAAACAGCTAGAACTTTTGTCAAAACAGCTAGCACTTTTCACAGAAGTGCTAGCATTTCTGTGAAAAGTGCTAGACTTTTTTCAAACGAACAAGACAGCCATTTATCGGCCTTTAAACCTATTTAAATGCATGCTTTAAGCTGAAAAGTAGGAAAAATGAGCCAAGCATATTTTTTGAGGTTTGTAGAATTCTGGCTCGATTATCCTAGTTTTACTAGCCGTAATCTTGTAGCTTTGCACCCCAAAAAATCCAAAGAGTGGATTATAAACATACGGACGAATATAGTTGTTCGAATAAAATCTTTCCAATGAGGTTCAATCTGTTTTCAGTACGCTCCCAAAATCGAATGTTTTGGGTTTGCTAAATGCGGCAGCAACCTATATTTTTGAATATGCGGAAAAAGTCGATTTATATGATCCATTTCTTACTTGGACCAAGTATCCATTATTTTTCTTCTCCACAACTTTTGAACATGATCCTAAGAAATCGGCACAAAAGCCCCCTGTTCTTCATCATCTAAAAAAATCCTTTAAACGAAAAAAGGCACCTCTTGCGAAGTGCCTTTTTTGCGGTCTGGACGGGACTCGAACCCGCGACCCCATGCGTGACAGGCATGTATTCTAACCAGCTGAACTACCAGACCAAAGTCTTTAAAAGAATGATTTCCATTGAAATTGTGCGGTCTGGACGGGACTCGAACCCGCGACCCCATGCGTGACAGGCATGTATTCTAACCAGCTGAACTACCAGACCAATTTCTTTTAAAGTATATTGTAAAGAACGTTTTGAAGCCTTTGCTTCCTTTATTTTAGCGGTCTGGACGGGACTCGAACCCGCGACCCCATGCGTGACAGGCATGTATTCTAACCAGCTGAACTACCAGACCAAAACCCTTCTTCCGAGAAGGTGTGCAAATATAGTGTTTATTTCTATATCTGCTAAACTTTTTTAAAAAAAACTAGTCTACAGCACCCTCTTTCATCTTTTCTGCGTTTTCCGCAAATTGCAAAGCATCGATAATTCCCTGAATATCACCATCCATAATAGCGGGCAGATTATACATCGTCATTCCTATACGGTGCTCGGTTACCCGCCCCTGTGGATAGTTGTAGGTACGTACTTTTGCCGAGCGGTCGCCAGTGGAGACCATCGTCTTCCGTTTGGCAGCAACATCGCCATGCTTTTTCTGCACTTCAAGTTCATACAGTTTATTCCGCAACATCTCCATCGCCAATTCGCGGTTGGCCAATTGCGAACGCTCCACCTGACAGACAACGACAATTCCCGAAGGTTTATGGGTCAACTGTACTTTGGTTTCTACCTTGTTCACGTTTTGTCCACCGGCACCCCCTGAGCGAGAGGTCTGCAGTTCGATATCCCCTGGGTTCAATTCCACATCGACTTCTTCTGCTTCGGGCAATACGGCTACTGAAGCAGCAGAGGTATGCACCCTTCCTTGGGTTTCCGTATCAGGAACACGTTGCACACGATGTACACCCGACTCATATTTCAGTTGCCCGTACGCATCCTCGCCAATCACCTTTAAGATAACCTCCTTATAGCCGCCAGATGTACCTTCCGTTACATCCATCACCTCATTACGCCAGCCTTTCGTTTCAAAATAACGTGTGTACATACGGTAAAGGTCTCCAGCAAATAATGCAGCCTCATCACCGCCTGTTCCACCACGAATCTCTATAATGGCATTTTTAGCATCCTCAGGATCCTTCGGAATAAGCATAAGTCGAATCTCTTCTTCTTTTTCTTCCTTTTGGGTATACAGGAGATCTTGCTCTTCCTTCGCCATTTCCCGTAATTCCTGATCCTTTTCATTCACCAGAATATCCTTGTTTGCATCCATGTTGCTCACGATATTCCTGTAAATATGATACTGCTCAACGATTTTCCCCAAGTCCTTGTATTCTTTATTCAACTTGGCAAAACGCTTCATATCATTGATGGTATCGGGGTTGCTCAATTCCGCTTCCACCTCTTCCCATCTCTCTTTTATGGCTTGTAGTTTCTCTAACATAATACGTATAGCTACCAAACAGGCATCATCTGCCTATCTTTGTAATAGCCACAAAAGTACGTAAAATTTTGGTATTAATGCGAGGAAACCGCTTTCAAGCCAATGATGGAAGCGATAAGCGTCGCGATAAAAAACACGCGCCAAAAGTCGGCAGGCTCCTTGAACACCATGATCCCTACCAAGACCGTACCCACGGCCCCGATACCTGTCCACACCGCATAGGCTGTGCCCAATGGTAATTGTTGCGTAGCCTTCATCAGCAACAACATACTGACGACCAAGCAAAGGCCAAAACCGCCATACCAACCATACATTTCGGTTCCCGTAGTGGTCTTTGCTTTTCCCAAGCAAGAGGTAAATCCAACTTCAAATAGACCGGCGATAATTAAAATAATCCAATTCATAGCTTCCTTTTTTGATGCTAGCAAAGTTCGTCATTCCGCCGTTTCCTCCTTTTTACAAATGCTAAAAAAACGCCCCGAGAAATCCGAGGCGTTTTCATCGGGCACAATGGCCATTCTTTAATCCGCCAGTACGGAAAACTCTGCCGCGGAGGCAAAATCCTGCCCATCTTGAGCGCTCAAGGCCGTAAATCGGATGAAGCGTGCCTTCGTTGGTTTTGCCAGCATGATGGTCTTCGATTTACCGTCACGACTGAATTCCCCTTCCGCTACTGCATCGCTCCAGGTTTTCCCATCCGTGCTAAGCTGCAAACGATAGCCCTTAATGCGCCCGTTTGCCCCATTTTGTCGAGGCAAATAGGTAAAGCCCTTGACCAACTTAAGCTCGCCGGCATCAAAATCTACCCAATGTGGATATTGCGCTACGGTAACCGAATACATCGTATGCCAGATCGTCGATGGGTCACCATCCACCAGATGTTCCGCATTTCCTTCTCCCCTTTCTTGGCTGGATGCCGAAAGCACTTGCATATTAATGGTTTCTAGCTTCGGAAAACGTAGGCTAACTTTCGATTTCTCGTTATCCGCATACCAAGCGGATATCTCCGCCGCATCACGCAGCATAAATGCCTTGGTATATGTTTGCGCCGCCTTATTGCCCACCTGCACCATCAAGCGGGCATCACCCCGCTCGGAAGCCACCTGCACCTCGCCTTTTTGGTCCCGCACGATGCGGATAGGCATATCGCCCGATAAGGCGACCTTCGCCTGCGCGGCCTGGTTCTGCTGTTGCACCGGACGAATCAAAAAGCCGAAGCTATGTGCGGAAGCCCTTACTCGATCCTGCTCCAATGGCGGCCCCTGTCCACAACTATTCCCGCCAAGACCGGTCACATCCGCCAACAAGTAAAGGTGGGTGCCCGAACTTTTTGGCAACTGATGCGTATGTGGCACTAAGGTCATCTCCAGCTCGCTCCAAGGCAAGGCTGAAGCGGCAAAATGATCTTTCGCAACAAAGAGCAGACCACTGCCGGCGCTATTGGTCAGTGCACACCATCGTACATCTTCCCTGTTTCCAGTCGACTGCGGTTTCGGCCAGGGAAAGTACTGCGCTTCCACCGTACTGTCATAGCGCTGTATAAATTGCCCTGTTTTCCTGTCTGCATAGTTGTTTACGGGACCACGGCCATAGTAACTGTATTGTCCATAATCCGCGGGCACCTGCATCGCAAAACCTAGATGCGGGAGGATCAAGCTGCTGTTGTTCGACGTGATGCTGCTTTGGAGCTCGATAGAACCATCCGTATAGACCGTCCAAATATAATTACTGGTGAATTTAAAGTCGCTTTCACTCAAGGGCACATCCTGATGCTCATCCAAGGTATAGGTGCCTGAGCTTCCTCCGCGAATCGTCGCACCATGTGCAGCCTGCGATTCTACCATATAAGAAAGTACATAGGCGCCATCAGCTCGTGGATAGGTATTCACTTGCAGGGTCCGATGTTTCAACTGGTGCAGGCCTTTTTCGAACCACTGCTGATAAGCCCAGTTATCATTGTCCAGTGGTGCACGCAGGGCATCCAGACGTGGCCCTTCGCCATCACGGATAAGGATATTGCCGTTGTATGCAAGCTGGTAGATACTTCCCGTAGCATCGTCAAACTTCACCACAAAATCCTTCCCTTTCAACACCTGCAGCCCTTCTTCTTTGTTGATCTGGATTTCCTCCCCTTTTGCCAAGCTTACGACAGATGGCCATGCTACGGCTTCTTTGACGAGCAGCTGTTCTTCCATCTGCACCTCGCCGGCTGCCGCCCAAGGCCGATCCTCTTTGAGTAGAAACTGCACCTTGACAAAATATTCTGATTGGGGATCAAGACTAGAAAAATCATACGGTATCGAAACTTGCCGGCGCGTTCTTGCCGCAATGCTTGTCACATCGCCCTTAAACGCAGCCTTTCGCTCGATTTCGACACCATCCTTCCACAGCGACCACAGCACATCATAGTCATCCAAGCTGCTGAAATAGTTTTTGTTGAATATTTCTACAGTTCCCGTTTGCATATCTACGGCACGTACCGCTACATTCTGGTAAACTTTACGTACTTCAAAATAGGCCGGTTTGGGTGTCAAGTCAGAAAACACCAATCCATTCATCACAAAAGTCCCGTCATTGGGCTTGTCCCCAAAATCACCACCATAGGCCACATACCGCTCATCCGTGGTCTTATCATAGGCATACATCGATTGATCTATCCAGTCCCAAATAGCTCCTCCCATAAAGAAATTAGTCGATTCGATTGCTTCCCAATAGTCAATCAAGTTGCCGGTGGCATTACCCATGGAATGGGCATACTCCGAAATATGAAAAGGATATTTCAACCTGTATTTTCCTTTTACGGCCTCGCGTACCCAGTCTATGGATGGATATTGATTGGATCCCATATCGACAATGCTATTATTGCGTTCGTACTGCACCGGCCGAGAGACATCCACCTTCTTAATGGCTTCGTAAGCGGCCACAAAGTTCTTTCCAGGACCCGCCTCGTTACCCAAAGACCAGATCACGATGGCCGGATGGTTTATCGTCGCGTGCACCATCTCCAAGTTGCGCGCCACATGTGCGTTTTTCCATTCCGGTGGGTGTGACAGCGAGGCTTCACCATAATAGTATTCATGGCTTTCCAGATTTGCTTCATCCTCCAAGTAGATGCCATATTTGTCGCAGAGGTAATACCAGTAGGGATCGTCGGGATAATGCGAATTTCGAACATGGTTGATGTTAGCCCTTTTCATCAGCTTCAGCTCCTCTTCCATCTGCTTGCGCGAGACAACTTTTCCCTTTTCGGGATTTGTTTCGTGTCGATTGACCCCTTTTAGCTTCACCGGCTTGCCGTTTACATAAAAATAACGACCCGCAAGACCAAACTCATCCTGCTGTGCAGGCGTTTCTTTGATCTCTACTTTACGGAAACCTATATAGCTAGATACCACATCGACCACTTTTCCTTTACGATCCAACAACTCGGCAATCAGGGTATACCGATACGGATTTTCTGCCGACCATTTCTTTGGATTGTCCACTTTCAATAACTGGTCGACAACAGCTGTAGCTCCTTTTTGAACCGTACCGAGCGAGCGCCGCAAATTGATGGCGTCGACCTTAACACCTTTGTCACTGTAAAGTTTATTGGCATACAAACTATACCGAATGGTGTAACCTGCCGCATCCTGTCCAGCTTGGTTTGTTACTTCGGCCGTCACCTGTAAACTGGCCTGCTTATATGCGCTATCGAGATCGGGAATGGCGACGAGATTACGAATCTGCACCTTAGGTTTGGCCGAGATAGATACCGTACGAAAAATACCGGGAAGCCGAAACATATCCTGAGCCTCCAAGAAGGAAGCATCGGAATTGCGGTATACCTCCACCGCAACAACATTTTCGCCTTTAGGCAGCAAATACTTGCTGATATCGAAGGAAGCGAGGTTCCTAGAATTTTTTGAAAACCCTACATATTTTCCGTTAATCCACAGATAGAAGAAGGAGTCTACCCCATCAAAATTGATATAAACCTCTTTGTCCTTCCAATCCGCAGGCACGGAGAAGCTACGACGATAGGACCCCACCTCATTCCGGTCTATATAAGTCGTCCAATGCTGGGGTGGTGTGCGCATCACGCCGCCTCGCCAATCGTCCACCTTGACCTGATGTTGAAAGATCACGGGTTGGTTCACATAGATTGGCACACCGTATTTCAAGGTGCCGTCCTTTTGAATGCCCAGGATATTCCAGCTCATAGGTACGGGCACATCGTCCCAAGCTGCGGCATTGAAATCAGTCCGATAAAAATCCTGAGGCCGCTCATCGGGTGTTTTGGCCCAATGAAACTTCCAAATTCCGTCGAGCGAACGCCAATATTCGGAATGTTCCCGTAACACGGCACGTGCCGATTCCACGTTCTTGAAAGAGAAGTGATAGGCGTGCGGTAATTCTTTGTTGAGGGATAATGCCTCTGGAGATTCCCATTCCTTGCCGGAGGGATGTGTTTGCTCTCCATAGGCAAATCCGGGAATGGGGTTCACCGATGGTCGGCTCTGGGCCAACAAGAGCAACGGAAGCATAAAAAACCAGATAATCTTGCAGGCAGAGGTTATGGTGTTAGTCATCATCATGCGATATCATTTCAGCAAAAATTGGCATCCAAAAGCAGAAAAACAAGTCGGCAAGAAGCGTCCCCAAAGCTATTTCGGCTAAATAGCTGTTTATCTGCACGGACAAACGATTGTGTAATTTTTTTAAATACACGATTTATGCCCGAGAGAGCGAACGATGATGGACGCTAACCCAAACAGATCGGCGATACGCAGCGCCGTTAGCTTTCTTCAGTTTAACCATAAAAAAAGGCGCATAACTGCGCCTTTATCTATAAAAACTAAAAATCAGGTTATGCTGATGCCGCTTCGGCGTCAACCGTGGAAAACTCATCGAATATCTCCGAGAAGCCTTCGTAATCATCATCCCCATTGGGCGTGAAGCTGCGAATGCCTTTTTCTTCCACATAAGCTTTCAATTCGGGATGAACCTCTCCATCAGGGAACACAGCAATATCTGTAAATGATAGGGCGCCTTTGTATAGATCAACATACGATCCATCGCCATATGGAGCAGCTTCCTCCACAGAAAGATCTACCTGAGCGGCCATTTCACCGTACTTCGCACCCAAGGAGCCAAACTCTTCATTAGCATAAAGCGAGTACATCACTTTCGCATCTTTAAAAGCAGGGTCATCCTTGTACGTCGTCTTGAGGTAAGCTGGCACCATGGCAGAGAACCAACCGTGGCAATGCACCACATCGGGCGACCATCCCAGCTTCTTCACCGTCTCTAGCGCTCCTTTGCAGAAAAACAACGACCGCTCGTTATTGTCTGCAAAAAATTCACCCTTCTCATCACGAAAAACCTTTTTCCGCTGGAAATACTCTTCATTATCCAAAAAATAAACCTGCATCCGTGCAGCAGGTAATGAAGCCACTTTAATGATTAGCGGATTATCATTGTTATCCACCACGATGTTCATTCCCGACAACCTTATCACTTCATGAAGACGATTTCTGCGCTCGTTGATATTACCAAAACGGGGCATAAGAATCCGGATTTCAAATCCTTTTTCTTGCATAGCTTGTGGTAACTGGCGTGTAATTTCAGAAATTTTACTTAGTTCAAGGAAAGGCGACATCTCATGGGTTACAAACAATATTTTCGTTTTTGCCATCTCCAATTGTTTTTTTATTTATCGAATAGTAAAATCGGTACACAAAGGTACGAATATTTTGTTGATTTTACAATTAGTTAGTTTTCACAACTTTATATTTCGGATTTATTTATGCAATTTTACGCCCTTATTTAACGTTTGACGGTGAAAATATTTAAAACCAAAGAGGAACTCCAGGCGCATTTGCATGAGCGCAGACAGTTGAATGGCAAGGTAGCCCTCGTTCCCACCATGGGCGCACTACATCAAGGGCATCTCGCCCTGATCCAGGAGGCACAACAAGTCGCGCAGCTCGTTGTATGCAGCATTTTTGTGAATCCCACGCAGTTTAACGACCCAAAAGACCTCGAGAAATACCCACGTCCTATAGAAAACGACATTGAGCTGCTCAGCGCAGCGGGATGCGACATACTTTTTATGCCTAGTGTTGAAGAGATGTATCCCGCAGATGATCAACCTTGGCATATTGACTTGGGCAAGCTCGATCGTATCTGGGAAGGAGAGAAACGCCCCGGACATTTTCAGGGCGTCACACAGATTGTTTATAAGCTCTTTAACTTGGTCGAACCGGATATCGCCTGTTTCGGGCAGAAAGATTTTCAGCAGGTGATGGTTATCCAACGTTTGGTGGATAACAAAAAAATGCCTGTTCGCATTTTGATCTGCCCGACGGTGCGCAGCGCAGAAGGCTTGGCCTTAAGCTCGAGAAACAGTCGTCTCTCGGAGGAAGGCAAGGCCAAGGCCTTATGTCTTTACCAAGCGTTGTCTTATATCAAAGGGCATATCGGACAACAGTCCGTAGCGGAGGTCAAAGAGGCCGCAAACGAAATCTTAGCAGCAGCAGGAGGAGTGACCGTGGAATACCTGGCTATTTGTGAAAGCCGTAGTCTGGAAGAAGTATCTACATTCGACCCGAGCAACAGTTACGTCGTGCTGGTCGTTGCCTGGATTGAAGGCGTTCGTCTGATCGATAACATGATCCTAAGTTAGGCCATCCCGTATAACAGTATACACGCCTTGTGCATTAATAAAAAAATCAAGAAAAAGTGGCTTGACGATCTTCAAGCGTGCCTGACGGGGCTTTCTGACACGGAGCATACAGATTTTCGAAAAAAATAAGGTAATTTTGCAGCATGTTAATTGAAGTAATGAAGTCAAAGATTCACCGCGTTCGTGTAACGCAGGCTGAATTGAACTATGTGGGCAGTATCACGATAGATGAAGATTTGATGGATGCGGCAAACATCGTCGCCAACGAGAAAGTGCAGATTGTAAACAACAATAATGGTGCACGCCTAGAGACTTATGTCATTACCGGCGAGCGCGGCACAGGCACGATCTGCCTAAACGGCGCAGCAGCGCGCATGGTACAAGTGGGCGATATTGTCATCATCATTTCCTATGCGCATATGACACCTGAAGAGGCAAAATCGCATAAGCCAGGCTTGGTTTTCCCAGATGATAACAATAAATTAATTGTATAATATCAAAAGCATTCCCTAATTTTATAGCGCCATCGGTTTGATGGCGCTATTTTTTTTGATGCATAAATTGACAACTACATACCGTTCCCTCATCGCTTACCTCTTAAGCGCTTGGACGGTCGCTATCATCATCAGCGGCGTGGTGTTTATGCACAAGGAGATCACGTCTACCGGCGAGATTATCACCCACGTTCACCCCTACGACTTTACGAAAAAAGGACAGTCGCACCATCATGAGTCTGATGCCGAGATCCAATACCTGAACGTCGTCTTTGCTGGCGCCTTTCTTGCGCCCTACCTGCAGGTCTTCGAAATGGCCATCACGCCGCTTCCACTCCGCGTACACTTTGCCGAGCTGGCGGCCACAACGGTGTCCCAATCGATCTTCCACTATGACCTGCGAGGACCGCCCCTGCAAGCCTAACCATCCCTACACAAGTTTATATTTAATTACATTTCATCTTGACGAACCTTGCCAAAAGGTGCGTTATTCTGTTCACAATGGGATTTCAGCTCCCTTGAAAACTACGTAACGCAGCATCCTTTTTTGCAACCCTTGTCAGCAATCCTATTCTCCGAGGCTGTTTTATAGTCGACTGCTGGGCCATGCTGAACGCTTTCGTCAAGAAGAACAATACATCATTTAAAGCATTTTCACATCTATATACATGATCAAAATATACTACAGGCTTTTTGCCGTTGTTCTTTCCTTATTGCCTATCCTTTTATTTGCGCAGAGCAACCTTAGTGGCACCATCACGACAGTACAAGGAGAGCCCGTGATCCAGGCCACCGTGCTCGTCGAGGGCAGCAGCATTGCCGCAGCCACCGATAGCCAAGGAAAGTTCACCCTATTGAAAGTACCGCAAGACAAATCGACTATCGTGATCCGTGCGGTAGGCTATCAAACCAGCAAAAAGGTATTAACAGCAGCACAGAAAAGCGTCCCTATCCTCATCCAGCTGCAGGAAGACAACTTGGCGATCAACGAAGTGGTGGTCAGCGCCACACGCTACGGTATCGACCGACGCGAAGCTCCGGTTGTCGTCAACGTGCTCGGCCCGAAACTTTTTAACGCGACGCAGTCTGTCGCCATGTCGGAAACATTGGCTTACCAACCTGGTGTGCGTGTAGAGAACAACTGTCAAAACTGTGGCTTTTCCCAAGTGCGGCTAAACGGACTGGAAGGAGCATATTCGCAGATACTTATCAACAGCCGCTCGGTATTCAGTGCCCTAAACAGCGTCTATGGTCTCGATCAAATCCCTACCAGCATGATCGACCGCATCGAAGTCGTGCGCAGTGGTGGATCGGCCTTATTTGGCGCCAACGCGATTGCGGGGACGATCAACATCATCACCAAAGATCCCGTGGAAAACGATTGGCAGATCAAATCCACCAACTCGCTTACCGGTGGAAGCTCCTGGGATAATACCCTCGACTTTAACACCTCTTTTGTAGAGGACGACCTCATGAATGGGGTTACGTTCTACGGTATGCACCGCGACCGCCAGCCTTGGGATGCCAATGGCGATGGATTTACCGAAATAACCAAGCTGCGCAACACAACCTTCGGTGCCAAGGCCTTTTTCAAGCCTTCGGAATTCGACAAAATAACCGTCGACATGAGCGTGCTCAATGAGTTCCGTCGCGGGGGCGACCGCCTCGATTTGGCGCCGCACTTCACCGACATCACCGAGCAGATACAGACCAACTCCATCATTGGTGGCATCACCTATGACCATTACTCCAAAGATTGGAAACATAAGCTATCGCTCTACGCCTCGGCGCAAAAAAGCAAGCGCGATAGCTACTACGGTGGCCTTGGTGGCGCTCGTACGCATCAGGATAGTGTAGTTGCGGCCAACTCCTATGGTACGACCGACGACTTTGCCATGGTGGCCGGCGCACAGTACAACTACAACTTCGAGCGCGATGTCTTCACCGCCGGTGTAGAATACAATGGAAACCGAACCGAAGATCAAATCCCGGCTTACCAGCGCAGCATCGATCAACGGACACATGCGGTAGGTACTTATGCACAGTATGAGTGGAAACTGCTCGACCAACTGAAGGCCTTGATGGGTGCTCGCTACGATTACACCTATGTGGATGGCACCTACCAACTGCTCAGCAACACGCGTCGTTCCGACCAAAGCTTCGGTACTTTGAGTCCACGCCTAACCGTCTTATACGACATCACAGAGGCCCTGCAGTTTCGCGGTGGTTACGCCCGCGGCTTTCGCGCACCGCAAGCCTTCAACGAGGATATGCACGTCACCTCTATTGGCGGACAGCAGGTATTCGTGTTAATGGGCGAAAACCTAGAAACGGAGTATTCCAATGCCTACACGGGCTCACTGAACTATACACGCAATTTCGGCAGCACACAGGCCAGCCTATTGGTTGAGGGATTTTTCACCGATCTGCAAAACCCGTTCACCACCGTAATGACCTCGGAAGAGGCGGATATTATCTTACAGGAAATGCGTAACGGCAGCCGCTCTCGCGTGTATGGAAGTAATATCGAGCTTAGCGTTGCACCATCCAGCGCACTGAGCATCCAAGCGGGAGGAACCATACAGCGTGCCAAGTACAGCGAGGAGCAGCTCATCTTTGAAGGGGAGACCGATGCCGACGATGTCCGCACAACACAATACATGCGTACGCCAAATGTATATGGATATTTAAACACCAACATCAAAGCCACCAAGCAGTTCGCCGTTGATGTGACGGGCGTATATACGGGTGGCATGCTTGTGCCACACTACCAAACGGATGGCCGCATGATCGTTAAGGATGCACCAGACTTTATGGAGCTCAACCTCCGCCTAGGCTACACCTTTGCCGTTAAGAAAAACTTCAACGTAGAACTGTTCACTGGCGTTCAGAATATGTTTAACGCCTTCCAAAAAGATTTTGATACCGGTCCCTTGCGGGATTCCGACTATGTATATGGCCCCACTAAACCCCGTACCTACACGTTCGGCGTGAAGATAGGCCATTTCCATTAACAATAGGCAGCGATGAGGGATAGTAGCAATCATCCCTCATCGCCTCCTAAAAAACAGTACGATATGAAACGATACCTGATTACTCTCCTCGCCTTCTGCCTTAGCATGCAAAGCTATGCCCAACATCGGGAAGCGATCAAGTGGATCTCCTTTGAGCAGCTATCGGAAGCGTTACGTGCAGATCCAAAGCCGGTATTCCTATTCTTCCATACAGACTGGTGCGTGTATTGCAGGAAGATGGACAGCGCAGTGTTCACGGATCCGAAAATCATACATACCCTCAACAACGACTATTATGCCGTTCGCTTTGATGCGGAAAGTGTGGACAGCCTGTCCTTCGACGGACAGATCCTGACCAACAAACGCTCCAAGAAGCGAAGAGGAAGCTACCACGATATTGCCAAAATCTTGGCAGCGCGCCATGGCGATTTTATCTTCCCCACCACATTGATACTAAGCGCTGACTTCACGGTAAAGCAGCGCTATTTTGAATATTTGAGTCCCGACAAGCTGTCGAAAGCCCTGCAATAGACTTGCGAGAGTTTAGTTTATTTTTTGAGGGGTGCAGAATCTTGCTATTAGCAAGCTATCCAACATGGATATAATCAAAACGATCTAATCGACAATACATTTCCATCATCTCATAAAACTATTCATCATTTTTTTTATGTTTGCTGTAGCAAAACGGCAAACATATCGTTCTAACCACAAACATGTATTCAAATAATTTTATGAACATCTTACCTAAACTGGCAATTATCGTTACACTCGCTGTGGCAACTTTTTCATCTTGTTCAAAAAACAATGATCTAGATTACGAAAAGGCACTAGAAGAACAACGAATTCAAGACTCCATCAATAATGCTCGCATACAGAAACTACTGAAAGAACAAGCCCCGGCGATCAAAGCCTTTGCCGATGCGAATTTGGTGAATGCGAAGCTGGATACGGCTACCGGTATATGGTATCAATTAATTCTAGCAGGAGATGACGCCTCTTATACTTATAAGGTAATGAATAACCTACTCGTTGCCCCTATCATTACGGCCAAGTATAAAGGCACCTTACTTGATGGAACGGTCTTCGACCAATCACCTACTGATAAGGACTTTACCTCATCTTTGAATAACGTAATCGGCGCATGGCAATTGGCTTTCTTTCCCAAAACGATTACCTTCAACGGAAACAACTACAAGATTGGTGGTTTGACAGCAAGCGGATTAAAAAAAGGAGGTAAAATCAAGTTTGTTACACCCTCACCTTGGGCTTACGACGCAAAAGCTAGTGATAAAATCCCAGCGAACTCTCCCCTATATTTTGAGCTAGAAGTCGTTGATCTTAAATAAAAATAAATAATAAAGCATACGCTTGTAGCATGTTGGTGCAAAGCAGCGTTATATTCAATTGAAAAAGACTAGAGATATTTATGAAAAATCTAATTAAACCATTAATCGCATTCGCTGTAGTTGCAACTACCTTCACGGCCTGTATGGACAAAGGTGACGACATTGACTATGAAGCACAATCACTTGCTTCAGAGAGAAGGCTGGACTCATTATTAAGTTCACAAAAAACAGCGATTGAAGCTTATGTTGCAGCCGAGTTTACGACACCTGCTGCGATAAAAGATACTGCGACAATTAATTTGCCACGCCTTGGGAAAAAAGTTGAACGAGGGATGTACTACCAAATATTGTCAGCGCCAACGGATAATACATATGAGTATAAATATTCGGGATCTGGATTTATCGTACCGGCAGTAAAAGTCAAGTATACCGTATCTACGCTTAGCAAAACCGTAGTACAATCGGACAACACTGGTAGCAATTATACCCTGAACGGTAACAATTCGGTATTTAACAGCACCTGGTTATACTCATTTTATCCTTACTCAATCACATATAATGGTAGAGAGTTAAAGGTGGATCAATTAGGTCTAGGGGGGTTAACAAAAGATGGACTAAAAAAAGGAAGTAAATTTCGTGTAATCACCCCTTCATTCTGGGTTGAAACCGGTAGTAATTCTACGATCCCTGCAAACCAACCTTTGGTTTACGAATTTGAAGTAATTTCCATCGAGTAATAATATTATAAATAGATTAACAAAAAGCTATCCCTGCGGATAGCTTTTTGTGTTGAAAATCAGTTTACATATTGCTCTCCTACTTCCCTTTAAACTTCGATTTCGCCAATATATCCTGCGCATCGGTATTGGCTAGCAACTGCGCCAAAGTAATTTCAGGGTTTCGCTCCATATATTGTCGCACAATTTGCCAGCCTAAATACGTTCCGAGCTTCGGTGCCGACTCATTATTTTCGCCGAGCTCGGCGGTGAACGGTCCTTCCGTGAAATAGCGCTGTATACGAAGATAATCTGTACTGTAAAGCAGATCTTCCTGCAGAAACCAAGCCCACACTTCCGGCTGGTACGCTTTGGCCCATTGCAACTGCGCATCGCTGTAGCCTATTTTAAGCGTATCTGCCGTATGAGGCAGCATAGAGTCCAATGCCAGAAGCAATTTCCCTTCGTAAAGCATATGTTGTAGTGTATTTCTATCGGTTTCACCTTGTGGGATAAGCTCCTGCCGCAGTACACTCTCCACAACACGGGGTGCTATGTATGCAGGAGCAAAGCGCTTGGAGAGATAGCGCGGAATAGTCTTCACCAAGGCCGGATAAAACTCCGAATCGGCGCCGAGAAACATATCGAGGCCGATGCCAATGTATCCTTCCCCAATGGGTACCTGCACGGAAAAGCCCGAGAAAAAGGAGATAAAGCGCGGCACTGTGTAATTGGGAAAGTAATATTTTACGTACTTGAATGCTTGCGTGAGCTCTTTCTCCTGTTGTTTCATATCGGGGTAAACCTTTGCGACAGCAGCTTTCAGCGCAAGGAAGTCTTTTTGCTGCACAATGTAAGCCAGATTCTTCTCTACGGTTTGTGGATCTCGCGGATCGCCTGCCTCCAGCATAAAGGGGATATAATCCGCATAAAAAGCACCATAGCTGGATGACCAGCGCGCATTGGCTGCAGCCAACTCTTCAGGCTCTACTTTACTCAAGGCCTGATCAAACCGCTCTATTTTAATGTCTACGGGAATATGTTCCACAGGAGGCAATTTCTTTTCTTGCCGACAGCCTGCGCTGCAGAGCAGCATAACAAACAGAGCGAACGGTATGATCTTTTTTGGCATCCTTGCTAATTTTTTGTGTTACGACAAAAGTAATTATTAATTTTACATATATAAATCCGTTAGCAATGACTCCATATTTCAAATTTTTATTTTTTCCCGTCCTTTTCTTCCTTTTCTCCGTTCATACTACGAAAGCACAGTATTACAGTTACGATAAGAACATCTCCTTGGGACTAACGTTTAGCCCGAACATGAGTTGGTTAAACTATCAAGATGGCGATAGCCGCGAGAGCAACCCAAAAGTAGGCTACGCTTATGGTCTTGTAGCCGATCTGGGGTTTGCCCGCAACTATTACTTCTCAACAGGACTACTGATCAACACACTGTACAGCCAGTCTACTGCCAACGGAAGTGCAGACCTAGTGGAGGATAAAACCTTTCGCCTACAATATGCAGAAGTGCCTTTAGCGATCAAGCTAAAGACCAATGCGGGTGGTGTCGCTCGTTTTTACGGACAATTCGGATTCACCGCAGGCGTTAAGGTTTCCGGAAAAGAGCGCGTAGAAACAGCTACAGGCTATCGCGCCATCGATGGCGATGACATCTTTAGGCTCGGGTTGCTGATCGGCGCAGGCGCCGAATGGCGGCTCACCAACAGCCTATCGGCCATGACCGGCTTATCGTACAATAATGGCTTTACACGGACGATGAGAGATGGTAGCCCGAAGCTATCCTACTGGTCATTGAACATTGGCTTATTATTTTAGGAAACATTGAATTTATAAACGATGAAGATAGCATTAGCGCAATTAAACTACCATATTGGCAACTTTGCCAAAAACAACGAAAAAATAATCGACAGCATCGAACGCGCCAAGCAGGATGGCGCCGACCTGATTGTCTTTGCGGAACTTGCCGTGAGCGGTTACCCCGCCAAGGATCTACTGCGCAACCAGCGCTTCTTGGACCAATGTGCCTCAAGCCTACTGGAAATTGCCAAGGCCTGTCAGGGCATCAGCTGTGTAATTGGCGCGCCGGTGCGCAATACCGATCCAGAGGGCAAAGCCCTATACAATGCCGCAGTGCTCCTTGAAGATGGCGCAATCAAGTCGATCACGAAGAAAAGCCTGCTACCCGACTACGACGTGTTTGATGAATACCGTTATTTTGAGCCCAGTAGCGCGGTTTCCTGTTTAGATATCCGCGGCGAAAAAGTTGCCCTGACCATCTGTGAAGATCTATGGGACGACGAGACCTCCAACAACTATGTTGGCGACCTGATGGCCGAGCTGCGCAAAGAGAGCCCAACCCTAATCGTCAATATCGCGGCCTCTCCTTTCTCGTACGTACACTTCGAAAACAGACTGCAGGTATTAAAGCGAAACGTCATCAAGGCGGGCTGTCCGCTGGTATACGTCAATCAAATTGGTGCGCATACCGATATTATTTTTGATGGCCGCTCCCTAGCTCTGGATGGACATGGCGAGATCTTGGCCGAGCTCAAGGGTTTCAACGAGGATTATCGACTCGTCGACATAAATCAGCTTGCCGAGAAAAAAGAACAGCAAAAAGATGGAGAAATAGCGTTAATATACGAAGCCTTGCTGTTAGGGCTACGTGATTACTTCCACAAATCGGGCTTCAAGAAAGCTGTATTGGGCTTATCAGGCGGGTTAGACTCCGCCATCGTTGCGGCATTGGCCTGCGAAGCGCTTGGCGCAGAAAATGTAATGGCCATCTTGATGCCGTCCATCTACTCGAGCGATCACTCCCTGAAAGATGCCCTTGACTTGGTTAACAACACAGGCTGCGCACACCGCATCATCCCGATCAAGGATGTCGCATCGGCCTTTGACGCCACGCTCGCAGAGACATTTGCGGGCAAAGAAGCTGATCTCACCGAAGAGAATATCCAAGCACGCATCCGCGGTACGCTGCTGATGGCCTTCTCCAACAAGTTTGGCCACATTTTGCTCAATACGTCCAACAAGAGTGAAGCCGCTGTAGGCTACGGCACGCTTTATGGCGATATGGCGGGATCACTCAGCGTTATTGGCGATGTCTATAAAACGCAGGCCTATGCCTTGGCCAACTATATCAACCGAGAGCGGGAAATTATTCCGACGAATACCTTGGTGAAACCACCCTCTGCCGAGCTGCGCCCCGGCCAACAGGATTCCGATTCGTTGCCTCCCTACGATATTTTGGACAGCGTGCTTTACCAATTGATCGAGCTCGAAAAATCGGCATCTGAAGTCGTTCAATCGGGTTTTGATGAAGCCTTGGTATCGCGTATTGCGAAACTGCTCAACAATGCAGAGTTTAAACGTTTTCAGGCGCCGCCTATTTTGCGTGTCAGCCCCAAAGCATTTGGCAATGGGCGGGTGATGCCTTTGGTTGCAAAATATACATTTTAACATTAAACCATTGGCAAGCAGCTCCGTCTAACATATATACAACGATATTTTATGAAAAAGTTAGGATATATTTTCGCACTCAGCTTATTCGTACTTTTGTCTTCCTGTGCATCAACGCAGTATAACACGACAAAAATGCAGACCCAAGATTTTGGGCAGTACAAAACCTACGGATGGCTTCCTCCGGTAGATTCCCTATCGAAGAATTATTTCAATAACGATATTGCAAAGGCTAATATCTTGAATACAGCAAACAGAGAACTGGAATCTCTAGGGCTAACCTACTCAAAAGACAATCCCGATATCTTGTTTCGGTACATTCCCATCGTGAATAACAAAAGCCGTTTGGTTTACCATTCCAATATGGGTTGGGGCGGTATGGGTCCATGGGGTTGGGGCATGGGCTGGGGCTGGGGTATGGGCTGGGGAGGCGGCTACAGCTACCCAGTTGGTAGCGAGAAGTTCCGTTATGCGCACCTTATCATCGAAGCCCTAGACAGACAGAGCAATGCGGTAGTGTGGCAGGCAAGAGGTTCTTTTGACACCAAACAGCCTGAACGCGCCATCAACAAGTTGCCTAAAGTTGTTACCGGTATCTTTAAGAATTTCCCCGTCAAGGCGAGACGCTAATTCGGAGGAAGCTTTAATAGATACGAACACGTATAAAAAAGCTAAAAAGGCGAAGCAATCTTATGCTATGTGCATGTCGATTGCTTCGCCTTTTTTATCTCGCTCCCTGAGATTGAGCGTTTTTAACGCTTCCCAAAATCAATAGTCTTCCGTTGTCCATTTCGCCAAATAATTTCCATGGATGCAGCATCGATCCCATCGGCTTTAACTTCACGGATGGGAAACAATTCCTTATTAGCCCACTTCTCGCCCGATCGTTTCCAAAGCATCAAACAGGCTAAATTCGTGCCTGCAGCGACCTCTTGCTGTACGTTGAGCACTCGGCTTTCCACGGCTTCAGGATGTAAGTTTTCGCAGGAAACGAGCTCCGGAGCATGCCATCCGAGCAAGGAAACAAACGCCAATTGATAAACACCATTATCCATAATGATCGCTTCTTGTCCCTTGTATCTTACCGTTTTCTGCTGTATCCTGTTGCCCGGCAGCTGAGGCAAAGCATAGTGTCCCAAACGAATGACTTGGTTTTTATCTCCCTCAAAACGATCGACCCGGAGGATGCCGTTTGCCAAGCAGAGGTCGGCCAATTGCATTTTAACCGTCTCATCCGACGCTAGGACGGCATCCCGATAATATACCTCCTGCTCGTATTTCTTAAAATTGTACATACGCAACGACTCCCAACCTTTTGCCGTTTTGAACGTATAATTCATCGCAATCTCCCCCTGCTTACCATCTGCCTGCCAAGGAAAGGCGCTATTATAAGCCAGCTTATTATAGTTTTCTGTACCCTGGTAGTAGCCGGTCTGCTTACTGTTGCACCATGCCCGCAGTTCTGCTGCCCCAATTTGTTTGTAATCTGTTGTCAAGATATTCGAACCTTCGGCAAAGGTCAGGAATGGCTTTTCTTGCGTTATTTGCTTATCCCAAGCGCCATTATTCTCTGTGGCAGACCAAAACACATTATCTTGAGGCAGCAACAAGCCTAGAAAAAATTTACCCAACCAGTATACACTACCACGACAGCTATACTCTTGCACTGCCGGATCAAAGGCACCATAAAAGCCTAAGGTAGGTACGCCTTCATCCAAAAATTCCGGATGTTGTAAGAACTGTAGTAGAGACCCTGAGGCAATACGGCGCATCCAGCCGTAGTTGATCGACTGATCTTGCAAGGTGCCCAATAATGGAAAGGTAACAGCGGCGCCCATGCGGTAGGAAATGCTGCGTCCCCACATAATCATTTTACCGTCTTCAGCAAACATATACGGGTAATAGTTAGCCATATCTCGTAGATGCGTGCGAAAATGCGCGGCATATTCCGGATAGATTTTATCGCCATAAAACATCGTCCATAGTGTCCCGTACATTTGGAAAGCCCACATGCTGTAGTAGTCGTAGTATGGACTATCCGTATACCATCCCGCACCTCGGTAGTCTGCCAAACATTTTTCTAAAAGGGACTTTAGACGTTCTTGGTCAATGGCATAGCCCTTTTCGTTAAAAAAGCTCAAAATCATGATGTTGAAGAAGCGCCAGTTCATATCGATGGTAGGGCCATTGCCATAGCTCAGCATGGTTTTGGCCAGCGCATCTTTGGTTTGTTGATCTAGCGGATCCCATAGTACCTCTGGGGCGGCGGCCAAGGATACCGCAAGCCCCCCAAACTCCACCAACTTTTGGCTTGGCCCGCCCTTCGCCGGCAGCGGCTCAATATAGGTATCCGAGCTAGGATCCAACATACGTTTGAGCTGATGCCGGTAATAGGCGCCCAAATCGATGCCGGCAATCTGTATGCCCGGTTCCTCTCTTAACAAGGGGATTGCCACAAACAGCGTCCTGCAAAGTCCCTCCATCTTCTCTGTAGCGGTATGTTTACCATCGCGAGGATAACTGCGACCGGCTTGCTTAGGAAACTGCATGGGGCTGTCCATATGGGGCACATGGCGAAAAGCACCTTCCAAAAGATAGCGTGCAGCATCTTTCCAATGCTCGCGGGAGACCCCCGTTTCAGGACTGCGCTGGTAATCGGGATGCACGATCTGGAAAACATCAGCTGTCTGTTGTGCTCGCACAGACAGCAACAACAGCATAAGCATACTTGCTGAAGCTACGCGAAGTGCACAGGTATTTTTTAATACAAAGCGGAAATAAACCATAGTTACGACAAATAAAATTAAAACTTTGGCGTCCATTGTAACACCTGCACCATTGTAGGAACAACATCCAAGAGGCCTTCACCATCCTTTTGGTCAGTTTGCTGAACGAACAGTGAAAGTTGCTTGCGGCTACGCCACAGCTCCGTGTCATAAGTCGGCTCCCAAGCGCCTAGTGTCTGTTCGGAGATATCGAATAGTTCATATTTCTTGGCTTCAATCCGGTTGAGTTTATATACAGACGCTCGGCTACCACGCTCTTTATCACGAAACAGCAAGCATATGGATGCCTTACTCCCTTTGCCCTTGACCAACAGCTGCGGACGGGAGATCGGAATCTCCTTGGTGCCGTGGCCACTAAGTGAGAACGGTACTGTACGGAAATCCAAGGATTTGAGCTTCCATTGGCCATCTACATAATACATGATCTTATATTGTGGAATCTTACTGTCGGCCGCACGCCAATAGCTGGCTATAAATGGATTTCCCGCCTCATCGGCCGACATACCGGTTTGGTTGATTAGTTCACTCTTCTCCGGGATACGCAACGCATACTCTGCAGTGGAAGCCGTAATGGGAAGAGCATAGCGCTCGCCGCTTGTCCGTTGCCAAGTCAAACCACCATCCTTAGAACAGGCATATGCCATATCATGGTTGCTCGCCACATCTGGACTTTCCCGCCACACCCAAGAAATATGAATGGTGCCTTTATTGTCAATATATGCTTGCCAATATGCATTACGTTTTCCTTCGCCGTTGATCAGGTTGGTATGCAAGCGTTTCCAAGCACCTTCACCCGTATCATAACTGTTGATCACCAAATTACCGGATCCCGATCCTCCATCGCGATAGAAAAACAAAAGATTGCCATTGGGCATACGGAAAAACTCCGGATAAGTGACGGCCTTTTCCTCCGTGCCGATCATCGGTTCTTCTGCACCCAAGCTGAGGGCACCAGCTGCGGTAGATCGCGCATAGCGCAAACGCCCATTGTGATGATCCCAGGCCACATGTAGGAAACCTGCGCCATCAAGCATGATGCTGATGACGTTGTGTGCATCCTTTGCATTGCCCTGATAGTTCGTTTTCGCTAGCTGCCACTGTGTACTGCTCAACTTGCGTTTGCCCAGTATTACAAATCCATCCGTATCATAATAGGCAATGTACTGCAGGGAATCATTGCTCACCAATGAATTTTTGCGGAAGACCGCCGTGTTCACCGTATTTTTGGCCCAGCCTTCACCAACGTTCATGCTGCTGATTTGCTTGCGCTGAGCCTGCGTCGCAGAGATCGCGCAAAGTATCAAGCCGATCGTCAGGGATAGTGCGGCATATTTCGTTCGTATCTTCATTTCCATTCTTTAATAACCTATACTGTAATCTTTTTTCGCATCGTCTCCAGACCATATCCGCTTGGCACTCCAAGGCAGTTCTTCCGCCGTCCAAAATGCGTCATCTGCGGAAAGCCCCAAGGGGAGAAATAGAACTGAACAGAGGTAAGGGCTGCCTTGATTGTTATAAAAATCGCCCAAACCGGGCTGATCACCATAGAGACCAATAGTTAACCAACCGTCTTTGTAGGTAGACGGGCTTTGCATCGTCTTGCGCAACATCGCTGTTAAAGCACCTCGCACCTGTCCCACGGGCAACTCATCAGGCAGGCGTTTTTTCCAGGCCATGTCCGCCAAATGGTGGAAAGCGGCCCCGCGATAGATGATCGAACGTCCAGAGGGAGGAAAGCTGCCGTCGGCATTGATCAGGCGCTCCTGAATAATAGCATAGCGCTGATTACGTTTCTTTATCTTGCCAAACATCTCGTTATAGGCCTTTGTCTTCGTTTCTACGACATCCATAATGCCTCCCAAAAAAGGATGGATGACAAAACTGTTGTAGTAATCGTATGCATAATGCGGTCCATCCATATACATCCCATCACCCACATACCATTGTTCCAGCTGCTGCAGCGCGTAATCTACGCGCATGACATCCCAGTCATAACCAAATTTGGCTAAAAAAGCCTCATTCATGGCCGAGAAGAGCAGCCAGTTGGAAAAGACGGGTTTAAAGCGCCGCGTAGTGCGAATCGCATCCGCCAAGCGATCTTTGGTGCTTTGGTCCAAGTTTTCCCACAACCAAGGGCAGCGCACCATCGCCGCGGCTATAAAAGAGGCATCCACCAACTGCTGCCCCCCCAGATCGAAGCGCATGAAATCACGGGCATTGCTGTCCAATGCATTTTTTAGCCCTTGGATGGTCCATGTCCTATATTGCTGCCGGAGCTTCTTTTCTTCCGAAGGGCCATCTTCTAGAGCCAACCAAGGAGATATGCCACACAGCACACGGCCGAGCACTTCAACATACTGAACCTGAATACGGTGCTCTCGATTATCTACGTTTTTGGAGGTCACTTGCGGCATGCCTATGCGCAAACTATCGTGTGCCAGGAGACGAATCACCGGACGCGCCATACGGTCCATTTCGTGGATCCAGTAGGCGCGGTCATTTTTTGCCTGTGCCTGCCCCGTTTTGGGCATCAACCCTACCGTGCACAACAGTGTTATAAAAACCAACGTTACTTTCATGTCTATATTCGACTTTATCTTTAAGATAGGCTTTCTTAAAAGGAATTCCGTTTGAAAAAGCCTCCACATATCTACTTCTTGAGGTGGCGATACATCTCAACCCCTGCGAGAAGGAAAGCACCTACGCCAAAACTTGCCGTAGATTGCGCATCGACCACCTGTCCGGGGATGGCTTTCTCACCAATAGGCTGCACGTACCCCACCCGTCCATCAGGCTGCAGCGCTGCGTTGCTAAGGAAGCTCCAGCCTTTCCGCGCAGCTTGTTCGTACTCCTCTCCTTTAAAAAAGCCGTGGTTTATTCCCCATAGCAGGCCATAGGTAAAAAATGCGGTGCCACTTGCTTCTGGCCCCGGGGCATGTTGCGGATCGAGCATACTGCGTGTCCAATATCCTTCCGTCTGTTGACTAGCAACGATAGCTTTAGCCATCTCTTGGTAGCGCTTGATGTAGCTTGCGCGATCGGGGTGATTCTTTGGCAAGTCTTGCAGGACCTTCGCTAAACCGGCAAAGACCCATCCATCACCACGCGCCCAAAAATCTTTCTTGCCATGCGCACTCTTGTGCTTGGGATACACATACTTGGCATCCCGGTAATACAAAGCTTCTTCTTTGTCGTACATAATGCTATCTGCATACTGCAAGTAGCTCTGCAACTTCTCCAAATAGATCGGATCTTTGGTATGCTTGTATAGCTTGGTCATCACGGGCATCACCATGTACAATCCGTCAGCCCACCACCAATAGTCATTGTTGGGCGTATTCACTTGATACTGCATGACCTCCAGTACACGTGCGATTTTATGGGGCTGGGGATCCAACTTGTATAGATCCAAATAGGTTTGGAAACAGATTTGCCAATCGCCAAACAACACGTAATCGTCGGTCTCGCCGTAGCTATATTTCCAGTTTTTTTTATCGTCGGATTTTGCCCCCTTCCAATCGTTATGCTCGGCCCAAGCCGTAGAATAGGCCAAGTAGTTCTTCTCTTTGGTCAGCTTGTAAAGCTCCATATTGCCGGTGTGGTAAGCTGCCTGATCCCAAAATGACCACACCTGGGGTTTATGCTCGGCCTGCCAATGCTTATTGGCTCGATGGAGCTGCGCTAATACATCTTTTTTCTTAAAGGATTGTCCAAAGGCTAAACTACAGGTTAGTAAGCAACACACAATTAGATTTACGTACATTTTTCTATTCGGTTAAACGTTTATTTTATAAATGGCGGCTCATCGTCCACGATGAAGGCGGCTATGCTGATTGATGAAGACGCATCCATCAACATGAACACCGTATTACAAAAATAGGATTTCGCCAAAATGATGATGTTCAATTTCAGCTTATTTATTGTGTAAAAATGATTCAAATCCGCTTCTTTAGGCTAACAAACGTCGTTATATTAATAAATGTACAAAAAACATTTAAAATATTTAACCACATTCTATATCTTTATCCCGTCGACAGCGATTGGTTTTAACAGACCGTTACTGCAATTGACAAATTGAGCTAGATCGTGCAACGATTCGATTAGAACCAAAAAAGAGCATACTATTTTTCGCCTATGTCTTTACATAACATCCTTCTTGCATTTTGCATGGTCATTTTTAGCGGCCAGCTTGTACAGGCACAAGTTCCAAAGCACTTGGAATATTTTGATTTGGCCGATGTGCGCTTGCTTCCCAGTGCCTTTAAGCAGGCTGAGATGACGGATAGAACCTATCTATTGGCGATGGATGCCGATAGGCTGCTGGCTCCATTCCTCCGGGAAGCGGGTCTACCGACCAAGAAACCTAGCTATAGCAACTGGGAAAACACAGGACTTGACGGCCATATCGGAGGACATTACCTCTCTGCATTGTCCTTGATGTATGCATCCACTGGCGACGCGAACATTAAAGAGCGTCTCGATTACATGATCAAAACATTGAAGCAATGTCAGGACGCAAATGCCGACGGCTACATCGGCGGCGTTCCCGGTGGAAAAAGCATTTGGCAGGACATTAGGGCAGGCAAGATCAAAGCTGGCGGCTTTAGCCTAAACGACAAATGGGTACCCCTTTATAACATTCACAAGACCTACGCCGGACTTAGGGACGCCTACCTCTTGGGAGGTGATACGACCGCGAAAACTATGCTTATTAAAATGTCTGACTGGGCTATACGACTTGTTGAGCAACTTTCTGAGCAACAGATCCAAGATATGCTGCGCAGCGAGCATGGCGGCCTGAATGAAACATTTGCAGACGTTGCGGCTATTACCCAAGATCCGAAATATATCCGACTGGCTCGTCAGTTTAGTCACCACAGCATCTTGGACCCATTACTGCTACAGCAAGATAACTTAACCGGCATGCATGCCAACACACAGATTCCGAAGGTATTGGGCTTTAAACGCATAGCGGATGTAGCACAAGATAGTAGCTGGAACAATGCAGCAAGTTACTTCTGGGACAACGTGGTGCAACATCGATCCATCGCTTTTGGTGGCAACAGCGTGAGCGAGCACTTCAATCCGGTACACGATTTCTCGAAAATGGTTCATAGCGTCGAAGGGCCTGAAACCTGCAATACTTACAACATGCTTCGATTGACGAAGATGCTCTATCAAAGCAATCCACAAGGAAAATACTTGGATTATTATGAACGTGCTTTGTATAACCATATCCTATCTACGCAACATCCCGAACATGGCGGCTTTGTCTACTTCACGCAGATTCGTCCGGGGCACTACCGCGTGTACTCGCAACCGCATAGCAGCATGTGGTGCTGCGTGGGCTCGGGCATGGAAAACCACGGCAAGTATGGGGAAATGATCTACGCGCATGGCAAGAATGATCTATTTGTAAACCTTTTCATCCCCTCACGTGTACATTGGCGGGAAAAAGGTGTTGTGCTTGAGCAGGTTAATAAATTTCCGGATGAAGCATGGACGGAACTGCGCATTGATCCTGCGAAAAAGACGACCTTTACCCTGCGCATCCGCAAGCCGCAATGGTTAAGCGCAGCAGCCGTGGTCACGGTCAATGGCAAGCACTATGCTTCGGATAAAAACGACAGCACGTGGATAACCATCCGTCGTTCTTGGAAAAAAGGAGACAAAGTGCATATCGGCCTACCGATGGGTATCCACACCGAACAATTACCAGACCACAGCAACTACTACAGTATCCTGTACGGCCCCATTGTGTTGGCCGCACGTAGCCACAACGGCGACACGCCCGGCCTTCTTGCTGACGACAGCCGTATGGGTCACGTGGCACAGGGGCGTCAGATTCCGTTAAGCGAGCTACCTGTATTAAGCAGCGAGCCAACCGCTATATCGCAGCTTGTCGCACCTCAAGACAATAAGCCATTGCACTTCACGCTGTCAGGTCTCTATCTGGGGAAAGAAGCGATGCAGATGACTTTGGAGCCATTCTACAAAATCCATGACAGCCGATACATCATGTATTGGCCACAAGCTACCGCCGCGGAACTGCAAAATATACAAGAAAAGCTAGCACGCGACGAACAGGAGACTTTAGCACTTGCCACCAGAACAATGGATCGCGTGGTATGTGGCGAGCAACAGCCGGAATCGGATCATTTTATCAAAGAAGAGCGGACGACAGCGGGCGCGTTTGATGATGTACGCTGGCGAGAAGCCAAGGGATGGTTCAGCTACCAGCTGAAAAAAGAAAGCGACAAGCCCACACAACTTTATATCAAATACCTCGCCGAGGGGCAGGATCGCATAACCCAGCTGCTGGTGAACGACGAGCTGATCGGCCAAGTAAAAGCTACAAATAGCGCAGGAGATGACAACGTGAGAACAGTCGTCTTTGATCTTCCTGACAGCTTCAAGGCCGCTAAAAATATCCAGGTGAAAATAGCCGCGAAGACTGCCGGACAGACACATAAAATACTAGAAATACGCTTGCTGAAGCCTTAAGAAATTAATACGTGAAAAGTGAAGCTGGATCTTGGTATCCAGCTTTTTTTGTATATTTATAGGACTAATATTTTTACCGAAGTGAACCGTGCGCTACTCCTTTATTCCTTAAGCCTTTGCCTCTGTGTACTGCTATTTCCATTTGTCCACGCGCAAGAGATCGGAGTTACACCATTAAAGATCGAAAAAGAATTGCCCTCCTTAACGATCAATAGCACTTTCCAAGATCGAGATGGCTTTATATGGTTTGGTACAGCGCAAGGTCTCAGCCGCTTTGATGCGCATAATTTATTGAATTTCAAATTGACCGGAGAAGAGGGAATCATAGTGGATGACCAGAATATAACGGATATTGAGGAAGCAGAAGACCATCTGCTGCTGGCGACAGGTAGTGGTCTTTACACGCTCAACAAGCGTAGCTACAGGATGTTGCCCTTTGCCAATAGCCTGCTGAAAGACCGCCGCGTTACGGCCATGTTCGTGGACAGACAGTCCAATATCTGGATCGGAACCAGCAATGCCGTATTCGTATTCCGCTCCGACTTCAGTTTGATCAAAAAGTATACCCACGATCCCAAGGTTAAGCATTCCCTCCCGGCTGGAACCACCAATATGTTTTACGAGGATCAGGAAGGCAACCTTTGGATGGGCATATGGTGTGCCGGACTGCACAAACTGGACAAAAAAGAAGACCGGTTTATCCCCTACCCAACCCTAGGAGGTCGCAATAATCCCTTTCGCATGTTTCAGGACGACCATGGTCAACGGTGGATTGCGAGCTGGGGAGATGGTATGTATCTATTTAACCCCGATGATGGAAAAGACTGCTACCGTAGTGTAACTATAAAAAACAAACGAAGGGGTGAAGGAAACGAAGATCTTTGTTACAGCATTCTGCAAGATCCGCACCGTAGATACATTTGGATCTTGTCTTTTTCGGGCATTTCGACCTTCCGCTACACGAAAGACAATCAATTAGAAGCATTGGATAACAGTACACTCTTTGATAATACATCCAATATTTTCAATGATCTCTACCTAGATCGCACAGGCCTATTATGGCTTTCCATAGGAGGCAAGGGGGTATCTACCGTTAGCTTTGACAAACCTGATATCGAGAACCTGACCTTTGACAAGGTGAAACCCCGCTACAGTATCCTGCCCAACCTGAATATGCTCTACAAAGACCGATCTGGCGATCTATGGTTCAACTTAGAACGAATAGGCCTTGGAAAAATAGCAGCTAACACCGGCGAGATGACCACCTATAGCAATGCGCAGTTTAAAGACTTGATTTCTATCCGAGCGGTGACATCCGCCCTAGAAGTGGACAAGCAGCTATGGATAGGCTCCTCTTATGAACCCACCATCAATGTCTTCGACAAAACAGAGAAAAACATCAGCCTGCATAAAAAAATAGATCTCAAACAATGGTTTCCGCAAGCAGATGTTCCTTTATTCTTTTTTCAGGATAGTAGGCATGCCGTTTGGATTGCGACAGCAAATGGTGTGTTCGTAAAAAAAGCAGAGGAGCAGTCTTTTACGTTTATTCGCAGCCTGCAGGACTACATTGTGGGGATCAGCGAAGATTACGCAGGGTCTATCTGGGTAGCAACGAAAGGACAAGGCATCTATCAATTTCGACATGGGGAAATAGCAGCCCCCGCACTCCACTTAGGGAAGGAAACACAGGGTATCTTTACCGACCAAATTGAAACCATCGCGGCGGATAAAACAGGTAATCTATGGATCGGCACAAAAGATAGCCGTTTACTGCGTTATCATATTCAGCAGCAACGCACCACGGAATTGGCAAATGCTGGCTTATTCTCCAAAAACCAACTATTGGACATCGTTTGCCTCGACGACGTGGTATGGCTATCGAGTACCCGAAATATCTACAAGGTATCGCCCATTGACAACAGCATCTATGAGTATGCTGCCGATGATGGACTTGCGGTGAATATGTTTTCAAAAAGAGCGTATACGGTTGATGCGATAGGAAAAGGCGTTTATTTTGGCGGATACAACGGTGCCGTAGGTTTTAAGAAGACCGCATTCACGCCTCGGCAGCATGCACAGATTGTTGTATCGGACGTTAAGGTGAACAATGTATCCAGCATTATCCATGCCGACAACAAGAAATTCAATCTCCATGCACGCACACTGGTGCTAGAGCCGGAAGATCAAAACATAGAAATTAGTTTCTCCTCCATGGAATTCGAACATCCCGATAAAATCCGCTTTGCTTATAAACTGGAAGGTGTCGATCGGGATTGGGTATATGCACCCCGAGAACGCCTCTTTGCTACCTACAATAACCTCGGAAAGGGTAATTACCGCTTTTTGGTGAAAGCAACTGATCTAAACAATAAATGGAATGCAGATGTGACGACGCTGGAGATCACGAAAAAACCGGCGTTCTACGAAAGTAACCTGGCCTACCTGCTCTATTTTTTGCTATTGGCAGTCTTGCTGTACTTTTTGATCAGCTTCTCTTTGCATCGCCTCAAACTGCGCAGTGACCTGCGCATTGCGCAGATCGAAAAAAATAATGCTGATGAGCTCATACAAACGAAACTGAGCTACTTCACGAATATATCGCATGATCTGCTGACGCCTTTAACCATCATCTCCTGCCTCATAGACGACGTACAGATCACCACGCAGAAAAACCTTTCGCAGTTTGAAAAGATGCGTTTCAACTTGCAGCGCTTAAAGCGGCTTTTGCAGCAGATATTGGACTTTAGACGTATAGAGAACAAACAAATGGAACTCCGCATTAGCGAGAGCAAATTGACACCTTTCTTTGAAGAGATGGGCTCCAGCTACTTTAGCCCGCTCGCCAAACGGAAGCATATTGATTTTCAAATTCAAGGAGTGGCCAGCGACGAGGGCATGTATTTCGATATCGACAAATTGGACAAGATTGTTTTTAACCTGCTTTCCAATGCGTTCAAATATACACCAGAGGGCGGAAAAATATCGGTCTCCTATGATACCGAATGGAAAGGTGAAGTTCATTTCTTACGCATCAGCATACAAGACAATGGCATCGGTATTGCGCAGGATGAAATTGATAAGATCTTTATCCCCTTTTACACCAATAGGCACACGAAGCAGCAGGAAAGCAATGGCATCGGGCTCGCTTTGACCAAGGATTTGGTGCTGGCGCATCGCGGGCATATCAGCGTAGACAGTGTCATCGATAGGGGCAGTTGCTTCACCGTGCTGATCCCTGTAAACAAGGAAAGCTATACTGAAGCCGAACTGCAACATGCGCAACAGCTGCGTGAAGTGCCTTCTGAAATTACCGTGGCGGAAGGGCAGCACTTCCACCTTCCCGCGGATCTGCAAGCCGAAGCGCTTAACCTGCTACTCGTTGAAGACAACGAGGATCTACGCACCACGATAGCTAGCGTACTGGGCAGAAACTACAACGTACACAGTGCTTCTCAGGGTCAAGAAGCATTGGCAATCCTACAGACAACGGACATCGATATTGTGGTGAGTGATATCATGATGCCCGTGATGGATGGACTTGAATTCTGCCGGACAATAAAGGCTAATGTGGACAGCAACCATATTCCCGTCATCTTATTGACCGCCAAAGCGAGCATGGACGATCGGATAGCCTGTTACGAAGCTGGCGCAGACGGCTATATCAGCAAGCCTTTTGAAATCAAGATTCTCGAGGCCCGAATCCACAGTTTCGTGATCAATAAAAGGGTGCGACAATCGGATTTTAAAACAAACCCGCAGATCAATATTTCCTCCTTGGACTATACCCCCGTTGATGAGCAATTTTTGACGAAAATGATTGCCCTCATTGAGGAAAATCTGGCCGATGAACGTTTTGATGTGTTGATCCTTGGAGACAAGCTAGGCTTATCAAAATCTACGTTGTACCGTAAAACGAAGGTTCTTCTAGACCTGTCGCCAAGCGAGCTCATCAAAAATATACGGCTAAAACGCGCCTGCCAGCTCATGGATCAAGACAAGTCTATCACGGTCAGTGAGGTAGCCTTTTCCACAGGCTTCGCCGATCCGCGTTATTTTTCCACCTGCTTTAAGGCTGCTTTTAGCATGACGCCAACAGCCTACCAACGAAAGGCTGCAGAAGATATTGTTACGAGAGACTAGTGCTTGGAAGCCTACTTACCTTTGCCGTAATATGCCTCCAACCGATCGAGCTCGGCCAGCGTTAGGTGTATAACGGCCGCATGCTTGGGCGAGCTGAAGTTGACGGCTTTCATGACTCCTTCGTTAAAGCGCCCTAGGTTGGTGAAGGTCTTGAAATCCGTTGTTTCACTAAAGCCAAAATTGTGTGGATTGATACCGTAGATATCGTACATCAACACCCATTTTTCCTCCCCTATTCGCTTCCATACATTGGGAGCTTCGCAAGCAGTTGGTTCAGGATCGTAATAGGCATCATCATACTGATATCCCTCTTGCAGTTTGTTCGAAACAGCCTGTTTGATTCCCGGCGTACCATCGTGAGCAACATAAAACATATGAAAGGTATCTCCTACATGGGTAATATCAGCATCGATAAAATTCTTGTTGAATTTGGGATACTGGAACAACTGCTTCGGTTCGGTTTCCAACCCGGTAAACGTATCATTGGCATAGGCATAGTATAGCCTATTCAGTCCATTCCCAAAACGCATGGTGAAATAAACCATGATCTTGTTTTTCTCCGCATCGAAGATAAGCTCCGGCGCCCACATACAGCCTACTTCCTCCCAGCCGGGGAAACTTTTATCCAATCGAACATTGGATCGCGTCCAATGGATCAGGTCTTTGGAACGCATAAATACCAGTCCACGGTTGTTGCCCCAGCCGTAGGTTTTTCCATCACGCTCCCATTCGGTCGTACGATAACCCTTTTTTGCTGCGAAAATATGCAGATCGGTCATGGCCATATAGAAATAACCGTCCGGACCACGCATCATATGGGGATCCCGGATTCCCTTTTGCTCTGCAATGCTGTCGCCAGCAATCACTGGATTGCCCGCATTGATATCCGTAAAACTATAGCCGTCACGGCTGCTGGCAAAGTGCAGGCTATGCGTATCGTCCTTAAAATAGACCATCAGGTAGGCTGCTAGATCTGATTTGACTTGCTGCGCATACAGGAACACGGGCATCAGGCCATAACAAAAAAACAGGAACAATAGGTTGTGCTTCATGGAAAAGGAATGTAAAATGGTTTAAAAATGAACAGAGACGTCGGGGACAACGTCTCTGCACAACCAAGCCCCCCAAAGGCTCAGCATGTTTATTTCACAGGTAATTTAATGACTGTAAACGAATAGGGTGCAAAGGTTTGCGTCAGGGATTTCCCCTTTAGCTTTATTCCTGCTTGCTGCGGCTTGATTTTCAACGGTTCCTCCAGACTATTTGCAAGGTCTAGATCGGCATTTGCCAAGGTAAGCTTGCTTCCTTCAGTTGCAATTTTACGCTTGGTATCGATCTGAAATATCACATCAATGGCTTTGCTGTTGTAGTTTACAAACTTGATAAGCAACTCCTTGTTGACCTCATCGTAGACCGAAGAGGCATAAAGACTATCTTGACCAACGACGTTTTGCTGATTGCGTTTTATTGGAATAATGTCTGTACCCTTGTTCAACGAATACAGCTTTTGCACTTGATAGCTCGGTGTACCGTAGACATTCAGGTTATCCACCCAAATTAGATCAGGCGACCATTGCCAACCGTCGACATGCCCAAAGAGCGGGGCATAGGACGCCATGGTCACCACATCGGCATTGCGTTCAAGACCGGTCAGGAAGGCAGCTTCCGAAAGGGCAGCTTCCCAAGTGCTACGTCCCGGTCCATTAGGCCGCGTGGTATGGGATGCATACTCGCCGGCAAATATCTTAGCTCCATTTCTATCGTAATCATCGTAGCGCGCAGCGCCCGACAGAAACCAAGAAGGCGGACGGTAGTAATGTTCATCGATAATATCGATCTGCATGCCCCGCAGCCGCTGATCCAAAAAGTCAAAACGCTCTCCTTCGGGATCTGTTCCCGAGCTGGCGATAATCGCTATCTCGGGATGCTTTTCGTTGAGCACCTTCTTGAATGCCGCAAGACGTTCGATATATTGTGGACCCCAATTTTCATTTCCGACGCCCAACATCGTGAGGTGGAAAGGCTCGGGGTGCCCCATATCTGCCCGCAACTTACCCCACATGGTATTTGTACTGCCATTGGCAAATTCAATTAGATCTAGCGCATCTTGGATATAGGTATCCAATTCCTCCAAGGGAACCACCTCGCCCGTATTAAACTGGCAGGCCATACCACAGTTTAGAATAGGCACCGCTTTGGCGCCGATGTCTTCTGCCAGCAGAAAGTATTCGTAAAAGCCCAGACCAAATGTCTGGAAGTAGTCGGGTGTCAAGCGATTCTTAAATTCCGTATTCCAACGGTTGATGATCAACTCACGCTCCTCGATAGGGCCTACCGTTTTCTTCCATTGAAATCGGTTTGCCAAATCACGACCTTCGACGATACATCCACCGGGGAAGCGAATAAAACCGGGCTTCATATCGGCCAAAATCTGCACCATGTCTTTCCGTAAACCTTTAGGCCTGTTTTTCCACGTCTCGGTAGGAAAGAGCGATAACATATCCAGCTCGGCGCTTCCCGCACCGTCGATCCATACATTGAGCTTCGCTTTAGCTGTGGTTGCTGCAGCCGTAAATTTTACCGAGGCGTTTTGCCAACCCTGTTTGTTATCTAGAGCAAGCTTTGCTTGTCCAATACGCGCATCATTTTCATCCAAAAGTTCTACGCGCAAGGTTAGTCCGGCAGTGTGCTGTTTGTATAAGAGCGAAAACTCATAGTCAGCACCTTGACGAACGCCCATTCCACGAAATCCTTCATTTTGCAGGCCCATTTTCGAAGCGCTCTCCTTGGTAACTTTTAACGAACGAGCATTTCCCTTTCTTTTGACATCATTGACAATCAACAGGCTACCTTCAGCTGTGTTTTCCAACTTCTTCCAGCCCATCCACGGATTGTCAAACTCAAAAGAACGATTTTTGACCAGCTCAGCATAAATACCACCGTCGGCACCTAGATTAATATCTTCGAAGAAAACGCCCCACATATGTGGGGATATTTTTCCAGCAGGCTTATCGAGCTGCACATCAAAGCGCAATGGCGCCTGTGCCCATAGGCCGGACGCACTTATCGCTAATGCTGCAGTCAACAAAAGTACTTTCTTCATCAGCTTCTTTTTAGCGGTTTACAAATCTATAAGCCGTTTTGGACGTATATGTTTGTCCGGGCTTCAACAGCGTAGATTGGAACGTTGGCTGGTTGGGAGCATCCGGAAAATGTTGCGTTTCCAAGCAGAGAGCTGAACGGAATGGATACACTTTTCCACCTTTACCTTTGGGATCTGTATCGGCCATAAAGTTACCACTGTAAAACTGTAAACCGGGTTCACTGGTAAAAATCTGCATCTCAATACCCGTTGTCGGCGCATACAGCGCCGCAATCTTTTGATAGCCTTCTTTCTTGCTCAACTCAAAATTATGGTCGTAGCCTTTTCCGATTTTCAGTTGCTTGTTATCTTCCTCAATACGTTCACCAATGCGGTGTGCCTCTCTAAAGTCGAAAGCAGTACCTTCAACCGGCAAACTCTTGCCTGTAGGAATCAGCGTTTCATCTACCTCAGTGATGGCATTGGCATCAATCTGTAACTCGTGATCCAAGATGGTCGATGATCCCGCACCGTTCAGGTTGAAATAGGCGTGGTTGGTGAGGTTAAGCACCGTTTCTTTATCCGTGGTGGCTTGGTAATCAATTGCAAGCTCGCCGGCGCTATTCAAGAGGTAGGTTACTTTCATGGTCACCGTACCGGGATAGCCGGCTTCTTTATCTGGCGAAGTGTAGGCTAAAGTAACCGAGCTATCCGAGCTGCTCTCGACATGCCATACTTTATTGTAGACACCGTTTGTTCCGCCGTGCAAGGAGTTTTTTCCATCATTCTTTTCCAAAGCATAGGTTTCACCGTTCAAAGAGAATGTAGCATCTCCAATACGGTTGCCGTAGCGGCCGACGATTGCACCATAGAAATTGCTCGCATGCTGCTTAAATTCATCTGCCGTATCGTATCCTAAAATAATATCGACCGGCTTTCCTTCCTTATCAGCGACATTTAAGCTTACTAAACGCGCACCGTAATTGGTTAAGGTGGCGCTTAACGAACCATTTTTCAAGGTATACAATTTCACTTCCTTTCCATCGATGGAAGCTGCGAAGCCGTTAGCAGCCGAATCCGTAGTCGCGGCTTGCTCGGCCTGCTTGTTTGTGCCTTGCTGACAGGCGTAAGTCAGCGAAGCACAAGCAAGTAGTGTAAAAAAGATCTTTTTGTTCATCCTATTAAAAGTTTATTTGGTTAGGTGTAAGAGTTTATGACCAAAAACGCACGTATATCGCTGTTACCAATAATAACGTAACCACAATCAAGGCCATAACCGAAGGCTCGACCTTGAACATCTTACGATCCAGTTCGAAAGCTTTCGGGTTTTCCTTTGGTCCGAATAAACTGACCGCAATCATGGCGACCAAAGTGAAGGCGAAGGCCAAGCCCATACATATCTGGAACGGAATTTCATATACCCCGTGCTTATTTAGATAAGCGGTATAGATCCACGTTTCCGGTCCAAACACCTTTGTGGCAAACTCGTTGAAAAATACGGACAAACCGAAACCCGTGATCAAACCAGTGATGGCAGCAGGCCCTGTCGTACGTTTCCAGAACATCCCCAATAGGAACATGGCAAAAACACCCGGACTGATAAAACCGGTATATTTTTGGATAAAGGTGAAACCACCGGCACCACCAATTCCCAACGTATCGTTCCAGGTAAACAATACCGAAACCAATATCGAGATCACGATCGTAATCTTGCCAACCCAAACCATTTTAGCTTCACTAGCTTCTTTGCTGATATATTTCTTGTAGATATCCAAAGTGAAGATCGTTGCGATACTATTCGCCTTACCTGCTAGACCGGCAACGATGGCTGCCGTCAAGGCCGCTAATGCAAGACCTTTCATTCCGTTAGGTAGATAGCCTAAAATTGCAGAGTAGGCATTATCGGCATGGAAAACCCCACCCGGTGCCATCTCTTGCTGTAATGCCCCATTTTTGTATAATACGTAAGCGGCAATACCAGGCAACATGACGATGATCGGCATCAAAAGTTTCAACAAACCAGCGAAAAGGATTCCTGTACGAGCCGTCTTTAGATCGGCACCAAGCGCACGCTGCGTGATGTACTGATTACAGCCCCAGTAGTTCAAGTTTACGATCCAAATACCCGCGAGGTACATACCGATACCAGGCAACATGAGATACTTGTTGATATCTTCCTGTGAAGCACCGGGTCCCGGTTTATCGACAATCATTTTGAAGTGGTTCGGAGAATCTTCCATTAACTTGTTAAATCCGGCTAACACGTCTTTTCCTAAGCCAAAATGCTCACTCACGAGCGTAAGGGCCACATAGGTTGTTGCTACTCCACCAATGATGAGTACCACGACTTGAATAACATCCGTGAAACCGATAACACGCATCCCTCCCAAGGTAATAATAACGGCAAACACGGCGAGCGCAACCATAATCATGTGGAAGCTGTCGCCACCACCAGCCATGCTGGATATCGCAATAGCACCTAGATAGAGGATGGATGTCAGGTTAACAAAAACATAGAGGAACAACCAGAACACAGCCATGATCAGACTTGTCGTCTCGTTATAGCGGTTGTTCAGGAATTGCGGCATCGTAAAAATCTTGTTCTTCAGATAGACCGGAATAAACCATACTGCGACGATAATAAGGGCTACCGCGGCAATCAATTCATAGGCTGCGACGGCAATACCGACTTCAAAGCCATTACCGCTCATCCCAATAAATTGTTCGGCAGAGATGTTAGAGGCGATCAAGGAGGCACCAATGGCCCACCAAGTCAACGATCCTTCGGCAAGAAAATAATCCTTACTGCTACTCTGCGCGCTCGTTTTCTTGCGATAAATCCAGTAACCGTATCCGGCTACAATAAAGAAGTAGATTACGAAGATGACGTAGTCTACGGTTGCAAATTTTTCCATGTTTTTGTGTACGGGTTTATAATGAAGGCTTTCCAAGGACGAGCATGCGCTACGACGTTGGAAAGCCTCTAGGTTTTATTTTTTTAGCAAATAATATAGCTCATTCCAGCGAAGCTGATTTTCCAAGTTCGTGAGGGTTGTATTTTCGTCGATCACAATATATTCCAAACCGGCGATACGTGCAAAATCTTCGAGGTATTCTGGCGACAAGCTTAAGCTATATGCCGTATGATGGGCACCACCCGCTAAGATCCAAGCACTACAGCCGGTTTTCATGTCGGGAAGAGGCTTCCATAATACCCGAGCGACAGGCAACTTAGGCAACGCTTCTTCCACCGGAACACCTTCTACTTTGTTGACGATAAGACGGAAACGAGTACCCATGTCCACGAGGGAAGCATTAAGCGCTGCTCCACTAATACCGTTGAACACCAAACGGGCAGGATCAGCCTTTCCGCCGATGCCCAAAGGGTGAACTTCTACACTAGGCTTGTCGGCTGCGAGTGCCGCATCAACCTCGAGCATGTGAGAGCCCAACACCATGGCATTATTTGGATCAAAGTTGTAGGTATAATCTTCCATGAAAGCCGTTGTGCCAGAAAGTCCTGCGCCCATCACTTTACATGCGCGTACCAACGCAGGCGTTTTCCAGTCGCCTTCACCAGCAAAACCGTAACCGTCAGCCATTAAGCGTTGAACAGCCAAGCCTGGTAGCTGGATCATACCGTGCAAATCTTCGAAGGTATCAGTAAAGCCTTTATAGTTTCCAGCCTCCAAGAACTTGCGCAGACCGATTTCTATTTTAGCGGCTTCGATCAAGCTCTGGCGTTGTTCGCCACCCGGTAACACGTTTGCCGCCAAAGTATAAGAAGCCTCATACTCGGCTAGTAGCGCGTCGATCTCCGTTTCTGTGACCTCGTTGATAACTGCCACAAGATCGCCAATTGGGTAGGTATTGACTGCGAATCCAAACTGACTCTCTGCAGAAACCTTATCGCCGTCTGTAACGGCAACGTAACGCATATTGTCGCCGAAACGAACAAACTTAGCGCCTTGCCAATCTTGCCATGCGGCCGCTGCACGTGCCCAAACATTGATGCGCTCGATCACTTCTTCATCTTGCCAATGGCCGGTAACCACTTTTCTACCAATGTTTAAACGGCTCACGATATGGCCAAATTCGCGGTCGCCATGCGCACTTTGGTTCAAGTTCATGAAGTCCATGTCGATGCTGCCCCAAGGAATATCGCGGTTGTATTGGGTATGCAAGTGCAACAATGGTTTTTGCAAAGCCTTTAATCCTCTAATCCACATCTTCGCTGGCGAGAAGGTATGCATCCAGGTAATTACGCCGACACAGTTGCTGGCCGTATTGGCTGCCACGATCGTGTTGTAGATTTCCTCTGTATTCTTCACGATTGGTTTGTAGGCCACCGTCACGGGAATCCCTTGGTGCGCGGAAAGATACTGTGCGATCTCTTCAGCGTGTACAGCAACTTCACGTAATGTTTCTTCACCATATAAATCTTGGCTTCCTGTAACAAACCAAACTTCTAAGCTTTTTAAATCAATGTTCATTTTAAAATACGTTTTATGTCGTTGAGCTAAAGGTTTTGTTTTTGACACCTCATCTGCTCGATTTTTTAAATATATTGTACTGAATTATTCCTGTCCGTAGTAGGCTTCTCCACCGTGTTTACGTTCATAATGCTTTTTGATCAAGGCTTCCTTTAAACGGGGAGCCTGCGGATTGATCTGCTCAGTTAGGTGAGCCATTTGGGCGACCGTTTCGAGGACAGCACTATTGTATACCGACTTGATTCCTGTTTTTCCCCAAGCAAATGGTGCATGGTTGCCCACCAAAATCATTTCGACCTCTTTGTAATCCAATTTCAGTGCTTCGAAATGGTTGATGATCTGAAATCCCGTTTCATATTCGTAGTTTCCTAGGATCATCTCATCACTCATGGGTGGCGCACAAGGGATATCCGTAGTCAGATGATCTGCGTGGGTCGTTCCAAAAATAGGGATGTCACGTTGACTTTGTGCCCAAGCAGTAGCGTATGTAGAGTGCGTGTGGGTAATTCCACCGATTCCTTCCCAGTGCTTATAAAGCACAGCATGTGTTTTTGTATCCGAGGAAGGGCGCAATGTGCCTTCCACAATTTGACCGTCGAAATCGACTATCACCATTTTGTCGGGTGTCAGCTCGTCGTAAGGCACGCCGCTAGGCTTGATGGCAAAAACGCCTTTGGAACGATCCGCAACACTTACATTTCCGAAGGTGAACAACACCAAACCTAATTGAGGCAATTGCATGTTGCAATGGTAAGCTTCGTCTTTTATTGATTGATACATGATATAAATTAAAAAGTCAAAAGTTAGCACATAAAAGTGGCGAGCACTTAAGCTTTATGGCCTTCTATAAAACCACCCACTTCTTTGTAGCGTTGGTAACGTACGGCATAAATCTCTACCATGTCCGGACGGGGTTCATAGGTTTTTTCGAACCCTTGACCCATCGCATGCATGGCATCTTCCACCCGCGGATAGATCCCTGCGACGGTAGCTGCAAACATGGCTGCACCGATGGCGCAAGTTTGCTCGGTCTTGTGGATACGAATAGGCATGTTCATCACGTCGGACATAGTTTGCATGATATAGGGCGACTTCTTTGCTACCCCACCTAGACCAATCAGCCCTTTGACAGGAATCCCCTGCTCAACAAAGCGATCGGCAATACTTTTAGCTCCGAAACAAGTTGCCTCGACAATCGCTCGGAAAACACGCGGAGCATCAGTTCCCAAATGCAAGCCCTGAATCGCTCCTTTTAATGTTTGGTCTGCATCCGGTGTGCGGCGTCCATTGAACCAATCTATCGCCAGTTCCGATTGTATCGTAACGGGCAACGTTTCTGCTTTTTTGCTGAGCTGCGGGATGAGTTGACTATCGATGATCGCTGTAATCTTGGCCACATCATCCTCCGCAATACCCTGCGCCTCCGCCAACAAGTTGGCGACGGGCCACATCAAGATCTGCTTAAACCAAGCATAGGCATCGCCGAAAGCCGATTGACCGGCTTCCATGCCTATCATGCCGGGAATAATAGAACCATCGACCTGTCCACAGATGCCTTTTACCAAGGTATCCTCCACGTCCTCTTTTGGCGCCACAAGCATGTCACAAGTGGAGGTTCCCATCACCTTACTTAAGTAGTAGGGTTCTATCTGTCCGCCCACAGCGCCCATATGGCAATCGAAAGCGCCTACGCCAATCAACACATCGGTGGATAAGCCCAATCGTTCAGCCCACTCGGGTGACAAGTTACCGGCGGCCTCTGCCGAAGTATAGGTTTTGGTGAATAACCGATCGGTAATACCATCCAACAGGGGATCTAACGCGCTAAAGAAAGTATTGGGTGGCAAGCCACCTTCAAAATCTGCGGACCATAAGGACTTGTGTCCTGCGGCACAAACCGACCGTTTGATATCCGCGGCCCGTGTGCCGCCCGTAAGCAAGAATGGGATATAATCGCAGTGTTCTACCCAAGTATACAGCGAGGCGCGCACTTTTTCGTCTACACGAAGGATATGGAGCAATTTTGCCCAAAACCACTCCGACGAATAAATGCCACCCACAAATTGCAGGTAGTCAATATCAAATTTTTTCGCGTGCTCATTGATTTGCTGTGCTTCCAGTACCGAAGTATGGTCTTTCCACAGGACAAACATCGCGTTGGGGTTTTCAGCAAATTCGTCTAATAAAGCCAAAGGGACACCCTTTTCGTTTACTGCTATCGGCGTAGAGCCCGTCGTATCAACCGAAATAGCTTTTACATCCTTTGCTATTGAGGCGCCTCCCGCTTTGGACAGACATTCCTTAATTGTTGATTCCAGCCCTTCGATGTAATCGAGCGGGTGTTGACGAAATTGGCTGGACGAAGCATCACAGAAATCACCTTTTTTCCATCTAGGGTAGTAGAATACCGATGATGAAATTTCATCGCCATTAATTGCGTCCACCAGAACCGATCGAACAGAATCACTTCCATAGTCCACGCCGATCACATAAGATTTATTCATTATTTAAATACCTTTTGGTTTATAATACTGATTTATAATACGACTTAAATCCAATAGCTTCTCGTTACTAAACCACCGATAGCGAGTGTTCTTAGATTATTAGTGTCAAATTAACATTTATTTTTTTATAAAAAGAAATTTTTGTTTATTTTTTCAGAAAATCCGTTTAGCTACTATGGTCAACTGAACCAACAGCAGCACGGCGAGCTCCTATGAAAACAAGGACAAATATGTTTTTATACTTTAACGGATGAATCCTGACAAAAAAAACTTATGTAATCCACGTACTATTTTATAGCTTTGGAACACATACCGGATCATTGCTCATCCGCAAACTTAATGATGAAGAGAAATCAATATGGACTTTTACAAAGGTGAACCAAGTATTCTATTGGCGGTTGACTGCATTATTTTTGGGTTCAACGGTGAATCACTGGAATTGCTTTTGATAAAACGGGGCATAGAACCAGAGCGCAACAAGTGGAGTCTGATGGGGGGATTTGTGCAGCCGACGGAGAGCCCCGAAGGAGCTGCCTCGCGTGTACTAAAGGAGCTCACAGGATTAGAAAATGTGTATATGGATCACTGCGGTATCTTCGGTGACCCCAAACGCGAAAGCCATGAGCGTGTAGTTAGTATGGCCTATGTAGCGCTAATCGACACGCACAAATACGAGCATATTATCAGCGATCATTATGAAGCGAAGTGGTTCCCATTGGATAAGCATCCTGATCTGATCTTCGATCATGATCAGATGATCACTGCAGCAAAGCGAGCCTTACGAACAAAGGCCGCCCTATATCCTATTTTATTCGAATTGCTGCCCGAAAAATTTACCATCCCACAGATTGCATCGCTCTACGAATGCGTGTATAATATCGAATTGGATAAGCGAAATTTTAGCCGTAAGCTACTAGCCTCCGATTTGATTATCAAACTGAAAGAAAAGGATAAGGAGAATTCTAAAAAGGGTGCATTTTATTACCGGCTGAACACGGACATCTATAAAGAGAAGATCATGTCCTTCCTACGTTACCTTCCAAGTTGGTCGATGGAAAATGAATAAGATGCAGGGCTTGGCATTTACTGCCAAACCCTGCATCGAAATAGATATTTCTATTTGGGGTATCCTGGATTTTGCACTAAATTTTCACCCTCCTTATTGTTAAGCTGAATCTCTGACAATGGGATAGGCAAGAGCGAATTATGATCTTGGAATCCGCTGGTAATCTTGTTAGCAGGTCCTTGATCGGTATTTAAGGCCATACGTTCTTTCAGTTTACCCGTACGCACCAAGGTCATACGACGGTTTTCCTCTGCAATAAGTTCTCTGGCACGTTCATCCAAAATAAAATCTACGGTCATTTGTCCGGCGGTAACTGCCCCAAGTAGCGCATTTCCTGTACGTGTACGCGCGTCTTTAAATGCCCTGTTGCGCAGGATATTGATATCTGCCGCGGCACCTGCCGTGTTATTCTGACGCAGGCGTGCTTCTGCGCGCAGCAAGTAGGTTTCGCCGAAGCGCATCACCGGCCAGTCTTTCACCAAGGCATATCCAAAATCGTCCAACGGATCGTAGCCTCCCCATTTGGTTGGATATGGATACCAAACCTCTAAGCTATCTGTGCGGAAAGGAATGACTTTATCGCCGGTGCGAATAGTTACATTACGCACGCCAGCATCCTTCGCAACACGGAATCCGGCCGCATCAACGCCTATTTCAGCACTGAAGTTGGGACGGTTATAATTTGTCGTCCTGCGAATATTATAATTACTGTTGCGGATATCGCCATCAAGGCCTCTCCAGGCGGTGTACTTCATAAAATTACTTAAGCGCAGACGGCCATTTCCACGACCACCAAGCGAATCGGCATTGACCATTCCATCCCATTTATGGTAACCCGGTTGCCACACCCGACGATGTTGTGGATTATCGATGGTTCCACCATTAACCTCGCGATTAAACTCCAATTCAAAGGTCCAGATGGCCTCTGTATTACCTTCTGATCGGCGCATATTCCCTTGACGAAACATATCCCGGTAGTAATCTCCGCCTTGTGCGAGGTGGTCGCCGTAACGCGCATCGATCAATCTGTATTTTCCACCATCGATAATGGTTGAAGACATGGTTTCCGATTTTATAAAATAACTTGCGTCGCGCACGCCGACACGTAAAAAGGCTTCTGCCGCCAGCTGTCTAGCCATGTCTTTATTGATCCGGCTTTGGGTTGTAGCACTGCCTACTTCCGGCAAATTAGCCACGGCGAAATCAAGATCCTGTTCGATAAGTGCATCAATCGTAGCAACTTCCGTACGCTTGTAATTAAAGGTCGGTACAGTAATCGACTCGGTCAACAAGGGAACTGCCCCCCAAAGCGTGACCAAGGTATTGTAAGCGTAAGCACGGAAAAAACGGGCTTCGGCTGCAGCCTTCGGATTCACTTCTTCCGACGCCTTGATAATGGTATTGGCATTATTGATCAGCTGGTAACACTTGTTCCACATGTAGCTTACGCCACCATTTTCGGAGTTCAGATCGGCATACTGGTAAAACGGATTTTCAACACCTTGCGTAGAACCCGCACTCGTAATATCCATACCGATTTGCCAACAGGACAAGAAGCCCTGCTGCCCACTATACCCCCATAGTTCAGCATAAATATAGTGTAGGCCAATCAACTGGTTTTCAATGGTTGATGGATCATTTGCTCCCGCGTCGTAATTGGAATATGGTTTTTCGTCCAAGAAACTGTCGCTGCACGAACTTGCTCCAACGGCTAGCAGCGCAAGAAGAGAGAATATTTTTGTGTGTTTATATATCGTCATGACTGTATATTAAAAGGTAAGATTTAAACCAACAACATAGGTGCGCACCATCGGATAATTTATTGCATCATCAACACTATTTCCGCGAGGAATATCGCGTGCTTCTGGATCCCAGCCTAGCCAGTTAGTCCATGTATAAAGGTTCCGGCCGCTGGCGTATGCCGTTATACCACCGATACCGATTCGGCTAGCTACTGTTTGAGGAAGATTGTAACTAAACGTCACATCCTTTAAACGGGTAAAGCTCGCATTGGAAGGAAATCCGTATCCGTATATATTAGAACGGTTGCTTAAAGAACGCCACTCATTACTTTGGTTTTCTGGTGTCCAATAGCCCAAGGCTGCCGGTGTGCTGCGTCTACCCATTTCATCAGAGGCACCGCCAATCTGCGGATTATTACGTAGTGCTCCCTGTGTCGTCGTGATGAAGACGTTTAGACTAAAATCTTTGTAAGTAAATGTATTTGTTAAGCCTCCTGTCCATTTCGGCGCAGTCTGCCCCAAGATTCTACGGTCATCATTATTGATAATTCCATCGCCGCTTAAATCGGCTAACTTCACAGCTCCTGCCTCGGCTTGTTCATCCCAACCTTTATTCACGCCAGCAGCGATCTCTGCTTCTTGCCAAATACCCACTTTCGTGTAATCGTAGATTACGCCAACGGGATGCCCGATAAACCACCGGTTACCTAAATCATCTTTACCATCGCCGTAGATATCTACGATTTTGTTTTTGTTGTGTGCAAACACAACAGTACTAGACCAGCTGAAATTTTCTTTAGCGATATTTTTGCTAGTTAACGAAATGTCAATACCCGTATTTTCGAGTTTACCAAGGTTGCTCCAAACCCATTCAAAGCCCGTTAAACGCGGTAGGTTTTGTCTCAACAGCATATCTTGGGTATGCGTTTTATAAAAATCTATAGTACCCGTCAATCGGTTATTCCAAAGTCCGAAATCTATCCCGGTATTGAACCCTGCAGTTTTTTCCCAACGCAGGTCACCATTTCCCATTTGTGCTCTATATCGGATTGCTGCGCTAGAGAGCCCACCCATTGTAAGTGGATTGGATCCCAAAAGTGAAAGCGCATCAGTTACTGGCACTGCTTCATTACCAGAAACACCATATGATACGCGCCATTTCAAATTATTGACAGTACCCTTGATAGATTCCATAAAGGACTCGTTGTGTACATTCCAGGCCACAGCTGCCGATGGAAAAGACCCGAATTTATAGTTTTCCCCAAATTGAGAAGCACCATCTCGACGTACCGTCAATGTCAACATATAACGGCTGTCGTAGCCATAGTTAACACGTGCCATTTGCGAAATCGAACGATAAAGACTCGCGTAGGATGATACCTTTTGTGTAGATGCGCTTCCGAGGCTTCCCCATCCCAATGCGTCATTTGGAAATATTTCTCCCGTAGCAATAGCCTCTTGGTAGTATTGACTTTTCGCAGCGTACAAACCTGTAAAATCGAAATGATGCAACCCGAAATCCTTATTGTAAGTCAGAATGTTTTCAATGGTATAGGTCTGCGACTCGTTATTGTTAATTCGACCAAGACCAGCAAAGTTGTAAACTGATTCACCTTCATACTCATTGGTACGCTTTGGCACGAAACTGAATCCACCGTTGAATTTGTACTTCAAACCAGCCAGAGGAGACCATAATTGGCCAAGGTTTATTTCAGCATAACCGTTCAATGAAACATTGAACTCTCTTCTTTCCGGATTCAATGTTGTGGGAAGCAGAGGATTGCTCCACAACTGTTCTGAATACATTGGAAACTGTGTGAGCGTACCGTCGTCATTGTACATGCGTGCATAGGGACTCATGGCTGCTGCCTGCATCAGGTTTGCCCGGCCTCCATCTCTATTGTGGGCTACTACAAAAGTAGATGTCCCTAACGACAAGTATTTTGTTGCCGTGAAATCCGTATTCGCCCGAAAGGAGTAACGTTTGTAGTTGTAGCCTTTTAGGATGCCTTTCTGGTCCAGATAGTCCGTTGAGATAAAGTAACGAGCATTTTCACTCCCACCTGATAAGCCGATGTTATGATTCTGGATAACTCCGGTTTGCATCACCGCATCAAACCAATCCGTAGTTTTTCCGTTGATGTAATTATCGTATTCGAACTCATTACGCACAGGGCCACCATTATACAAAGCCGCATTATTAATGCGTGCGTACTCTTTATAACGGTTTAAGAGTTCTTCTCCAGATACAGGCGTTAACATGTGGGCAGCTTCTTCCACACCACCATAACCGCTATAGCGAATCGTAGGTTTACCCGTCGTTCCACGCTTTGTGGTGATCAAAATAACCCCATTAGATCCATTTACCCCATAAATTGCTACTGCAGATGGATCTTTTAATATTTCTACGGATTCAATATCGTTGGGATTGATATCGTTGATAGATCCCCCTGTACGTGTCAACGGAATTCCATCTACAACAAAGTAAGGCCCCGTATTAGCGCTCATCGAATTTTGTCCTCTGACTAATGTCGAGGGTGCATCGCCTGGTACTGAAGACGCTTGGGAAATATTTACGTTGGATACCGATCCCTGAATCGCTTGCATCACGTTTGTCACTGGCAAACGAGACAAACGCTCTTTAGGCACCGAAGCAACGGAACCTGTAATATCGGAACGCTTTTGCGAGCCATATCCCACTACCACGAGCTCCTCCAGCATATTGTCGCTAGGGCTAAGTAATACATCGAGATTATTTGTCTGGCCCACGGTGATTTCCTGCTCCGCATAGCCTACATAGGTAAACAGTAATACGGCACCACGGTTCACGTTGAGCGTAAATTTTCCGTCTGCAGCAGTCTGTGTACTTGCCGTTCCCCCTTTAACCACGACGGTCACACCGCCCAGTGCACTGCCATTTGTCGCGTCCTTCACCTGTCCACTGATGGAGACTTGCTGCGCGAAGCCCGGCAAAGCCGATAGCATCACACAGAAAAGCATTAGAAATGCTTTGAAAGTTGATTTTGTAATAATTTTTAGCATAGTTTGTTGGTTGTTGATTCTTGGTTAACATTTCATCTATCCCGTAGCAATTGCATAATTAGGCTGTCGATAGATCTTTTCCTTCTCTTTTTTTGTGTTTAATTTTGGTTCATACTGCTGTTTTTTGTTTGTTTAAAATGGTCATTAGCATGATACGTTAGGCATCGAATGATCCCCTTGTACAATTCTATTTGGCAAAGGCCAAATGCAGTAAACGTTTTGTGCTAACTTCTTGGTTTATATTTTAGCTTGACGGCCTTGGCACGTCATTATCACAACAGCAAATATAGAGAGGGGGGTAGAATTCGATGTCTAATTTTGGTTCAAAATAGTCGAATATTGCTTCAATGAAGCATTTAAGCGATATTATTCCGTAATCTAAAGCAACCTAGGTATGCAAGCAACGACTTTGCTAAAACAAAGAAATGCCTCCCAAGTCTAAAAGAAATAGCAAAGGAGGCAAGCGGTGTATATCGTCTTATTTATTCAATTCCAACAGTCCCATAATCAAAGGCCCTGTCGCCTTACTATCATTCTCACGAACCCTTTCGTTGATGTAGTAGTCATAACTTCCATCGCGGTACGGATTTCCACCCAAGCCAGCTACGGCATTACAATGGATTAAGGTAAGGCTACCATCGGTTTCGCTTTTGAGTAGCTTTTTCTGAATTCCAGACCATGCCTCTTCCGCCACCCGTTTATATTTCTTCGGGATATAAGCTTTATTGACCGCTTTAGCATAAGCATACATGAACATGCTATTCACTGAAGCTTCTTGGTAATTTCCGGGGGCGCCGGGTTTGTCCAAGATCTGCCACCACAGACCTTCTTCATCTTGGTAGTTGGACAGGGTATCAGCCAAGTCTGCGAGCAAAACAATCACTTTATCGCGATTGGGATAACCTGGGGGTATAAAATCAAGCACATCAACCAAGGCCATAAACCACCAACCGATGCTTCTTCCCCAAAAGTTGGGCGATTGGCCGGTTTCCTTATTCGCCCATTGTTGCTTCTTGCTTTCATCCCAAGCATGATAATACAGCCCCGTTTTCCCGTCGTGGGTATGGCTTGCCGTGACCAATATTTGGTTGAGCACATCATCAAAGTAAGCCGAATCGTTGACAAACTTTCCATACGCTGCAACGAAAGGATCACCCATGTATATCCCATCCAGCCAAATCTGATGGGGATAAATGAGCTTATGCCAATAGACTCCCTCCAATGTCCGCGGGTGATGTTTCAATTGCGCCATCAATTTCTCCATAGCACGTTTATATTTCACTTTGCCCGTCTTTTCATAAAGCGTGAATAGGATCTTTCCAGGATTGATATAATCGATGTTGTAGGTTTCTATTTTGTAGAGGTGGATGTCGCCATTTTCGTTGATTATGGTATCTGCCCAAGCTTCCACATAATCGAAATACCGTTGCTCCTTCGTTTTCTCCCACACCTTCAGCATCGCTAAACAGCCCAATCCTTGCGCATAACCGAAATATAAGCGCTTCCCATGATCCAGTTGCCAAGCTTCCGGAAAGCGTTTCATCTCGGAATCTGCGAATTGTTGATAAAAACGTCTAGACTGTCCATACAAGCTTATACAGGACAAGCATAAGAAAAACACTATGTAAATAGCTCGCCTATTTTTTCGGGAAAGCTTCTTTCTCGCTAATTTCATAATCATGCATGTTTATTTCCATTTATTTCAGGTTGTATTTTACAAACCAGTTTTGTTCGTTCAGCAAGTGCTGCAGCACCTGCTGCTTTTGACCATCATTATATTTGTTTGCCACCACGTTTGCTAAGATCGTGGGATCGTTCCAACGCTTCGCGATGCGTATCAACGCAAAGTATCCCTTCGCCTCTCCGGCGCTTTCCATAAGCGTTTCGGTTGCAACCAACTGATCTAGGGCTTTCATATAGGCCAGTTTATCTGCATCGGTAGGCAGGTTATCCTTCGACATTCCAGCTGGGTAAACCGGAGCAAGATTTACGCGACGGCGAATTCCCCAGTTACGGGCCAAGCTCGTATTCATGGTCACGTTATCAAAGGGCGCTTCGAGTCTTCCCGCATTTCGGGACAAGTATAGTTCGATGCCGTCGTTCAACAGTGCTTCCGCTTGTGCAAACTTACCTAAGTTATTAAGGGCCTCTATCAGGAAAAAATGCACATCAGCATCTCGATAGATCACAATGTGGACGTTATTTTTATAAATTTCCGATGCACTTTCCCGATCTCGCGAAAATTTACGCACCACCCACTCGCCATGTTGAAGGAAATAGGTGTAGTTTACACCCCGATACTGATCGCCTATGGTATGCCCATCATATCGCAATTGGCTTTCATAACGTTGCATCGCTACTGCAGTCGGCTTTAAGTAATAGACCGAAGGCTCTGTATTGGAGAAAAACCGGATTAAGCGATTCGTTTGGTTACGTTCAAAATCGTAAGGTACAATATTTATTAGCCCTCTGGTTTTGGTAATCGGATCTCTTGTAAAAAATTGGATCCACTCGCCGTTATAATCATCATTCCCGATTTTAAACCGACCGCTGCCGTTGTCATAAATAAAACGCATGCCAATATCGACCACCTGGGCGTAATCCTTGTTCCACAGCAGCAATTCCATCATCAAGGGTTCAGGCGAAGGACAGATCATATTCCAGACCAAATCCTGTTGGTTGGAAGGTATACCCGGAAAAAGAATATCGCCCCAATTGCTCACATATGATCCATTGACGCCATCTACGCCCGTCGTCATCAGCGTGATCAACTTCGGGAGCAATTCGGCAAAGGATATGACTGGAATTTCATTTAATTTTTCCAAGCTGAGGTGTGCGTCGTCAAAGTAAGCTACCTCCCCGTAGAGCTTGCCCAAAGTGAAATAGGTCCACACCTTAAAGCGAATGGCTCCGGAAATCAAGGCTCGATAGTGTGCATCTTCTATAGCGCGCGGGTATTGCGCTCGATAGGACACTACTTTTTCCAAATAGGCATTTGCATTGACAATCAAATCGTAATAAGCCCGTGGGTTTGCAAAGCTGTTGCCGGTCTTCTCTTTATAATTATAGAGATCCCAAAGATCCTGCGGAGCATTACTTGTAGGCTCCAAAAAATCGGTACGCAAGTCTGCCAAGAATACGGTTTGATCGGCTATGGCCTGCATTTTGGAAGCAATACCCATATAACCGGAATACAGCTCGTTCGACTCCTTGACATAGTCTTTTTCCAAGAGCATGTCATTGGTCTCTACCTCAAAATAGCTTGAACAGCTAGAAAAAGCCAAGGCAGCGGACACGAACGTATATGTTAAAAATTTTCTTTTCATTGCTAATAGATTAAAGCTTAATGTTTACCCCAATTTTAAATGTTCTCGGTAACGGTATTTTGCCATAATCGGCCCCCATGTAATTGATCGAATTACTAAAGGACGTTACCGGATCAAGACCTAAATAATCTGTCCAAGTAAACAGGTTTTCACCGGCCACATACCATTCTGAGTTAGTCAAAATTTTCAATGGGCTGTTTACAAACCGATAAGAAAGCGTTACACTCTCCAAGCGTAAAAACGAAGCATCTTCGATCCAGCGGCTAGAAAAGCGGGCGTTTTCCATTGGGTCGCCATACACCGCCTGCGGAATATCGGTGACCTGACCATCGGCCTGCCATCTACGAAGAGCTGCCTCCGATTGATTGGCATAGCTGTCCAAACTTTCAACGCTTCTTCTCACGCCATTGTACATCTTATTGCCTTTGCTAAAACTGACTAATCCCTGCAAACGGATATTTTTGTACCGTAAACTTAACGAGCTTCCGCCAAAGAGATTGGGAAGACTATTGCCTAAAAGGGTCTGGTCGTCGTTATCAATAACACCATCACCATTCACATCATTAAACCATGCATCGCCAGCAGCAAACATTCGGTTCTTGTAATCCTGTAGGTTCAGCGTATTCGCCTGCGCTTCGCTTGCGATTACGCCTTGAAATTGGTATCCGAAAAAGCTGTTTGGTGTTTCGCCAACGCGTTGTACTCGTGCGAGGCCATCTGCTTGCTCCACAACAATATCGCTACTACCAACTAGCTTTTTAATTTTACTGTCTAGCGTTGACAAATTCCCGCCCAAAGTTAAGGACCAGTCCTTGCGGTCGATAATCGCTAGATTCAGATCTACTTCAAATCCTTTATTCACGATTTGCGCGCCATTCAAAAAGACTTTATCGATGCCCGCAACTGGCGATACAGCGAAAGCATTAAGCAGATTGTCCGCCTTGTTGTAATAATATCCAACATTGACATTTAGTCGTTGGCGCCATCCGGAGAACATCAAATTTGCCTGCCAATTTTCATTATCTTCCCAACGGATACCTTCATTTGGAATGTTTCCCACAACAATACCCGCCAATTGCCGGTACAGCTGACTACTGTAATAAGCCTGCCCAATCTTGGAAGAGAAGCGGCTGTTACCGGTTTTAGCATATCCTCCCTTGAGCACCAGGTTATCTATAGCGTTAATGTCTTTCAAGAACGACATGTTCGACAGGAGGAGGGATAAATCTGCGGCCGGGAAAAAGCCGAATCTTGTTGCATTATCGCCAGACACGGAGGAGCCGTCTAAACTAGCATGCAGGTCAAGCTTGACCAAACTACGCCAGTTGTACTGTGTGTAGACATAGGTATTCAACCAGTTCCATCCTTCATTATAGCCTTCAAAGGAACGACCGTCATTGCTGACATAATTTAAGGTGCGGTAGAAGTCCGAGCTGGTGTTGCGCCCATAACCCGCATCGTATTCCTGTGCGTTTAATAATCCTTGCACGCCCCCACCAAATAACGCTTGATCGTTGTCCCAGTTTTTTTGGTAGGTTCCCGCAAGGTTCCAGGAAATATTGGATGTTTTGTTCGGCCCAGATCGTGCGGAATTTAGGGCAATGCCTTCTTCCAACGGAACAATTGTACCGCTTGATAATCCCGGAATAAATGCCGTTTGCCGGGTATAGTTGGTATAAAGTCCTAACGTCGCATTCAGCCGAAAATTTTGGGTTGCTTGAAAGCCCAGATTCGCCTGTACCATCACATCGTATATATCCGAAGTAAAGTCACTTTTTTCGAGCAAAGCCAAAGGGTTCGAGACATTAAAACGTCCCACGCCATCCAAATCCGGTAATAGATTGTTGTTCACATCTTTTAGATGGGTACTCAAAATTGGTGCGCGATACATAGCGGCCAACATGGGATTCGTAGCGCGTAACATACCCTGTTCTTGGAAACGCCCTGTACTATATGTCAAACCCATAATCGCCTTCAAATCGAATTTTCTTCCCAACGCTATACTGGAATTCAAGCGTGTGCTATAACGAGTATTGGCGGTATGATCCAGCGTTCCCTGCTGATTTAACACGCCTAAGGACAAGTCATATTTTGCGATGGCATCGCCCCCTTTAATGCGAAGATGATTATCGGTAACAAATGCATTTCTGTAGATGACATCTTGCCAATCGGTCGCGTTATTGTAAAGATAATTATAGTAATAATTGGGATCGTCACGTAAAAACGGGAATTCAGCGAGCAGTTGTCCCGCATCATCGAAGCGAGTCATCCCTACCGAACCGAGCAAACTTTTGTAGCTGCTGCCATCCAGCACCGGTATTGTCCGGTAATTATGTGCTATACCATAGCTGCCCCTAAATTCGACCACTGTTTCCAAATCGTCCGAAGAGGAGGTTTCCAGCATTAAGACTCCGTTTGCTCCGAGCGATCCGAAACGTGCTGTTTCGGCACCTTTTAACAAACGAATACTCTTGATATCCTGCAAACTTATGGCGGCAAAAAGACTTCTGGAATAGCCCCCAATGATATGCGAATTTTCAGTATCGGGCATAAAAGGCACACCGTCTACCACAATCAATGGAGTATTGATTGCCTCGAAAGAACGCATGCCCCTAAAGTTCAACAAACTGCCCTCGGTAGGCATCCCGCTCTTGTTCAACACTTGCAAACCGACCATTTCTCCGGTTAAGGCCTGCTCGATAGTGAACGAGCCCAATCGGAAATCTGAAGCGCCCAAAACAGTGGCATTACGATCAGAGAAGGCACCGTCCAAAACATTTTGGTAGTTGTCACGTCCTTCGCCGATCAATGTTATTTCGAATTCGGCACGACCGAGGAGATCTATTTTTGATTCATAATAGCCGGGGCTCCACACCCGTATGGTATTGCTTCCTTCCTCGATATCTTCGATGAGGAAAGAACCATCCTTTTTAGTCCGTACATTATTTGTCGTGTTCAATACCGTCACCACAGCGTCGGCAACGGGGCTTCGGTCGTATGCGCTGATGACTTTACCTTTTATGGTCGTTTGTGCCATGCTAGGCAGCACCACAAAAGTCAGCGAGGCAAACAACAGCCCTTTCCATCTTTCCCTCTTTGTTATATGTATCATATACTAAGCTAAAATCGGTTTCTTAATAATTATTTGCAGTAGGTATCAACGCCCAATGATAAGGCTCCAAGTTTTCAACGGTACCTTTTCCAAGGCCGGCAAATTCAATCTTGATCTTAAAAGAACGTACTGCATCGCCTTCGATAATAAGTGGACCTACAAGGCCGCCCCAGCCGTTGTAGCGGGTTCCCGCGACGGTATTGGTGGCTCGGTCATAATTCCAGGGACTAGACGGCTCCACATTCAACGATTTTGCCACCGGCTTGCCATCAACATAAATATTGACGAAAGGGTGAGCACTGGCTCGAAAGCCCATGTACAAATTGTATTCACCGGGAGGAACCTCAACCACCTTATAGCCTGTAGAGCCATCATTCTTTCTTTCTAGCATAATTGGTGTAAACTCCAAAGTGGCGGGTAAATTATCGGCAATATTACCTTGAAAAAGCAGCGTTCGGTAAGTCAGCTCAATGCCTAAGGTTGGGAAGGATACTTTATCCCGATCGCGTGGCTCAATATTGGTCACATTGGTGAGCTTAAATAAAGACGCACGCGCTGCCTCCGGCACGAATTCATAATAATGGAACAGCTGTTTAATCATTTGGATGTGGACGTTGTTGGGAATTTTCATTTTCGTGACCTCATAGATCCGGCCGTTACTCATACGTCGAAAATCGGTATCAACAAGTTGCACCGTTGGTTTCCAGATACGCCCAAAAGCAGATGTCAAATCCGCGGAACCATAGTTATCAACAACTTGGTTATAGAATATCGCTTCTTTGATCCAATTAAAGGCTATCAATGAATCTTGCTTGAGGAAGGTCTTTCCAAATTGTGCATAGAGACCTGCTAAGTCATCAAAACAGCCTTTAATCACCTGATTGCTGGGCAGGAACATGGTGACGTTCGAAAATTCCGATCGAATGTTTGCTTTATCGAAAATTGGGTTGCTGATGACAAAAACCGAATCATAGACCGTGTTCCCTGTTGGATCTACCCCAACGGGAATACTGCTTTGCCGATCAAAAATGGTATCATTCATCGCCAGCACCGTATCGCGTATCATGGAATAGTCGGCTCCTAGCGTACTCAAATATTGGTATATGCTAACATCTGGCTTCAGCAATTGACTAATCTCGTGTACTACGCCATTTTTACACAGCTGATTTCCGTTGATGATGGTTGCGTCGCCCACGTGAAAAACGTTATTGTCTTTCATTACGGTAAGATATTTCCCATTGAGCATCATTACGCGCAAGCCATTCTTCAATTTCGTGTAATCGTATACCAAATTGTTCACATGATATTGCAGGACAAATTTGATATCTACACCGAGGCTACTTAATACGGCCATCTTATCGTTGGACACCGCCCAAACCGTTAGATTTTGATCTCGTTCAAGTTCTTCGGCAAGATCATACTCTTCCAGTTTGGCGACAAACGACGAATATTGAGGTTGTGTTTTCAGATAGGCCAAGAGATCTAAAGCAGAGGTCGTTCCCTCTTCGCTGTAGTGGTCTGCCCAGTTTCTTTTACATCCGCTTGATAGCAAGACTAGAAACAGCATGACGATAGAATAAATAGGTTTCATAATGTACATATTTAAGATCAGTTTACAGGATCAAATTGTATATAATCGAGTGTGAGCAGCTTGCCGTCCAAGGAAAGAATGCGCAAAGTATGGTCTGTCGTTTCGGGAAAATCCACGGTACCCAGCTCTTGCGTGCTGATACGGTCAGCACTGGTATTGGACAGCACGAGTCGCGGATAAATCATGACGTTATCCAGCACGAAGGCACATATGCCGGTACTAGCAGCATTACGTGTGCTGGGCCACACCAATTTTACCTTATATTTCCCCCGCACGATCGTGGGACTTTTCATCTGCATCCAACCAGACTCACCCAATTCTACCCGCAAGTGATCATAATTAAGCGTGCCTGTGTACCAAATTCCATCGGCGCTTCTGTTGTTTCTATAGGTCAACACGTTTGCGCGCGTTTCTGGCTGGGCAGCCCAAATAATACTGGTTAAATCGTTCGCCGTGAACACCTTGTTGTATTGTGTACCTAGCGTTCCATTTCGGTATTGGGTTACGTTGGCGGCGATATCGGGATAGTTTGTAAATTCCCAAATGACAGATACTTTTTCGGGCAAGAACAGCGGCATCCAGTTATCCACCTCATGGACAACGCCGTTTTTACAGGCGATATTTGTTTCCAAGAATTGGATAGCTACACGACTTGTCGGGTTTTCATTCAACTGCAGACCTGCAGTTCCCTCGGATACCTTGATCAATTCATGCGCAGCAAGGGTCGGCAAATTCATTTTTTTCAGCGCGGTAGGAAACTGCCCCAAATCGGCGTAAGACAATTGTTGATTCAGCAAGTGATAGGCGACATATTTGTTCAATGCATTACTGGTTGCGCTATAGTCGCTTCCGCTTGGCACCTGCAATTTTGCCAAAAGATCCTGAAAAGTAGTAATTCCTTCGCGGGCATAAACCGCGTTACTTACCGCAAAGGCCGTGTACTTGTAACGTTGCTGAATCGGGTTTCCGGCAGCATCTGTGCCTTCTGTGTAGATTGTAGACAGTAATTCTTTGTAACCTGTGGATTCCACCGCTTCTAGAAAGAGTGTATACTTGGGATCGTTCAGCCGATCAGCAATTGTCGCGGTAAGCGGTGTTACAACATCGTCTAGACTATGGATGATCCCATTGGTCGCCTTGATGTCAAATCCATTGAACCTTGCTTCGCCGTTCAAATAAATAGCTTCCAGCCCTCCTGCTCGAAATTCAACAAAAAGGTTATCATCCGTTGCATTCAGGTCATTGATGGCACCACTCTGAAATTGGCCTAGATCGATTTCAAAATTTGGTATCAGGTGATAGCGAACCAAATAATTCGCCTCTTCCTTCGACATATCCGCAACCGAAGCGAGGTTAAGCGACTTAAGGTAACGCTCCACACCTTCGTTAACCGGCGCAAAATGGGTGTATATCGTATTGATATTTAACGTATTAAATAGATCTGCTTTTTCCAAAACCTGCACCCACAGTGCATATTTCTCGGGATTGTTCTTCAAATAGGTCGCTATTGGCGTATCGGTATATGCCGTATACGTGTTGTCTTCGAACTCATCTCGACAGGAGCTAAGCAAAGCAAAAAAGGAACAAAGGAAAAACAAAAATAATCTCGTATGTTTATTGGCTTTCATCTCTTCTCGGTTAGTTTAAATTTTCATAATAAGGATTTTGTACCAGCAGTTTGTTATAGCGCAATTCATCGGCATGAATAGGCAAATAATGGGCGTTCACATTCATCAACTGCGACCGGATGACCGGTGTCGAAGCGCCCGCTGCTCCCAAGAGTATCTGTTCGATAAAATAATCTTTGTATCTGTAATCATTGCGTTGTGCGATACGCAACAGGTCGAACCAGCATTTCCCCTCGCCCACGAATTCACGCGTACGCTCTTCCAGTAGCGCGTGCAACATCTCAATTTCCGTGTTGCCGGCATCTAGCGGACGTGAAATTGCCGCTCTTGACCGCACCCTCGCTATCAACTCTACGGCGGCAGGGTAAAATGTTTCGCCTTTCATGATCAACGCTTCGGCTTTCATCAGATAGATTTCCGCCATCCGGTAGATGATCCAATTTTGATCGCTAAATGGCCTCGGGATTGTCGTATTTCCCTCTGCGCCCAAGTATTTCCATAATTTGAGGTCGCTTGCCTGGTAGCTCGCTCCCGCACCTCGAATATCCTCGCTGTTTTCTTGGAACAGCGCAACAGCATGGGCTGATATCACCCAATTGAAATTACTGCCGAATATAGACATCAGGGCGTTGTTCTGTCCTTTTGTATTATCAAACTGAACTTCAAAAATACCTTCATTGGAATTCCGTTGGCTGAAGATCGTAAACCAGTTGTTCTTATTGTTCACAACGCCCTGTAATAGCCCTATCCTACCGGATTCCAGAATGGCATTACAAGAAATAATTGCTTCATCATAATTTCCCAACCACAGATGCACGTCGGCCAGCAACGCGTGGATCGACCATTTGGTTGATCGACCTTTCATTTCCCAAACGGTAGGCCATATTTCCTTGCTATTCGCTAATGCTGTATTCAAGTCGAAGACAATCTGCTCGAACAACTGCGCTTTGGATGTTTTTGGCAATTCGTAGGCTTGCGCATCATTCATGTAGGGTTCTAGCACCAACGGCGCTTCACCGAAGGTGCGCACGATATAAAAATAGCTCAGTGCACGCAAGAAATAAGCCTCGGATAGAAAGGACTGCATCGTCGCCTGATTGAAGGATGGATCTTTGTCAACCACTGAAGGCCCATATTTGATCACCATATTGGCGTAATTGATGATTTGGTAGAACTTATTCCATTTCACATATTCATTGGTGGGTAGTAGTGAAAAGCTCTTCAACCGAACTAAATCATTCTTGAGGTATCCGCCCAAACTTAGGGTATTACCCCTTGCTTCTCCCCAAACCAGCATGGTTTCCAAATTTTGTTGCAGCGTTACATAAGCCGATCCAAGAACCGCTTCTACCTCTTCTTTATTGGACCAATACTCATCGCTGACCTGTTCATTTTGGGGCTTGACATCGAGCCATTTTTGACAAGAGGTACTGGTCAAAACTAGGCATATACAGGCTATTTGATATATAATCTTCATCGTTATCCGTTTAAAAATTAACATTTACACCCAGTGCAAATCGCCGTGGTCTTGGCGTATTTGCATTATCCACACTTAACATATAAATATTGCTTCCCAAGGAGACTTCCGGATCTTGTCCAGAGTAATTTGTCCAAGTAAAGACATCCTGAACCGTGGTAAAAACATCAAAACGATTGATACCAAAGCGCTCAATAAACTTTTTGGGCAAGGAATATTTGAGTGAGATCATTTTGAGGCGTACAAAAGAGGCATCTTCGACAAAACGGTCAGAGCCCAAAAAATTGTATCCTTCGCCATATAATGCCCTTGGAATATTGGTATCATCGCCTTCGTTACGCCAACGGCCCAAAACGGCCGTACTTTGATTGGATGGCCCAAACATATTTTCGGTATTGATGCGCACATTGTTAACTACCTTTTGGCCAAAGCGGCCGTGCAGGAACGTTGTCAACGTAAACGCCTTGTAACGTACATTAAAACCTCCACCCGAGGTAAACAACGGCATGGCATTCCCCAAATAGACAATATCATATTGGTTGATGACGCCATTCCCGTCGATATCCTGATACTTGGCATCGCCGGCGTAAACCTTCCGATTACCGTTGGACATCACCACCGCTTCTCCCTCCAGATCATAGATGATATTTCCATTAAGATCTTTTGCAAAGGTTTCTGCCGTATTTTGATAGACACCCAAATAGCGGTAGCCATAGAAAGAGCCTACAGGGTTTCCCTCGATAATTTTATGGGCATAGTTACCATTTCCAAAATTGTATTGTTCGAATTGTAGGTTATCCGGCAGTTCCAAGACCTCGTTTCGGTTTTTGGAAAAATTAAGGTTAAACGAGAGGTCAAAATCTTTCGACCGAACGGCCTGCATATTGAAAATCAATTCCCAGCCTTTGTTGGCGAGCTTACCGGAATTATAGAACTTCATCTTGGTAAATCCCGTTGAGGAGGGAAGTTCAATATCTTTCTGTAATAAATCGGTCGTAACGCGGTTGTAAAGCTCGGCAGTGACCTGCAAACGATCCTTAAAAAAGGATAGATCGAGACCTAAATCGGTCTGCTCAACGGTTTCCCACTTAAGATTGTCCAACTGAATGGACACCGGTCCGACGGCCGCCATATCGACATATCCTGGTGTAATCGGCTGAAAAACCCCGAGGTAGGTAAAGGCGCCTGAAGGCGCATTGCCGGTGCGGCCCCAGCTAAACCGCAACTTTGCCACATCGACAAAGCCTAAATCCTTGATGAAATTTTCATCGCCCAAATGCCATGCTGCACCTAACGAAGGAAAACCCTTCCACCGGTGCTGCGCCGATAAAGCGGAGTTTGCTTCCCAGCGATAGATTCCATTTATGATATATTTTTCTTTAAATGTGTAATGCAAGCTGGAAATCACGCCGATACTCCGTGTCATGGAATTGCCCGACCCCATCCGTACGACCGCCGCACCCGCCGTCGGATCGCTCAACGAGGAAGATGCATTCCCAGAGGTCTCACTAGCGTAGCTGAATGACCGAGACTCATTAGTCTGTAACATAGCGGTACCAATTATCGCATGGTTGCTGGCAAATTTCTTGTTATAAATAAACTTATTTTCGGTATTGAGGTGTAATTCATCGGACAACATATCCGAGCCACGATTAAAATAAGGGTCTGTCCAAATCACACCTGTGGCCGACTGGGGTAAGAATTTTCTATTCTTCGTAGACCGAGTATCAAAACCGACCGTACCTGTATATTGTAATGAAGGAAGCACATTGTACATAGCGCGGAATATCACGCGCGCTTGCTCACCCTGCGTTTTATTCATGGATTCATTGACCATCGCAACAGGGTTGTAAATACTGCTTTTGCTTTCCCCCAGGAATGATCCCTGAAAGTTAAGGCGGGGTGTAAAGTACTCATCTGTGTGCAGGCCGAACTCGTCAATAACATAAGGACTTAAATTGGGCATTCTATCCATAGCCATTCCCCGTGGCGTCTCGACATTGCTCCCCGTCCAAAAGTTCTTCCGGTTACTGACCGAATAGGACATGTCGGCATTGATATTGAATTTATTCGAAAACTTATAGTTGACACTGATTAACGAATTGTAGCGGTTTAACTTAGTCCCTTTTGTGGTGCCCACATCGTTTAAGTAACCCAAAGACACCCGATAGGTAGCCTTATCTCCACCGCCACTAATCGATAACGAGTTGTCTTCAAAATGGCCAACTTGGGTAACTTGATCCAACCAGTTTGTATTTTGGTTGTATTCATCAAAATAAACCCAGGAAGGATCGTATTTAATTTCATTGGTATTGTAAAGCAAATTCAAATAAGGAAGTGCATTTTGATAACCAAGATCATTGACCGAATTCCAGATTGCATCTTGTACCATCGCTACATATTGTCCGCCATTTAGCATGGGAATGGTCTCCGCTTCGCGTTTCATATCCAGTTTACTGGAGAAAGCGAATTGGGTTTTACCTTTTCGGCCTTTTTTGGTCGTAAATAACAAGACACCATTGGCCCCTCGCGAGCCCCAGATAGCCGTTGCGGCAGCATCTTTCAATACTTCGATCGATTCAATATCGTTAGGAGAAATATTAACCAATGCGCCAAAATCTTCATCATTGGCCGTAGAGAAATTAAAATCACTTCCTATGGAGGTCGGGTAAGGTACACCATCCACTACAATCAACGGTTCCGAATTTCCATTCAATGAAGAGGTTCCGCGGATGCGAATAGAGCTTCTTGCGCCGGGATCCGCACTGGAAATAATATCCACGTTGGCTAAACGCCCTTGCAAGCCCCCTTCAATAGAGGAGAAAGGCATAGTTTCCAGTTCTTTCATTTCAAACTTCTCGGTGGCCGATATCTGGTTACGGTAAGATATCCCCATATTGTTTTTCGTGTTGACGCCCTCTCGGGTTACCACGACCTCTTCTATGGAGGTGTCATCACGAACTAGGGTGACGTTGATTGAGCCTTGGCCGTTGTAAACGATTCTTGTAGATTTATAGCCTATACAGGCGACGATAATAGATAGGTTCTGCTCTGGCGGCACTTCGACACTGTATTGACCAAGGTTATCCGTGGAAGCACCTTTCAGGTTTCGTTTATCTTTGTTTTCCACAAATACAGAGGCGCCATGAAGTGGCAGATCGCTCTCGCCTTTTACCACCCCGGTCAGCACTTTTGATTGCTGTCCATAGGCCGTAAAGACAAAGCCGATACAGATAATTAGGGTTAATAGATTCAGCCTCATTTACTTTTTTGTTTAAATGATATTCTAATAATTTAAGTTTTTTATTCTTCTACTTCTTCAAAAGGGTTTGTATCCGATAAACGGCTCCATCGGCAAAGATTTTAGGCAGTACGTTGGGTAGAGATATATTCGTATTATCCTTGTCCCGCAGCGCCAAATTGCTTCCATTGTCCAATAGGGTCAGCTGCCGATAAACGTTATAGCCAGTCCGTAGGGCCGTATTCCAAGTGCCCTGCACCCCAAAGCCTGGAAACGGATAATCTGAAAGCGAGTTATCCGAAACCGACACGAAATAGGCCTTCAAGTATTCAGCAAGTGCTGTATTATCCGTTGGGATAAGCCCATCTTGCAAACCTTTTAACACGGTCTGATTATCAGGCGCAAACAACAGAAAACGATTTCCAAAAAGAAAGGACAGAGAATTTCCGGTCTGCAGCAATCCGGCCCTGACCAAAAGCTTAGAAAATTCGGCGTAGTCATGTAGAGGATTGCTTACCGTTTCCGCGCCCAATAAAGTGAACTTGATGGTGCCGGTTTCGCTCAGCAACGATTCCATAGGCTCATAGCTACTTCCATTATACCAGCCGCCGCCGATGCCGGTCACGGTAATCCCCAGCTGTGCGTTATAGGCAGACATAGAATACAGCGCTCCATTTTGTGTATAGATATAGGAAAATGGGTTTCGTGTGCGGTATACTTTTCGATCTTGAAGGGAGCTTATTCTTCCATATGCGATATGATTGGAAACAAACAACTCTTGTTGTCGTTGGGAAAGAGGAACCCTTATTCCTTCGGAATTTTCCACCAATACCGCTTCATCTCCGAAGACCAGTGGATTACCCTCCGACCAGAAGATATAACTGTCGCCATACAAGGTATTAAGAATCGCTTCGTCGGTAGGAATAAACAAGGTAAATTCGATATCCCGGCTCGACAGGGTTTGATACAGGCCGCTATTGTACAACATGTACATGAAAATCTTATACTTTGGATTGCGCAAAGCAGCGCCGGTGACGCTATTGAATATGTCGGGCACTAAGACTTTATTTAAGCCATAAAAAGCACCATTAGACGCGATGGCTTTCGTCACAACATCCGTGTTCGGATTGAATGCGATGGCTGTTCCGTAGGACGTTTTGATATCCGGATTTTTACCAATTTCTGACGGAAAGACCACACTTCCTTGATACACGTGATTATTCATCAACATCGATAAAGGCAAAAGATCAACCTCCTGTAAGGAACGGTAGTGTGCTGCAAAATAGGTATTAAAAAATGTCTGTAATGATTGGTTACTCGGGGCAAATACGTTAAAAGCACGGTAGCTTAAACCGCCGAGATCAAAGTAATCAAAAGATCCGGTAAGACCGTATGATGTCCACTCGGAAGCAATAGCGGGCAAGTTTCCGTGGTTGAGCACATAAAGCGAGTCGCCGGCGGCGGCATAGTTTCTACTGGTTTGCTCATCGTACGTAAAATTGCGATAGCGATCATAAATAGCAACGAAATCAGAAAAAGCAGTTTGGGCGCTGAGAGTCTCGTACACGGTATTCAATGGCTGTAATACTTCATCGACGATATATAAATAGCCATTGTCTGCAGGGATAGCATATTCAATCACGCCTGCATTAGCTACGTTAAATCCCTCCGCACCTTTCCAACTTGCCGAGCCAAAGAAATAATCGTAGTTCGCTGTCGGATCGATTCCTTTTGTTTGAAAATGTATCGTTGAAAAAACCGGCAGAAAACGATCTTTATGATAGATTTTTTTGGTTTTGCCATCGGTTCTGTCGAGCGCTAAGGAGATGGTATCTTGGCTACGGGTGCGATGCTTATAATAAAGACCCGCAAAATTAGGCTCGATTTGCTCATTGCCGTTTGGCTGATAGTTTTGCAGCCTAAACCTATCGTAAGAATAATAAACCAAATGATAGCCAATGAGTTTCTTTAATTCCTTTAGGGGTATTTGTTCGATCGTAGTTGTATTATGCAGGCTCAAATACCGCTGAAAAGCTTCATCTGAGGGCGCGAATACGGTTGTAATGGTTTTTCCATCCAACACCTCCCTAAACCCAGCAAGCTCTGCCGCTTTTAGAAACTGCGTAAAATCGCCGCGCTGTTCCAAAATTTCCCAAACATTTCCTTTGAGCCATTCAGGTCGTTCGTAATGCGCAATGAGCTCTTTTTGGGAACAGGCTACGAAACCGGTCAAAAATACACCGATGATGTACATGAAGAGTTTTTTCATATAATTGATTGGTTTACCTAACGTGGTTAGCGTTTATAATTTATTAGTTTATATGGTTGCTACAATGATAAGAAACGCAACCGGTTTCATTATCCTGTACTATCCTGTATCATAATCTTTTAGACTTCAGTCATTTCGACGAAAAAACCGAATGTCTAGTATTCGTTTACAGCTCGGGAATGTGCTTTGCAGCCCCTGCTTGGACATGCTATATAGTTTTTACAGACATTTCTTTAACAGTCGGCCCTAAGTATCCGTATTACTCCCTCAAGCTAAACACCTGGAAAATAGCGATCAGCGATCCGTTTTGACTGCACGAGTAAAAACGTAATAGGCAGGTCCTACATCAGGAATATATGTCGTTTTTCTATATGAAAAAGCATACAGACTCTTTCTCCGTAAAACGGCTAGCTAAAAACAGTATAATGCATTCGTGGATTTGGTTTAATTGTTTCATTTTTTGGTTAGCTAAATATTTTTAGGTCACTTCAGCTTTGCTGATATTCATTGGCTTTACAAGGCGAAGTAAAACAAATATCCAAATTGCAACCGGTTTCATTATCCTGTACTGTCCTGCTTTCAATCATTAAAATGATGTTAACTCGTTTTAGCAGGATCTGTTTGCAGGAAGAAAAAATAAAAACGAAAGTTCAATAGTTAGCCATTAGCCAACTATTGAACTAACTTGTACACCTCTGTTCCGGCAAACAGTACACAGCCCAATCCATAATCCTCGAAGTCAGGCATCTTATCGACTGTCACGGGCTGACCATCTTTGGGTTCTTTACCGGTGGATTGTACATAACTTAAAAAGCCCGTTGGCTGTATAGTTTCATTGGCCAAGGCCAGCCAACCTTTTTCGATGCTTGGTAGAAACATCTTTTTATCCAGCAATCCATTGTTGACTCCCCACGCCATTCCATACACGAATAGCGCTGTACCTGAGCTTTCTTTACCACCATAATGGTTGGGATCGCGTAAACTCACATTCCAAAAGCCATCCGCTCTTTGGAGAGGCAGCAACGCTGTGGCTAAGCTTTTGAAGTCTTGCAGATATTCGGTATAATGCGGGTCAGAAGTTGGCAGCTCTTGTAAAATCAAGGCCAATGCGGCCAACACCCAGCCGTTACCGCGCGACCAATAGCAATCCTCGCCATTGGGTTCTTTGTAGGGCGGAATAAAATCTTTATCACGCCACCATAGCCGATCTTTGGGATTATACAAGCCATGCCCTCCTTCCAGATACTTGGTATGCTGGTACATTTTATACATATAATCAAAGTATGTCGTGTCCTGCAAGGTCACACCGAGTTTTACGAAAATAGGCATCGCCATTTGGATAGCATCTATCCACGTCCAGTCGTTCACACGGCCAGTACGAACAATGGAATCGATATTCATTTTGATAGCTGTTATACGTTCTGGTTTGCGATCGATACGATACAGATCGATGTAGGTCATACCGCAGTTTTGGTTGTCGGCGTGTCGTGTGTATACCTCGCCCCGAACGGGTTTCCAGGCATGCCTCTCGCCCCAATCTACAGCATAGTCATAATATTGTTTTTGTTTATCAATGGCGTAGAAAGCCAAGAGACCTTCATAATACACACCGCGCGTCCAAATATTTGCAGGGCGCTCTTTATTCGTCACAATACGCGTCGAAGGATCCGGCCATTTTTTCATAAAATAGTCATTCGCGGCGCGCAGTTTTCGTAAGACCTCCGCTTTAGTCGTGAAATTCTGCGCTTGAACAGTCTGCAAAATCGCTGCTGTACAAAGCAATAAATAGATCTTTTTCATCTTTTTTAGGGCATTTTCTTAAATCCTTCTTTCTTTATTGTCCAGCTACCATCTTTAGGAAAACCCGGAAGCTCTTCGGTCGAGGCATCCCAACCTTCCAGCATCATTGCTACTGCGGTCAGGAGCCCACCGTTGCCGGGTAGGTAGATACGCAGTCTTCCATCTTGATAGTTATGTCCATTTTTCAGATACGTATTTGTTTGGATATCCATAAAGAGGGCGTCCAAAGCTTTTTCAGGCAAGTTTAGCCGCGCTGCATTCATTGCCGTCATGGGAAAATCCCATCCCCAAGTGTCTTTCCATGACCATTTAGTCCAGACCGTATCCAATGTATTTTTCATAATTACTTTGTCTAGTTTGGGCGATTCGGGCACCATACCAAGTGCGCCCAACACCGCTGGGTGATCCGTCATCCACTTCGGGAAGGTATACGAATCCGTGGCGGTTTCGGTAGCCAAATACACATTTCCCTGTACCGGTAAAGGCGCCAATTTGTGGATCACTTCATTCCATTTTTGAACCGGAGGTTCGCCAAGTCGTTCCTTCCATGCTTGCGCGATGCGCAAGGCCCAATCCCAATAGGCGACCTCGTAGGTCGGGTTTCTTGTTTCGGCGGCTTTGAATACCTCTTGCGCTGGTATAACGCCCAATCCTAAGTTGTAGCGATCCTTTTCTTTGTCGTAAAATGCGTAATCAGCCATAAATTCGGCCGTAGCAAACACTAAATCTTTGTACTTCCGCAAAGTTGCGTCATCAGCCTTATCTCGGTATGCCAACTCCGTCATGTAAATAATATGCGGTTGTTGCCATATCAGGAATGCAGCCACAGATGATGGGCTTTCGTTGCCATCGTTATCTGACATTTTAATCCACCGAACACCTTGGTATCCTTGGCGTTCGGCCAATAGCTTTGCCTTATCGAAGGTTTTGAAGTAATAGCCCAGGGTTTTTTCCATGATTTCTGGACGCCCCCAAAGCGCATAATGTACGCCATGCCACCAATGCATCTCGGTGTGTGGCTTTCCATACCAACTGTTGAACGTCAGCCCCGTTTCTTGCGGCGGGTTGCTACCACCGCACTGCACTTTCGTCAAGTATTGCGACAGCACCACCCGACGCTCCAGCTCGTGGGCGCGTGGATCTGTACTACCGGCGAAGTCTACCGCCGCACCACTTTTCCAATATGCTTCCCACGCATCCTTACTTTCCTTTTCCGTTTGGGCGTAATCTAGCTGACTTTCATCAAATTCATTTTTTGGCGCAAAAGAAAATGCCAATTCAAAAGCGTCCAATTTTGGATCGGGCGTGAATACAAAATGGTGCTTCGATTTCTCGGTAAATTGGCCTTCGGAAAACTGCAGCTGTGTAAAATAACTGCTGCCCGGCAAGATATGTTTTAGCAGTGCCGCTCTCCTGTTTTGTACCACCATCGTAGATTGATGCTGCGCTTCTTCACCATAATAAGCGGCTTCATCCAAAAATTTACCCGTCGGGTAAGGATATCGTAGAAAAGCCTTAATTCGTCCTTCGGCGATTAAAGGCGAAGATACCTGTACAGCAACCTGATCGGCACTTTGTGCAGCTGCAGTCCAAACTTCCACCGGCTTACCTTCTACTTGGAAAACACTATGAATCACGCCAGACCACAGATCAATGTTTTGCGTAATTCCTTGGATATCCTCCACGGCAGCAGTCCGCCCGTTTTTCAATTCGATCTCCAAGCCAACATTCCCGAGCTGCACGCGATGCGGGTTAACCCTATAATATTCCGTTGCCTCCCGACGTCGTCCAGTTTCTTTATGTTGTATGCTGTATTTAGCATCGCGACCTTCCTTATTAAAATCGTAAGATTTTAGGGTCTCCTCAAAGCTAAAGTCTCCCGTATTTGGAAAACTATTCCAACCCCATTCGGACTGCGTACCTAAAGACACGCCGTTTTTATAAAATCCCGGAAAAGATTGCATACCGGTAGCATCTACTGTATAGGCAAACGCACCATTTCCCACCGTCAAGGAGGCCAAGGTGTCCATGCTATTATTGACCACATTATGTCGTTGCACTACGGCCTTCCGATCTATTTTGTCCGACTGTTGTGCCTGACAGGAGGCAAAAAGTAACCAGACAATTCCGAAGATTATTTTCTTTTTCATAATATTTATTAGACGTTCGTACTCTATTAATTCACTGATTGATCTTCGTTGCTTTTCAGCAATGTCGCGGCAATAATTCCAACGACCACATCATTGGCTTCGCTCATCAAGGTTAAGGATTTCAGCTCTTTTGAAGGGTCTAATTGGAGGTCTAAAATGCTTGCCGCTCCACCGTCGATCGCACGCGACGTATAGCCTTTTATGTCGTCATATCGGTTCAGGCTACCTCCTTTATACAATTCACCTGTTTTCAATTTCACCCGATATGGAATCTCGGCATCGGGCAATTCAAAAGCATGGTTATCATCCAAGTAATCCTGTTCAATAGGCCACCAATTGGTTGGATTTCGCAATTCAAGAACCGACTCGTTTCCATCCTTATATTGTACGACCACCTTCGCATTGACGATTTGCGACTGCATCGGGTTGGTTGAACCTGTCATGAGCAAATAAATCTTCTCCGCTTTTCCCGATAGTGGAATTTCCCGTTTTGTAGGATAATTATCCCACTGGCTCGTAAACATGATGTTGCGCTGCATACCCTTAATCAAGAAAGGTATATCAAGATACCTCGCGACTTCCGCTTCCCTTTTTACCATTAGGCCATTATCATCGATGTGAGCTGTCGCTAGGGGATAGCACCAATTGCCGATTCCTTGCCAAGGCAACTGCAGCGTGGGACCTTCCGGTCGAGGCGAAAGATAACGCTGCTCAAAAATCTGGCTTACCCGGGCGTTGTAAAATGCGGAAAGATCTTGGGTAATATAGGCTTGCTGATGTTGGATTTCCCAACAGATATGGGAAACCACCCAAGTTTTATCACCTACCGAAAGATGGAAATTATTGGTTCCCTTGGTCAGTATGGCCTTTGAAATTTCAATGGTTCGTTCCTGACCAGAAGCCAATGTTATATTTTGCTCAACAGCTCTCGATACGAGGGATACCGTACAAGGCTGCGTTCCATTATTTTTCAAACGCAGATGATGCTTTCCACTATGGGTTACGAATTGGTGCTGTACCGGAGCCACAAGTGAAAGATCGACCGCTCGCCAAAAGTTCATATCTCTCGTCTGCACATGTACAAAAAAAGTTCCTTTTCTGATCTCAGGTTGCATTTGAAAGCGATTTCCCTGATGTCCACGCAGTAATTGTTGCGGGTCATAGATCTTGCCTATCTTTTGTCCCGCACCCATCGGTAAGATAAAATCTTCATGGCAAGGGTGTTCATAAACTCCTGCCGTAGGTAGATCCAATACACCCTCTCCCTTGATATCGATTAGAAAATCGGCTGATAGTGCCGTTTCAAATACGACCACCGGCATATTGATCGCAGTAGACTTCAAAGTCCAAGGCACCTTCTTTCCATTTACTGTTACCGATATCACTTTTGCATAGGTAACCGGAAGTTCCATTTTCAGTTTCAGTTTTTGTCCAAATTGTGTACTGATCTCGAAACGCGTTTCATTATTCGCCTTTCGGTATTTGTACTGCCACTGTGGCAAATCGATTTCGGCAAAATCCCAAGAGCGGGGAAAACCGGGACGGACGTGTATTTCATTATCCATCAAGCGCGGCACCACACCGAAGAGTCCTTCGACTAGGGTTCGCGCTGCTACGCCAATAGGATCTGCAAAATCACGGTATAATTCTCCTCGAAAAGCATCATAATGTGACAATTGTTGAAAATTACCCGGACTGATCCCGTGATACATACTTTCTATAATATTGCTTCGCCATAGCCGATAGGCGTCATCATTACGCCCCGATTGCCAAAATGCCAATGCAGCCTGTAAGTTTTCCGCCAGCGCGACGTTGTTCACCGACCAGGTATATGGCTGCCAAGTGCTTGTGGCCAACGTATACAAACTAGTCTCTGTTTGTCCCTTGACCTGTATAGGGATATGTGGCAAATGGTTCTGGATGTATTGTGTGTTTTGGTAGCTTTCAAAATCATCCAACAGAAAGGCATCTGCGATATGGTAAATGGTCCACACTCCCGGGCTATCATGCAGCAATTGGTTGCCCAACTTATCTTCAAATTCCGCAAAATGTCCTCCGTTTGCTATCCATAATCGATCTTTCAGGGCCTTCGCAATCTTATCCGCTTCGACGGTGTAGGGTTGCGGATCGATGCCTAATATGTTGGCCAACTTGGCTGCAACACGATTTGCACGATAGTTATACGCGCTGCTATGGGCAACTCCACCGCCAGCATACTGCAGTCCATCACTAGCCCAAATAGCGCAATAGGCATCATAAAGCCCATCATTATCAGGATCAAAGTTTCGTTTCTCCCAGGCAAGATGTCGCGCGATACCGGGCCAAACCTCCTTTAAGTAAGCCTTGTCGCCGGTGTAGTCGAAATGGGAAAAAAGCTGGTCAAAAAATACCAAATTCATATCGTAATGATGAGGAACCTTGTTGTTATTTGGGTTTCGGGATATATACCCACTACTAAATACCGTAGTTCCCATTTTCTCGATATGCCGTGCTAGATGCAAGGCGGTATCCATAACCACGGGGCCAACCTCAGGAGATAACACCTGTGATCGCAAGTAGCTGGAAAAATGTTCCTTTGCTCGATCATGCCACCCCAAAGCATCAGCGGCATAAGCCCCGCGCCAAGCATTCAGCCGCATGCGCCAGGCAACAGCGCCATGCAGGTAAGTTGGGCTTTCCCAAATACCATCTGCCGCCAACGATAGCGTTTCTCCGAAATTGTTAATATACCCATCTGGCGTTCGCATTTTTATACGGTTTGCCAAAGTCAGCCGTGCTTGATCAGCCGCAGAAAAAAGAACAGAAAGCTCGTTGTTTGTCTTTGTTTTTCCGGAGATCCGTCCTCTAGCCACTTGGATAAAAACAGGCTTGCCCAACGTTTTGTATTTTGCATAGACTATGGGGCTCGCGTCAGGTTTTTGCTGTTCCAAATTACTTAAGGAAGCCAGCACTTTGGCATCCGTCAACGCCAGCTTTTCGGCTCCACCAAAGTCGCCGTGCACAAATTGTTCCTCATTTCGCTTCCCGATATAACGTAGGCTAAAGCTGCTTTGCTGTACATCGAAAACGTTACCTTCCGCATAGGCCGGCAAGAGGTAGAAATTAGATTCCGGATCGGCACCGATATCACCGTTTCTACTGAACGTTTTGCCACTAGCTCCACCATATACGCTATATAGCACACTGGTTGGGTCTATGCCTTCACCTGCAACACGCAGTACCATCCCCTCTTCTTTATATTGGGCAAGAACGGTCAAATCCAGATGTCCACTCCCTAGAAGTTCATCGTGAATACGGTATGTCATTGAACCTGCTCGATAACGCGTTTCTATACGATCGGCATCGATTAGCTTTTTGTATTGACCGTCCCGTACGACCACGAATTGTAGGTTGCCCCCCATCCCCGGAAGATACAAGGCAAATTCGGGCAGATCTCCTGCTTCGACGCGTGATGCGCGGTTATCACCATACAATGCTCGATTAAATCGGTACCGGCCGTTCACCAACAGGAAGTCACCCCGATCTGCGGTGTAGTGTAAGTCACGTTCTTGTTTTTGCCAATGCTTGGACTGTGCAAAAGATGTCCCTTGAAACAAAGCGCCCAGCGCTAACGCAGATAGCAATAGTTTATACATAACTAGTCGAATGAAGAGATCGGCTTGCCGTTTATAATGACGTTCTGCAATGTTACCTGCTTCAGGTGATCTACTTTGTAAGCTTCTTTAACCCCATTGATCCGGCAGTTGATCATCGTAAAATTCGTAACGGGAGATGATTCGTAAGCATTGGACAGCACGGCATATTTACCGCCGCCCTTTACGTCCAAATTTTCCACCCATATATTACGAATGATCGGGATATGTTTACCCGGTTTTTCATAAAACATGTTAAACCGCACCGCAGCCTCTTTATATTGACCAACTTCTGTATTGTAGAAAAAGACATTCTCGATGATGCCACCACGGCTAGAGCTTGTTTTTATGCGGAGCGCTCGGTCTAGATTTGGGCTGTCCATCACGTTATTGAGCGCATAAATGTTTTTCGCACCGCCAGCAATTTCGCTACCGATCACCACACCACCATGACCATCTTTCATCATGCAATTTTCGATAATGTGGTTTTCTGCCGGTCGTCCAATATTACGGCCGTCTTCGTCCCGTCCAGATTTGATAGCGATACAGTCATCGCCCGTATCAAAATAACAATCCTTGATCCACACATTTTTGCAGGCCTCGGGGTCACATCCGTCATTATTAGGGCCATGGCTTACGATCTTAACACGCTCGATAAGCACATTTTCACACAATACGGGATTGAGGTTCCACATCGGCGAATTGATCATTTTCACATCCGCAATCCAAACATTTTTACAAAGATAAGGTTGCACAAAGTTGGGTCTTAGGAAATGTCCATCGCCATACATTCTTTTTCTAGGATCAAGTTCTTCCGCCATCTGTTGATGCAAGAGTGCTCGAGCAGGTTTTTGTTCGCCCGGTCTATTCTCATTCCAGCCATACTTACGCGCGCCACACCAATACCACCAATGATCGTTATCCGAGTTGCCATCCAAAAGTCCTTTTCCCGTAATGGCAATATTTTCTTCCTCATAAGCGTAGATGAAAGGCGAAAAATTCATGCACTCCATACCTTCCCAGCGGGTAAATACCATGGGATAGTCGGAGCTATCCCGGCTAAACAAAATCGTTGCGTCTTCGCTGACGTGCAAATTAACATTGCTTTTCAGGTAAATTGCACCGGTCAAAAAGATTCCTTTGGGCACGACGACGCGTCCGCCACCATCTTTGTTACACTGTTCAATGGCTTTTCGGAAAGCTTCAGTATTCTTCGTCGTCCCATCTCCCTTTGCGCCGAAGCTGGAAACGAGATAGTCTTTCTTGCGGAACTTCGGCGCTACAATCTGCTTTTTCAAAGCTTTCACTTCTGCAAGCGGTTGCGAAGCCGATGCCCAACGTGTTTCTTGCGCCATGGCAGATAACATAGCTAAACATAGGAGGATACTCCCGATTAATTTCTTCATCATAGTTGGTTATAATTAAATCAAAGTTTATACGAAATAATCTCGAACACAAAGGTCGTTGCACTTTCGTGGTCACCCCCCTGTGTCGCGCCGAACAAAAACTGCGGCTTTTCCGTCACGGGATCTAAAAGTAACATCGGACGTTCTAAACGACCGAAGCGTTTCAAGTGGGCTCGCGGTGGAGGCTCCATTACATAATCTTTCATCGCGAGGTACGAGACACGTGGTACAGACCATTTGAGACCATCTTTTGAGGAAAGCAGCAATCCGAATTCGTGGTTGAAAAAGCCCATGTCCCGCGCGATCATGTAGAAGGTATTTTGCTCTTTCCAAACGAAGGCATCCTCAATCTGCGCATTATTGATTTGATCAGAAAAGTCGATGACTGGCCTTTCGGAAACCCGTCTATAAGGTCCGGCGGGGTGATCAGCCTTTGCTAATCCATACTTTCGATTACCACGAACGGCTCCTTTTGCCTGTTGGTATTCTGCTGTATTCCATGATTTATAGAACAACCAATATTTTCCATCATCCCCTTTTATAAAAGCAGGATTGGTGGTACAATGATCGTCCCATGCACCGGCCTCTCCGGGCAACAGAGAAGGTTCATCCATACGTTGCCAAGGTCCTGAGATATCCTTGGCTGTTGCTACTCCAATACGTTTCGTATCGGTTTTACCATTGGCGTTGCCCATGTAAAATAGGTAATAGGTATCATCCACCTTTTTGATTAAGGGATTATGACAGGTTGTGCTATCCCAATACCCTTCACGTGGCGCTAACACCACCGATTGATGTCGAAAAGGGGTATGGGGGCTGTCGGCTACTGCATAGGCGATCTCCGATCCACGGATCCACCCGCTCATTCCACGCTCTTTTCGCCAACGCGAATAAAATAAATAGACCTTACCATCTTCGCCCCAAATCGGTGACGAGCACCAAATGTAATAATCCGCGAGCTGCAACGATCGACCGATTGCTTTTAAGGTAAAGGCCGGCTTTTGTATCTTCATCACTTCTTTTCCTAACAGCGGTGGCATAAAAAGCATACCCGACAACGTATATATCCCCGATTGGATAAAGCGTCGTCTCGAAAAGGGTCGTATCTCGTTGCTCGTTTTACGAATCATGGTTTACTACTTTACAGTCAGCATTATAGGTTTATGACAACAAGATATCAAAAACACACACGAAAGGTATCCTGCTCTGTCCTGAGACATACCTAATTTGGTCAGCAAAAGCGCGATATTCGCTATACTTATGATTAACCTAACAGCTTTTTTACAAACCATCTCCTTATAACGCTCTATGGCAGACATTCATTCAAATTTATTGTTCGCCAATTTTCCACACGGAGCAATAAAAAAACAGGCTACTCAAAAGTAGCCTGTTTAACAAGGAATGCTGCAAGACCATGTTTAATAACCAGGGTTTTGCATAGCTTGTTTTTCTGCACCATCCAATGGCCGTCCATTCGTTTGGATAGCGTCTAAAAAACCTTGTGGAATAGGCCTTAGGTAATGTTTATTTTCTAATGGATTGGCCTCGTTACTAAAAATTTGTGCACGTTTGACCAATGTCTTTGTTCTCGATAGGTCTTCCCAACGCATCAGTTCGCCCATTAATTCGCGGGAGCGTTCATTAAGCATAAAGACCAAGAATTTCTCTTGATTGGAGCTTGCGCCTAAAATCTCATAAAATTGATCCGAAGCGTTAAAAATATCGCTCGCGCTGCTTAGCGTCATGGCTACTGTTGTAGCGGTCGTTGTCTCGCTTATATTATTGGATTCATAATACGTATTGCTTTCCGAGAACGATACAAATGCAGTCACCGGTACGACTTCATTATTTTTGTACGCGATCCCACCGTCCACATAAGCCGATCGGTTTTCTCCATCTTTGTAAGCTGCACGAGAGCGGATAGCATTGATATACGGTATTGCAGCCTCATAATTGCCCTGTCGTCCCAAGGCCTCCGCTACGATTAGATAGGTTTCCGCTACGCGCGCTAAAATACCATCTCGATTTCCAAATTGATTGGCCACACCATTACGCGAACCATCCGCAAATTTCGACATGGTGAGGTAGCGACTTGCTTCATAGTTGCCATGATTACCTTTATAGCTTTGGGCATTTCCACTAAAATAGCGCACAAACATATGGGGGGCACGACGTCGGATATTTTCCGCTGTATATCGGCTATCGCCAGCGTCATTGACGATATATTTTATAGAGACTTCTCCGCCCCTAAATTTCACTTGATTCACCAATTCGGGCGAGGGAGCCGTTGCGGCCTCCCAAACGGGAGCTGCTGCTGGTCGGTTACATAAATACTCGGTTTTAAATGTCTTCCAAAAACGGGAATCGTTGACGCGGTCGTACACATCGACAGCATAATCCGAGGTACGAAGTCTTTGAAACTCGCGACCGCCGGGGATATCCCGTTGCATACCTGGTAAATTTTGGTACACCGAAGGAAAATGTAAGTGCAACTGATTTCCATAGCGACCTGCGGTGGCAACATTATCCGAAAACTGTGCCGCCAGGATAATTTCAGGAAGGCTTTCATTGGGTCCATCGGGCGTGGTAAAGTTCCAGAGATCGCGAAAATTATCTGCTAGGCGATGTGGGCTTTCCTCGATGATCATGCGTCCATAACGTACAGCCTGTTCCAAATCGGCATCTCGGGTATCGCCATTCCAATCCTCGTAAAGTTCACTGGCTCGATATAAATAGGCTTTTGCCAAGAAATGCGCGGCCGCCCATTTTGTCAATCGGCCCTGCTGCGCTGGCGTTTCTGGAAGGAGCGAGAAGGCTTGACTAAGATCAGCGATCACCTGTTCATAAACTTCCTTCGGGCTGTTGCGCTGAAATTCCAATTGTACAGCAAAGGCGGGCTCCAGTTGAATCGGCACGGCACCATATTGTTTCACCAATTTAAAATAGTTAAAGCCACGAATAAAATGGGCTTCACCTAATCGGGTATCCTTTGTTCCTTCGTTGGTGTAGAATGTGGGAATATTCGCCAAAGCAATATTGGCGGAATTAATGGGTACATACATATTATCCCAAACATCGGTCGCTTCCGCAGTGAAACTGTTCAGCGTCGAGCCGTAGGATCCCCACATTTCCTTCGTACGGTCCCCGCCAATCCAAAATTCATCCGTTCCATAATTTGTCGTGGCATAGGCCCATTCGTAATTAAAATGAAACTTCAATGTTTGATAAATCCCGGTTATTAGACCATCCAAACCTTCTGTAGTCTCATAATCGGATGTATTCCTTGCGGTTAGGAGATCTTCGTTCAGGAAGTTTTTTTGACATCCCTGCAGCATGAAAAAGACGATTGCAGCCAGTATGATAGGGGTATTTTTTTTATTTACTATTTTCATTGCCATAGATTTTAAAAACCAACATTTAGTCCAAATACAACACCTCTGTTAAAGGTCGATCCTCCCAAATCAGGATCTATCCAATCGACTTTGGAATACAATAATCCAGGGTTCATCGCTTGTGCATATATGCGTAGGCGAGAAAGTTTAAGGCGCTCCGTCAGATTCGAAGGTAAAGTGTAGCCTAAGGACACATTTCGTAATTTAATAAAGGTACCATCCTGATAATCCATGGAGCGCATGTAAGGGTCGCCACCGGCATTGTTATAATTTGGAGCCGGATATTCATCCGTCGGATTGCTCGGCGTCCAATAATTGACTTCCCGCTGCGCAAATCTTCCCTGCAGTGCCTCGGCCCCACCCCTTACCATAAATCCACCACGACCATAGATAAAAAATGTCAAATCGAAATTTCGATACGCAAAGGTATTGGCGAAACCAAAATTCCATGTTGGGGTGCTGTACCCAATAATTTCGCGATCATTCGCATCGATAAAATAATCGCCATTGGCGTCTTTCACACGGATATCTCCTGGCCTAAAAACACTTCCATTCTCGGCAAAGCGAGCCATCTCGGCCAAATCTTCCGGTGTATCTTGCCAAATACCCACTTTGACAAAATCGAAATAAGCCCCCATCCGTTTGCCGATAAATCGAGCATTTGAAGGGTCATCAAATTTGCCCTGCGCGAGTTCTTCGAGGCGATTTTCACTATACGTGAAACTGACGGTTGAATTCCAAGAAAAATCGGCAGTCTCTACATTCACGGTATTTACCGTGATGTCAATCCCCTTGTTGGAGGTCTGTCCTACATTGTCCCAGGTAGTGGTATAGCCCAAGATGGTCGGTATGTTTCGTGGCAACAACAGATCTTTTGTCGTTGACGTGTAGAAGTCCAGCGATCCACTGACGCGATTCTTAAATAATGCGAAATCTATCCCATAATTAACTTGCGAAGTTTTCTCCCAGCCTAACTCTTTGTTTGGCATGGGCAAGGGATCCCTTGTGGAGGGGTCGGAGGGCACGTATCCAGGTTCGACCAAATCTCCCCAGGTGTAATAAAGAATCTGAAGCATACCCAATGTCATGTAAGGATCGACAGCTGAATTCCCGGTCACACCATAGCCGATTCGAGCTTTCAACTGATTAATCCAAGTGCTGTTTTCCAAAAACTTTTCTTTATCCAACCGCCAAGCAACGGCCAAGGAAGGAAAAGTATCCCATTGGTATCCTTTCGCCAAGACGGATGAACCATCCCAACGCATCGATCCGGTAAAGAGATATTTACCGTTGAAATCATAATTCAGCCTAACCATATACGAAGTCAACTGCTGTTCGACAAGGTTGGAGGAAAAGCCCTGCAAGGCATCGACCGAGTTTAGCTGATACCATTTTTGGTAGTTCCAAGGCAAATTAACGGCGGTCATGCTGGATGATTCCGTCCGATTGGCGGTAGCAGTCTGTAGGAATGTAGCACCCACATTATGCGCATTCGCAAAAGTCTTGTTGTAATACAATAAGTTATCCAATGTCCATGAAAATCGCATGTCTTGGTTAAGCTGCGCATAATTCGTAGAGCCCGGCTCCCCAGCTCCTCTGTTGACGGATTGCTCATCCATCCAGCGGCCATTCCGGTTGCTGTAATAGTCTGGGCCGAAGTTTACTTTATAGCGTAATCCTTTAATCGGCTCGACTTCCGCGTATATACTTCCGAAATTGCGGAACACCAGTCGTTCATTCACATTGAAGTTTGTTTCCAGGATAGGGTTTTGGATGTTCACATCTCCACCGGGCAAGTTGATACGCTCACCATTAGCATCAAAGGGCACGGCATAAGGTAGCATGGCCCGAGCAGCGAAATACAGGTTGCCTGGTCCCGTTGCATTGGTGGTCGCGTAGCCGTAATTTTGGTCGCCATAGGTACTGTTCACTACCGCTCCCATACGGAACCAGTCTTTGGGCTTAATGTCTATGCTAAGTTTGCCTGAGTAGCGCTGGTAGTCCTGTCCGAGTTGTGTCCCATCTTGCTTAAGGTAGCCAAAAGATCCGTAAGCCTGCACTTTCTCGGTACCACCGCTAGATGACAAAATATGGTCATGGGTCACACCAGTTTTAGTTACATAGCCGGTCCAATCCGTCGTTGGCACGAGGCTGCCATCCCAGATACCATTCTGCCAACCCTTTAAAACGTTGGCCCAAGCAATGGGATCCTGCCCGAAGATTGTCTGATCGCTAGCCTGATCGGGTTGATCGGGGTACTGATCGATACGGCGGAAGGCATCCCGTCGGAAATCGATGTATTGTGCCGAATTCATCATCTCCGTCAGATCGTGTAAGTTCTCTATGGTTGATGTCCCAGAGTAATCCAGCGTCATACGTCCGGTCTTTCCACGTTTTGTAGTGATGATAATAACTCCATTTGCCCCTCTAGAGCCATAGATAGCCGTAGCGGAAGCATCTTTTAAGATATCCATGGTTTCGATATCCTTTGGATTTAAGAACTCGATGCCGCCAGAATTTAGGGGTACACCATCAACGACATATAGCGGCGAATTACTAGCCAAGATGGATCGCTCGCCGCGCACACGGACAGACCCTACCTCGCCAGGCCGTTCGTTGGATGTAACATCCACACCAGCAGCACGACCTTGCAGCGCCTGCAACGAATTGTTTACCGGCATGGCCGTAATCTCTTCACTACTGACGGTAGTAACCGATCCTGTCAAATCTGATTTTTTAACGACGTTGTATCCAACAACGACTACTTCCTCCACCACTTCGCTTTCTGCAGTCAGCAGGATGGCGATTTGGTTCCGGTTAGCGATTCGCTGTTCCTGCGTGGTGAAACCGAGCATCGTGAAGACTAGGGTTCCCTCTCCAGGAGCGTTGATCTGAAAAGCACCTTTGACATCCGTTGTCGTAGCTACAGCTGTGCCTTTCAGCTTTACGGTCACGCCGGGTAGCGCGCCTCCTTCTGCATCTTTTACCGTACCAGACAGCAAACCTTGCGCTCGGGTGGAGAGCGCAAACATTAAAGTTAGGCACACGAGGAGAAGCTGCTTTCGAAAGGTCAGCATCCGGCCTACATCCATCATTTTTTTCATCTGCATTTTGTTTTGTAAAAATCCCTAAACACCTATATGGTCTTGAGCAAGGACTCAAATAAAATCTCACAAAGAAGAAATAAAATAAAGAAACCCGAACTATTCGACACACAACAGTTTATGCGAATTTTGACGTGCAGCACGTTCCCAAATTTCGACGATACGATTTGTTTCATATCGAAGTAAACCTTAATAATGATAAAATGGCGGGTGTTGGCGGTTTATCTTTCTTCCCTCGTAAGTTCTTGTCAAAATACCTTCCTCAAAAAACTATAAGGACAAGGTATGCAAAGCCAATAAGTGCAGCAACCTGCCGTATCCTGCGTACAGAAAGACCCATAGGATTATTCAAGGGAAAAACAAGTATTTAACGCAAAAAAAATCGCACAAATACGGAGATGAATCTTTAGTTGCTAAGATCAGACGGAGGGTCGGATATTGATATAAAAAGGGACTTCCAGCTGTTTGGTTTCCTTCGATTTTATGATTTGAGCGGCATATTTTCCCATGAGCTCAAAATCCGTCGAGATCGTGGTTATACCGTTTAGGATAAATTTTTTCAAAGGAGTTTCATTATAGGAGATGACTCCGATGTCCTTTCCTACCTGGTAATTTTTAGCAATACACTTCTCCAGGATGAGCACCAGATCATTCTCAGCGAGGTTGATGTAACACTCACCTTTTTTTAGCGGCTCTTTGGCAAGGTTGCCAACGAGCATGTGATCAAAAGCATATTGTTGGCAAAATTTGTAAAAACCTTTAATGATAGCCTTTGGATAATCGCTATTATCCGGAAACACCAATTTGAGCGTCCTGTATCCTGACAAGGGCTCCAAAGCTTTCTCCAAGGCCTCATAGATATCTTTTTCGTAATTTTCATACACTGCGTCAAAATGTCCCTCAACCCCATCAACCATCTTCCCTAGCAATAGCAATTTCTCAACGGGGATCAGAGAAAGTACTTCCGGTGCTTGGTCACGTCCTTCCTTGAAGTGTGGAAAAATGACATATCGATCATATTGTTTCGTCAAATTTAGCAAAAGCGTTCGTAGGTGCGATATATCACTGTTATAGACAAAAAGATCGAGCGATGCCTCTTCTCCAAGTTCGCGGGCAAAGGCATCGTAAACAATCTTCTTATGCGCACTAAGTTTGTTGAGGAAGAGCGCTATTTTCTGTTTGTTCACCACATCCGACTTGGCTACGAAGTACCCTTTCCCAGGTGTTGACGAGATAATATCCAGACTTTTCAAATGCTTGTAGCCTTTTTCTACAGTATCACGAGAGATGTCAAGATGTACACTCAGCTCATTGATCGACGGTAAAATATCGCCTTGCCGCAGATGGCTACTTTTCACACCATCGATGACTGCATCGGCCAATTGGAGATACTTCGGCGTTGAGGAGAAGTCGCTAATCTGAATGCTATTAATGAATTCCTGGTTGTTCATGGTTACTTCATCTACGTTATGTGTTAAAGAAACGGTTTTTTGAATAAAAATGCAATTTTGCAGTTCTGTAATTGCGAAGCATACCGCTACAAATGGGAAACAACACCGTACAAGAATACGTGATCATCTTCATACGGTGTTGCTCGTCCAGTCGTTTACTAATATCCTTTATTTTGCTCGTAGAGCCCTGGACTTTTGTTCAATTCCGACTGAGGAACAGGATAAAGGACATAATCGTTAATAAAGTCATCCATTTGTCCACCGCTGTCTTCTGCGGTGATCCAAGCCTTCATCGTTGTTTCGACTGTGCCCGAACGGATAAGATCAAACCAACGCGATCCCTCACCTATAAATTCGCGGCGTCTTTCTTCCAGCAATTGTACTTTTGTAACACCAACTAATGGAACCGTCAAGCCAGCACGATTACGGACAGCATTGACTACCGCATCCACCTCCGTTGCCGCAGCCCCAGGTGCTCCATTCAGTATACACTCGGCTTTTAACAACAGGAGGTCCGTATATCGAAAAACAATAAAGTTGATCGGCCAATCCAGTCTGCTTGTTGTTGGCACCTTGGTGATATCCACAAACTTTTTAATAAAAGGACGATTTTCCACTACGGGGCCATTGGTAAAGCTACTTTGAATGCTAAACGACTTTCGTACATCAGCGTCTGCATACTTATTCACCAAGTCAGTGGAAACCGGGCGGATAGTAAGCCCACCTTGGGCAGTGAATCCGAGGGATTGAAAATACGTGTCCGGAACGAGTACCCAAGGAAAAGTCGCACCGACTATCGGGTTCCCACCACTTACATATTCGATATTAAAGATAACCTCCTTATTACGCTCATTGGCATAATCAAAGATATCGGCGTAGCTTGCCAAGCTTTCAAATTCATTGCTTGCAATAATCTCGTTAAACTGGCTTACCGCCTTGCTCCATTCATTGCTATTTTGACCGACGCCATCCACATCCAGCGTTGGTCCCGACTTGCTCATATACAACAAACCTAAAAGCATTTTTGCAGCATAGGTATTCACCCGACCGCGGTCTACCGATGCATAGGCACTGGGTTTCGGTAGGTTATCGATGGCAAATAGGAGATCCTGCTCAATAAAATTACAAACTTCCGCCACTGGACTGCGCCCGATGGTTTTGGCTTCTGCATCGGATACCACACGATCAATAAGCGGCACCTGCCCGAAATAGCGAACCAGATCGAAATAGAAGAATGCTCTTAGGAAGCGTGCTTCCGCTTCCATCCTTCTGCGGAGAGCGCCATCGGTTACGACCGCCTCCCCCTTTGTGGCCAACTGCTCTAAATAATTGTTAGCGCGAAAGACGCCGATATAATTGCCCTGCCAAGCCTCCACGACATAGGGATTGGCGTCGATGTTTTTGTGGAAGCTGTTTATACCTTCCCAATCACGAACACCTCCATCGGACACGGCATAGAGGTTGTCTGAACGCGTTTCCGAAAGGTTAAGCAAGCGATCAGGATATGTGCGTGCCGCACTGTAAACAGCCGTTAAACCTTGTGTAAAATCATTGACCGTTTGAAAGTAAGTTTCCGAAGTTCCTTGCGATATGGGTTGCTGTCCCAGGTCCATGTCACAAGAGCCCAGCAGCACGCAACAAAGTGCTAAATAAAATATCTTTTTCATCATTTTAGAATGTCAAATTAATACCAAAAGTGATTGTCTTCGGAAGCGCGAGGCCACCGTAATCGCCAGCTTCGGGATAGCTGTTGCTACCACTGAGGTTGGTGTTAGCTGACTCGGGGTTAACGCCGCCCTCATATTTATCCTGTCCCCAGAAATTCTCCAAAGTCAAGTATAATCTTCCACTATTTAACTTCGAGTTGCCGCCCAGCCTTAAATCCTTGAAATTATACCCAAAAGTGACGTTGCGCAAGCGCCAGTAATCCGAAGAATAGAGCCAATCGGTATTTTTGATTCGCCCAAAAGTGGAATAGGCTTTACCTATCCGTCCATCTCCTGGATCTTCTTCCGAGCGCCAGCGATCGCGGTAAAAACCCAGCGCATTGTCGGTGGAGCCTTGTCCCGTTCTGCCCAAGGCACGCCCCAATAAGGAGTAGATATGTCCGCCCTGTTGGCCTTGAAACAACACACTAAGATCAAAATTCTTATAGCGGAAATCATTGGTGATTCCCCATACGTAGTCTGGGTTTGGATGTCCAACGATCACCCGGTCATTGGCATCGATCGCGCCATCACCGTTTGCGTCTACATAACGTGGGTCTCCCGCGATTTGATTTCCGAACAGGGCAGCACCATTATTGATATCCTGTTGACTTAGAATTCCATCTTGTTGCACGACATAGATCGAATACATCGGTTCTCCGATCCGAAGGATGCTATGCTCGATATCAAAAGAAGACGGGATCAGTATCTGCTGTTGATTTCCAATCAACTTCGTAATTTTGTTGCTATTATTACTGAGGTTGAACGAGGTCGACCAGGTAAAATTGGATCCCACAAGATTGCGGGAGGTCAACTCCAAATCCCAACCGCGGCTCTTCACCTCACCTGCATTATCCAAATAGTTGGAAAAACCAGAAGCAAACATCGCCGGAACATTCAGCAATAAGCTGCTGCTGGTACGTTTATACCAATCGAACGATCCGGAGAGACGCGAATTAAAAACCGCGAAATCTACACCGAGGTCAAACGTACGCGATTTTTCCCACGTTAGGTTTGGGTTAATGATATTAGCTGGAGCCTGCCCGGGCACCACCGCCCCATTGAACGAGTAGTTGTTAAAACCTAAGACCGATATGCCGCTGTAATCGCCAATACTATTGTTCCCCGATTCACCATAACTTCCTCGAACCTTGAAATCATTCAAGAAGGTAAGTGATTTCAGGAAAGCTTCGTCGGATAGGCGCCAACCAGCAGACACCGACGGAAACCACCCCCATTTGGTGTTGGCTCCGAAGCGGGATGAACCATCGCGCCGTAAACTCGCAGAAAACAGGTATTTATTATCGTAGGCATATTGCAGACGGCCAAAATAGGAAAGCATCAGGTTTTTAGTTGCTTCGGTAGAAGCGACTGTACTTACGGCGGCATTCAGGGTGCGTATAGAACTATTTGTGTATCCGCCACGGGAGCTGATCGACGAGATATCCAACCGATCGTAATTGTAGGCATGCCCCAATAAGGCGCTGACATTGTGTTTGTCGATATCTACATCATACTGCAAGGTATTCTCGTTCACGATAGTCTGCCGGCGATAGCCATTAGCAGATCCCGAGGTGGCGAGATTTGGATTATTGATACGGCTAGCCAACGTACCGGCTACCGTATAAGGCACGAAGCTTGTTGCTTGTCGATCGGTATGGTCGACATTCAATGTTGTCTTAAATATCAATCTATCTAAAATATGGTATTGACCATACATGCTGGCCAGCACGCGCGCGATCTTACTTTCACCGACATAGTTATTCAACTTAGCAATAGGATCGTTGGTAGAAACGCTCCACGGGTATTTTTCGTTCTCAAAAACGTTAACCGTGCCCACCGGATGGTCTTGAACGGGTGACATCGAATAAATTTGATGCATGATATTATCCTTACCTTCCACCCCGGGATCGTTGGCCAGAGAATAGGTAGGTGCTAAGTTTAGCCCGAAAGCCAATTTTTTGGTTGGCTTGACATCGACATTCGCACGCAATGCATAGTTTTTATAGTCCAAGCCTTGTACAATACCCTTTTGATCCATATAGTTCCCCGAAATGTAATAGTTTACAAAATCGGTTCCTCCTGATGCGGCCAATTGATAGTTCTGCACCAAGCCCTTTCGATAAGCCTCATCCTGCCAATTCATCAAATGAAGCCCCGGATAGCCGGCTTGCAACCAGCGATCATCGTACATAAAGGATGGGTTGACGGTTCCGGGAGACAATCCCAAAATAGCGCGACGCTGTTCACTTGTCTGGCTTGCTGTGCGGCCACTGCCAGAGGCAACCCATTGTGCATTAATCATCTCCATGGCGCGGTCAATCCATTCTTCACCGTTTAACATATCTAATTTTTTATACGCTTCCGACGCGCCTAAGTAGGTATTAAAGGTCAATTTTGTTTGTCCGGTTCTCCCACGTTTTGTAGTAACGAGAACAACGCCGTTAGCCGCTCTTGATCCGTAGATGGCTGCAGAAGAGGCGTCTTTTAGTACTTCAATAGATTCGATATCGTTGGGGTTAATGTTATCAAGTGGATTTCCGGCCGCATAGTTACCCGAGCCATTCGGAGAGGAAACCGTTAATGGGAATCCGTCAACAACGTACAACGGTTCGCTACCAGCGGTGATGGAACCCGATCCTCGAACCTGAACACTCAGTCCTTTTCCAGGTATCCCCGTTGTTTGCTTCACACGTACCCCTGACATCTGCCCCACCAAAGCCTGATCGACACGTACCACCGGCCTTTCCTGTAATCCAGCAGCGTTGAACTTGGAAATTGGAGCAATAACATTGGAACGTCGTTGCGTACCGTACCCTATAACAACCACTTCATCAATTAATTCCTCGTTACTTTTCAGCGTGATCGTAAGCGGTTGTATCTCGCCGAGTTGAACTTCTTGGCTTTCATATTCAACTGAAGAGAACTGCAATATCTCGCCCTTTTCCGCCGTTAATTCAAACCCTCCACGCACATCCGTAGAAACAGACCTACGTGCATCTCCTTTAACTGTTACGGACACACCTGCAATAGGTTTTTGCATTTCGTCCACTACTTTCCCTTTCCATAATTCTTGTGCAGAAACTTCGTAGCCGAAGCCAAGTAGAATTGTTAATAGAAAACGAAACAGAATCGTTGTTTTCATAGTCTTAACGTTTTGTGTTTTGTATAGATTTATGTGGTTTTCCGTTACAATGTAGGGAGTTAAAATGAAACAACTGTCCTGCGCCTTCACGCATTACAACAGAAAAGTTACACCTGATTCGAGTTATGGAACCCTTTGACAAAGCCAGCAAATTTGAAAATTCATCAAAAAAAACGGCTGTCCGATGAACAGCCGTTTTTAATTTTTGATGTATGTAGATCAATAGGCAAAGAGCTTAACAGGCCCCTGCAATCCACTATCCATCACTTCCCAATTGCTTGCATCGAAGCTTTTGTAGTCGATGTTGACGAAGTTGATTTCGTGGTAGTTTCGCCAAGACACCTTACGTCTGTCTAAGTCACGCACGCGGTTGGCCATAAGGTTGGCTACCTCGATCCGAATGCTATTGTTTCCATCTCGTAAGAGTTCTCCGATCTCCAATTGAAATGGATGGGCCCAGAGCACGCCCGCTTCTTGGTCGTTCACAAAAATACGTGCACTTTCGCCTACAGTGCCCAAGCTCAGGCGGTAAGACTTATCCTGCTGCTTATCCAATTGGATCGTGGTTTCATAGTTTGCGATGCCCGAAAACCGATTAGCATCTTGGTCATTCCATGCCGTCCAAAACGAGAGTTGTTTCAATGTGCGATTTTTAGGCAATGTCGGCCCGCCACTTATGAACGTTACGTTCCAAGGCTGGTTAAAAACCGACAGTTCAGCCTCGCTATCGAGGTACTTGTAAGGCGTTGCCGCCATAGGCCTGTCGGATAGCACGACAATCCATGCATATCCTGGTGGAATCTGTAATCGTACATCGCCCTGATGGGTAGACAGCTGAAAGGTTTTCCCAGTTTGCGGATCCAAAAGTGTATAACTCGCGCCCGATGCATTCAACCGGAACTTATCGTCAATCGTTTTATCACTATGGTTTACGAAATAGTAATATGTTTTTTCCTGATCAACGCGGCGACTAAATTTCAGTCCGGAACGTACTAAGCGCTCTGCAAAAATATGTTCCGTTTCCAGTGCCGAGTGAACATCTTTGGTCAAGTAGATTTTACCTTTCCCATAAGCCGTGTACTGATTCTCCCCTTCTGCCACGAAATTGAGACCGGCGCGAAGATCGCTTAACTGCTGCCGACGTTCGGCAACATTGTGAAAACCCGACACATCCTGGGGCAACCCTTGAAATATCACCGTTGCCCCTTTTTGGGCCAAATCGAGCAACTTGGCGAAGGTGACTTCCGAAAAATATTGGCTTTTCGGAACGATCACGGCTTTGTAAGGACGCGCATTTCTCGCCGTGATCAGGCGTTCATTATCGACTGTTGCTTGCTCGAGAATTGCATCCGTCACAAAATCAAAACTATATCCCGATCGCTGTAAGGCAAGACTCTGTTTATAAAAATCTGTGGGGTGCAACCAACGGTCGACATGGTGCACACTGAGTGTTTTAAACGGACCATCCGTATCATGCCATACATCATAGATCGGCCAATAGACCAACAGTTCATTATCCGCTTGCGTAGATTGCAAAACAGATTGTACACGCGTGATGTACGCGTTTAAACCGGGCATATGCGTCCATAATGGGTTGTTACTGGTAAAATTGACCGACGCATAAAATAGCCAGCCCGGAAAGGCTACATCTTTTGGAGAATACGTTGTCCCGTGATAAAAAACATGGTTCACACCCGCTAAAAACAACTGTTCCACCTCCGGCTTTGTTTGCGACAACGATGTTCTAAAGTGTTCAGTAAGCCAAGTAAATGTTTCTGATGAGGTATATTTTTTTCCGTGGGTATTGGTTGCGGAGGAAGCAAACTTAAACATCATCGGATCGGGATCCACATTGCGGATATCTGCGGAGTCTCTACGCAATTGCGGAATATTAAAAAAACTGGAACCGAAGGTTTCACATTCAGCAATATCCGTGCTAGCGTAAAGATCAATTAGATTCCCGGGCGATCCATGTGCTTGATTGCGCGACAAAGCACCCGCCCGATGGGAAAATGCCGTAAAAGGGATCAAAAAATTAGTACGAAGAATTTCGCTCACTACTTCGCGGTAGTCCGATTTCACCCTTGCTTCCCGATCTTTATCACTTCCCTTTCCGGAAAAATCAAGGAGATGGTCTTCCAATCTATAGTTTTTTCGTTTCCGAAATTCCTGCAGAAAACTATCGGTCCAATTCGCGCCATATACTTCGTAACTATCGTTGAAAAAAGAGCGTACAGGTATCTGCCGTCCTTGAAAAGCCTGAGCAAAGGATGCTAAATAGTGATCCACCGAAGTTGTGCCTAAATGATCAAGAGTGAAGCCTTCTCCTCCTGGAGCCGCGCGCTTTACTTTTTGCTTCGTACGACCTGCAAAGAGTGCTATCACGCGTACTTCCTCACTTGCAGACCATTGCCCCGTTGCTTTTTCGATGTATTGATCCAAATTAATTTCTTCGCCATTTGCCTTGAAAGCACGGAGAGCCTGCAGGTTCGCGAAAGTTTCCTTCTTTTCTCTCGGCCCTAACGGAAAGCTTAAGGTTTCACCTGGCTTTAACAGCACTTCATCCAAGAAGAATTTGGTGGCGGCATCTTGCTCGGAGACCTGAGGTCCACCGAATGGCCATCCTGTACCTAGATTCATGTCTACGCCGAGGCCTAGACCAGCTGCCCTCTCTACTGTAAATCCCAACATGTTCATCCAAGCGTTGGATAAATAAGGAATGTACCGAGCTTCGTAACCCTTTGCCCCATAAATAGGGGTGACTTCGACACCTCCAAAGCCGGCATCATCAAATAGCTCTAGTTCACGCGCTATATTGGCTTTATCCACGGCTGATCCCATCCACCACCAGCGGGTCCAAGGTTTCATTTCTTGCGTGATGGAGGGCCATCCCTCTTGTGCGAATGCCTTCCCGACCAACAACCCAAAACACATCAGCGTTAACCATCTTCTTTTCATATTACGTTAATCTAAATGGAATACAGTAGTAAGGGGCGTTGACACGGGTGAAAAATCAGCATGGGTTTCCATGATATCTGCCATATATTTCCACCAGCGTTTCACCACTTCGGTCTTGCCAAGGTCTTGCGAAGAACTGCCACTAAGACGTTGTACGGCGAATAAGGAATTGGATTCTTCGTCAAAAAAAATCGTGTAATCGTTAATACCATTTTCCTTGAGAAGCAACACCAATTCTGGCCAAATAGCGGCATGTCTCCTTTCATATTCTGCGCGCATCCCTGGCTTCAATTTCATTTTAAAAGCAACTTTCTGCATCGTTATATTTTTTTATGAATATCTATCTCTATTATACTTAATGTACCCTTTGCATGCGCGTCGTTACGGGCAACACCATCGTCCAGTTTCTTTCCACCCACTTCGGCATGTTTGTTTTCAGCAGCCACATAGGAAGAGCCCTTAAGCTGTATTTTAATGCGTCGACCTCGCGTTGAAGGAAACGATAGCGTGCAGTAGCCCAAGGTTGTTTTTGTATCGCCATCATACACCAATCTATCATCAACAAACACCTGTATGGGATAGGATCTCGATCTAAAATTATTCAATTTTAAATCGATCTCGTCGATATCGCTGATCTTTTCCAACTGATATTCGATCCAGGCGGTTTCCAATTTGCCGTCGTTCACCCAATCCGACAGCTCATTATCATCACAGGAAGCCGCTGCCTTTTCGGTATTGGCACCAGCTTGAATCTTTTGGATGAACAGTGTTTCTCGAGTTATTTTTAGCTTAGGCTCGCTCAGGCCTTCGCCTCGATCAAGGTTGGATGGCAGTCCTATTTTGGAAGACTTAATAAACAAACCCTCATAATCGGCAACGGGCGACACCTTCCATTCTACCTGATCGGGTATCAATCCGTTTGCCTGCGCTTTAAGGCTAACCCTTCCTGAAGCTCCGTATTTTGTCCGTAGCAGCACCCGGTTCACACCACATTCCACAGGAATAGATTGCGCGAGGATATAGTTATTAGGCCCTTGGGCAATGCCGCCGCGCCAATCCATGGGACCATCAAAAGAAAAATCAACCATGTTGGTCGCGGTAGGGCAACGACGACCTTCTTTGTCCAAAACCTCTACGTCAACGATCACCATATCGTTCCCATCTGCATAGAGTCCGTTTTCGCCGTGTCTGTAATGTAACTTTAGTTGATATGGAGTCCCCGCGGTCCGTAATATCTGCTCATTCAGCAATCTACCTTCTGCATCAAAGGAACGCGCTTTCAACTCGCCCTCGACAAATTCAATTGCTGGAAAAACAAAAAGAAACTGTGCCGAACGCTCCCCTTGGGCTTGTTGTATGCCATTGACAAGCAGTTCTACACGTTCGCCGGCGCTAATCACCTGTACATCTTTTTTTGTGCCTACCGGATAATTCCAGTGCCCCACGATGTGCAAGCCTTTGGGGTCGGGATCAACCCAACCATCCCACATCACCTGATGTGCGTAAAAGCCTTCCTTTGGCAGGCGCATGGCATCGACCTCGCCACTTCGGCGATAATTTTCCTGTCCACGGTAGTGAGTGTTGGAATCGGAGAATATGATGTTCACCCCACCGGAACTTACACGGCGACCTGTCCCAGGCCTAACACGCCAATATTCCCACCATCGACGCACCGTTTCTACGGCGTGTTGATCTTGATTTCTATTGTAGTCACTCGCATCATTTCCTTTGTAGAGCGGCCCTTCCCCTTCCTTATGGAAAGGGTAACTGTGTTCATCCCAATATTTACGCAAGCCTTCGTCGCGCATATATTCAGTGGCAATCATGGGGTGTTTTGCACTTTTATTGATGTAAAGCATTTCGCCGCCATATTCAGCCAGCTTGCTGTCCAACATCTCGCGTGAGCCAATTGCTCGCCCTCCTTGCGGATCATACTGATCGCGGATCTGTCTCATCTCTGCCATATGGGCTTCGGAGATCGATTCGTTACCGCTTTCATAAAACAATACACTGGGACTATTGCGGTAATAGATAATCGCATCGCGCATAAGTTCCTTTCTCAGTTCCCAACGTCGCCCTTCGACATCCTTCTCTGCATCCCCGGCAGGCAACATTTGCAGGAGGCCAACCCTATCACAAGATTCCACATCCTGCCGCCAAGGCGTGACGTGCATCCAACGTACTAAGTTAGCATTACTCTCCACCATGAGCTTATTGCTAAAATCACTGAGCCAAGGGGCAACCGCCAGCCCCACCGCAGGCCATTCGTTGCTGGTGCGCTGCGCATATCCTTTCATCATAATCACTTGGTCGTTTAAATAAACCATGCCGTTCCTAAAAGCGGTCTTGCGAAAGCCTGTTTTTGTATCGACCACATCCACTGTCTTTTCTCCATCTTTGAGCGTGGATCGTACAGTGTACAGATAGCCATATCCCCAATTCCAAAAGTGTACGTCGCTCAATCTACTCCGGGCTTCAACGATCTTTGTAGCACCTGCCTCCAACTTATACTTGGAAGAAAATGTCTTGACCAAACGGTTGTCTGCATCAAATATTTCCACCAACAGCTCGCCTGATTTTTTTGCTGAGGTCTCGTTCCGCAGCTCAGATGCGACATGCAGATCGAGGACTTTCTTCTCAATGTTGATGTTGTTTCCATATACATAGACCCCTTGCGTTCCTAAATTGGAATAAAGCGGTAATGTTTGATAAAGCGAATTCTTAACATGTATCCACACATTTTTGGGAATACCGCCATAGTTAGCGTTGAAATTTTTATCATTCCATTGGTAGGTACTATTGCTTGCCTTTTCCCTATAGCTCCAGCTGTTGTCGGTACGCACGGCCAGTACATTTTCAGCATCTTTGCGTAGGTGAGCAGAAATATCTAACCCAAAGGCCATCACACCATTTTCGTGTCGCCCAATAAAATGGCCGTTGAGGTAAAACTCCGCACCATGCCTGACGCCTTCAAACTCCAAAAATACTTTCTCCTTTTGCAGGTCTTTGGGCAACGTGAATTTCTTACGATACCATACCACGGCAGTACTATGTTCATGAATGGGCTTTGCGAAAGCCTCTTCTTCATTCCAAGCATGCGGTAATGTTATCGCTTTCCAATTGGTGTCGTCGAAATCCGGCATGGATGCAGCAGGCAGATCGCCAATATGTAAACACCACGACGCATTGAAGCTATAGGTGGAGTGCCCCTGTGCAACGGTGAGCAACCGCATCGAGCAGAGGAATAGGATGAATAGATATCTTGGCATCACTGACATTAGCTAGTAGGGATTATCTTCTAATAACTTGTACAACTCACTACCGGCTAGCAGAAAACATCCCAGCCCATAGTCTTCAAAATCGGGCACGGTAGCAAAGCCCAGCGGCTGCCCATCTTTCGGTTCTTTTCCTGTACCCTGTACATACCCCAAAAAACCCGAAGGATGCACTGCCTCGTCCATCATCGCCTGCCAAGCCCGATCTAGCGCCGGGCGGTATACCGCTGCATCTAAAATACCCTGATTGATACCCCAAGCCATCCCATACACAAAAAGTGCGGTACCCGATGTTTCGCGTCCTCCAAAATTTGTTGGATCATGCAGGCTTACATTCCAGAAGCCATCCTTCCGTTGCGCCTTTAACACGCCTTCCATCAGTTCTTTATAATCTTGTAAGTAAAGTGATCGGTTTTTTTCATCTTCCGGGATAAGCGAAAGCACACGTACCAGGGCGGCGACAACCCAGCCATTACCGCGCGACCAATAGCAGTCTTCGCCATTAGGTTCTTGGTAAGGCGGCACAAAATCGCGGTCGCGCCACCATAGTTTATCCTGTGGATTGTACAAACCGCCACCCTCTTCATTTTTGGAATAGCTGTACATTTGGTACATGTAATCAAAATAGCGTGGATCATCAAACATCACACCCAGCTTGGCAAAAACCGGCATAGCCATTTGAATCGCATCGATCCAGGTCCAATCATCTACCTTGCCCGAATCCATCACAAAATCTATATTCGCTTTAATACTACGCATTCTTTCCTCTTGCTTATCCAGTTCATATAGATCGAGGTAAACCTGCCCACAGGCTTGATCATCCGCATTGCGTGTTTCGAGTCCATTTCGTAAGCCCCACTGATGCTTTGTCCCCCAATCTACCGCATAATCGTAATAGCGCTGATCTGGATCAATGCTGTAAAGTGCCATCAGTCCCTCGTAGTAAACCGCTCTTGTCCAGATGTTACTAGGACGCCAGCGGGTGGTATAGATTGGTTTTCCGGTATCAGGCCACTTCTCCATAAAGTAAGCATTCGTAGACCGTAGAACGTCTAACACCTGCTGCTTGCTCGCCGGGGATTTGCCGGTTGTTTTGTGCACCTGCGTAGCGCAAGCACTCGATAGTGCTGCAATCAACAACAGCAAACCAAATGACAGTATTCTTCCTCTCTTCATATTATTTTTAGATCATTGCTTATTTTTGGATAAACGCTACTCGTCCTTCAGCGAAAGCACGAGATCCTTTAGGTTTACTAGGGTAAGTCACCGTTACGATAATACCATATCATATGCAAATAGGCAACCTGTAGCATCCTGTAATACCATGTTTAGGATATGCTACCAAGAACTTACCAACCTATCGACCGCCTTACTTTAAGCTATTTTTTCAAGAACTTGCCTAGTCCAATACTTTTATGGTGGCCCAAGTAATTTGCCAGTAATGTGGCATTGAGTTCAGCCCCGGCCTGAATGGTGTGCGTTGCATCTTTGGATTCAAAGTACTTTTCAGCGACCAGTGCTTTTCCTTCTTTTTCATATTCCGCAATCACGAAGTCCTGTAAGGGTACAAAAAAAGCAGAAGCCTGCACTGCAGCCTCCTGTGCCCAAGCGGCATAATCCGATCGACGAACCTTATCACCGTCCCAAGCATTACGTGGAATCGGAGAGCAAATGATAGCTGTGGCGCCCTTATCTTGCACATTTTTCACAAATCTCCGCAAGTAAAAGCCGTAGCTGTAGACCATTTCCCTTTGTTTGAGCAGGGGATTGATCACCTCTTGGTAGTCATCTCCATTGCCCTTGATTGTACCCCGTGCACGCAACGTATCTACTATTGGGCTGGCATCGTTATGCCCGAACTGCATGATCACGTAATCGCCCGGCTTAACGCTATCCAACACCTGTTGCCATAGCTTTGGATTATTGTAAAACGTTCGGCTACTAGTTCCGCCTAGCGCTCGGTTTTCAACACGAAGTGCTGAGGTATCGATGTGGTTTGCGATAAAGCTACCCCAGCCCCATTGTCCATTACTGCCATCGCCTCTGCCATTTTTCACGGTGGAATCGCCAATCACAAACAAGGTAGGTCGATCTCGCTTGATGGTAAATGCACAAGTGAAGATCAGGCAGAGGACGACCATAAATTTGATTATCGGATTTCTTTTTATATTCATTATTTTATATACTGTGTCAACGGATGTTTTAAGGCTTGCAGTCCCGCTATAACGGAGGAGGCATTTTCCATGGCGCCATCATGGTTTGTATGCGTATGGTCGCCGGGGAAGTATTTTTTCTTGACGAGATCCGCACCTATTTGCTCATACTTGAGCGCGGTAATCTCGTTAAGGTCGACGAAAGCGACCTGCTCCTCTTCCGCAATTTGCTTGGCCCAAAGTCCAAAATCTTTATTTGCTCTCTTCACATGCCCCGCGTCGTCCCATTGATTGCGTGGGATCATGGATAAGACCACCGGAATCACGCCTTTCTTTTTCGCGCTCCTTACAAAACGACGAAGGTTCTCGCCATAGCTTCGCACCACTTCCTGCTTGCCATCCCCCCATTCCAGCAGCAAGGAATCCTTTCCTATGCCGCGAAGGACACCGCGGTAGCCTTGTCTGGTCGTATCGGGTATACTACCTTCGTTATGTCCAAATTGGATGAGCAGGTAGTCGCCAGGCATCAATAAGGTATTTACACGGTCCCAACGGCCTTCTTTTTGGAAGGTACGTGTACTTCTTCCAGCCATGGCGTGGTTGGCCACGGCGATACGTGTGGTATCCAAAAATTCAGGCAATAGGCTTCCCCATCCCCAATACTGTTCATTATTATTACGAACCGTTGAGTCACCAATTAAATAGATCGTTGGCTTACGCTGCACCGCAAACGATAGCATGATTACGGCGAATACCATTATAGTTATTATTTTTTTCATTGCTTATCTGCTCATTACATGTACGTTCTCCATCACTTTCTATCCATATCGGCATAAAGAGCCGCATCCCTGTCACAGGAAAGCACGCTTCCATCCCACTTCAATTCTGCCATTTGAATGCTGCTTCGACGTTGTTCGTAGGTATCCTTTCCTTTATGTTCAGGTGTTCTTCCAGGATGCGTAAAATAATAGATATAGGCCCGATCCTTCTCCACAACCACATCCGCGTGTCCACCAATAACCTGATCATCCTGCCCCTTTCCCGCTTTGGCCAAAATGAGCTCAGGTTGTTTCGCCCAATTCAACAGATCCGTAGAATGATAGACCGCCAAACCTTTCCATGTGTCCACGATCATCCAATACTTTCCTTTCCAAGCGAAAACTTTGGGGCCTTCGCCACGTGTAGCCAATGCCTTCCCTTTGTCTTCCCAATGAAATAGATTTTTGCTATCGGCATAATATACCGATTTCCCGTCTTTCTCATTGTTATACCACAATCGAAATCCGCCGTTGGGCAATGCCAAAACACAGGCGTCGATTACTTTATCGGAAGATAATGTTAAGGTAGACTGGTAAGACCAACGCATGAGGTCTTTGCTCGTAAAATGCGCTATACTCCGCGGATGCTGCCAATCGTCAAATATCCCGGGCACCGTCGTCAAGTACATATGATAAAGTCCGTTATGAAAAAAAACCTCTGGCGCCCACAAGGTGGCCGTGCTATGCGGTGCATCGAAACCCGCATTACCCTCATAGTGCCAGTTCACGCCATCAGCCGAGCTAGCCACGCCAATGGAGGTACCGTGTACCCAGGTTACGCCAGACAGCCCCTCTGACTTCGCTCTCCGGTTGGTGTACAGCATATACCATTTTTTGTTTTTTTCATGCCAAATCACCACTGGATCGGCGGCACCATCTTCCACCGGATCGCGGAACAACGGTTTTGCAACTTTGGTTTGTGACGCTCGCTCAGGATGTACGATGTCGACTTGCGGAGGCGATGGTTTATCCATCCCCGTCCCGAGGTAGTAGCCCGTATGTGGTGGCTGATTGTAAGCAACATTTTGCCAAGCGATACTTAATCGGTATTGGGGATCGTGCATCAACGTATAAAGCCTGTGCTCGGTCGGAATAGTCGTGCTGTAAATACGCAGCGACTGATTGTCATCGGCACGGAGAATAAGTTCTTCGCGCCAATCTCCCAATATGTCGGCACTTAAATTGGGCGTACTTTTCGTGCCATTGATGGACGAAGCACCTTCTGCTCTAAAAATAACACCCTCCTTATATTTTTCTATATAATTGCTATTTAGCATCTCTCTACTAAGATCAGCATCCCACCAGATAAGGAAGTTTGCCGACCTGGGCGCAGGCCCGAGATCATTACCCTTCATGTCATATAATGATCTAGCCCCCAACCACCACATATAAGCCCCTTTATGTTCGGGATCGATATTAGCGGCAACACCGCGGGGCACGTCTTGATCGATCGCAGCCTTAAAGAGTATCTCTCCCGTACGCGCATCGCGTAGGGCTGCGCCAATACCCTTGCGGCCGCCTTTAAGCTCATGGATTCCAAAAACCTCCAGTCCGGGCCTATCGGGATCCAAGTCAGAGACATGTAGAGCATCACCATGACCTAGCCCCGTGCTGTATAAGCCCGTGCCATCATCATCAATGGTCATCGCGCCAAAAATTATTTCGTCTTTCCCGTCTTGATCAACATCGGCAACGGATAGATTGTGGTAACCTTGGCCAGAATAGGGATGCTCCCGCGCTTGGGTGTCAAAGACCCACCGAATGTGCAGCTTTTTATCTTTAAAATCCCAAGCTGCAAGGGCGGTGCGTTCGTAATAGCCCCGCGTCATGACGACGGATGGATTTTTGCCATCCAAATAGGCTACTGCAGCTAAAAAGCGATCCGAACGGTTCGCATGGGTATCACCCCAACTGCGCAGATCGCCCCGCGCAGGTAAATAATCTACCGTGCTGAGTGCTTCACCCGTCAAGCCATCGAAGACCGTTAGAAACTCCGGGCCTTCCAAAATACGCCCAAATGTCCGCGACTGCGCTGCCGTATCTCGCCAATCAACATGGGCATCACCTATGATATTACCCAATCCATCCCTTGTGCCATCTGCTGTTTTACAAACCAATTCCGCTCTGCCATCTCCATCCAGATCATACAGCATGAACTGGGTATAGTGTGCACCCTCTCTAATATTCTTGCCTAAATTTATCTCCCATAAGAAGGTACCATCCAATTTGTATGCTTGGAAGATGGGCTCGTCAGTTATTCCGTTGTGGGCATTGTCGTGTGCTTTGCCGGTTTGGTGAACTACAATTTCGTAGGTACCATCGCCGTCCAAATCAGCAACAGAGGCATCGCCAGGGGTGTAGCCTACAGGGGTTCGCAACGGGATTTCCAAGTACGGTCGAATGGGATCAGTTGCTTTCATATTGATCGTAGCCGACACGATTTCCTTTCCTTTCTGCCACTCCACCAACGTGTAGGTTACATCTTTGCCGTGATCCACTGTGTTATCCAAAAAGTTTGTTCCTTTACGCAAGGGTTTGTCATTTAGCCGTACTTGCTGCTCACCGGGATACTGCCTATACATCGTAAATGGTGTTTCAAAATCATCGGTCGCCAGCAGGCGCCAACTTAAGAAAGTCGATTTATCCGAAGTTTTAAGCGCCACCAAACCGCGATCAAGAAATTCAACCAAACGCTGGGCATTCACTGTGGACGCTAGGCCGAAAAGTAGAAGCACTAGGAACGACAGCGATAATCTATTGCGCACGAATTTCCAAAGGCTAGGGAATGATTGCATAGGTGTAAATTATTTTTTAACAACTGGTTTTCCATTCACCCGTACATTCTTCAGCTGAAAATCCGTAATATACTCTTGCTGAATATAAGACCGCTTTGACGCGTTTATCGTCAGGTTATCAAACGTAAAATTCGAGAGTTGGTATTGATCGGATTTATTTACGTCGAATAAGATATCGCAATCCAAGGTGACATTCCGTAGGGTAATATTTCGTGCATAAGACAGCTTGATGTCCTTCTCTCCTTTTAGATCAAAAAACTGCGTCCAAGGCTTAACAAACAAAAGACTATTGGCATTGCCGGTTACATTCTCGATTAAGATATGTTCATACTCTTGCGGTGTGTCCGGCCGCATTTTTAGTTGCAGCAATTTCTTAGCCTTATCCAACGTATTATTCCGAAAGATGATATTATAACTGTGGATAGATTCACTGCCGCAGGTAAGTGCGCTGTGACAGAAACCGAATGCACAATCTTCAATAATGATATTCGAATTTTCACCATTATTAGGATCTTTATCCGCTTGTGGGCCTTTGCCGCCCTTTAATGCTATGGCATCATCGTTTACCGATAGGTAACAATTTTTAATAAGTACATTTTTACAGACATCAAGGTCTATAGCATCGGAACTAGGTGCTTTAACCGGTTTTTCCGGAGCTGTGATACGCAGATCCAGCAGCTTCAAATTCTCTACTTTGTAATAGTGTGACGTCCAAAATGGTGAATTTTTCATATGTATACCCGATATCTGCACGTTTTTGCTATTGGAAACATACAGTACCCTCGGCCGCATTTCATCCATATTGGTGCAGTTTGGATTAAATGCTCGGCGTAGCCAAAAAGCCTTCCAATAACGTAGTCCGTTACCGTCCAAGGTTCCTTTTCCCGACACGGTAAATCCATCCACCTTATCGGCGTTCACGAGGGCCGAAAAGTATTTTAAGGTTTGTCCTTCCATACGTGTTAGTTGTAGCGCAAAATCAGCAACATCATCACTACCCTTTAACACCGCCCCTTCTTCGAGATGCAGATGTGTCTTCGCTTTGAAAAAGAGGGAACCACTAAGGAAGGTGCCGCGCGGAATAACAACCACGCCACCGCCAGCCTGATGTGCCTTGTCAATCACCGCTTGGATCTTTTCGGTTTGTAAGAGCGTACTATCTTGCACCACTGCAAAATCTGTGATACGATAGGCCTTCCCCAATTTCTCTACTTGTGTTGGCTCGATCTGCTTGAACCAAGGCGTAATTATACTTCCATCTGGGAACCGATCCTGTGCTTCTAACCGCCCTTGAAAACAGATACACAGTAATATCAAACTTAGTATTACGATTTTATTTCTTCTCATCATTCCTTTAATTGATAGCTTACAAGACAGCATATTGGTTTATTCCAACACTTGGGTTAGCACAAGAGCTGTGTAGATTATTGTCACTAAGCTATCAAGTAAGGAGGGCAAGGGCAACCTGTAGTGTCCTGTTTTCGAAAGCAAATAATGGTTTTCAGACTTTTAATCGCTATTTTTCACTTCAACAAGCGATTTAATACAATTGTAAAAACTTCGTGATGAGCGAATCTAACATCCTGTTTTGCCTTCGCTAGAAACAATGACATTCCGCCCTGCACCATCCTGCCCCACAAGATTCGTGCACGGCCATATTAATCCTTAATTTAGCTTCCGGTTCGAAGCGATAGCATCGAGCGATTGGAGCTCCAAATAAACCATTTAATATGTCATACGTAAGAATATTCGTTATCATCTTCTGCTTTGGTCTTCTAAACGGATCGGTACAGGCGCAACAACTAGGTATAAAACAGGATCGTATCAAAGTCGACGCCCCGTTTCTTATGCCCGATATCAGCATTCCGAATTTCGATCAAGCTCCGCTATTTAATATTCTTGATTTTGGCGCCGTCGAGGGGAATAAAGAACGAATATCCGCGGCAATTTCCAAGGCAATTATCGCGGCTAACAAACAGGGAGGAACAGTGTTGGTTCCAGCGGGGACATGGATCACAAAACGCATACATTTAAAGAGCAACGTCAATCTTCATCTCGCCAAAGGAGCGACACTACTTTTTTCCGGTCAACCGGAGGATTATCTACCGGCAGTGTGGAGCAGCTGGGAAGGATTGGAATGCTATAACTACTCGCCATTGATTTACGCCTTTGAAGCAAAAAATGTCGCCATCAGCGGAGAAGGAGAACTCCGTGCGGAGATGGACACTTGGAAAAAGTGGTTCCCCCGACCGCAAGCCCATATGGAAAGTATCAAGCGTTTATATAACTGGGCGCAGGAAGAGCTTCCCGTTGAGCAGCGCAATATGGTGAACGACACCTCCAACCTACGTCCACAGTTTATACAGTTCAATCGCTGCGAGCATGTGCTGATCGAAGGCATCAAGATTCGCAACAGCCCGTTTTGGACGGTGCACCTCTATTTGTCGAAAGATATCGTTGTACGTCACATCGACGTCTATGCACATGGTCACAACAACGATGGCATCGATCCGGAAATGAGTCAAAACATTTTGGTGGAAAACTGTATTTTTGATCAAGGCGATGACGCCATCGCTATTAAATCGGGAAGAAACCCAGAGGGATGGCGTTTAAAAACTCCTTCCAAAAATATAGTTATTCGACATTGTGAGGTGCGTGATGGCCATCAATTGGTTGCTATCGGCAGTGAACTCTCTGGCGGAATAGAGAATGTTTACGTGACGGATTGCGAAGTTACCCCAAAGGCTAAGCTCATGCATCTCGTTTTCATCAAAACCAATGAACGCATGGGTGGATATGTAAAGGGGATATATTTCTCCAATATTCAGGCGCACAACTTACAGGACGGAATATTGGGCATCGATACCGATGTCTTGTACCAATGGCGAACGCTTGTCCCCACACGCCTTAAAAAGTTAACACCCATTCAGAACGTTCACTTAGCAGATATTCAAGCGGGCAAGGCAAAATTCATTGCTAAAATCAGTGGAAATGCAGACTTACCAATAACTGACGTTTCCCTGAAAAATGTACGTTTAAGCAAGGTCGATGAAGCGAACATTCAAAATAAACATGTCAAAAACTTTCGCTACGTGGAATAACAAAAACAGCCCTTCATAACGATGAGGGGCTGAATCTTGACTAACCTAATATGAAAAAACTCCAAAATAGCAGGACAATAGGCTGATCGATAGGACGTATGTATAGAAATTCTAGGTTTCATCCCTCCGCTAAGTTCCAATTTCTGGAATAGCTTTATTTGGTATCACAGCGCAAGACAAGTATAGGAGATTATTTTAGACTGGGCAACCTGCACTATCCTGCGTCGTCATCGTCGAGCGTATTCGCTGGGCGGAAAGCCAAATTTGGCCTTAAAATTCTTCCTAAAATATTCCGGATCGCTGAAGCCGACCATATAGGCAACTTCGCTCACATTGAATTTCTTTTCCCGCAACAGTTGTTGGGCGCGTTTTAGGCGCACCTCCTTAATTAAATCGGCCATGCTGTAGCCCGTCAAAGCCTTCATTTTACGATATAACTGCGCACGGCTCAACCCTATGGATTGGCAAACACTATCGATCTTCAAATTGGAATCCGACAGGTTCTCCTCCACATACGCCAATATCTTTTGCAACAAAGCCTCGTCTGGCGAGGGCATATCGATTGGCGAAGGTTCGAAAGCGATCTGCTGTTTAAACTTATCCTGCATGCGAAACAGTGCCAACAACTGGTTACGTACTTTCAGCGCCAGTACAGGAAGATGGAAGGGCTTTACCATATAGTCATCAGCTCCCGTTTCAAGGCCCTCAACTTCAAATTCTACAAGCGTCCGAGCGGTTAACAAGATAATGGGGATATGACACATTAAGATATCCGCTTTTACCTGTCGCGTAAACGAAATCCCGTCAACCTTAGGCATCATCACATCGCTGATAATTAAGTCAGGCATCTGTTTTCTGGCCATTTGTAAACCATCGTGCCCATTTGCCGCTTCCCATACCTGGTAGTTATCACGAAAGAAATTGGCCAAGTACCTGCGCATTTCCTCATTGTCCTCGACCAGCAAGAGTGTACACCGTCGCGGTAGGGCCGTTCGCATCGTACCCTCGCCAAGATGCTTTAACACTGTTGAGTCGACAGAAAAATGCGGCGAAACGGGATCCGCTTGTCCCAAACGATCAACGATTAGCGCACTATCTCCCAAAGGTAAAAACAAACGAAAGACCGTCAGCTTATAACGTTCCGTATATGGCCGACTTTCCACGGTCAACCTTCCGCCGTGCATTTCTACCAAAGATTTGCTATAGGTGAGGCCTAAACCCGAGCCGCCGGCCACGGCAGATTTCCCTTGCAGGAATGGTTTAAAGATCCGGTCCATATCCTCTGCCGATATTCCGGATCCGTTGTCAATAAACGCGACGACAAGTTGATCATCGATTTGGTGCACGCGCACTTTGATCATGCCACCTGCCTGCGTGAACTTCAAGGCATTGGACAGCAGGTTGTAGCATACCTTTTCCAGCTTGTCTGCATCGATCGCTAGAAGAGGAATATCGCCTTTGCATGATAACTTCAGTCGGATCTTCTTCTGCTTGGCCTCTTGTGCGAAAGAGTTGACGACCTGTTCAACCAATAAGGTGACGTCAGCCTTCTTTAGGTGCAAACGCTCGTGCCCGGTCTCAAAACGTCGGATATCCAACAGTTGGTTGACGGTTTTCAACAATCGGTTTCCGTTGTTTTCCATCGTCTGCAATTGGTCTTGCACTTGGCCATTATCTTTGTTCCAACTTTTCAACTGTTGTATCGGTGAAAGAATAAGTGAAAGAGGCGTTTTGATCTCATGAGAAATGTTAGTAAAAAACTGAACCTTACTTTCGTGTAGTTCACGTTCTTTTGCATGCAATATCGCTTCATACGCTAGCTTTGATTTAAGTTTAGTATACCGACGGATCGCGTAGTAAAAAAGATAAAGCAGAAGCATGAAAACGAGGGCATACACGACATATGCACCATTGCTTGCCCAAATAGGCGGTGCTACGGTGATAGCTAGCGTGGTGGGCGATTCCATCCATATGCCATCGCTGTTGGATGCCTTCACCTTAAAGATATAATCCCCAGCATTAAGATTGGAATAGGTTGCCACACGTTTACTCGCGTCGGTATATATCCAGTCCTTGTCAAAGCCTTCCAGCATGTAAGCATATTTATTTCCTGCCGGATTCGCATAGTGTAAGGCAGCGAATTCCAAGCTGATGCTTTTATCTTCATGTCGAAGATCTAGCGAAGAACTTAAGTAGAGCGGTTTCTTGAGCACCACCCGGTCATTCACCTTCTGATGTACTTCAACGGGCTGGTTCAGGATGCGCAACTCGGTGAGCAGTACTTTCGGTGGACTGTTGTTGGTACTAATACTATCGGGCGAGAAATAACTTACGCCTCTATTCCCACCAAAGTAAAGCCTATTCGCAAAGGTGCTTTTATGGATCGCGCCTTCTGCAAATTCATTGCTTTGCAACCCATCCTGTTTTGAAAACGTACGAATAGCAAAGGTTTTGCGATCTACCCTGGAGATCCCTTGTTTATGGCTCAGCCACACAAAACCTTGGTCATCCTCGGTGATCCCTGCAATGGTTCCTTTGGGCCAAAGGTCTGTTTGTTGCGATAGGTGCTTGATGTATCCGGTTTCCGGATCGTAATAATCCAAGCCATTCCCTGTTCCAATCCATACGCGATGGTCACTGTCCTCAAAAATATTGTAAATTCGGCTGTCGCTGAGAGACGAGGAGCCGGTGCCCTGCTGCAATTGCTTGAGCAGCGTCAATCCGTTAGCGTCCTTCTTTAAAATGGCAATACCTCCACCTTCCGTTCCCGCCCAAAGCTGCTCTTTACTATCTTCATAAAGATACCAAACATGCTCATGCGGAAGTAGTCCCTGCACAGGAAAATGTACCACCGTTTCCCTCGCTCTGTCGTATCTAAAAATCCCGTTCCAAGTGCCCAGCCATACATCACCCAATCGATCTTCCACAAAAGAGAATACCGCGATATTATCGAGAGATGGAATATCGATACGCTCGATCCGGTCGGCCTTCGGGTCATACCGATCGAGCCCTTTCTGGGTACCGATCCAAACCATGCCTTTGGAATCGCAGAATATCCGTTTAACATAGTTGCTTTTTATGCTGTGCAGGTTGTTTGCATCGTGCTGAAAATGCCTATAGGTTCCATCTTTGGCGAGCACACTGATTCCTTTACTTCGGGTTCCCACCCAAAGGTTTCCCTTGTTATCCTCGTCGATGGCTCGAATGGTATTTTCCAACAGCGAGTTTTTACGTTCTGGATGATGGTACATGTAGTGAAATGGTGTCGCATCCAAATAGCTTCGGTTTATTCCATTGCTATACGTACCTAACCAAAGCACATGTTCGTCATCCAAAAAAAGATCACTGACGTAGGCATCATTGATGGACCATGGATTTTCGGAATCCACGGTGTACACCTTTTGTTGACCACTTAATAGATGCTCTTCCACCAAGGTCGTTTTGTCGTTATCCAAAAACCAGCGGCTGTTATTGTAGGTGTAGCTGACCTGTAATCGATGGTCACGTCGGTTGATTTTGCCGGTAATTTCCTGAGGTATGGCCTTATTGGCTATTCGGTCAAAATCGTCTGTCTCATAATTGTAGCGGCAGACAAAATTTTCGTCAAAGGTCGATATCCAGATATCCCCTTTACTGTCTTTCAAAACATTATGAATACGATTGTTGATGATACTTCTTGGATTGGAAGGTTCATAACGATATACGCGAATACGATAGCCGTCATAACGACAAAGACCAGACCAGCTACCGAACCACATAAAGCCATACTTATCTTTTGCAATGCCATGTATCGTGCTGTGGGGCAAACCGTTTTCGGAGGTGATATGGTCGAATTTCAGTCGTAGAAACTGCGCGTTACCAATAGCCGGGGTTAGCAGCAGCAAGCAGCAGCAAGTCAATATCGAGTAGAAATTTCGTAGCCTGTTTTCCCCGGTTAGCATGTATGTAGAAATTGATCGTGCTAAATGTAGAAAAAAAGATCGAAAGATCAGGTTCTAGCGATCAAAAATGCGCTTTTCCAGTCCCAGAGACCACATGATTCAATTTTAGGGGATGAATGAGCTGATTTTATGGGACGTCTCAGGAACACAGACAGTAGCTTTGAAAAGGTGTCTTACCTATCGTGTTTAGACATCGGGGTTGCCCCCCAAATGAGGAAGCTAGTCAAATTACCTTCGTTAAACCTATTTGCAATTGTATGGAAACTTTAGTTTTTACGTCAAGCACACGTGCGACCAACAACAGTTTTGATCTGATAAAATCGATAAAGATAAACGACTTCTCGTCTACGCCCAAGTATATTCAACTTGCGGATGCGATCGTAGAAGCGATCAAGAACAAAATTGTTCAGGTAGGGGATGCTTTGCCATCCATCAATGATCTCAGCTATCATCTGCAAATTGCTCGCGATACCGTAGAAAAAGGCTATCGAAAATTACGGGTCGAGGAAATTATTGCTTCTTCGCCCGGAAAAGGATATTTTGTTGCCAAAGAACAGGTATTTCGACTGCGTATTGCTGTCTTTCTCAACAAATTAAGTGCCCACAAAAAAATTGTTTATGATGCCCTCGCCAGCGAGCTAGGCGATCAGGCATCTCTGGACCTCTTTGTTTACAATAGTGATATTACGCATCTGCGCAATTTATTGCAGGGACTAGCGCAGCCCTACGACCACTACGTTGTTTTTCCTTACTTCAAGGAAGGGAAGGATAAAGCAGCGGAAGTGCTCTCCAGCATTCCCACTGACAAGCTGCTTTTGCTTGGTCGTGAGGTGGAAGGCTTGAACGGTGATTTTCCGGTGGTCTGCGAAAACTATGAGCGGGATATATACGAAGCCTTGGAGAGCATCCGAGCACCTCTTTCTAAATACAACCTGCTGAAGCTTGTTTTCCCCGACCATAGCGACTATCCAAAGGCCATCATCAAAGGATTCTACAAATTCTGCCAAGAATATGCCTTTGAGCACCTTTTGGTTGACCATGCAGGACGCGAGCATATCAAAAAAGGCACCTGCTACATCAACCTTGCCGAGGATGACCTTGTTTACCTTCTCGATAAGATCAGCGCCAAGAACTTGGCCATCGGCGAAGATGTAGGTATTATATCGTATAACGAGACGCCCTTAAAGAAATTTATCTTAAATGGCATCACGACGCTATCGACAGATTTCAAACTGATGGGAGAATACGCCGCAGCCTGCATTATGAACAATCTGAAAACAAGGCTGGAAGTTCCCTTTTACACGGTACTTCGCGCTTCCGTTTAACGTAAGCGGAACATTGCAAGGATAAAACATATCCACAGGATACGTCAGGATGCTGCTTCTCCTGCGAATGTGTAGTTTAGCAAACTTATAAATCGATACATCACAACCTATGAATCTATATCGTCTATGCCTGCTTATCATCTTTTTAGGAGGATATATCAGCCCTAGTCTAGCACAAGTTAGCAAACAGATCCAATATCTCTCAGGAACGGATAATGAGCATACCGTGGAATGGGATTTTTGGGTTACCGGTGGCAGAAAAGCAGGTGAATGGGATAAGATTGCTGTTCCCGGCCATTGGGAGCAGCAGGGATTTGGCGCCTACAATTACGGTAGGGACTATGTTACCTATGGAAAGAACTTTCAGTTTCACGATGAGAAAGGTATCTACGTACACAGCTTTCAGGTTCCCGCGAGTTGGAAAGGAAAGCGAATAGCCATTGTTTTTGAGGGATCGATGACCGATACGGAGGTAAAGATCAACGGTCAATTGGCCGGCGAAAAGCATCAGGGATCTTTCTACCGCTTCAGTTATGACATTACCGATAAAATTCTTGTAGGTAAGAACAACAAATTGGAAGTAACGGTATCCAAAATGTCGGATGACAAGACGGTGAACAACGCTGAGCGTTTGGCAGACTATTGGATTTTGGGCGGTATTTATAGACCTGTTTACCTAGAAGCAACACCAACGGCGCACATCAGCTGGACGGCGATAGACGCGAAAGCCAATGGCAGCTTCCGCAGTCACGTTTACCTATCGGGTGTAAGCCAACCGGGCACACTACGCGTTGATTTGAAAGACAAAACTGGCAAGACCGTAGCAACAAAAACGCTATCCGTGGCCGCGGGTGATACCATAAAATCTATGGAGCTACAAGTTGACCAACCACAGTTGTGGACTGCCGAGACGCCACATCGTTACGAAGCCCAGTTTACCCTTCGCAGTAAGTCGACCTCTCCCTACCTACACCATGAACGCTTTGGATTCAGAACCATAGAAGTGCGAAAAGAAGATGGTATCTACGTCAACGGCGCCAAAGTTAAAATGAAAGGCGTCAATAGGCACGTTTGGTGGCCCGAGACAGGTCGGTCGGTCAACAGAAAGCTAGACCTGCAAGATGTAAAGCTGATCAAGGAAATGAACATGAACGCGGTACGCTGTTCACATTATCCACCAGATCAGTCTTTTCTGGAAATATGCGATTCGCTGGGCCTCTACGTTTTAGACGAATTGGCGGGTTGGCAAAAAGCCTATGGAACGCCTGTTGGCAAAAAACTGGTGAAAGAGATGGTTATTCGCGATGTCAACCATCCGTCCATAATCCTTTGGAGCAACGGCAATGAAGGCGGACATAACAAGGAATTGGTGGATGAGTACCGCAAATACGATCTGTCGGATCGCACGGTTATTCATGCGCACCACCGCCCAGGCAATGAAATCAACGGTATTGACTGTAACCACTATGAAGATTACTATTCGACAAAGAAGATATTGGAAGGACCAAACATTTATATGCCTACCGAATTTCTCCATGCGCAGGATGATGGGGGCGCTGCAGCGGGTTTAGCAGATATATGGGAACTACACTGGAATGCCAAGCTGGGTGCTGGCGGGTTTATTTGGGATTTTGCGGATGAAGGTATAGTACGGACCGACTTCAATAATACCATCGATGTGAACAAAGTGAACGCGCCGGACGGAATTTTAGGGCCACACCGCGAGAAAGAGGGCAGTTTCTTTGCCCTCCGAGAGATTTTTTCGCCCGTACATATCAAGATGAAAAGTATAGCGCCGGATTTTGACGGCCGTATTCCGGTGGAAAACAGGTATCACCACACCAGTCTACAGGCTTGTCAATTCACCTACAAACTGGTCAATTACCAACGTCCTTATGCGGACTTCGCAGGTATCGATAGCGTGCAAAGCCAAGTGATAACCAGTCCGGATATCGCACCAACAGCGAAAGGTCAGCTGAATTTAAACCTCCCCAACGATTGGAAAAACTATGATGCCCTGTTGCTTACGGCGACCGATCAACATGGAGAAGAGATATATACCTGGTCTTGGCGCATCAAGTCAAACGCAAGTATCCTCGCGGAGGTATTACCCATACAAACCGCAACGACGGTAGATTTGCAAGAGGATTCGGCCAACTACATACTAAAAGCGAATGGTATAAGCGCTTTTATCTCCAAAAAAACCGGTCTTTTAGCCGAATTGGCCAACGACTACAGCATGAAGCTATCCTTCCAAAACGGCCCAGTACTAGTGGATGGTGCATCCACCTTAAAATCATCCGAGCTTTATAGCGACGGCGATAAACGAGGCATAGCATTCTCCTTTGACGGAAGCTTAGATTATATACGCTGGACGATGCAACCCGACGGCTGGCTAAAGCTGGAGTATGCCTATCATAGCGAAGGCAACGTGCCTTTTGCTGGCGTCAGCTTCGATTTTCCAGAAAACTATGCGATCAGTGTAAAATGGCTCGGCAATGGTCCATACCGCGTATGGAAAAATAGAATGCAAGGCGTTACGCGCAATACTTGGGAAAATATGTACAACGATTCCAAAGCAGGGATTGGCCCTTGGACCTTTCCAGAATTTAAAGGCTATTTTTCCGATGTCAGCTGGATGCAGTTCAATACAACACAAGGAAAATTTTTAGTAGCGACTGCACAAGACGATTTGTTTGTTCGCCTATTTGACTTTTACGGAATATCGGGGCCTAAAGGATACCCTGCGCTACCGACAGGCAATATTTCATTCTTGGATGCCATACCGCCGATAGGCACCAAGCTAGCGATGGGCATCAATAGCAAAGCGGCCGTTAACGGCCCTGCTGGCGAATTGACGGCGCTGAACAGAACGATATCAAGAACATTGTATTTCTATTTCGGCTTACCGAAGGGAGAGAAAGAAAATACGCAATTTATCATGCCAAAAGTGAACGTGTTAACCGACTAGTCGGTGGCTACGCCACGAAAGATTCTTAGTTTAGTTAGTTTATGTCTTGGGATGGTGGCCGCCAGGTACACCATCCTTTGTTTTTGATAAACATCGCATGCCCAAATCGGCATTAAATAAAGCAATACGTTGTACTACTTCAAAATTTCCGCCAAAAATAGCAAGGTATGTTGCCAAGCGCGATCAGCCATCAGCTTATTGTATTCCGGTGACGCAGGATCGGTAAAGGTATGCCCTGAGTTGGCATAGGTGATGAGCTGCCAATCTGCTTTCCCTTCATTCAGTTCGGTTGTTAGCGCTTCCAAAATAACCGGCGTGACGCCTTTATCTTCTGCAGGGTTTTCCACCAATATTTTTGCTGACAAGGACGTATTGGGTCTCGCTTGATCTTTGGCCAATCCGCCATGGATAGAGACCACGCCCTGAATAGGAAAATGCGCGCGAGCAGCTTCCAATGCGCCCGTTCCGCCAAAACAGTAACCGATCACGGCAATTTTATCAGCATGTGCACCAGCCTTCTTCAGCTCCTCCAACGCTAATTGTATCCGGTGTTGGTAAGCTTGGTAGTCGGTCTTGTATTTGCCGGCGATCTTTCCTGCGGCAGCGTTATCCTTTGGTATATTTCCTTCGCCATAAATATCGGCGATGAAAGCGACATACCCTTCTTTTTCTAAGGCGACAGCCGCGTCCTTGGCCTCCTGATCGATACCTTTCCAAGCCGGCAGGATAAGGACTCCCGGTCTACTATCACCTTTTGCTGCCGTTACCAATCCATGCAGTTTTTGTGTACCGTCGTTGTATGATACCGATTTTAACCCTTGCGCAGAAACACCTGCATGCATGCCTAAGAGGCATGTTATAATGAGAAGCTTGTACATAAATAATCTATTACCTAAGGGTAGTAACGTCTGTTTCCGAGGATTGTTTTTGTAGTCTTCGATTTTTGATTACCTTAGATCGACAGCGGCAAACTCCAAAATTTAGTATCTACAAGAAAAAGCTAAAACAGGAATCTTCATTTCACATAACCGATTTCATCAACCCGAACGTAGTAGTCGTCGCTTCCGAAACGCGTTCCGTCTTTCTTGTACCACAGACCTTGTTCGCCACTGACTTCAACCGTAACCGTATATTCCCCTTGCGGTAACCTTGGACTAACAAATCGTATCCCGTGATCGGACACCTTACTGTAGAAGTCCACCAGCACATGGTGTAACACTAGCCCTTTTTTATCTGCAATAACGATCCGACCGTAGCCACCGTGACGATCGGATTCTCCTTTGATGTAAAACGTCCCGCCCTTAAAGGGGAGCTCAATTTTCTCGCCTTTGCTATTGGAAACAAAAGGCTTTTCGGCTGGTAAGGGAATAGATTGCTTATGGATAGCGCCACCCCTATTGGCTAGTGGATCCCAAGCAGATAGGTAGTTGGTGATCTGTAACCGCTCGCCGACAGTTTCCAGAGGTAGCCATACCTGTGTAGCAGCCTGCCCCTGCTTGGGGTATGACCATCTATCGCCCATATACATCAATACCGTATCCTGTTCTTGCACGATCGGGAATACAAAACTACATTGCGAATTATACGTCAACGATCCTGCAGGACAAAACAGTCCTTGTTTCTTCCAAGGCCCAGCAATTGAATTTGCCGTATGGTAGTGGTTATCGTTTCGTTCCCAGCTTGTCAGATTCGAGCTTAAAAGATAGTAGATGCCCTCTTTTTTGAACATCGCTGGCGACTCACCCACGCCAGAAATTTGAGAGACCACTTTTTCCTCGGCCCCTTTGTAATCTGCGCTCAAACGGTAGATATCGCCGTGATGCACCAATAGATAACCTTGTCCATCGTGATCTTGAAAAGTACCCATATCCCATTTCTTTATAGGCTTACCTTGATACAATAAAGGTCCCTGAAAACGGTATTCTCCGTTGATGGTTTTACTGACGGCATAGCCGATATAAGGATCTTTGTACTGCAGGTCATCGCAATGCATTAGCATGATGTATTCTCCGGATTGCGGACAACGCATTACCTTTGCACGTTCACCTATTCGGTCTGGACCAAGTAGGCCTTCTCCTTGTTTGGGAAGTGCCAACCGTTCAAACTTCCAATGAACTAGATCGGAGGAAGAATAACAGCTGAATCCGATAAAATGATTGGTACTATCGGTTTTATATTCTCCGAATAGGTAGTACTTGCCTTTTTCTTCCACAATACACGCACCATGTGCATTTACGACGTGACCTTGATCATCAAACCATGGGACGCCATTCACTAAGGCACTAGCGCGCTCCTGCGAGGAAACCTTCGCAACGCCCAAAATAACGATTAATAGGAATAAAGAATAACGATATCTCATATGAACAACTTTACGTGAACCCTGACCTGCGCCTAAACTTCTACCTAAGGTGCTTCAACAGCATTAAAACTGTACCGAGCTATCATTGATAACATATTTCTTTGTGCCCAACAATTCATAGACTTCAGCTGCCGCCAACAAAACAGGGCCGTAGCCATGTGCCGCAAATTTGTTGACGGGACGATAGTAGTAAAAGGCTGGATCGAAGCCCATGCCTGTTCCCACACAGGTGCCTTCCACCTGCCCATCGGCATTGATCTTGGTGTGCACAGCATTCCAAGCCTGTAACACCATCGGCCCATAGGCCTTAGCATCCAACCATCCGGCATTAATTCCGCGGGCGATGCAGTATGCATAAATTGCCGTGGCCGATGTCTCCAAGTAGGAATCGTTCTTATCCAACAGTTGATGCCAAAAACCGGTACCATGTTGTAGCGGAGCCAATCCTGCGACATGCTTTTTAAACTGCTCCAATAAGGCCGCTCGCGCGGGATGTTGAGCCGGCAGCACTTGGAGAAGTTCCACTTTTGTAAGCAAAGCCCATCCATTGGCCCTAGCCCAATGGAAAGCAGGATGCGGATCCATATCTTCCACCCAACCGTGCCTATACAGCCCCTTTTCTTTCACGAACATCTTATCCGTGAACAGCCAAAATTGTTTCACGGCTTCTTCGGTATACTTTGCGTCGCCCGTTAGCTGTCCCATTTGCGCCAATGCCGGCAAACTCATATACAGATCATCCAACCACAAGGTATTCGGCTGCGGTCTATTACGTGCCAAGGTACCGTCTTTAAGGCGAAATTCCTTGTTCGCGATATAATTGATGTAGTTGTCGATAACGGTCCTAGCTTCCCGCTTGAGCAGTCCCGCCTGCTGCACCTTGATCAGCGCGGCACACATCGCTCCGGCATCATCAAGAGCCTCGGGGTGGATAACGGAATGCAACGGAGACCGATAGCCAGGGTTCTCCGCTTCTAATGCCCTAAACTTAGGTAAGGCATCGAGTATAAAGTCCATACGGCTGCTGCTGTAAGCGGCATACTTTGCGTCTTTGGTGACTTCCGTGGCGCGAAGCATCGCGCCATAGGTTACTCCCCATTCGTAGCTCACCAAGCGAAAGTCGCCTTTCCTGAAGATCGTCGCTGTATCAATCTTCCCGACATCGCCCAGCTCCTCGCCTGTGCCTTTCTTCTCCAGTATGGCAGGCGTTACCCGCTGCAGGTAGCCATAAACCTTATCCATATCTAGCTTAATGCTATCTATCGTAGTTTCGCCATAGTGTACCGGATAGTCGGGTTTCAGTAAATGCAGTGGTGCATTGGCATCATTTGTTTCGACAGTATCTGTATTTTTGGCGTTTCGCGCTGGTTGGCAACCGTATAAGGCTATCAAGGTCAACGAAAAAATAGAAATTCTTTTCATGTTAAATAAGTTTACTTCCTGTATGCACTGCTGCGTGGTTAGGCTTACTAATATACATGCAAAACGACGAAAAACCGTTATGGGGTGTCATGGGGTAGACATACAGCAAGAGCAGGTTTAAGCGAACTCAAACCTGCTCTTTATCACTTTTGAAGGATTACTTTTTCCGAACAGTCGATTTACAGCAAACGGATGCCATTTTTTGCAAAATGGTAACTGATGGATATCTCATGCGATCCATTACGCATACCTCCGATACTGGTACTGGCCATTCCAAACTGGTAGCCATAGCCCACACGCAAAGCATTACTCACTGTAAAAGAAGCGAGAAACCCTAAATCCTTGGTCGTTGCATAGTTGGCACCAATGCCGAACTTTCGGCTTAAAAAAGCGGTTGCTGAAAAATTACCCAACATCTTGTTATTATCCATGCGAGCAAGCCACGCACTGGTCTTTACATGAAAACCGGGATCCACCTCAAAAAGATAGGCAGCGATAGCCGCATAGTTTTCGCGAAAAACGGCCACTTGCGTAAACTGTTCTCCACCGATTCGAGGCAACGAAAGACCCACATAGAACTGTTCGGGTCGATAATACATAAAGGAAAGGCCAACTGTGCCTACTCTTTCATCAATATCTTGCCGTAAGGAAGGATCACTCTCTTCTAGACGGGCGAACCGTACGTTATACAAGCGCATCCCTAAATTTATGGCACCGGAGAGGTAATCGTTTTCAGAAAGACGAATCGCATGTCCATAGAAAGCATTGACCTCCGTGTAGCGTTCCGGACCTATCTTATCATACAAAACATTCAGGCCAACCGAGGACCGTTCGTTTTTGGTTTTCACGTGGCCGCCCATGAGCACAGTCGTTGGCGCGCCCTCCATATTCATCCACTGTTTGCGTCCGACGCTATAAATCTTACCCTGATCGGCACTCAATGTGTAGGCCTGGTTGATTTGGTCAGGATGCTGTACATAATGCAGGTAGGATCCTATCTGCTGTTGTGCCTGCACACGCGCACTTGCAAAAACCAAGGCGAAGATGCTTACTATACATCCAAAATATATTTCTCTATTCATGTTATCGCTTTAAATAAAACCAACCATTTTGATGCATCTTCTTCCCTTCCTGCATCCATTCAAGTTTGAGAAAATAGGTTCCATCATTCAACAGTTGTCCAGAAGAGTTCCTTCCTTCGAATACCCTATCCGCATTGTTATAATTATCCATGCGGAATAGAAGCTGTCCCTGTCTATTGAATATTTGCACATTATTTTCGGGGTAGCGTTCTATCTCCCGAATCACCAATACGTCATGTTCACCATCGCCATTTGGGGTCAGCACTTTAACGATATCCATCGCCGGAAGCGCCAACACAAGCAACTCTTGACGAACATCTGTTGCAGCCTCCCACAATTGGTTTCCTTCCTGTGAAGCCACTACGCCTACTTTTCCTTCCTGGAGTGCCTCGACGGCCTCCCCCAGCACTGTTGCTATCGCAGGATTCTCCGACCGCAACGTAATAGGAAGTCCAGATGCGCTTCTAGCAACCACTTCATAGGGCTTATCGCCAACGGTCAATGTCGGCAACGGATCAAAAGATATGGTCTGTATGCCTTTGGTTACGGTTAGTGTTTTAACGATAGGTGCGGCTTCTTCCCAAGCGATGTTACCAGCCTGCTGCGCGGTGATATTGGCTGTCCCCACACCAACAAACTTAAGGCGCTGGTTGTCTACTTCAACTACTGCAGGGTTATCGGAAATATAAGTTATCCTGAGCCCCGATGTGGCTACCGCAGCGGGAACCATTTCGCCTACATCAAAGGTTCTGTCTTCCATATCCGGAAACACAATCTCCTGTGGTTTCCGTTCTAGTGCTACAACCGCTACATTGGGTGCCGTTTGCGCGGCCATGCCCTCGCCGAGATAGAAGCTCGGGTGAGGAGGTTGATTGTAGGCGGTGTTCTGCCATGCAATAGCCGACCGATATTGTGGATCATGCATGAGGGTGTACAAACGGTGTGTCGTAGGTATAGCTGTCGAAAATACCATCAGCCTTTTACTGTCTTCAGACCGGTAGATAACCTCTTCGCGCCAATCTCCTAAAATATCAGCACTTAGGCCAGGCGTTGCTTTGGTGCTGTTGTTAGACACGGCGCCCTGATTGCCGAATGAGGCCAGTCTTTTTACAGCATTCGTATTCCAGTCCCATTTATCGATGTTCGTACCATCTAGCAATTCACGTAGTAGGTCACCGTCCCACCAAATGCCGAAATTCATCGATCCCGGACGTGCTGGCGTAATCTGTTGTCCGCTGACGTTATAAAGACCGCCCACCGCAGACCACATCTCATAACCCGGATATCTTGGATCGATATCCGCAGCCATCGCGCGTCCTATATCGCGGGTCGCCGGAATACCAAATAAGGTTTCACCCGTTGTGCCATCCACTAAGGTTACAGCAAGATCTTTGTAAGATGTCGGCGATTCATGGGGCATCCAAACCAATTGTTTGTCTCTATTGGGATCCATTTTACTGACATGCAAAGCATCACCATGTCCCCTCCCAGTCACATAAAGCCCGCGTCCATTATCATTCACGGCACTTGCTCCATTGATAATCTCATCTTTACCATCATTGTCCAAATCAGCAACGGACATTTGGTGGTTACCTTGACCAGCATAGGCTTCATTCCCTCGCTTATTGCTATCAAATACCCAACGGCTTGTTAATTTGCCATCGCGCCAGTCCCAAGCCGCCCGCACCATCCGAGTATAGTAACCACGACCGAAAACCATGCTGGGGCGTTCACCGTCGAGGTAAGCTACCGCAGCAACAAATCGATCTACACGGTTGCCATAACCATCTCCCCAGTCGGCCACACGTCCCCGCTCAGGAATATAATCTACCGTTGCCAAGGCTTTACCGGTCAACCCCTCGAAGACCGTTAAGTATTCCGGCCCCGATAAGATGAATCCATTCGGTTCTCTCCAATCGGCATTGGCATCGCCAATCACTGTTCCTTGTCCATCCACAGTACCGTCCGAGGTACGTAGTGCTACCTCAGCTTTTCCATCGCCATCGAAATCGTAGACCAAAAATTGGGTATAATGCGCTCCTGCACGGATATTTTTCCCAAGATTTAACCGCCAGAGTTTTGTTCCATCCAGCTTGTATGCGTCGATGTAAACGATGCCACGCTGACCGGCCAAATTGTCCCCACTTAGGGTCGGCTCCCATTTTACCACCACTTCGTATTCACCATCGCCATCGAGATCACCCACACTTAAATCATTCGCCGTATGGATGTAAGCCGTTCCGTCTTGAGCAACACCTGTTGGAGGAATATCCATCGGGATGGATAAAAATCCTTGTGTCCAAACATCAACAGCCTTTGATGGTTCTTGCTCTTCACCATTTTGCACCGGTACCACGGTATATTTACCATTTTCTTCGGTTACATCTTGATAGTTGGTGCTTCCTACAATAGGCTCTTCATTCAACTTGATATCATTTCTGTACACGTTGAAACCCAGATTCACGGGTTCACTCCCGAGCAATCGCCAACTAATGAACACCCGATTATTCGATGGCCGGACGGCAACAACGCCACGATCTAAGGTTTCTACCCAACGCGGCGTAGTGACCACCTCATCAGGACCGGGTTCTGGCTCAGGCTCAGGTTCTTCTTCGGTAATGACCAAATGATAGCGCTGTATGGTAGGAAGCGCTATTCCTGCAGCATTATTCTTTAAATACGCCGCATAGGGCTTATGATCTGCTCCCGCAGCGATGGTCAATCGAGACGTACCATCGTCCAAGCCTGTCGTTGTTTCGTTTCTTGCTAGCTCCCGAAAGGACGTACCATCCTTCTGCAAGTAAAAAGCACGCGCTTGTGCACCTTCCATAAAGCCTAGAAGAACACCCGCGCTACCATCACGATCTATGTTGAAATCCGTTGTTGCCGCGTTGGACAAACGTCCGAACGAAGCCCATTGTATGGTGGAAATTGGACTGTGTATTACTGTCGCACGACTTCCATCACCGGCATTCATAAAGCCGATATAAACATGATCGTTGGCTATGGTCATCTGTGGATGGCGCGCTCCAGAACCGTTGCTTACCTCCATGCTCTGCCAAGCATTATTCTTAAAATAACGGATCGCCGCATTACCTGTGGTGCTATTCCAAGCTGCCATACTCATAAATCCTATGTAGGGCACATTTTCGCTATCGAAAGCAATCGATACCGAAGATGCGATATCGTTACTTGCAGGTCCTGCTCCAACAACTTCCCACATGCCGTTTACATAGCGCTGCACCATCGGCACATTGTCGCCTCGTGCTTCCACATAGACGACATAGGGAATATCATCCTTATCAAACGCTAATGCATGATTGCGTGATTGCGCCAATTGGCTCACCGGATTGATCAAGCTTCGCGTACCAACGCGAGGATTTCCAGCAGCTGTTCCCATCGGAAGCCAACTGTTGCTGGAAGCATCGTAATACTTGATGGCCAAATAATGATTTGTCTGTGCGCCAGAGCCCGTACCATCCGCGTATGTCACATAGATTTTCCCTTGTTTGTCTGACCAGATCCTAGAATAGCTGTTTGCTGTGGTTGTCACAAAAGCGCCAACCTGTTCCCAACTACCGGCTGCGACCATCCGCTTTACCGAGAGTCCATCACTCGTGGCAAATATCGTGTAGGTTTCTCCAGTGACCGTCGTCGTTACGCCGGGATATGTGCTGGCAATCGCTGAAAGTTGCGATTCTGCCCCCAGCAGTTCCCAAGTATTGGGCGGATAGGTTACTTTCGGCAAAATATACCGCTGGACGACAGGTGTACTGATTTCAGCTAAGTTTGGCTTTAAGTAAATAATATATGGATTTCTATCTCCTCCCGCTACCAAACCTAAGCGAGAAGCATTTTGATCGACCCCTGTCGCTGTAGCATTCTGGGTAAGTTCGACAAAAGCACTGCTTCCTTTTGGAAGATGAAAAACACGCGCCAAGGCGCCCTCCATGTACGCTAGGAAAAGGTTACCCGTATCATCAACATCCACATTAAAATCACTGGTCGCAGCATCAGAGAGACGACCAAAGGAGGCCCAATCCCCAGCCGATACCGGCCGATAAACGACCGTAGCACGACTCCCATCCGCCGCATGCATAAAAGCGATATAGAGAATATCATTGGCAATGCTCATCTGCGGATGACGCGCGCTGCCACCGTTAGTCACTTCCAAACTTTGCCAAGCATTATCTTTAAAATATCGAACAGCGACAGTTCCCGTTGTGCTGTTCCATGCTGCCATGCCCAAATAAGTGATGTAGGGCACATTAGCCGAATCGAAAGCGATGGAAACCGATGAGGCAATGGACGTGCTCGCCGCACCTGAGCCAACGAGTTCCCAAGCACCGTTGACATAGCGCTTTACCATGGGGACATTGTCTCCTCGAGCTTCCACGTAGACGATGTAAGGAATATTGTTCCTATCAAAAGCCATGGCATGATTACGGGACTCGACGAGCTGACTCACGGGGTTGATCACACTGCGTACACCAATACGAGGACTTCCAGCCTCGCTGCCCATGGCTATCCAACTGTTGGACGAAGGGTCGTAGTACTTGATGGCCAGATAGTGATTGGTTTGTGCTCCCGATCCTGTACCATCCGCATAGGTTACATAGATTTTACCCAACTTATCTGCCCAAATGCGGGAGTAAGTGGTTGCTGTTGTAGCAACCACATCACCTACCTGCTCCCAACTATTGCTACCGAGCATACGCTTTACCACGAGTCCATCGGCGTTTCTAAAAACAGCGTAAGGTACTGTCGTCTCACCAGATTTTACAGTGGTGATCTCTGGATGTGTAGATACCGTAGCGGATAATTCGGATGCCGTCCCTAGCAGTTCCCATACATTTTCATTCGTTTCGCTATCACGCACGATTCCCAAATCTTTCAGCCCTTGATATACAATTTCTGCCGTAGCAGCAGCTCCTTCTCTATTGGTATGTAGGTTGTCTTGTGGGAAAAATGCCGCTACTGCATCGCTCCCCATGAAATCATAAAGGTCGGCAACACGGTTGTTTAGATCTAGAAAGTCCACAGTCTCCGATTCAGCTATCTGTCTAGCCCATAAGCCATAGTCTTCCAACGATCGAACGGTGAATCCTTCTACGAAACTATTTCTGGGAACCGGCGAAAGCACAACAGGCTTTACCCCCTTAGCCTTGGCCTGCTGCACGAAATATCGGAGATACCATCCATAGGAGTGTACGACTTCTTGCTTACCATCGGGATTAGTGACATTTTGAATATTGTCACCCGTACCACGCAGGCTGGCTTTTCCATCGCCAGTAACGCTTCCGCCATCATTGTGTCCAAACTGCATCAGCAAGACATCGCCGGCAGAGAGGCCTGCCAACACTTGGTCGAAGGCTCCACTGGCGTAAAATGTACGGCTACTGTGCCCTGCAATAGCCTGATTATCAAAATCGACCTGACCGTTAGCATACTGTTCTTTTAGGGCAGTCCCCCAGCCCCACAAGACCCCATCCGGTCGTTCTTCGTGCCCACTTCTTACGGTAGAATCGCCAATCAAAACGATACGCGTTTTGTTCATGATGATAAACCCAACAGAAAGAGCGGCAACAAAAGAAATCATTCCTAACAAAAGAAATCGCTTCATAATTTAGTTTTTTGTTACTAGTATTTAATATGGTTAGCCTTTAAATAGCTTTGCCGTGGCACAAGGCCGAGACAAATTCGAATAAGCGGCTTGCGCTGCTGGAAAATCCGGTAGCTTTTCCAGTAGTGCGGTTGATGCTTTGATTCTTAGAAATCTACTATTTCTCCCAGCGAAACGGGAGGTACCAGTTTTCCGGTTGCAATAATTTGCTACGGATGGCTGCGGCATTTGCCACCCCATCCTTACTTAATTTTTGGTAGACCTTATCGGCCAAAAATGTAGGATCTTGGCGTCGTCTTGCGATGCGTACCAAGTCTTCCCAACGGCTCCCTTCGAAGGCCTGTTCCAATGCAGCTTCCTCGATCAAATAATTTTCAATAAACAATAAGCTGTCCGCAGGGTTGTCAATAGCGCGGTTACGTAGATATGCCCTTCCACGGATACCTTCATTACGATGCCAAGTGCTGCGGTAATTTGGCACATTGCCCATTCGTGCGTCAAAATCATAGGGCCATGGAAGATGCGTTTGCATCACATCGGTTTTATCGCTTTGTGTCGGATCGTCATAATTGGTGCGTAGCCCATTGTTCAACAACGCTAGGGCCAGTTTATGCTTTGCATCTCGGTTTGCGGCTTCCGCAAAGCGTAAATGTAGTTTCGCGGTCCGGTATAAGAACCACTTGCCATTACGGCTAAATTCGTCAATAGGTATAAGGCTAGCAATATCGGTGTACTCATCCGTATATTTAGTAACGACTGGGCGACTATCTACATTGGAAACAGACAGTATTTTCCGGCCATCATAAGGCACTCCGTTCCACTGTTCCTGTTGATCCCATAGATCCAATACTTCCTGACTAGGCTTCAATAGGTATGACCCACCCTGGATCGCAAAGTAGCGGATAAACGGATTTGCCTGCCCAAAGTTACTTGCAAAAGGCATAGTCCATACCCATTCCGAATTCCACAAGCCATCCTGCGAGCGCGAAAACATCGATCTCCAGCCCAAGCTTTTGCTGTTCACGAATGTTCGGATATCTTGCTCCCTGTTTCGGGCATAGCCCACAGACAGATCGTTATTGTCCGTAACAGAGCGTTCCTTAAGCTTGAAATAGTCGAACCGCCATGTATCATTCCCCATATTATCGTAATATGTCATGACACGCTTATATGCATCGGCAGCCTTGAGATAATCATTGCTCCATAGGTAAAGATCCCCCATCAAAGCATATTTATTAACAAAGAATCGCTCCAACGAAAATCCGTCAACAGCAAGTCGTAACGACTCATCTTCTGGATAGACGCCTTTAAAAGGCAGGGTTTCCATATCACGAATTAAATTCGTCAACAGCTGTTCAAATGAAATTATGGGATACTTGTTGTCATCGAGCACGTCGTTCATGTTTTCCAATGGATCCGTCACGTAGGGAACATGACCAAAGTGAATGCCCAATTGCAGGTATACCCAAGTACGCACACCCATGATATCGGAATAGCGCCTATTGTATTGATCAACGTCCATTTTGTTATCGGCGCGCATCAGATCAAAATTGGACAACACATCGTTGCAGGCCAAAACAACCTCATAAAATTTACGGGGATCAATATAGGGGTTGTTGGTACTCATTGCAGTCACATCGTTGGCATTGATTTCATGCAAATAGGGATCCGCTTGCGGCGTTACCGTCAAGAGATCTGCGCGCAACTCGTTCAATAATACATGTTGCTCGGCCAATCCGAGGAATTTACCATATACACCAATAACCGCTGCATCGGCATCAAAGATATTGCGATACATTTGCTCCTTCAGCAACACCTCTTTCGGCTCTACTTCAAGAAACTTGGAGCAGGATGTGCTTCCCAGCATGGTGAAAGCCAAGCACACGCTATATAAGATCTTTCGTTTCATATACATTCTATTTTCTTTATCCTAGACAGTTCCTTTATACATTTACTTTCTCCGTGTTGCATATCGGCTAAGCTGTCCATTACTTATTAAAAACCTGCACGCAATCCTAACTGAAATGTTCGGTATTGGGGCGCTAAGCCGATATCTACTCCTTGATTAAAAATGGAACCACTAGCACTGAATTCCGGGTCATAGCCTAAGTATTTCGAAAGCGTGAACAGGTTGTTCGCACTGAGATAAACCTGCACCGATTTTAGTACCGCTTTATTAAGCGGCAAACGATAGCTCACACTTACCGTACGCAACCTGAGGTACGATCCGTCTTCTATCCAACGATCTGAAAATGCTGCATTCCCCATTGGATCACCCCAATTGGCACGTGGAATATTGGTCTGTTGCCCTTCCTCTTTCCAACGATTCACCACGGCAGCACTTTGGTTATCGTAATTGCTGAGCCCTTCGCTGTTTCTGCGCACCGCGTTATACAGGTCATTGCCCAGGGAGTAGGTAAACAGCGTATTGAAAGACCAATTTTTGTAATTTAATGCGGTGGTAAAGGCACCAAACCATGCTGGATTAGGATTACCGATGATCACGCGATCCCGGTCATCGATGATGTTGTCGCCATTCTGATCAACGTAGTGCACATCTCCCGCTTGAAAAGGCACCAAGGTTCCATCAGACAATTGCCTATTTAATCCAGCAGAAGCGGCCTCTTGTGACGTCGTGTAAACGCCATTTGTTTGCAAGCCGTAAAACTGGTTTGCTGCAGTGCCCACTTGGGTAATCATTTGCCCTCCATAGTACGATGTTTCAAATGAACCATTTGGCAATGCCGTAACCTTATTTTTGTATTTGGACAACTGTACACCCAAGTCGAGCGTGGTATGTTTCGTTTTCAACACTCGACCATTGATTCCCAGTTCAATACCTGTATTGCGCATCGCTCCTCCATTCAAAAAGACCACGTCAATCCCTGAATGTGCCTGTAAGCTTTGATAGGTCACGATGTCCTTAAATTGGTTTTGATAGAGATCCAAAGAAACGTTGACACGTTCCTGCGCAAAGGACATATCAGCACCAAAGTTGGTTTTCACGGCTCGCTCCCATTGCAGCTGCGGATTACCTATATTGCCACGAATCAAGCCCTGCACGCCAAGCAGATTTTGCGAGAGATAGTAGGATTTGGCGGCGTAGTCACCGATATCATCATTTCCACTCCATCCGAATGATCCGCGCAACTTCAGCAGGTCGATCGTCGATGATGTAAAGAAATTCTCGGCAGAGACAATCCACGCCGCATGAGCTGCCGAATTAAAGGCGAAGGCATGTTGTCCAAATTTCAGCATATTATGCTGCGGATCAGAACCAAAACGAGATGATCCATCTATCGCGACATCCCAAGACAACAAATAGCGATCTTTATAGCTGTAATTGTTAGTCAGGTAAAGGTTCATCCAGTTCCAATTTCCGAACCCACCGCGTATCTGCCGCAAAAGATTACTCCCTGATCCGACATTGACATAGTCGTCGTTAGCCGTATTGAATCCTAGACCATAGTCGTACTCTGCTTTATTAGATTGCACGCGAATCCCGAGACGGGAATGCAATTGATGATGCTGCCCAAATTTATTTTTGGCATCTAGGTAAGTGTCGTTAAAGAGATTAAACATGCGTCGCACCTCGGCACCGGATTGGTTACTGACCTCAGCAATGGGTAGATTTTCTGCATACACGCCAATCTCCGGCAGGAAGAAATTCTCCCGGCCTTTGTCATACACCAATCCGGCGATACTTTTCACGCTGTATCGATCATTAAAAACAAAATTGAAATGAATATTCCCGATAAAACGGTAGCTCGTATTGCTTCCAATTGTATTTTCGCTGACCAATACCGCGGGATTCGTTTGATTGAAAATATCAACATCAGCCAATCGCGGCGAGAAGCTACCATCATCGCCAAAGACATTGGTAAACAGCATAGGCGATTTAACCAAGGCTGTCGACAATGGACTGGAAAAAGATTGGATTCCCTGATCGCGCAAATTTTGTTGATTGTAGTAAAACGAAAGGTTGGACTGCATGGAAAACTTCTTTGATAGCTGCAAGTCGCCATTCAAACGCATGGAATACTTCGTAATTTCATCATGCAATAAAATCCCTTGATCGTTGATGTAGCCTGTGGACAGTGAATATTTGGCGATGTTGTCTCCCCCCGTTACCTTCAGGTAATAGTTTTGCGAAATGCTATGGTCGAAAACAACGGATTGCCAATCGGTATCGTTGTTGTAGCTGTAATAATCTGCCGTATTCATCGTCGCCGCGAAATATGGCTTAGCCGCAATTTCCGCTGACGATAACCCCTGTGTACTTAAAATTTCAGAGAGGTAAGATCGGTACGCATTACCCTTCATGAGCGGCAATGCTTTCGGACGTTGGTTGAAACTACTGAAAGCGCCGAAGTTAATACGGGTAGCCAGTTCATTGGCATGCGAGGTCGTAATAAATATAACACCATTGCTTCCTTTCGTTCCGTACTGCGATGAACCGTCCTTCAATACCGTAATATTATCAATATCGCGAAGGTCGATGTTTGCCAAACCAGACTCAAAATGGTTTTTTATGAGCTGATGACTATAGTCATTATCTTCATAAAGCATACCGTCAACGACGAGCAAGGGCTGCGAGGTGCCGTAGAAGGAATTGATACCACGCAAGGTAATGTTAGCACCGGCATTTGTCGTACCGGATCGGCGAACTGCGTTTAGTCCCGCGACCTTTCCTTGCAAAACAGACGCTGCATTCTCGTTGATGGTGCTGCTCCATTGATATTTCCGTAGGTCCACGACCTCTATGGCCGCTGCGGTGGACAGCTTGTTTGTCTCTTGGTTAAATTGGATCGCCGTGCGCAATGAAGGGTTATAGTCAGCTTCGTATAAGACAATATCGATTTGCTCCTGTCCTTCTTTCGAGAACACGATTTTATCTTGGTATCCGGCATACTGTACTAATATTTTCACATTGCGGGACGGAGCTTTTAACGTGAACGTACCATCATTTTCTGTAATAGCGACGGAGACACCTTCTATGCTTACATTGGCACCCGCGACGGGCTGTCTAGTCGATGCAAAACGAACAACCCCTTTGATTTCAATATCCTGTACCTCACGTCGATATATTTCGTGCGAGAATACCACACCCGATTCCGCCAGCACCCCTTGACTGGGCAAAAACGTCATCAAGGCAAATCCTCCAATAAATACTTTCTGTATCAACTGCATGTTCTAATTGGTTTAGTTTTGTTTTACTTTGGGCACCAGCCTTATATAGTCCAAGACAAGTGTATTGGTTCCGTTAGCGGTGGTTGCTGCCCCCGTGAGACGAGCCCAAGCCTGCTGCAACTGCGCAAGTTCAAACTCACCTAAATACACTTCGTTATAGTTTCGCAGCTCCACATTGGTGTAGGGAAAGCTACGAAGTTCGGGAAACTGGGTTTGTCCGAGCTCGTCCAAGACTCCTAGACCTAGGATAGCCAAGCGTTGTTGAAACACATTGGCCTGAATATCATTCACGGCGCGCCAATACACATCGTAGCTTGTGCTTAACAAATAGGGTAATCTGTAATTAACCGACAAGAGCGACACACCATGATTTTGGATCATCACGTCTTTAAAAATTTGACCTAAAGGATCCTTTTTCTCCCGCACAAAAGTCGAATTGCCCACGGAGGCGCTGATGTTGGACCACTGCTCTCCTTCGATTTTCAAGTCCAGTAGCTTGTTTTGAAGAGGCAGGTTCGGGGTGCGTAAAACATGTACGAATCCGTTGCTCAACGGAATGGTTTCCACGATATCTGCTTTATTGACGGGGATGGTAACCCCAGAGATACTCTTTACTTCGTCGGGTAAATCTGTCCGATTGTAAGCCTGCCCTACAAGCAGATCCCGAACGATATGGTAGCGGCTAATTTGTAGGGAGGAATCTGCATGATTTCTATAGTTAACGTAGGGCAAGAATCCATTTACTTCGCTTTCAAAGATTTCATTCTCCAGAACGAAATACGTAAAGCGATCTTTTTCTACGCGGACGTCACCCAGGTTCTGCAGAAATTCATTGTTGAGCAACGAATCTCCTGGATCATCGGGCAAGCCGGTCGGCAACAAGTTATATGTGCTCAAACCTCCCACAAACAGATTTTGGCTGTACGCGGTGTTTTGGCTAATGTATTCCCACAAATTCAGCTGCGGCATCAGCGGACCATCAATGACATGGTAAATACCATCGCTGCTTCCTTTATTTGGGTTCACAAAGCTAACGCCGCCCACGCGCGAGTTTACCAAATCCACAATCTTTCCGCTTAACATCGTCAGCTGCAGGGTGTCGCTACTGCTGTTCAGGCGGTAAGTGGAAACGGCAATATGGTTTTGCACAAAGAGGCGAAGCGCCGCGGCATCAGCCTTTAGATTTGTAATCAAAGATTGAATCGTTTCATTTCGCGGCACAAAAACCGTGTAGGCATTCTTTCCATCCAAGCTATTATCCAGCCCTGAAGATTTCAACAAATCCACAAACAGGGTTGCGCTTTCTTCCTTACTCAATCGTTCCAAGAGACTTTGGTTGACATCTGTCAAACCTTCGGCGATGTGTTCATCCCAAGGATCGGAGCATTGCACCAGTCCAAAAGTCAAGAAAACAAAAGCCAGTATAGGTATTATGCTATTTTTCATCAGTATCTATTTAATATCTTCGACCTCCCTTACGGATACACCGCTTCACCATTTACATCGAACATCGGATAGATCTGCTCCATATCTACCGGTATAAAGTGTACCATATCCAACAGGAAGCTTGATGCATTACCATTGCCCAAACCAACAAGCTTCAAGGTTTGTCGATCCGTCACGTCCACGTCCACGATGCCCAGCATCTTACAATTGTGCACATTGGAACTCGACGAGGCAGTCACTCGCTTATAACCAAGCGCTTCCAACTCCCGAGCTGCGAGGGTCGTATTTCTGTATTCAGCTTGGTTCAGCTGCCTTGAAAGTTTACTGTTGTTGAAGTAGACATCCATAAGATTACCCGAGCCATTCGAATTCTGTATTGTCCGGAAGCTCAGCCATACCCTATATCGTCCACGCACAATAACCGGCGTTTTAAACTCTATGGACGTCACCGTCGCGGTATTCGTACGCAATTGAAAGGATAGATAATCGCCATTGACCGATCCTGCGCTGCTACCACCGCCAATGGAATAGTCTACCCAGCCTGAACCCTCCCATTTGATATCTTTAAAGAATCCGTTATAGGTACGTAGCCCTAATCGTTTATATACACCGGCCATCCGAATTTCCGGTTGATCTGCAGGATCCCAGTAAACCGGAAAAGGAAAGCGCTGCTTGATATAAATATTATCTTTCAAATAGTGTAACACACCATTTCTCGCCGTATTGTCACTGATGCCCCGGTCTACTTCTGCACCCAGCTCGATGTTTCCCAACCACTCCTCTTCATTTATCAATACGCGCTCTCGGTCAACTTTAACAAGAATAATCTCGTTGTTGACTTTGGTCGTGTGCGAAGACTGCAACATCAAATCAGAGACATATTTCAATTCAGGCACAATATGGTAGGCCATATGCATGTAGAGGCTATCCGTAGGATTCTTTGGATTTGACGTGTTCTGGTAGCGTTCTTTCAAATCATCCAAGCTTTGGATGCCACGTTGTGCGAATACCGTGTTGGAGATGGCCAACACCGAATAATACTGATCGGCCTGCACGCTGTTCAACAATACATCTAGGCCAGTAGCTTGAAGGGCTTCCGCGAAAAGACTCAATTGCGCATTAGCAAGTACCTCTTCCATGACGGTGCGTGTTATGGGCGTAAACACCTTATCAACACCATGTACCCAACCGTTTCCTGTTCGTTGGTTGGGCAGAATAATCACCGATTCTTTGTTGAGTAAAATCTCCGAATGTCCATCAACATTGCGCACGGATGTGGTGATAAACATACCGCCCACCGCATTCTTTGTGATCTTACCATCGCGAAAGTTGGTCGTCGAAATCGTGTCCGTAACGATATGCTGGTTCACCAATAACTTCACTTCTTCATCGCTTAAATCGGCAACCGTACTTTTCCCCAAAGAGCCCATATAGGTGCTCATCGCCGCGTTGTTGGGCGCAAATACAGTGTAAGTTCCCCAAGCATCAAGGTAAGAAGCCGTACCGGCCTTCTTTATGGCTTCATAAAACAAGGTATAGTCGGTCGAATTTTTTAAAAAAGTAGCAATGTTTGGGGTTTCATCGGTGGTTTCGGTGAATCCTTCCTTTACGCAGGCTCCCTGCATCAGTATGATGCAGAGGCCGAATGTCCAATAGACAAACTGTTGAAGATATCGTCTTTTCATAACCGTCAATTAATTGGTATAAAATGGATTTTGTATCAATGCCTTATTCATTTGCAGCTCCGTAAAATAGATAGGGAGATAGTGGCTATTCGGATCTCTATATTTACCCAGCATAGACTGTTGCCTATCTACGGGAGCATACTCGGTGACCATGTTGGTAATAAAATCCAAGCGCGCATAATTGTCGCGGCGAGCAAAACGTAACACGTCAAACCAACGCTTACCTTCATAAGCAAACTCCCGCGCTCTTTCTTCCAATAGAAACGTCGTAATAGACTCCGGATCGGATGGACTAGGGTTAAGATCGTTAAACGACAAAGCATTGGCCCGTTCACGGATTTCATAGATCAAGTCCAAAGCCTCCTGCCCACGGTTCAATTTATTCAACGCTTCAGCCTTCATCAACAGGATATCAGCATAACGATAGACCATCCAGTGGGTGTACGACTCTTCCAAAGTTTTACGCAACTCCCTATTGATCCCCTGATACTTATAGATTTGTCCACTCGAAGCGTCCAAGGATCCACGATCGCCCCGCACATCAAAATTCTCGGGATTGGATTCGTCAATCATATATAGAGACTCATAGACATTATTCCCAACCAAGTAGGTTGGGTTTTGGCGAAACAGCACATGAAAGGGGTTCAATTGCTGCCGGTCATACTGTAGCTCAAAAATACCCTCAACGGAATTTCCTTCCGCAAAAAGTGTATTTAACCAGGTGGATGCCGTACCTGGCACCAACTGGAATTTTCCGGATTGGATAATGACATCGCAGGCTGCCAAGGCTTTTTCGTAGTCATTTTGCCAAAGGTAAACATCGGCCAATAGGGCATTTACCGTATTTTTTGTGATTTTGCCCTTGTCCATCGCCACCGATCCACCGAATGTTTCCTTCACCATTCCGCTAGCGCGTGTGAGGTCGGCAACAACCGCTTCAAAAACCTGTGCTTGGGTAGATTTCGGAATCATCAAATTATCATCATCCGATTGGGTGAACGTAGGCTTCAGCGGCACATCGCCCCAAATCCGAGCCAAGTAAAAATTCATCCACGCACGAATAGTCAACGCTTCGCCGATGTAAGCATCCAGATCTTCTTGTGAAAAGGTAGGATCCATCTCTTTGGCCTTTGGAGCGTTGTCAATCACATTATTGCAAAGGTTAATAATACGGTAGTATTCGCCCCAATTGGTCAACGTATTGGCGGACATGAGATTGGCAAAGCGGTACTCATCCAATACCTGTGTGGTGAAGGCAGACAGTTCCACCATATTGGTGCGTATCTCGCCGTGCATAAATAAAGAACTGACCAAGTTACCGGAAGTTAACGAGATATAAAGACCATTTACAGCTGATCGAACATGCTCCTTTGTTTGCCAGAAATCTTGTTCCACCAATCCGTCTTGCGGTTTAAGGTCGAGCCACTTCGTGCAAGAACTAGACAAGGAACCTAATGCAAGCAGGAAAATGCAAATATGTATAGGAAGTTTTTTCATTGCTTTAGTTATGTATGGTTAAAATCGAGTAGATAGTCCGAAGGTGAAACGCATGGTGGGCGGTGTTCGGGAGTTGTCCCAAGCCACGCCAAATATTCCCGATTGCATATTGATCTCCGGATCTTGTCCGAGATAGTTGGTCCACGTGAAGAAATTTTCGCCGGTCACATACATACGCAGATCACTCATGCCTAGGCGATCGATCAAGGCCTTTCCGAAAGAATAGCTCACAGTTGCTGAGCGAAAACGTATAAACGAGGCATCCTGCACGTAACGATCGGATCCCAACCAGTTGTACCCCGCCCCCATCAATGCACGCGGCATATCGGTCACGTCACCTTCTTTTCGCCAACGACTCAACACAGCGGTAGATTGGTTGTCGTAATTCGTCATTTTTGTGGTATGCATCATCGACCCGTTTACCACATCATAACCTACGCGGAAGTTAAAAAACAAGTTGATGCGCAGTCTATTTTTGATGTTGATCGAAGGGCCAAATCCTCCGGTAAATCGAGGGTTTGAATTTCCGAGATAAACGATATCGCGTTCGTCGATGCTTCCATCATTATTGATATCGGCATATTTCGCATCCCCTGCCTGAAATACGTAATCGGTGGAAGGATAGTTGAAGCGCATGTAAACAGGCTCGCCATCGGGGCCAAAAATCTGGTTGCCATCCACGTCGCGCGCAATAGTCTCCTCCGTCGTTGCGTAAACGCCCAAAAATCGATATCCATAAAATGAACCTATCGGATTATTCATCTGTAGGATGCGCTTAAACTCACCGTTCACGGTGCCGCGTCCCGATTCGTTCACCAAAAACTCGGGAATTTCACGGATGACATTCATGTTACGGGCAATGTTGAATGCAAAATCGATCGTAAGGTCTTTCGTGCGGTAGGGTGTAGCGTTCAGTCCTACCTCCCAGCCTTGGTTGTCCATGGTTCCGGAGTTCAGCCATATGCTGTTGTAGCCGCTGATGTTTGGAACGCCTAAGTCCTCAAATAACATGTCCACCGTACGATTTCTATAAACGTCCACATCAAGCCTCACTTTGCGGTCCCAAACCTCAATGTTAAAGCCGACATTTTGCCCTTTGACAGTTTCCCATTTGAGATTTCTCAACTCCATGTTGGCGGGGAATACGCCCGTTTCACCGAGATAGGTTGTTTCATTGTTGATGATATTGCTGTAAAAAAGATAGTCGTAGCGGGGTGCACGACCCGACTGCCCATAGCTGGCACGTAAACTAAGTTCATTGATGAAAGGGATATTCTCCATAAATCGCTCACCGGAGACACGCCAGCGGGTCGATATGGAAGGGAAATAGCCAAAACGATTGTTTGCACCGAACTTGGAGTTGGCATCCATCCGAAGCCCTGCATTAACGATGTATTTATCGTTGAATTTATATTGGGTGCTAAAGAGACCTCCGATGGCACGTGATTCGCCCAGACCTGCACGTAGCGCGAGCTCATTGTTCTGCGTACGTCCTGGGTTGGATGGATCTGTCAACAAGGTAGATGCCGTGTTGGAGATCATCGACTCGTAATTCAAACCACGGGCGTCATCCGTTTGCCAAGACAACAACATCTGCAAATTATGCCTTTCGGTATTCACGGGGAAATAAATCAAGTTAGACTTGGTTTGCAAACGAAAGGAATCATAATCGGACTCACCGGCTCTGTTCACCACCGTCTCCGTGAAAGGACGACCGGTCGCCAGTTGCGGCAAGAAGCTGTTTACCCGTGTATTATTGATATCAAACATGACCTGAAAGTCCGAGATCAATTTATTGGGAATAATATCATATTTGAGGTTAAAAACTGGCGTGATGCGCTCGCCACCATGCTTGTTTGTCGCATATTCGGCCATAGCCGCTGGATTATAGGTTCCAGGATAAGCACCTTGGATATTCCTTTCCGGCGAGAAGTAGACAGGCATAATATTGCCATAATTATCGTATTCATAGAGGCTCATGTTGGGCATCTTGATATAAGCCGTACCGCGGATATTATCTTGATTATCGTTGGAATTCACGTAATTCCTATCCGTAACAGTATGTGTGTAGGCGATGTCGGTACGAAAGCGGATACGATCGGAAATTTCGTAATCAAGATTCAATCGGGCCGAGATTCGTTGTAGGGCTGTGCCCACCGTTACGCCACGTTGTCCTAGGTAAGCGACCGATGAGTAGTAGCGCGCTTTTTCTCCTCCTCCTTGAATGGAAAAGGTATGGTCGTTGGACAATCCAGTTTGCGTGATGGCATCGATCCAATCGGTGTTCTGGCTGTAGTTGTTATAATAATATACATCTCCCGGATCGTATTGAAATTCTCTCGACAACAAAGTATTCAGGGGCGTTCCCGTCCGGTTCATGTACATCTCCGGAATCAATTGTGAATACTGGTTCCCGTTCAATAAAGGAATAGCGCTTGGCAAGTTGGACATCGATCCACGAAAGGAGTAATTGATCGTCGGCTTAGACATCGTTCCACGCTTGGTGGTGATCAAAAGGACTCCGTTTGATGCTCTAGAGCCCCATACTGCCGTTGCTGCAGCATCTTTCAACACTGTAATCGTTTCGATATCCGCCGGTGCAATATTCAACAATTGGGCATAACCATCTTCATCCGCTGTCCCGAAATTGAAATCGCCTGGAATACTGGTTTCATACGGCATTCCATCCACGACAATCAGGGGCTCCGCATTTCCGCTCAGGGAGGATGTACCACGAATACGGATAGACATCCCCGATCCCGGATCACCGGAATTGGCGGAAATATCAACGCCCGGCAGGCGACCCTGCAAAGCTTCATCAATGGAGCTAGATTGCAATTCTTGAAGTAACTTGGCATTGATCGATGCCGTCGCGGTTGTCAAATCGCGTGCAGAAATATTGAGCAGCCCTGTGTTCGTTGGCGCTTGTTGTGCCGTGATCGATACTTCCTCGATCTGATTGTCGTTCGAAATCAATGACACATGGAGTTGTGTCTGTTTATTGATGGGCAAGGTTCGCGCATGATAGCCGATATAGGATATATTCAGTCTATTGGTATTACTTTTTAAGCTTATTGCATAATTCCCCTCCATATCCGTGGTCACAGCGGTCAACGTTCGGTTATCTGCTCCCCACTCGGCAACGGTCGCTCCCACAATAGGCTCCTTGCTTTTGGAATCCACTACCTTTCCACGTAGAACCGTCTGCGCCAACGCCGGCTCTATCCCGAACCACAGGCATAGCACGATCAAAGAAAAGATATATGTCGACTGCGATTTCATAAGTATATAATTCATTTTCTTTAGGTTCTTGGTTTAGTTTAGATATCCATTCAGTTCATGGAGAACAATACGGTTACTGATATAAAGGTTTGTGTTGTTGACCGCGGATACTGTCTTGCCGGAAGCATCGGTAAAACGAAGGTTATTAACGGCATTCGAGATGCCTACGATAACCGACTGATCGCTCGCATCCTTTAACAAACTGATTCCCGAAATAACATCCTGATTTCCATCTGGAGCGACATTGATATTGGTGAGGATATGATGCTGGAGAAAACGTTCAACTTTTGTCCTATCCACCAAATCTGTGGGAGCCGTATTGCTTGGTAATACCCCCGCATCAACAGCCTGCTGAATAGACACATTGTTTGGCATAAGAATCGTGTAGGATGAACCGGCAGCGATACCGTTTATCGTTAAATCAGCCGCTCGATATAAAGATGAGTTCACAAGATAATCGCGGAAGCGACTGGTCTGCGTATTAGCATTGGCCACACGGTTGACCGCCTGTCCAGCAGTTTCGGCGGAGAATTCCAAAAGGTTGTCCACATAATAGATTCGACCATTGTTGCCGAATTTGGCCGAACCGGTAATATGAACGGATTGCCCTAAAAATTCATTCCCTGCAGCGTACATATTACCATTTTGCCATTTGATAAACTCTCCTGGAATAATTTTGTCGCCGGTTTGTATATAACCACTACTATTTTCAATATTCGCCAATTCATCGTTCGGTGTCTCGACAATATGTGTGTAGAGTATCCGTTGAAGACGTGGCTCGGTAATAGAGTGCCCGATAACATTATTGTTTCTATCGCGCCAAGTCCATTCGTTGATTCGTTCGTTGTAGGCGTAGCCCAACTGTTGCAAAAGTCGATCTGAAAACAGAAATACCGTAAACTGTTGATTTGGGTTGGTAATAATGCGTTTATATTCTTTGTTCAGCAGCATCAACATCAACGAGTAATCGGGATCTAGAATGATATGCTTATAAACCGTACTGAACAAATTAGATTCCTGCACTTTGCTTGTCCCATAGAAGAATCCGTTACTCAACATCTTTTTATCGACGATATCCTGCTGCACGAAGGTAGCCGGCTCTTCATGCACATTAAATTTCAACGAAAATTGGCTTGGCCAAACGGCATTACGCCACAACAAGGTGTTAACAAAATCTGCTAGTACCGTCTTCGGGACATTATTCAAGGTCTTGTAGTGCTCCAACAGAATCTCGCGAACCCAAGGAATAAGCACCTCATTTTTTGGAATGAACAAGGTAAAAGCATCTTGCTGGCCGTCGTTGTCCTCCTCTTTTAGATAGTTTTCATTGTTTAACGAGAAGGTCAGTAAGGGATCGTAAACCTTCACATATACCTGCGCAACCTGTCCGGTTCGATATTCATAGGTTTTGCTAGCCGCTGTATTGGGTACATAGGTCACAAAGAACTGGTTGAGGATAGAATCTCTGAAGAAACTGTAATCATCATGTTCGGCTAGATAGCGATCTAAACTTGGTTGTGGCAATGTCACGGCGTCTACTTCATGTATCACGCCATTCTCGGCTATAATATCAGCCCTCAGTACCTTTGCTCCCATAAAGTTAAAATCAGACCAGGTAACATTGGGATGAAAGAAACTATAGTCTGCCGCCGTCAGATTGTTCATCGATGCATATTTCTGGTGGAAATAGGTGACGTACTTGTTGTTATTATCGCCATCAATGTAATAGGGCGTTCCGAAGGTCACCGAGACATTATTACGGTTTGAGGCCGTTACGATCAGCTCCTGCTCAACGCCATTGATGCGCACTTTTTGCTTTTGAAAACCTTCATAGTAAGCGGTTCGGCGACGAAAGCCTAACCCCTCAACCCAGCCTAAATTACTTTGGTAATCGGCAATATGATTGGTTTGGAAGGCATTGTATACGAGCGCATAGCGCACAATCTGTACAGCTACTTCTTCCGGAACTTGCTCCACGGTACCATAGCCTTCTTGCGTTAGGAAACGGTTGACGGCGTCATCATTTGGTGCAAATATGGTCCAATAGCCTGCCTGATCCAAAGTTTCCTTATAGCTTGCTTTCTCAATCAATCGGCGAAACAAAGAAAATCGACCTTCCTCTTCCAATCGTGTATAGATTGGCGATTCTAAATTTTCCGGGCGGTTATAAAAATTATCAAATGCATCTTTTCTACAGCCTACGCATAAGACGATAAACAAAACCCAATAAAAGGTTACTTTGTAAACACGCATAAATTAGCTTTATAGGTTTATAATTATTTTATATTCATATATTGGTCAGTCGCTTACTGTAAACCATCTTCTAAATTATCCACGAGGATATTGTTGGTCGCTATTACCGATGATAGGGGCAATGTGCTTTTTTGCAAACCTTTATATCCGAAGATATCGTAGAATATGTTTATGCGTTAATGGTTCGTCAATAAAACCGGTGACTGCTACTTACTTTTCAAAATTTAACTTCTCTGGTCTAAATTGTATCGTTATAATTCAAATATATCAGCTGTTGCAAGGAGTCGCAACCTGTGGCATCCTGCCAACATCTTAAAAAAGATCAGGGAATATGCTATAATTTAAGCTATAATGAACAGCACCTATTGCCTTAATATCTGCTAAAAGCGTTTATCTAATTGTTAAATACATCACGTTTCTTTACTTCGAATTTGCGCCGTTACCATCCTGTTGCAATCTGTCTGTAGCTCTTCCTATCCTTTTCAAATAAAAAAAAGCGAGCTTTCTTCATCAGATTGCTCGCTTTTTTCTAGTTACCATCGGGCTTTAGCCGACTGTTTTTTAAACCGGGAGGCCAATGCCACATGGTAAAATCATCGGGTAGGGATGGATCATAACCTTCGAAATCGATAATATGAGCTTGGAGACCAAGCGTGTTCTGTTTGATACCCTGTAAAACCATCTTAGCGATTTGATAGGCGCCATAGGTGTTAAAATGCGTATTATCCTGCAAGGGTTCAGGTTGTTCGGGGAAGGTATTGGCTGAATAATGTACAAACGCATGCTTAGAGTTCTCTACACCCAAGCGCTGGTAAAAAGCACGGGTCATCCTGTTCAAATCAATTAGCGGAACATCTAGCTCTGCGGCGACTTGGCGTGCCGCCGCTGGATATTCGCCTAAGGTATATAACAAATTACCGTCCGCATCAAAGGCTCGTCGCGCGGTGGAAGTAACGATAACAGGAATTCCCCCTTTTTCCCGAAACTCCTTTACAAATAGACGTAAGCGTTCGGAATAACCATGGAACGCTCCCGCCTTTTCGCCCTGCTCCTTTTGATCGTTATGGCCAAATTCGATAAACAGGTAATCTCCCGGTTTGCTGATGGATAATATCTTGGCCAATCTATTAGAAGATAAGAAAGAGCTGAGCGCTAGCCCAGATTCGGCATGGTTGGCGATAGCAACTTGCTGATCGAAGAAACGAGGGATCATCTGTCCCCATGATGCCCAAGGCTCATCTTCCTGATTAACAACCGTGGAATTACCGGCCAAGAATACAGTGGTGATAGCAGAAACCGCTTCGATCCGGATATAGTCAATACGTGTCGTACGTTGAAATTCCAAGGTCAGCTTATCGTCCCAGTCCAACTTTGCTGCCTCGCGTGGCTTTTTTAGTTTCACCGACTCCCCTTTATCAATTAGGGGGCTCTTGATATGAACGATAAAGCTAGTCGCTATTTTCTTCCCCGCAGGAACGATCTGATCCTCCACATGCAAGCGCCGCGATTCTGACCGGATCGTGCTGTGATAAGCCGTATCCTTCTCACCACGGTAGCCTACGGTGACCCGATAGTTACCTTCAGGCACTTTGACAGCGAAGTAAAACGGTCTGTTGCTGACTAGTGAAGCCTGCTTCTTCCCCTTTTCGATCTGTACGTCGTTTTCGGTTCCAAATTCGAAACCATAATCCATGGAAGAAGAGAACGCTTCTGGCTTCGTTATAACAACATCGCCCTTCGCATGCTTTCTGCCAAAGGAAAAACTACGGACTATGTGTTGAGCCCATAGTGTTTGGCCTAGAGGGAACATCAGCAGAAAAAACAGACAGCAAGTCCGGGAGCGGTAGTGGGAAGTAAATCTCCCCGCGCAAATGGTTACGATATTGCAGAACAATGGATACATAATTGGAAAAAATTGAAAATAGAGAAAATGTAGCGAGGTGGCAACCTGCCCTTTCCTGCTGAATAATATCAATAAATAGCTTCGATTTTCGTGGGGTTTATGTACGGTAAAGAACAATGATTTTACTAACTTTGTGAAAAATTATCGAATATAATGGCAACAAACAGAACTTTTACCATGATCAAGCCAGATGCTGTAGCAAATGGCCATATCGGAGCAATCTTGAATGATATTATCGCAGGCGGTTTCAAGATCGTAGCAATGAAATACATCCAGCTGACAGCTGAATCGGCAGGTAATTTCTACGCGGTACACAAGGAAAGACCTTTCTATGCTGACTTGGTATCATTTATGACTTCTGGACCTATCGTGGCAGCGATTTTAGAAAAAGATAATGCGGTAGAAGACTTCCGTACGTTGATTGGAGCTACTGATCCTAAGAAAGCGGAAGAAGGAACAATTCGCAACAAATATGCAGAATCTATTGAGGCGAATGCCGTACACGGGTCTGATTCGGACGAAAATGCAGAAATCGAAGGGAACTTCTACTTCTCTCAATTCGAGCGTTTCTAGCATCTAGCAAATAACATGAATATAATCGAGGTCGGAAGAAATTCCGACCTTTCTTGTTTAGGAAAGTGGCTGTCCTTTACAGGCTAGCCTTAGAACTGTCGTTTTCCAAGGTATTCATTTTCCTTCTTCGTCATCAGCTCCTTGTCTTCCTTTTTCTTATCGTGAAAGCCACAAAGGTGAAGCACACCATGAATAATGACACGATGTAATTCGTCGCGTTCAGAAACGGCAAACTTTGCTGCGTTCTCTGTGGTTCTTTCAACCGATATAAAAATGTCTCCGGCGATAACATCCTCCTGCTCGGAAGAATCGAAGGTCACAATATCGGTGTAGGTGTCGTGATCCAAATATTCCTTATTTATTTCCAGAAGATAAGCATCAGAGCATAAAACGAAATTGAGTTCCCCAATTCGTTTGAAGCCCTCTGCCTTGATCGCTTCGCCGATCCATTGGCGAAGTTTCTGTTTATCTTTTAATGGGTACGCAATGTCTTCGTTGAAGAACAAAATATCTTTCAATGCCATCAGTTAAAATTTAGTTTCCATAAAGGTCTGTAGAATAATGGTTGCTGATACGGTATCTAGCAATCCTTTTTCCTGACGCTTGCTTTTCTTTTTGCCGCTTTGCGCGATCACGCCTGCTGCCATCTTCGAGGTAAAGCGCTCATCGACTTCGATCACTTGTATACCCGGAAATGTCTTCCGAAGTTTGCGGACAAAACCAGTCACATGCTGCGCCGATTCTGAAGCCGACCCATCCATTTGTAAGGGTTTCCCTACCACAAAAGTCTCCACCTGCTCAGTAGTGAGATATTCAGACAGAAAATCCCAAATTTTTTCCGGGTGCACGGTCGTCAATGCCGTTGCAATAATCTGTAGCGGATCTGTCACAGCGATACCGATCCTTTTGGTACCATAATCAAATGCCATTATGCGCATAGCAAGAGTTCTTTTGATACAAAAATACGATTCCCAATGCAGCATACGGCTACAGGAAGCAAATAAAAAATCTATATATTTGATAGATAAAAAAAAGCAATGAAATATACCCTTTATTTGGTTTTACTTTTTGTGGGCACGCAACTGGGATTCGGACAAAGTTACCAACAACACATTGAGGATTTTAGAAAGCAACAGTTAACGAGCTTATCTCAACGAGCTAAAGGTCCTATTACCGAACATAACCTCCAATTTTTGGCCTACTATCCGCCCGATGAATCGTTCAAAGTGCAGGCTACAGTAGAGAATCTCTACAATGAACCTAGCTTCCGTATGCCCACATCAGATGGTACAAGCAAGGAGTTCAAGCGCTTCGCATGGGTACATTTTACATTGCAAGGACAACAATTCAGCCTGCCTATTTACGAAAATGTCAGCTTGTTTCAGTCAAATGTGCAGTCATCCTATCTATTTTTTCCTATATTAGATAAAACGACCGGTGAAGCGACGTATGAAAGTGGGCGCTATATCGATGTAAAGAAGCAAGATATCGTCAACGGCAAATTGACCATTGATTTTAACAAGGCATATAATCCGTACTGCGCTTACAGTTCGGGATACCGATGTCCACAGCCCCCAAAAGAGAATTACCTAGCAATCGCTATCGAAGCCGGTGAAAAAAAATACACAGGACCCAAAAATCAACGAGAACAGGACAGTAGCATGGCGAAGAATTTCACAGATAAAGAAAAGAAGCTGATAACGGCGGGCAAAGCCAACGAAAAGATGTACGTATTACAGACAACAGTGAAACGTGATTCCCTCATCTTGCGTACACAGTCTGATGATATTAAGCATGATGACCCCAGCTTACCGCTCCTGATGTCACGGATGTTGGCCACCGTGCACGACCCTGCCCATCCTGGAGTAGGCATTGCCGCACCACAGGTCGGTGTAAATAAAAACGTAATATGGGTACAACGCTTCGACAAGGCCGCACAGCCTTTCGAAGTATACGTCAATCCTAAAATTCTCTGGCGGTCCAAGCTGTTGCGAAAAGGCGCTGAAGGATGCCTATCCATTCCAGATCGCAAAGAAGAAGTCATCCGGAGTTATAGCATCAAATTGCAGTATGTAGACAAGAAAACTGGAAAATCCGTAGAAGAACTGGTCGAAGGATTCACTGCAGTTATTTTCCAGCACGAAGTCGACCATCTCTACGGAATCCTCTACCCCGATCGGTTAGAAGAGCAGCAAACAAAAGAAAATATTCTGCTCAATGAGCATATTCAATTTTACTCGGAGAAAGGAAGTATGGTACCATAGTCATAAAACACAAAAAGAGCCGCTTGGCTCTTTTTGTGTTTTAACGCGCTACGACGTTTATCTCGTACAGTTTATCCCATTGTTTTCCGGTCACTAATAGCCTTTTGTTGACGCTATCGTAGGCAATACCGTTTAACTCTTTGTCGGTCTGCGAGGCATGGCTATGCAGACCCATCAGATTAAGTTGTCCCTCAATGGCACCCGTTTTCGGGTCGATGATAACAATAATATCTTTCCCATATACATTCGCATATACTTTGCCATCGATGAACTCCAATTCATTCAGGGAATCTTGCGGTCCCTCGCTGCCATAGACAGTAACCATACCCATTTCTTGGAAGTTCGTGGGATCCAGAAAATACAGTTTGTTCGATCCGTCAGATTTGATAAGACGAGTTCCATCATAACACAGCCCCCATCCTTCTTTACTATTCTGATAGGCAAAAGAAGAAACTTGCTCGAAAGAAGTCTTATTCAGAACAAAGCCCTCATTGTTCAACCAAGTAAGCATAATAATGTTGTTGCCTACAATGGTCATACCTTCCCCAAAATAGTCTTGTCCGTTAGCGCTCTTTCCTACGAATTCCTTTTTCTGCAATACTTCGCCAGTCTTCAGGTTCACGCGGCGAATCGATGATATCAGCTGGTTTCCCGCACCTGTCGATTCATACAGTACACCATTATTGTATTCCAATCCTTGGGTAAACGCCTCGGTATCGTGCGGATACTCGTTAATTTTCTCAAAGGTATATTGCCGTGGAGACTCTGGCACAATAGTAACGTTGCTGTAAGCAACATCTTCCTTGCCTGCTTTATAGACCTTTGCTACCAAATTACGCGCTCCTAAACCAATAGACTCGGTATCCAAGGTTACCACAGAAGTGTCCTGTTTTCGATCGATTACCTCTCCGTCGATAGCATATACAACAGAATCAATCGTTGTATCCGGAAAATGCATGCGTACGGCAACCTTCTGCCCAAGCACAATAGTTTCTCCGGATTTCGGGGACAAAAATTCAAATTTACCTTGTTGGGATTTACACCCTGCGAACAACAAGGTGCCTATTGCGATTATACGTGCAAGCTGATTTATTTTCATGTTTTATCTAATTACTCCAAAAAGCGTCTTTAATTACTTCAATATGGTTCTTTTGTCCTAAATATACGGAAACGATGTCAAAACGAATCTCTCCTTCATGTCCCGAAACATACAGATAGGCATCCGCCGCTCGGATTAATAATTGTTGCTTTCTTAGGTCTACGAAGGTATCAGGTTCACCAAATAGTGTAGATGTGCGCGCTTTCACTTCAACAAAAACTAAGGTATCGCCATCCTTTGCTATAATATCGATCTCGCAATATTTGTCGCGCCAGTTAGTCGTAACAATCATGTATCCTTGGTTCCTCAGGAAATCAGCGGCCATTGCTTCGCCCCTTTTACCGTCTTCTAAGTGTTTCGCCATAGCCTATTTCACTACAATGTTGCCTAGAAATGTACCCAACAATTTTTCCGCTTCCTTCAGCTTTTGATATTTGGAGAGCAAAATTTCCATATCTTCAGGCGCCGCACCAGCCTTAAGCTCGTCCCTGATCTTGAACATTTCGCGTTCTACCTTACGCTTCTTAATCCTGTAGACCGCTTGAATCGTCAATTCCTTCAGATGCTCGCGCTCAAGGCTGACGTATATCTTACGTTTATCATCGTTCCAGTTGGGGCTCAGTTCATAGGGGGTCGAGACGCAGGTGATGGCCAAATCCTGCACATCCTTATCCTCATGGGAGAAGAAAAACTTGGCTTCAGGGATTTCAAAATCCTCCGCCTTTTTTTTAAAGACATCAACGATAAATGCGCTGGGTTTATCTTCAAAACTAATGTCATCAAGTGCGTTCAGCAATAGTGGTGCCACGGGCACATCACCATCACCCTCCCAGGTAGCAAGCTCTGCACCATAGTTCAACAATATGCGCACGATCTCACGCTCCTGCAAAATTTCCGCGGTGATCACCGGCGGGCTCTCTACCGGAGGGAGCCCAATCTCCGATCGCTCCTGCTCTGTTAAGAAGAAATCTGCAGGAGGCATATCAAATGGAGGCATATCCCCAGAAGGAGCCTGTCTTGGCTGTGCCTGTTCCTTTCGTTCCTGCGTTTTCGCTTTCTGCAAGCGCATCTTATTGAGCTCGGTCAACAGCACACGCTCTTCAATCTCCAATAGGCGTGAACACTGCTGTATAAACACCGATACCTTTATCTCATCGGGTATAAGGGCGATGCTTTGTACGACCTCACGAATGACTTCAGCGCGCTTGATCGGATCGCCACCTGTATCCTTTAGTAGAATGTTCGTCTTATAGAAAATGAAATCTTCTTGATGCTTACCTATATATTCCTTGAAGGCCGAAGAGCCAAAGGTTTGTACATAAGAATCTGGGTCGTTCCCATCCGGAAAAAGAAGAACTTTAACATTCAACCCCTCTTCCAACAGCATATCGGTACCGCGGAGCGAGGCCTTTATACCCGCTGCATCACCATCATATAAGATAACGACATTTTTGGTAAAGCGGGCGATCAGTTTAATCTGCCCAGTCGTTAGCGAAGTACCTGAGGAGGAGACCACGTTTTCAACGCCCGCCTGATGCATGGATATGACATCGGCGTATCCTTCCACCAAATAGCAGGTGTCGTTATCCATAATAGCTTTCTTCGCGAAATTTAAACCATACAGTACGTCCGACTTATGGTATATTTCGCTTTCTGGCGAATTCACATACTTCGGTACGGATTTCTCCGTCTTCAGCGTTCGCCCGCCAAATCCGATAATACGGCCGGTAAGATTGTGGATAGGAAAGATTACCCGGCCACGAAACCGATCGTAAACACTGCCATCATCCCGCTCTATAGATAAACCTATCTCCTTTAGATAGTCCTTATGAAATCCGGCAGCCACAGCGGCATCTGAAAGAACGGTCCATTGGTCGGGCGAATAGCCCAAGTCGAATTTTTTGATAATCTCTTCACGATATCCACGTTCTTTAAAATAGGATAACCCTATGGATTGGCCTACCTCCGTAGTCCATAGCTGCTCTTTGAAATATTTTCCTGCCCAACCGCTCAACACATACAAGCTCTCACGCTTATCTTGTGCAGCCAATTGTGCTGGCGAACGTTGCACCTCCTCAATAGGGATACTGTACTTGTCTGCTAGGTAACGAATTGCTTCCGGATAGGAATACTTCTCCAACTCCATTACAAACTTAAGCGAGTCGCCCCCAACACCACAGCCAAAGCATTTGTAGATGCCCTTGGCCACGGAAACATGGAAAGAAGGTGTTTTTTCATTATGGAAAGGGCAATTACCGATCAACGAGGTACCGCGCTTTTTCAGGTCTACAAAATCCCCCACGACTTCCTCAATACGAGCCGCATCCAATACCTTCTCAATCGTTTCTTTTGCAATCATGAAAACCTTTTGCCCCTTTCCGAAATATATTTGTATGAAAACTAATTATTAAACTAAAAGCAAGTTACACAGATGAGCAGTAAAATGCAAAAAAATTGCCTCGCCTAATTCAAGTAGCTATTTGGAGGAATGATGGTATAGGGTGCTATGGAAATTTCGCTTTCCAGCACACTGTTTGCACCAATTTCGACACCTTTTCCAACTAGGACATTCGCGCCAATATGGACATTCGCGCCAATATTTACAAAGTCTTCGATAATGCTGTTACTATGTATAACCGCCCCTGCATCGATCAATACCTGTCGACCAATTTGTACGTCTGGCATCAATACGGCTTTGGCAAAAACTACAGAGCCCGATTCTATTTCTGCATATTCGGACAGCGTCGCGTCGGGATGTACCAACACTGGAAAATTAAGCTCCCCAAGATCTTCACAGGTACGTTGACGCAAACCTGCATTTCGAATCGCCAGTACATAGGCTGATTCTGGATCGTATTGGTGGTTTAATTCTACGCTATAGTCTAATACAGTATCCAATAGCAAGGATTTGTCGATGCAACCTTTTATCGACAGCCCTAAACGTTCTATTAAGTCAATTGTCATCTTAGCTTGTGCCGTTGCACCGTAAACATATATTGCCATGGGAACAAAGGTAGTAAAGAAAGAGAATTCTATGGAGTATGTTTCTTGTAAACAGCCAATATAAACGGAAAAAATCGTTTAAGACACGAAATTGCGTAGTGCATTGGGTAATGCGAAGGTCGAAGAACATAAAACACAAAAGGCCCCTCCAGTTTCCTGAAGGGGCCTCGTTTAAAATTAGGCGCCGACCTACTCTCCCACCTGTTACGGCAATACCATCGGCTCTGGCGGGCTTGACTTCTCTGTTCGGA